>Ga0210393_10000001_pt1 | contig 520184 bp, 406 predicted proteins | sample IncBWC27OmetaG_FD_160068 | JGI IMG/M metagenome (GOLD analysis project Ga0210393, IMG submission 160068) | Forest soil microbial communities from Barre Woods Harvard Forest LTER site, Petersham, Massachusetts, United States - Inc-BW-C-27-O ... | reverse complement strand
GAGTCCAGGGAATCCGTCGAGCGGCACGTTCACGATCACTCTTGATGCGAACGATAGCCTTGTCATTAACAAGGGGACCGCCTCGTCCGGCGGGACCATCAAGGCGGCTGGCTCGACAAATGCCCTGGCCACCACGGTTCAGGGTATGACCATCACCGACGGTGGGCCGGTCTGGCAATGAGTTCCTGCGTCACTCACTTGGCGCCGCGACTCAGCAGTACGATCTTGATTGTGTTCAAGACGATCAGTAGATCCAATCCTGCGGAGCTGTTCTTGATGTAATAGAGGTCGTAGCGAAGTTTTTCCTTGGCGTCTTCGACGGAGCTTCCGTACTTATAAAGAATCTGAGCCCAGCCCGTAATTCCTGGACGAACGGCGTGCCGCAAGTGGTAGTAAGGAATCTGCTCATTCAACGTCGCGACAAACTCGGGCCTTTCGGGACGCGGACCGACCAGGCTCATGTCGCCCTTAAACACGTTCAGCAACTGAGGTAGCTCGTCGATACGCGTCTTGCGAAGGAATCTCCCCACCAGCGTGACTCTAGGATCGTGGTCCTCCGCCCAGACTGGCCCGCTGTCCGCTTCGGCGTCGGAGCGCATCGTACGGAATTTATAGCAGCGAAAAATCTTATCGTCACGTCCTACTCGATTCTGCCAGTACAAAACTCGGCCCGGCGAACTAAGCTTGATGGCCAGAACGACGAACGGAATCAGTGGCAAACTGAGCAGCAGCCCGACAATCGAAATCATTACGGACGCGAACCTCTTGTAAATGAGAAAGAGTCTCGATGGATGAGAGCCTGATGAGAATAGCAGCGAGCTCAACCGGATGGATTCTATTGGAACTTTTCCCGTGATCGTCTCATAGACATCGTTGCCGTCTTGCACTTGCACGCCACGATTCTTCAGCGAAAGCAACAAAGCGACAGGCAGCTTTCCGCGGCGTTCCTCCATCGCTACAACGATCCGGTCGATACCGTGAACGGGACGGCCGACTCCAAAGCTCTCCCACAAGCTGGTCTGCGAGAGAATGACCGGGCTCTTAGCGATCTCGTGATCGCCAGCGCGGTTCTCGACTACGCGCAGTTGCGGACGAAGGGCAAGACGAATCCCCAGTTCGGGACGCATTTTGATTTCACGCGCCAAAGATTCAGCGAGTGGGCCCTCGCCCAAAATCACCACGCGCTCGCAGAGCCCCTGCGTACTATTGATAGCAGAAAACAGTCTTCGCCAGAGAAGCAGCAACAATCCAACAAATAAGAAACCGAGATGAAATATCCCCCCGGCCCAATTTCACCGGTGGATACAGATAGTAGAGAAGACCCAAAGCGATGTAGGCAACCCCCAGGACCTGGATGAGCCGAACAAACGCTTCGCGCCGATTACTTACAATCACGGAGTCATAAAGATCGAAATAATACATGCACGTTAGGAAGGCTACCGACACCAATACGATTTTCACAGCTCCATACTGAAAGGTGAGCATGAACCTGGTCTCGTCAGCGCCCAGCCGCGCTAAGGCCGATGCCACAAGAGCGATCGTGACCAGAAAGGCTTCTGAAATCCCCAGCATAAGGGTCCGGCTCGGGATGTAGGCATTCAATAGACGGATCAAGGAACACTCCGAGCTTTGCAGGACGTGCGGGATTTGTGCCCGACTTTGCGCAGCCGGCAGACAGTGGCTCCGCCGATCCACGGTGCTGCCCCGAATGACAGCCATGGGCGCCTCTGGAACTAGGGCTGGCCCCTGCTCAAAGGGAGTGAATGCGGACGAGGAAACGAGGTTCGCTCCGCGGGATGGACCTGTCTCAAGCTAGCCTCGAGGAAGCATTCAGGTTTATGCCGTCAGGCGACTCATCCCATAGCGGCCATTGAATTCTGCTGACCCTTGTCTTCTCGTCGATCGATAGCGAAAAGAGCCAACTCAAGCCGATTCGAAGTTCCTACTTTGCTGAATATCCGAAATAAATAGTTCCTAACGGTGTGCTCGCTGAGCTTCAGCGCTTGGGAAATGTCACGATTGGTCATACCCTCGGCCACTAGGTTGACAACGCCCTCTTCCCTCTTTGTGAGCACGCCAGTCCTTCTCAAGGAAACAGGCTGAGATGACGGAGGCGGAGGCGCTCCCAGTGCGTCGATCATAAAGCGCAATTCGCTGTTGCTTGCCCACACTTGTCCTTTGTGGACCGCGTAGATACACTTACACAGCAATTGAGAGGAATGATTTCGAGAGAATACGCCGCTGGCTCCAGCTCGGAATGCTTCAACCACCATTGCGGGCTTACTCGAATCAAGTATGATTATGATGCTGGGCTTTTTGCTCGAAGCCAGTATCTCCCGCGTTATGCGGAAACCAGCCATATCTTCGTTATCCAGCCGAGCCCCAATCACTGCAACGTCCGCAGCGTGCGCTTCGAGTCCTGTGCGAATTCCAGCAGTGTCAGTCGCGTAGCCAACAACCCGAGTCCGATAACGGCCCCGTCGCACCGCCGCCGCCATCAATTGGCAGCCAAGTTGGCTGCCGTCGGCTATAAATACTCTGACCCCGCCGGCGCGTTCTGCTGATTTCGACACTTTTTTTTGCTCCCGGTCTCTTACGTTCACCGCGCGATGCGAGTCTTACGCTGTTGCCGTCGTGGTTCGCGCGGGTACAGTCGTTGTGGTTGCGGTCGGTGGGAGGGGCTGCTCGGCTTGAGTCGGTTCGCCAAGAAGGTGAACGTCGCCGGATTGAAGTTGTTGATCAAAACCGCGGTGCCGTCAGTCTTATTAATGTTCGCGTTGCTTGAACCCAACTCTCCTAGGGCAGTATTCAGCAGTTGCAACTGCGCTTCACTGTTCGCCGGCGTCGCAACGGGAGCGGCAACGGGATTGGTTGTTGCCGCAGTTGCAGTCTCGAGCGTCGCGGAATTAGCGGGAGCCAGCTCGGCGACGGCCGCAGTGGAGAATTGCGAGAAGATCCCCGCGGCTTGCTCCGCGCCCTGTGCTGAGGGTGTGAACTCGTCCGCGATCGTGGCGGCAGAGAAAATAGCAGCGCTTGCGTTGCTCCGCGTGGCAGCCCGAGACGCCTGAGCTTCCAGTACCGTCTGGTTGAACAAGGCTTCTGAATGACCAATGAAACCAATGGTTGCCATGTTTTCCGCCTGTACGAATGTCGCCGTTTGCAGTGAACTGGAAAAGCCGCCTTCTGCTGTACCAGAGCTTCTATGAGCAGGGTATGGCCAGAGAATCAACGGCACTGTCTCCTTTTATACATAGGTACTTTTTTGAGTCGAGAACAGCCATCGCTCGGATTGGATATTATTCCCGGCCTTTAACTGGCAGGACGCAAAGCAAATCATTCTTGCAAGCCGGGAATTGTGCGAAAAGTCTTTGAGTCGGCTTTCCTCAGAGTGTTCACCCAATATATGGTTGCGCTTTTCAGAAAGCTGTCAATGCCTAGGCGCTGCTCTGTTTTTGTGTCGGTGTCTTGTCTCTCTTCTCTAAGCCACAGCGCAGTTCCATCTCCACATTCTTCCACCTCGACGAAACCGTCTTCGCGAGCAGCGTCCAATGGACAGACATTCAGCGGCTCGTGCTAGAAGGAGTTGCCGGCCGTTCCTCGAAACCGCGGGTCTTTTGCGTGGGCATCAGGCTGCGTCCCAGCAGCCATTTCCTTCAGACATTTCATACACAGCGCACTGACTTCTCAGACTTAAAAAACTCTAATAGGAGTTAGTTTGACTCCTTTTGAACATCTCTGCGGACTAATGCAGTGGGATATTGGGCTTGAGCCGGCGTAAATTGGAAATGGTTACCAATACGATTGGCGAGACCGTTGAATGAATCGACCCAGTGAGAAGACGAGGACATAGTGAGCGATCCGGTAAAATCCGTAAGTGCCACCAAAGCCAAGAGCCATGTTCCCAAAATTGAGAGTGTGGCGGACGTCCTCGAGCGCGAACTTCCCGAAGTGATTAATGATTGGCTTTCTCGCGTCGACAAGGAGCCAGACCTAAAATCTATTCCGCTGAATTTCGACGAACGCACAGGCCATCTTCCGCAGCTTCTGCATGATGTGATCGCGCGGTTGCGTCTGGATGTAGGGACTGGCGCTCCGATTTCGGAAGCTGCCGGCTTCCACGGAGACCTGCGGTACAAACAAGGATACACGGTAGCCATGGCGGTAGAGGAATCTCGCCTGCTCCAAGTCAGCATTTTTTCGATGCTGCACAAAGACGTGCGACGTTTGGATTTCAATGCGCTGCTTCCCGACGTCGTGACGATAGCGGATGAAGTAGATTCACAATTGAAGCAGCAGATGCTGCGGTTTATGGCCGCGGACGCCGTCAAGCTGGGCAGAGGTAATTAGGGCTTTGTTCCAGATGAGGCCACAAATGCCGAGAATGGAGCTTGGAACCGCGAAACAAACGAACTCGAACGATATTGGTGTGCGTGTTCTGCTCATCATGGCCGAGGCGGAGGCTGCGGCGGAAATCTTGGGCCAATTGGGTTCTGCCTCAGAATCGTTCCGAGTGGAGTGGGTTACCGAACTCGCCAGCGGGATCGAGCTCTTGCGCCACGGAGGGATTGGGGCGGCGGTGCTTGATCTGTCGTTGGCTGATAGCCGCGGCATCGAAATGTCGGACAATCTCGTTCAGGCGGCTCCTGGCTTGCCTGTTCTGCTTCTCATCGAGGCCGATTCCGAGGACATGGCCAGGCAAGCGGTACAGCGAGGAGCCTACGACTACCTGGTGAAGAGTCACGCCGATGGCCACCGCTTGATTCTCCTGTTGCGGACGATGCTGGATCGGCGTGCTTCGGCGGCAACCCCTTTGGAAAACGACGCCGCCCACATGACTCTGGATTCCCTCGGGGAAGCCGTGCTGCGCACGGATGTGAACGCCCACATTACGTACCTGAATCGCGCCGCGGAAAAGATAACCGGGTGGGCCCGCCTGGAAGCACTAGGGCGCCCCATTGTGGATGTGCTCCAGCTTCTCGATCCGGTTACAGGCCTGGTGGCGAGAAATCTCGGGGAAGTCATATTGCGTCACGACAAAGTCACGAAAGGAGTGGACCGTTCGCACAAAGTTCTGGTTCGACGGGACGGCATCAGACGCGAAATTGAAAAGACGCTGGCCCTTACTCATGACCCGGACGGTTCCCCAACCGGGGCCGTCATTACTCTTCACGATACAAGTGCCGCTCGCGCCAAAACACTCGAATTGATCCACGTGGCGCAGCATGACGCCCTGACGCATTTGCCGAACCGGGTGCTGTTCAACGACCGGCTTGCCCAGGCTCTTGCTTTGGCGGAGCGCCAGGGAACGCAACTCGCGGTGATGTTCGTCGATCTAGATTACTTCAAAAAGGTCAATGACTCACTCGGCCACGATGTCGGCGACAAGCTGCTGCAGTCAGTGGCCGAGCGCTTGACAGCTTGCGTCCGGCGGACGGACACGGTATGCCGCTTGGGTGGGGATGAATTCGTGATCCTTCTCTCTCAAATCGAGCATGAGGAGGATGCCGCCTTCAGTGCGCGAAAAATCCTCAGATCGCTCGCGGCGCCTCATCTTATCGACAATAAGAGTCTCGATATCAGTGCGAGCGTTGGGGGCAGCGCCTACCCGTGCGACGGCGGAGACCCAGAAAGTTTACTGAACAAAGCGGACACCGCGATGTACGAAGCGAAGCAACACGGCCGCAACAACTATCAACTCTTCCGGCCGGACATGCAGGCACGGCTTCTAGAACGGCAATCGCTTGAACAGGGCTTGCGTTACGCGCTGGGGCGAAACGAATTTTTGTTGCACTACCAGCCCAAACTGAATCTTCGGACCGGGAAGATTACGGGAGTGGAAGCTCTGATTCGCTGGGAACATCCGCAGCGCGGAATGGTGTATCCGGCGCAGTTCATTCCCGTCGCAGAAGAGTGCGGTTTGATTCTATCTATCGGACGCTGGGTGCTACTAGAAGCATGCAAGCAGGCCCGAGCGTGGAGCGATATGGGTCTCGGGGATGTGCCGATGGCGGTGAACGTGTCGGCGGTCGAGTTCGGGAGCGCTGATTTTCTGTCTGGGGTTCGTACCGTGCTGATTGCGACGGGAGTAGAGCCAGGGAATCTCGAGTTAGAACTGACCGAGAGCGTGCTGATGCACGACGCGGAGTCTAGTATTAGAACGCTGACGGCACTGAACGCTCTTGGAGTACAGCTAGCCATCGACGATTTCGGTACGGGGTATTCCAGTTTTAGCTACCTGCAACGCTTTCCGATGAACGTGCTGAAACTCCATCAATCTTTCGTCCATGAGATTACGAAGGATCAGAAAGAAGCGCCGCTTCTTGCGGCCATGATTGATATCGGCAAGAGCCTGAAACAGCGGGTCATTGCCGAAGGCGTCGAAACCCCTGCGCAGCTTGAATTCTTGCGGTGCCACGACTGCAACGAGGGGCAAGGCTACTATTTCAGTCCCCCCGTTGGCGCCGAGCAGGCCGGGAAGCTGGTTCAGGCAGGCATCCGAGAAGCGGCGATCGTTTAGCAAGGAGATGTGCCCCGGTGGCGATTTCTCCAATGTCGGGAGACAGTCTAGACCCTCGGCGACTGCATCGCAGAAACCATGAAGAAAATTCGAGGAACAGTTTTCGTCGCAAGAGACAGAAGCAACACGTCCCTTGGTTCTCAGTTTGAAAGGAAAGTGATGCCACACGACCAGCACCAAAAAGATACCGAATCTTCTAGATGGGAGCCAATTCCTCCTGATCGTTGGCCGATTACCTCGAACCCGGATCCCGAGAAACCTGGCCCCGTTCCCGGCGACCCGGATCCCATCATGCCTCCACCCGAGCCTCGGCGAAATCCTTCATTCGATGCGGACGGCCGATCCATGGTCTGAGTTGACAAGGACGCCATAACTCGTCGTGCCGATTCTGGACCCGGTCAAGAAAGGCTATGAGAGCAGGCACTATCGAAACTCAGCCGCTGCAGGGAGAACTTTCAATCAGATGACGAGTTTTCGTCGGCAGAATCCGCACTCACTGCCTTCAGGGGATAAAGAATGTCCACCACAATGACGGACCGACGTCGATCTCACCGCTACCCATTAGTTTTCGTAACCATAGTAGAGCATCTCGACCAACCAAGAACTATGTTGAGTGGCCTTACGGCTGATCTCAGTACATGTGGGTGTTTTGTCGACGTGTTAAATCCCATGCTAGTGGGGACAAAAGTGCGCATTAAGTTGCACTGGGGACAGGAGGCTTTCGAGACAACCGGCAAAGTGGCTTCCGTAGACCCTGGACATGGGATGGGCTTGGAGTTCACGAAGCAGATTTCTATCGATCAGTTGGACGTTCTGGAGAGATGGCTGGCTGGAGAAAGGAACTGAATCACTTCCGTTCCCCGCAATCCATTTCTTGTGGTTGCAGTTCGCGATGGCTTGTGCTTTCTCGCGAGGGCTCGCTTCCGGTGCATCGCTTCGTAAGTCAACGAATGGACGAATGCTCCTTGCCGAAGGCGCGCCCGATCTCATGCTGCGACTGTCCCGCTTTCCATCGGCGCCACAGCTCGCTTTTTTGCACCGTAGAAAGCCCAAACCGTTGACCTTGCCTCATGCAACACCAGCTTTAGAGAGCAGAACTTATCAGATGGTGTTGCATCGACCTATTGAGACCACGACGCTCCTCGGGCAATGCGCAGACCGCAGATTTTATAAACCTCGGCTCATTGCACAACGAGCGTCAGGGAGACTGTTTGTTGGGCTGCGCCAGCGGTGCCGGTGACGGTTACAGCATAGGCTCCCGCAGGAGTGCCCATGGTTGAGCCGGCTTGGACATTACTTCCAGCACTAGCGCACCCCGCTTGCCACAACACGCAACCGACGAGGAGAAGGGCAAGTGCATAGCCCAAGCGCAGTCTGCGTCTTGCGACACCCAGTCCTAAGAATCCAAGCACGAGGGCGGGGATAAGGAGCCTCTGAGCGAACAGCCGAGCTTCTTGGCCGCCGGAGAACGGCAGGAGGAGCGCCGTGGTGCGAGCGGTGGTGCTGATTGTGAGCGTAGAAGTAGCCGATGTAGCGCCTTGTGCGATGGCAGCGCCAGGAGATGAACAGGTGGCACCCGAGGGAAGCCCGGCGGCGCAGGACAGCGTCACCGCGCCACTGAAGTTGTTCTTTGGCGTCAGAACAATCTGGAAGACGGCAGGATTTCCCGCCGAGACGGTAGCCCTGCTTGAGCTAGCGGCAATCGTGAAACTTGGCTGCGAAACGACTTGGCTCAAAACTGTAGAGGTGCTGGCCGCGAAGTTGGCATCGCCGGCGTATGTTGCCGTGATGGGGTGCGTGCCGACGGAGAGCGTAGAAGTCGTGAAGGCGGCCACAGCGCTCGGGTTCAGGGCTCCGGTGCCGACGCTGGTTGCGCCATCAAGTAAGGTCACCGTACCCGTTGGCGTGCCCGAAATGCTGGACATGATGGTGGCAGTGAACGTCACCGGCGCACCAGTGGATGACGCGGCCGCGGAGCTTACTAGCGTAGCGGTGGTCGGCGCGAGCGTTACGGTTTCCGTCATGGCCGCAGAGATGCTGCTTGCGAAATTTGCGCTACCAGCGTATCTGCAAGTGATCGAGTGAGTACCGACGGTGAGTGTTGCGGTTGTAAGGGTGGCCACACCTTTGCTGTTCAGCGTTCCGGTGCCTAGCACGGTGGTGCCATCGAGAAAGCTGATTGTGCCGGTCGGCTCGCCGCTGCTACTCGATGTGACGGTGCCGGTAAACGTGACCGGTGTTCCATAGCTCGCTGCGGATGGAGGCGATAGCGCAGTGATCGTGGTGCTCTGAACGATCTGAACCACCTGCGATAGCACGGGCGAAGTGCTGAGGGCGAAGTTCGCATCGCCTCCATACTGTGCGGTGAGAGAGTGCGTTCCCGCGGCTAGGGTGGAGGCGACAAAAGTAGCTACGCCGCTGCTATTCACGGAGCTTGCGCCAAGCGCCGTAGTGCCATCCAAAAAGGTGACCGTTCCTGTGGGTGTGCCGGTGGCCGATGCCGTCACGGTCGCCGTCAATGTTACCGTTGCGCCGGGCACGGAGGGATTTACGTCCGCAGTTAGCGCGGTTGCGGTCGAAGCCTGCATCACGGTGAAGGGATAGGCGGCTATCTGTCCAATCGCCACCTGACCATTTAAAGCGTTGCCATCGATGCCGGCGTCTTGTCCGTCGCTTGCGTAAACGTAAAGCACGTGCGTTCCCAGGAGTAGCGGGCCGGTTTGGCCGCTGAACGCGGGGTTGCTGCCGCTGGCTTGCGTCCAGGGACCCTGCCACGTGTCCACTTGAAAATAGACGGCAAGGGGCGTGGGCGTGACCGGCTCGTAGGTGCTGATGGTCTGGAAACTAAAGCTGGGGGCGCGGCTGGTGGTCTGGTTGGCGGTTAGCGGCGTGATTTGCGTGAGCAGCGGGATGGGCTGGACCTGCTGCTCGGTCAGCGTCACCAAATCTCCGCCGTCGCCTACATAGACATTGTTGATGATCGGGTTAACCACCATCGCGCCGGGAGTGTTGCCCAATGCGACAGTCGTGGCCATATAGGAGATGCCATCAATCACAGTCAAAGTCTGGGCGAGCTCAGAGTTGGCTACGTAAACCTTGTTGGTGACCGGGTTGACCACCACTGCCGTGGAATTGAAACCCACTCCGGCCCCGGAGACCTGCGTGTCGGTGGCTCCGTCAATCACGACTAGCGCCGAACTGCCAGCGCTGACTACGAAAATCTTGTTGGTGATTGGGTTTATCGCTACTGAAAGGGGGCCATCGCCAACGTAAACCACCTTGGGGTTGCTGGTGCCGGTGGCGCCATCAATTACGTCGACATAGCTGCCAGGAACGGTCACGTAAATCTTGTTGGTAACTGGGTTGACCGCAAGGTTATTGGGGAAGCCGCCATCGGCAAGCATGAGTTTGAAGGCCATGTTCGTGGCGCCATCGATCACGGTGACGTCTTCTTCCATTTCGTTCGGCACGTAAATCTTGTTGGTGACCGGATTGACTGCCATCACACTGGGACCGCTGCCCGTAGCAACAGTTGCGATGACGCTGTCGCTGGCGCCATCGATTACGGTCACGATGTCGTCGTAAAAGTCGGCTACGTAAATCCTGTTGGTGACCGGGTTGACCACCAACTCCCCGGCTTCGGCACCTAGTGCAATCGTGGCGGTGACGGTATCGCTGGCGCTATCGATTACGGTTACGTTGTTGCTGCCAGCGTTGGCTACGTAGATTTTGTTGGTGGCTTGGTTGACCGCGAGCGCCTCGGGGTCGCTGCCCACCGCAACGGTGGTGATCACGGCGCTGCTAGCGGCATCGATCACGGTCACGCTGTTCGCGATGCCGGTGATTGCGTAAAGCTTGTTGGTGACCGGATTGAACGCCACCACATCGGAGGTGATGCCCGACGCAACCGTAGCGATGGTGTTGGTGGCGCCATCGATCACGCTGGCGGTGGCGCTGGCATTGTTGGCTACGTAAATCTTATTGGTGACTGGGTTCACCGCCAGCGCCGTGGGATCGTTGCCCGTGGGAAGCGTGGAGGCGGCCGCGGCGTTGGTGGCGCCGTCGATTAAGGTGACGCTGTTGCTGTTGGAGTTGGTGACGTAAATCTGATTGGTGACTGCGTTGAAAGCTATGCCCTGCGGAAGCATGCCCACGGGAACCGAGGTGGTGCCGTCGGTGACGCCGTCAATCACGCTTACATTGCCGCTGCCATTGTTGGCCACGTAGATCTTGTTGGTGACTGGGTTCACCGCTGCAGCACCAGGGCTGCTGCCCACTACGACCGCGGAAGCGTTGTTACTGGCGCCATCGATCACGGTTACAGTTCCGCTGCCATTGTTGGCGACGTAAATCTTATTGGTGACGGGGTTCACGGCCACAGCGCATGGATTGCTGCCCACCAGTACCGCGGAAGTGCTGTTGCTGACGCCATCAATCACGGTGACGTTTCCGCCGCTCAGGTTGGCTACATAAATCTTGTTGGTGACCGGGTTGACCGCAACCGCAGCGGGATATTGGCCCGCGGCAACGGTGGTAGTGGTGTTGGTGGCGCCATCGATCACGGTGACGCTGCTAGCGCCAGAGTTCGTCACGTAAATCTTGTTGGTAACCGGATTCACAGCCAAACCGGCGGGACCGCTGCCCGTGGCAACCGTGGCGGTTGTATTTGTTGCACCGTCGATCACAGTAACGCTGTTGCTCCCGGCATTGCTTACATAAATTTTGTTTGTGACCGGGTTGACCACTGCCGCCAGCGGAAACGTGCCGACAGCAACCGTGGAAGTGTTGTTGCTGGCTCCATCGATCACGGTTACGCTGGCGCTGCCGTTGTTGACTACGTAAATCTTGTTGGTGACTTCATTGACGGCCACCGACGCGGGTTGGCTACCCGTGGCCAGCGTGGCCGTGACGGTTTGCGCAGACGCTCCGCTGGCGGCCAGGAGCATCGACAGCAAACCGCAACTGAACAGGCGAGCGGGATTCCGCCACTTGGAATTGTTTCGAAGCCCGTTGCGAGACTTGAAGGATTCCGTCTCTTGGGGTTTGGCGGTGCGCATAAGGATATTCTTCCCCCTTGAGCGGCGGAAACCACGAGTTCCTGCGTCAGTTTCGACTCTCCCGGAAGGCTGCTTCGGATCGCACAACGGGCACACTTACGCCGCACAAACCGAGGTTGGCAGGTTGTTTCTCTGTACCTCAGTTGACAGTGCGAAAATTCGAACGCCGGAACCCCATCGAGTCAGGGCCGGTGGTCCGCCCAAGAACGCAAAACTCTAGTGCGCCTCACATTTATAAATGAGAGGAAATCCTGAGTCTGTACAGTTTGGGACAGCTATGCCTCCTTTCGATCCAAAACTTCCAGATGTCCGACACTGCAATGCGGCCTCGTAGCGGCGCGTCATTTGTCGACAAGAATTGGGCGAGGCATTTTGTCTTCCGAGTGAGACCGTTTTGTCGTGCACACCTTGGGCGCGGATTACTTGTGGCTCGCCGACGACTCGCCCAGAATCACGCGGCCCGAGTAGCGAATACAGCCTTTGTCGCAATCCGTCAGGAAGTCTGCTCAATTCCCAATCGCTGGAGAACCTGACTAACTGCCATTGAAAGCGACCAACCCGCAGGGATAGCTCGCTCCTGAAACATTCGCTTGACTCCTGAGCCGAGCCGTCGTGCAATATATTGCGGTGCCATATATGGACCAGACAACATCACAAGTGGAATGGAAAAAGGGTAGCGCCGAATTTCTCATTCTTTCGCTCGTCGAAGCTCGTCCGCGCCACGGCTACGAAATCAGCAAACTTATCGAGCAACGCTCCGGCGGCACTGTTCGTTTTCACGTCGCCTCGCTCTACCCGCTGCTCTACCGTCTGGAACGCCGCGGCTGGCTGTGTGGACGCTGGGTCGAACAAAACGGACAGCGCCGTCGCCGTTACTATCGTTTGACGCGTCAGGGGCGCAGAGTCCTCGCTTCGCAGCTTCGCGGCTGGCACGAATTCGTAGTCGGTATCAATCGCATCACGGAGGCAGAAAATGCCTGAATGGAAGCCAGAAATTCTCCGCCGCCTTGCTCCACTAGAACTCTCGCCGTCGCGCGAAGGCGAAATTGCCGAAGAGATTGCGCAGCACCTCGACGATCGATATCAGGAACTTCTCGCAGGTGGCCATTCGGCAGACTCTGCTTTTCGCGCAGCTCTCGACGAACTGAAGGGCGAAGAGCTGCTCGCGCACAACCTATCACCAGTCGAGAGTGAGTTATATCGCGAGCCCATAGCGTTCGGAAAAAGCAGCAGCAATAGATTCGCCGGCATTCTTCAAGACCTTCACTATGCCGTCCGCATAATGCGCAAATCCGCCGGCTTCACTGCGGTTGCTGTGCTTACTATCGCCCTCGGCATCGGCGCCAATACCGCTATCTTTACTATGATGAACGGCCTGATGTTGCACACGCTCCCCGTGCGCGATCCAGGGCAGCTCGTCGAAATCCTCCACCACTATCCCGACGATCCTGAACCTGGGTTCAACGGTTTCTCGTGGGACGCCTACCAGACCATGCGTGACGGCAATCACGTCCTCTCGGACCTGATCATCGGCTCTCTCAACGTCTACGTCGTGAGTGGGCACGCGTTGGAGTCGCAAACCGTTTTCGGCGGGAACGTCGGCGGAACATTCTTTGAATCGCTCGGCGTGCGGCCTGCGATCGGCCGACTGATCGACCCGCAAGACACGACGAACCCCTCGGCCGTCGCCGTAGTGAGTTGGTCCTTTTGGAAGTCGCGCTTCAATTTGAATCCCGCCATTGTCGGCCAGAAAATCACTGCAAATGCTGCTCCCGTCACCATCATTGGCGTAACTCAACGCGGATTCTACGGTCTCAGTAATCAAGCGCAGCAGGACATCTGGCTGCCGTTTTCACTGGGGGATCGTTCTTCTCCGGGATTTTCGGTGGGATTACTGGGACACCTGAAGCCAAGAGTTTCCATCCCGCAAGCCCGCGCGGAGTTAGCGACATTGTTCAAAACGGCCGTTGACCGGCCCGACGCCAATCCTTTCGTGCGCCGAATGGAACTCCGCATCGCGCCGGCGGGAAACGGCGTTTCGACGCCTCTAAGCCAGATGCTCTCGACACCGCTGACGGTGTTGATGGCAACGGTAGGCCTGCTGCTGCTCCTCGCCTGCGCGAATTTAGCAGGGTTGCTCTTGGCGCGTGGAGCAGCGCGCCGGCACGAAATGGCCGTGCGTGCCTGCCTCGGCGCGGCTCGGGCTCGCTTGCTTCGCCAGACGCTGACCGAATCGCTACTGCTGTCGCTGGTCGGAAGCGCGGTCGGTATCCTTCTGGCCTACTTCGCAGCTGACGGGCTGATCCGGGTCTTTGCATCGGGCAGATTCATCATGGGGTTGCCGGTGCGTCTTGATGTCCTGAAGCACCCAGACACGCGCGTGCTGTTGTTCACCGGGACGATCGCGCTCCTCACCGGACTTCTGTGTGGAGCTGCACCCGCCATAAGCGCCTCAAACACGACACCGGCGTCCGCGCTGCAACCGGGGTCGAAGATCGGAGAGACAAATCGTCAACGGCTGTTCGGCAAGAGTTTGGTCTCTTCGCAGGTGGCGCTCGCGCTGGTGCTGGTGAGCTTGGCGGGCCTGTTTGTGGGATATCTGTCGGATCTTCGGAGGAACCTGGGATTCGAGCGTAATAATTTACTACTGGTCACTCTCGATTTCGCGCAGAGTGGCTACAATGCTGCGCAATTCTCGCGTCTGTCTCAAGAGCTAGTGACGCGGCTAAACGCCATTCCTGGCGTAAGCTCAGCCACCTTTAGTGAGATGAGTCCAATGGAGGGCCCTGGAGCATCGAGCGTCGCGTCTGCGGAAGGCCATCCTGAAAAGACGACCCCGGTCTCCATCAATTACATCGCACCCGACTATTTCGAGACGTATGGCACACCATTTCTCGCGGGTCGCGATTTTTCAGCACACGATGAGGCCAGCTCCCGTGTGGCAATCATTAACGAGGCCGCTGCTCGCGATTGTTTCGCGAACGAAAACCCCATCGGAAGACACATCACCCTTGGCCATATCACCCTGACGAAAGGCGAAAAGACGTATGAAGTTGTCGGTGTCGTCGGCGACGCCAAATACAACGACCTCAAGCAACCCGCGCCGCCCACGATCTATGCGGACCTGTTTCAAGAGGGCTTCATTGGTTCTCAACTGGCGATCCGCACGAGAATGGATTCTAGCGGAGTTGCCGCCGCGGTCCGTCAAACCGAGGCTACTGTTCTGAAGAGCGTTCCCATCGTTCGGATGATGGGGATGAACGAACAGATCGATTCGTCCATCGTTCCACAGCGCTTGTTTGCGACGCTTTCCGCAGGGTTGGGTGCGCTGGGCGCGCTGCTTGCTGTCATCGGGGTGTACGGCCTACTTGCGTACACGGTCGTGTGGCGCACACATGAGATCGGTGTTCGGATGGCACTCGGTGCGGCAGCGACTGACGTTTTGCGCATAGTCCTTCGCGACGCCCTATGGATGGTCTGCTCTGGCCTTGCTATCGGAGCACCCCTTGCGTTCTGGGGAAAACGCTTAGCCGCCAGCCTGATCCCCGACCTGCCAGTCGCCAGCCCTCTTCCAATTGTCCTTGCCGCTGCAATAATGATCGCGGCCGGTTTGATCGCTGCTTACCTGCCCGCGCGCCGCGCCATGCGCGTCGATCCCATGGTCGCCCTTCGGTACGAATGATCCTTCGCGCAAGTGGTCGGCAACCTTCGCGCGTGACAACTTCATACATGAGCGCGCAAGTTTGAAATCTCCAGTGGCAAGCAGAGCGTTGTGGCCTCGTTGCGAAAGCGCTCAAAACGGGGATCCAGCGCTGTGTGTTCGTCGCGCTCTCACCAAACGGTGCGCCCATGATCGCTTTCGACCGCAACAACTCCGATATTTACGGCGCCCGGCTGCTGCTTTCATAGCTGCTTCAAAGATCTTCACACCCTCAGAAGAGACCTTTGCACCACCCGGCACATTCTCGCTTTTGATTACACCGCGGGAATCGTCGAGTTGCCTGGGACTGGGCGTGAAGACTCGCCAGGGCCCGCAGAGCCGATGCGAAGAGCACACATTTCAACCTCCTACCAAAACACCGCGTACAATGCCGCCAGGGCGCCGCAGACGATCAGCGTGCCCGCTAAAAATCCATTCGATACTTTGAACATGGAGGCATCCACCGCTAGCGAGGTTCCGGAGGAGCTTTCGCCGCCAGGGGCGGCGGGTCTTTTCCCAAGCAGGCTGATGACCACCATCCCGATCACGCAGAATATAAAGACAATTTCCATACGATCCAAAAAAGGGATCTCGTAAACGCCCGTGTCATTCGCCTTGGCAAAGCCGCTGGAGGCGAGTCCGGAAAGGTCTATAAAATTTGGGACAAATTTCAGCAAACAAGAGCACGCGAATCCGCCGATGGTGGCGAAGAGCGCTGCGTTTGAAGTCGTCCGTTTCCAGAAAAAGCCCAGGATGAACATCGCGAAAATCCCGGGACTCACAAAACCCGTGTATTCCCGGATGTATTGAAATCCGCCTTTCGCACCGATGCCCATTCTCGGAGCGAGGAATACGGCGACAGCCATTGCGACGACGATCGCGAATTTGCCTATCCAGACGATTTTCTTCTCGTCGACCCCCGGGTGCAGATACCGCTTGTAGATATCGAGCGTGAAAATGGTGGAAATGCTATTGGCTTTTCCTGCCAGAGAGGCGACGACTGCCGCGGTGAGCGCGGCGAAAGCCAGGCCCTTTAGACCGGTCGGCAGCAGGTTCAGCAATACGGGATAGGCCTGGTCGGGCTGCACCTGGCCACCCAGAAGCAACTCCTTTTGAAAGCTTCCCTCCTGATGCAATACATAGGCGGCGATGCCCGGCAGCACGACGATCACGGGCATTAGCAATTTCAGGAAGGCGGCGAACAGGAGACCGGCGCGCGCCGTGGGAAGGCGGGCACCCAGCGCGCGCTGGGTGATGTATTGGTTGCAGCCCCAGTAGCTCAGATGCGAGATCCACATTCCTCCGATCAAGACCGTCAATCCCGGCAGATCCAAGTAGTTGGGATTGTCCCTTTTCAGGATCATGTGAAAATGATCGCCCGCGTGTTCCCTCAACAGGTTGAATCCGTTCACCACTCCGGTTGTGCCGAATTTTTCCGAAACCAAATTCAAGGCGAGGTAGGTTGTCACCAAGCCGCCGAGCACGAGAAAGAATACCTGAATCACATCGGTGTAACCGATGACCTTCATTCCGCCGAGGGTGATGATCACGGCAAAAATCGCTAGCGCGTACATGCAAGTTCCAGGATCGATTCCAGAGATCCCGTGGACCGCGAGCCCGCCGAGGTAAAGAATAGAGGTGAGGTTCACCACCACGTAGAGCAATAACCAAAAGACGGCCATGATCATCGCCACCGTTCCGTTGTAGCGCTGCCGCAAAAACTGCGGCATGGTGTAGATCTTATTTTTCAGATACACCGGCATGAAGAACACGGCCACGTGGCCGCCGCTAGCCATTCGTAGGTCGCGATGCCCAAACCCATCTTGAAACCGGAACCGCTCATGCCAATCATCTGTTCGGCGGAGATGTTTGAAGCGATGAGGGAGGCCCCGATGGCCCACCAAGTCAGGGCGCCCTCGGCTAGAAAATAGTCAGTCGAGGAAACCGCGACGGCCCTTTTCTTCGCGTAGATCCAATACCCGTAGCCGGCGACGGTTAGGAAATAGATGAGAAAGACGGCGTAATCAGGGGAGTGGAGTGTATTCATAAGGTTAAGGGGGTTGCTCCTCAATCCAGCTGTTAGGCATGGAGTAATATAGATGGTGAATTAACGGCGGCACGCGGTACGGCTTCGGAGCAGCGATAAGGCATAGAATCGTAGCGCGAAGGCGCCGGAGTGTAGGGAACGGGAAAGGCCATGTCTTCAATCCAATGTTGCGAGAATAGCGTTGACGCCAATTTCGGCGATTTCGAGATCTTCCACGCCCGTAAGTCCACTGACCGCGACAGAGCCAACACACTGGTCTCGATAAAAAACGGGGGCCCCGCCGTCCCAGCCGAGATAACGGATGTCGCCGTGATAATGAACGTCCCAACCCTCAGCGAGTGCGGCGCGCCCCAAAGCGCCGCTGGGCTGACGCAGGCGCGATGATGTGAATACCTTATTGGCGGCTATTCCTGAGGACGGCAGCGAGGCGCCATCCATACGCAGAAGCGCGATCAACTCGCCATGCCTGTCACCGACGGCGATGGATCCCACTTTTTTTCGCCGCCTAAGCTCGGCAGCGCAGGCGTCAATAGCCAGACGCGCCTCTGCCTCACCAAGTTCGAGATGTGATTGCATTTTACCTTGCCCCCCCCGCGTTGATGAACGTTCCAAGATTGTTTACCAAAACGCACCGGAAACATTGTTCGGCGCGCCCCAGCGGCCGGTTGGGATCCACTCGAGAATCTGACTGCTGCGCACAGGATCGGTTCCGCAATGCGGGTGTACGGCCGGTTGCCATATAACCCGGCGCTGGTGCGTTGATGTTAATTCCTTTTGGTATTCACTCATCGTCCCACGCCTTGGCTAGAAAGATCATCAGATATAAGTTCGGTTAATCAGACCAGGGCGCCGGCTTGCGGTCCCAACGATGACGTTTCAACTCCCGAAGGAGATCCGCGGGGAGCGGGCCCTGGTCGCTCAAGGCGACGTTTTCGCGGACGTGCTCCAATTTCCTCATGCCCACAATCGTCGTGCTCAACGCAGGATGAGAAAGCACGAAGCGCAGCGCCATCTGCGGCAGTGACATTCCTCGCGGTAAGATTTGTTTGAGTTTGTCCACGCGCTCCAAGGTGTTGGCGAGATTCTCGGGATTGAAGTAGCGCGAGCGCCAGTCGCTGGCGGGAAATTTTGTGTCTTTGGTCATCTTCCCACCTAGGCTGCCTTCGTCGAGCGCCACCCTAACGATGACTCCGACGTTCAACTCCTGGCACGCGGGAAATAATTCGTCCTCGGGTGATTGGTCGAAGATGCTGTAAATGACTTGCACGGAATCCACCAGGCCAGTCCGGATCGCCTTGATTCCGTTTTCCGGTTCCCACCGGTTCAGACTCAAGCCAAAAAAGCGAATGATTCCATCTTGCTTCAACTTCTCTACGGTGTTGCGGAAATCAGGCTCATCGGCCCAATGGTCGGACCACACGTGGAATTGAAGCAGGTCAATCGAATCAGTGCCGATATTTTTGCGAATAAGGTCGGCGTACTTGAAAACGTGCTGTGGAGGAAACACTTCACTGTACTTATATTTCGATAGCGCGGGCCAACGTTCGTTCATCGGCGGAATTTTGGAAGCGGCATAAAGGCGTTTTTCCTGATTCAAGCCGATGACCTGCCCAAGCAGGGTATCGCTTTTGCCTTCCCCATACGCCCAGGCGGAGTCGAAAAAATTGCAGCCGAGATTCGCCCCAAGTTGGAGAGCCGCCAGGGACTCGCCATCCTCCGATCCGCTCCAACCGGCCATGCCCCATAATCCGTGGGAGATTTCACCAACTTCAAATCCCGTGCGACCTAGCTTGCGATATTTCATTTGCCGTCCCAATAACAGGATTTGTATCAGGTTGATTTGTAAACGGGGACGCGCCAACGTGTGCTGCTCGCGCTCGCACCTCCGGTACCGACCTTCCAGCCCAGGGCGTTCCCAACCTGCGCGAATCGCTCGGCTTGCGATAAGCAGCGTTTTGCGACTCCGCTGAGAATGCGCCGGGCCTTCTTCGTTAACGTGGAGTGGCGATGCCACTCGGCGTGCGAGACCTGGCGAGGACGGTTGCGCAAATGAATTGCCAAGGACCGGCTACTTTTCAATGACGAAGTCTGCACTCTCGCCCTCCGCGGAGTTGGGGCCGATCCACACGGTGGCATGTGCCGGCTCCACTAGGTTTTGCATATCGATGTTCCAGAATGCCAGTTCATCGCGTCCCAGCGTGAATTCGACCCGCTGTGATTGTCCTGGCGAGAGAGTAAGCCTTCGAAATCCCTCCAGTTGTCTTACAGGAAGAGCGACGCTGGTTCCCCGCAGGCGGACGTAGAGTTCTACAATTTCGTCGCCGGCGCGAGATCCAGCATTCCTTACCGTGGCGGACACATGGAGCGGTTGCGCGGCCTTCTCGTTGAGCGCACTGGCACTCAACCGGGATGTGCTCAGTTCCAAAGGAGAGTAAGTGAATTGGGTGTAACTGAGTCCGTAACCAAACGGAAAGAGCGCCGCATTCTCTTCGTCCACGTAGCGCGAATGGTATTTTTCGTGGTTGTTGGCCGGTGGACGACTGAGATCAACGCCATCAGCAGGACGGCCGGTGTTCAATGCGTCATAGTAGAGGGGTTGTTGGCCCACGCTGCGAGGCATCGAGACAGTAAGCTTCCCGCTCGGACTCACATCGCCAAAAAGTGTTCGCACGAGCGCCGGTCCCGCTTGCACTCCTGGAAACCAAGCTTGCAAAATCGCCGGCACGTGAGTCGCGGCCCAGTTGAGGGTCAATGGCCGGCCACTGAAAACAATCAAGACCACGGGTTTCCCCGCCGCGGCCACTGCTTCCAAAAGCTGTTGCTGGTTTCCCGGCAGACCGAGATGGGCTCGGGAAGCTGCCTCGGCGGTCATCCACAAGGAGTCTTCTCCAAGAGCCATGAAGACAACGTCAGCCTGCCTGGCCGCCGCAACGGCTTCTGCAAAGCCGTTATCTTTGGCAGTTAGAATCTCCGTGCCTTTGGCGTAGAGTACTCGCCCGCTCAATTGCTGCATGCGCGAGGCCAGGGCTGTCCGCAATGTCACTACGTCTGCCGCATCGCCCCTGGCGCGCCACGGACCAAGCATATCGGAGGCATCGTCGGCTAGAGGGCCGATGAGGGCTATGGTGTGGACGTCCGGACCAAATGGGAGAAGCGCCTTTCCTCCCGAGCTATCGTTCTTCAGAAGCACAAAGGAACGTTCCGCAACGGTGCGGGCAAACTCCACGTCGGCAGGATCGGGTTGAGGCCTGCCGCCGCTGGCCGGTTCGGGAATATAGGGATGATCGAATAATCCGAGCGCGAATTTTATACGGAGCATGCGACGCGCAGCTTGATCCACGGCGGCTTCGGGCACCTCTCCTGACCGCACCAGTTCCGCCAAATAGCGGGAATACTCGTTGCTTTCAAGATCCACGTCGACGCCCGCGAGAATCGCTTTGCTCGCCGCCGTTTTGCCGTCTACGGCAATACCGTGGGCGATCGATTCCCGCACTGATCCGTAGTCGCTGATCACTACGCCCTCAAACCCCCACTCCTCGCGAAGGATATGCGTCAGCGTAAACCGGTTGGAAGTAGCGGGCACGCCGTTTAGGGTATTAAAGGCGCTCATGACCGATGCGCCGCCGGCTTCCACGGCAGCGTGGAAGGGTGGCAGATAGACTTGACGCAACATGCGATCGGACATGTCCACCGAGTTGTAATCTCGCCCCGCTTCGGCGGCTCCATAGCCAACGAAATGCTTTATACAGGCCAGCATGGATTCCGGATCGTCCAGGCGAGCGCCTTGATATCCGCGCACGTAAGCAATGGCCATGGCGGAGCCCAGGTATGGATCCTCTCCAGCTCCTTCCACAATGCGTCCCCAGCGGGCATCACGCGCGATGTCAACCATCGGCGAATACGTCCAGCGGATGCCTTCTTTGGTGGCTTCCTTGGCAGCGATGCGCGAAGCTCTTTCCACCAGCGCGGGATCCCAGGTCGAGGCCATAGCCAGCGGCACAGGGAAAATGGTGCGGTATCCGTGGATTACGTCCAACGCGAAGACGAGTGGAATGTGCAGCCGGGAGTTTTCGACGGCCAGCTTTTGCAAGGAATTGGTCTCGGCGGCTCCTGTGATGTTCTCGAAGGAGCCCACTCGGCCCTGAGCGGCCTGTTCGCGATAGTCGGCATGGGGCGAACCAGGTCCAGTGGAACTATCGGCGAAGTGAACGGTTTGGCCGATCTTTTCTTCCAGTGTCATTTGGCCGAGCATTCGGCTGACGCGCTGCTCGATTGCCGCATCGTCCAACCGTGGCGGAGACTGCGCCCTGAGCAAACCGTAGGGCCGCGCGAAAGCAACAGTCAGAAGCAAAATACGAACCGAACACATTTTGGACGCCATGTTCTTTCTCCGTCTCCTAATCGGACTGCCTCGCTTGGGCAGACGCTGATTTCACATGCGCGCGCGGACTACGGTGTAGCATCGACACTCCAGAAAATCGCCGCCTATCAAGGCAGATGCTACTAGAAAACCGGTATTCTAGCAATACATGGAGTGATGCGAAGCGCTATAAGCCACAGAACTGGCACACTCGTGTGGTCTGCCCGCTTGATTTCCAATCCAAAGGCACCTTCGAAAATAATTCTGCGACCCTGGTACCGGTGGAGAAACACATGGGGACTTCTGGTGAGTCAGTGCCGTGGCACTGAGGCGGGCCGCACCTGTTCACGCGGTACAACTCCTTCTCCTTCTTTCACCGCGTAAATGTGATCCGCCGCCAAATTCGTTATCGTGTCGAATTTCCCCGTCGGCCAGTGTATTTCGACACGGTCCAGTCGATCGTGTGATCCCAACCCGAAATGGATTCGCAGGTCGTTCTGCGAGAGATAGCTTCCACCGCTGCGGACTTCATCCACTTGAATCAGGTCTCCAGCGACGGCCTTGATGCGCGCATTCAGAGCTAGACGATTACTTTTCGTCCCCGCGAGTTCGAATTCGATCCAGTGGTTATGGCTCCCGCCCTCTTCGCGAAGGATCATCGGCTTGCCGTCCAGATTCTCGACGACGATGTCGACGCGGCCGTCGTTGAACAGATCACCGAAGGCCGCGCCGCGGCTGACCTGCCGAATCTGAATCGCCGGTCCGACAAGTTCGCTGATATTGCGAAACGTACTGTCGTGCTGGTTCAGGAAGAGCAGTTTTGGCTCGCGGTATCTGGCCCCGACATCGAGAGTGTCGACCTGAGGGTAGACATGGCCATTTACCAGAAAGATGTCCGGCCAACCGTCATTGTCAAAGTCAAAAAATGCGGTACCCCAACCAACGTAAGGAATTGTCGGCGTCGCGACGCCGGCGTGGAAGGAAACGTCGGTGAAGGTCATTCCTCCGTCATTGCGAAACAGAGTTGCGTACTCCTCCGAGAAGTGGGTGACAAAAAGAGAGAGGCGGCCCGTGTGCAGATAATCGCCGAGGGCGACTCCCATGCCGGCTTGTTCTGAGCCGTCCTGGCTGACAGCCGTCCCGGCGAGAAATGCAAGTTCCGTGAAATGGCCGTTCCCATCATTACGATAGAGGAAATTAGGTGTGGAATCGTTCGCTACAAATAGATCCAGGCGACCATCCTCATTGAAGTCGGACCAAACAGCTCCTAACCCGTAATAGCCATGTGGATCATCAACGCCGGCGACCTTAGATACGTCCGTGAAAGTGCCATCCCCGTTGTTGTGGAAGAGCAGGTCACCAGCACCCTTTAAGCCTCTTGGACCGCACTGGACGGCCAGACCGTGATACTGGCAGGTCTTGCTGTCGCCAAATTTGGGAAGGTCATCAAGATGAAAGTCAACATAGTGGGAGACGAACAGGTCGGCCCAACCGTCCCCATCGTAGTCCCCAAAGGCGGCGCCAGTGGCAAACTGTAGGTCAGTGAGGCCCGCCTGTTTGGTGACATTCGTGAATGTACCGTCGCCGTTGTTGCGGTAGAGGACCACACCACCGAGGCAGGTCACCAGCAAGTCCGGCCACCCATCGTTGTTATAGTCCCCGACCACCGCTCCCATAGCGTAGCAGGGATATCCCACACCGGCCTTTTCGGTCACGTCGGTGAATGTCCCATCGCCATTGTTGTGGTACAGAGCGCCACGAGCTTTCTTGCCCGCTAGCGCCATCTCCACAGTCGGTGCGTTGGTAAAATAAATGTCCGGCAGCCCATCACGATCGTAGTCGATCAGCGCCACGCCCCCGGCCATGGATTCAACGATGTATTTCTTATCGGATGACGATAAATGCTCGAATTTAATACCCGTGGAGTCAGTGATGTCCACAAGTTGCGGCAGTTGGCTCGCTGGTTGCTGACCTGGGAGCAGTAGGCCGCGGAGGCTCATCGATAGGCCAAATAAGGATAAGAGCGTCGCAAGAACGCCCAGAAAACCCAAGCGCGACGACGAACCCTTCGAAGTGGGGGTTCGGATCACGATGGAGGATACGGCGGCGAAGAATGAGCGGGCTTTGATCCGGGTTGTACCGGACCGGCGTTCTCTTTCTCCTTTAACTTATTGAATTGCTCCATCTCCCGTTGCGCAAGCTCGCGCTGGTTCAAGCGGCCAAAGAGCAGTCCCAACTGGTAGTGCGCATCAGGAAGGTTGGGGGCCAGTTCTACGGCGCGCGTCAAGTGCTCCTTCGCCTTATCGTACTCTCGCTGCTGTAAGTAGAGGGTTCCCAGCAGAGCATGCGCCTGGGCATACTGTGCGTTGACGGCAAGCGCTTTCTCCAACTGCGAGATCGCGGTGGGGTTGTCGCCTTGATCGCGCGAAATCAAGGCCAACTGGTAGTAGGCATCCACTTGATTTGCGTCGAGCTTGATGGTTTGTTCCAAGTTTGCTCGCGCGGCCGTAAAATTACGCAGACCGGTCTCCGCCATCCCCAAGGCGAGGAAGCCCAATGGGTCCTGAGCACGCAACTTGGTGTAATTCTCAAGTGTGCTACAGGCTTCCTCCGTGCCTCCAGCCTGCAGCTGCGCAACACCCAGCAAGTACAAAGCCTCCGGTTCGTCGGGCCGCAGCTTTACGAGTTGTTGGGCCGCATCCACGGCGTTCGCCATTTGACCTGCATGCAGGCTAGCCGAAGCGAACTTGCGCAAGATATCCGGTGAGTTGGGCGCAGCGTTGCGGGCGCGGGTCAGAAACTCCAGGGATTTTTCCCACCGTCCCTGGTCGGCCAGTGTGCGTGCCAAGGCTTGCAGGGCATTCAGCGAACTTGGGTCCAAATCTACCGCTCGTTGAAAATCCTTCTGGGCCAACTTCACTTCACCCTTAATTTCCCGGGCCCGGCCCAGCGCGAAGAAGAGTTCCGCGCTCGGAGCCTGCTGCTTCTGGGCGGTCTCAAGGAGAGCAAGGGCCTCGTTTGCGAGATCGAAATCCAAGAGAACGTCGGCAAACTCAACTCGAATCTCTGGATTTTTCGCCGCGCGAGCTTCGATCACTGGAGCGAGCGATCGAGCTTCCGTAACCCGGCCTAAACCCAAGTAGCTAGCCGCCAGCAGAGGCAGTGCGCTATCCGGACGATGCCCGCGAGGAATTTTCTCGAGCGCTTCGAGGGCCCGGAGAAAGTCATTCTGCTTCAAATACGCCGCCGCCAATCCGCAGTTGACGTTTGCGTCGCTGGGCGCCAGGCTCGCTGCGTCCAGGAGAGCGACGATCTCCTTGTCCGTTTCGGCTTGCGCGTGGAATACACGCGCCAAATTTATGTACGGCGTAAGTAGCCCGGGGGATAGAGTGCTTGCCCGGCGCAGCAGCGTCTCCGACTCGGCAAAACGTTTCTGCTCGAACCGGACGCTTCCAAGCAGGTTCAGGGCTTCCGCATTCTCGGGATGCCGCGTTAGCACCTCCCAGAGCAGTCCCTCGGCCTCGTCGAGCCTTCCGGTTTGGATCAACTTGGCGGAGCGCTCCACTTTTTGCGAATCCTCATCGGCTGCCAAGGAGGCGGCGAGAGGAGCCAGCATCAAAAAAAGAGCCACCGTGCAAACAGCAGCACCCCACAACGTGGATCGAGCTCCAGGTTTGCTCAAGTGACAATTGCGGCCAACCATCACGGTTGGCCGGTCCCCCGTTCTTTCGCTTTCAATTTTTGATAGGCCTCGAGGACGCGATTAGCGTCCTCCATCCGCCCATCGCGGCGATAGGCCAAACTCAACTGAAAGTAGCCATAGTCTTTCCCGGGATCGAGGTGCACTGCGGTCTCCAGTTTGTCTATGGCGGCCTTGACGTCGCCCCGCTCGAGCAGAAGTTTGCCGAGTTGGTATTGGGCTTCCGCGTAGTCCGGCTTATCGCGAACTACCTCCGTCAGCACGGCAAAAGCTTCATCCTTCTGTTGCTGCATGAGCAGGCCGTAGGCCAGGTGGTACTTGGCCTCGGTATCTGCAGGATACGAATCGACCTCGGCGCGGAATTCTCGCACCGCATCTTCGATTTTCCCTTCATGAAGCAGGATCATCCCGCGGCCAAAATGCGCTCCTGCGGCCTTGGGATCAAGTTCCAGCGCTCGCGAAAACTCGCTGAGGGCGGGGCTGTACAGGTTCTGGTCGGCATTTGCTCGCCCCAGGAGAACATGAACCTCGGCCACATTTGGGTTCTCCTCCAGCATGCGCGAGAAAACGCGCGAGGCGGACGCGGAATCTTCCTTGTAAACCAGAGAGACACCCAAGGCGTAGAGCACTCCCGGATCGTCCGGAAGGTCGCTGAGATCAGGCCGAAAGGTCTTCACGACCTCGGCATACTTATTGGTCATGAAGTAACTTAGGGCGAGCGCGTCGCGCGCCTTGACATCGCCGGGCTGCCGCGCTACCTGCCGTGCCAGCGGCGCCGTGGCTAGCGCGAACTGCTGGGCGTGGAAGCAGGCCAATCCCCAGTTGCGGTCGAGACCTGACAACGTGGGCGTCCACTGCGCTGCCTTTTGAAAGTAATCGGCGGCCCGCGCATACTGTTCTTGTCTGGCCCGAATCACTCCGAGGTTGTTATAAGCGTTGCCCAGGATTTGCGTCACCCCCGCGCGAATCGCCTGAGCTTGTTTTTGCCCAGCCGCGTCCAGTGGCGGACGGTTTTCGAGGAAAGAGGCCTTCTCGGCGCTGTTCCTGAACGCTGGAAGCACATCGTGCTGTCCGTTTTCGAGGGCTTCTTGCCCCTCTTTGTCGCTTTGGAACGCCAGTGCGCGCAGCTCTTGGGCACGCTTAAGCTCCGCCTCTCCTTCGTCCTGTTTGCCCGTCTTGATCAGGATTTGTCCCATCATGGAGTGGGCTTTCGATACCTGATAGTTGTTTCGGGCCGGATCGGTGGTTAAATCCACGCAACGCTGAAGAGCTTCTAGTGCCCATTGGATGTGGTCCGTCTCAAAGTAGGTTTGACCGAGATACAGGAGCGGATCGGGGTTATCCGGCTGCAAGAGCAGCGCTCGATGCAAATAGTCCTCGGCGGCGGGAAATTCGCGGTCCTCGAGATGAATGATCCCCAAAAAATAAGTGCTAAAAAATTCTTTTGGATTTATCGCCAACTCTTGCTCGAACAGCGCGCGCGCCTCTGGGAAGCGCTCCTTTTCACCTTGCGCGAGATAGGCAAGCGCAAGATAGTAATGAACCCTGGGATATCGCGGGTCTAACTCGATGGCCTTTTTGAATTCGCGAATGGCGTGTTCCAGGTACCCCGTTTCGCGATAGGCCCGGCCCAGCAGAACGTGGAGCTGCGGCGTCGAACCCATATCGTTGAGTACTTCATCAAACAACAAAGTGGTTTCCGCTAACTTGTGCAAGCTCAGGTACGCCAGTCCCAGCGAGTATGCGGTCTCGAAATCTCCTTGGAGGCCCATCGCGGCATGCAGGTCTTCCGCAGCTGCGGCAAAGTTGCCCTGCGCAAAGGCGATGTTTCCCCGCAGATGCCAAGCGCGGGCATTGCGCGGATCGGTTTTGATGGCCTGAGATGCTTGCGCCTTCGCCTGGTCCAGCCTGCCCTGCTGGAAATAGACGGTGGCCAGGTCGACGCGCGCTTCCACATAGTCCGGCTGCCCCTCCACGGCTTCCTCGAGCAAGTGGGACGCTTCCTGGGAGTCGCTCTTCTCCGCGGCAGCGAGATCCCCCAGGCGCTGTAACGCCAGAGTCAGCACCTGGTGGTATTCCGTTTCCGCGTGTTCCAAGTCCCCCGCTAATTGGAAGGTCTGGGCAGCGCTAAAGTGCTCCTCAAGGGAATCCGCCACATGCTTTTGGGCACAAGCAATCCCGATTCCCAGGAGCATGCCGAGTAGAAGTATGGAGGCGTTTATGCGGATAAGAAATACCTGCAGAGGAAGGCAGAAGCGCACGTGAGATGTCCGTCCGAGATAATAAGAGGCGAGAATTTTTTGGATTCTCGCCTCATTAGACGCCCGAGCAGTCTCCCCGTCAAGCGTCAGAATGTAAAACGGAGTCCGTATTGAATAATACGGGCAGGCCGCGTGAAGGTTGCTTGGCCGAAAGTTGGAGAATACAGCGTCTGGCTGGCGGCCGATCCACCAGGGCCTGCAGCAACCACTTGGAACGCATTGTTTGGTATCGTCTGGCTGAGTGGATTTCCGTTTAGGAAACAGGTGTCACCTTTTGCCGCCAGGGTGGCATTCCCGGTCGTAACGGCAACTCCCGCGCCGGTGTTGTCGGCGAAGCAAAGTTGCGACGGCCCGAGGCTGCCATTTATGCCTTGGAACTCTGCCCTGTTGAAGGCATTGAAGAATTCAAAGCGGAATTGCGCTTTCACCCGCTCCGAGATCGAGAAATTCTTGTGAATGCCAATATCCCAGTTGTCCAAGCCTGGTCCGTAGCAGTTCCCGACAGAGGCGGTCCCGTCCGTGCCAAGCACGAAGCCATTCAAAGTAAAGGCGTTAGGATTGAGGATCTGTTGGGACATTCCAGGGACGCTAATCGAGCAGGGCTGGCCGGGAACGCGGTTGGGCCGCGACAGTCCGTTGCTTGCCGTTCCTGAGATATCGAACCCGGCGGACGGATCGATGGGTGTGCCGGATTCAAACGTAACGATGGGATCGACCGACCAGCCATTTAATAGGTGGCGAGCTAGGAAGCTATCTCCACTGGGACCCGGCAGTTGATAGACCAGCGATCCGGTGAAGATATGCCGACGATCGAATGGCGAAGGACCGTAGTCGAGGCGCTCATCGCTGTTGTCGCTGAAGCCCGCCCCATTGAGCCCGTTGATGCCTTGGAGCGCCAGGGTCTTTGAATACGTATAGGAGAATTGGTAGATCGAACCCCGCTTGTCGAACCTGCCGCGGAACAGCCCTTGTAAGGCGTTATAGTTCGAAGTGCCCGTAAAGTTGTCGTAAGTAATGGTGTTCGCGGTGTTCAGGCCGAAATAACCGACGTAGGGCCGGAAGCCCAAACCAGTTGTACCGCCGCTATTAAGTTGATTGATCGCGAAGTATTGGCGACAAGTGTCTCCGGGAGCTCCTTCCGTGGTGGGATTTATGGTCACGCCCGGACCTGTGCAGTTGGGGTTTACCTCGCCAAGATCCGTGTAGCTCTGCAAATGCAGACCTCGGCTTCCTACATAGCTCACTTGAATGGTGTTGTTCCGGAAGATCTCCCTTTCCAGGGTCAGATTCCATTGCCAGTCATTCGGAAGGTCCGAAGTAACCTGCCGTCCCAAGACGGGGCCGCCGAATCCCGTGGCTGCCGGGAAACTGCCATCTAGAGTGCGCTGGCCACCGGTGCTTTGAACGAAAGGCGAGTTTTGCGTTCCCGAGATGATGGACGGGTCCAGTTGGTAGCGGATGTAAAATTGTCCGCCGCCGGCGCGTAGTGAAGTTTTTCCATCTCCGAAGAGGTCCCAGGCAACGCCAACCCGCGGGGCGACGTCATGGAAGCTGTTGGGCGCGATGGACCGATTCGATGAGACGGCAAAACCCGTAGTGAAGCCGGCCGCGGTGCAGAAGTTCTTCGGGTTCGGGGCGAGCAGAATTCCGTTACAGGAATCTCCCCCTGGCAGGTTGGGATTAAATAGACTGGGTTCAAAGAAGGAGAGTTGATTGTTGGCCGTGTAGGGCTGCAGCAGGATGGACCAGCGTATCCCGTAGGTGAACGTCAAACGGCGCGTGGCCTTCCAAGTATCCCCAGCATACGATTCGATATCGTTCCAGCGGCCTTCGGCATTGTGCAAGGTGCTCGGCTCGCTAAATCCAAACTCCGTACCTTTCAGGAGAATGTCGGCGATTGCATTTCCGGCGGTGGCCCCCCAAGGAGTGTTCGTGCCGGTTGCTCCCCAGAACGCCGGCGACTCGTTGAAGTCACCATTGCTGGCCTGGTCCTTGGTGTTATGTGCGAGCAGAATTCCCAGTTTTATTTGATGCCTTCCGAGCACTTTGGTGTAGTCGTCCGTCCAGGTGTAGCGGTCCTCGCGGTTGTTAAACGGCGCGATATTCCAGAGCGTCGAGTAGCCTCCGGGCCCCCAGAAAAGCGGGGGCGAGAGTTGATTGCCGGCGGCTTTACCCGATAGCGGATAGACGGGATTCAGATCGGCATAAATCTGCGCGGGAAGTCCGGGATCGGTTCCCGCAGGAACGATATTGATCGTGTTGCCCGTATAACTGAACTCGAAATCATTGACGGCAGTGGTTCCCAGGGCCTTGCTTATTCTTGCCGTCCAGATGTTGGAAGGCTGCGTCCACTCGGAATCCACAGCGGGGAATCCGCTCTCTCCCCATTCGGCGCCGCCCGAGCTTGGCGCGATTTGATGCCACCAATCGCGGGTGTACTTCACGAATATTGTGGTCGAGCTGTTCGCTACATAGTCCACGCGCTCGTCGGTTTGATAATAGTTGCTTGGAGTATTGAGCACTTGCTTCCAGTCGGGATTCGGGCAAGGATTGGCGGCTGTGGGGGTGACGTTGGCCGCGGGAAAGAGTTTGACAATCAGTTGCCCCGCGGGACTGAACCCCTCTGCTGTCTGGCTGATGTTTTGAATTTGCCCCGGGCCGGTTCCAAAGCTCTGGCCAGTGGCGGGATCTATCACCGGGAAATTAAAGATTCCAAGCGCTGGGTTTTGCGGATTGTAGAAACAGTTCGTCAAGTATGTGCCCGGCAAACCAGAAATCGGTTGGCCGGCGAAGTCTCCGGAAAGCTCCGCGGCACTAGGCACTTGCCCAGCATGGAGGCTGCCCACTACCTGCCGGTCAATCTCTTGGTTGGTGAAGAAAAAGAGCTTATTCTTAATTATGGGCCCGCCGATGGAGCCGCCAAAATTGTTATAGTCCAATTTCGGGTTACTCAACTCCGGGGCCGTGCTTTTGTTGAAGAAATTGTTGGCGTCCAGCGCATCATTTCTGCCGACGAAGAAGAGCGAGCCGTGCAAGCTATTGGTGCCGCTCTTGGTCACAATGTTGATCTGCCCGCCACCGGACTGCCCGTATTCCGGGCCATAGGCGTTGGTCACAATCTTGAATTCAGCAATGGAATCCACCGCTGGATAGACGAAAATCGTGCGCTGCGAGCCGGTATCGTTGATCGGCGCGCCGTCTACGGTGAACAAGTTGCCCGTGCGCTGGCCGCCATTGAACGAGATGTCCGTGCCGCCTTGGATGCCTTTCGAGGTGATATCGAACCCATCTTGCGTGGACGCGCCGGGAACCAGCAGCGTCAGGCCGACAAAGTTGAGGCCATTCAGGGGCAACTCGCGAACCTGCTCCCCTTCCGTAAGCACCCCCAACGATCCGCTGGTGGTATCTACCTGCACGGCGTTGGCTTCGACGGTCAACGTTTCCGTGACCTCGCCGACTTGCAGCTTGATATCGGCGACAACGGTCGACTCCAGATGCAATTCGATGCTGCTCTGCGTTTCCGACTTAAACCCGTCTTTCTTGACGGTCACTTGATAGTGCCCAGGCGAAAGTTCCGTAAATGCGTAGAAACCCTGCGCGTTGCTTGTCGTCGCGCGAGTTTGTCCGGTGTCGTTACTTAAGACCGTGACCGCTGCTCCCGCCACGCCCGCCCCAGCCGGATCCGAGACGGTACCCTGAATGGTCCCCTGATTCTGTTGTGCGACCATCGCTGGCGCGAAAATCAGCACCAACCAGCTAAACAGCACCCCAAGCCCCATTCTTCTCATAGACCCTCCGAGAAGGCACTCATCAATTTTTTGGTTTCGCTCGGCTAGTATTTTCATACTACCCCGTGTGGCGCCATTTAGCGCCAAGTCCGATTTCTTTGTCAAGCGAAAAATACCGGTATTCTAAAATATTTCCCCACAAAGAACCGGTATTCTAGCCGCTTCTTGCATTGCCTGGAGCCTTTCGCTGGGAAGCGGGGCCTCAAAAGAGGTAGAATACTGGCCACTCGACCGCGTCGGCATGGTGCCGTTCTAAGAGCTATACTTCGTTAAGCGCTGGGAGCGATGGCCGAATGACAGCTAAGAAAAAGGGAGGCGGTGCCAAGAAAAACCGTCACGTCACCTTGAGAATGGTGGCCGAGCGCGTTGGGCTGACCAAGGGAACCTGTTCCGCAGTGCTGAACCAGACTACCGCATCCCGATCCATTCCAGTGCAGACACAAGAGCGGATCCTCGCCGTCGCTCGTGAGTTAAGTTACCGCCCCAGCTTCTATGCACGCAACTTGGGAATAAAGCGCACCTACATGATCGGTGTGGTCACCCAAGAGATCGGTGACTTTTACGGCTCGCCGATCATCAGCGGCATTGAACGATACCTCCGGCAGAAGAATTTCTTTTTCCTTACCGTCGCCCACCGCCACGACCCAAAGCTCCTTGAAACGTATTCGCACCTTCTTCTGGACCGGGGCGTCGAAGGTTTCATTACCATAGACACCTTCGTTGATCATCCGTTGCCGTTGCCGACGGTGGCCATCCCCGGGCATCGCCGCGTGCAAGGCGTCACGAATGTCGTTTTGAATCACCGCAAGGCAGCATGGCTGGCCCTAAACCATCTGATTGAGATGGGTCACAGCGAAATTGCCTTCATGAAGGGCTCAAACTTCAGTCCAGATTCGGAGGACCGCTGGAACAGCATCCGCGAAGTTGCCGAGGAACTTGGCATCCGCATGCGGGCAGAACTAATCGTTCAACTCGAAGGCGACGACACAACCCCGCAACTGGGTTTTCCCTTCGCGAAAGAGCTGCTGGGCCGCAAACGGCCGTTCACGGCGCTGTTTGCCTACAACGATATCTCCGCGATTGGCTCGATTCGCGCGTTCCAAGAGGCCGGGTTCCACGTTCCCAAGGACATTTCTGTGGTGGGATTCGATGATATAAGAATAGCCGTGCATAACAACCCAAGTCTCACCACCGTGCGCCAGCCCCTCCAAAAGATGGGGGAAATCGCGGCACGCGCTTTGTTGAACCGCATCGAAGAACACGAAGACTGGGTGCCGGAAATCGTGATCGAGCCCGAAATTGTCGTGCGGAATTCAACCGCCAGGGCGCTCGCTGAACCTTTGGCCCCTCGCAGCGCCGCAGAGAATGCCCCGAGAAGCTTTCCGATCGAAGCCGGACCGTAACGAATGCCAAACCACCGGTAAACAAATGGCGCTGCGAAATCCGACCGCAGTAATCCATGATATTCACCTAAGCGGTGAAGCCACCCATGATCCGTCAAGGGGCGCGTAGGATGCGACTGCCCTGGTATTGCGCCGCGCTTGGCGGCGTACTGTGCGCGATCGGCCTGCACTCGTCGGCTCTGCTGTGGGCCCAGATGCCCACGGCAGAGCGGCTCCTTTATCGCGGCTGGTGGCCAAGGCACAGTGCGGGTTCCGACGATACGTACGTTGGACCAGCCGAATGCGCTCGATGTCATCCGCAGAAAGCTGCGACGCAGAAAGACACACCCATGGCCCGCACGGCCATCCTCCTGGACGGCGAATCGAACATTTTGCCGACACATGGCCGGCTGACTTTTCAGTCCAGCGGCATCGGTTATCAGATCGCGATGTCGGACGGCAAGGCCGTGTACACTGTCACGGACGGAACGCGGAGCCTTTCCGCGAGGTTTAAGTGGTCATTTGGCGATGGCCACGTTGGCCAGTCATACCTCTTCGAGCAGGACGGCAAACTCTACGAAAGCCGCGCCTCCTACTTCGACAGTCTTAAAGGTCTCGGATTCACCCCCGGCCGCGAACTATCACATCCACACGATCTTGAAGAGGCCATGGCGCGGCCGGTGGACGGCGAAGAGCAGCTTCGTTGCTTTTCCTGCCATACGACTGGTTCCACGATTAATGACAAGCTCGAAAGCACCCGGCTAATACCTGGGATTACCTGCGAAGCGTGTCACGGACCGGGTTTCACTCATGTAGTTGCCCAGAAAATGGCGTACTTGCAAGGGCAGCCGTGGGAAATCGGACAGGAAGCAGACCTGATTTTTGATCCCGGCAAGCTTAGCCCGGTTGATGCGGTCGATTTCTGCGGCTCCTGCCACGGCACTTGGTGGGACGTAAAGCTTGGCGGTATCCAGGGAGTCGGCAACATACGCGCACAGCCCTATCGCTTGGAGAAGAGCCGTTGCTGGGGAAAGAAGGGGGACGCTCGCTTGACTTGCGTGGCCTGCCACGACCCGCACAAAGAGCTCGTGCGCGATTCGCTTTCCTACGACCGGAATTGTTTGGGCTGCCACCTCGCAGTGGATTCGAGCAGCCCAACGCCTGGTCATCCGGGTCCCGCATGCAAGGTCAGCACAAAAAACTGTGTGTCCTGCCATATGCCCAAGTTTGAGGATCCAGCAACGCATTACACATTTACGGACCACTACATCCGTATTGTTCGGCAGGGCGCGCCTTATCCCGATTGAGAATTGCGTTCCGACTCTCTCTGGAGAGTATCGGCAGGCTTCGGTCAAGGCCTGTTCACGGAAGCCAGAAGTCAGTCGGTACGGTGGTTGGGCTGAACTCGCGCTTGACTCGCCTTGAGTGGTCATGCTAAGGATGTCCCGAACCGGTATTCTAGCGTAAAGTCTAAGAGTTTAGAGATTGCGTTTTCTGCGAAAGAAGAAGCCGCGATGAACATCAAGTTAGCTTCAGGTTTGTACTGGCCATGTAGATGGCTTCTCGCGATCGCCGTTCTGTTCTTGGCCGGGACCGGACCAGCCCGCGCGCAGGGGTGCACAGGCGTTTCGCCTAGCACGACCGGCGTGGTGGCGTGGACGCCGCAATGGTGCCAAGAATTTAGCGGCTCCCAAGCTTCCCCCGATACCACGGTCTGGAGTTTTGACCTCGGAAACAACAACGGCTGGGGCAACAATGAGGTGGAAGTCTACTGCGGGCCACCGGGATATGCAGGAAACCCGGGGCAGTGCCCAACAACCTTTAGCACGACAACTAACACCGTCTACCTCGACGGCAACGGGCACCTTGTGATTCAGCCTATCAACAATGGGGGCACATGGATCTCGACCCGCATGAAGACGGAAGGCATAACAAATTTCCAATATGGCCGGATCGAAGCTAGCCTTCAATTGCCCGACACAGCGAATCAAGGTCTGTGGCCCGCCTTTTGGTCCCTCGGCAGCAGCATCGCCACGGGGACTTCCTGGCCGATTTGCGGCGAAGCGGATTTTATGGAGAACTGGTCGCCTCAAGTAGATAACGGACCAGGTCCCGCAGGGAACAAGACCACCATCCACACGGCCGTAACCGGGGGTGATGGAATCGGGGGAAGTTACACTTTTCCCACGGGCCAGCAAGCGGACACGGCATTCCACACTTACGGAACGATTTGGTCGGCGAATATGATGCAGTTCTATATCGACGATCCAACAAAGCCTTTTCTGATCGAGACCACCAGCAATCTTTCTTCCGGAGATACCTGGCCATTCAACGCGCAGATTTTCCTTCTCATGAATGTGGCCGTCGGCGGAAACTTGGGTGGATCGACCACCAACCTGGTCAATCCGCAGCCACTGATGGCGGACTATGTCCGTGTGTTCACGGCTCCGGCAGTGTCCAAGCCAACCTTTGGTACACCTCCTTCCATCACCGTCACGGCTGGCGCGACGACGGGCAACACCAGCACCTTTACACCAGGGCTCACCCCAGGCACTGGCTACGTCTATTTTTCTTGCAGCACCAGTGCGCCGAAGGCAAGTTGTGCAATCAACACAAACGACCCTCTGAACACGTTTGTCGTTAACTCCAACGTCGCGGAAAGCGTCACGGTGTCCGTCACCACCACGGCAAACTCGGTTATGCCTCCCTTTTTTTTCAACCCTAGGCTGCGCTTCTTTCTGCCAATAGCAATCACAGCCTCGCTCGTATTGACGCTTGTCGCGGTCGCCCGGCGCATGCGCCGGCGCACGTGGAGCTACGCCTTTACTGCGGTGGCCGGATTGATTCTTCTGGGAGCAGTGATCGCCGGCTGCGGTGGCGGCGGGAGCAGCCTGGTCCCTCCCCCACCTCCGCCAAATAACGGCACGCCTCCAGGACCTTACACGGTAACGGTGTACGCGTTCACTGAAACCAACGCCAGCAATGGGTCGACTGCCAATGCCGATGCGAGCGTTCCCATCTCCCTGACGGTGGCGGCGAACTGAACTCTCACACGTCAGCAACAGCAAGAGACAGCCGTGATAGGATTCACGCTGAATGCCCCGGCAACTTCTAACGACGCTTGTTGTTTGCGTTGGAGCGCTTTTATGCGCGTTCTTTCTCCCCGCGCAAAACAAATCCCCCGCGTATAACGGCCCGGCATTTGAAGATGTCGGCCGGCAGAGCGGCTTGACAGTGCCGCATATTTCTTCACCCGATAAGCGCTACGTCATCGAATCCATGAGCGGCGGAGTTGGTCTGTTTGATTGCGACAACGACGGCAAGCTGGACATCGTGACCATCAACGGTTCCACCGTTGATCGCTACCGCGAGGGCGGCGACCCCCTGGTTACCTTGTACCATCAAGAGCCGGACGGAACCTTCAAGGACATAACCACGGCGGCAGGCTTGACCCGGCGCGGATGGGGAATGGGCGTGGCCGTCGCTGATTTCGACAATGACGGCTTACTGGACCTTTACGTCACCGGATACGGCGGCAACGTGCTGTACCGCAATCTCGGCAATTGCAAGTTCGAGGATGTAACCGAGAAGGCCGGCGTGCGCGGCGGCGGATTCAGCACCGGCGCAGCTTGGGCCGACTACGACCGCGACGGCCATGTCGATTTATTTGTCTCGCGCTACGTACACGTCGATATCAACAACTTGCCGCAGTTCGGCCGGGACAAATTCTGCCGCTTCAAAGGTGTGCTGGTTCAATGCGGCCCCTGGGGATTGCAGGGCGAAAGTGATTTCCTGTATCACAATCGCGGCGACGGCACCTTTGAGGAAGTCTCCGCACGCGCCGGTGTTCATGATTCGCAGGGCCGCTTCGGTCTCGGAGTTGTTTGGGGCGATTACGACAACGATGGCTGGCCGGATCTGTTCGTTGCCAACGATGCCGGCGCGAACTATCTCTACCACAACAACCACAATGGAACCTTTACCGATGTTGCCATGCTCGCCGGTGTCGCGCTGAGCGGGGCGGGCCTCGAGCAGGGCAACATGGGAGTGGATTTCGGCGATTATGATCACGACGGATGGCTCGATATTATCGACACGACCTTCGCGGATCAGCCCAAAACCCTGTATCACAATCTTGGTCCGGAGGGCTTCGAGGACGCCAGCCGGACGGCGCAAATCGCTCAGGGGAGTCTTCCCTATGTCGCCTGGGGAAGCGGCTTCGTCGACTTTGACAACGATGGATGGCCGGACATTCTTATCGCCAATGGCCACGTCTATCCGCAAGTAGATACGATCAAAGAGGGTGCGCACTATCGAGAACCGCTTTTTCTACATCTTAATAAGCACGACGGTACATTCGAGGACGCTTCCGCCGCTTCAGGACTCGCGGACCTGCCCCTGGCTTCCCGCCGCGGTGTCGCGTTTGGCGACATTTGGAATGACGGCGCAATTGACGCCTTAATCTTGAATGTCGGTGAGCCGCCGACTCTCTTGCGCAATCACCTCGCCAACGGAAACCACTGGGTTGAATTCAAGCTAGAGGGCACGAAAAGCAACCGTGCTGCCATCGGCGCGCGCCTCACCCTTCGTTCTGGAAAACTTGTTCAATTCAATGAAGTTCGCGGCGGTGCCAGCTACCTTTCACAAAACGACCTTCGGCTACACTTCGGCTTGGGAACCAACATTACGATCGATAGCATCGAACTCTCCTGGCCCAGCGGCCGGCAAGAACATCTAAACAATCTTGCGGTGGATCAAATCTATACGATTGAGGAGGGAAAGGGGATCCGCCCACGTAAGAATTCCCCGTCGCCATGAATTGGCGCGCCCGGTGCTTCTCGAATATTCCTTTTTGCCAGCCCAAAATTCTTCCACGCGTAATATGGATTGCTGGATTCGCGGTGTTCTGCCTGGTTTGCATGACCTCGCGCATGGCGAAGGCGCGCCAAACGGGACAGCCCTCTCCGGTTCAGGAGAAGCCCTCGGAGCAATACCTGAATGCGCAGTCCGGAGTCGAGTACGTTGGCGATGAAGTTTGCCGGGCTTGTCATCCCTCGGAGTTTGAGACATTCAAGCAGACCGGGATGGGCAGGTCGGTGTCACTTCCTTCTCCCGACGAACTGCGCGCGTTGGCAAAACCTGTGACCATCGTTAGGAAGCAGTTGAACCGCTCCTATTCGGTTTACGCGCACGATGGCAAGATGTATCAGGAAGAATCCGAAAGCGATGCCAAAGGGCAAGTCGTTTTTTCTGAGACGCACGAAATTGCATACACCGTCGGCGCAGGCGATGTGGGCAAGAGTTATCTCGTCGCGAGGGACGACGCGCTGTTCGTCGCGCCCGTGTCGTACTACGCGCGCATTCGTGGCTGGGATTTATCGCCTGGCTACAATGTAGGTGCATTCCGAGGTTTCACGCGTCGGGTGGTCGACTTGTGTGTTGACTGCCACACGGGCCTGCCGCTGCCAGTTCCGGACAGTCACAACCGCTTTCAGGATCCTCCTTTCCGCTTCTTGACGATCGGGTGCGAGCGCTGTCACGGCCCAGGGGCCATTCATGCGGAGCGGCGCAAGCAAGATGCTCCGCGCAAAGGACCTCTGGACTTTTCCATCGTCAATCCCGAGCGGTTGCGGCCGGAAGTTCGGGACGACGTCTGCGCGCAGTGCCACTTTGCTGGTGATGCTCGCGTTCTCCAACCCGGCAAGAATTATCTCGACTTTCGGCCCGGTACGGCGCTCGGCGATGTCGTTGATATATTTTCCGTTCGCCCGGCCATCAAAGGAACTCATTTCGTTGCGCTGGATCAGTTTGAGCAACTTAAGATGAGCCGCTGCTGGACCGCGAGCAAAGGACGACTGGGCTGTATCACCTGCCACGACCCGCACGTTCAGCTCCACGGCGAAAAAGCCGCTAATTATTTCCGCGAACGATGCATGAGCTGCCACTCCGCCGACAGTTGCCGGGGGCCGATGCCGCGGAGGCAGGCTACCTCGCCGCCAGACAACTGCATACTTTGCCACATGCCACAACGCATGACCGAGAACATCGACCACTCGTCCTTGACAGACCACCGCATTCTGCGGACGCGCTCCGAAATTCCAGCGGCTCTGCAAGATGGTGTCGGTGAGCCATCGAGCGACTTGCTTCTCGATACCAAGGCTTCTCGCGGACGCGAGACGCAACTGGATTTGCGAAATCTTGCGCTGGCCTATGCACAAGTTGCCCCGCGCTTCCCGGAACTCCGCGAGAGGGGTCTTTCCATCCTGGAGCAAGCGGTGGCCGCACTCCCGAATGACGTTGAGGTCCAGTCTGCCTACGGGCGCATGCTCGCTATGGCGCGCCCTGAAGATAGAGATAGAGCCATCCAGGCGTTTCGGAAAGCCATCGACCTTGGCTCAAAATCCGCCGAACTGCGAGCGCAACTTGCCCGCGCCCTGCTACAAAAGGGAGAAGTTACGGCGGCAATTGATCTATATAAACAATCGATTCTCCTGGACCCTTACTTCACACCGGTCTATTTGGACCTTGCACAAGTTTTTTCGATGTTGAACGATCGCAAGAGCGCTCTGGAAATGCTGGACCGCGCTTTGACCATAGACCCGGGGTACGATGCCGCCCGTCAAGAGCGGCGCAAAGTTGCGGCCATGCCCGATGAAAGCCCGTAGCCCGTCGTTCCATGTGCAGGCTCCGGGCAGTTCAAAACGAAAGGTTGATTGGTTATGTTTAATGAATCTTGTGGCAATTCTTCTTGCGCATTCGAGGCGGAGTCTTGCTTGGCGAACACGCTCGCCGGAGTCATGAAAATGCGCGCTCCTTCAACCAATCGACCGGAGCGGATGTTTTCCGAGGAGAATCAGCAACTTGAAATAAAGCACGAGAGCCAACTTCTCTTCCGTATTCACCCTTTGTTCGGAGTACCTGCTCCCCAGAATTGAAGAGGTAAAAGGAAAAACTATCAAGGAATGTTGGCTTCCCCGACGCAACGCACCCCGGCGAAGTCGAACCTGGACGCGAGATTGAAGTAGTTGCGGACCGACACGCGGACATACCTCGGATCGTCGCTCCAGGACCCGCCCCGAAATACGCCGATTTGTCCGCTGCTTGGTCCCATAGGATCCTGAGACGGGCTGTTCTGGTAGAGGCTCGCGTCGCCCCAGTAGTCGTTCACCCATTGCCAAACGTTGCCCAGCGTGTCATACAAGCCGAACCCGTTAGCCCGTTTTTGCGCCACCTCGTGAGTGCCGTTCCCGTTTTCTGCAATCTGCCTGAAGTAATCTCCCCGTTCCTCCTTCTGGATCTGCGCGCTATCCAAGCGTTGACGACCGCTGTTGTCCGCATACCAGGCCACCTCGTCGAGCGGTCCATAGCGTGCCTCCGTGCTTCCGCCGCGCGCGCCGTATTCCCATTCGGCTTCCGTGGGCAAACGCCCCCCGGACCACTGGCAATAGGCCTGCGCGTCGTTCCGGTTCACATCCACAATCGGCATGTTCTCGTTCGTCCAGCCGGAGTTGAAGCCCGGTGCAGGCGGCATCTGCTGGCCGGCCCTCGCGGTGAACCGTTTGTAGGCCCCCACGGTCACGACCGTCTGCCCGATCCAGAAACCCTTGGTAATGGTCACGGCGTGCGCGGGTTTCTCCCAGTCAAAACATTCGTTGTCGCCTGGCGAGCAGCCCATCGTGAACGTCCCCGGCGGAATCCACACGTACTTCAGCCCGTCCCTGGGGTTTTCCCTGATTTCCCCGGGTTTTGGAGCGGGCGCCGTCTTATTCTGCGGCTTCCCAGTGGCCTCAGGGCGAGCCTGCTCGTGGCCGGCCAGAGCGACCTCGAGGTTGGTAAAGTTGATGGTGACGGGACCTGTCGCGTCCTCGATTTTGTAATCGGCGGGCGGCTGGAACAAGGAAATGTCGGGCTCTGCGCGGTCGATGTTGGTGAGGCGTCTAGTCAATTCGCCCCCAGACGGGCTGGGAGTTTTTTCCAGGACCACAGCCCTGATCTCGAGGGAGTACCAGACCTCCATGACCAAGGTGAACGGCCGGTCATTGTCCCGCGCACCCGCGGGGAATACGCGGCGCGTCTCCCTCGTGCCCACCGCCAAAACACCTTCGATCGATTGCGAGCCCAGCGGCTCCTTCGTGACTTCCATGTGGGGGCCGGGCCGGTTTCCATCGGCGGCCGGCACAGAGGCTTTCAGGGCTTTCAAAGAGTAGCGGTAGGCGATACGGTTCTGCGGGTCCAGGTGATACTCATAACCCGCCACGGGGTCGCCAATCGAAACGAGAACCGCCTCCGCGTCCTCATAGAGCTGGGAGCAAATGGGCCGCTCTCTGCGGCTTCTACCGTGCGAATCGCGGTAGATCTTTGCTGTGCTCCGTCTAGGAGGGATTGCAGTTCCGTGCGCCAGCGTTTGCACGACCGAGATTTCTTCAACGGCGGAGTACGGAATGGCAGCCCAACCCTCGGGGGAGTAAGGGTCCGTCGGCGACCCTTGGAAGGAAATGCCCAGGGGAAGTATCAAGCTCTCCGTGCAGCTGACAGGCCCGCTCGCGGCGGGCGAATTCGATGCCTGGGCTGCGGGAGTGGTAACCTGGGCAAATGCCGAAGAGCCGAGCAGCACGGCGGTGCCCCAAATCAGGGACGCCCGAAGAAAAGGTCTCATGGGGATCCCTCCTCGTGCCCGGGATTCGGAAAGGGTAGCTCAACCAAACGATAGTGGTCCACTTCTCCGGCAATCCTAACCGGAATTTCTGGTTTGAGCTTGCCCTTGACCGCAAAACCTAGCTCTCCTGTCCCGTCGTGTCAACCGCAAACGGCGCTGGCCCTTTTGCGGCGGTAGCGCGGCTCGTTATGGTTATCAAGATTTCCTGACGCTGCGGAAGTGCGCCAAGGTCGAGTACGCCAAATTATCGAAGTTCTCAAAGAAGGATCTCCATTCCGTCCGTCACTGTTTGGCCCCAAACGGAAGCGCTACACAAAAAATGCATCATTTGGCTCACTCGTTCATCCAATTCTCGAAAGAAGCGTCCGGTCTGCCAATAGATATATAAAATCTGGCAATAGACGGATATCCAGCGAGACCAGGTATCGGAGAATCAGCTCATGCATGGAAGAATCGCGACGGTGGTTCTGCTTGCCCTCCTGCTTTCTCCGGCCATCGGATCGGGAATTCCGTCAACGGATAAGCTAGCCGACCCCGACAAGTTTTTTCACGAGTTTGTTGGCCTGAATGACGACCAAATCAGGGAAATCCGCGAAGGAAAAACAATCGCGAAGATATTGGACTCCCCGACTGCGGATCAGGTCTTTGTTTTTGGCTCTGTCTACATAAATTCGACGCCGGAGCTTTACCTTAAATTCGCATCGGATCTCGATGCTCTGCGCAAACTCCCGAGTTACATCGCACTCCGGAAGTTCAGCGATCCGCCGCAGCTTTCCGACCTTACCGGCTTCACGATGGATGAAAAAGATTTCGAGCAACTGAAGAATTGCAAGCCAAGCCATTGCGAGGTGCAATTGCCGACCGAAGCGATGGAAGAGTTCCAACGTTCCGTGAATTGGTCTGCGCCGGATGCCAACGACCAGGCCAATCGCCTGGCGCAGCAAATGGCGCTGCAAGCGCTCCTCAACTACGAACAGGGCGGCAACGCGGCCCTGGGAACCTATCGCGACAAAAATCACCCGGCCGTCGTGGCGGAAACGTTTGCTTCTTTGCTCAGCCGCTCCAAGGCACTCCCCGTGTATCTGCCCGTATTGCGTGAATACCTCCTCAACTATCCGAAGGCCGATTCCAGGAATATCCGATCCGAGTTCTATTGGGAGAAAGTGAATTTTGGACTGAAGCCGACCCTGCGCATGGTGCAAGCGATCGTCTATCAAGGCGATTCGCCGGAACGGCCTGCGTATGCCGTAGCCGTGAAACAGCTCTATGCGAGCCACTACTTCGAAAGCGCGCTGGACCTGACGGTGTGTGTCAAAGACGATGAACACCCGGCTGGTCCCGGCTTCTATCTGATAACGCTGAAGGGGTCCCAACAGGCCGGCCTGACCGGTTTGAAGGGTGGAATTGTGCGGAAAGTTGCGGTGGACAAGACCCGGTCTTCGCTGGAAAAAGCCCTGGCTTCGGTCAAGCAGAAACTCGAGTCTCAGGCGCAATCATCGAATCAGCCAAGGTGATGAATATGGCGTTCCCCGATCGCCGCACCTTGAATGTGCTGATGACCGCGCTGGTGTTCGGCCTGGTGCTGGCGATTGTGTACGTGGCCCGCGCGGTCATCGTGATTTTCGCTTTCTCGATTCTGTTCGCTTACCTGATTAATCCCATCGTGAGATTTCTGCAGAGTCACTCGCTGTTCTTTGAAAATCTGAGGGGCCCGCACGTTGCGGAAGCCTACCTGGCGCTGCTCATTCTTCTCGCGCTCATTATCCACAATCTCGCTCCGCAACTCGTTCCGAGAGTGGCGCAGCTCGTCCGGGACTCACCGGCGATGATGGAAAACGTTTATTCAGGCGATATTGCCGTTGACATGGGACACCGGAATGGCTGGGACGAGAGCCAGTCGCTTCGCGCCAAAGCCTTTCTGCAGCAACGCAGAGAAAATATCCGCGGTTTGGTGGAATCCGTGCGGCGGTTTGTATCGGTTGCGTTTGGTGGAATTGTGCTGATTCCGATTCTCGCCCTTTTTTTCCTGAGTGACGGCGAGAAACTGACGGATGGAGTCATTCACCTCGTCTCGACCAGGGAAACGTACGAGGAAGCCAAGGCCTTAGCCGCAGACCTTAACAACATGCTGCGACACTACATTCGGGCCAAGGTCATCCTTGCCGCCCTGTCGCTCATCTTTTGCTCCGCTGCCATGCTGTGCCTGGGTTACCCACACGCTCTCGCCCTAGGGCTCATGGCCGGAATCCTTGAATTCATTCCCGTCGCCGGTTGGATCACCTCGCTAATCGCCATCGCCACAGCCGGGATGCTTACGCACTCCCACTGGATCTGGATGGCGGCGCTGCTGGGCCTTTGGCGTATGGTCATCGACTACGGAATTGCTCCGCGCGTTATGGGCCGCGAACTGGAGATCCATCCCCTCCTGGCTATTTTCACAGTGATGATTGGGGGCGCCGTCGGGGGAATCGTGGGGATTTACCTATCCGTGCCGCTGGTCGCTGCCTTGCGCGTTATTTGGCAAAGGTTCGCCCCTCCTGCCCAACATGTCGAAACCGCGCCTGGTTAGCTTCCGTCTCCCTAGGCAATTCGGGGCAGATGGAGAAATCATAGGCAACGAGTCGAAACGTCCCCCGAGGCTGGCCCTTGACATGCAATTCGGCTCTGCCATAGTCTAACTATGTCAGGGGTGTTGCCTTGCATCGAAACGAAATTCCTCCGGGAACGCTCCATCTGCTGATTTTGAGAACGTTGGCGCGCTCCGGCGAAATGCATGGGTACGAGATTGCCAATCCCGTTCAGCAGATATCCGATGACGTTCTGCAAGTCGAAGAAGGCTCACTGTACCCCGCGTTGCAGCCGATGCTGATCAAGGGTTGGGTGACCGCGAAGTGGGGTACCACGGCCGGAAACCGCCGCGCTCGCTATTATCAACTGACCCCGGCGGGGCGCAAACAATTAGACGCAGAAATGTCGCAGTTTGAACGTGTCATCGGAGCGATCACGCGTGTGATCGAGGCAGTCTGAAAGGAGCTCCGTTATGGACTGGCTGCGCGAACTGGCAAGGCGCCTCAGCATGCTCGTCTATCGCCGACAGTTTGATGCCGACCTCGAAGAGGAGGTACGCCTGCATTTGGAATTGCGGCAACAAGAACAGTTCGAGTCCGGCATGACGGCAAACGAGGCCTGGGCCGCTGCTCGGCGCCGGTTGGGCAACGCAACGTACCTGAAGGAAGAAAGCCGCATCGCGTGGGGCTGGGAATGGCTAGAGAACTTGGCGCAGGATGTTCGCTACGGCGCGCGCGTGTTGCGCAAGTCCCCAGGCTTCACGGCTGTCGCCATCCTCACCCTCGCTCTCGGCATCGGCGCAAACACGGCGATATTCAGTGTGATCAATGGAGTGCTGCTCAGTCCGCTTCCCTATAAGAATCCAAAGCAACTCGTCGTCATCAAGGAGCACGATTCGCTCCCGAACGTGATGGATATCCAGAGACAGACGCGCGCATTCTCACAGGGCGGCGGAATCAACGTCGAGAAGATGGACTACATAGGCGCAACCGAACCTGTGCAAGTCCGTGTCGGGCTCATCAATGCGGGGTTTCTCGAAACGCTAGGCGTGCAGCCGATACTGGGCCGGATCATTTCGCCCGGGGAAGATGTGCAAGGCGGGCCGCGCCTCGCCATGGTAAGCAACCATTTCTGGCAAAACTGCCTTGGCAGCGATCCACATGCCGGGGGCACCACGATTCAACTGGGAGGAAACTCTTATACGGTGATCGGCGTAATGCCCGCGAGTTTTGCCCCGCCAGCAGAGCACGCCGACGTTTTCGTTTCACTCTGGGTCGGCGACCCGGGAGCGGCTGCTGAGCGCGATGTGCACATCATGCATACCTATTGGCGATTGAAGAAGGGCGTCACGCTCGCGCAGGCGCAGGCCGATATGGCCGCGATCGACCGCCGGCTCGCGGAGCAGTATCCGGCCGACGAAAAAGAACGGAAGAGCCAATTAGTCGCGCTGCAAGAATGGCTGGTAGGAGACGTGCGGTCGGCACTGCTGGTGCTCTTCGGAGCTGTAGGCCTGGTGCTGCTGATTGCGTGCGCGAATTTCGCGAGCTTACTGATGGTGCGGGCGGTTGCGGGACGCCAGGAATTGGTGATCCGGGCGGCGCTGGGCGCGGGACGCGGCCGGCTCATCCGGAAAACGCTGACAGAGAGCGCACTGTTGTCGGTCCTCGGCGGTGCAGCCGGATTGCTGTTCGCGCGGTGGGGCACGAGCATGCTCCTGGCGCTGAGGCCGGAGAAGCTGGCGCGGCTGAGCGGGATTCACATGGATACACGGGTGCTGCTGTTCGTCCTCGTGGTCTCGGTACTGACCGGCATCGTGTTCGGAATGGCGCCGGTATGGATCGCGGCTCGCGCGGACGTTGCCGAGGCCCTGAAAGAGAGCGGGCGGAGCACAACCGCGAGCACGATGGGGCAGAACCTGCGGAAAATTCTGGTGATATCGGAACTGGCGGTTGCTTTGGTGCTGCTAGTGGGGGCCGGTTTGTTGATCAAAGGATTCTCAAGGCTGCGCTCGATGAACCCCGGTTTCCATTCCGCGAACGTAATGACGATGTATGTCCAATTGCCCGCGACGCGGTACGGCGAAATCCCCAAACAAACCCAGTTCCGCCGCGAGTTGCTCAGCCGCTTGAATTCCCTACCGGGCGTGCAAGCGGCGATGGTGACTGATATACCGCTCGGAGGGAATTATGTGGGCCACCGCTTCGTCATCGACGGGCGCCCCCCTGTGGCCGTGGGAGGTGAGCCCGAGGTGCAAACCCTTTCCGTGATGGGCAGTTACTTCCACGTGATGCAGATTCCCCTGCGCGCGGGTCGCGAGTTCACCCCCTTGGACCGCGAAAGGCAGCCACTCGTGGCAATTGTGAACGAGGAAATGGTGCGGGAATTTTTCCCGCACGAAAACCCCATCGGCGTGCGCATACGCTGGGCGGGCGGCACCGAGCCGCCACAATGGATGACCGTCATCGGCGTCGTGGGCGACGTGAAACATTCAGGGTTGAATCAACCGACGGATCCCGCCGTGTACACCCCTTTTTCGCAGAACGACGAGGCCTGGAGACGGTTTATGACGCTCGCCATTCGCGCTCGGGATGCGTCTCCTGGACTCGTTGAAGAAGTGAAGAAGCAGATCTGGAGCTTGGACGGCCAGATTCCGGTTGGCGACGTGCACACCATGGACGAGCTCATAGCTGTGTCGCTTGCGCAAGAGCGCTTCAACATGCTGCTCCTCGGGCTCTTCGCCGCGCTCGCGTTGATCCTGGCTGCGGTGGGAATTTACGGCGCGATGGCCTACGCCGTGAACCAGCGTAGGCACGAGATCGGCATACGCACAGCGCTGGGAGCGCAGCGGCGCGACGTACTGCGGCTCGTCTTGAGAGATGGAGCGAAAATCGCGCTATTCGGCATCGCCTCCGGGATTGCAGGAGCGCTTGCGCTGACTCGCCTTATGGCCAGTCTGCTTTTCGAGGTGAAACCGACGGACCCCGCGACATTCGCGGGTGTCGCAATCCTGCTCGCACTTGTTGTGCTCGCGGCTTGCTACGTCCCCGCGCGCCGCGCAATGCACCTGGATCCTATGGTCGCCTTGAGATACGAGTAGTCCTTCGCGCAAGTGACCGGCGACCCTGCCTTAGAACAAGTTCTCATATACGTGTAGGGAATTCTGAAGCCCTCAGCCGCACGCGTGCAGACGCACAATCCGCAAGTCTGATTTGCGGACATAACCGGCGATTGTTCCCGCAGGAGGCCTCCCAAGAATGGCGGCAGGAGTCTGATTGGCTTCGTCGATTCTACTGGTTCGAGCCGATGCGACGCCTGTCATTAATTTTCAATTGGCCCAATGTCTTCTGCACGAATCTGCCTAAGTCTTCAGATGCTTGCAGTGGCGCATGATCGCCGTCTGGTGCTTGCTGTCGGATGCATTGCAGATCTCCACTGGTCTTGCTCCCATACGTAATCAGAGTGCGCGTTCCAAAGGAGGCCGATTTCGCACATCCTCCAGTCGGGATCTTGCTGACATCCCCAATTTCTGTAAGCAAGCGCCGTAGGGTCTTTGTATCGATCGCTCCAGGAGGAAACTGTTGCGTTCGCGATGGCTCGGTACGAAGGGCAGAGATGGCCCCACCAATTTCTGCTATGGTGCTGCCGTCATCGTATATCACAATTCTATAGCCAAGGGTGTTGGTAGAGCGCGATTGGATGACGGTAGCCAGAATACCTTTAACGTCAGTTTTCTGTTCCGCTGTCGCCGTGGCTTGGGTGTTCTCTGGCGGGATTGCCTGCTGGGAGGCTGCAGTGTCGCATTGCAGCAACCCCGCGAAGACGAGGACTAGCGGAGCCGACAGCAGAAAAGTATTCGCGGCCCCGTTCCCAAATTTCTTTTCTATCTGCATTCGCGCTTCTAGCTTTAGTAACGGTGTGCGTATGTTCATACACGCCCGTTACGGAGCTAGAGCGTTGATCAGGCCGGTGCCATTCGGACTGCCCCAGCCAGTGACCAAGTCGTAGCCCGGCACTGCCGAATAGGTTCCATTGCTGCCGCTGGTGATGTCGTGGAAGTCCTCGCGGTAACTGGCACCCTTACCAATCGAGTAGAGAATTGGGTTAATGAACCCCAAAGTTGAGCTCCCGTTGGTCACAGCTTGTTGATTGACGAGCGCAAGAAAGCCGGCCCATCGCGGTGCGGCAAAGCTGGTGCCGCCAAAGTCTGCTGTGCAGGACCCTTGGTCGCAGAGATAATTGTCAGTATTTGCTTCCGCGGCCACGTCCGGAACATTGCGTATAGTCGTGGAAGCATGGTTGGAGGAATTGGCAACGCCAACTTGCCAACTAGGAATAGCGAAGCCATCGTCGGCTGGGCCGCCGCCGCTGTCGAGCCACGCCGTTTCTGATTGCCAGGGACCGCCCGCGCCATTCGTGGTCAAATCCGTTCCACCGACAGCCACCACGTAAACGGATTCCGCCGGATAACTATTGTCAGTAGAGTTCGACCCCGTGTATGCTCCCGCGTCTCCAGATGCCACGAAAAGATTCTGGCCTTGGGCTGCAAATTCCTGGAATATGGGATCAAGCTGTGCAGTGTCATCCGGATTCCATCCCCACGAACAGCTTAGTTGCTTGGCGATATTTTCTGTTGCCATCTTATTGAATATGTCGACGTCTCCGACGCCGATTTGCGAAGTGCCTGGAGCGATATATACGCGAATCTGGCTCATCCCAGGAGCCATGGACGCGGCCTGCACGATGTCCAGAACCTGTTCTCCATCATCACCGTCTGAGCCGGCGCTGGCGCCGTCGAGCAGCACGTTGTGAATGGGAACGCTATTGGGCTGACCTGCAAAGCTCGCGGTTACATCGCTCATGTTGTAGCCGTTGAACTCCAACAGCCCGACTGCCTGGCCACTGCCTGTGAGAGCGGTGCCGCCGTAGTAGGCTGCACGCATGTCGCTACCAAGATACGCGCCACTCGGCCCAGAGCCAGTGCTGTTGCGTTGAAAGTTCGCTGGGGCCTTTTTGAACTTCGGACGTGGTAAGGAGAAATTATTCAGCCCCGCAATGTGCGTCACCGGGACGCTCAGGTCGATTGAGGGCTCCCGGTCCGGGGAATAGAAAGTACGGTTCTCCGTTGGATGGCGATAGCTCGTCATCGCCACATGGAAAGCCTTATTGACCTGTGACACGGTGCCATTGATATGCACCAGCAGACGATTCGCCGGTGTATCGGTCACGCTGAAACCTTTAGATCTGGCGAACTTCACCACAGCCTGGTAATCCTGCTTCGTGGGGCCAAACTGCTCCGTGAACTGAGCCACAGTAAGGAAGTGCCGGTAATTGGGGCTGGATGGGTCATTAAGCTGTTTCAATAGGTTCGTCAGTTCGCTTTGATTGCGGAGTGGCAAAATGATCGCAAGCGTCATGCGTTGACTCTTTACCATCGGACCGATACGTGCGGCTTGGCCGTTTGTAACGGCAGGCCGAACATGCTTATGCAACGCCTGAAATCGCTTTTGGGCTGCTGCTGGAATGGAGAAGAAACATAGCGCGACGAAGCAAATAAGGACGGCAGGCCCAGCGCGACCCCTTTTTCTCATTCGCATTTTCTTCTTATCCTTTCGACCTTCTAAGTTCGACGAGATGGCACACTCGATGATGTGTATCTATCTTGGGGGGCTGGACAATGTAACGACATGTTAGCCGAGATCGGCGGGTTCTTCCGGTTTCCCGTTGACTCTGTTCGATCCCGAAAGAGGTAACCTGCTCCCTTCGCTCCACGGGAGTTACCAAAATTTCACACTACTACGGAGCCGCCCATTTTTCCAGTTTATCCCTACCATAGCTATTGGACTGAACGAACTGACTTTCTGTTTCCGCGTTACTTCCGCAACTCTCCAATTTGGGAACTATTGCCTCGAGCAGGTTCACAGCGTCTCTTTGAGCACTCCCACTGCGCGTCTAGCGAGGAATGGGAGCCAAATCCCGTTTGCGGGAGGAATGGCCCCCTCGTCACCGATGCATGTGTCAGACCTGCTCGAATCAGGCCTGGCCGGCCCCGCGCTTCTTCTCTGTTCCGCGCGGGTGCACGTTCTCCTCGCGATCAGTTTGCCGTGCTTCTACGGTTGAGTCTTCACTGCGGCAAGACCGCGCGAACTCATCCACCTGTTTCTCGGCTTCCTGTTTTATGATTCCGTAACGTTCCTGGATCTTTCCGATCAGTTGATCCCGGCGGCCCCGTATAACTTCGAGGTCATCGTCGGTCAGCATTCCCCACTTTTCTTTTGCTTTGCCCGAATATTGCTTCCATTTTCCTTCAACTTGATCCCAGTTCATTGGAACCTCCTGATTTTCAGCTGATGCGTACCGGTTCGACTTTGCACCAGCTGGGAGGAGAGCCGAACGCCGCAAAACCAGAAAAACACCCTGGTGGACCGCCGTACATACAGGGAACCATTGAGACACAAGTGGAGTGGAATGTATTCGAGTGAGTCTCCCGGCAGGTACAGCATTCATTCGAGCCCCCTACGGTCTCCGTGGTATGGAGAGCAGAGCAATGCTGATTTACAAAGGGATGGAATCGCGGCACGGTCCTAGAAAACAGGAACCGAGCAAAATGCCCGATTCTAGGCCTGGATCATTCTGAACGTAAAACACGAGGAGGATGTGATGCTACGTTGGGCATTGGGATTCTTTATCTTGGCGCTCATTGCAGCGGTGCTCGGCTTCTCCGGAATTGCTGTGGCCGCGGCAGGAATCGCGAAGATCATCTTCTTTATCTTCCTGGTTCTTTTTCTTGTATCGCTTGTGGGCCATCTACTGCGCCGGGTTTGAGAGAACGGCTCTCGTGTTCTCTCCATAGGCTATCAAAGGTTGAAAGATTTCGACTCGCGAGCGGGGGAGGATCTATGAACGGACGAACAATCCTGGGAATAGCGCTGGTCGTCATCGGTCTTTTCGCGTTGGCGTATCAAGGCTTCACCTACACAACACAAAAGAAGGTTGTGGACATCGGACCCATACAAGCCACGAAGGAAGAACATCACACTATTCTTGTTCCTCCGATTCTTGGCGCCGTGGCTTTGGTAGCGGGGATCGTTGTTGTGGTGTCCGGTCAACGGGGGAATTAGGGCCTGTATTAGGACAATTAGCACTAGTCTCAAAAAGTGAATGGAGGATATATGAATCGTATGGCGGCTATTCTTGCGGGTGCGCTTATGCTGGCACCCCTATCATTCGCAGGGAATGCGGCGGACGACAACGCAAAGGATGAAAACAATCGATTGCAAAACGCCGGCACGGTCATCCAAGAAATTCTTGATATTCCGGATGACATTCCCCAAGACCTGCTCGACAAGGCTCGCTGTGTGGTGGTTATGCCATCCGTTCTAAAGGCTGCCTTCGTCGTTGGAGGAAGCTACGGCCGGGGTACCATGGTTTGCCGCACCGGTAAAAACTTCACGGGGCCGTGGGGCGCGCCAGCGATGTATGCCCTCGAGGGCGGCAGCGTGGGATTCCAAATTGGGGCAGAAGCCACCGACTTCGTGATTCTCGTGATGAACAATCGTGGCGCGGAGAGCCTGCTGCATAGCAAAGTTAAGCTCGGCGGGGATGCCTCCGTGGCGGCCGGACCGAAGGGCCGAACCGCGTCAGCCGATACAGACGCATACATGCGTGCAGAAATGCTCAGCTACTCGCGTGCGCGTGGCGTTTTTGCTGGAGTGTCTTTGGAAGGTTCGACGCTTCGTCCAGACAATGATGCCAACCATCGCCTGTACGGCCGCGATGCCACGGCGGCACTCATCATTACCGAGCCGAAATACGAATCTCCTGAATCCGGAAGGGCCCTAGTTCGTCGCTTGCAGAAGGCTACGCCTGAACGGAAAATGTAACTCAACACCAATTAGGAAGGTGGGGCGAGGAGAAGGCTGCCTCGCCCTATTTTTTCCTTGGTGTTTTCTGCCTGCATCCCGATGCCGACCCAAGGTCCCCTTCACGGATACGAGATCTTGTTCAATTTCATACAGCGCGAACTGTATTGCCCGTGTTTCGCTGTCGTCTTATATCTAATGGCGACAAAGGCTGATTTAGAACAAACTCCGAAGGAGATGCTGCCGTGATGAACAGCCAAGCGGTATACTCGGACAAATCTCTGATTGCCAGGGCGCGTGCAGGAGACCGTGGCGCCTTTGGAGAGCTCGTACACCTGCACTCACACCGCGTGTACGGGATGTCTTTGAAAATCCTAAAGAACCGCGAGGACGCTGAGGACAATTTGCAAAATGTTTTATGCAAAGCGTATGGCAAGATCCGCCAATTTGAAGGAAATTCACAGTTCTCGACGTGGTTGATCCGGATTGCAATTAATGAAGCGTTGATGATGCTGCGTAAGCGCAGGCCGCAGGAAGCGGCAGCGTCCACTGACGAGGATTGGACTCGGGACGATTGTGAGATGAAAGCCGAGCCCAGAGACTCACACGCGGATCCCGAGCGCCAGTACGTGACGAAGGACCTGGCGGCAAAAGCCCTCGACGCACTACAGCCAACTCTTAGATACACTTTCCTCCTGCAAAAGGGAGAAGGGTGGACGAGCCGTGAATTAGCCGAAGCCTTCAACATTACTCCACAGCTTGTTAAGTCTAGGATATTTCGAGCGCGGGTAAGGCTGCGGCAACGACTTTCCGCGCTTGCAAAACCAAGATCAATGGCGCTTCAAAGCTAAGGAGGCCGAGGTAATTCTTTTCCGGCATCTTTTCATGAAGGGAAAATAACGTCGACAGGAAGTTACGGTTTGACTGTGGAAAGACCAGTGATATCACTCACTTCATCAATAACGCTTTTTGCTGTTTCGCTATCAATCTTTGGACTGATATATGTTCCATCTCCGATCACCGCAATGAGAGCTCTCACTAGTTCCTGCTCCGCGTCAGTCTTCAGTAGATAGCCTCTCGCACCGGCGCGAAAGGCGTTGCGGACCAAATCGGCTGATTCGTGAAGAGTCAGCAGAACAATCTTGACGGCGGGTTGAGTTTTGCGAATCGCACGAGTGGCTTCGATGCCGTTGAGACCGGGCATGGATACATCCATGATGATGATTTCCGGTTTTAGCTCGCCGGCCATGCGGATAGCATCCCGCCCGTTATCCGCCTCACCACAAAACTCCCACTCCGGGAATGGATGCAGAATTGTTTGAACGCCGCGGCGAATAAAAGCGTGGTCATCGACAATAAGTACTCTAGGCATGGGCGGCTGTCTCCTTCAGTCCTCGATAGGAGTCAGAAACCCGGCCTGACAACGAGCCGTGGGTCGTTTCAAGTAGCATCGGATTCAAATGTCGCTTGTAAAAGCAACAGCACATCTTACGTGACCGCGGGGGAGCATCACGCTTCGATGATTTGGTTCTTCACAGCATAACGCACTACTTCGCTGACGGAATGCATCTCGAGCTTTCTCATTATATTAGCCCGGTGAGTTTCAGCTGTCTTAACACTTATCCCAAGTGCAACCGCTACTTCCTTGCTGCTCTTTCCTTCGGCGAGCAGCTGAACGATTTCGCGCTCGCGAGAGGTGAGCCTGTTGCGCAAATGAGCCTCCGGATCGGGTACGGAGTTTTGATTGGTGAACCCATTCAGAAGCATTTCCGCCGCTCGCGAAGTGAAAAATGTCCGGTGATTCGCCAGAGCTTCAACCGCACTCACGAGATCACGATCCGCGTCGGACTTCATAATGTAGGCCCGGGCGCCAGCCTCGACGATGTCGCGAACAAGCTGGTCGGAGAAATGAAGTGTAAGGATCAAAATCCCGATTTTCGGAAATGACTTGTGGATTCTGCGAGCGGCCTCCAGACCATTCAGATCCGGCATGCTGATATCCATGACCACGATTTCTGGCTTGAGCTGTTCAGCCAGGGCCACCGCTTCCCTTCCGGTTCTGGCCTCGCCGCACACCTCCCAACCCGAGCGCGACGTCAGGAGCTGTTTTAGGCCCCGACGAATGATGTCATGATCGTCTGCAACGAGAATTTTCACTGTCTTTATCCCCGTTCTAAAAGCAGTCTCTCGAGGCTGCTCTACTGTGTTCTGTACCGGCAATTGAGGCCGCTCGGCGCGTGAAGCTTGAACGCTTTCCATAATCTATGAATATTACGTCTGGGCCTTCAATCCTATACTGTGTTCCCTGTATTTTACACTTTGGAGCAATTTCTGGGAATGTTTCGTGACCAGAAGTCAGGCAGCCCCGCCTGTGCTCGTCATTCGTTTTTACTGTGTCTGATATCCGATAGTTAAAGAATATTAAAATCGAATATTTTTATTTTGCATACGCTAACGCAGCGCGACCTCTACACGAATACACCGATTGTTCGAACAAGCCAGTTCGAGTGGAATGGATCACTGAGGGCAAACCACAATGTTGATCATACTTCTAGTAATCCTTCTCCTGATGAGTTTGGGCAGCCTGCCAACGTGGCCGCACAGCCGAGACTGGGGCTACTACCCAAGCGGGGGCCTGGGCCTGGTGGTAGTAATCCTTCTTGTTTTGTTGCTTCTTGGAAGAATCTGAAGTTCTTGGGTCAGGCTGCGTGAATTGGAGTAAATGAGGAGGTTTTCGTGTTCATCGTCTTGTTTGGAATTTTGTTGCTTGCGTGGCTGGGCGGGTTCCTGGTCTTCCACGTCTCCAGCGCTTTGATACATCTTTTGTTACTGTTCGCGATCATCTCGTTAATCGCGCATCTGTTTCGCCGCAAGACTGCATCGTGAAGCGTCTCTCCGGTTTTCCTCGCGCTTAACTGGAGGGCAAGAAGATCGCAGACGGACGCCAAGAGGGAGCCAAGTGTTCGGTATGATGCGAAGCTCAACAGAAATACAATCGCGGTTGCTAAGCCGAATTGCCTGGCTTCTCTGGGCCATAGTTCTAGTTCTTCTCATGGCTTTTTGTTTCTTTGCCAGCTCCTTCTGCATCACTTTGCTCCTCGCTGCGTTTCTCGCAATCCTCGTGGATCCGGCCGTTAGCCACCTGGAGCGGTGGCACATTCCTCGCTCTGCCTCCGCTGGAATCATCGTAGTCGCCGGAATGGTTTCTTTCTGCTTCCTGACGTATGCATCTTACAATCGCATCTCAGATATCGTGGAAACGATGCCCCAGTATGCGGATCGAATCCGCGATGTTATCAAGCCATTCAATCAAAAAATTGCGAGAGTTCAAGAAACGGCGGGCAGCCTGAACCCGGAAACGCCCGCAAAGAAGGTTGCCGAGGTGAAGATCAAGGAGCCGTCCAGCTGGCCTTCCTACATTATCCGCGGAGTTGGGCCGGTATGGGGAGCCATCATTATTATTGGGGTCGTGCCGTTCCTGATGTTCTTCATTCTGATCCGCAAAGAACAGATGAATCAAAGGCTGAACATTTCGCTGGGCGCCACAATCGATGTACCACAGTTTGTGGAACGAGTAACCAAAATGGTGCGCGGCTTCGCGGTCGGGAATCTGGTCATCGGGTCGGCAATGGCAGCCGTTACAGTTCTTGTTCTTTTCGTTTTGAAAATACAAGGTGCCGTGATATTGGGGGCCGTGAGTGGCTTCCTGAACTTGATCCCCTTTCTAGGCGTAATACTCGCCGTGCTGGTTCCTTGCGCGGCCGCGCTTTTGCAATTCAATACGGTAGGTCCACTGGCCATCATTTTGGTAACGGTAGTTTGTCTCCATTTCATTTCCGCCAATCTTCTGATTCCAAAGATAATCGGGTCGCGAGTCAGTATAGGTCCCGTCGCGGCCACGGCGGGAATTCTGTTTTGGGGCTGGCTATGGGGATTGATGGGTATTCTGCTGGCCGTGCCTTTAACGGCATTCGTAAAGCTCGTCGCCGATTGTCATCCATCGTTGATTCATGTTTCCAATCTTCTTGCGGAATCGCCACGTCCTGTTCCCTCTTTCATTGATGCGAGCCGGGATACCATTTACAGAACTGTTCCTTTCATTCGTAAGGGATTTCCCGCCAAAGCAAAACCATGAATACTAGTGAGTTGGAGGGCCACGCTTTTCGAATAGTGTATTAACAGCGTTAGGACGGGGCCGGGAAACCCATTGAAATTGGCTATGAGATGGAAGGAACTCCGATGCTCCTCCCTGAAAGGCCACAAGGGAATGCGGCGTGCTCATACGGAAAGGGGAAACTCAAGTCTTTTTTAGGAGTATCAGACAGATGCAATACCTTTGGGGCGACACTCGCACATTGCTGATTTCCGGTGCCATCTTGGCGGGCGCCATTACCTTGGCGCTCGCTGTACATTTTGTGCTGTTCCTAGCGGCCGAAAGATTGCTCAAGCGCGAGGGCAAGAGTACAGAGTCCTTATTTGCGAAACGCGCCAAAAAATCGACCCGCGTTATTTTTCCATTGCTGGCTTTGGTTCTCGCCATACCACTTGCACCGCTCCCTGGTGATCTAAAAAACACTCTGCAACACGCTCTGGGGTTGGGTGTGATCGCCTCGGTTGGGTGGGCGATCATAATCCTAACCGAATTAGCAGGAAACATCGTTTTCGCTCGCTACTCCATGGATTCGCCCGACAATCTGAGCGCTCGTAGAGTTCGGACACAGACCCAGGTTCTGCAGAGGATTGCATCCTTGACTGTGAGCATCGTGACTGTGGCCGTCATGCTCATGACCTTTCCGGAGGTCCGCCATGTCGGTGTGAGCCTGCTTGCTTCCGCCGGCCTCGCCGGCCTGGTTGTCGGAATGGCGGCACGCTCAACGTTTTCAAACCTGATAGCGGGCATTCAAGTTGCCCTTACGCAGCCCATACGGATCGAGGACGCGGTAGTTCTGGAAGGTGAATGGGGCTGGATCGAGGAAATCAACACGACCTACGTTGTGGTGCGCCTTTGGGATCTCCGCCGGCTAGTTGTGCCGTTGAGCTATTTCATTGAGAAACCATTTCAGAACTGGACTCGGACAACAGCCAATCTGCTCGGAACCGTGATGATCTACATGGACTACAGTGTCCCCGTCCAGGAATTGCGCGAAGAACTGCACCGTATTCTTGAAACAACGGACCTGTGGGACAAAAAGACCTGGGCTCTGCAAGTGACGGACGCGACGGAACATACGATTCAAATCAGGGCTCTGATGAGTGCCCGCAATGGACCGGCGGCATTCGATTTGCGATGCTATGTCCGCGAAAGATTGGTGCAGTTCCTTCAGGATAAGTATCCCCTAGCTTTGCCAAAGCATCGACAGCAGTGGTTCGGCGCAGCGGAAAAGTAGCTGGTCTCTTTCAAATTTCCACCTAATCTTTTTCCCGCAGCGCGCATGCAGCGCACTTCTCTGCAATGCTCACACTCATTCTGCGTGTATGCCTAGCGCTGCTACTAGAAATATCAGCATTCATTACAGCGAAAACCCGATAGTTGCACGCGCAATCCCCAGGTAACCTGGTTCCAGACAACAAATTCCTCCGGTACACCCACCGAGAACAGGTGCTTGGCCCCGAACCCAGGCACCTGCTCTCTCCTCCCTGCAGCACCAGAAGCCTGCAATTCCGCAATTTTTGTTCTCTCGACTGGCCGTCTGGCTGTACAAAACGCGAGAGAAAGCAATCGATCGCCAATCGAGAAATCTTCATTCGCGAGGACCACCGCATGGCAGGTGGGTAAAGGAAAACTATGCGAATGATTTGGGCAGAAGTCTGCCTAGCTATCTGGGAGTCCCTATGCTCGTCACTTCCCGCATTCGCGTCAGAAAGAGGAGAAACCGCGGAGGCGGGAGACTGTCGTTTGGATTCCTGTTGACTTCATCCTAGGAAAGCACTGTCTGAAGAATATTGAGTGCAAGGTTACCCGCCGGAGGCCGGCTCTGCTTGAACTATGCATCCATTCTTCAGGCTATAAATAAAATATTCATCTCGCGAACTCGCCGCCAGTCGAGCCAATTGCGCCCTGGCCTCTTCCAGTCCATCCACAGCCTTCACCCACAGCGGGTGACCATCGGGCAGTCTTTTGAAGATGTCGAACTTGGCACCCATAGATTCCCCCGACTAGGATTTTGTTGCACCTGGCTAGGGTAGGGGCAAGTGATGCGCCAATCTGACACTTTAAGTAAATATTCTAAAATCAATGACTTATAGACGAGACGATTGAGGGCGCTCTCATTGTGCGCTTCACATCGCGAACTTTGTCGGGCTCGGTATGTATTTTCTGCTCGGTCCGCGTGTACTAGAACTGTGGAAAATGTCGATCTCTGGTTGAATCGGCTTGATCTTTCCGCGGGCAAGGAGCAAAGCGCTCACTCTCGGATCATCGAGACTCTAATGAGCCTTGAGGGATAGCTGATCTGTGGGCTGCTACTTTTATTGTTAATCGCCGGACTCTGCGTCCGGCAAGGGGAGCGTAGCGGTGACGGTTGTACCTTCCTCGGCGGAGATTATCTCGAGGTCGCCTCCCAGTTGCCGCATGCGCTCATTCATGCCGCGCAGTCCAACACCAAATGCGCCCATCCAATCCTGAGCTCGCTCTTGCCCATTTTTCGACTGCGATCCATTCCCTTTGTCAGTTACCTGTAGGATGACGGCCCGGTTCTTAATCAGCAGCCGGACTACCGCTGTTGAGCTGCCAGAGTGCCGGTGAACGTTTGTTAAGCCCTCTTGAAGGACGCGAAACAGCGCCAACTCTTGGTCACCAGGAATACGATCGAAATTCGGAGAAACCTCAAAAGCGGTTTTGATTCCGCTTCGCTTTGTGAATCCATCCAAATACCAAGGAATGGCAGATTTCAAGCCTAGCTCTTCCAGCATGGGAGGATACAAGAGGTAAGATATGGTGCGAACTTCGGTGATGGCTTCTTCAATCAGTTGCGAGCATTCGGCCAGCTCACTGGTATTCTCTCTTTGGCTTCGTTCGGCCGAGGACTTGAGCGAATCCACTTTCATTTTCAGTCCAACAAGATATTGGCCTACACTATCGTGAAGATCTCTGCCAATGCGCCGGCGTTCCTCGTCTTGCGTTTGCAATAGACGGAGAGAGAGTTGACGGAGCGACCTTTCCGAATCATGCAACTTTCTCTGAGCTTCCGTCCTCTCGCTAATCTCCTTTCTCAGCGCCTCGTTTGCCAATATTTTCTCGGTGTAATCACGCGTAACTTTTCCGAATCCAACTAATCTACCGGTCTCGTCCCTTAAGGCAGTGATGATCACATTGGCCCAGAAGCGGGAGCCGTCTTTGCGCAGCCGCCATCCCTCATCTTCCAAACGCCCTTCCTTGGAAGCGATCTCCAGTTCCCGCTGCGGTTTACCTGCTCGGAGATCCTCTTCGGGATAAAACACGGAAAAGTGCTTGCCAATGATCTCAGAGACCCCGTATCCCTTTAGGCGTTCTGCTCCGGTATTCCAGCTGCTGACGTGCCCCTGCTCATCCAGCATGAAAATTGCGTAGTCCTGAACGGCATCCACGAACATCCGGAAGCGCTCTTCACTCTTGCGCAGCGCAATCTTGGCTTCGCCACTCATAAAGGATTTGTCGCTTTCGCCAAGCACGACGGCAGAATGTTCCGCGCATACCCTCATTAGCGGTTGCGTGTGCTTTTCGCCATAGAAATTAGCCACTGGATAGGCACATCGGAGAGAAAAGGAGTACTTTTTTGCTAGTTCATTCCAGAGCTGTTCAAGCCGAATCGCGGCCTCCAACTTGCCCTCCGTCCACAACAACGAAACCATCTCTCCAAATGCCACGATTTCGGGACGCGCTCCATTGAGAGGAGTACTGCTTCGCGCGATGGTCCCGCCGACTACCTCCACGAAGCGTGTGCCGTCGGGCATCCCTTCCACCATGATTTCCGACAGAACCTCCATAGCGTCGAGCTCAACATACCTACCGTGCTTAGCGGCCCGGTGGATATCTATACCCCGAGCTGTCAGCCGGTGCTTTAGTCCCTGGCGATGCTCTTTGGTGGCAATGACGACTGCAGCATTGCCAGCACCGAGTGCAGTGCCGATAAAGTTACATAGCGCATCAAGTAGAGAATCGCTCTTCTCATAGAAGTACGCAACATGGTCCCCCAGAGGCGCGTTGCCAAGCTGCCACTGAGGCGCTAGATTCCTAAGGTCAGGGCTCAAGGCGCTGGTCGTCATTTCCACTCTCCTGCATGCTGGATTGCGGGCGCTACGGCCCCAACTTGCCTAACCCGGTAACTGGAGCCACGTCATTGCGCTTGTGAACGCGTTTGCTTCGAGTGTTCCAATCGAAAGTAACATAGCCATCCGAGGTAGGCATCCCTATTCTGGGAGGTACTGTTGGTTTTCCTTGGGCTCTCTTCAACTCTCTGAATCATCTGTCTTGCGCGGGCCGGGAGTGGTTGGCATGCGCCCTCCCGCATGTCTAATCATCGTGAACGTCGGCTCGGCCACTCCCAACGATAGCCTATTGTCAGATCAGAACGCCACGCCCCGTTCAACTTGCCCCGTGATAACCAGACAGGGCACTTTGATGCTTGCCGGCTAAGCGGAACACGCAGAGCCAAGCCTTCGATGCCGCCTTTTGTGCAAGTACATATCCCAATCTGCATAAGCCATAAGTTCCCCAAGTGTGCGAGCAGACCCCGGATCGAACCGTGCCATGCCGACGCTGAACGAGAGTTTGAACCGTGACTCCGCAATGTTTGCCTTCTCGAGACTCTCCTCGATACGTTTGACGATCACTTGCCTGCTGGCGATAGAGGCGTCCGAGGCCAGCACTGCAAACTCGTCGCCACTGAGCCGGGCTAGAATGTCCGAATCACGGAATGTCTCCGTCAGAGCGACCGCGGCGCGGATCAACGCTACATCTCCTGTCTTGTGACCGAAGGAATCGTTGATTCCCTTCAGATTGTCCACGTCGCAGAAGAGGAGCAATGCGTTTTGTGAATTGCGATGAGCCAGTTTTAGATGGTGTGTGGCGGATGCGAGAAAACCGCGCCGATTGCAAAGCCCTGTAAGGTCGTCTGTAACGGCCAGACACCGAATTTCCCGATCCAGCAGCGACTGCCTCATGGCGCACGATGCTGCGCGCTGCAGAGCGTTGTCCAGACTCCTTTCATTCAGAGCACCGGATTTTAGCCCGTCCGAAATCTCCTCTAGAGCGGACAAGATCTGATCGAGTTCAGAATCTTCCGAACGCAAAGCGGATGCGAGATGAGACGCCATGGTTTTCCTCGAGGCGAGCTTTCCCCGATCTATGGAGAGGACAGCGGGATTCGCTCGAGGATCAGTTTCAGACAGGCTCTCGCATTCGTCGCGGCTAGCCGCGCACTCTTCCGAAGTTTGCACAGCTCCCGGTACTTGGCGCATTTTGGCGTGAACACTCCCAAGGCTACCGCACTACGCTAGTCTCCCAGCCTCCTCTGATCTATCGGGTAAAACCTGTATTCGTCAGAGACCCGATTCGCTTTGAAGGCGGAGCGGCGCGGAACTTCTACTGTGAGAATTCACCTCGACAGAGGCGGCGTCGTTACACGCTACTAGCGTGGGTGAGTGACGGTACTGTGAAGCAGCGAAAAATTCCAGCGTACCAATCATCGATTTTCCTCCGTGGATCTTCCGAGCACAGCTCGGCCGACATCTAAATAAGCCAAATAAGCACGCAAAGTCCCACATTGTTCGCTACAGCTTTTCTCCCTTCTTTCTACACCCATGACCGGATGGGGAGGACCTTGGCGGAAATCTAGTATTTGAGTCAGGTAACAGGACGTTCGCTCGTGGGCGTCCAACAATCGCGCCGCGCGATCCACGCAGCCCGCTGCAGCAGAGCCACACCGGGTAAGCGAAGGATAACCGGGCAGAAGGAAACACAATGCGTATCATTGTTTCAATTCGATCGCTGCTGTTTACCTTGGGAATGCTGATCATGTCTATGGCATCGTTCGCGCAAGTCCGAGTCGGAGTGGCAATAACGATCGCTCCGCCTGAGCTGCCCGTTTACGAACAACCCATATGCCCCGGCGACGGTTACCTCTGGGCCCCCGGATACTGGGCTTACGGCGATGACGGTTATTTCTGGGTGCCAGGCACTTGGGTGCTGGCTCCGGAAGTGGGTTTTCTCTGGACCCCCGGCTATTGGGGTTGGGGAGATGGCGGGTACATTTTCTATGATGGTTACTGGGGTCCGCAGGTAGGCTTCTACGGCGGGATCAACTATGGCTTCGGTTACTTTGGCCACGGTTTCGAAGGCGGGCGCTGGGACAACGGACACTTTTTCTATAACCGCGCGGTGTTGAACGTAAACGTCGACGTGATTCACAACGTGTATAACACTCGGGTGACCGAAACCAACGTCACTCGCGTTAGCTTCAATGGTGGCAACGGTGGCATCAACGCACGCGCCACTGCGCAAGAAGAAGCTGCCGCACATGAGCGACACATTCCGGCGGTAGCCGCGCAAACAGAGCATATAAATGCAGCACGGAGCAACCCAGAACTACGCGCTTCCGCGAACCACGGCAAGCCCCCTATCGCTGCCACTGATAAACCTGGAGAGCTTAAAGGCGGCGGAGTTGTGGCTGCCAGAGAGGCAGGAACGGTTCATGAGCCGGCTGCGCGTGCAGAAAGCAACGCTCCTCGTTCCAATCCTGCAATCCATCCCAAGGACCTTCCTCCAGCCGAGCGACCTGCTGCTCCAAACACTGGGAATCCGAATATGGATAAGAAATACCAACAGCAACAACAAAAGCTTCAAGCGAAGCAGGACCAGGAACGTCAGAAACTCCAGCAGAAGCAAGACCAGGAGCACCAGAAACTGGAAACACAGAAGGCTGACGACGCAAAAAAACAGCAGGTAGAGCAGAAGCACCAGCAGCAGACGCAGCAACTGGCGCAAAGACACACCCAACAACAACAGCAGTTGCAGCAAAGGCAGCAGCCGGCGCCACACCCGGCTCCGTCAGCCCGGCCTCCAAAGGCTTAATCGGGTCGCAGAACGTCTAACGGGCGGGAAATCAGCCAAACGGCTGATGGCTCGCCCGAAAACTTTATGCACGGGCGAATCTTCAGCGTGGAGTGAGCCTATAAAACAACGAACGATTTTCGCGTATGGAATCAAATCAGGATTATCCGCTGCATAGCTAATCCCCCGTCGGTTTAACGCGGCGAATCAGAACGGGTTAAAGCGTAGAACCTGCAAGGTGAAATTCAACTAGCCCAACGAGGATCCAAAAACAGGTTGCCCCAGCGTTCGATCATGATTCCTTTTGATCCCTCCGCCAGCGCAGTCAACGCACAGCCGTGTCCAAGGTATGGCCTGAAGCCGGTTGTCGGGAATAGCCTTTTCACATGTGACGCAGACTCCGTATTCCTTTTTGGTGATCCGGCCCAAGGCCTGCTCGATTTCGGATATGTTTCGGATCTCGCGCTCCATTGTGGTCATCACAAACTCGCGGTTGTGGCTTCGAAAGGCTTGTGTGGCCTCATCGTCTACTTCATCTTCAACAAGCATTTCCCGTCTCAATTGGTCTACGTGATTTCTCAATTCTTCCAATCTGGACCGCAGCAGATTCTCAAAGCTCTTAAGCTTTTTAGACTGACTTTCTCTTTTTTTGGTTTGCATCGCTTCCTTTCCTTCCATCAGGCGCGTCTTTTGCGCGCTCACGAAGCACGATATGAAAGCATGGAGCATTCATCGTTTCGGAAGTTTTACTTTTTCGATTGTTCTCGCGCCATACCTGAATTCACCTAGTTTGTGAACCGTAATGCTGGGGCTTGCCGTTGCGAAAACCCATCAACCGGAACCGGGCCACTCTAATTGCTGCGAACCTCTCTAAACCGCAGCTGAGGAGCTGGATTTATAGAACGGCCGCCCGTTAAGTTCAGTCTCAAACCGCGGCGGCTACATTTCAATTGGACTTCTTCTTCGGTACTTTGGCGCCCTTTTTTCGTGCTTCAGAAAGACCGATCGCGATCGCTTGCTTGCGGCTAGTCACGACACCGCCTTTTCCATCCCTACCGGAATGGAGCGTGCCGCGCTTCTCACGATGCATCGCCTTCTTGACACTCTCGGCTGCCGCTTTGCCATATTTGGCCATTTCTCCTCCTAGCAAAGCTTGTCCGACTGTGAACCCCAAGGTATGTCGATGCAATCCATGGATTACCTTACAGGGCAGACTGACTTTGTGAAGTTGAACTGACTAGGGGCCTCGGTTTTCGGAATACTAGAGTCCGCGGGTCCGCCGAGATAGAGAACTAAATAAGAGGGTCGATTCCGATCCAAAGGCACCATATTTTGTCTGCCGGTTCGCCACCCATTTTCTGAGGTATTACTGGTATTCCCCGAATGCGGAAAGCAAGTATATAAGGAAATGGCGAGGTCGTATCGCCATGGACCTGCGAATTCTGATCGTGGATGATTCCGTAAGCATGAGGCGAATTATCGCCACCATTGTGGGTTCGCATTCCGGTTGGGAGATATGCGGCGAAGCGGAAAGCGGCTTGTCCGGAATTGAGAAGTTTCAGGAATTACGTCCGGACCTGGTGCTGCTGGATTTTGGAATGCCTGACATTAATGGGATTGAAGCGGCGTGGCGGATGTCCACGGCTAATCCGACCGTGCCGCTAATCTTATTTACGGTATGGGATTTGGAGGGTCTTGAGCGAATTGCAGCCAAGGCAGGTATTTGCGCGGTTGTGCAAAAGAGCGAGGCTTGGAAGTTGATAGCACAGATCGAGACCGTGTTTGCCCAACGGTTGAAACAGAGGATTCAATAGAACGCGTTTTCATCCAAGGGTGGCTACAGTAAAAACCCGATGTTTTAGGGCTGTGCTCCTGTCCTATAAAAATGGACGGGGTGTCAACTATTGGGCTTGCGAATCCTGATTGTGGACGATTCAGAAGCAACGCGACGCCTTCTGCGCGCTATCATAGGCACGCGTCAATGGACCGTCTGCGGAGAAGCCGAGAATGGCCTCGCTGGTGTCAAAAAGTTCGAGGATTTAAAGCCAGACTTGGCTGTCATTGACTTGGCCTTGCCGGACATGAATGGTATTGAAGTAGCCAAACTTATGTCCTCCAGGGACCCTAACGTACCTCTGGTACTGTTCACGATTCTGGATGTGGAAGGGCTCGAGGGCCCCGCTCGCAAGGCCGGGATCTGTCAGGTCGTTTCAAAGGCTCAAGTGTGGGACCTTATTAGGAGTATCGATACTGCGGTGACTCAGTTTCTAGGGCCGAAGCATGCGCCGCCCGATATCAGCGACTGAACCCCCACGACGGGCTTAAGTGTTTCGCGGAGCTAGCTGCAGCAGCTTTGACAGGAATGAGTGCCTCTAGGAGCGTTCCGGGATTGCCTTTTCGAAGTCGCAATTCCCCACCCAATTCTTGGACGCGTTGCCTCATTCCAGCTATGCCAACACCAAGTTTGTCCGCTTCAAAATCCGCAATGGAGTCGGGAATGCCCTTCCCATCGTCGTACACCTTAATGATTATTTGGCCTTCACTTAGCATCAGATTAAGACGGGCTTTTCGCGCTTCGGCATGGCGGAAGACGTTGGTAAGCGCTTCTTGAACGACTCGGAATATTGTGGTTTCCAGTTCCGATCCGAAGCGCGGAAAATCCTCCGGCTGTACTTCCAATGAGGTTTCAAGGCCGCTTCGTTTAGTCAGTCCGTCCAAAAACCATCGAAGGGAGGACTGAAGGCCGATTTCGTCGAGCATGGGAGGATGCAAGAGATGCGAGATACTGCGAACTTGCTGAATGGCCTGATTGATCAAGGTGCTAGCCTCGGCGGCAGCCTGCTCTTTCCACTCGACTGACTGATTTTGCATCTGGATGCAATCCACCATCATCTTTGCGCCGCTGAGCTCTTGGCCCAAACCATCGTGCAGGTCTCGGGCGATGCGGCGCCGCTCCTGATCTTGTGCTGCGATGAGACTGCTCGAAAGGCGGCGCAACTCGAGGTTCAGAATTTCCAATTGCCGTGTCTTGCGATGCAGATCGACGAAAACGCTGACCTTCGCTCGCAGCAATTCCGGTATGACGGGGACGGAAATGTAGTCCACCGCGCCCCGTTCGTATCCCTTGAGCCGATCCACATCCGTAAGAAGGACTGCGGAAATGAAAATGATTGGTGTTCTGTGAAAACGCGGATGCTGGCGGATCATTTCGGCGAGCTCAAACCCGTCAAGTTCAGGCATGCTGACGTCCAGAAGAATCACGGCGATATCTGACTTCAGCAGATGGTCGAGAGCCTCCTTCCCCGATTGGGCTTTGATCAGGTTCTCACCGAGGTCGGCAAGAATGACCTCATAGCTGAGCAGCTTGCCAACCTGATCGTCCACCATGAGTATGTTCACTTTTTCGTGCAGGCCCATAGACTAGCCCTCGCAGGCGATGAGCTTAGCTTCCGCGCGCTCATCAGCAACTATCGTAATTGATCCCAAGAAACAAATCTTACCGATGAAGCCACATCCGTAATCCTGATAGCAACTGTTCTGTATTCACCGGCTTCGCCAGGTATTCAGATGCGCCCGCCTCAAGACATTTCTCCCGATCCCCCTTCATTGCTTTCGCCGTTAGTGCAATGATTGGAAGGCGCCGAAATGCCGGATTTTGCCGGATGACCTGCATGGTTTCATACCCATCCATCTCCGGCATCATGATATCCATGAGGACGATCGCAACATCAGAAGTTGAACTCAAGGTTTCAATCGCCTCGCGGCCAGTGCCGGCAGTCAGAACCGTCATTCCGCGACGTTCGAGCACGCTGCTTAGAGCAAAGATGTTGCGGACGTCATCATCCACAACGAGGACTTTCTTTCCTACCAGTGCGTCATCGGAACGGTGCAAGCGGTCCAGCATTTGCTGCTTTTCTGGAGGGAGGTCGGCAACGACGCGATGCAAGAACAGCGCCGTCTCATCTAGCAGCCGTTCTGGCGATTCCACGCCTTTCACAACAACGCTGCGGGCCAACATATGCAAACGGGCATCTTCCTCTGAGGACAAGTCTTTGCCTGTGAACACGACTACCGGCAAGTCCGCTAGCGATGGTGTGTCGCGCAGGCGCTCCAAAACATCGAAGCCGGACATATCGGGAAGACGGAGGTCGAGTACCATGCAATCGAATGGCTGCTCGGCAATGGCGGCAAGCGCCTCTTCGCCCGTCGCGGCGATGGTGACCTGAATATCGTTATGTCCCAGCAGCTCTCGAATACTCAGCTGTTCGCCAAGGTTGTCTTCCACAACCAGCAGACGCTTGAGGTGTGGCGCAGAGTATTCCTTGATTCTTGAGAATGCTGTCTTGAGTTCATCGGGCGTCGTGGGTTTCTGAACAAATGCAAATGCGCCACGCGAGAGCCCATGTTGCCGGTCTTCATCCAACGTCAGGATTTGGACCGGAATGTGACGCATCGCTGGATCTTGTTTCAGGTGATTGAGTACGGTCCAACCCAACATATCCGGCAGAAAGACGTCCAAGGAAACGGCCATGGGGTGGAATTCCCGTGCCAGGGCCAGCGCCTCAGCACCTCGCGTGGCAACCAGAACTTTGAATCCCCTATCGCGCGCCAAATCGCGCAGCAAACAAGCATAGTGCGGATCATCCTCAACGATCAGTAAAATGGTGTCCGCGTCGCGCAGGTCGGCGCGATCATCGTCAATGGGCTCGATGCGATGTTCAGGCGCCACTGCAGGAATCAATTGAGGCGCCTTGATGGGGGCGGTTCTCATTTCCAAGAGATTGACACCCGTCGACGGACCTACATAGGTTTGCGGAAGGTAGAGCGTAAACGTGCTGCCCGTTCCCACCTCGCTGCGAAGTTGGATTTCGCCGCCGAGCAGATTGGCCAGCTCTCGGCTGATGGCCAATCCGAGCCCCGTGCCGCCGTATTTGCGGCTGGTGCCTGCGTCAGCTTGCTGAAAAGCTTCGAAGATGATGCGCTGTTTTTCCGCTGGAATGCCGATGCCAGTGTCCTGGACCTGGAAGGCAATCACGGATGGCGCCGCCCGAAGAACAGCATGGTCATCACTCCAGCCGCGCTCGGCCAGAAACACGGAAAGTCGCACACTGCCTTGTTCGGTGAATTTGAACGCATTGGAGAGCAGATTCTTGAGTACCTGCTGCAACCGTTTCGCATCTGTGACCAGACTGCGGCTCAGCCGCGGATCCGTCGTTAACTCGAATGTAAAGCGGCGGTTCTCCGCCTCATGGCGGAAGGGACGAGCCATCATGTCCAGCAGACTTGCAAAGAAAACTTCTTCAGCCTGAACGGAAACGGTTCCTGACTCAATTTTGGAGAGATCGAGAATGTCGGTAATGAGATTCAGCAAGTCCGTGCCGGCCCCGTGAATGGTGCGGGCAAACTCGACCTGCTTGACGGTCAAGTTACCGTCAGGATTATCAGTCAGCTGCTGGCCCAAGACGAGAATGCTGTTGAGCGGAGTTCGCAGCTCATGGGACATGTTGGCAAGGAATTCTGACTTGTACTTGGAGGTGAGAGCCAGTTCTTTTGCTTTTTCTTCAACGGCGCGGCGGGCCTGGTCAATTTCCTGGTTCTTGCGTTCCACTTCCACGTTCTGTTCAGCAAGTTGCTGGGCTTTTTGAGCAAGCTGCTCGTTGGTCTGCTGTAATTCCTTCTGCTGAGTCTGAAGTTCGGTGGCCAACTGCTGCGATTGTTTTAGCAGGCCTTCGGTCTGCATCGTGGCCTCGATGCTGTTAAGCACAATGCCGATGCTGGCAGTCAACTGTTCTAGAAAAGCGAGATGGGAGGCTGTAAATGTGCTCAACGAGGCTAGCTCAATGACCGCCTTCACGCGATCCTCGAAAAGAACAGGGAGCACGATCACGTTTAGGGGTACGGCCTTGAATAATCCGGAACGAATGGGAACGGCTTGCGGCGGGACTTCGGTGATGAGCATGCGGCGTTTCTCCGCAGCGCACTGGCCTACGAGGCCTTCGCCGACTCGCAACTGACGCGCATGGCCATTCGGTGCATCATCGGCGTAAGCCGAGAGAAGCATCATCTCGGACGATTCATCCGTCTCCATTTGATAGATCACTCCTTGTTGGGCGTTCACAAGCGGTGCGAGCTCAGACAACAGCATGCGCCCTACGGTGGAGAGATCGCGCTGGCCCTGCAACATGCCCGTAAACCGCGCGAGATTGGTTTTCAGCCAGTCTTGTTCCTTGTTGCGGTCTGTGGTTAGCCGCAGGTTGTCGATCATTGTGTTGATGTAATCTTTGAGTTCGGCTACCTCTCCGCTTGCCTCCACCTGAATCGAACGCGTGAGATCGCCTTTGGTTACCGCGGTTGTTACTTCCGCGATGGCGCGGACTTGGTTGGTCAGGTTGTCGGCGAGAAGGTTTACGTTGCCCGTTAGATCTTTCCAAGTGCCCGCGGCTCCCGGCACGTTGGCCTGCCCGCCGAGGCGCCCCTCCACTCCCACCTCGCGGGCGACCGTCGTCACCTGATCCGCAAAAGTGGCCAGCGTATCGGTCATGTTGTTGATGGTTTCTGCCAATGCGGCAACCTCGCCCTTGGCATTCACGGTGAGTTTTTTCGTCAGTTCGCCGTTGGCCACCGCTGTCACCACTTTGACGATACCTCTCACCTGTTCAGTAAGATTGGCAGCCATGACGTTGACGTTGTCTGTCAGATCTTTCCATGTGCCGGCCACGCCCGAGACTTGGGCTTGACCGCCAAGCTTGCCGTCCGTGCCAACTTCGCGGGCCACTCGGGTGACTTCGCCGGCGAAGGCGTTGAGCTGGTCCACCATCGTGTTGATGGTGTCTTTAAGTTCGAGAATTTCGCCCTTCACGTCCACGGTGATCTTGCGCGACAAATCGCCTCGTGCCACCGCTGTCGTGACTTCCGCGATGTTGCGCACTTGGCCAGTCAGGTTTCCGGCCATCGAGTTAACCGAGTCCGTGAGGTCTTTCCACGTTCCGGCGACACCTGGAACGTTGGCCTGTCCTCCCAGCCGGCCTTCACTGCCTACCTCGCGCGCGACGCGAGTAACCTCACCGGCGAAGGCGTTCAGTTGGTCCACCATCGTGTTAATGGTCTCTTTGAGCAGCAGGATTTCGCCGCTCACGTTGACGGTGATTTTCTTCGAGAGGTCGCCGCTGGCAATCGCCGTCGCAACTTCGGCAATGTTACGCACCTGACCAGTCAGGTTACTGGCCATGGAATTGACGGAATCCGTGAGGTCTTTCCACGTGCCCGCGACACCCGGCACTTGCGCCTGGCCGCCGAGTTTTCCATCGGTACCGACTTCCCGCGCCACGCGCGTCACTTCAGACGCAAACGAGCGCAACTGATCCACCATCGTGTTGAGCGTGTCCTTCAATTCGAGAATCTCGCCCCTTACGTCGACGGTGATCTTGCGCGACAAATCGCCTCGTGCCACGGCCGTTGCAACCTCGGCAATGTTGCGGACTTGGCCGGTGAGGTTGCTGGCCATGAAGTTGACGTTGTCCGTGAGGTCTTTCCAAGTACCTCCTACGCCAGGGACCTGTGCCTGCCCTCCCAACTTGCCTTCCGTACCGACTTCGCGCGCCACGCGTGTGACTTCGGCTGCAAACGCATTCAGCTGGTCCACCATCGTATTGATGGTGTTTTTCAATTCGAGAATTTCGCCCTTCACGTCCACCGTAATCTTGCGCGACAAATCGCCTCGTGCCACCGCCGTCGTCACCTCAGCGATGTTGCGAACCTGGCCCGTTAGGTTTCCGGCCATCGAATTGACCGAGTCCGTGAGGTCTTTCCATGTTCCGGCGACGCCCGGCACGTTGGCTTGTCCCCCCAGCCGGCCTTCGCTACCTACCTCGCGCGCCACGCGCGTTACCTCACCCGCGAACCGGTTGAGCTGGTCCACCATGGTGTTGAGCGTTTCTTTGAGCTGGAGGATTTCTCCGCGAACGTCCACAGTGATCTTGCGGGAAAGGTCGCCGCTGGCGATTGCCGTCGCCACCTCGGCAATGTTGCGCACTTGCCCCGTCAAGTTGCTCGCCATGAAGTTCACGTTGTCGGTGAGGTCTTTCCATGTACCACCTACGCCGGGAACTTGTGCCTGCCCCCCCAGCTTCCCTTCGGTGCCGACTTCGCGCGCCACGCGCGTCACTTCACCAGCGAACGCGTTAAGCTGGTCCACCATCGTATTGATGGTGTCTTTCAATTCAAGAATCTCGCCCTTCACGTCCACGGTGATCTTGCGCGACAAATCGCCTCTCGCCACCGCCGTCGTAACTTCAGCAATATTGCGTACTTGCGCCGTGAGGTTGCCAGCCATCGCGTTGACCGAGTCGGTGAGGTCTTTCCAGGTTCCCGCGACACCCGGCACCACCGCCTGGCCTCCGAGTTTGCCGTCCGTGCCAACCTCGCGGGCAACACGCGTCACTTCGGAGGCAAACGACCGCAACTGGTCCACCATCGTATTGATGGCTTCTTTAAGCTGTAAAATTTCTCCGCGCACATCGACCGTGATTTTGCGGGAGAGGTCGCCGCTGGCAACCGCCGTCGCCACTTCGGCGATATTGCGCACCTGCCCGGTCAAGTTGCTGGCCATCGAATTCACGGAGTCAGTCAGGTCCTTCCACGTACCTGCCACTCCAGGCACTTGGGCCTGACCGCCCAGTTTTCCGTCGGTACCAACTTCGCGGGCGACGCGAGTTACTTCCGCAGTAAAAACGCCAAGCTGCTGGATCATGGTGTTGACGATCGTGGCCGAACGCAGAAATTCTCCTTCAAGTGGACGCCCGTCCACGTCCAGCCTAACCGTTTGCGTCAGGTTGCCTTGCGCCACGGCAGCGATCGCCCGTGTGACTTCGGTGGTCGGCTGGAGCAAGTCGTCTACAAGCGTATTAATCGACACCTCCATCGCTCCCCAGGCGCCCTTTGGCTGATGAAATTGGGTTCGCTCCCGAGTTTTCCCTTCCTTTCCCACCACTTGGCCGATCCGCTTTAGCTCGTGTGCTATTTGCTGATTTGAACCCACAATGTCATTAAAAGTATCCGCAAGCTTCCCGGGCAGACCCGTCCATGTTCCGGGAAGGCGCACTGAGAAGTCCCCTTCGCGCATGGTCAGTAAGCTTGAAAGAACCAAATTCAATTCGCTCGCTGAAATCTCGGCGGCGTCATTGCCTGCCCCATTGCTCCCTGTTTTGCCAGGGGAATGCGTTGCTGCGCTTACATTCGATGAGTTTCGGTCAACTCTCTTCATGCTCATCTCCAAATTGGCACTAAAATGGATTGCCTAAGCAGATCAAGTCTACTTACTTTCCGCCCTGCTGAGAGTTTCTTTCCCTCATGACTCATGACCTAATTTAAGGTCGAGCTGGCGGCTAGCAAGCTACAATTTTTAGAATTTGGTCAAGAAAGCTTAATTAACATAAGTACTGTAGGTATTCTCTACAGTTTTTACTGTAGAGCCCCCGAGCTCGGGCTCTCCCCCGTCTTTCTGGATAGCTTGACGGACTTGAGGCCGCACCCATATTCTCTTCCTTAGCACCAAGAATTCCTTAAGTGTATGTAAATAAGACTCTTACACTCGTATCAATGGCCAGAATGGCGATCGCTATCTCGATCCTGGAACGGTTGAGGGGAGTCGCTGCTCCTAGATGGAATGCTGTATTGACCGAGAAGCGTGAATCTTCTATCAGTGTTCCTCCCGAGATTCTGGATTTCGCTGTCGGAAATTAGAGGTGCGAGGTGAATGTCTACATGAACCCATCGATTGAAACCTACGCAGGTCACAATCCCGAGAGATCGACACCTTATGAGGCCAGAATGCAGGACGCGCTCACAGTTCTGGTGGTCTCGGCCGATCTAGAGAGCCGCCGATCGGTAACCAAAACCCTGGAAGCACTCTCGGTTCAAGTAATTCCCTGCTCCACGCTGAATCAAGCCGAGCAAGTACTTTCGCTCCAACAGCCCCATCTCATCTTCTGCGACGAGCGACTGCCGAATGGCAGCTATGCGGATCTCCTGGAATTGAAAGACCCGGGCAGAATTCCGCCGCCGGTTGTCGTGCTGACCAGAAATGGAGAATGGGAACTGTACATGGACGCGACACGCCGCGGAGCGTTTGATGTGATTCGCAGCCCATGGTGCCCTACCGACATCGAACTGAGCCTCATCCGTGGCGCCCGCGAGGAAAGGCACGCCACGTTCAGGACCATTCGTTAGACCAAGTTGGCAAGACTACGATCCTCGAATTTAGAGAAGAGTGCAGAGCTTATCTACGCTGGGATGCTCTATACGCTTTGCTTCTTGCTTGGAACGCGCCTTTCTCTACTCGATGAGGGGCTGGCTATTGCATGAACCAGCTGCCTCAGGTCCGATGTTGACCGGAACCTTCCAGTGTTCGATCCAATGCTTCACTGCTTGCACGCCGATCACCGGTCCGGTCCATCCACAGTGGCAGTGAGGATTGAACCAGTGCGCATCAGCTACCTCCAGATTTCTTTCCAAACTAGCGCACGCGGAAGCAAGAGGATTTCCGCATTGCGGGCAAGCGAATAAAAGAACATGAGCAAAACTTTCCTTTACGAGCTGCATGAAGTCCTCCTGAAACTGAAAAAAGCTGGATAGGTACAGGCCCTACTACAACCCTTCTCTCCTTCACGAAAGTTGAGCAAACGAGGTTTCCTTATGCGGCCCTAGGTATCACACGGACTGCCGGCCTCACAAAGCTGTGCCATGCGCTTGCGGTCGGATCTCGAACCCCTATGGCAATCCGATGCTCCGCAATGGAATTGAAACTTCCGCATCTCAAGCCACGCGCCGCAGCCTCTTCATTAATTCCGCCAAGCGTCGACGGTCGTTGTTATGCACTGCTATGAGTCTCAGCCCCAACCCGTGGCCAGGTTTTGCACGTCGTACCACCGCGTCGGCTCGGATCTGGCCTTCTTGAACGAGAAAATGGAGCTCGGCCGCGTCTCCCGGATCCTTCGATTTTTCTGTCTCGATGAAAAGTCCGCTGAAGCTAATATCCTTCACTATCGCTACATCCTCACGCCCGTCAGCGCGCCAAAATATGTACACGTTCACTAGCGCCTCCACCCGCGAATGGCTTCTTCTCAAATGGAGAATTCTCTGTTGCAAAACCCTTTTCCTCCCGGGAATGGCCTTGTCGAAATCGCCTGCCATACCTTGATTTAACTCACGGCCCCCGGCAGGGCCTTCGACCGCTCGATTTTCATGCATGGGTCCTACCCTCCCCGCACGAACAGCATCCACCCAGAAGACTGGCTTCGGTATCCTATGAATCCAGTAGAGCCGAGCAAACTTCACTGGAGTTGTGAGGCGGATGAGCGCCCGCGGGTCCTTCGTCTACTTTTTTGGACGCTTAGCAGTGGGACTTGCCACGAACCGGTAGCCGATCCCGCGAACGGTGAGAAGGTAGCGAGGTTTGCTAGGTTCTTCCTCAATGTAGCGGCGCAGACGCACGATGAAGTTATCGATGGCCCGCGTGTCGGTGTCTTCGTGCAGATTCCATACTTCCTGTAAGAGTTGTTTGCGAGAAACGGGGCGGCCGCTGTTGCTGATCAGGCAACGAAACAGGTCGGATTCCATCATCGTCAGGGGAATGACTTGGTCGCCGACACGCAGTTGCAGGTTCTGAAAATCCACAACTTTGCCGTCAAAGCGAAAGCTTTCCGTCGAAGTGGAGCTGGCGGTTGGCGGAGAGTCCTCCGTTGATGCGGGCTGCGGAGACGCGGCATTGGCTGCGGCCAGCCAGTTCTTGCGCCGCAGGAGGCTCTCGACGCGCGCGATCAGAATGGCGAGATTAAAGGGTTTTGGTAAGTAGTCATCTGCGCCGGATTCGAATCCTTTCAGAACATCTTCCGGGCGGCCGCGAGCCGTCAGCATGAGCAAAGGAGTATAGTTTTGCTCCTTGCGCAGCTCGCTCGCGACCAGGAATCCATCCTTGCCTGGAAGCATGACATCCAGCACCAAAGCATCGAAGCTTTCGCGGTCCTTCAGCAGCCGCTTCAAGGCATCCTCGCCATTGTCGCTGATCTGCACGGAATGGCCTTCCGCTTCGAGATTAAAGCGGAGACCTTCCGCCAGATGCGCTTCATCTTCAACGATAAGAATGCGGCTCATGCGTGGTAGACCCTGGGAAGGCGAATGGTGAATGTGCTGCCCCGCCCTTCCCCGGCACTCTCGGCAAAGGCGTCGCCGCCGTAGCGGCGCGCGATCGAACGCACAATGAAGAGACCCAGGCCTGTTCCCTTCACTTTATCCGTCTTGGAATTTGACGCCCGGTAAAAGCGTTTAAAGATGCGCTTCATTTCGTTTCGCGGGATGCCGATACCGCGATCGTGGACGCGCAGCAAGACCGTGTCGATATTGGGCGTGAGCAGGTCTACAACGATGTTCTTTTTTTCTCCAGAATATTTGATGGCATTGTCGAGCAGATTGAATACCGCGGTGCGGAGCTCTTCCGGATTGCCCAGAACCACGATTTCAGCAGGCGGCGTTGACCCCAGATACAAAACTTCTGGCGCAAGATTTTGGCGGAGTCGCGCAAGCGCGAGGACCTCGCGCACAATGGCAGAGAATTGTACTTCCTGCCAGTTCTTTCGCTCGCTGGCATGCCGCACTTCGCCTGCTTTCAACACTTGTTCGACGGTCCCAAGCAGGCGGTCGGTGTCATCCAGCATGATGCGATAGAACTCGCGGCGCTTGGCTTCATCCAAATTCCTGCTCGCCAGCGTTTCCAAGTAAAGGCGAATCGAGGCGATGGGGGTTTTTAGCTCGTGGGTGACGGCATTGAGAAAACTATCCTGCTGCTCATTTCGCCGAATCTCGCGGACAAGGAAGATGGTGTTGACGACCAGGCCGGCAATCAGCACACCGAAGAAAATGATGCCGAGAACGAGCGGCACAACCTGGCGCCAGTGAAAAATAATCCAGCTGACATTGAGGACGATCGTCAGGGCAACAAGACAAGCCCCGAGCGCTATAAAGAAGGCGATGGCTTTGGTGCGGCGCGTGATGCGCATAGCGTCTAAGTTTACGCCATAGCGGACCTAGTGCCAGCTAAGAAGGCGCGCGGGGATGCGCTGCAGATTTGCCGATCACTGATGCAGCGCAGCATTCAAGTGGGGCTGATCAGTCGCCGCTGGATATCAGCACGGGAGCGGCTGCCTGTGTCGCGTCTGGAGGAATGACGGTGTGCCGCTCCCTGGTCTGGCCAGGTTGCGCAAGCTTGTGGCGCTTGATGTCCCACGCAAGTCCGAGCGCCCGCAATGCACAAATCCCGTACCAGTTCATGTCAAATTCATACCACGCGAGACCGTGACGCGCCGACTGCGGAACAGCGTGATGATTGTTGTGCCAGCCTTCGCCGAAGGTAAGTATGGCCACCCAAAAACTGTTTTTGGAAGTATCGTCGGTAAGGAACCGACGCGAACCCCACATGTGCGTTGCGGAGTTTACGAGCCAGGTGGCGTGGAGGCCAACGACGGTCCGCATGAAAACTCCCCACAAGAGAAAGGGCCAGCCACCAATCACAAAGAGTGCAATACCGAGAAGCGTGAGCGGGACCCAGTGCCACTTGGTGATCCAAAGATGAAACTTGTCCTTTCGCAGATCGGGGACAAACGGCAGAAGCTCCTTGGCGTTGCTGTGCATGGCCTGGCCTGTCAGAATCCAGCCCATGTGCGCCCAGAGGCCGCCATCCTGCGGCGAGTGCGGATCACCCTCTTTATCGGTGTTCTGGTGGTGGACTCGATGTGTGGCTACCCAGGCGATCGGTCCGCCTTCTAGGGCCAGCGTCCCACAGACGGTCAGAAAGTGCTCCATCCACTTTGGTGTCTTGTAACCGCGATGGGTGAGCAGCCGGTGGTAGCCCATGCCGATGCCGAGGCTTCCGGAAACCCACCAAAGTGCAGCCGATAGCACAAGCGCTTTCCAGCTGAAAAAGAACAACGCGGCAATCGCGCCGATATGAAATGCAAACATGAAAAAGGATGTGGTCCAATTAACGGGTTGAGAAAATGTTTTGTCTTGGCCTAGGGTGCTCATGAACTCAAACGTAGCATGAGGGCCCGCGGGCTTCTGTAATAGTTGTGTAATCCCTCTATGGGAAGTTCCATGGATTTGTCACTAGAAAGCTAAGAGACATTTAATTCTGTCTACCCGATTGGCCGAGGCCACCTGTACTTACTGACAGGTCGCGGCAAAGGCAAAAAGCTCCGCAGAGCCGGAAATTAGGGCGCAAATGAAGGGATTGTGGATGGAACCCGTACTGAGGCCGAATAGCGTATACTAGGGGAGACCATTTTCCAGAACAAAGGTACCGTCACCCGAGCGCGTCGGGATGAATGTGGTTTGCATGACGGTGGCCGCGGCGAATCTACCGCCAGAATTGCAGTTCGAGTCCCTGCCTTCGGTTTGCCACGAAAAGCTCATGGTCTTTTTCTTTAACCAGGGTGTGGTGTGCGGGCAGGACCGGCAGTCTCGCGAGATACGGTTCAGGGAGAAAACGCTTGGCGCTACTCACTCAGGAAAAGCACGATCTGGCCGGAAACCTAATCAACCTCGGCAAGAGCCGTGGCTATGTGCTCCATGAAGAAGTCAACGAAGTCCTTTCCGCCGAAGAACACACCACGGAAGAGATCGACAATCTCTTTTCCACCTTCGAGCGCGACGGCACTGAAATTTTCGAGGATATTTCCGCTGCGAAGGCGGCGCACACCGCGCTCGAAGTCACGCAACGCATCGATCTCGGCATCAGGAATGATGCGATCCACGAGGAAGAAACCGAGATCGAGCGGCCAGTGCACTCCGTCCAGAAGAGTACCGATCCGGTCAGCACCTACTTACGCGAGATGGGCGTGGTACCGCTTCTAACAAGAGAAACGGAGATTACCCTCGCCAAACGCATGGAACGCGGCAAGCTGCGCGTGATGAAGACCGTCTCGCGTTCGCCCCTCGTGGCCAAGGAATTGATCGCGGTGGGCGCAGAGCTTCGAAAGGGCGCTATCTCCATCAAGAAAATCGTCCACCTCCAAGAGGAGGAACTCCCCGAAGAGAAGGCCGAAGAAAAATTGCGCGAAACATTGCGCACCATCAACCAGATCGAAAAGCTTCACCTCGCAGCAAGGAAGCTGGGGCTCAAGCTGCAGAACACAGCCCGATCCGACAAGCAAGCGCATCTGCGAGCGCGGCGCCGACTTGGCCGAATGCGCATTGAAATCTCGCTCCTGGTGCGCTCCATCGATTTCAACGAGGGCGAGAAGAGGCGTCTGATTGACATATTGCGGCTCACAGTCGAAAGGCTTCATTCTCTCGAACGCGAGATTGCCAGGTTCGAACGGCGCGTGAACGCCGCTCGCGGTGAAAGCGCAAGTGGAGCACGCGAGGAGCTGCGCGCGCGCCGGTCCGCGCGAAAGGAAATAGAAGAATCAAGCGAGGTTGCTTTGGACTCGCTGAAGCGCGCGCTCACGGCCATCCGTCTCGGCGAGGCGGAAACCGAGCAGGCAAAAACGGAGCTAACCGAGGCCAACCTCCGCCTGGTCGTTTCGATCGCCAAGAAATATACGAACCGCGGTCTGCAATTCCTCGATTTGATCCAGGAAGGCAATATCGGCCTCATGAAAGGGGCCGACAAGTTCGAGTGGCGCCGCGGGTACAAGTTCTCCACCTACGCGACCTGGTGGATACGCCAGGGCATCACCCGCGCCATCGCCGACCAGGCGCGCACCATCCGCGTGCCCGTGCACATGATTGAGACGATCAACAAGCAGGCCCGCACGAGCCGGCAATTGGTCCAGGAACTCGGGCGCGAACCTACTTCCGAAGAAATCGCGAGACGGATGGATCTTTCCATCGACGCGGTCTGCAAGACAAAAAAGATTGCCCAGCAGCCGGTGTCCTTCGAGACTCCTATTGGAGAAGACGAGGAGTCCCACCTCGGCGACTTTGTCGAGGACAAGTGTGTGGTGTCGCCATCGGATGCCGCCATTCATCTCAATCTGAAGGAACATCTGGCTTCCGTGCTGAAGACCCTCACACCGCGAGAGGAAAGAATCATCAAGATGCGCTTTGGCCTGGAAGACGGCAATGAACTGACGCTCGAGCAAGTGGGCCAGTCGTTCGCCGTTACCCGAGAGCGCATCCGTCAGATCGAAGCCAAGGCCCTGCGAAAGCTTCGCCATCACTCGCGCTCGAGGCGGTTCCGAATTTTTCTCCAAAGCGCGTTTTGAAAACCGGCCGCACGATGGCAGGCTTGTACAAGACGTTTTGAACCGGCCATGGAAGTTCCGCGGTTGTCAACCGCCGGCTCGGCCTAATAATCAGCGGGTGCAAATCTCGATTCCTGCACCAAGCAAATTGCCTCCCATTGCAAATTGTGTGTTAAGAAGTTTCTAGCTATCGCGTCTTAGGTTGTAGAAGGGCCGAGGAGGGCAGCTTGGCGGCCGCGATAGAAAACATTATGGTTACGCAAGCAGCGGCAGAGCTTGAGGAAGTCTTTCGCGCTCACCAGGCTTGTGTCCTCAGAGCCGCTTACCGGGTAACCGGTAGCTTGGCGGACGCCGAGGACGTCGCACAATCCGTCTTCCTCCGGTTGGCCCGAGGCACCGTCGATCACAGCCGAATCTCCAATCTCCAGGGCTACCTACACAGGTCGGCCGTGAACGCCGCCTTAGACCTCATTCGGTCGAGAGGGCATCGCGAAGTCGTGCCCGTAGAAGCGGCCGACGAACTGCACTTCAATCCCAGTCTTTCGCCCGAGCGAGCGCATTCCTCGATGGAAATCAAGAATTGGCTTCGCCAGGAACTCGCCAAGTTAAGCCCCCGCACTGCCGAGATGTTTACGCTCCGCTATATCGAAGGCCTGGACAACCCCGAGATCGCCGCGATGATGAACACCTCGCAGGCGGTAGTCGCGGTCACCCTTCATCGGACTCGCGCGCGGCTGAAGAAGAGCCTTCGTGGCTTTAGAAAAGGTGCATCATGAAATTTTTCCGGTCGAAGCAAGACGATCGCCTGGATCAAGCGATCTCCGAACTCCGTGCGGAACAGCCCGACGCCAAGACGCTGTCTGTGTCCGCCGAACACGTGTGGCAAAAGCTGCAAGCAGGGCTAGGTGAGGAACACGCCGCCATCGCATTACAACCCATCCGTGGTTGCGCCGATATTCGCGCCATGTTGCCCGCTTTTCATCAGCAGGAACTGCCACCGGCTCGCGCTCTCATCGTCGAAGATCATCTGCGGGAATGCGTTTCCTGCCGTTCCTATGCTCACGGCCGCGCGGTTGGCGGCAACACGGGCGTCAGCTGGCGGATGGAGCCTGCTTCGCGCGGTTTTCAGTGGAGTTTTGCCAGGCTTTCGTTCGCAGCAGCCACTTTGGCCGTGTTGGTCGCATTAGTTTGGACCGGGTACAGCTGGTACATCATAGGCCCTCCGGGCAATCGCGCTCAGATCGACTCCGTCGATGGACAAGCGTTTCGCGTTGGCCCTGTTGGTGAGCAAGCACTTAAAGCGGGTGACAGCGTCTCCCAGGGTGAATTCATCCGCACAGCCGCGAATTCCCATGCCACGGTGCGGCTCTTCGACGGCTCCAAGGTGGAAATGAATCAGCGTGCGGAATTGGCGGTCAGTGCGGACCGTCGCAACACCACCATCCACCTCGACCAAGGCAGCATCATCGTCGAAGCCGCGCATCGTAAGACGGGCCATTTGTACGTTAGCGCTCCCGATTGCACGGTAGCGGTTACTGGCACGGTCTTTTCCGTGAACTCCGGCACCAAGGGCTCTCGCGTCTCCGTGATTGAGGGAGAAGTTCACGTCAAGCACTCTGGCGTGGAATCCATACTGCACTCGGGCGACCAAGTCGCGACAACCCAGAGCGTTGGGAGTGTTCCCGTCAGCCAGGAGATCAGCTGGAGCAGCGACCTCAGTCACGAACTGGCTTTGCTCGCGGAATTTTCCACACTTCGCGAAAAACTCGAGGCCATCCCGACGCCCGGCCCGCGCTATGAAAGCAAGATTCTTCCCATGCTGGCGCCGGATACCATCCTGTATATCGGCATTCCCAATCTTGGGGATGCCCTTCAACAAGCAAATCAAATCTTCCAGCAGCAGCTTTCGCAAAGCAAAGTTCTGCAAGACTGGTGGAACAAGAGCGGCCATTCGAATCAACATCCAACTCCCGAAGAGTTGATTGGACAAATTCAAGCCATAAGCCAGTATCTGGGCGACGAAGTGGTGATTACGTTCAGATCCGGCCCCGCGTCCCGCGACCAGGGACCTGTCCTGCTTGCCGAGGTGAAGCAGGCCGGGCTGAAGGATTACTTGCAAAGTCATCTGGCGGCTACTTTGTCCGGCACCCAAGGCAAATCCAATCTGCGCGTCGTGGACCCCCAATCACTCTCCTCCCTTACAACTGGTGAGCGAGGAATGATCATGCTTGTCACGCAGAACATGCTTGTCGTCGGTGGCGACTCAACTTCTGTCCAGGGGATGAGCGCGCAGCTCGATGCCGGAACAACGCAATTTGCTGCCACCGACTTTGGCCAAAGAATTCTGAACGTTTACAGCCAGGGGACCGAAACTCTGGTCGCGGCGAATCTCGGCCAAATTCTGAACTCTACTCACACTCCACAACAAGGATCAAATGCGCTTCAGAATAGCGGCTTTAGCGACATAAAGTATTTGATCGCCACGCGCGGCCAGGGCTCCAGTCAAACAGACAACCGCCTCACTCTGGAATTTAATGGCCAGCGTCGCGGCATAGCTTCCTGGCTGGCCCCTCCCGCTCCAGTAGGCTCGCTCGACTATGTTTCGGCTAACGCTGGCGCGGCGGTCTCTTTCGTCGGGAAGCAACCCGCGCTCATGCTCGATGACGTTTTCAGCACCTTCAGTAGCGCGGATCCTAATTTTAGCCAAAGTCTGGCTCGTGCAAATGCAGAACTCGGCCTCGACATTCGCAATGACCTTGCGGCTGCTCTCGGTGGAGAAATGACGCTGGCTCTCGATGGTCCAGTCCTTCCCACGCCTTCGTGGAAAGCGATAGTCGAGGTGAACCAATCGGGGACCGTTCAGCTTGCCATCGAAAAAATCGTACAGCTTGTCAATCGGGAAGCGCAAAAAGCCAATCAGCCTGGGTTAGTGCTCAATCAAGCGCAAGTTGGCGGCCGAACCTTTTACGTCATCCAATCGCAATCTCCGGGACTTACAGCCCTTACGACCGAGTACGACTACACCTTCGCGGACGGATACATGCTCATTGCGCCCTCTCGCGCGCTTCTCATCGCCGCGCTCGAGACCCACGCAAACGGCACGTCGCTTGCTCGCTCGGCTTCGTTTCAGGCTCTGCTGCCAAGCGACAATCAAACGAACTTCTCGGCCATGCTCTACCAAAATCTCAGCCCGATTCTGAAGCCCCTTGCTTCTCAGCTGGATTCCGGGCAATTGGCGATGCTTCAGCAACTGGCTACCGACTCCAAACCGAGCGTGATGTGCGCCTACGGGGAAAGCGATCGCATCGAAGTGGCCAGCAGCGGCAGGCTTCTTGACTTGAATTCGAGCCTTCCGACCTTGCTTCACTTGCTGGGCATGGCAGATCATGGAACTTCACGTTAGGATAATCCGTAATGATCTGTAGATGATGACTCCAACCATTGAGCTCGATGGCCTCGAAGTAAAACTCGGCGGTCGCACAATTCTTCACGGTCTCACCGGTGTTTTGAAGAGCCGCGCCATCGGTCTTCTCGGGCCCAACGGCGCCGGCAAGTCGACGCTCATAAATACGTTGCTTGGTTTCCATGCCCCGTCCAAGGGGCGCGCCCGCGTCCTCGGGCTCGATACTCACACAAGCGGTAGAGCGCTTCGCTCTATGGTCGGCTACATGCCCGAAAACGACGCTTTCATATCAAAAATGTCCGGCGTACGTTTCGTTCGCTACATGGCGGAAATTTCCGGCCTTCCCCCCGAGCAAGCGATGGAGCGCGCCCACGAAGCTTTCGTCTATGTCGGCCTCGGCGAAGCACGTTATCGCCCGGTAGGAACGTATTCCCTCGGCATGAAGCAACTCGCGAAATTGGCCCAGGCGATCGCTCATGGCCCCAAAGTCCTTATTTTGGACGAACCGACGAACGGTATGGATCCGCCCGCCCGCAAGCGTTTGATCGAACTCATTCGCGAAATCCGAGAAGCCAGCGATATTTGCTTGCTGCTCTCTTCGCATTTGCTGCGCGACGTGGAAGAGACCTGCGACGAAGTGCTCATACTCCGCAATGGAAAAATCGCCTCGATCTGCAATCTCGTCGAAGAGCGCCAAGCCAACCGTAAATTCCTCGAACTGGAAACCCTCGGCGCCGAGGCGACCTTCACCTCCGCGCTCGAGAGCCTCGGTTGCGAGTGCGCGGTCTTCAGCAGCGGCCGCATTAAGGTCATCATGCCGGACGGCGTCGAAATAAGGGAAGTGTTCAAGGTCGCGGCCGATCGCGGCGTGCAGATTCGCCGCATGAATCACCGCCGCGATTCCCTCGAAGACATTTTCCTGAACGCCATGGAGCAGACCGGAGCGCCCGATGGCCGTCTATAAACGCCGCTACAACTCCTACACCGGCGCGGTCACGCGCGAGTGGTCGCGTTTTTTTGTCCTGACGCGCTATGCTTTCGCCGACCTCTTCAAATCCCGCTTCTTCGTTATTCTTCTTATTCTCTGCTTCATCCCCTGCCTGTTTTTTGCAGGTTACATCTTCGTCGCCAACAACAAAACCGTTCAATTGTTCATGCAGGTGCGCGGCAATGATCTTTTCAAAGTGGAAAGCGAATATTTCATCGTGATGCTCATGGCGCAGACGCAGGCAGCTTTTCTCTTGAACTGCTGGGTTGGTCCGGTCCTCATCTCTGGCGATCTGACCAACGGCGCCCTTCCGCTTTTTCTCAGCCGCCCGTTCAGCCGCGCCGACTATGTTCTGGGAAAACTCTCCGTTCTCGGCTTGCTCCTCTCCGCCATCACTTGGATTCCCTGCTTGCTCTTATTCGGCCTGCAGGCTGGGCTGGCGAAGGACGGATGGATCTGGCCGCACCTGTGGATGGTCGTCCCCATTGTGACGTGCTCCGCGATTTGGATCCTGATGCTTTCCCTCATTTCCCTCGCCGTCTCTGCTTGGGTAAAGCTGCGCATCGTGGCAACGGGCGTGATCTTTATCGCCTTTTTCGTTCCTGCGGGCCTCGGCGCGATGTTCAACGCCATCATGGGTAGCCGATGGGGCGCATTGCTGAACTTCTGGGATCTTCACCGGCTCATCATTGCAGCGGGATTTCGCGAGCGACCGGGAATGCTCGGCCGCGGTTGGGACGAAATTCCGGTGTCAGCCGCCTGGGGCTCCCTGGTTTTTGTCTGTTTGTTTGCGCTCTTGATTCTTAATGCCCGCTTGCGCGCACGCGAGACGGTGCGTGGATGACCCCCGACGCCCGCCAAATCGTTTTCGACAATGTCTCCAAGTTCTACGGAGAAGTTCTCGGCGTAAACAAAGTGAATTTCTCGCTCGACCCGGGGATCACCAGTCTTGTGGGGCCCAATGGTTCGGGCAAGACCACCTTGATGAACTTGCTCACCGGACTGATCAAGCCATCCAGAGGCGCGATCTACGTCCTCGGCCTTACGCCACAGCAACCCATCGAGTTCTTCCGCCAAGTCGGCTATTGCACACAATTCGATTCTTTCCCTCCCGGCACGAACGGCTACGACTTCATCTACTGGCCGCTGCGCCTTCATGGTTTTGGCCACGATCAATCCACCAAGCTCACCGACGAAGCCCTCGAGCGCGCGGGCATGGCGCAAGTCGCCCGGCGCAAAGTGGCGGGCTACAGCAAGGGAATGCGCCAACGCATTCGCCTCGCGCAAGCCATTGCCCATCATCCTTCGGTACTTGTTCTCGATGAACCACTCAACGGCCTCGATCCCATGGCTCGCTCCGAATCCATCGCATTATTTGAAGCGATTGCCAAACAAGGCATGCACGTCATCATCTCCAGCCATATTTTGGAAGAAGTCGACCGCATCTCCGACCGCGTCGTACTCATGAGCAGCGGCTACGTCGTCGCCGAAGGCCAGATCAAAGAAGTCCGCCGCGAAGTCCGCGATCACCCCATGCAAATCCTGGTCCGTTGTTCGAATGCTGCAAAGCTGGCTTCCGCGGCTTTCGAACTCGATCACGTCGTCGAAGCCAAAATTCTGAGTGACGGCCAAAGCGTCCTGGTCCGCACGCGCGACGCCGAGCAATTCTCCCTCCTGCTTAACAGGATTGTTTCCGCGGGCTTAGTCGAAGTCGATGCCGTCGCACCCGCCGACGACGACGTGAATTCCATCTACCAATATCTCATCGGATCGGATGGCAGCCCGACATGAACATCCAGGAATCCGTAGCTCGCGCGCAAAGCAGTTTGCAGGAACAACCTTGGCGGCTCTTCGCCAGCCAGATCTCCGTTCTTGTTCGCACGGAAGTTCGCCGAAACCTCTTCACTCGCCGGAGAATTGGTTTTCATTTGCTCGCGTGGATACCGGTTTTATTCCTGCTCGCGCACAATATCTTCGACAGACGCGACATCGATCCTGCCCAAATCGAAAACGACACCCTCGTGCTCGCGGGAATCATCCAGCTATACTATTTCCGGCTCGGCATCTTCTTCGCCTGCATGGGAATCTTTACGTGGCTGTTCCGCGGCGAAATGGTCCAGCGCACACTCCACTATCAATTTCTCGCTCCAGTAAGAAAAGAAGTTCTGGTGATTGGAAAGTTCCTGGCCGGTGCGATCATTTCTATCGCACTTTTCGAGACAGCGGTTTTTGCCTGCTTTTGTCTCACGTATAGCCGCTTCGGTTCAGCGGGCAGATCGTATGTTTTTGACGGCCCCGGCATCGGCCAGCTGGGCTCCTATCTACTGGCGACGGCTCTCGCTTCTCTCGGCTACGGCGCCGTATTTCTTGCTCTCAGTCTTCTTTTCAAAAATCCGATCATCCCCGGCGCTATGTTGTTGGGATGGGAGACAATCGCTCCGATCTTTCCATCCTGGGCCCAGCGGCTAAGCGTCACTTTCTATCTGAAGCATCTCTGCCCGGTGAATCTTCCCATCGAAGGTCCCATGGCGATATTCACTATCGTGGCCGAGCCTGTCTCTCCCTTTGTTGCCGTCCTCGGCTTGCTCTGTCTTGCCATCACGATCCTTGTCCTGTCCTGCTTCCTCATCCATCGCCTCGAAATCACATATACGGCTGAGTAGCCTGGCCTCTCTGAACAAGTCCCACCTCAGGCCACCCGCGCCTGTACCCGAGGCCAGTAAGTTCCTACTCGTCAATAACCTTCCTGCGCTGGAAAATACGTCCGTCTTGTCCACTTGACGTTCTTAACGGAAGATGAATAGTGGCGGGGAATATCTCGCCCTGGTTCTTGGCATGACGTCTCTTCTTGAAGTAAAAAATCTCCGCGTCTCCTACTTCGCCCGCACGGGCGAAGTCTGCCCTGCCCTTTCAGGCGTTGACTTTGACCTCGGCTGCCAAGAGATCCTCGGCGTCCTCGGTGAATCCGGCTCTGGCAAGAGCACGCTCGCCGCTGCCCTCCTGGGTCTTCTGCCATTCAACGGAAAAATTCAGCAAGGTTCCGTTCTCTTCGAGGGAAGGAATCTGCTTCGGGCGAGTCCTCAAGGCCTACAAAAAATTCGCGGCGGACGCATCGGCCTGGTCTCTCAGGATCCTTCCTCCTCCCTGCATCCAACGCTGCAGGTAGGCCAACAGGTCAGCGATGTTCTGGCCGCCCACGAAGCTTTGGACCGACGCACTTTACGCGAAAAAACCAGCCACATTCTCGCCTCGGTGTTTCCCGAAGACGTCGAACGCATTTCCCGCTCCTATCCTCACGAATTGAGCGGTGGCCAACGCCAGCGCGTGCTCATCGCGCAGGCGATCGCCTGCGGCCCTTCCCTCGTCGTTGCCGACGAACCCACCGCGTCGCTCGACCCCACCACCCAACAAGAAACCCTGCAGCTCTTTCGCACCCTACGGCAGGAGCTCGGCCTCGCTATGATTCTTATCACCCACAATCCCGCTCTCCTCGCCGGCCTCGCGGATCGCGTCCTGATCCTCTACGCGGGCCGTATCGCTGAAATTGGTCCCGCAGCGCAAGTGCTCTACTCTCCTCAGCATCCCTACACGGCGGCATTATTGCGATGCTTGCCTTCGCATTTTGCCGAAGCCCAAAACCCCCGTAAAGCCAGGCTGCACGTTATCCCGGGAGAACCACCAGACCTGTCGTTGGGTGAAAACGGCTGCCCATTCGAGCCCAGGTGCGCTGAACGAATGGAAGTTTGCAAGCGCGACGAGCCCTCTGCAGCCGCAGTGAGCGAGCTGCATGAAGTTTCCTGTTTCAAATTTACCGGCTGACTCTTGTCCAGGAACGATGACATGCAGCCACTCTTAAAGGTCGAAAATCTCGTGAAGAATTACGCAGCAGGGCGATCCGCGCGTTCCAAGGACAAACTCGCCGCCCTCGATGGCGTGTCTCTCTCGGTCCTGCCAAAAACCGCGACGGCACTCGTCGGCGAATCCGGCTCCGGCAAAAGCACGCTCGCTCACTGCATCGCCTGCCTCGAACACCCGACGTCCGGAAGCATCTCGTTTGAAGGAATCGATCTCGCGGCTCTCGACGAAGATCAGCTCCGCCTGCTCCGGCCGCAAATACAGCTCGTATTTCAAGATCCCGCAGGCTCGCACAACCCACGGTGGACAGCCCTCGAAATTGTCAGCGAACCCTTTTTCATCCAGGGACGTTTCACCAAACCAGATCGCGCCGTTAGAGCGCTCCAGCTTCTCGATCGCGTCGCCCTCTCGCGCAAAATGGCCTCGCGAAGACCCAGCGAACTCAGCGGCGGACAAAAGCAGCGCCTCGCCATCGCCCGCTCCCTCGCCCTCGAACCAAAGCTCATCATCTTGGACGAAGCACTCTCCGCCCTCGATTGCTCCGTGCAAGCCCAAATCTCAAATCTCTTGCTCGAGCTGCAATCCTCTCTCGGCCTGACCTATCTCTTCATCACCCACGACTTTCGGATGGCCGCTCACCTGGCCGATCAAATCGCCGTCATGCATCGCGGCCGCATCGTCGAATCCGGCCCCGCCGAAAATATTCTGCGCTCGCCGAGCCACGAAACTACGCAGGCACTCCTCGGAGCGACGTCCCGCCTTGTAGAATCGCCGGGCGTACTGGTGCACGCCTGATGCGCTACTTCCTTCGCAGAACACTCCACGCCGTCTTTCTCCTTTTCGGCGTATCCCTGCTCACTTTCCTTTTCTCCGCCCTAACTCCTGGGAATTATTTCGATGAGATGCGCCTGAATCCGCAGATCTCTCAGGAAACCGTCGCCGCCCTCCGCGCGCAATATCAACTCGATCGCCCGCTCCCTGTCCGCTATGCCCACTGGCTCAAGGCCGCCGTGCGCGGCCAACTGGGATTCTCCTTCGCCTACAACAGCCCTGTCGCTCCTCTTCTCTGGGTGCGCGCACGAAACACCCTTCTACTCACCATAACAGCCACGTTTCTCTCGTGGCTCTTGGCCCTGCCTCTCGGAGTCTGGAGCGCTTCCAAATTCGGCCGCGCACCCGACCGCGTTCTTTCATCCGCCACTGCCGCCCTCCTGGTTATTCCCGATCTTGCGCTAGCCCTTGGCCTGCTGATTCTCGCAGTCCGCACCGGCTGGTTTCCAACCGGAGGCCTAGTCTCCCTCAGCTTTGACGAATTATCGGCATTCCAAAAGATCCGCGACCTCGCCTTGCACATGGCGCTCCCGGTGACGGCTCTCGTCCTCGCGACTTTGCCGATGCTCATTCGCCACGTCCGCGCATCCGTCGCCGAAGTTCTCGATGCTCCCTTTCTGAGAGCGGCCCAGGGCCATGGCATCCCCCATCGCAAACTTCTCTATAGCTACGCCCTCCGCGCCGCCGCCAATCCCCTCATTTCTCTTTTTGGATTTAGCGTCGGCACACTCTTGAGCGGCTCGCTGCTCGTCGAGGTCGTCATGAGCTGGCCCGGCCTCGGTCCGCTTCTTCTCGAATCCATTCTGGCGCGTGATCTTTACGTAGTTATCGGCAGCGTTCTGTTCTCCATGATTTTTCTCGTGGGTGGAAACCTCTTCGCGGACCTTCTCCTGTATTGGGCCGATCCCCGTATCCGCGCAGCAGCGAGCGCAAAATGACCCAGCCCCGTAAACTCACGAAATGGCTCGTCGTCCTGGTGCTACTCCACGGCATCGTCGTCGCCGCGGGGTTTTTCGCACCTTACGATCCCATCGAGCAGGACCGTGAGCACCCCTACTTTCCACCCATGCACATTCACACGATAGATGCGCATGGCCACTTACACGTCCGCCCATTTTTCTATCCGCTTCGTTTGCGAGAAGGTTCCTTCGATCAATACGAAGAAGACACAACTACAACCGTGCCTCTCATATTTTTTGATCGCGGAGCTCGCTACCATTTGCTGAGCTTCATACCCTTCCGTTTGCACTTGTTCGGCACCGCTGGCGCTCGAATCTATCTCCTAGGCAGCGATGCCTACGGTCGCGACCAGCTCTCGCGCATTCTCTACGGCGGTCAAGTTTCTCTTCTCGCCGGCCTCCTCGGCGCCGGAGTCACCTTGTTCCTCGGCGCGCTTGTCGGCATGGCCGCCGGCTACTACGGTGGTTGGCGCGACGAACTCTTGATGCGCTTCGCCGAACTATTCCTCGCACTCCCTTGGCTCTATCTTCTCTTTGCGCTACGCGCCTTTCTGCCACTCGCCGTCAGCCCTCTTGAAGCCTTCCTTCTCGTCGTGGTCGTCATCGGCATGGTCGGATGGGCACGTCCCGCGCGTTTGGTCCGCGGAGTTGTGCTTAGCGTCAAAGAACGCGACTTTGTCCGCGCGGCTCGCGGTTTCGGCGCCTCCAATATTTATTTGCTGCGCCGCCACATTTTGCCGGAAACCGCTAGCGTCCTCTTCACGCAAGCGGCCATCCTCGTGCCCCAGTTCGTTCTTGCCGAAATGACGCTCTCTTTCCTCGGCCTCGGCGTTCCCGAACCCATGTCCAGTTGGGGCAATCTCCTCGCAACGCTCCAGCAATACAACGTCCTTGTCTCCTACTGGTGGATGTACTTACCCGCCTTGGCAATAGTCCCGTTCTTTCTCGGATACCTCAGTCTCGCGAGTGCATTGCAGGAGCGCACCAGCCCGTACAAGATAGAAGAGAAGACTAGCTGGAACTTATCGTGAAAAAAGATCGCCCCTCTCTCCGCCGCCGCTTCCCCTTGAGCCTCCTCCTGGCTTGCGCTTTCGCCATGGCCCTGCCGGTCAGAGGATTTCCTCACCCGCAGCAAACAAAGCCGACGGAAGAACCGCTCGTGTTGCCAGGAGAAATCGGCCGCTCAGGCGGACGTCTCGTCATCTCCCTTCGCGCCGAACCAAAAACTCTGAACCCGCTGACCGCCGCCGACGCTCCTTCTCGCGAAGTGATCGGCGCAATGCAAGCCGACCTGGTTCACATCAATCGCGCTACTCAACTCACGGAACCAGCTCTCGCCAAGTCCTGGAAAATCTCCCCGGACGGTCTTCAATACACGCTCACTCTCCGGCAAGGTCTGCGTTTTTCGGACGGCCATCCTCTAGACGCCGACGACGTGCTCTTCACCTTTCACGTCTACCTAGACGAAAACGTCCACGCTACTCAGCGCGATCAGCTGATCGTCGGTGGAAAACCGATCACCGTTCGCAAACTAGACGCGCAAACCCTCATTTTCCAATTCGCAAAGCCCTACGGCGCTGAAGAAAGACTCTTCGACGGCTTCGCCATCTTGCCCCGCCATCTCCTCGAAAAACCCTATCAGGAAGGAAAGCTCGGCCAACTCTGGACGCCTTCGACACTACCCAACCAATGGGCTGGACTCGGCCCATTTCGCTTGAAAGAGTACGTCGCCGGCCAAAAACTGGTTCTCGAGCGCAATCCGTACTACTGGAAAACCGACACAAAAGGAAAGCGCCTCCCGTATCTCGATGAACTCGTCTTTCTCTTCGTCCCCAGTGCCGACGCCCAGGTCCTGCGCTTCCAATCTGGCGAGACGGACCTCATTACCCGCCTGGGCGCGGAAAACTTCTCCGTCCTTTCACGCCAGCAGCGTGGCTACACCATGGCCGATGCCGGTCCCGGTCTCGAATACAACTTCCTCTTCTTTAACTTGAACGACCCCGGCGAAAAATCCTCCTCGGACCTCGTCCGCAAACGAAAATGGGGTCGCGATGTGAAATTTCGCCAAGCCGTCTCGGCAGCCATCGATCGCGACGCCATCGTTCGCCTCGTCTATCAAGGCCGCGGCGCCGCGCTCTGGGGCCCGGTCACGCCCGGCAATCGCCGCTGGGTCAACGCCGCGATCCCACATACGCCTCGTTCACTTGATCGTGCGCGCGCCCTTCTGAAGGAAGCCGGCTTCTCCTGGTCCGCTTCAGCGAATGGCGAATCCACGCTTGTAGACTCGGACGGCACACCCGTCGAGTTCACCATCCTCACGAGTTCCTCCAACGCCGACCGCACTAAAATGGCCACTCTCATTCAGGACGACCTAAAGCAGCTCGGCATGCATGTGCAGGTGGTCCCCCTGGAATTCCGTTCTCTGATCGATCGCGTTACGCAAACCAAGGAATACGACGCTTGCCTCTTAGGGCTCGCCAGTTTCGACGCCGATCCAACTCCCGATCTCAACGTCTGGCTCTCGAGCGGCGGCACGCACCTCTGGAATCCATCGCAATCCCATCCAGCCACGCCATGGGAAGCGGAAATCGATCGCCTCATGGAGCAGCAACTCGCCACTTCCGGCTTTGACCAGCGCAAGAAACTCTACGATCGTGTCCAGGAAATCCTCGCCGAAAACCAGCCCATGATCTTCCTCGCCAGTCCCGACATCTTAGTAGGCGCAAAAAATTCCATCGCCAATTTTCGTCCCGCCGTTCTCGAACCTTATGCCCTCTGGAACGTCGAGCAACTCTACTTCCGCAACGCCGCGGAGAATCCCAACCGATGAGCCCGGTGCTTACCAAGAGATCGAAAAAGGCGCCCGGCGCCTGGACTGACGAACACCTCGTCAAAGAATGCCTCTCCGGCAACGAAGAAGCTTGGTCGCTCCTCATCGAAAAGTATAAAGCGCTCATCTATTCGATCCCCGTCAAGTACAGATTGCCTCCTCACGAAGCCGCCGAAGTTTTTCAAGCCACTTGCGTCGAACTTCTCAACCATCTTCCCGAATTGCGCGAGCCGCGCGCGCTTCCCAAGTGGCTCATGCAAGTTGCTCATCATCAGTGCTACCGCTGGAAGCAGCAACAGCAGCGCCTCGTCAGCCGCGACGCAGATCCCGGCTTGCCGGTTCCGGAAACACCCGCAATAGCAGAAACCCTTGTGCAGCAAACACAAGAAGAACAGATGCTGCGCGAAGCTATGGCCGCCCTCTCGCCGCAATGCCGCCGCCTGGTCGAACTTCTTTTCTTCGAAACTCCCGCGCGCCCCTACAGCGAGGTCGCCGCTGAATTGGGTCTCGCCGTCGGTTCCATCGGTTTCACGCGTCAGAAATGCATGGATCGCCTGCGCAAGCATCTCGGCGAATTGGGATTCGACTGATGCCCACCGCCGTCAAAACGATTCCCAAGGAAGAACTCCTGCAGCAATTGGCCCACGTCGAGACCGATCTCGGCCGCCGCAAATTTTTTTCGATCCACAAAGAACTTATCAGCAGCGCAGTCGTAAAGCAGCTCGCCGACCTGGTCCTCGAAAAAATCCGCGTGGACACAAAAGAAGCACTGCACCTGGCTGAAGCCGCCGTTCTTGTCGGGCGTAAGCTGCGCCGCAAAGAAGACATCGCCCTCGGCACTCGCGCCAAGGCCAACGCCCTCTACGCATGTGGCGACAATCGCGCCGCCGTTGAGCATCACGAACAAGCTATCGAGATGTACGAATCTCTTGGCATCCTGAAAGAAGCCGCCCGTACGCTCAGCAGTTCCATCCAGCCACTGATTCTGCTCGGCGAATACGACCGCGCCTTCAAATCCTCCGAGCGCGCCAGAGAAATCTTCGCGCAAGTCGGAGAAACCCGCCGCATCGCCAATCTCGACAACAACGTCGGCAACATCTTCCATCGCCAGGACCGCTTCGAAGAAGCCATGGTCCACTACGAGCGCGCCTACAAAATCCTCTCCCAATACGAAGATTGGGAGCGCGCCGCCGTCACTCTCCACAACATGGCCATGTGCCTCATCAGCCTCAACGATTTCGCCAAGTCCCTCGAGTGCTACCAAAAATCCCGCGAACTCTGCGTCCGCTACGACATGCCCCTCCTGCGCGATCAGGCGGATTACAACATCGCCTACCTCTATTATTTCCGTGGCGAATATAGCCGCGCCATCGAAATGCTTTTCGAAACGCGCCGCGCCTGCGAAGTCACCGGCGACGCCTACCACCTGGCTCTCTGCAATCTCGATCTCTCCGAAATCTATCTCGAGCTCAACCTGAGCGAAGAAGCCCGCGAAATGGCCCACGAGGGCTACCTTCGTTTTGAAAAACTCGGCATGGGTTACGAAGCCGCAAAAACTCTCGCCAACGAAGCCATCGCCTACGGCCAGCAAGGCAAGACCGTCCATGCCCTCGAACGCTTCACTACGGCCCGCGCCATGTTCGCCACCGAGAAAAATCTCGTATGGCCCTGGCTCCTCGATCTCTATCAGGGCCTCCTTCTGTTCCACGAAGGCCGCTACTTTGAAGCTCGCCGCCTCTGCTCCGGCGCGGCCGCCTTCTTCGACAAAACTGCCCTCCCGGGCAAAGCCGCACTGGCCCATCTTCTGCTCGCACGCGTTGCCTTGCAGGTCGGCGAACTCCCCGCAGCACAGTTGGAGACAGACGCCGCCATTGCAAAAATCTCCGGCATTCAGGCCCCTGTGCTCGCCTACCAAACCCACTTCCTCCGCGGCCAACTCGCCCAAACGCGCGGCGATCGACCCGCTGCCTACGCCGCCTATCAAGAAGCTCGCAAATCTCTCGAAGCCCTGCGCAGCCGCCTGCACGCCGAGGAACTGAAAATTTCCTTCGTAAAAAATCGCCTGCAAGTCTACGAAGCGCTAGTCGACCTGCATCTCAGCGGCGATGGCGGCCATTCTTCCGCCGCCGAAGCCTTCTCCTGCATCGAAGCCGCCAAATCCCGCAGCATGACCGAAATGATTTTCCAGAGCGGCCAAAGCCTGCCTCTCGGCGACGCAGGCCAAAGCGAACTTGTGCGCCGCATCCGCGACCTGCGCGAAGAATTAAACTGGTATTACCACCGCATCGAACTCGAACAACTCCGCCCCGAACAAACTTCTGCCCAACGCCTTCAACAACTCCAGGAAAAAGCCCTCTCCCACGAAAACGAACTCCTCCGCACTCTCCGCGAATTGCCCGCGCACGAACGCGAAAACGCCACTCTCGAAGCTCCTGCGGATTTCTCTCTCGAAAAATTGCAAGCCGCTATTCCCGCTGACGCCGCCCTCATCGAATATTATTCAACTGGTGATCGCCTGGTCGCCGCCGTGGTCACCCGCAATTCCATCGAAATTACTCCTATCACCGTTATCTCCCGGGTCCTCCATTTCCTGCATCTCCTCCGCTTCCAGCTCTCGAAATTCCGCATGGGCGCCACCTACACAAAGCGCTTCGAGCAACCCCTCCTCCAAGCCACCCAAAGCCACTTGGAATCCCTCTACGCCGAGCTAATCGCCCCGCTGCGCCAGCATCTCCAAGCGAGACACCTCATCTTCGTCCCCCACGGCCCGCTTCACTTCCTCCCCTTCCATGCCCTTAAAAATGGCGACGCCTATCTCTGCGACGCCCACACCATCTCCTATGCCCCAAGCGCCACCGTCTTTGCCCTCTGCCAAGAGAAAGCCCCCAGCGACATGTCCGCCTCCCTCGTCATGGGCATCCCCGACGAGCGCGCCCCCCAAATCCTGGACGAAGTCCAATCCGTAGCCGCGATCCTTCCAAACCCAGATCTTCGACTAGGCGAGCAAGCCACAACCGAGATCCTCAAAACGAAAGGCGCCGAGAGCGCCCTCCTCCACATCGCCACTCACGGGACCTATCGCCAGGACAACCCCATGTTCTCTGGCATCCGCCTCGGCGATGGCTACCTTAACCTCTACGATCTCTACCAAATGCGCCTCTCCGCTCGCCACGTCACGCTAAGCGGTTGCGCCACCGGCATGAATTTCGTCGCTGCCGGTGACGAACTCCTAGGCCTCCAGCGCGGTCTCTTCTGTGCCGGCGCCGCTTCTTTGCTCCTCTCTCTCTGGGACGTTCACGACCGAAGCACCTCGGAGCTAATGCAGTCCTTCTACAAGAGCTACATGCAAACAGGCGAAATGGCCGCCTCCCTACAATCCGCCATGAAGCAACTCCGCCAGCAAAACCCTCACCCGTACTTCTGGGCTCCCTTCGTCCTAGTCGGTCAACTCGCAGTAAATAAAAGACTTAATTAAATCTCTCGAGGCTATATCTTTGGCCCTTCTACTCCCCCTTATGCACTGGGAGATGTTGAATGTTGCCCCCCAGCTGGGGAGCCGGGGCAAAGAAAGAAAGTAGGGGGGAAGAGATATGAAGCACTTTTCAACGGAGGAGTGGGTTGATTTCGTGAACCAGATAGTCACAACCGGCCAAAAGCAGGCAATGCAAAAGCACCTCGCAACCGGTTGCAATCGCTGCATGGAGACGGTTTCGCTATGGCAAAAGGTAAGCAAAACGGCATCCGCGGAAGTCACTTATCAGCCTTCAGCGGACACCGTGCGCCTTGCCAAAGCAGCCTTCCTGACATCAGGCCTGGCGCAAGCGCGGAAGCAATCGAAGGGCTTGATCGAGGTTCTGTTCGACAGTTTCCTTCAACCCGCCGTTGCCGGAGCTCGTTCGGTCGTAATAGGAACAAGACAAATGCTTTATAGGGCGGATCCTTACCAGATCGACATTCAGATCGAGCCCAAGCCGGGCAGCAATCGCCTTGTCATCACCGGGCAGTTACTCGATCTTAGCCACCCGGGCCTCATCGGTAACGACATTCAAGTAACTCTCTCGAATCATCGCGGTCACAGTGTAATGGCGGCCGCAAATCAGTTTGGCGAGTTCTCGGGCGAGATCGAAAACTCTGGCGATCTGGAGCTTTCCATACCCGGCAGCGGCGATCAGCCCATCGTCATTTCCCTGCGAAACGCCTTGGGCAATTTGCCCGGAGGCAAGCTATGAACTCGCCCGCAGGAACACCTTTTACAAGGGAGTCCCATTTTGGTACGGAAGTACCAAAATCCCTTGTAGCTTTTGATTGGCACCTCGAAACCACTCGTACTATTTGCTCAAAAGGAAGATTCCGCAAGACTTAGCGGGTAGCCCTTTGAGCGGATGCGCGGCTGGTTCGGAAGCAGGAGACCCCGAAAGGGACTAAACATAACTATGAAACGCAACCTTTGCATCTTCGTGATTCTTATAGCTCTTTTCGCACTAGGGGCGACCCCGGCAACCGCCCAGAACCGCTACATCGTCCGCACCTCGGGAGGCCTCGGCTCCGTCCTGAAGCTCTGCCTCTCCGCAAACTGCCAGGTCCAAGGAGCCTTGGACGGCAACATTGGCAAGACTTATCTTGTGACCTCTTCGCAAAACCTGATAGCGAACCTCCTTGGCTTCCTCGGAAATCTCCTGGAGTCTTTGCTCGGGATTGAAAGTGTTGAGGCCGACCAGATTCTCGGCCTCCCTCAGAAGCCGGTCACCACGATCCCCGCCGGTCTCTATGACCTCACTCCGGTGAACTACTACGGCACCGTAGTCATCCACGGCTATGTCGCCCAACCCGCCACCCAGATCATCCGCCTTGCCGATGCTCAGAATGGGTTTGGCGTCAGCGGCACGGGCATCGTGGCCGTCATTGATACGGGCGTCGACGTAAACCATCCTGTTCTTTACCCGGTGCTTCTACCGGGCTACGACTTTACTCGCAATCAACCCGGCGCCTCCGAATGGCTGGATGTCCCGCAGTTGGAGAACGGAAATCTCAGCACCGGCTCCCAAGATGAGCAGCCGGTCATCGTCCAACAATCCAGCGCCGCGATTCTCGACCAATCCTCCGCCGCCATTCTGGATGGCGGTGGCAGCTCATACTCGGACTTCGGCCACGGCACGATGACCACTGGACTCGTCCACTTGGCCGCGCCGAAAGCCAAAATCCTTCCTCTAAAGGCATTTAGCGCAAACGGCCAAGGCTACCTATCCAACATCGTCGCGGCCCTTTACTATGCCGTCCAACATAACGCCAATGTCGTCAATATGAGTTTCGACGTCACCACACCTTCGCAGGCTCTCTCGCAGGCAATCTCGTACGCCAACCAATCCGGTGTTGTGCTTGTTGCCGCGGCCGGCAACGGTAGCACCAGCTCACCCGTCTACCCCGCCGCTCTCAACGCCAGTGTCATGGGCATCGCTTCTACATCGGATTCCGACACTCTCTCCACCTTCTCGAACTACGGCGACATCGACGTCTGGATTGCCGCACCCGGCGAGTACGTCATCAGCACTTACCCGGGCGGCACTTACGCCAGCGCTTCCGGAACCTCCTTCAGCTCCCCGCTCGTAGCCGGATCTGCCGATTTGCTCCTGAGCGCGAAGCCTTCCCTCAACCAATCGAGCGCAGCGAGCGCATTTTCTCACGCGATCCAACTTACCCCTAACCTCAACCATGGCCGGCTCGACGTCTATCAAGCCCTCTCGGCTTGGCTGAACAGTTCGAGCGGACAATAAGTGATTAGCATGTCGACCGAGCGGGTTCCGGTGCTCACCATGTCCTCAGATCCACGGTGGACGCCGGAATCCCTCCGCATCAAGCAAGTGGAAGAACAAGTCTCTGCCCTTCGCAGTTCCGTCATCTGCGCCTTCAATCAGCTTCTCGACCTGAAGGATCTCAACACTGGCGTCCACAGCACGCGCCTGGCGGAATGGGGTATGCGCGTCGGTCAGGAACTCGGGCTCGACGAAGCGGAACTCCAAAACCTTGAAGTCGCCGCGCTCCTTCACGACATCGGCAAAGTGGGTATTCCCGACTCCATTCTTAAAAAGCCCGGAAAGCTCGACGACGAAGAATACGCCCTGATGAAGAAACATCCGGAATACGGCTGGGCAGTTTTGCGCATGCTCCCAGGTTTCGAGCGCGCCGCCCTCGACATCCTTCATCACCACGAATCTTTCGACGGCAAAGGCTATCCAGCCGGACTAAAGGAAACAGAGATTCCGATCGTTTCGCGCATCGTGACAGTGATTGATGCCTTCGACGCCATGGTCTCTTCCCGCCCTTATCGCAAAGGCCTTCCGCACGAAGAAGCCGTCCGCCGTCTCATTCAATGCAGCGGCACGCAATTCGATCCGGTCGTGGTGCAGTCTTTCTTGTCCTTTGCCCAAGCAGAAATGGACACCGTCTTCGCCGCCGCCGGCACGTCCGTCTCATCTGCTCTGTGAATCCCAAGGTTCTTCAACGCATTCCCACACGCTCGCCAATTCCAACGCACAGCCGTCATCCCGAGCGTAGCGAGGGATCTGCTTTTCTGGGTTCGGCGCGATAGGTCAAGGCCGCCAGAGATCGCTAGCCTTCGACCGTCTCCCGCGCTTGTCCATCTCGTTCAAGCCGCAAGTGCGCTGCAACAAGCCTAATCTCTTCATAAGTAATTTCCGGCGGCAGAACCTCCTTCAAAGGTTTGAGCCGCTCGAATCCGAGAAGCGTGCAGGCCTTTTCGATTTGCGCTTGTTTATCCGCGTCCACCCAGCTCGCCTGGAACTCCAATTCTCCGCGTTCCATCAACCCCACAATGAGACCGACGACGCTCGAAAATTGCCGCCCGCGCCTCTGGGCTATCTCTTCAAGCGTCCGCCCCTCCGCCAGCAATCGCATCGTCTCTTCCGCAGGCTTCACTTTTTCCTCATCCGGCTTCGCAGCTCGCGCGCCTCGGCCAAACTCGGCCAGCGCCTCCAGAATTCCCTGCCCATACATCTCGGTTTTCTTGTCCCCGAACCCGGATACGCCCCGTAGCTCGTTCAGCGAACGCGGCCGCACACGGCAAAGCTCATCGAGCGAAGTGTCGTGCATCACGATGTAAGCGGGGGTTCCACGTTCTCTTGCCGCCGTCCTCCGCCACTCGCGCAGGTAATCGCGCAACTCCGGGTCAATCCCCGCCGCCAAACGCCTGGGGCTCGGACCCCCGGCTGAAATCCGCGTTTGCTCTCGTCGCGTTTCCGTCGCCTGAAACGCATGGCCGCCCGACACGCTTGCTGACGCTGCGGCCGCCAAACGCTTCGTGGCTCTTTTCGCCGGCCCAGCCACGACCAGCCATCCCGGCTCCCCGACACACACATCGCAAGCCCCGCACGAATTCCATTTCTTGTTTTCGCCGAAATGCGAACAAATCTGATTGTGCCGGCAAGTCTTCGCTTCCACGAATCGCCGAATCTCGTGATAACGTGTCCAAGCGCGTCGTTTCTCTTCTTCGTCCGTCAGTTGGTCCACGAAGTACGTCAGCAATCCCACATCGCGCTTCTGCCACAGCAGAATGCAATCCGCCGCCTCGCCATCGCGTCCCGCGCGCCCCGCTTCCTGATAATACTGCTCGATCGATTTCGGCAAGGACAAATGAATCACCGCGCGCACCGCCGCCTTGTTAATTCCCAATCCAAACGCAATCGTCCCCACCAGCACGCGCACCTCATCCGACATCCAGCGCTCCTGGTTGCGCCGCCGCGTGTCGCTATCCATCTTTCCGTGATATGCAATCGCCGAAATTCGCTGCTCTCCCAAGAAATCCACTGTCTCTTCCACTCTCGCAATCGTCGGCGCGTACACGATTACGTTGCTCTCCGCATGCTTGCGCATCGCCCGTATCAGTAGTTCGGTCTGCGTCTTCCCCGCGCACTCCTTCACGATGTAATTCAAATTCGGCCGGTGAAAGCTCGCGATATACTTATCCGGCTCGCGCAACTTCAACTGCTCAATAATGTCGTGCCGCACACGGCGCGTCGCACTCGCCGTAAACGCCGCAATCGGCTGCTCCGAAAAATGTTTTCGCAGCGAACTCAATTGCCGGTACTCCGGCCGAAACTCGTGCCCCCACTCCGAAATGCAGTGCGCCTCATCAATCGCAAAAAAAGAAACCGGCACGCGCTTCAGCCACCCGATCGTATCCTCCCGCGCCAGCCGTTCCGGCGAAAGATACAAAAGCCGATAGGCCCCCTCGATAGCTTTGTGCTGCACCCATGACTGCACGTCTCCAGCCAGCGTGCTGTTCAGCAACGCTGACGGAATCCCCATCTGGGTTAGCTGCGCCACTTGGTCCTGCATCAACGCAATCAGCGGCGACACCACGACCACCGTCTTGTTGTGCAAAATCGCCGCCGGCAACTGATAGCAAAGCGATTTCCCGCCACCGGTCGGCATCACCACGCAAGTGTCCCGCCCGCCCAGCAAACTCTTCACGATATTTTCCTGCAAAGGCCGGAATGCGTCGTAACCCCAATATTTCCGCAGCGCCCCAAGCAGCTCAGTGTCCGAACTCATACCCAGAGTATAGTTCCGGGCTTCAGCCTGGTCTATCAAGCTCTTCCTCCACCCTCGCAACCCGCTGCCTAAGCCGCTTCCGAACCGAACGAATTCCCTTTGCAAGAACCTTCCGTAAAGGTTGGTTCACACTCGTCTAGCGGCGCGGTCTGACTTATCTCTTGACAATAGAGTGACAACAGCGTAACTCATCAGCCGAAAAGCTCGCTTTCCAGTCTGGGCGGCGCTCGGCGATTTTCGGCTTAGCCTCCCGCAAGGTTTCGGGCAGAGTTCCTGACAATAAAAATGGAAGACTATCTCGTTCTGGAAGGCTAACTGTGACTTGGAATCAAATTTATGATCCGCTGGGCCACTGGTGGCTCTCGACACTCGTCGCCGCTCTCCCCGTAGTCGTCCTTCTCGGCTTGCTGGCTGGCTTCAAAGTCCGCGCCCACCTCTGCGCCGTCGCCGGCGCCGCCACCGCTATTCTTTGCGCCGTCCTCGTCTTCCACATGCCCGCGCAAATGGCCTTCAGCAGCTTCCTCTACGGCTCCGCTTACGGCCTCCTCAAAATCGTCTGGATCGTGATTGCCGCCGTCTTCCTCTACGACATCTCCGTCGAGACCGGACAATTCGAAATCATGAAGCAGTCCGTCGCCGCCATCACCCCCGACCGCCGCCTCCAACTCCTCCTCGTAGCCTTTTGCTTCGGCGCTTTCATCGAAGGCTGCGCAGGATTCGGCGCGCCCGTCGCCATCGCTGGCGCCTTCATGATTGGCCTAGGCTTCAAACCCTTCCACGCCGCCGCGCTCAATCTCATCGCCAACACCGCCCCGGTCGCATGGGGTGCCATCGGCACTCCTGTCCACGCCCTCGCCTCGGTAACCGCCCTCCCCGAAAGCGATCTAAGCGCTATGATCGGCCGCATTCTACCGATCACCGCGGTCATCGTTCCCTTTTGGCTAGTTCGCGCTATGGTGAGCTGGTCCGAAACGTGGGAAGTTTTTCCCGCCATCCTTGTTGTAGGCATTTCATTCGCTGGAACGCAATGGTTTTGGGCCAATCACATGGACAGCAATCTCGTCGACATCGCCGCAGGCGTAGTCTCCCTCATCGCCACCATGATCTTCCTCCGCTTCTGGAAGCCCAAGCGCATCTGGCGCTTCCCCGAAGAGCGCGAAGCCGACGCCACCAAAGGCGCCGCCGCGGTCCAGACTTCCGTGACCGACACCATGGGCGACGAATGGAAAGTCCGGCAAAGATCCCTTGCTGGCAAGCGCTACACCGCCGGTCAAATCGCCAAAGCATGGCTGCCCTTCGCCATCCTCTCCCTCTTCGTCCTCGCGTGGGGCCTGCCAAGCATCAAGCTAGCCATGAATAAAGCCACCACGCCCGCCTTCACCGTCAAGCTCCCCGATGGCAAAAATCGTCCCGGCCCCGCCGGATGGGACTGGCCCGCGCTCCACAACAAGGTCTATCGCACCGCTCCCGTAGTAGTAAAACCTGCCCCCGAAGCCGCCCGCTTCGACTTCAATTGGCTCACCGCCACCGGCACCGCCTGCTTCCTCGCCGCACTCGTGGGAGGCCTCATCCTCGGCCTCGGCCCCATCAAAATCCTGAAAATCTTCGGTAGCACACTCGTCCGCCTGCGCTTCGCCATTGTCGCCATGACCTGCATGCTGGGCCTCGGCTACGTCACCCGCTACTCCGGCATGGACGCCGTCCTCGGACTCGCCTTCACGCGCACTGGCTGGTTCTTCCCCTTCTTCGGCGCCTTCATCGGCTGGCTCGGCGTCGCTCTCACCGGCAGCGACACCTCCTCCAACGTCCTGTTCGGCGGCCTGCAAAAAATCACCGCCCAGCAGCTCAACCTCAGCCCCATCCTCATGTGCGCCACCAACAGCGCCGGCGGCGTCATGGGCAAAATGATCGACGCCCAATCCATCTGCATCGCTACCGCCGCGACCAACCAAGTCGGCCAAGAAGGTTCCATCTTCCGCTTCGTCTTCTGGCACTCGGTGGCCCTGGCCTCGATCGTCGGCGTCATCGTCATGCTCTACGCCTACGTCTTCCCCCAATTCATCCCCAACGGCCTCAACTTTATCCACTAGTTTTTTCGTTCATGGTGGGGGCACGATACATCGTGCTCTTCTTGCATCTTGCTTTTTGGCGGGGGCAGCTTTTGAGGTGATGTAAGGAACAGAGCAGTCATCGCCTCATGCTGCGTCCAATCGTCACTTCCTGATAATTTCTGCAGCCGAAAACTGAACTATCGCTCCCAACTCCCCATCCTTCCCCCATCGTAGTATCCTCTCCTTTAGTCGATATGAACTCCACGCTCCTTACCGAACTGCGCACCATCACCGGCCCCGGCGCAGTCATCACTTCCCCCGAAGAACTCCACACCTACGACTCCGACGCCCTAACCAATTTCCGCACCATGCCCCAAGCCGTCCTCCTCCCCTCTTCGACAGCCGAAGTCCAAGCTATCCTTCGCCTCTGCCATCGCGAACGCATCCCCTTCGTCGCCCGCGGTTCCGGTACAGGCCTCAGCGGCGGCGCGCTCCCCGTCGAAAACGGCATCGTCATCAGCCTCACCCGCATGAACCGCATCCTCGAAGTCGATCTTCCCAACGCCCGCGTGGTCGTCGAGCCCGGCGTCATCAATCTCGACGTCACCGCCCGCGTCGCGCCGCAAAACTATTTCTACGCCCCCGACCCTTCCTCGCAATCCATCTGCAGCATCGGCGGCAATGTCGCCGAAAACTCCGGCGGCGCCCACTGCCTGAAATACGGCTTCACCACCACGCACGTCCTCGGCCTCGAAGTCGTCCTCCCCGATGGTTCGCTCGTCCACCTCGGCGGCAAGACTCTCGACACCCCCGGCTACGATCTCTTAGGCGTCTTTGTCGGCTCCGAAGGGACCCTCGGCATCGCCACAAAAATGATTCTCCGTATCGTCAAGCGCCCCGAATGCGTGCAAACGCTCCTGGCCGCCTTCCCGGACACCAATGAAGCCGGCGCCGCCGTCAGCAGCATCATCGCCGCGGGCATGCTCCCCGCCGCCATAGAAATGATGGACAACCTCGCCATCCAAGCCGCCGAAGCCGCCGTCCACGCCAGCTACCCCAACTGCGGCGCGCTCCTGCTCGTCGAGCTCGACGGCCCGATCGCCGAAGTCGCCTCCCTCATGGCCGACGTCAACGAAATCTGCCGCGCCCACGCCGCTTCCGAAATCCGCGTCGCCCAATCCGACGCCGAGCGCGCCCTGGTCTGGAAAGGCCGCAAAGCCGCCTTCGCCGCCATGGGCCGCATCTCCCCCAACTACATCGTCCAGGACGGCGTCATCCCCCGCACCGCCCTGCCGCAAGTCATGAGCGAGATTTCCCGCCTCAGCGCCGCAGCAGGCATCCGCGTCGCCAACGTCTTCCACGCCGGCGATGGCAACCTCCACCCCCTCGTCCTCTACGACGCACGCGTGCCCGGCCAGCAACACGCCGCCGAAGCCCTCTCTGCCAAAATCCTCGATCTCTGCATCGCCGCCGGCGGCTCCATCACCGGCGAACACGGCGTCGGACAGGACAAAAAATACGCCATGTCCAAAATGTTCGCCGAGCCCGACCTGGCCACCATGCAACGCGTCCGCTGCGCCTTCGACCCGCTACAACTCAGCAATCCCACAAAAGTTTTTCCCACTCCGCGCCTCTGTGGCGAAAAACCCGGCGAATACGTCCCGCATCCGTCTGAACTCTCCGGCGCCGCCGACCGCTTCTGACGCCATTCAGCATAATAAGACCCGCTGCAGCCTGTGGTGGAAAGACCGGAAAGTACCCCTCGCACGCCGACGAACGCCCCGGCACCACCTCTACTTCATAAACCCCCGCACGAGCTCCGCAATCAGATCCGCCGCCGTATCCAGGGCGAAATGCCCGCCGTCAACGATATGCACTTCCGCCTTTGGCACGTCGCGCCGATAGGACTCCGGCTCCGACGGGTCAAACGACGCCTCATACTTCCCCCAGATCACCAGCAGCCGCGGCTGCATCTCCCGCATCCACGCCTGCCACTTGGGGTAGTTCTCCACGTTCGTTCGATAATCGTAGAACAGGTCACTCTGAATCTCGGCCTGCCCCGGCTGATTGAGAAAGTAATACTCATCGGTCCACAGATCCGGATCATGGCGTTCCACGTTTGGATCGTCTCCCACATGGCGGGCGCGCGCGGCCGCAAGCGACAAGAGGTTTGTGCGCAACGCGCTTTCGTTGGCAGCGCGATCCGCCCAAAATGCGCGCCGCGTCTTCCAATTCGCGCCAAGGCCTTCGTTGTGCGCCACAGCGTCCTGCACGATCAGAGCCTCGATCCGTTCGGGATGCGCCAAAGCCATGCGAAAACCAACAGGCCCGCCGTAATCCTGCATGTAAAGGGTGTAGCGCGAGATCCCGAGCGCTTCCGTGAAGTGATTCATGATCTCGGCGATGTGATCGAACGTATACGCGAATTTTTTCGCGTCCGGCCAGTCGCTGTGTCCGAATCCCGGGTAATCGGGCGCCACAAGGTGATAGCGATCGGAAAGCCGGACGAAGAGAGGCTCGAACATCCGCGATGAAGATGGAAGTCCGTGCAACAGCAAAAGCATCGGTTTATCTTTCGCCCCGGCCTCTCTGTAAAAGATAGAAAGCCCATCGATCTGTATCGCTCGATAAGAAGTCGGGTGCTCCACCAGACGTTCCTTCCCCTGGGCTTGAGCCAGCAATGGAATTGATGCGAGCATCATAGAAAGCGTTAGCGCCTTGCGGGCGAGCTGCAGGCAACGGTTCGAACGCGTGTACTCTTCGCTCTTCATGTTAGAAGTCCCGCGACGCAGGCCGGAGGGCTATATACGCCCCGGAAGCTATTGGGCGGATTGCGTCGTCGCCAACTCACATCGTCAGAACGACGCGGAACTGAGCGTTGCCGCTCATCATGCGCGCGTAGGCCTCGGCCGCTTTTTCGAGCGGATAGGTTTCAATCATGGGACGCACGCCACTCAGTTCGGCGAAGCGTAAAGTGTCCTCCGCATCAGCCGGCGTTCCCGAGGCCCAGCCTTGAATCGCTCGGCTTCCATTGATCAGCTGTACCGGGGCAACTTCAATGGGCTCAAAAGCTGCACCGATCACCATGAGCTTCCCGTTTGGTCCAAGGCCGTTAAACAACTCCGACATGGCTTTGGAGCTTGGGGCCGTGGCCAGAATCACCTGTGCTCCGCCCATTTTCAGCAATGCCTCGGCGGCGTTCGTCGCTTTGCTGTCGATGTAAAGGTTCGCTCCCAGTTTTTTTGCAAGGGTCTCGTTTTCCGGCCCCCGGCCGATGGCCGCCACCTTGTACCCAAATTTGCTAGCGAATTGAATCCCGAGGTGCCCCAGACCGCCGATCCCCTGCACCGCAACCAGGTCGCCGGGCATCGCGCCACTGTGCCGCAACGCGTTGTACGTCGTTATTCCGGCGCAGAGCAGCGGCCCCGCTTCAGTATCGCTCAGACTTGCCGGTATGGCCGTCAGTGCCTCCATCGGAGCCACCATATACTGCTGATATCCGCCGTCATAGCTGATGCCTGAGATTTTCATGTTCTGGCAATTGCGAAAATCCCCGCGCCGGCACTGGAGACACGTCCCGTCGTGGCCGCCGTGCCAGCCGACACCAGCGCGCTGTCCCTTCGTCCAACCAGAGACACCTTCGCCGAGTTCCTCGATGACTCCCGCGACTTCATGCCCCGGAACGCGGGGAAACTGGATGCCAGGCCACAATCCTTCCTTCGTGAGCACATCGCTGTGGCATACGCCGCAAGCCAGCACCTTGATGAGCACATGCCCTGCCCCCGGCTTAGGAACCTCGCGCTCGACAATCTCGAAATCACCTCCCGCCTTGGAAATCTGCGCCGCCTTCATGGGTGCTACAGCAACCCTTGTCGTTGCCATAAATCCTCCTAAGAATTTTCAGCCATTCTTGAAAATCACTAAACCCAACGACCCGTTTACCTCCGCGGGTATACCGTGAAAGTACAGTCTTTTGCCCTTATGATCGTTCTCACGCACTCCCCAAGTAACGGCGTACAACCCAGCATCCCGTTGGTTTCGATGCGATGTGCGGATAAAGGGTCACAAATTCTTGGTCTCCAAAAATACGCTCGGCGTTATTGTGGAACGTAACCCGGCAGCGCGCATCCAACTCCCTGAGGTTTTTCACATGCGATCTGACATCGTTCCTGGCGCGATCTTCCCCGACTATGAGCTTTCCGACCACACCAGCAAACGCCGCAAGCTCTCCGACTTGCAAGGCCCCCACCCCATGGTTCTCGTCCTAAGCCGCGGCGGCTTCTGCCCCAAGGATCGCCGGCAGGCCGAACTGCTTGTTGAACTCCATCGCGAACTCGAAGTCGCCTATTGCCGCCTCGTCTCGATCAGCACCGACAACATCACCGAGACGAATGAATATCGCACCGGCGTCGGCGCCCACTGGCCTTTCCTCTCCGACGTCGGACGTGTCGTCCAAAAAGACCTCGACATCGCCGAATACACAGATCCTCTTCACAATCCCATGATCCCCCACGTGATTGTCCTTGAGCCCGGCCTCGTCATTTATAAGATCTACAACGGCTACTGGTTCTTCGGCCGCCCCACTCTCGAAGATCTCCGCCAGGACCTGCGTGCCGTTACCAAAAAATGCCGGCCCGACTGGGACATCACAACGCCCGAACTCAAAGCCGCATGGCAGCAAGGCCGCAAGGAGCTCTTCTATCCGTACGGCAAAACCTACGTTCAAACCCTCGGCGAACAGGATTAGAGAAGCGGTAGGCCCGCGGTCTTAACTCTGAGACACGTGCGCGACCAAAGTGCCAGCGAGGTAGCGGGAAGTTTGCACGCGAACGATGTCGTGACTCCGTGGTGCAATTCACACCTCAAAGTATTAAACTTCTGGCTGGCGCACTCGCGCGATCCTCGCAGCCAAGCATCAACGCTGCAAGGAGGGTAACCTTATGGCGCTCGTTGTCTTCCCCGTTTCGACCCGCACGAAAATCTTAACGATTGCTATTTGCGTGCTGGCTTGCGTTTGGTTTCAGACTCCCGTTGCCTTAGCACAACACGTCGGCCACGTAGGCGGGGGCGTACACTCCAGAAGTTCGGGTCCTCTGGGCGCGCCGCGCGTGGCTCCTGCACCAGCGTCACGCCCCATGTTTTTGCGCCCCCACGGCGGCTTTCCGGAACGCTCCCCTCTAATTTTTCGTCCCTCCTTCTTCCTCCGTACACCGTTTCTCTGGTCTTGGCAGGCCTTCAACTCTTCATGGTGGCTGTACTGCGGCCCTATCTGGGGCTGGAATTCGGGCTGCGACGATTTGTTCTATTCCGCCCATACTACTGAACATTATCTCGCCCCGCCGCTGACCTACGCGAGTCCGGTATACGTGTACAGCCTCGATGGGCACCAGCTCGTGCAGCTTTATCTCAAGGACGGCACTGTCTATAGCGTGAACGACTACTGGTTCGTCGACAAAGAAATTCATTTCACCTCGCTCGATGAGAGTGCCACGAAATCTGTCGAACAGATGATCAGCTTCGACGATTTGGATGCCCAGAGAACCATCGACGTAAATACGCGCCGTGGATTCCGAGTCGTAATGCGCAGCGAACCCCTCGAGCAGTATTTGCGAGATCACCCCGACGTCACGCCGCCACCCCTCGAGCCTCCACAGAAAAACTGACCGCCGCCTGCGCCCCCTCGTTTGGGCGAGGGTGCCGCGGTCTTCTTATTTGAGGCTGGGCTTCCGTCTCACGAGCGCCTTTCTACCCGCTCTTCCAATACCACAGCCACTCTGTCCCCCACTTCCTTCCCGATCACTTGGCGTATATCTGTAATCCAATTTTCCAGAAAACAAAATCCCGCGTGCTCAGAACAAGCGGCTCCGCTTAGCTCACCGGACTCAACGGGACTTTCCTAGGGCCTGGCGGAGCGAATACTCACAGTTTACGCACAGCAGATTTGCCCGCGAATGAAAAAAACTCCAGAAGGGGGGTCGTGAGGAGTTCACGGGACGCAGCCCAGTGTTTGCAGGTCCACTGTTCGAGTCGCTCGTTGCCCTTGCCTCCCAAGATTGCTTTTGAAACGCTTCGCCCTTTTGCGCCACCATCCTGTTGACAGGTCGGTTCACCGCGGCGCTGCACAAACACCGCCTGCTACACACGTAGCGCGCGCTCGTTCGAGCTACGGTGCACACTACGGAGGAACTCCCTTGGCAAAAAGTACCCGCACGTCCAAAGCCGACGCCCAGCTAGAGCAACTCCTGCGTTTCGGCGGCGCTAAAATCCCCGCTGGTCTCGCCGCCAAATCGATCCCCGCAATGAAATCCCTGCTCAAAAAGAGGCTACCTGCCCCGAATGACCTGCGCTCGCAAGGCCTCAAGCTCTACAGCGCGCTGCAGGGCGCTGCCTCCATCGACATTCACGATCCAGCCAATAAGCCTGCTCTAGATGCCCTGCTGGCCTTCCAAAAAAAAATCGCCGCCAAAAAACTCCCTTTCCCCAAAGTCCGGCCCGACGTCGGCGGCGTTTTTCCCGGTTCTAACGGCGGTACCGTCGTCCCGCCGTTCGATTTCGCTCAAGTCATTACCACCTTTGGCGCCAACGTCACGAATCCCACCATGTCCGGCTCCGCCAACAACAACGGCCAGATCAGCGGCAGCGTGGCCACCTCTTTCGCCCCCGGCTTCAACACCGGCAGCGAGTTCGCCTGGGTAGGTTGCTGGTTTCACCCTCCCCTCAATGGTATTCTCACCATCTCTTCCGCCCCCACCTATTCCTACTGGTGGTCTACCAATGCCATCAATCCCAGCTACGGCGCAATTTCTTCTGTCAACATAGGTCTTGGGATTCAGGGAGTGAAAGGCAAGCAGGTCCTCGTCTCGACCGGCGCTGCGTATTATTCGAGTGAGGTTGTCGATCTCCCCGGAGTCCACTTCAAGTTCGGTTTCGACATTCAGGGTTCCGCTTCCGTCTCTCTGTACGTGACCCCCGAACTTGATTATCGTTGCTTCGCTTCTGTAATCGCCGAGGCCACCGGCGTGGGCTGGCCAGGCAGTCTCGCCACCGCCATGGCTTCCGCCACCGTTCCCTCGATTACATGCGAATTCGTGCCTCTCATTGAGCCCTGACGGCCAGCAACACCTAGGCCGCGGCTTTGTGGCGTCATTGGCCCGCAGGTTGCGCGTAATAGCCCTGTCGCGTCCGCGCCGTCAGCTTCCGATCTGCCATGCGGACTTCGATATGGTGATACTCGTCTCGCTTCTGGTCCAAAGGTGGTGCAAACGAAATCTCGTAGTACGCTTGGGTATCGGCGAGGCACTTTCTCACCGAGCCAGTAATGTCGTTGCTGGAAGTGAGCGCAACGCCCCCGCTCTGGGTGGCGATAACCTGCAAAGATAAATCGCCCCATTGGGCCTGACTGGGCTTGTTGATTCCTTTCTCATACGCCTCCCAAAGGAAGGCACGGCCGCCAAAGTCGGCGCTGCCTAGAGGATCGATGCTGTAAAGGGTGATGCGGCCTTGCCGCAGTAGCGTCGACGCCTGCACGACATCGTTGAAAATCCGTTGCTCTTGCTTTGCGTCCATCTGTTCCTCGATGCCCGGACCAGAGAGGATCGGCCAGCCCGGCGAAACCCACAGAATGATCTTGCGTCCCGGGCGGGCAGCCTCGCGGGTCGCAAGCTGAAGCAGCGCCTTCGTGGAAATCTCGAAGCGTTCTATGGCGCTGTAGATGCCACCGGAGCGATGAATGTAATGTAGTCCCAGACCGTATTGATCCAGCGCCGCACTGAGTGCGTTTCCGTCGCTAGAAAAATCGTTCTGAACTTTGATGCCGTCGTCGGTAAGAAAAGCCAGCGCGATGGGGTTGCCGAGTTGCCCACCATCCGCCCGCAGAAATTTATCGATCTCCGAACGTTCGTAAGCTATGTTCGCTATACCGGTATTCACATCATCGACAACAAGCACGACCTCGATCGGCGCCTCTCTCCCTCGCACAGCCCGAAACGAGATGATGGTCTGCGGAACCTTATTGTCCAAAATAGTGAAATCCTGCCGTTGAAGACCGCTCACGGGAGGCCCGGACTTCCCAGTCACGACTACGTCAAGGTTGATCGTATCGGTGTTGGGCTGGGTTGGCGGGCTGGGTTCCTGGGCAGAGCCAGCCGCAGCACAAAGCATACCGACGAGTAGAAAGAAGCACAGCCGCGTGTCACTGAACATTTAGTTCCCTCCGGCCGAACGAGAACCGACGACTTTCTGCTGCAACGCTTCGTTGAGCTGGATAACTGAGGCCCAATTTAATAGACGATACTCGACCCTGTTCAGTTACGGAAGATGCTTCCAACTATGGGGCTGACGCCCACTTAGCAACAATCTTCGGACATGATGTCCGGTAACAGAGCGCTGCTTGACGGCAGGTCACCGTTGTAATGTACTGAGTCTCTCAAATGCCGACGACACCGCTCGACATCGAGCACGAATTCCGTGCGATTCTGGCTCCCGATTCTCTCCGCGCGGCCACTGCGGCCGACGCAGTTTGTGGCGTTCAACCGCGGCTAGTCCTTGAACCCCCCGACGAACAACAGCTTGCCGCTGTTCTTCGTCTCGCAAATGACGCGGGGCTCGCCGTGATTCCCCGCGGGAGCGGCACAAAACTATCCTGGGGCAATCCTCCCGCTCGCGCCGACATCATTCTCTCCACCGCTCGACTCGACAAAATTATCGAACACGCCTGGGCTGACCTTACCGTGAGCGTTGAGGCCGGCTGCACCATCCAAAAATTGCAGGAGGCGCTCGCTCAACACGGCCAGCGACTTGCCCTCAATCCTCTGTGGCCTGAACAAGCTACTATCAGCGGCATTCTCTCAACAAATGACAGCGGCCCGCTCCGTCTTCGCTTCGGCGCGCTCCGCGACTTGATCATCGGCGTCACACTGGCACTTCCCGATGGCACACTTGCTTCCAGCGGGGGCAAAGTCGTCAAAAATGTCGCCGGCTACGATCTACCCAAGCTCGTCACTGGTGCTCTTGGCACGCTCGCGGTAATCACGCGTGCCGTTTTCCGCCTCCACCCACTCCCGCGCAACGCGAAGACGCTTTCCATCTCCGGCTGCACTCTTGAAGATATGCAGCGATTCATCCTCAGAGTGCAAGATTCCAAACTCGCTCACACCGCTCTGCAAGCGCGAAACACGCAAGATGCCGAGTCGGTCGTAGACATTCTCTTTGAAGGCACCGAAGCAGGCATCGCTGCACAAGAAGCGCAGTTGAGAGAGCTCGCACGCCCCGCTCAGGTTCTCGAAGCTCTATCCGCCGTGTGGAACGCGTCGCAAGAGCTATGGAACTCCGCGATCGTTGCGCGAGCAGCCGTGGCAAAAATCACTGCGCTCCCGGCCTCCATCTCACGCACAGTCGAAACTGTCGAACGCGCGGCAAGTTCCCGCAAAACGAATTGGAAGTTAACGATGCAAGCCACAGGCATTGGCTGGCTGAGCTTGGACGCCGCACCAGAAAACCTCCACGCCGTGCTGTCCGATCTTCGCTTCGAGCTTGAACACAGTGGCGGCTCACTCGTCCACTGCCATTATCCACCGGAGATGTCGCATCTCGACGCCTGGGGACAACCAGGCGACGCTCTTCCGCTCATGCGCGCGGTAAAAAATCAGTTCGATCCAAAAAACACTTTGAATCCCGGCCGCTTTCTCGCTGGCATCTGATCAAGGAGCTTTCCCCAGTGAAAAGGTTCCGCTTCGTTCTACCGGTCGCCGCCCTCCTGCTGATCGCTGCCCCGGCTCGCGACTCGGCCCAATCCGCTTCCGTGGCGTCTCACCCCGAGCTTCACACCCTCAAGATTACCATCCTCTCCACGATGCTCGCCGACGACGGCATCGGCGAATGGGGCTTCGCCGCCCTCGTCGAAGCCGATGGCCGCAAGATTCTTTTCGACACTGGCGCCCGGCCCAACACCGTCCTCGAAAACGCGCGCGAACTAAAGCTCGATCTCAGCGATGTTCAGGACGTAATCCTCAGCCACTTTCATGACGACCACACTACTGGACTCATGACGCTGCGCCGCGAATTTTCGAGATCCAATCCGAACGCCCTTTCTCGCGTTCACGTCGCGCAAGGAATTTTCCTCGAACGCCGCGGCCACAATCCCAATCCCATGATCCAGATGAAAAAGGACTACGAAGCCACCGGCGGCGTCTTCGTAGTGCACGACAAACCCGGGGAGATTTTCCCCGGTATCTGGCTCACCGGTCCGGTTCCACGCGTCTACCCCGAAAAGAATTATCCAGCGGGCACTGAGGTCAACACCGGCACGGCGTGGGTCGAAGACACCGTTCCCGACGATCAGTCTCTCGTCTTTAACACCTCCCACGGCCTCGTTCTGCTTTCCGGCTGCGGGCACTCCGGAATCATCAACACGCTGCAATATGCCCGTGGCTTTCTCCGTCCCGCTCCTGTCGATGCCGCTATCGGCGGCTTTCATCTCTTTGCCGCCACCGACCAGCAACTAGCCTGGACCGCCTCCAAGCTGAAGGAATACCAGACCGCCCGCATTCTTGGCGCGCACTGCACCGGCATCGAAAGCGTCTACCGCCTCCGCGAGCTTCTCGGCCTCACTCGCCAGACCTGTCTCGTTGGAACCATCGGTGCAGTCTACGATCTCAACAGCGGAATCAAGACCGGATCCATCGCGCGATAATTTTCATACCAAATATGAGGTGCGCTTCATGGGCCTTGCGACGCAGTCAAACCTATTTAGAATATGTGCGCAGCGCTGGACCGTTTCTCTGGTTTTCGCACTGGCGAGCTCCGCTGTGTGCTCCGCTCAATCGACTGCACCGGCGGCCTCTGCAGCGCAGTCGGCACACGCGAACGGCGCCATTCTTCTCGAAACTCTCTCGTGGGACGAAGCTGAGCAAATCCTCACACCCAACACTCTCGTCGTCGTCGCTCTCGGCGCCGAATCCAAGGAGCATGGCCGCCATCTTCAACTCAACAACGATTTCCTGATGGCCGAATATCTCAAGAAACGCGTCCTCGACGCCGCTCCGCCGGCGGTCGTCGTCGCTCCCACAATCAACTACAGCTATTATCCGGCGTTCCTCGAATATCCTGGCTCGACTTCGCTTGGCGTGGAAACCGCTCGCGCCATGATCGCCGACATCATCCATTCCCTGGCGCATTACGGCCCGCGCCGCTTCTATATTCTTAACACCGGCATTTCCACGCTGCGTCCGCTGGCACAAGCCGCCGCCGATCTATCAAAGGACGGCATCGTCCTTCGTTACACGGATCTGACCAGAGACGATCCTGTCGAGAAGAAAGTTCGCCAGTCCGGCGGCACGCACGCCGATGAAATCGAAACGTCGATGATGCTGTACATCGCGCCCGAAAGTGTCCGCATGAAAAAAGCCGTCCGCGATCTCAATCCTGATCAACCCGGCGGCCTCACTCGCGATCCTCATGGAAAAGGTACGTATTCCCCGACGGGCGCTTGGGGCGATCCGACTCTCGCCACGCGCGAAAAAGGCCAAGCCGTCGTCGAGTCGCTAGTAGCAACCATTCTCAAAGACATCGAAGAGCTACGCCAAACCCCTCCGTCGCCGCCCCAATAATTTCGCCGAAGATCCTTCGCCGTTTGCCATCGGTACAGGCGTTCGGTTATGTTCACGAGTGGCGGCAAGCAACGATCTTTCATGACTACTCCTGACGCAAATCCATTACCCGGCGCCTTCGACGCGCACCATCCGCCTTCCCAGCAAATCATCGAAAACTGCGTGCACTGCGGTTTCTGCTTGCCGGTCTGCCCGACCTACGTTCTGTGGAACGAAGAGATGGATTCGCCGCGCGGACGAATCTATTTGATGAAGCTCGCCAGCGAAGGCAACGCCACCATGAGTCCGCAATGGGTCAGCCATTTCGACTCCTGCCTCGGCTGCATGGCTTGCATGACTGCTTGCCCCTCTGGCGTTGACTACGGAAAATTGATCGAAGCCACTCGCGCACAAATCGAGCGCCATCATCCGCGCACGCTCGGCGAAAAACTTCATCGCCGATTTCTCTTCGCGGTTTTCACGCGCCCGGACCGCCTGCGTCTGCTTCGCTGGCCGCTGCTCGTCTACCAAAAATCAGGACTGCAATCGCTCGTTCGCGGCGTTGGCCTTCTAAAACTTTTTCCAGAGGGCCTGCAAGCCATGGAAGCGCTGATGCCGCAGCTCGCGAGAAACGAGCAGGTCGCGGAAGTCACGCCAGCGCAGGGCACAAAACGCCGGCGCGTTGGTTTGTTATTAGGGTGTGTTCAGCGTGAATTCTTTCCGCAAGTAAACGCCGCAACGGCGCGCGTCCTGGCGGCAGAAGGAAGCGAAGTCGTCGCGCCCAAAGACCAGCCCTGTTGCGGCGCGCTAATGGTTCATGCGGGAGAAGAGACGGGCGCGTTAGCGCTCGCAAGAAAAACCATCGACGTTTTCGAGCGCGCCAACGTCGAAATCATTGTCACCAACGCCGCAGGCTGCGGCTCAAATGTGAAGGAATACGGCCATCTTCTTCGCGACGATCCAAACTACGCCGATCGCGCCAAAGCCTTCGCCAGAAAGTGCAAGGACATTACTGAAGTTCTCACAGAACTGCCGCCGCGCGCCACGAGAAATCCGTTGCGCATGCGCGTCGCGTTCCACGATTCCTGCCACCTGCAACACGCCCAAAACGTTCGCTCGCAGCCCCGCCAATTGCTTGCGAATATTCCCGGCCTTGAGCTAACAGAAATCCCAGAAGCCGCTATCTGCTGCGGCTCCGCGGGTATCTACAACCTGGTGCAACCGGACGCCGCCAACGCTCTCGGCGATCGCAAAGCCAAACTCATCACTCCGCTCAACGCCGAAGTCGTCGCCACCGGCAACCCCGGGTGCTTGCTCCAACTGCAATCTTCTCTAGCTCGCCAAGGCCAAGCGACGCCGGTAGTTCACACCATCCAACTCATCGACGCTTCCATCCGCGGCAAACCGTTGTAGTGGCACGGCACGCCGTGCCCGTCTTGGGTTCTTGCAACATTCACAAAAATTCCGGCCGCGTCCCGCTACGCGGCGTTCTTCGTCCACGGCCCAAGAATCGCGCCCATCAAACACAAACCCACCAGCGGATAAAACTCATTGATCGCAAACAATTGCATCGGTCTCATCTCGTACATGTACGTGGTAAACGTCACCGGCCCGACAAATCCAATCCACAAAAGTATTCCCAACGCCGCCCCTCGCGCCGCCGTATTGGCACTCCGCCAGATGCAAATCTGCGCCAAGACATATGCGATCAGCAGATTCAACGCAAACGTGACGACGTAGGGGAGAACGGGATTCATGGTCTTGGCTTGTTCCATGGAAATGTTCTCCAGCACCATCCAGGGTTTGTTGAACAAAAATCCGTACCAGACCGCGCCCAGTATCCAGTAAGCCAAAGCCGAAACAAACACCGCCGCATAATTCGTCTTCATCGCTCGCTCCTCATCTATCTTTCTCTTTGGCCCGGGGACCCTTCAACGATAACCGCGCACAAAAAAGTAAACGGTCATGGCCGCACCTACAAAAATCACAAAAGCGCGAATCCAGGATTGCGGCAACTTCTGCGCGTAGTGTGCGCTGGAAAGTCCGCCTATCAGCGATCCCCCGGTCATTACCAGCGCTTGCGGCCAAAAAATCGCCCGCGTAATCACAAACGTCAACGCCGCGACTCCATTGATCACGCCACCCAGCAACACTTTCAATTTATTCATGGCGTGAATGTCCGTCATGCCCATCGCGGCGAGCATGGCCAGATTCATGATGCCGATGCCGCCGCCGAAGTAGCCGCCATACACGGCAACAAACAATTCAAAGATAGACGCACCAACGACCGCCGCATTGTTCGAGTCGTGCGAGATGCCCGCTGAAATCCGTCCCGTCAGGTGTTTGCCGAAGGCGAAGAGCAAAGTTGCGCCCAGCAGCAGCCAGGGCAGCACCTTCAGAAAGGTCTGCGCAGGCGTCTTGATCAGCAAGATCGCACCAGCCAGTCCGCCAATCACGCTGGTAACAATCAGCGGAATCATGACGCGGCGCGGAATGTCTAACTTCATGCGGTACGCGCCGCCGCTCGCGGTCGTTCCCACCCAAAGCGCCAGGGTATTGGTGGCGTTGGCCGGCACCGGCGGCACACCCGTGAACAGCAGCGCCGGAAACGCCACAAAGCTGCCGCCGCCAGCGACGGCGTTAATAGCCCCGCCGAGTGCCCCGGCGAAAAAGAGAAATATGGCGTTGTGGAAGTTCAAGCAAACCTTTTATCACGATTTCGGCTTCCCACTCCAGCGCCGGCTCCTCGCGTCTCGCGTCTCTTCACGCAAGCCAACTCGAGAATTGCCACGGCTTGCAGCAGGCCTAAGTCATTTCTTGACAACACGCGCCTAGCCGTATATGAACGGTGCATTTTATAGCCCTTCCGCCACTGAATACCTGACTCGCACACTTTGCGGGTCACAGGGAGGATTCAAAAGGAAGGTAATACAGCCGAAGTATTGGTGTGTCTCGCGGCTGATTTGGCTGCGCGGCCGTGTGCGCACGGCCAAGATCTCACAGGCAGGCCGCATTTCGACAGGAGGAAGCATGGCCAGTCAGGCAAACGTAGTCCCGGCCACGGGAGCAGGGAGCGACAGCATCCCCAAGGTGATTCTCGCCTCCGCAGTCGGCACCATGATCGAGTGGTACGACTTCTACATTTTTGGCAGCCTCGCCGCCGTTCTTTCCCCGAAATTCTATCCGGCTGGCAACGACACCATAGCTCTGATCGCCTATCTTTCGACTTTCGCCGTCGGCTTTCTTGTCCGTCCCTTTGGGGCCCTCTTTTTCGGCCGCATCGGCGACCTCGTCGGCCGCAAATACGCGTTCATCGTCACGCTTACGATTATGGGCGGCGCAACAGCCCTTATCGGTTTTCTTCCAACATTCGCAACCGCCGGATGGTTTGCGCCGATTGCTCTTCTCCTAATTCGCGTCCTGCAAGGTTTGGCGCTTGGAGGCGAATATGGCGGTGCGACCGTTTATGTCGCCGAGCATGTTCCGGACGGCAAGCGCGGCTTCTACACGAGCTTCATCCAAATCACTGCAACGCTTGGCCTGTTCGTCTCGCTGATCGTCATTCTCGTAACCCAGCAGCTCTTGTCTCCAGACGACTTCAAGGCCTGGGGCTGGCGAATTCCCTTCCTCATTTCGATCGTGCTTGTCACCGTCTCTCTCTACATTCGCTTGAAGATGAAGGAATCGCCCATCTTCGCACAGATCAAGAGCGCGGGCATGACTTCGACTCAGCCCCTCAAGGACGCTTTTGCAAAGTGGGACAACCTCAAGCGCGTCCTCATCTCCCTTTTCGGCGCCACCGCTGGTCAAGGTGTGGTCTGGTACACCGGCCAGTTCTACGCACTTTTCTACCTGCAGACCGTTCTCAAAGTGAATGGCAAAACCTCCAACATTATCGTGGCGATTGCTCTTCTCTGCGCCATGCCCTTCTTCACGCTTTTCGGTTCCCTCTCCGACAAGTTCGGACGGAAATGGATCATGATGCTTGCCTGCTTGCTTGCCATCACGACATATATTCCTATCTACAAGGCCATGACCAGCGCGGCGGGAAACAACATCGTCACGGTCATATCGAAAAAGAATCCGGTTACGGGCGCCATCGCCTTGACGCCCATGACGCGCGACGCCACCGGGCTAGTTGCGGCGAAGGAAGCTCCGAATCCGAATGTTCCGCTGCTCGTCTTGCTCGTCTTCATCCAAGTGATTTACGTCTGCATGATCTATGGGCCCATTGCCGCGTATCTCGTGGAAGCCTTCCCGGCCAAGATTCGGTATACGTCCCTTTCCTTGCCCTACCACATCGGGAATGGCGTCTTTGGAGGTTTGGTGCCCATCATCGGTTTGTCCATGTGCGCGGCGACGGGCAACATCTACGCCGGCCTCTACTACCCCATGATTGTGGCCAGTGTCACTCTGGTTTTGGGAACGCTTTTGCTCAAGGAAACCTACGGGCACAAGATTTGGGACGAAGTCGGAGGGATGAAGTAGCCCTCCGCACGTCCACGCGCTACGCGCATTGACGGCCGCGCCCGCGTGGGAGCATCATTTTTGGCGGGCGAACTCTTCCTGAACGATAGTGAGTTCGCCTGAATCAGGCTGTCCTCGTTGTAGAGACACAACCGAAAACGATCCTTGAAGGGGAGTTCTCGCCGTGGCCAAAGCTCGCCAGAAGACAAACGCGAAGGCATCGAAGAACAAAAGCAAACTGACGGAAGCGCAAATTGCGGTGCATTGGAAGGAAGAGGAGTATTTCTATCCGTCGAAAAAATTCAAAGCGCAAGCCAACCTCGCCGACCCGGTTTTTGTGAAAAAATTCAGTGAAAAGCATTTCCCCGAATGCTTCGATATCTACGCCAGACTTCTCGATTGGGACAAGCCGTGGCGTAAGACGCTGGACACGTCGAATCCTCCGTTCTGGAAATGGTTTGTGGGTGGAAAGCTGAACGCGTGCTACAACTGCGTGGACCGCCATCTTGCCAAACATAAAAACAAAGCCGCCCTGATCTTCGTGCCCGAGCCAGAAAACGAATCCGCCATCGTCATCACCTATCAGGAACTCTACAAGCGCGTGAATGAAGTCGCGGCGATGCTTCGCGATTTTGCCGGACTCAAGACCGGGGACCGCGTCACCATCCACATGCCAATGATTCCCGAGCTGCCGATTACCATGCTCGCTTGCGCGCGGCTGGGGGTGGTTCACTCCGTCGTCTTCGGCGGATTCAGCGGAGAGGCTTGCGGACTACGCGCGGCGGACTCCGGCAGCCGGGTGCTTATTTACGCCGATGGATATCATCGCAACGGGAAATGGGTGGATCACAAGCCCAGCGCTGACATCGCCGCAGAAACGGCAAAAAAAGAAGGGCAGCACATCGACAAAGTTCTCATCTGGAAGCGCTACCCCGGCCACTACCGTTCGGAATCCCCGATGATTATGGATCGCGACTATTTCGTAGAAGACGTTCTCGAGGATTACCGCGGCCAGATCGTCGAGCCCGTGTCTCAGGACGCGGAAGCTCCTCTCTTCCTGATGTATACCAGCGGCACAACCGGCAAGCCCAAGGGCTGCCAGCATCGCACGGGAGGCTATCTCGCATACGCTGCCGGCACTTCCAAGTATTACCAGGACATTCATCTGGAAGACGTTTACTGGTGCATGGCCGACATCGGCTGGATTACCGGGCATTCCTACATCGTCTACGGGCCGCTGGCTCTTGCCGCTACGAGCGTTCTTTATGAAGGCGTTCCGCAGTATCCCGACGCTGCGCGCCCGTGGAGAATCGCCGAGCGGCTGGACGTAAACATCTTCCACACCTCTCCCACCGCGATCCGCATGCTGCGCAAAGCCGGTGGCGATGAGCCGAAAAAATACAACTATCATTTCAAGCACATGACGACAGTCGGTGAGCCGATCGAGCCGGAAGTGTGGCGCTGGTATTACGACGTGGTTGGAAAGAAAGAAGCGGTGATCGTGGATACCTGGTGGCAAACCGAAACCGGCGGTTTCCTCTGCAGCACAAAACCCGCGCTCGATCCCATGAAGCCCGGCAGCGCAGGCCCGCCAGTCCTGGGCATTTTCCCCGTCATCTGGGATGAGAACGGCGAAGAAGTGAAACCCGGTACGGGCAAAGCGGGAAACATCTGCATTCGCAATCCGTGGCCGGGCATCATGCAAACGATTTGGGGCAGCTCGGATCGCTTCGTCAATCAGTACTACAAGAAATATTGCAAGAACCCGAAGAGTAAGGATTGGCGCGACTGGCCTTACTACGCCGCCGACGGCGCCGTTCTTCCGGCGGACGGCTACTACCGCATCCTCGGCCGCGTGGATGACGTTATCAATGTGGCCGGGCACCGCCTCGGCACCAAAGAAGTCGAGTCCGCTTGCCTCAGCATCACGGAAATCGCCGAAGCGGCCGTCGTTCCCGTCGTTGACGAAATTAAAGGCCGCGTGCCGGAAGTCTACATTTCGCTGAAGCCCGGCGTTCCTTCAAACCGGGCCATCCAGGACAAGGTGATCTCGACCATCGAGACCATCATCGGAAAAATCGCGCGGCCCAAGCGTATTCACATCGTCCCGGACATGCCAAAAACGCGTTCTGGAAAAATTATGCGGCGCGTGCTGGCGGCGATTTCCAATCACATGGATACCGGCGACATCACCACGCTGGCCAATCCGGATATCGTTGCCCAAATTCGCGAACTGGTGCAGGGGCGCAATACCGGACCGCTACAGGAAGGCCCGGAAGATATCAAACTGTTTGGCGAGGAAAAGTAATAATTCAAGATGCGAACCAGGAGAAATTCATGTCAGAGCTTTCGAGAAGAGTCTTCATAAAAAATACAGCTGCAAGCGCGGCCGCAGCCAGTCTCCTTTCCGCCGGCGCATTTGAACTCCACGCCAATCCGCTCGGGCTTCCCATTGGATGCCAGACCTGGCCTGTGCGGGAAGGCATCGCCAAGGATTTCCCCGGGACGATTAAAGAGCTGGCTGCCGCCGGCTTTCAGAACATTGAACTTTGCTCGCCAGTGGGCTACGACGACTCTGGCTTTGGCGGGCTCGCCAAGTACAAAGGCTCCGAACTCAAAAAGATGCTGAACGATTGGGGCGTTACCTGCATCAGCTCGCACTTTGGCATGGGGGAGCTTCGAAAGGATCAGGCGGCCCGCATTGCCTGGGCAAAGGACTTGGGCCTCCAGCAAATGCTCGTCGCCAGTCTAGATGGCCCGAAAAACCCAACCATGGATGACGTGAAACGCGCGGCCGACGAATATAACAAAATGGGAGAAAAAGCGGCGGCGGCCGGCATCCGGCAGGGTCTGCACAATGAAGGCTTCGAGATTTCTTCCGTTGACGGCAAGCGCACCTACGACATTCTGATCGGCCTTCTCGATCCGCGATTCGTGAATTTCCAGTTTCAAGTTTCCACGATCAGCGAAGGCTTCGACGCCGCCGAATACTTCCTTAAATACCCCGGCCGGTTTTTCTCGATGCATGTCCAAGGCTGGTCCGCAACCACTAAAAAAATCATGCCCGTGGGCCAGGACACTCTGGACTGGAGGAAAATATTCACAGCGGCGCAAACCGGCGGCCTAAAGAACTACTTCGTCGAAATGAATCTTGACTTCATGGCGGCCAGCGTCCCGTATCTTCAGAAACTCCAGGTCTGACGCGGAAGCTCCCTGCATCCCCAGATCTGGGGCTCGATGATGGTGTTATGCGATTCGTGACGGACGACTCATCAAGCGAGCGACAACAGCAATCGGAATAGTCTACGCTAGCAGCCATGAACCCAGACCGCCGCGGATTCAGGTTTTCGTTGAACGCCGCCGCAGAGATCGCTCCGGAAGGTTCGCCGAGCGCAACAGTATCCGTGCGGGTCACGGAAATCAGCCTGCATGGCTGTTATCTTGAGACGCCCGCGCCGTTCTCGGAACTGTCACCGGTTTTCGTGAAGATTTTCCACGAAACGGAGTATTTCGAGTCCAAGGGAACAGTGATCTACGTGAAACCAGCCTCGGGGATGGGCTTGGAATTTCGCGAACTTAAACCTCACTGCCGCGTCGTCTTGCAGAAATGGATTCTCGCCGCGTTGCGCAACCAGTCGAAAGCAGAGTAGTTCCCCCCGGCGCAGCGAATGGAAAGCTTCGCGATTCAGTTACCCGCCAACGCGAATATGCGAGAAGGAACTGAAGAGTCCAAATACGTTCAAAAGCCACAACACCACAACGATCACAACGACCGCATTCAAAATAGACTTAATCGTTCCCTGCATGGGTATGAAGCGATTGACAAGCCAGAGCAGAACTCCTACAACGATCAAAACCGTCACTACAGTTAGTAATGGCATCAGTCAGCGACCTCCCTGCTGAACGGGATTACCGTTCATTCTCAGCCGAAGAGTAAGCGGACGGATAGGCTCACGCCATACAGGGAAGAAAGTAGAACGCGGGGTGAGATGCGTTATCTCGCGTAGCCAGGAGCTGACTGATTTCAGAGACTAGTGGCCGCTGCCGCAGAGGCTGCGCGTTTGTGCCAGGACGTCCGCGTCGAGCTGGGCGGCCTGCCACCCGCGGGCGGAGCAAACTTGATCCGCCGTCAAGCCCAGCGCGCCGCGCAGATCCGCGCCGGCTACGTTTGCGCCGCTGATTTCCGTGCCGCGAAAGATGGCGCCGCCGAAAAATGCGCCGCGCAGGTCGGCGCTTCGCAGGTCCGCGTCCATTAGGATGGTTCCTTTGAACTGGGCGCCGGTCAGGTTTACTTCCATCAATTTAGCCGAAGAGAAATCTGTCTGTTCTAAATTGGCGAAGGAGAGCACCGCGTGCTCCATTTTCGTGTCTCGCATGTCCGCGCGAGAGAGATCAGCGCGCAACATTTGCGCATTGCGAAGATCCACGGCATAGAGCGACGCGCCTCCCAGCTTGGCGTTGGACATGAGCGCATTTTCGAGCGTTGCGAAAGACATATCCGCGCCGCGCAAATCGGCGCCCGTGAAGTTGACGCGGCTCGCGTCCGCGGAGACCATTACCGTCTTCGACGCTTGCACACGGTCCAGGATGGCGTCACGCAGGACAGCTTCACGCAGATTCGCTCCGCGCATATCCGCTTCAGAGAGATACGCACCTTCTAGGTTTGCGCGCCATAATTTGGCGTTCACAAGATAGGCCCTGTAGGCCCTCGCAAATCGCAAATTCATTTCGTTCAGCTTCGCTCCCGGCACGGATGCGAGCGCTTCTTCACTCCAATTCCCATGAGGCGGGGGGCCCGACAGCACGGCCTCTGTCAACTCGGCATAGGGCCTGTAGCCGATCGATTGCATCGCTTCCGACGCCCACCTCAGCAAACTCGTGGACGAGTGTTGCGTGGCAATGTTGCTGTCAGAAGGCAGGCCGCGATTCACGCCCAGCGAGAAAATCAGCAAGGCGCAGCCGGTGAGCAGAGCGATGCGTGCGGTCGCGAAGCTCAGCCGCAGGAGATTCTTGGATTTCTGGCGAAGGAGATCGCCCGGCTGCAGAACGCGCGCGACGATTGTCGGAACACAGGTTGCTGCCGCCACGGAAAGCGTCAAGAGAAAGGCGTGAAGAAGTGTCCCGCGAAAATCCTGGCGCACGAGATAACGCAGCCAAAAGAGGAAGAGTGTCGCCGGTACGACCCAATAGGCCAACACAGTGGCCACGATCGTTTCGAGTACCCAAAAGGGCGAACGGCCTTCGCGCATCCAGCGGAAATGGCGCCGCACCAAGCCCATCAGGTACCACGGGCCGTCTTTTTCGAGTGTTTGGCCGTCTTTGAAAACCGCGGGCAGACCGGACATGCTGCCCCACAGACGCAGCAGCAAGAAATGAAACCGCAAATATAAAATGAAAAGTACGAGAGGCGCGCCGAGATAGAAACTGGTCATGGAAATGATTTTGGGAAAGCGCGCCACGGGGATCGCGGAAGCGTCGACGACCAGACGCACGTCGGTAGTCAATCCGATCAGGGCAATGCAGGCGAGGCTGGCGCCGAGGATTAAGAAATAAAACCAGCGCGCGACCTTTGAGGCATCGGAGATTGCTTTGGTGCTGTCGAATGACGCAATGGTCTCGGGCAGAATGGCGTCGAAAAGATTCGTTCCGCCCAGACGCCCGACCCAGACGCCTTCGGCGCCGTAGAGATTCGCGCCCATTAAGTTGGCGCCCCTTAATTCAGTGCCGAGTAAATTGGCTTCGCGCAAATCGGCTTGTACGAGGCTGGCGCCCCGTAAATTTGCCATGGATAAGTCCGCGCCAATCAAAGTCGCTCGCTGCAAGAAAGCGCCCTCGAGGTTGACTCCGGTCAAGTCCGCGTGCGACAAATTTACGCCGCAAAGATCGGCTTTGACGCCGGTTTCTCCGCCGGACTCCACCCACATTTTATGTTGGTCGAGAATTTCGGCCAGATCAAGAAGCGAAATTTGACCAGTAGCCTGCTCGAGAGATGCTGGATCGGCAAGCTGGTTCTGCGAACCTTGAATTTCCGCGAGCATCTTGAAGCTTTCCCCCACTCGATGTTTTTCACTCGAGACGATGGCCGCCATTTGTCCGTTCATGGCGCCTACACTACGACCCACAGTAGCCGGGTGTGGCCGAACCGCATCGCCGGTTTGCTTGGGCTGGGTCGCTGCCGGGCGAAACCCATCATCGCCTATAAAGGAGAGGAAAATCGCCTGCCCGCAAGTACAGGACGCGCAGAGGTAACTGCGTTGTGGAAAAGTGAGCAGTGAAAAGTGAACATTCCGTGAACAAGATTGCCAGCGTCCCTCGCCATCGCGAGATCAAAGAAGGGACGGTTCGGGCCACCTGCTAACAACTGGAAATTCCGCGGCCAGAAGGCCGGCGCCCAGTTAGAGAAGCGCTACGTGAGGCGACCGAGCTTCTACGCAGGCGGGCTTCGTCGCAATTCGAGATACGCGGAGACCAGTCCCCAAAGGTACAGCACAAGCAAAGCCAGCAGGCAGATTGTCCCCAGTCGTACGTAACGATCCACCATTTGCAGGACTGTCCAGCCGTACATTTCGGTGAGGAGGCTGGGATCGGAAAGGTTGACGCCCTCGATCTCGCCAAACGGAAGATCTTCGAGCGGCCCTCTCCACATCAGAAAAACGTGCAGGAAGCTGAGCGCCCCGATGACCAGCAATCCCCAGCGCAGACCCCAGCTCTTATATAGGCGGCTTTCGCGCGGCGCGTAAAATGCCGCCATCAGCAGGGTGGCCAGCACCATGGCGCCGCCATCGCCGAAGAAAACGATTAGCGCTTCCGCGGGCAAAGACAACGCGACCAATTGCAGGAGGAGCAGCGCAGCGGCGGCGAGAAGCCATCCCGGACGTTCCATCTTCCACGCCAGGAATCCGGCAAAGCCAATGACCGCCGTTACCAGCAGAACGATCAGCCAGGAGCGTTCTTGGCCGTGCGGCGTAACCCAGAGCAGCGGCACGGCCCAGCGGCCGGTGAGCCACGCGGTGAGGGCGTGCCCGCTTTCGTGCAGCACCATGGCAAGCATGGCGGCCACCATGCGCAGGCCGGTGCCCGCAACGAGGCGCGCCAGAAGCAAGGCCAAGGGAAGCGCGAAGATGCGGTACTTCAACTCGGTCCTGGCATCGGTGCGGCTAAGGGCGTCGTTGGCAGCGGTAGCAGGTTCGGCCAGCGCGGGAGGAGGGGATACGGCCACCGCGACGTCCGGATGAACCTGGTTCGCGGAGTTTTCCAGCGCCGCCTGGTAGCGCGAGAAAACGATTCCGCACTTCAGACACTCGGTGGTCTGCAACGGATGATCGAATTGGCACTTGGGACAGCGCATCTGGAGTGGCCCAATTCCATTGTAGGAGGGCATCTCGGCGCGTCTACCGGCGTCGGCGGCGTGCTGCCGAAACAGGTATTGGCGTTCAGGAAAGGCTTTGGAGGGCAGCCAAAAATCAAAAGCAGCTTGACGGGTTAGTGTCGGGCGCGCCGTGTATTGGCATCTGCTGCGGCATAGCCGGCTGAAGAGGAAGCAGCGGCTGAAGTTCTCGTTTGGCTGATGCGCCCGAGGCGTGGGACTGTCTACGTCTATGGTGCGCAAAGGGGTTCGAACAGTTGACGGGCTAGTTTGAGGAGAAGAAAAAAAAATTAGAGCCGGGGCACTCCGCTGAGGGGCCGAGGGACCCCGGCTTATCCTGCCCGCCTCCGCAGTGAGCGAGCAAGAAACTTGTGAGAAATTTTTGAGTTCCAGGCGCGCCGCGGACCGCGTTCGCGGTTTCCCCAGCGACGCCGTTGTTTCAAAAAATTTGCAAGAGGCGCTGAACCCCCGCGATGCAGTGGCGACGCGAGACTACGGACTACACCTTCGAGTCGTCTTCGCCGCGGAGGAATTCGTAACGCTCGATCGCAGCGACGACGCCAATGGCGCCTTCGTCGCGGGGCTCCGTGCGCTGGACGCGGCCGAGGCAGCGCACGCGTACCGGACCAGCCAGGGTGATTTCGTTCGGCAAGGTCAGGAGAATTTCGACGGGCGAGCCTTCCCTTACGTCCTTGGAAAGGAAGAAGTAAACGCCGCGAGAACTGACGTCGCGGGATTCGGTGCTGGTCTCGCCAACCGCCGCGCCCGTTGTCCAACGGACGGTCAGCGGGAGCCGCATTTGGAAGCGTTGGGTAGTGCGGCGTTCTGAACCGGTCAAGGCATACCTCCTGATCGAAGTCAGAGTGTATCCGGGAGAGGGCTAGGGAACAATAGGACTCCGGGTACAAAATCGATTCAATATTGGGAGGTACGCGTGTACTAGGACGGTATGAAAATGGCTTTTTGCGGAAGCGAGGCAGAGCATGTGCCAGAACCTTTTGTAAGACTATGAATCTACAAGAGTTGTTTGAAGCAGGGTTCGTAAGAGTGTGAAAATAAATGGGCGGGATGCTCTATTTTTGGACTGTTTTTTCAAGTGCGAACGCAGGTCGTCTGAGGTTGTGGAAAGTCGTGAAAAAGTCGGAGGCCGCTTCCCTTAGAGTGCGGAAAGGAAGCGGCCTCCGGCAGACTACTGAGCGAGCCCGGCTTAGAAGTCAAACTTCAGAGCGAGCTGAAGGATGCGCGGGTTGCCAATGGTGCTGGAATAGATGCCGAATGAGGGCGTTCCGAAGGAAGTGTTGGTGATGACGAAGTTCGGATGGTTGAAAGCGTTGAAAGCCTCGGCTTTGAAAGTGAGATAGTACTTTTCCGTGAGCGGAAATTTTTTGCTGAGGTACAAATCCCAATTCTGCTCAAAGGGGCTGTGGACGATGTTGCGGCCGAGATCACCGAAGAGTGCGCCGCCACCCGTACCGAGGGTAAAGGACTGATTGCCGGGGCCACCGAAGATGTTTAGGTTGGAAACGACGGTACCGGCAGGCAATGTTGCGGGGGCAGCCAGGACGCTGGAATTAAATACGCCGGTGGTGCCCGTGAAGTTCTCCGGGCGCCCGCTCAACATAAGGCTGCTGAGACTGCCTACAAGGCTCGGCAGGGTACTCCCTGGAGAAACTCCGAACAGATTGGCGCCGCAGCTTCCGCAAGTGATCGTGACGGGCAGACCGGATTGGAAAGTGGTGATGCCGCCGATACCCCAGCCGCCAAGCGCGTAGTGGATGCGTCCAGACTTAAACCATGGCTCGCTGTATTCGTAGGCGGCTACGATGCGATTCGGGGTATTGAAGTCAGACACCGCGCGCTGTGTACGAAGATCGAGTTGATTCCCGTTGGCAGCTCCCAGATCCTGGGTAGCGCCTCCGGATTCATTGTCCATGGACTTCGAAAAGGTATAGGAAGCCTGGAGGAAGAGGTTTCCGGTACGGTGATTCACGGTAAAGATAAAGGCGTTGTAACTGGAGTGGCCCAGATCGGTGACCTCATTGAGACCACCACCGGCATCGAATCCAAGAACGCCAGCGCGGGCTTCCTCATTGTTGGCTGAGTTGGTGGTGATAGTTGTCTGCGGCGCGCCGAATTGACCGCCAACAACGATGGGGTTGGCGGCGTTAGCCAAGAGTGCTTGATTGCGCTGCAGGCTGTCAATGAGGTGAACAGCTTCCGAACCAATGTAGCCGACTTCAATGTTGAAGTGCCCTGGGAGTTCACGCTGAATAGTGAGGTTCCAGTTGCCATTGTAGGGAGTGACCAAGTTACGAGAGAACGGGTTAAGAGACAAAAGAGGCCCGTTGAAGGTGGGGTCACCTTGAGCATCTAGACCAACCAAGGATGGCGGCGTCGAAAAGATCGGGAACTGACTTGGTAACGGCAAATTCGGAAACGGATTCGAAACTGGTGACGCTCCTGAACGACCGAATACATCGGCGGAAAGCTGGAAAAAGGGCTGGCTGGTTATGAGTTGGAGAAGGGTCTGTCCAGAGGTACGCACGTAATAGATACCGTAGCCGGCGCGAATGGCAGTCTTGCCGTCACCCTTTGGATCCCAGGCCAAGCTGACGCGGGGAGCAAAGTTGTGCGGGCTGTTGCTCAACAAAGTAGACGAAGAAACACCCGGCGTCCCCTGGATGGAGCCGAAGCTGGCACCCGAAGGCAAGACAAAGCCGTTGAGGAGACCCGGTCCGGCATTTTCGCGAGCGATGATATCCAAGCGGGAGGGATCGAAGTTGCCAACGCGATCTTGTGTGTCTGTGAGCGGACCTAGGTAGTCGTAGCGGATGCCAAGATTGAGCGTCAGCCTTTTCGTGATTTTCCAGTCATCCTGGACGTAAGCACCGAGGTCATTGCCGCGAAAGTCACGGTTGGTGATGCCGGTGCCAACAAACGACTCACCGTTGTTTAGATTGCCGAGGAGGAAATTTTGGAAAGAAGTGAAGAGCAGGAACCCGTTCTCTGCGAAATTATTGAAGAGATTGATTTGATAGCGACGTTGTTCCACTCCGAAGCGGAAAGTGTGCTTGCCGTGAGTCCAGGAGAGGGTGTCCGCAAAGTTGAAAGTGTTGTCGACGTCCGCCTGATCGAAATTGGTGGAAGCGCCACCAAATTCAGGATTGATGTCAAAGGTGGCTAAGACTGGTATCTCGGGAAAAATTGAAGAGTTAAATCTAGTCATGCCCACAGAAGCCAAGGAGGCGGTGGGGTCTGCCATAATCGAGAGTGTGATGCGGTTATAGCCGAAGCGAGCTTCGTTGATGAGGTTTGGAGAAAGGGTCGAGGTCCAAGAGAGAGTGGCCTGGCGGTTTTGCACCGGAGTAGTATCACCACTGCCGAAGCTGTTGTTGTTGGAGCTCTGCGCATCCTCGCCGCCAAGAGGGTTTATGGTGTTGGAATTGGACCAAAAGAACTTCTCGGAGATTTTGTTGTTCGCACCAAAATTGTGATCAACGTTTATGTTGAACTGATTTTCGTTGTACAGAAGAGGCTCTGAAAATGTAGCTTCCCCGAATGTGCCTGGGGTTCCGGTTCCCGAAGGGATCAAGAAACCGTTGAATTTCCCGGGCGCGTTGAGGAGTGCCAAAGCTGTCGGATTGAGCGAACCCGGAGTGAGTCCAAACGCGGACTCGATGTTGGCTTCGGTACGCTGGGCGGGCAACACGGGCATATCTGCTTCTGCCGCACCGGCAACTCCGTTGATCTGTCTCGTGCCTTCATAGGAGCCGAAGATAAAAGTGTCCTTGATTTTGGGGACGGGCCCGCCGAGATTTCCTCCAAACTGGTTTTGCTTGAGAACCGGCCTGGGAGAACCCGTTGCGTTGAAGAAATAAAGATTCGAGTTCATGTCGTCGTTACGGAAAAACTCGTAGGCCTCGCCATGCCACGCAGCAGTGCCTCCGCGGGTTAGTACATCGACGTTTCCGCCAGAGGTTTTCCCCTGGGATGCGTCGTACATGCTTGTCTGCACACGGAATTCCTCTAGGCTGTCGGGAGACGGGACTGGCACGTCGCCGAAATTGTTGCTGAGTATTTCGTTCGAGTCCGTGCCATTGATGACCAAGTTATTGGCCGTGCCCCGTTGGCCCGCTACGAACATGATTGCCATTCCCCGGCCCGCTTGGGTCGCGTCCGGCAATACTTCAGAAGTACCAGCGTTGAGAGCCAACAAAAAGGTGAAATTGCGCGTCGAGAGTGGGAGATCCTGAAGAACCTTTTCTGTGAGGACATTGCCGAGAGTGGCGTTACTGGTGTTGACCGTTTGAACGGAGTCTCCAGAGACAACCACTTCCGAGGAAACCTCACCAAGTTCCAAGACGACGCTAAGATTCGTGACTTCGGTCACGTGGACGGCAACATCGTGGAGAACGCTTCGGCGGAAGTTAGGGCTCTCGACGGTGATTTCGTACACACCCGCGTCGAGGAGCGGAAATACAACGCTGCCATCGGGGCTGCTTTGTTTGGTTTGCGCGGTACCGGTTTTTGAGGTAATGGAAATTTTGGCACCACTGATGCTAGCGCCCTGGGGGTCAGTCAACGCGATGCGGATGGCCCCTTTCTCGGAAGTGATCTGAGCAGAAAGTGATTGGGCACAGATGAAAAACAAACCGATGCAAAACCAAGTGAAGAACTTAAAGAGATTGCAGCGCGAAGCCATGTATTTCCCCCAGTGACGAATATTGGGCACTAATTAATGGAGTGCCCCGCGGAAGATGCGAAGTTCAGGACGCCTGTTAAGGCTCGATGGAGCATGTCGCATCCAAGACACGCACTCAGGTGCAACCAGAGCACCAAAAGATCTGTAGAAGGGCAGGGATTCGTTAAGGCCTTGTTTTCTTAACGTTATGGCGGGTCTAGGGAAAAGAATTTGAATAACTTAATCTAAATTTATATGCATACCCATATTAATAATAAGGCCGATCTACCGTTTCCTATTGTCATCCCGAGGATTCTTGCCGGGTTTACATTTATTGGAAGTTTTTGGCGGCTCAATGATAATGCGGCGTGAGTGGTGGTCGCGATTGCATTCGGATTGAGACTTGGAGTCGATGGCGCCTGATGGTGGCACGGTAGTCGGCGCGAGGAAAAGAATGCACGATTGGAGATGCGGGGGAAGCGTAGCGGCTTATTACGAGCGGCCTCGTTTCATCTCCCAAATCTGTTTATGCGGTGGGCATGAGATCCCAAATTCGCCAGAATTCTTTCATTTCGGGGGGAGTACCGAAGGAGACGCGGACGTAGGTGTTCATGGAGGGAAAGAGGCGGGCGATTTGGATGTTGTTACTTTTGAAGTGGTCGATAATTTCGACGGCGGGGCGGTTGGTTTTGAGCATGGCGAAATTTGCGTACGATGCGATCCCTTGAACTTTTCGGGATTTGGCTTGATTGAAGAATTCTTGACGATCATCGGCGTTGCGTTTTTCGCTCATTTGGACGTATTCGATGTCGTCGTAGGCTACCAAGGCGGCGCGGGCGCCGACGGCGTTGAGGCCTTCGGGCAGACGGCGCGAAGAGAGCGCGCGGATTTTTTCGGGTGCTCCAACGGCATAACCGACACGGATGCCTGCAAGGCCAAAAACTTTCGAAAAGGTACGCGCGACAATAACGCGGTCGTCGTTCATCGGTTTTTCGATGAAAGAGGTGTAATCGGGTGTTGTGCCGACGAAGTGATGGTAGGCCTCGTCAATGAGGACGGTCGCTGTGGGAGGAAGCTTGCGAATGAAGTCTTCGAGATCCTTGCGGGGAGTGAGGCTTGCGGTGGGATTGTTTGGGTTACAGATATAGACCAAAGCCGTTGAGGCGTCGGCTCGCGCAAGCATGGCCGGCAGATCGTGAGAGTAATTTTTGTCGAGGGGAATCTCGACCACTTGCGATCCCAGAGCTTTGGCGCAGCGGCCGATGGATTCGAAGGTAGGTACAGCAGTGATGAGAGTCTTGCCGGGAGCGAGAAAAGAGGAAGCAGTGATGCTGAGAATCTCTCCGGAGCCGCAGCCGAGGACTAATTGCTCCGGCTTGATGGAATGAGATTGGGCAATTCTTTCGTGGAGGGCATTTACAGCTGGGTCTGGGTAGCGATTCGCGAAACGCAGAGCGTCTTGCATGGAGGCGATTACTTTTTGTGATGGGCCATAGGCATTTTCGTTACGGCTGAGAATGATCGGGCCGCCGGGTTCGCTGGCGCGGGATGAAGGCACGAGTTCACTGAAGGCGAGATCGGCGAATGTGGGGAGCGCAGCGGCAGCCGCTGTGCCAGCCGCAACATTGCGGAAGAAGTTTCGCCGCGTGATAGGCATGGGATCCTCGCAGTTCGTTGGTCGTCTCAAGTTGATAGCAGAGAAAGGCGTGCGAGGTCAATGAAGCTCTGATTTTCGCGATCGCAGGCTTGGAGGGAATCTCGACGCTGGGGGTCCCTCATCGCGTGGGAACTGCGCTGCGTTGTGCGAGGCGGAGTTGACCGCCGATCCAAGCGGTAGGCAGGGCAAGGAAGGCTTAAGGCAAACCCCAGGAAGCCCGAGAATCGTGGCATGCAGCATCGGGCGATTGGGGGCGAGCCGTGCCGCGATGTAGATGCCGAGGACTCCGTAGGATGGTGCGATAGTTCGTTGCGAGCAGAAGAGAGCTTTATCGTAGCCGACCATGGAGGCTCCCCACAGAGGGAAAACGCGAGCGGCATGAAGCACCACGTCCGTACATAGGGAAAGAAGGATTCCTGTGAACATTCCTGCGAGCAAGGCGACGATGCTTCGGCCGATGCGCCGCCCATGGACCTTTTCGCTGATCGCCGCTTCGCCCTTCGCTTGGCGCTCATGATTTGGCGGCTCCTTTCTCTAACCCCGCAGTTCCGAGCGATTCCATTAGTTGTGCCAGGCGGCTATAGCTCGCAGCCACGCCGGTTTCCATTCTGGTCTTGAGGACCCCATCTCGCGCTTCGCGCGACTGGTAGAGTACCGTCTGCGTGATCGTGGTTATTCCGGCGCGCTCGGATAGGGCCACTGTGACCACCGCTTCACCTGGGTACCAAGCCTTGTCGAACACCTCTGTGGAGACGATTCGCCCTTGCGGTACAATCTCGCGATAAACACCGCCCATCCCCATCTCGCTTCCGTCGGAGTCCCGCCGCCATATACAGCGATACGCGCCACCGACCTTCAGATCGATTTCACAAACAGGCATGGACCAGCCATCCGGCCCAAGTTGCCATTGCTTCACGAGTTCGGGCTTTGTGAAGGCGTCGAAAACCAGGCTGCGAGGGGCGTTAACGTCGCGCGTCATCACGATCGCCCGGTCGCCCTGTGTTGCCACCTTCAGATTTCCAGGATTTATCATTTGTGATCTCTTTTATCGTCTTGGACGTACCTGTTTCTTTTCTTTGGCGTTTGACTCATTGACCTTGAGCTGATCGAGCAGAGCGTCGAGGCGCTGAAAGTTGGCCACCCAGATGCGGCGATGCTTCTCGAGCCATTCTGTGGCTTCGGCGAAGGGCTCGGCTTCGAGGCGGCGAGGGCGGCGCTGGGCGTCCCGGCCACGGGAGACGAGGCCCGCGCGCTCGAGGACTTTGAGGTGCTTGGAGATGGCGGGCTGGGTCATGGAGAAGGGCTCGGCGAGTTCGTTAACGGAGGCTTCGCCGGAGGCGAGGCGGGCGAGGATGGCGCGGCGGGTAGGGTTGGCGAGAGCGGCGAAGGTGGCGTCGAGGCGGTCCGATGAGGTCATTGCATAACCCGTGAGTTGTACAACCATTTGGTTATATACAATGCGGAAGGAGATGTCAAGCCTCCGATGCGACGCATCGGGGCTGCGCATGGCTGGCAGCGACGGCGGCCGGGTCTTGTGGGGGAAGCCTTTTACTTTGGCAGCGAGGCGGCAGGGGTTCCCGGCGGGGTACGAAGTGTCGAGAAGGAACCATGGTTCACAGACGTGCGAGGATGCGATTTAAGACTGGCGGATCGGCGGAAAAACCGCTGATCGCAATCGTGGCATCGAAATGGCCGGATAGATAGTTTGGCCAAGAATGCCTCGAAAAAACCCCGGGTTTTGGATCTACGGGTTCGCTCGCTCTGACACCACGGACACCGGAACGGCATGACAGACCTCTCCAGATTGAGAAAATGAATGCGAGGAAAGCAGAGAACCGTCCCAGCCCGGGCTCTTCGATCTCTCAAAGAGTCTCGTCTCTCTGCGATCCTCGCACATCCACAATCGCGGATGGAGGCTTTTCTGTCTATCCTGTAAATCCTGTAGAAGGTCGGCTAGGGGCAGAGAGTGCCTGCAAGGGTTGGTTGAGTACTAGCCATCGGGGGGACGCTGCCGTTTAAGAAGCGGTGTTTACTTTGGAAAATCGCGAAGATATGCTCTGGCATGCTCAAAACAAATAGATGTGCCCTGGCGTCTGCCGGTATCGCTGCTTTGCTGTGCGTTTTCGTTTGCGTGATTCCCTGCTGCGCGCAAGTCGCTGCAACGGCGAACGCGTTGCCCAACGTTCCTACGCCGGAATCGGTGCTTGGCCACAAGCCAGGCGATGACTTTTATCTGGCGAACTATGACGAGTCTCGTGAGTATTTCCGCAAGCTCGCGGCGAGCTCGAACCGCATCAAGCTGATTAACGTCGGCAAAACAACGCGGGGCCTCGATTGGGACATCGCGATTATTTCTTCGCCGGAAAACCTAGCCAGTCTCGACAAATATAAGGAGATTTCACAGAAGCTGGCCGACGGCCGCGGCTTATCGGAGGCGGAGGCGCGCGGGCTGGCGCGACAAGGCAAAGCCATCGTGCACATCGATGGTGGACTGCATTCCTCGGAGGTGGCGGGCGCGCAACAATCGATCACACTGGCCTACAAGCTGGTTTCCTCGCAAAACGACCTCGAGGTCGACGCAATCCTGAACAATGTGATTCTAATGCTGTGGCCCACGCTGAATCCCGATGGGCAAAACGAAGTCGTGGCATGGTATCGCAAAAACTTGGGCACGACGTACGAGGTTAGCCCGCTACCGGACCTTTACCAAGAGTACGTTGGGCACGACAACAACCGCGACGGCTACATGAACAACATGATGGAGTCGCAGGATGTAACGCGGACGGAGATCGAATGGGACCCCGTCATTTTTTATTGCCACCATCAGACGGCGCCATTCCCGACGCGGATTTTTATTCCGCCGTTTGTCGAACCGATTTCTTCGAACATTCATCCGCTGATGGCGCGCTGGCTCAGCGTAATGGGGACGAGCATGGCGGCCTATCTAGATGAGCATGGCATGCCTGGCGCAGTGAACCGGGTGGGCTTTGACAATTGGTATCCGGGATTCCTGGATTTCACGCACATTTTCCGTAACAGCATTTCGTTTTTCACGGAGACGGCGCTTTTCCGCTACGCGACGCCGCGATTTTATCCGGTGGATGAATTCCCGAAGGAGCAGCGAGGTTTGCGTTCGGAGATTTTTTACAGCAGCCCATGGAAAGGAGGCTGGTGGCGGCTGCGCGACGCTGTGAATTACATGCAGGGTGCTTCGATGTCCGTGCTGGACACGGCCGCGAAATATCACGAAGAGCTTCTTTATAACCGCTACCAGGCAGCGCGGGACAACGTCGAGCGGTTTCGCAAGGAGGCGCCGTTCGGTTACGTGATTTCGCGCGAGCAGCGGGATCTGCCGACGACGGCGACGCTGGTGCAAAAACTGATGATCAACGGCATCGAAGTGCAGCAAGCAACGAAACCATTCCATGCGAACGGCCGCGAATACGCGCCCGGAACATGGGTGGTGCTGATGGATCAGCCCTTCTCGCCGCTGGTGAAGGAATTGTTTGAGCCGCAGCACTATCCGGATCTGCGCGAAACGCCGAGCAGCCCGCCGAAATTGCCGTACGACGTGACAGGCTGGACGCTGCCGATGCAGATGGGCATACAGGTGGCGCCGGTGCTGCAACCGATTGGAGCAGCGGAGCGGGGCGCACTGGAAAAGCTCAACGGGTTCGCGCCGCCTGCGGGGAGCGTGAGCGGGACGGGTAGCGTGTATGTCTTGAGCCACAAATCGAATGCGAGCTTCAAATTGTTGAATGAGGTGCTTGCGAGCGGAGGACATGCCAGTTTTGCGCCTGGCGAAACTGAAACTTCCGATGGGACCGAAGCGGGCGCGATTGTGGTGTCCGGGATCGAGCGTGACAAACTTGACGGACTTGCCAAGGATAATTCGCTTGCGCTCAAAGCCATCGCGGCGGCGCCGAAAGATCTAATTAACGTGAAGAAGGCGCGTGTTGGGCTGTATCGAGCTTGGGTTCCGTTCATTGATGAGGGGTGGACGCGGTGGATCCTGGAAAATTTCAAGTTTGACCCAGTCGCGTTACGCAACGGCGATATTCAGGCTGGTAATTTGCGAGAGCGGTTCGACGCCATCCTGATTCCGGATGGTTCGCCCGAAGCGATTTTCAGCGGATTCGGAGCCGGAAGCGTACCGGGAGAGTACGTGGGCGGTATCGGCGAACTCGGAGTGATGGCGCTGCGAGAGTTCGTGTTGGCGGGAGGTACGCTGATTACATTTAACAATGCATCGGTGTTTGCCGTCGATCAACTGGGCCTGCCGGTGAGGAATGTTCTGGCTGGGCTGAAGGATGAGGAATTTTTCTGCTCCGGCTGCTTGTTGCGCGTCGAAGTGCAGGATATGGCGCATTCGGCGACGTGGGGATTACCGCACGATCCAATCGTGATGTTTGAGCGGGGACCGGCGTTCGAAGCCAAGGAGGGATTCCGGGGACGCGTCCTCGCGGCGTACCCGAAAGACGAGAGCCCCCTGATGAGCGGATACTTGCTGCATCCAGAGCGCATCCAGGGAAAAGCCGCGGCGCTGGAAGTACAATACGGCAAGGGCCGCGTTTACTTGTTGGGTTTCCGTCCGCAGTGGCGCGGGCAGTCGCTTGGCACATACAAGTTTTTCTTCAACGCATTTTACGAATCGCAGGGACTCTCGAAACCGGGGCCTGCGACGGCGGCGAAGGGCGGGGAGACACCGGCGTTGCACCAAGAACCCGCGCAGTCCAAGCCAACGGCGCCGTGAGTCGCGACCGGGTGCGAAGTATCGTGCCGCTAGGTCTGGTCGATAAGGCGGTGGTGGATTGCGTAGAGGGCGAGTTCGAGCCGGTCGGAGACACCTAATTTGTCGAAGATGTTGTGGAGGTGATTTTTTACGGTTTGTTCGCTGATGAAAAGTTTTTCGCCGATTTCTTTGTTGCGGAAACCTTGGGCGACTAGCTGAACGATTTCCTTTTCGCGGTCGCTCAAGAGGGGCTTTTCGCGGCGCGGGCCGGACTCGGAGGACTTCGAGAAAGCTTTCATTACCTCGGCGGTCATACGGTTATCGAGCCAGATTTCGCCAGCGTGAACGCGGTGAATACTCTTTACCAAGAGATCGGTGGCGGACTGCTTCAGCACAACGCCGCGAGCGCCGAGGCGCATGGCGCGAACCACGTCGCGGTCGTCTTCAGCGGCGGTCAGCACGATGACGCGCGTGGGCAGTGTATCGAAATTGACTTCTTCGAGCACGGCGAGGCCGTCTTTATCGGGCATGCGGAGATCGAGCAGCAGGATTTCGGGTTTGAGTTTGGCGAGGAGCTTGATGCATTCCGCTCCGTTCTGAGCTTCGCCGACGATAGTGATGTCCTCGTCGGAATCAAGGAGTTTGCGGAGGCCGTCGCGAAAGATCGCGTGGTCGTCCGCTAGTAGGACGCGAATTTGCTGTTTAGTTTTGGCCATGTCAACCGAGCGGGACTTCGATTGTTAGTCGCGCTCCATGGCCAGGGTTCGACTCAACGGTCAAAACGCCTCCCACAGTACGCGTACGCTCCTTGATGGAAATCGGACCCAGTCGCAGGCGGTCGAGTTCATCCCCAGTAAACCTGCCGGCGAAACTGAAACCTTCGCCGTTGTCGTCAACTACCAAAACGATGCGACTGTCGTCCTGCGACAGTTTTACCACGACATGGGAAGCCTTCGCATGCTTTTTTATGTTGTTGAGTGCTTCACGGTAAATCTGGAAAATCTCGCGACAGACGCGGTCGGGAGCGTGGAGGTCGGCGGATTCGATCATGACGTCGAGGGCCAGGGTGGATTCGTTGCGGAAGCGCTCGGCGAAACCCTGCATTAAATCGACGAGATCGGCGCTTTGGACGCGAAGAGGACGGAGGTCGGTGACCATGCGGCGGAGCTCGGCGGACTCGTTTTTGACGGTGTGTTGGAGGTTGCCGAGGCTGGCTTCGGCCTGGTCAGGGGCGGCGGCGACCTTGCGGCGAAGGACGTCGAGCTGGATTTCGATGCTTAGGAGGGTCTGGAGAATGCCATCGTGGAGATCGCGGGAGATGCGGCTGCGTTCGCCTTCGATGGCACGGGCGCGGAGATGGCGGAGAAGGAAGACGTTTTCGAGCGAGGGCCCGATGTGGCGGGAGATGCGTTCGAGCCAGGCCAGGTCGGGGCGCTCGAAGGGCTTGCGGCCGTTGATCAGGAAGAGACGGCCGGCAGGCTGCCCCATTTGGTCAAAGGCAACGCTCAGCATGGAGCGAAGATGGAGTTCTTGCTGGGTGGGTCCGGGAAGGCGCGGGAGGGTGGCCAGGCGGCGGCCATCGCGGCGATCCCATCCAAAGCCGCTGCCCGCATCTTCGAGGCTGTTCCAGCATACGGTGGCGTCCATATCGTCGAGGAGGAAGCCGTCGGCGCGGGCCAGGGAGTAGCTTTCGGGGACTAGGCGTTCGCTTTCGCCGGCTTTGAGCCGCCAGAGGTAGATGCGTTCGAGGTCGGTGTCGCGATAGGCGAGGAGGGCGACTTCGACATCGAAGGCGCGGGCGAGTTCGTCGAGAAGGAGGCGTAGGGACTCGGCTAGGCCCTGGTCGACTTGGAGGGTCGCGGTGATACGGGAGAAGAAATCGTTTTGCGAGGCGAAGTGGCGGCTGCGGTCGGCTAAGAAGGCCAAGGCTGCACCGCCTGCGAACGTACCGCCTACAAGCCCTACCCAGGCAATGACACGCATCCAGCCGATTTCACCTTTTACGGCGGTGAGCAGAACCAGAATGAGCGCTAGCGCGCCTGCGAGGGGGATGGTGGCGCGGAGTCCCCAGCGCATGCCCGCAACCCAACAGACGAACAGATACGGAAACCATACGGGGACGGACAACGGGCTGATGTACATGAAAAAGCCGAGCGCGAGGAGATCGCAGGCAATCGGCAAGTGCCAGGATCGTTTGCGGAGGAAACGCTCCAGTGGAATATTTGCAAGAGAAAGAATTAGATAGGCGACTAGGAACGAGATGGAGCGCTTGGCGGCTTGAGGATCCGGCTGTTGGAGCAACGCCAGAATGGAAAGCAAAACGATAATCGGGCGAGCGTAGACGATTTGCCGCTCGAGATGGCGGCGATCCGTTTCGTGGGGGCTCATGCGCGGGGACGCGATTCCTCTGGAACAGTCTAGCAAGAGGTGAAAAAGGCGCTCGGCGACGTGGACGGGTTGCGGCGGATTAGGCAACGTGTGGGGGCGTAACCGAGCGTTTAACGAGAGGCCGGCACAGGTTGGGTTAGAGTTTGATAACGCTCGTTTTCGATCGAGTCGCGGATGAAGTGTTCTATAAGCAGGCGGGTATCTGGAAAGTTTCAGCTCCGCGATAGCGACCGTGTTTTGCCCGTGGGATACTTCGCACGCGTAGCGATTCGGCAGGTGTGCGCATCAAAAATAGTATGAAATTCAAGAAGATCGAACCGGACGCATTTGTGTGCAGTACATCGGCGGCGCGGCCGTTCGGTTGCATGGAATTGTGGGCGGGAAACGAGAGGGCGCATCGTACGCTGGAACTGGCAGGGCTGGAAGCCGACGTTATAGCTATACCTTCGGGGGCGGAGAGGGGCGGAGACCTTTCGGCGGTGTTTTCGTGCAGCGATAATATTGCGCGGGTGGTGCTGGCAGATTGTGTGGGACACGGGTATGTGGCCAGCGAAGTGGCGAGGCACGTTCACCATTTGCTGCACAAATTTCAGGATATTCGGGATACGGCGGGGTTGCTGGCTGCGTTGAATGACGAGTTTACCTTGGATTCGGAGAAATCGAAGGGCGCGCTTCGGTTGACGACTGTGGTCACCGGGACATTCGATGGTGGAACGGGAGAGTTTAATTTTGCGTATGCGGCGCATCCGAGGATGCTGCTTTGGCGGGCGCGCGAGGGGAAATTTTTTGAGTTGGGCGAGGGCATGGAAAACCTGCCGCTTGGAATCATCACGGGAGAGATGTACAGCGAGCAGAGTATTCAGCTTCGCCCGGACGACATGATTCTGGCGTTTTCCGATGGAGCGACTGAGGCGCAGTCACCGGCCGGCGAACAGTTGACGGCGCGTGGGTTTCTGCAACTGGCGGAGGCGACGCTGGGGAAATTCGCGGGATCGGTGAAGCTTACTGACTTTTCGGCGGCTTTGCTGGAGGGCGTGCAGTCTCATAGAGGTAGCACGGAGCTTGACGACGACGTGACTTTGCTGACCTTGCGGCGCGTCGGCTGAGAAGGTCCGGCACGACAGATCATAAATAAATCAAGACGGGCACGGCCCTTCGAGACTCCCATCGTTCCTCAGGGCAAGCACGGTAAACGCGCCGCGCCCGACGGGAATCTTGCCGGCGAATCGCTGTTGCGGGGCGCGCGAGGGTTATGGCGCAGCCGGGGCGGCAGGCGGTGACGGCGGATGCGCGGCGAAGTATTCATCGAAACTGGCGAGGCATTCGGCGATGCCCTGCTGGACGTTCTTGTCGAGGGCCGCGACAATCGCGTCAACGCTTTTCCCCGCAGTGGGTTCGTCATGCGAATAAAAGTGCGTCCAAACCGTGGTCGCTGTTTTAACGTTGCGAAGCTCGAGTTCCATGGTGACGCGGGCTACCTCTGAACTCCCCGAGACTTCCTTGAAATCGTAGAGACGGCCGTGCAAAAGAAAGTCTCCATGGATATCGCTGCGCAAAGTATAAACTCCGCGATAGTGGCCCGAAGCGCGCAGCTGGCGGAGCATAATCTCCGCGATCATCTCCGTGGGTGGCTCCGCCCATCGATGATACTCGTAGGTGCCCATGCCCTCGCCACCGGAACTGTAAACAATCTCGTCCTCGCGATAGAGCGCGGGGCCTGTCAGGCGGCCAATCAGGAGCGTGACGGGAACCGGATTTGGATTCGCTGCGGGCGCCGGGTCCCCAGGAATTGTAAGTTGATAGTATTTGCTGGGCCGGGCAGCGCCGCAGCCGGCCGCTAAAGCAGCGGCAAGCGCAAACGTACAAAGAGAGAGTTTCGCAGGTATACGAAAAACCCGCCGTTCACGTCCGGCGCGAGCCGATTCAGGGCACAATTCTGTGGGGTTCGTCATGAGTTTGCTATTTCCTCGCTTCATTGCTTTTCACCAGGCTTGTGTTCCGTGGGATTGGTGGCGCGAATGAGAGTGTAAGGACGCTTCTTGATCGTGTCCGTGAATTCCTTCAGATTCATGGAGACACGGCGGAAATTATCGAGGAGTTCGTCGATATTTTCCGAATTGACGTCGAGAGTCTGGTCGATGCGCGAGGTGATGTCGGTGAGGGTGGTCAAGGACTTGCGAAGTTCCGTCACGGCCTGGCGGACGTCGGCGCGATTTTCTCCGAGAAGCTCGTCGATATGAGTGAGGGCTTTATTGGCTTCATCGGAAGTCTTGTGAAGATCCTGAAGCAATGGTTCCACCTTTTGGCTCGCGGCGTCCAAGTGCTGAATGGTGGATGTGATCTGTTTACGGTTGTCTTCGATCAAGCCGCGCGTGTCCGCAAGAGTGGCGGAAAGATTGGCGCGGTTCTGGGCGCTGAGCAAGTCATTGACGCGGTCCACGGTCACTTTCAATTCCGTGGCACGATCGTTTAGAGACTGAATAAGTTGTTTCGCTTGGGGCGCGAGGTCGTTGATTTGAGCCGTGAGAGCGTTGAAATCGACATAAGGATCTGATGGCAATAACGAGCCCGGAGGGGCGAGGGCAGTTTGGGCGCCGCCCGGTAAAATCTCGAGATGATTGTCTCCCAAAGGACTCATGCTCATGATCTTGGTGTGGCTGTCCGTTTTGACGGGCAGATCGGTTTGCACGGTGAAAACAACGTCGATCTGCGCGGGATTCTTTGGATCAATGGCAAGTTTTTCCACCCGGCCTACTTTGGGGCCACCCGCGTAACGCACCGTCGCGCCCTGTTCAAGCCCCCCGGCAAACGGAAAGTAAGCGTGGTAGGTCTTCGCGGTGCGGCCAAAAGCGCCAGAGATGGCAAACACCATGCCGATCAGAACAGCGGTGGCAACGATAACGAATAGCCCCACAAAAACCTGGTCGCGCTTCCCTGCCATCACGTCCTCTTTCCCCTGCTAGTGCTTTTCACAAGCGGTGGTCTTGCGTGAGCATTTGCAAATAATCCATTTCGCGCGCAACTTCCGGCTCGGGCACGCGGTCCAGAAATTGCCGCACGCGCGGCTGAGTGCTCGCGCGCATTTCCGCGGTGGTCCCGATGGCTACGACATAGCCTTTGTCGATCAGCACCATGCGATCGGCGATCAAGTAGGCGCTTGCCAGTTCGTGAGTGACCACGATGATGGTCATGCGGAAAGCTTGCTTCAATTCCAGAATGAGTTGGTCAATACCGGCAGCGATAATCGGATCCAATCCCGCGGACGGTTCGTCGAAGAAGAGAATCTCGGGGTCCATGGCTAAGGCGCGAGCGACGGCCGCGCGTTTCTTCATGCCGCCGCTAAGTTGCGACGGCATGTAATATTCAAATCCAGCGAGTCCGACCTGTTCGAGCTTGAGCCGCAGCATAATCTCGATGGTGGAGTCTTCGAGCTTGGTGTGCTCGCGCAGCGGCAGAGCCACATTTTCGCCGACGGTCATCGAGCCAAAGAGCGCCCCGCCTTGAAACGACATGCCAATCTTTTTGCGAATCTCGTCCATTTCCGCATCTGGGATTGCAGCGATGTTTTTGCCTTTGATCCAGATTTCTCCTGAGCTCGCTTTTTCAAGACCGACCAGCGTGCGCAGAAGCGTGCTTTTGCCGGAGCCGGAGCCGCCGAGAATAACGAGGGTTTCGCCGCGTTTCACATCAAACGAGACGCCGTGCAAGATCTCTCGTTCGCCGTAGCTCACGCGCACATCGCGCAACGAGAGCATTACTTCCGGCTCGGGCGAATCCGTGTTTTCGATCTTTCCAGGCAAAGTCACACTTTCCTAGCTGCCGCTCACGAAAAAGAACAGGGTAGTAAAAACCAGATCCACAAGCACAACAAGAAAAATCGACACCACAACGGCTCGAGTGGTGGAGCGACCGACTTGCTCCGCCCCCGCGCCAGTGTCTAGCCCTTCCTGGCACCCCACGGCGGTGATAGTAATCCCAAACATCACGCTTTTCACCAGACCGGTCATGATGTCGCGCAGAAAGAGGGAATCCAGCGAAGCTTGGATGTAACGGCCAAAGGTAAAATCGGCTTGCGCGACGCCGAAGAGCGAGCCGCCGAGAATGCCCATCGCATTGGCCCAGATTGTAAGGCAAGGCAGCATCACAATCATCGCCAGGAATTTCGGCGTAACCAAAAAACGGATCGGACTGATGGCCATCGTCTCCAGGGCATCGATTTCTTCCGTGACCTTCATGGTGCCGATTTCGGCGGCAAATGCCGAGCCCGAGCGGCCGATCACCACGATGGCGGTGATGAGCGGGCCAAGTTCGCGCGACATGGAAATCGCCACGGCCGTGGCGACATAACTGATCGCACCAAATCGCCGCAGTTCGTACGCCGCTTGGAGCGCGAGTATCAATCCAATGAAAAATGTAATCAGGGAGAGAATCGGCAAAGCGCGGACGCCCACGTCCATGGCCTGAGAGACGGCGCGCTGCAAACGCAGAGGCTTGCCCTGGAACGGCCCCACAAAAGTGTAGTACGCCGCTTGGCCACCGAGCGAGGCAAGTGAACCAACGTAGGCAAGGCTGTTCATTACGCTGCCGCCGATTTGTGCCACAAATTGCATCGCTATTCGTTGTGACTCAGTTCCTTATAAATGCAATTCAATAAGACACGGGAAAATTTGCCGGCCGGTTACGCCACTGCTAGCCCGCCAGGGCTTGCTCTTCATTGTCGTAAACTTCAAAAATCTTAAGCAAGCGCGAGAGCTGTAGCACTTCGCGCGCGGAGGTGCTCAATCCAAACAAGATGAACCGCGAGCCGACGTCCCGGGACGCCTTGAGGCCTTCGACCAAAGAGGCCACGCCGGAGCTGTCGATATAGCGCACCTTGCTGAGGTTCATCACCACGCGTGGCGTGCGATTGTCTCGCACTTCCTTCAAAAGCGCCTTTCGAACCGCCGGGGAGTTCGCCAGGTCGATGTCTCCTGACACGTCGAAAATCGTGGTCTTTTCAAGCTGCCGACTGGAAATCTGCACAGTGTATTCTCCTTCAAACGATTACGAGTTCACTTCCTGCTTCGGTGCGCGCACGTATTTGACCAAGCGGAGACGGTTGGTGCCATTCGCGCGTTTGTATTCGACAATATCCATACTTTGCTGAATGAAGTGCAATCCCAGTCCGCCCGGCTTTACCTCTTCGAGCGCCCGCATACAGAGTTGCGCGCGCTTTATGGAGGGGCCGCGGTCGCACAGAAGGATCTCTAGTCCTTCGGACGCCTTTGAATTAGCTTGCCCGTGGACGGAGCGGAAGAACATCTCAATCGGCCGGTCCGGGCGGCCATTGTACGAGTGCCGGATAATGTTTGTTAGCGCCTCGTCGACCGCGCGGGTGACCGCACGGCAATCTGGCGGGGAAAATCCAAACGATTCCGTCAACCGTTCCACGGCTCCGCGTACAGCACAGAGCAAACCAGGGTCGCTTGGCAGCTCCAGCCTCAGCAGCAGGCCGCGGCTCAAATCGCCGTTGCCCTCCTTGGCTTTGTTTCGCCGCACTTGATGGAGGACTTTCATGTGAAACTCAAATTCGCCCCGGGCTTTGATAGCCTCCGGAACGAATATCTGACACGCTCCGATGATTCTCTGCCACGCAGCAAAAACTTCAGGCACATTTTGCGCTATACAAGACTACGGCCTTTTTGCAGCGCTCTTCGCAATGCTCCGAAAAGCGCAGGCAATGCCAAATGCTCGCGGAAGGCCGCTCCCAGCAGCCGCAGAGAAAAGACTCGGAACAGCGGGTCCTCGGGCCTGGGCTGAGTTTTGCTTAGGGTACTGTAAGCGTTTGGGCCTGCTTCTTGCAATCCCTGCAACGACAATTGGATGCCGGCCGCAGGCGCTTTGATTCATGGAAAGCGTCAGCGGAGATTGGACTGTTTTCTTCGCAAGTGGGCCGCAGTGGCCACACTCAGAGGATGCTTTTTCGTGGCGCTTTTCGATCGCGAGGAAGTAGCGTAAACTGGATAAATCGAACGGCGGTGGGAGTAGCTCAGCTGGTAGAGCGTCGGTCTGTGGCACCGAATGTCGCGGGTTCAATCCCCGTCTCCCACCCCAACCTTCCTTGTTTTCCCGGACTCCAGTACTCTAAGGGACCTCCACACAAAGATTCTCGATCTAAGGGAACCGCTCCGCCGATGACTGTAATCCGATGTAGCGCGATGCTATTTGACATGGACGGTGTGCTGGTCGATTCCACGCCCGCGGTCGCACGGGTTTGGAGCGTTTGGGCGCGCAAGCACGGATTCGATCCGGACGAAGTGGTGCACAGGGCGCATGGCCGGCCGAGTATCGCAACGATTCGCGAATTGCTGCCGCACGGCGACCACGAAGCGGAAAACCGGGAGGTCGAGCGCCTGGAGATCGAGGACATCGCGGATGTGGTGGCGCTCCCTGGAGCTTTAGGCCTCTTGCGTGTCATTCCGGAAGCGCATTGGAACATCGTGACCTCCGCGAGCCGCCGGCTAGCAGAGGTGCGTCTGCGCGCGGCTGGATTGCCGGTCCCGAAGCATCTAGTGACTGCCAGCGATCTCCAGCGCGGCAAGCCCTTTCCCGATCCGTATCTGAAAGGCGCGGAGGTTCTCGGAATTTCTCCGGCCGATTGCGTTGTTGCCGAAGACGCAGCTTCGGGAGTTCGCTCGGGAAAATCGGCGGGCGCGCGCGTACTCGGTTTGCGCACGACTTCGACAGATGCAGAGCTTCTGACCGCGGGCGCGGATTGGATGGCCGACGACCTGAGCGCACTTTCTCTCGATCCACTGGAACAAAAAGCCGGTCTTTCATTTCTTCTGAGGGCAAAGAAGTAGCGCGAGTCCGCGCCAAAAAGAGATACAATTCTGCGTTTCGCTGAGTGGCCTAATTCGTCCTGGATGGGGGAAAGTCTCGATGAGTATCTCGAAGCATTACAAGTTTCTTTTGGCCATCGTTCTGTTTTCCACCGCGTTGTCGTTTGGCGTCCAAGCGCAAGATAAAGACGCAAAACCGGCGGACAAGCCGGCCGAGGCAGCGGCGACGCCTGCGCCAAAAGAAGAGTCTTCCGTCACGGACCACTCGATCAAACTGGGCTCGCAGACCATCCCGTACAAGGCGACAGCAGCAACGATTCTGCTGAAAAACGAAAAGGACGAGCCGATCGCGCTGCTCTACTCGACGGCCTATACGCGCAGCGACGTAAAAGATCCGAGCGCGCGCCCGATTGCCTTCGTCTATAACGGCGGCCCGGGCTCCGCGTCCGTTTGGCTGCACATGGGCTCGTTTTCGCCGAAGCGCGTTGTAACCGTGAACGCCGACGCAACGCCGCCAGCGCCTTACAAGCTCATGGATAACGCGAATTGCCTGCTCGACAAAACAGATCTGGTCTTCGTCGACCCCGTCGGCACGGGCTTCAGCCACGCCGTGGGCAAAGCGCAGGACAAGGATTTTTGGGGCGTGGACCAGGATGTGAAGTCGCTCGCGCAATTCGTCAATACTTACATCAGCCGCAACAACCGCTGGAATTCTCCGAAGTTTTTGATTGGTGAAAGCTACGGCACTTTTCGCTCCGCCGCGCTTTCGAACTACCTGCAATCGCACGACGGCATGGATTTCAACGGCATCGTACTCATCTCTTCGGTGCTCGACCTGGGGACGATTTCCTTCAATCCAGGTGAGGACATGCCTTACGTCTTTTACCTGCCCAGTTATGCGGCGACGGCGTGGTACCACAAGGTGCTGAAGGATCGCCCCGATAATCTGGCTGGATTTTTGGAAGAAGCTCGGAATTTCGCGCAAACGGGATATCTAAACGCCCTCGTTAAAGGCGCCAAGCTTGGCACCGCGGAGAAATCCGAAGTAGCAAAACAGCTTTCCCGCTACACTGGCCTGAGCGAAGACTACCTCATCAAAGCCGATTTACGGGTGAACCTCCCTCAATTCATGAAAGAGCTGCAGCGCAGCCGCGGCTTGACTACCGGCCGCCTCGACGCACGCTTCTCCGGCTATAGCTATGATCTCCTCGGCGAGTACGCCGAGTACGATCCGCAAGACACTTCGATCACCGGCCCGTTCACCGCCGCGTTCAATACCTACGTTCGCGAAGAGCTGAAGTTCGGGCAAGACAAGGTCTACCACACCGGCTCCGACGAAGCCGGCAACAACTGGGACTGGAAGCATCGCAGCGGGGATAACTTTGGCTTCCCTGGTTCCCCAAACGTTGAGGGCGATCTCATCCAGGCAATGCTTACGAATCCGCATTTGCAAATTGAAGTCGAAAACGGATTTTACGATTTGGCCACGCCATTCTACGCCACCGAATTCACCATGGAGCATTTGGGCCTTCCGGAAAAGCTGCAGAAAAATATCCACCTGCAGTATTACGATGCGGGCCACATGATGTATCTGCGCGACGAAGATCTTGCCAAACTTAAAACAAACATCGCCAACTTTATCGACAGCGCTTCAAAATAGAATCAATCACAATCTGATCCCGGCTGCATGCCAGCCAGAATTAGCCGACGTGCCGTTCGCGAACAGTTTGACGGTGCGCTCGTGGACGGATACGTGCGGTCCGGCTATGCTTGCCGTGTTGAAGCGTTGGTCAGACGCATCCCTCCTGGTAACCTTTAGGCACTTCTGCTGAGAGTTACCTCCTCTGTCCATCGAGCCTTCGTTCATAATCGCTGCTGTCGTAACGCGTTCGACCTATTCCCTTCCCTCAGGTGACCTGGTTAAAGAACTATGGGAACTCCTACACAAGTAGCGCCAGCGCAAGTGCCTCCCGTGCAGCGCAAACTCGACACAGCACAGCTGATTACCGCGATGCTGAAATCTCACGGGCACGTCAGTGACTTGATTTTTTCTCCTGGCCGGGCGCCGCAGATTGAGGTCAGCGGACAGCTCGTCGAGCTAAAGTTCAAAGGGCTCGAACGCCTGACCCCGCAGGATACCAAGCTACTCGCTCAGGACCTCATGGAGAATAACGAACACGCGGCAGGCAAGTTGGCTCAGGAGGGCTCGGCGGACCTTTCCTACGGAGTTTCGGGTGTAGGCCGGTTTCGCGTAAATATTTTTCGCCAGCGCGGAAGTTGCGCAATCGTCATGCGTGTCATTCCAGACGCTATCCCGGGATTTGAGGAGCTGCACCTGCCGCCGCAGTTGAAAGAGATCGTGCATCTAAAAAACGGGATCGTCCTCGTGACCGGGCCGACGGGCTCGGGAAAATCTTCCACGCTTGCCGCGATCATCGACTTGATGAACACGGAGAAGGCCTATCACATCCTGACCATCGAGGACCCCATCGAGTTTTTGCACAAACACAAAAAAGCCACCATCCACCAGCGGGAACTTCACAGCGACACGCCGACGTTTTCTCTCGCTTTACGCGGCGCTCTCCGTCAAGCCCCCAAGGTCATTCTGGTGGGCGAGATGCGGGACCGCGAAACGATTGAAATTGCTTTGGAGGCCGCGGAGACCGGGCACCTCGTCATGTCGACGCTGCACACCATTGACGCTGCAAAGACTATTGAGCGTATAGTGGGCGCTTTTCCTCTTGCGGATCAGCTGGCCATACGCAACCGATTTTCAAAAGCGTTCCGCTGCATCGTTTCTCAACGGCTTCTGCCTAGAAAAGACGGCAAAGGGAGAATCGCGGCGATTGAAATCCTCAAGTCCACCATGCGGACGCGGGATTACGTTGAAAAGGGAGAGACAGAAGGAAAATCCTTGCTGGATGCCATGCGCGACGGTGACACGGAAGGAATGCAGTACTTTGACGGAGAAATTGACAAGCTAATCCGCAGCGGCGTCGTGGACTTTGAAACGGGCCTGGCCTTTGCCTCAAACGCGGGAAACCTGAAGCTAGAGCTTGCTGATTTCACGGAATCGCACGTCAAGCGCGCATCCCTGGCCGCGCCCCCGGAAAACGTCGAGATGGAAATCGAGCGCTGATCGCCCCGCAATGAGCTAGAATCCCTGCACGATGACTATGGAGCACTTCCGGGTCCGCGCATTCCGGAATCGATCCGCATCGGAATTCCCATTCCCTAAATGAATCCACTCGGAAGCCAATCGGATACTCATTTCTGGCCTTCGGCGGAAATTTCGCTTCTGCTTACTCTCCTTTTCGGATTGTTGGCTATGTGGAGACCAAGCATCGGCAGCCGCGCCTTTCAAGAAATAGAACGAGCTCTCTCGCGTTTTGCCGAACATAAAAAACTCGCGGTGAGTTTAATGTTTCTTGGCGTGGTGGCCATTCGTCTCGCGGTGTTGCCGCTATTGCCGGTGCCTGTTCCTGGGATTCACGACGAATTCAGTTACTTGCTTATGGCGGACACGTTTGCCCACGGCCGGCTGGCTAATCCAACTCATCCGATGTGGATGAGTTTCGAGACGTTTCATGTCAATTGGTTTCCCACGTACTCGTCGATGTATCCCCCCGCCCAGGGCTTCGTGATGGCTATCGGACAATTGCTTGGCAATCCCTGGATCGGCGTGCTGCTGAGCGATGCCGCGATGTGTGCCGCGATCCTTTGGATGCTGCAAGCGTGGATGCCAGCGCGGTGGGCTTTGTTGGGCGGCGTATTTGCCGCTTTGAACTTAAGCATCGCCAGCTATTGGATGAACAGCTACTGGGGCGGCGCCGTCGCTGGGATGGGCGGGGCGTTTGTGCTGGGAGCGCTCGCACGTATCCTGGGCCGCGCCAGTCTGAGCAATGCCCTGCTGCTCGGGCTCGGTGTTGCCATCCTCGCGAACAGCCGTCCATATGAAGGGCTTCTGTTTTGTGTTCCGGCGGGATTGTGGCTCCTCTGGTGGCTGATCGGAAAAACAAAGTCCCGCATCGCACCTCGAGCGCGTCTTCGAATCGTACTTTTACCGCTTTCGGCCGTCCTAATTTTGACGCTGGCATTCATAGGCTATTACAACTGGCGGTTGACTGGAAATGCGCTTCTCATGCCGCATGTTCTGAACACGCGTACGTATCACTCGACGCCGCTGTTTCTCTGGGAACACCTCAAACCCGAACTCGAGTACAACAACCAGCAGTTCGAGGATTTCTATAACGGCTGGGAGCGTGAAGACTATAAAACTACTTGGAAAGATGCGCGCGATGTGACGGCAGAAAAACTGGCGAGAATGGGCGTCGAGTTTTTCTGGCCGGGCGTGCTGTTCCTCTTGCCTGCACTGCCGTTTGTCTTTCGCGATCGCGAGATGCGCTTGCTTATCGTTACACTTCTTCTTTGCCTCGCGGGAGTTTTTGCGGTGATTTGGTCGGCGCCCCACTACGCCGCGCCGGTCTCTTGCGTCATCTACGCGCTGCTGGCGCAAGCCACGCGTCATTTGCGCGCGATGAAATGGAAGGCACGCCCCGCAGGCGTCGCATTGTCTCGCGCGGTCGTCGTCCTGCTTGTGCTAAGCACATGCGTTAGCATCGCGCGCCGCTCCTGCGATCCATTGTGGTGGGCCTGCACGGGCGATCCGAGCCGCGTGGTCGTGATGAAACAACTTATGAATACTCCCGGGAAACACCTCATCGTCGTTCGCTACTCCGATGATCACAACATTCACGACGAATGGGTCTACAACGGCGCCGACATTGACGGCTCAAAAGTCATCTGGGCCCGCGAACTCGGCGAAGATCAAAACAAGAAACTCTTCGCTTACTTCAAAGACCGCCAAATCTGGCTCGTCGAACCCGACGACGACAACACCGAGATTAAACCCTATACCCCGCCGCCTGACTCCAATCCATAAATAGATCGTGCGTTCCGTCAGCCTACTTTTCGACTTGAAGCGTGCGCCCCAAGTAACTCAATCTCAATCCCGACGTTCACTCTTCCACGAACGCTTTTAATCTAGCCAGTGTCTGATCCCAATGCGCTGAGACACGATCGAGATATTTCTTGAGTTCATCCATTGGCTCCGGGTCCAGTGCAAATAGGCTTTCGCGACCCGAGCGCACGTTATGCACGATCTTCGCCCTTTCCAACACTCGAAGATGCTTGGTGATTGCCTGGCGAGTAAGTTTGGAGCCCCGCGTGAGCTGCGAGATCGAGCGTGGCGGCCCGCCGCAGAGCTTCGCGACCAGCGAAAGACGCGTCGCGTCGCCCAGCGCGGCGAAGACGCGCGCGTGGACCCGCGGCCTGGCGATGATTCGGCTATGGCTTTTGCGCAACATAGCTCTCGATGTTCTTCATTTGCTCCGTCCAGCCGCCGTCATTCTTACGGAATGCTTCAAGGAAGCGTTCGCTGGGAATTTTGTCGAAACCAGACTCGGTAAGCAGAAGCAGTGTGCCCTTGGCTGTTTTTTCCAGCCTGAACTCGACGAGCGTGGGAGTTTCCTTCGAATAATCGATTTGGGGATCGACGGAATAAGGATGCCACGTGAAGGAAAAAAGCCGTTCTGGCTCCATTTTTTGCACCACGACCTCCCATTTGACGTGTTCATAGCCAGGATAGGTGATACGGCCGCGAGAAATCTGGCTCGGGACGAACGGTGCATCTAATTTCACACGAAACCATTCGCCGAATTCACGGTAATCCGTCAGCGCGCGCCAGACGCGCGAAACCGGAGCCGCAAGCTCAATGCGTTTTTCAATTCGATTGTCCATTTTTGCGCAACCTCTAGGTTGCAGATTAGCACGGCTCAAGATAACAGGCAACCTTTCTGTTGCGCTTTTCTTGGAGGTCATGCCGACAGCCCGCTTACGCGCCGGGCGATTCCCCTAACGAGAAGCAACCATCAGGTTGTTGAGGCCCAACTCGAAGCGGCGATGAATGAATTTCTGGAAGCCGATGCGGCCTAGCATTTGCTGAAGCTTTTCGACGGGAATGCGTTTTTGGTGCTCGTCGCTTTCCATTTCATCGCTGATTAGGTGCAGGGTGTGCAGAACATTCAAAATGGGATCAACCATGGAAGATGGCCACGTCATGATTAACGTGCCTCCGGACCCAATTAATCGGTACGCCTCCCGCAAGACCTTTTCTGGCTCGGTAAGATGCTCGAGAACAGCAAGCATCACAACGTGATCGAAGTGCCCATCCGGAAACGGCAGCGGCGAACGCAGATCCCCGCGCACGCGCTGCCAGCGGCCTTGCATACCGTCCGCAACCTGATCGTCAACGCCGACGCCCGTGGCGATGCGGTCGGAAGCGTAGTCCAGAAAGGCCGCTTCCAATCCGCAACCAAGATCGCAGACGCGTGAGCCGGGACGAACATGCGGGTACGCAGCACGAAAGCGCAGCCTAGCGATGAAATGGTCGATCCCGGTATAGGGCATTTATCTTAGGTCGTAGTCGCCGATGTATGTACCTCGGCTGATGCCAAGCATGCTCAGAAAAAAAGAACCGAAAATGATTTGAACACCGATGAACAGCCACATCGACCAGAAAAGAACCTGGCGAACCTGCGCCAGCGGACCAAAACCACTTGCCGCCCACTGCCACGTGACCCACGCGCAACCCGCGAATCCCGCAAGAAACAAGAGGCCACCAAGAAGCAAACCGGTCTCCAGCGTGACGCGCTTCAGAACGCGCTTCAGCGACACAGTGTTGCGATCGAATCGCTCCGCATAGCTGAACACTTTTGCGAAAGATCCAATCGAAAGGATCTGCACACCGAGCAGCGTAAAGATTACGCCGAAAATCATCGTGTGAATATCCAGAACCACGTGCGGCGAGATTCGGCGGGGTCCCGGCAGAAGCCAGAAGACGAGAAACAGTCCGGCCGCGGCGAGCGACCCGCCAGGTAAAAGAAAGAGCCAGTTCGGCGCGTACAGCAGCATGAATCGCAAATGCCGCCAGCCATCGCGAAAGCTGCGCAGGTGCGGCGGTCGTCCCCGTTTGTCCGGCCACAGAGTGATGGGAATTTCCGTGATGCGCGCACCGAGTTGCGCCGCCTTGATCACAAACTCGGACGCGAATTCCATGCCCGTACTGCGTAAATCCATACGGTCGTAAATGGCGCGAGTGAAACCGCGCATGCCGCAATGGCTATCTCCTATGCCCGCCTGAAAAAAAAGATTCAGCACTGAAGTGAGCACAGGATTGCCAACATATTTGTGGTGCCAAGGCATCGCACCGGGCTTGATTTCGCCGCGAAAGCGGTTGCCCATCACCACGTCGTAACCCTGCCGCCACATTTCGACGAAGCGCGGCACTTCGCCGAAGTCGTAGCTGTCATCCGCATCGCCCATGATGATGAAGGCGCCGCGTGACGCTGAAATGCCCGCACGCAACGCCGCGCCGTAGCCGCGCTGCTCGACGCGAACTACTCGGGCACCGAGCTTTTCGGCGATCTCGATCGAGCCGTCCGTCGAACCGTTGTCGGCGACAACGACTTCGCCGCGCAAACCTGCCCCCTCAAGAGACTTCATCGCCTTTTCCACGCAAAAGGAAAGCGAGTTCGCCTCGTTCAAGCATGGGATAACCACCGAGACGTCCAAAGGCGGCGCGTCGCCGCTCACGTCGAGCCGCGTGGTCATTTCCGTTTTCAGTGCGGGCGCGCGGTCTACTGCCAAGTGCACGGCCTCCCTATTCTCTTCGATGCTGTATCCAAGCCTTGCTAAAGAACTCTGCCCAAAGCAATTCTTCGATGGGCTGACTTCCGGCTTGCATTTTGCCGCGCCGCCATTATGATGGCGGAGTTTCCGCTGTACTCCTGAGACTCCACATTGTCTAACACATCGGCCGAGTCTTCCACCAGCACCGACGCTGTAGCGGCAGGGGCCACGCGCAGCCATGGAAAGTTGCTGCAGGTGCTGGGCATGTGGTTCGGCATCGCCGCGGCCGTTGGCAATACCATTTCCGCGGGCATCGTTCGAACGCCGGGCGACATTGCCAAACTTCTTCCGAACGCGTGGTTGTTTCTGGGCGTCTGGGTCGTCGGAGGAATGTATGCACTTTTCGGCGCATCCTCGATGGCGGAACTGGGCGCATCGATTCCACGCAGCGGCGGGCAATACAATTTCTCGCGCCGGGCGATCGGCGAATATGCGGGATTCATCGTTGGGTGGAGCGACTGGCTCTCGACATGCGGCACCGCCGCTGCGGTCGGTATTGTGACTGCCGAATACAGCGGCCATCTTTTTCCCGTGCTCGCTGGCCACGTAAAAATGATTGCTGTTGCGGTCATAGTGGGCTTCGGCGTTTTGCAATGGCGCGGAATCCGCTGGGGCCGCAGCACGCAACTGATGACCGCAGCGATCAAGTCAGCCGCTTTCATTATTCTGGTTATAGCCTGTTTTGCACTGGGCGGCCACGCACGCGCTGCTGCTCCGCTTTCAAACAACGCTCTGCCTTCGATGCCTGGAGGCTGGCCGCTCGCCGTGGCCATCATGCTCGCTTTACAGGCCGTCTTCTACACCATTGACGGCTGGGATGGCGTGATCTATTTCGGAGAGGAGGTTCAGAATCCGGGCCGCGACATTCCGCGCGGGATTTTCGGCAGTGTTTTTTCCATCATGGGGATCTACCTGCTCTTGAATTTGGCTGTGCTCTACGTTCTTCCGATGAACGAAATCGCGGGAAACGATTTCTCCCCGGGCACGGTTGCGATGCGCATCTTCGGCCCGTACGGCGATCCCATCTTCCGCTCGATCATGGTCATATCGATGCTGAGCTGCCTAAATGCCAATCAGCTTTTCTGCTCGCGCACACTCTACGCGATGAGCTGTGACGGCTTGTTTTTTCGGCTGTTTGCGAAAGTCAACGCGGGGGGAACGCCAACACTTGCGCTTCTCCTGAGCACGATTGCCGGTGTTCTTTTTGTGCTGGGTTCGTTCGAACAGGTAATCGCCATGCTGTCTTTTTTCTTTGTGGCGAATTACACGCTGACGTATACGTCGGTCTTTGTGCTACGCCGGAAAGAACCCGAGATGGAACGTCCGTACCGGGCGTGGGGATATCCGTGGACAACGGGAGTCGCGCTGGCCGCGTCCGTTGTGTTTCTTGTCTGCTCAATTCTGACGGACAAGAAAAATGCGCCTCGCGCTTTATTGATGCTGGTCTTGAGTTATCCTGTGTTCCTCGTCCTGAAATGGGTGTCGCGGAGCAAGAATGCGGCCGCAAGCACGCTTGGTCCTTAGCTGGCCATTTTTTCGGCGACAGTCTTGCCTTGCAAGAACAGGAGCAAGTAATCCTTCCCGCCTGTCTTGGAATCGGTGCCGGACATATTGAATCCGCCGAAAGGATGCGCGCCGACCATGGCGCCGGTGCATTTGCGATTTAGATAGAGATTGCCCACGTGAAAAGCTTCCTGAGCTTTCTCGAGCTTCGCCGGATTTCTTGAGTAAACCGCACCAGTTAATCCAAACTCCGTGTTGTTGGCAATTTCGAGCGCGTGATCAAAGTCCTTGGCTTTGATCACGGCGAGGACGGGGCCGAAAACTTCTTCCTGAGCGATGCGGGCCTTGGGATCGACGTCCACAATGATGGTGGGCGGAACGAAGTAGCCGTCCCCAGGGGCACGTTCTCCGCCGAGGACCAGCTTCCCTTCCTGCTTGCCCAAATCAATGTAGCCAAATATCGTATTCAGGGCGGTTTCGCTCACTACCGGTCCCATATAGTTGGCGGGATCTTCGCTGGGACCGACGGAGATTTTCTTGGCGCGCTCCACCAACTTGCTGACGAATGAATCGTAAACTTTCTCGGAGACAATGGCGCGCGAGCACGCCGAGCACTTCTGGCCCTGGTAACCAAATGCCGCTTGCGCGACGCCTTCGACCGCGGAGTCCACGTCACCTTCCTCGTCCACAATGATGGAATCCTTGCCGCCCATCTCTAGCACCGTGCGCTTGATCCAGAGCTGGCCCGGCACTTTCTTGCTCGCGTTTTCACTGATGAGCAGGCCGACTTCCTTGGAGCCCGTAAAAGCGATGAAACGAGTCTTGGGATTTTTGACGAGCGCGTCGCCGGCGGTTTCGCCTGGACCGGTAAGAAAATTCAAAGCTTCCTTTGGCACGCCGGCTTCATAGAAAATTTCAACGACTTTCGCGGCAACGAGCGGCGATTCTTCCGACGGCTTGAGTACAACAGTGTTTCCAGTAACGAGCGCGGCCGCGGTCATGCCTGCGGCGATAGCTGCTGGAAAATTCCAGGGAGGAATCACGGCGCCGACACCAAGCGAAATATATTTGAGATAGTTTTTCTCTCCCTTCATGGGAACGACGGGATGCGGGCCTGCAAGGCGAAGCATCTCCCGGCAATAGAACTCAAGAAAGTCGATGGTCTCGGCGGTGTCGGCGTCGGCTTCGACCCAGGACTTGCCGACCTCATAACAAATCCACGCCGAGATCTCGAACTTACGCTCCCGAATAATGTCCGAGGCGCGAAGAAGAATCTCTACGCGCCTTTCAACGGGAACTTGCTTCCAGGAGTCGAACGCTTTGTAGGCGGCTTCGACGGCTTGATTGGCGTGATCCGCAGCGGCTTCTTGAAAGACGCCGAGGACTTGCGACGGATGCGATGGATTGGCCGATATGCGCTTCGCGGTGGTGATGACTTTCTGGCCGCCAATGTACATAGGGTATTCGCGGCCGAATTCCGAGGCTACTTTTCTCAGCGCGTCTTGCATGGCCTTGCGGTTTTCCGGCTTCGAAAAATCGACAAAGGGCTCGTTGGTGAATTCGGAAAGGTGGATTTTGGCTTCAGCAGTGGCCACGGCGCATTTCCTCCTCGAAGGGCAAACAAGTGATTGTACTGCGAGCGCCGAATGCACGACAAGGATTTGACCGCAAGAATTCGACCGCAACCGTTTGGCCAAACCCGGCGTGTTCTGGCGGCAGACTGATGGCGTCAGACTGATGCGTTGACTTGACTCGGACCGGCAACCTAAGATGACCGGACCATGGCGGAACCCCAGCCACTCATTGGGCAGACCCTTTCGCACTACCGCATCACGGAAAAGCTTGGCGGCGGCGGAATGGGTGTCGTCTACAAGGCCGAAGACACTCGCCTGCACCGGTTTGTCGCGCTGAAGTTTTTGCCCGACGATGTGGCCAGCGATCCCATGGTTCTGGGCCGATTTCAGCGTGAAGCACAAGCCGCCTCGGCGCTTAACCACCCCAATATCTGCACGATTCACGACTTCGGCGAGAAGAATGGCAAAGCCTTCATCGGCATGGAGTTTCTCGATGGCATGACGCTGAAGCACAAGATCCGGGGCCAGCCGTTGGAACTGGACGAGCTTCTTGTACTCGCCATAGACGTCGCCGACGGGCTGGACGCCGCGCATGCCGAGGGTATCGTCCACCGCGACATTAAGCCTGCGAACATTTTCGTAACCAAGCGAGGTCACGCAAAAATACTGGATTTTGGGCTGGCTCAGGTCGTTCCCGGCTCTTCGGCGGCAATTTCCGGAGCGAAAACGCAGACGGATTCCACGGAAGAACTGTTGCTGACGAGGCCCGGAACTGTGCTAGGAACGGTGACTTACATGTCGCCGGAACAAGTACGAGCCAAGCCGCTCGATTCCCGCACTGATCTTTTTTCGTTCGGCGTGGTGTTGTACGAGATGGCAACGGGCATGCTTCCCTTCCGTGGCGAAAGCACGGGAGTAGTCTTTGACGCGATTCTCAACCGCGCGCCAATCCCGGCCTCGCGGGTGAATCCCAATGTTCCGGCCAAGCTCGAGGATATCGTCAACCGGGCGCTGGAGAAAGACCGAGAGCTGCGCTACCAAAGCGCGAGAGAGATGCGGGCGGAACTCCTGCGACTGAAGCGTGACATGGATTCGGTAGTCACCGGCGTCGCGATTTCCGGATCGATTGCATCGGGGCAAGAGGGCGGCCAGCAAGCCACCGCGGCGCGACTGGCGCCAAGCTCCGTTTCCTTGCCCGCTATGCCGGCTAGTCAGGATTCGCAGGCAGCTTCAGTTCCGTTGCCGCTAGCAACCGTAAAGAAAAACTGGAAATTCCTGATTACCGCGGCAGCGGCCGCCGCCGTTTTGCTGATTGCAGTCGCGTTTTATTTCGGCTCGCATCAGAGCAAGGGCTTGACGGAGAAAGACACTGTCGTCCTCGCGGACTTTGCGAATAGCACCGGAGATGCCGTATTTGACGACACATTGAAGACGGCTCTTAGCGTTTCGCTGAGGCAATCGCCGTTCCTCAACGTGCTCTCCGACAATAAAGTCGCCGCCACGTTGCAACTGATGTCGAGTCCCGCGAACAGCAACCTGACTCCGCCTGTTGCAAGAGAGCTTTGCCAGCGCGCGGACGGCAAGGCGTTTATCGCGGGGTCGATTAGCAATCTCGGCAGCCAATACGTGCTGGGCTTGAAAGCGGTGAATTGCCAGAGCGGCGACGTCCTCGCCCAAGAGCAGGCTACTGCGCCAGCGAAAGAGAAAGTGCTGGACGCGTTGGGCGAATCCGCTTCGGGACTCCGCCGGCAACTCGGCGAATCGCTGGCCACGGTGCAAAAATTCGATGTGCCGCTGGCTGAGGCGACCACTTCGTCTCTCGACGCGTTGAAAGCGTTTAGTCTCGGCGAAAGGGCGTATCGCGAAAAGAGCCCTTCGGCGGCGCTGCCTTATCACCTGCGGGCCATCCGTCTGGATCAAAATTTCGCAATGGGTTATCGCGAAGTCGGAGCGGATTACGAAGGTCTCGGCGAATTGGAACGCGCGAGCGAGAACTACACCAAAGCTTTCGAGCTTCGCGGGCGCGCCAGCGAGCGCGAAAAACTCGTCATCACCGCGGACTATTACTCAACCGCAACGGGAGAATTGGAAAAGGCGGCCGATACTTATGAGGAGTGGATTTCCAGCTACCCGCGCGAGTACCGCGCTCATCTTGACCTCGGTCTCGTTTACAGCGCGCTGGGAAACTACTCCAAGGGTTGCGATGCGTACCGCGAAAGCCTCCGGATGGCTCCCGATGCGGGTGGCCCCTACAGCGATCTGTCCAACAGCTTGCTGGCCTTGCAGCGCTTTGATGATGCGCGCGAGACCATTCGACAGGCGCAGGCGCGAAAGGTCGACGACCTTCTCTCGCACAGCGCCTTGTATGCGCTGGCCTTTCTCGGAACGAATACAGCGGCGATGGCGGAGCAGCAGCATTGGTTTGCGGGGAGTTCGAACGAGAACGTGGCGTTTTCGCTCGGGTCCGACACCGAGGCGTACGCCGGGCATCTTGGAAAGGCCCGCGAATTGACACGGCAGGCCGTGAGCGCGGCGATTCTCGCCGATAGCAAGGAGAACGGCGCTGTGTGGGAGGAAAATGCCGCGCTGCGGGAAGCGGGTTTTGGCAATTTCGCCGAGGCGACGCGGGCGGCTGCGGAAGGGTTGAAGCTTACTCCTACCAGCCAAGGCGTGCAGATCGAAGCAGGCCTCGCGTTTGCAATGTCCGGCGACGCAGCTCACGCGCAATCCATTTCCAGCGATTTGAACCAGCGCTCGCCTCTGGATACGCAAGTACAATCGCTTTGGATTCCGACCATTCGCGCGCAACTGGCGCTGAACGCCAAGAATCCTGCGCAAGCGATTCAGGAACTGCAAGTCGCGGCGCCCATTGAATTGGGACAAATCGGATTCGTCGCGAACATTTCGTGCCTCTATCCGGTCTATGTCCGAGGGGAAGCATACTTGGCCTCGGGAGACGGCGGGGCGGCGGCGGCCGAGTTTCAGAAAATCCTGGATCACAACGGTATCGTCTGGAATTGCTGGACCGGAGCGCTGGCGCGTTTGGGCATCGCTCGCGCGAACGCGCTAGAAGCAAAATCCTCGCAGGGCGCCGATGCGGACGCCGCGCGGGGCCGCGCAGTTGCCTCGTACAAAGAATTCCTGACGCTATGGAAGAATGCCGATCCCGAGATTCCCATTTTGAAAGAAGCGAAGGCCGAATACGCCCAGTTGCAATGATTCTTTTTTATCGGAGAGAAGAGCCTTCGCCATCTCTTTTTCACGCGCAAGAATAAGCCAGAATGCGCCCCTTCCAGTTTCTCGATTCGTTTGAGTTTTTCTCAAATCCTTCGACGCAGGGCAGGCCAGTAAACCGCGGTAGCTTTCGAATCTGGCTGGACATGCCAGTCTGCCGGCGAGGAAGAAGCGCGGACGGGAACGGCGCGCCTCCTTCCTACGCGGTGAGTTCGCGTGTGGCTTCAGCGAAGATCTTCGTGTGCAGGTCGATATCGGATTCGCTGGTGGCGGGGCACATTAGTGCCATATTGTGGAAAGGGGTAAGGAGGACTCCGTGGTTGAGACTGTAGAGATGGAGGTAGCGCTCTAGTTCGAAATCAGCAGCAGCGGCGGATTCGCCCCCATTGCGAGGAGCGTTCGGAGCAAAAGTATATTCCGCCCGAACGCCGAGTCGAGCGACATTCCAGGGAAGACCGCTCTCGCGAATTTGTTCGGCGACGGCGTCGGCGAAGCGCTTGGCAAGCGGAATCATGTGCCCAAAGGCTGCTGGTGTAAGGATATTTTCGAGGGTCGCGCGCATCGCGGCCAGCGAGACCGCGTTGCCGGCGAGCGTGCCACCGATGCCGCCGACGTCCACATCTTCCAGATGGAGACGCGCGGAGATGCGTTGAGCGACTTCTTCCGTGACGCCATAGGTGGCTCCAGGAATGCCGCCGCCGATGGGCTTTCCGAAAACGACAATATCCGGCCGCAGATTCCATTCTCGCGTGCAGCCGCCGGGGCCAGCGCAGATGGTGTGCGTTTCATCAGCGATGAGAACAGTGCCGTAACGGCGACAGAGATCGCGCGCAGCAGACCAATAGCCGTCCTCAGGCAGGATGATACCGACGTTAGTCATGGCGGGCTCGGCAAGTACGCAGGCAACGTCGTGGTGCTTCAAAGCGCCTTCGAGGGCTTGCAAATCGTTGAATTCGACGACGCGGGTGGTTTCAGCGGGATTTACCGGCGGGCCGATGTTGCCGCGGCGCGGACCGACTACACCGTCGTGAAGCGAGACGAAAGTTTCATCGACTGTGCCGTGATAGCAATAGTGGAAGACGAGAATTTTGGGGCGTCTCGTGATCTCTCGCGCGATGCGAATCGAGAAACGGTTGGCATCGGTCGCGGTGAGCGTGAATTGCCAGAACGGAAGGCCGAAGCGGCGCTGGAGATCTTCGCCGACCCACAGCGAGTCTTCCGTGGGAAGCATGAGCGTAATGCCCTCGCGAACGCGGCGTGCGACCGCGTCGGCGACGACGGCAGGCGAGTGGCCAGTCATGGCGCCGGTGTCGCCGAGGCACAGATCGACATAGTCGTGACCATCAACGTCGGTGAAGTGCGCGCCGCTGGCGGATTTTACAAAGATTGGGAATGCACCGGCCCACTTGTTCATCCAATTCATCGGCACGCCGCCGAGCAGAGAAGATTGGCCGCGAAGATACAACTCTGCGGAGCGCGGGTGGTCGGCGACGAATCGTTTTTCTTCCCGTTGATGAAGCGTCTGAAGTTTGGCGCGGTCGATGGTCGTCATGGGGACAAAGGAAAGATAGCGGGGATGAGAAGAATCGGCAAGCGGCGAGCCCGGGAGAAAGCAAAGAGTTTCTACACAAGGGGCACAGAGCGCACACAGAAGAAGCCAAGAATCAGCGTAGGTCGCGAATGATTTCACGGGCGGCGTTGGCGCCGGACGCTCCGGTTAAGCCGTTGCCAGGATGCGTGCCGGAGCCGCAGAGATATAGCCCGCGGATGGGCGTTTTGTAGCGAGCCCAATCAAGAACGGGACGCATCGTGAACAGTTGATCGAGCGCGAGCTCGCCATGGAAAATGTGGCCACCGGTAAGACCGTAAATCGTCTCGAGGTCGTGGGGAGTGATGACTTGCATGTGCTCGATTAAGCTGGGGAGATTGGGGGCATACTCCGCGAGCGTTTTGACCACCGTGTCGCCTAGGTCTTTGCGGCGCGCGTCCCAGTTCGATTCAGACTTGAAAATCGTTTTACCGTCCGCCGAAGCGCCGGCAAGCTTGAAGGGAGCAAATTGTACGCAAGCGGAAAGGATATGCTTGCCCTCCGGCGCAAGCGACGGATCGAGAAGCGTCGGAATCGTGACGTCGAGATACGGCGCGGAGGAAAACTCTCCATATTTGGAAGCATCGAAGGCTCGCTCGAGATAATCGATCTCCGGGCCGATGTGAATCCGGCCGGAGAGGGAGTTGAGAAAACCTTCGATGGGGTCGAGAGCAGTAAAAACGGGAAGACCTCCAAGAGCGAGATGAACCTTGGCGACGGTTCCTGCCGCGCGAAAGTTACGGATGCGCAGAGCGAATGTCGGGTCGAGCTGTGTGGGATCGAGCAGATTGAAAAAGGTGCGCTTGGGATCGACGCCGGAGGCGACAGCATGGACGCCGATTTCTTCGCCATCGGCGAGTACGAGTCCCACGACGGCGCCGTCTTTGACGCGAATGTGCTGAACCTCGGCATTGGTGCGGATTTCCACGCCGGCCTTGCGGGCAGCATCGGCGAGGGCTCGCGTGAGCGAGCCAAGTCCACCGCGCGGAAATGCAGCTGAGCCGACGGGATGCGAATCCGCGGCGGCCCGTAGCAGCAGGACGGCCGTGGACCCAGCCGACCAAGGCCCCAGGGCGGTACCAAAGATGCCGCGAGCCGCAATGACAGCTCGGAGCATATGCGTTTCAAAAAATTCGGAAACGAAATCGGCGACAGCCATGGGCCCCCAGCGGAGCAGGTCGAAGATCCCATGCTTGCCGAGGCTGCGTACGCTGCGGCCAGCCTTGAAGAGATTCCAGAAATCCTCGGGCGACGGCGAATCAATGGCAGGTGGTGTGATCGCAACAAGTTCGCCAATAACGCTGAAAAAATGATCGAGCGTTTCGGCAAATTGTGTGTATTTCGCTGCGTCTTTTTCCGAGTGTCGGGCAATTTCGGCGGCAGTCCTGGCGTGGTCGTTATAGAAGAGAAGCGACTTGCCGTCGGGCGCGGGAGCAAAGACCCGCGGATCAGGGCGCAGAATTTCGCAATCGAGTTTATGAAACTCCAGGTCGCGCGCAATGTCGGCGCGAAGCGGCCCGATCGTGTGCGAAAGAGTAGAAGCGTGAAACCCTGGATGAAATTCCTCGGTGATGGCGCCGCCGCCAATCATTTCGCGGCGCTCAAGAACGAGCGGCTTGAAACCGCCCTTTGCGAGATAAAACGCAGTGATCAAAGCGTTGTGGCCACCGCCGATGAGAGCTACGCGCTGTCCGATGGGCATGATTAGTTCTTGCTCCCACGCGAACGAGAGGATTTTTTCCAGTCCTTGAGGATGACCTGACTGGCGATGCGGCCGGGAGCCCCCATGATGCCGCCGCCGGGATGCGTGGCCGATCCGCACATATAAAGGTTGTCGATGGGCGTGCGGTAGTATGCCCAGCCGGGAACGGGGCGGAGAAAAAAGAGCTGTTCGAGAGAGAGCTCGCCCTGAAAAATATTGCCTTGCGTGAGGCCGAACTCGCGCTCAAGGTCGAGCGGCGTTAGAATTTGGCGCCCCGTGATAATTTTCTTGATGTTGGGTGCATGCTCGGCAATGGCGTTGATAACAGCGTCGCCGAAGGCTTCTCTCTGTTCGTCCCACGTGCCCTTGGCGAGTTTGTACGGCGCGTATTGCACGAAGCAGGACATCACATGCTTGCCCGGAGGCGCGACGCTCGGATCGGTTAGGCTGGGAATGACGATATCGATGTACGGCTTGCGCGAAAAATTGCCGTACTTCGCGTCGTCATACGCGCGCTCCATGTATTCGATGCTAGGGGAAATGGATATTGCTCCGCGCAGATGTGCGCCGGGCCCAGGCAAGCACTTGAAATCCGGAAGCCCATCGAGAGCGAGATTTACTTTGCCGGAAGAGCCGCGGAATTTGTACCGCCGCACGCTTTCTAGAAAATCGCCGGGGAGTTCGCTGGGATCTAGAAACTTCTCGAATGTGAGATGTGGATCGACGCTGGAGGAAACAACGTTGGCAAAAATCTCCTCGCCGCTTTGTAAAGCGACGCCACGGGTTCGCCCATTCTTGACGAGAATTTTCGCGACCCCCGCCTGAGTACGAATTTCCACGCTGGCTTCGCGCGCCGCATCGGCAATCGCATTCGAAATAGCCCCAGTCCCGCCGCGGCTGAAACCCCAGGAGCGAAAAGCGCCATCAATTTCGCCCATGTAATGATGCAAAAGAACGTAGGCAGTACCCGGCGAGCGAATGCCAAGAAAGGTCCCAATGATTCCCGAAGCAGACATCGTGGCCTTAAGCACATCGGTCTCAAACCACTGGTCGAGAAAATCGGCGGCGCTCATGGTCATCAGCTGAATGAGCGTGTAGCGCTCCTCTGAAGAGAGGCTGCGAAAACGCTGCATCAGGAAATGCAGTTGCTTCAGGTCGCCGGGTCTGAGCGTCGTGGGATCCGGCGGAATCATGGAGAGGAGCGGCTTCACAAAGCGGCACATCGGCGTCATCATTTTCGAGAATTCGTCATACGCCTCAGCGTCAACACGCGAGTGCCGCCGAATCTCGCGCTGGGTGCGCGCGTGATCGTTCATGCGCCAGAGGTGGTTGCCATTGGGCATGGGCGTGAACGTACCGTCGAGCGGAAGAATTTCCAGCCCGTGGCGCGGCAGATCAAGCTCGCGAATGATTTCCGGGCGAAGCAGCGACACGACGTACGAACATTCCGAGAAAAGAAAACCGGGAATAATCTCCTCGGTAACAGCCGCTCCCCCAAGGACATGCCGCCGTTCGAGCGCGAGCACCTTCTTCCCTGCTTTAGCAAGGTAAGCGGCATTCACAAGCCCGTTGTGGCCGCCGCCGATGACGATAACGTCGTAGTGCCGCGTCATGCAGAATGACCCCGCTAAAAAATGCACACTGAAAAGAAGCTGAGATACGATTGGAAGACGGGACATTTTACTGGCAGCCGCCATGGCATACAAGGGCTTGAGAAAAACGGGTGAGCGACGGGCAAAGGGAGAAATTTCCGATTTGGAATGTGTTGCTTCCCGCCTCGGGAATTGGGGGAACAAAAACCAAGCCAATCCAAATGGCTCCCATTTCTCAGCGAGAAAAGATCCCGTTCGAGGTGACACCCATCAACCTACAATTGACGCGCCAGGCAGAGTCGGCCGAAGGAGAACACTCCATCTTGCCGGGGCTGCAACTTCCTGTCGCTGACGCTAATGACCGAAACTGATGAGTTGTGCGGCGCTGAGACGCGCTATTTTGCGGCCGGTGGGTATTTTGGTGGAATCTCAGCGGAACCCGGCGCTGCAGTCTTGAGGTTAGGAGAAACAGAAGCCTTAGCATCGCCGATCGCCCAGCGAATTCCGCCCGCCAGCAAATTCAGGTGGAACGGATTTTGCCAATTCTCGGCGCGGTCGCCAATGGCGTTGTAGAACACCCTCCCGCGCCCGTCCATGCGTGCCCAGACGACGGGATACGGTGCGCGTTTGTAAGCGTTGCCATTCATTGTCGAAGTGTCTAGCGTGCAGATCACGTGCAAGTCCGGCGCGAAATCCTTCATCGAATACCATTCCTCCATCAGGCTGACAGGTGAATGGACCCCATCGAGACCCGGGAAGCTGGGATCGATGATGTTAACGTTGGCAGTCTGTAGCCGCGGATCGTCCTGTTGACCATGGATGATGAACTCGCCACCGGTCATCCGAATGTAAGGATCGGACTGCTCGCCATGCGCGATATAGCGATTGGCAAGATCGGGTGTGTCGGGTGGCGTATGGAAGGTATCCGTCGCGGCATGAATCCCGACGAAGCCGAGGCCGTTGTGGACCGCGTCGAGAAAAGCCTGCTTGCCTTGCGGAGACATGGGCGGATTCTTGTCGGTGCCTTCCTGGGTGAGATCGCCGGTCGTAAAAAAGACCACAGCGGCGTACTCGTGAAATTCCTTCGAATCAAAGATCCGTCCGTCTTTCGAAGCGGTGAGATCGAAATGGTTTTGCGCTGCGAAACCACGGATGGCCGCCTCGGCAATGCTGGGCTTGCCGTCCGTCACTTTGATGACGGCGTGTTCGAAACCCGAGGATTTCGTGAACAGCAAGACGGACTTGTTTTTCGCGGCACTGGCCGGATGCGAAAGCAAAAGCCCAGCGCCAGCGGCCGCCGTGGTGCGAAGAAAATCGCGTCGAGTCGAAAGTGAGTTCATTTTGTTTGTCCGTGGCGATCGAGGATTAGAAACCTTCTTTGCCAAACCATCCTGATAGAAGACGGCGTAGTCTACTGCGAGCGGCGGAAGCAGGGCAAGTACACAAACACAGTCCACGCGCGTTCCGTATTTCCACACGGTCCTGCGCGTTACGAAAGGAAACACCGTTCTCCACTCTTGTGGGATACTCTGCGCGTCGAAAGAACGCGACTTCCCGCTAAAGTCACAGAAGGAACTGCTCGAAAGACATATTCATGCCGCCTCTGCCTGACCAAACATTTTCCGAATCGGAACGCATCCCCCGCCGCCGGTGGGCGATCGCGTGTCTCCTCGGCTTCGGAGTCCTCGTCAACTACTTCGATCGCGTAAACCTTTCCGTCTCGAAAGACGCACTCGATGCCGCCTTCGGAATCTCCGCAGTGACGTTCGGTTACTTGTCGAGCGCTTACAATTGGACCTATGCGGCGCTCCAGTTGCCGTCCGGCCTATTGCTCGACCGGTTTGGAGTAAAGAAAGTGGGCCGTTACAGCACGATTCTCTGGGCCATCGCATCCTTCGGTGCGGCCGTCTCCACCGGAATCGGCGGCTTCCTCGCCGCGCGCCTTTTTCTGGGCATCGGCGAGGCGCCCACATTTCCGGCGAATTCCAAAGCCATCGGCTACTGGTTCCCGAAACAAGAACGCAGCCTCGCGACGGCAATCTTCGACTCCATGGCCAAACTTTCTTCCGCCATTGGAGTCCCGCTGCTCGGCATCCTGCTTCTGCATTTTGGCTGGCGATGGAGCTTCGCCGCGACGGGATTCATCAGCGTTCTATTTTTCGTTTTGTTCTATGCGTTGTATCGGAACCCGAGCGAAGACCGGCGGCTTTCGGATGCCGAGCGGCAATTCATCGCCAAAGGAGGAGCGCAGCCCGAAGATCGCGCGAAGGCCGCAAAAGGTGCCCCGCTCTGGTATCTGTTGCGGCAGCGGAGAGTTTGTGGATTGGCCCTCGGATTTGCCGGATACAATTACACCTTCTACCTGCTCTTGACCTGGCTGCCTTCTTATTTCCTAGCCGTCCACAATGTGGATTTGCTTCATTCCGTCGCGTACACCAGCGTGCCGTGGCTGTTCGCGACTCTCACGGATCTCATCGTCGGCGGATGGCTCGTCGATGCACTGATCCAGCGCGGCTGGAACGCGGTGCGCGTTCGTCAGGTCGTTCTCATCGGGGGTACCAGCCTCGGACTCGGCATCCTCGGCGCCGCGCATGCCCAAAGCGCCGCTGCGGCGCTTTTCTGGATCAGCCTGTCTATTGGTGGATTGTCCGCGGCGTCGCCGGTCGGATGGTCGATCCCCTCGCTCATCGCTCCAAGGGAAAGTGTTGGCACGGTGGGCGGAATCTTAAATTTTAGCAATCAGCTAGCGGCGATCGCCGCTCCGATTGTTACGGGCTACGTCGTGCAGTCAACGCATGCATATTCATGGGCTTTTGTCGTAGCAACAGCAATTCTTCTCATCAGCATTGCGGCCTATATTTTTCTGCTTGGGCGAATGGAACCGGTGCCGGAGCCCGCGTGATTTCCAAAGATCCTAGAGGTCCATGTGTGGCGTTCAGCGCGAGTTCTTTCCTTGCCGGCGTCCTAGGTGGTGGCTGCCAACGTTGCCTACTCTGATTTTCGAGAACTCTCGGCCACGCTCTTTGGAGACTCAACGAGTGCGCGGGTCGCGCCCGTCGAAATTCCGCCATCCACAAGCAATGTTTGCCCCGTTATGTATCTGCTGGATTCTGCCGCAAGAAATACGACCGCGGCGTCCAAGTCCTGAGGCTGGCCCGGACGTTTCAATGGAATGCGATCGCAAAGATATTCGACCCATTCCTTGTTTTCATACAAAATCTTGTTTTGTTCTGTGCGAAACCATCCAGGCGCAAGGCAATTCACGGTGACACCGTGCTTGCCCCAGTCATCTGCCAAACTCATCGTCAACTGTTTTACGCCGCCGCGGCTCGCGCCATAGGGAGCAAGACCCGCGTAGCCCGCAACCGTGGTGACAGAGCCAATGTTGATAATGCGCCCATAGCGGCGCGCGATCATCCCACGCGCCACGGCCTGAGCGACAAAAAAACTGCCGCGTAGATTGGTCTCCAAGATTAAATTCCAGTCTTCCCACGTCACGTCGAGCGCCGGTTTACGGACATTGCAGCCCGCGTTGTTCACCAGAATATCCAAATGGCCAAACGCAGCTTCCGCTGCAGCAACCATTTTCTCTATGCTTTTGTGGCTGCGGACGTCCAGCTCCGTGGAAAAGGTCCGGCGGCCGATTGCCTTTATCTCCGCTTCAAATGGCGCTAGTCGATGGACGTCGCGGCTCGTCAGCACAAGATCCGCGCCCGCCTTGGCAAGCGCCAGCGCCATATACTGCCCGAGCCCCCGGCTGGTTCCCGTAACGAGCGCGACGCGGCCGGTCAGATCGAACAGCCCATCGCTCACGAAGCCATCTCCGGCGAAAGTATGACTTTCATCAAGTTGGGTTCGCGCGCGTACAGTCTTTCAAACCAGCGCGGACCATCTTCTAGAGGCGCGACGGCGGTGATGAAGGGTTTCACCTGAATCGCACCGCTGGCCAAAAGCTCAATCGCCCGCGGATACTCCCCCGAGGATGCGCAGGATCCCTGCAGCCGAATTTGCCGTGTGACCACTTTCTGCAGCGGCAGCGTCACTTCCGGCGAAATGTTTCCAACCAAGACGACCGTGCCGCCTTTGCGAACGCTTTCGATGCTCGTCTTTACGGTTTCGTTTCTGCCCACAGCTTCGATCGCCAGGTCAACCCCCATTCCGCCTGTCAATTGCATCACTTGCTCGACGACATCCGCCTCCGAAGATAAAACAATCGTCGCGCCGACATCCTGAGCCAGCTTGAGCCGCGTCTGATCCAAATCCGCAACGAAAATTCGCGCGCAACCCGCGGCGCGCAGCGCTTGCAGCGTGAGCAAGCCGATCATCCCCGCCCCGAGCACCAAAGCTGTGCTCCCCACGGAAACTTGCGCGAGAGAAACGCCATGAAGCGCAACGGACACAGCCTCCAGCATCGCCGCTTCACTAAACGAAAGACTCTCCGGCAAGCGATACAGAATGCGCGAAGGAACCGCGACATATTCCGCGAAAGCGCCGGGGCGGCGAAACTCCCCGCAGGAGACGCCCAAAACCTGCCGGTGGTCGCAGAGATTCACATCGCCGCGATGGCAGTTGCTGCAAGCGCCGCAAAAAATCGTCGAGTCAAACGTAACTCGGTCACCCACTGCAAATCCGCTGACGCCATCGCCCAGCGCAGCGATGGTTCCTGCTGCTTCGTGCCCCATGACGATTGGCGGAATGCGCCGCCCAGAGGAGCCGTCGTAACCGTGGACGTCGCTCCCGCAGATCCCGCAGGCGGCCACACTCACAAGCACTTCACCGTCGCCGGGCGTCGGGCTCGGCAGATCGGCAATTTCCAGATGCTTGTACTCCGAGAGCAAAAGAGCCTTCATCAAAATGTCCCAACGCCTTTCACAGCGAAACTCCCCGTTTCCAGGGAATAAAATCGTCTTGCGAGAGCAGCTCCGCCTTTGTGGGCGCCTGTCCGCTAACGACCTGAATCACGCGCTCCAGAATCGTTTCGCCCATTTTCTCGATGCTGGTCTCTCCCGTGATGACGCTGCCCGTGTCGATATCGATGATGTCGGACATGCGCTGCGCAAGCTTCGAATTGGTCGAAATTTTTATCACCGGCGCGATCGGATTCCCCGTGGGCGTCCCCAATCCCGTCGTAAAGAGAATCACATTTGCTCCGGCGCCCACTTGCGCCGAGACGGATTCCACGTCGCTCCCCGGCGTGCACTGCAGGTTCAATCCCGGCTCGGTGCAATATTCCGGATAGTCCACCGCCGCGGTGACGGGAGACGTCCCGCCTTTCTTCGCCGCTCCCGCGGATTTCATCGCATCCGTCAGCAATCCGTCCCGAATATTCCCCGGCGAAGGATTCATTTCAAAGCTCGCGCGCACTGCCTTGGCCCGGGCCGCGTAGTCCCTCATGAGGTTCGCAAAACGGTCCGCGACTTCTTTCCGAACGCAGCGATCGATCAGTTGCTGTTCCACCCCGCACAACTCTGGAAACTCCGAAAGGATTCCAATGCCTCCCAGCGCCGCGACAATATCGGACACGTGTCCAATAGCCGGATTCGCCGATAGCCCGGAAAAACCATCGGAGCCGCCGCATTGCAGGCCGAGCGTAAGTTTCGACAACGGGGCAGGCTGCCGCGTGATTTTGTCCGCCTCGACCATCCCCAAAAACGTTTCGCGGATCGCTTTGCTCAGCATCGCGGCTTCCGAAGCGCTCTTCTGCTGCTCGAAAATCAGCACTGGCTTCTTAAAATTCGGATCCCGCCGCTTGATTTCTTCAAGCAGCATCGGAACTTGCGCGTGCTGGCAACCGAGACTCAACACCGTAGCTCCGCCAACATTCGGATGGTGAATGTAACCTGCCAGCAGCCCGCACAGATTTCTTGCATCCTCGTGCGTCCCGCCACATCCGGCTTCGTGCAGTAAAAACTTGATGCCATCCAGGTTTTTGAAAACTCTGGGAGAAGCGCTCACCCGCTGCATTTCCCCAAAGGCGGCGCGCTTCATCTCCTCCGACTTCCCTTCCCGATAAAGCCGCGCCAGCTCCGCCACCTGGCTGCGGTAAATTTGCGGTGCCGCAAAACCCAATTCCTCCTCAAATGCCTGCTTCAAAACCGCCAGATTGCGGTTTTCGCAAAACACGAGCGGAAGAACGAGCCAGTAATTCCGCGAACCCACTTGCCCATCGTCTCTGTGGTATCCAAGAAAAGATTTGTCCGCCCATCTGGAAACATTCGGCGGAGTCCAGCGAGGGCCGCCGCTCTCACATTCGTGGAAAGAAGCGGCGGCGTGACGAATATTGCGAGTCGAAAGCAAATCTCCGCGCCGAAGATTCTCAACCGTGTGGCCCACCAAAACGCCGTACATAATAATGTCGCCGCTGGCGCTCACGTCTTTCGTGACGAACTTATGTTTGGCTGGCACGTCGGACAGCAAAACGTAATCGCTTCCCAAATAGCTGACGGTTTCGCCCTTACGCAAGTCGGTCAAGGCAACGAGAACGTTATCCTTCTCATCCAGACCCAGAACTCTTGCCTGCGTTGATCCGTTCCCTGACATTTGCATCCGCCTTTATCCGCATCTCTGTTCCTCATTCTATCCGGGTCGCTCTACACACGCCAGGGCAAGCCAGTATTAGAGCGCGCCCGCAGGCGCACAACTGCTTGCTAGCGCGTAAAGTTCGCACCTATAATCCGGTTTCGTCCCTGCGGCTCCTACCGCGGAAGAAACTCGGAGGCTTCGTGCCTGTCGGAACTGCATTTCACGAGAAAACGCTTGCGCTGTGTGAAAGCCTGAATTACCGCGAATGGTCGGGCTACTACACGGTGAGCGTGTACGAGATGCACCACGAGCACGAATACAACGCCATACGCAATTCCGCCGCGCTCATCGATATCTCTCCTCTCTTCAAGTACCGCATCACGGGGAATGACGCAACGCGTTTCGTAAACCGCGTCATTTCGCGCGACATCAACAAAGTGGCGATTGATCAAGTCATTTACTGCTGCTGGTGCGATCCCGAAGGCAAAGTCATCGACGACGGCACCATCACGCGCCTCGGCGAGCAAGAGTACCGCTGGACCGCTGCGGATCCGAGCTTACGCTGGTTTCAGCAAAATGCCCTGGCGCTCGACGTGAAAATCGAAGACATCTCCGAACAAGTCGCCGCTCTGGCGCTGCAAGGGCCGACTTCCGGAAAGCTTCTGCGCGCCGTGACCGACGCGAACGTGGCCAATCTGAAATATTTTCGCGTAACGCGCGGACAAATCGCAGGCGTGCCCGTTGATATTTCGCGGACCGGCTATACGGGTGATCTCGGCTTTGAAATTTGGATGCCCTGGAAAAACGGCGGGAAAGTCTGGGATGAACTGATGAAGAAAGGAAAAGCGTTCGATATCCACCCGGCAGGAATGATTGCCCTAGATATCGCACGAATCGAAGCCGGCCTGATTTTAATTGAAGTAGATTACACATCCAGCAAGAAGGCTCTCATCGAATCGCAAAAGTTTTCGCCGACGGAGATTGGGCTGGGAAAACTGGTGGACCTGAAGAAAGACAATTTTGTCGGCCGCGATGCGCTTGTGCGCGAGAAGAAAAAAGGTGGCCCCGAGCGCGCGCTCGTAGGCCTGGAGATCAATTGGAACGAGGTAGAAGCGCTCTACGACAAGATGGGAATGGCACCGCAGGTTCCGGGCGTGGCGTCGCGCGTAGCCGTGCCCGTCTATCGCAGCGGCAAACAAGTGGGAAAAGCTACTTCAACAACCTGGTCGCCGACGCTCAAAAAAATGATCGCGCTAGCCTGCGTAAATCGCGATCAATCGTCAGTGGGAGCTAAGGTGAGCATCGAGATGACTGTCGAGGCGGTTCGGCACACGGTGTCCGCAAAAGTCGTAGGTCTGCCATTTTTCAATCCGGCGAGGAAAACAGCTGTGCCGCTTATCTAGCGCGCTAAAACCGGTGAACAAATGCGCGCATGGAGTCCGCAAGACGCGAAAGTCACGAACAACCACCTAGCAGGCCAAAGAGTTCGGCTCAATGAACCTTGGCGAAACTCTCTTCCTTGGTTAAAAGTTCATCCAGAACATTCCTGTCCAGTAGTTTCCCTCGAAGAACTACGGCGCGAATTTTCTCCGTATTGTGAATATCCTCGAGCGGGCTCGCATCCAGTAGCAAAAGGTCGGCGATTTTTCCTTCTTGAATCGTGCCTTGTGTCTCCAGTTTGCCCAAAAATTCCGCCGGTCGTATTGTTGCCGTTTGCAAAGCCTGCATCGGAGTCAAACCAGCCTGGACGAGCAGCGCAAGTTCCTCATGCAAACTCGCGCCCGGAAAAACATAGGGAGCCGTGGTGTCCGTCCCCGCCATAATGGCGACGCCCGCGGCATTCATTTTTCCAACGATCCGCAGCGACGCCTGCATCAGCCTGGAGCGCAGCGCGAACTCTTCGGCCGTCGCCCCCTTGTCGCGGTCTTTAGTCCCGTTCTCCCAATTCGCCAGAACCTGCAGCGGAATGTACCTTCGCCGGGGATCGCGCGACGGGTCGTTTTCAGGCGTAGGAAACGCATCATTCCGCAGAAGAATCAACGTAGGAATTTGCCAAGTCTGATTGCGATGGAATTTCGCAATCAGCGCTGCCGCTTGCTCGTCTGAATAGGTCTGCAACAACTCGATCTGCCAGGCTAGTTCGCGATTCAACGACTGCCCGATCGTCGCCTTTTGGGGGCCCGCCGCAAACTGTTTCCGCATCAGCGAAGGCTCTTCGCTGGAACAAGCCCGAAGTATTCCAGTGAGATGCTCGATGCTTTTCTGCCCCGCATCGGAGGCTTCGGCTGCGGAGACACGATCCGGAACGTGCCCCACAAAAGTAATGTGCTCGCGCCTGCAAACATCCGCGATCGCGAAATAGGCGTCGCGTCTAAGATTGGATTGCACCTTGATGAAATCTGCCCCATGCGAAATCAAAGAATGGACATCGTCCGCTGCTTCAGTGGCATTCGTAACGACCAGCGATGGCTGGAAAAATGGCGGGCTCCCATCGAGATAAGGGCCGGCAAAGAAAATCCGGGGAGCTTGCAATTTACCGCTCTCGATTTCACGCCGCAATTCCAGCAAGGAATCGAGATCGCCTCCCATGTCGCGAACGGTGGTGATCCCGTTGGCAAGCAGCAGGGGCAAAATAAATTCCCGGCTGCCGCTGGGCTCGGAAGCGCCCGTGAGATGCGCGTGCATGTCGACAAGGCCGGGCATCAGAAACTTCCCAGTCGCGTCGAGAGTCCTTGTGCTTCGTGGAATGAACACCGATCGTGACGGCCCGATGGCAGCGATTCGTTCGTCCGAAACAAAAACGGTCATATCGGCAAGGGGAGTGGCGCCTGTCCCGTCAATGAGAGTGACGTGAGCGATGGCCAGAGAAGGCGGCGGAGCCGAGGAACACGAATAGACCAGCAGAATCGCCGAAAACGCAAGAAAAACTAACCGGGAAACGCGCCCGCCAGTATCCGACAAGCTCGACTCCCTTCGGTTCTCCTGTCGAAAGAGATGATTGAGGAGCTTCATTGCGCCAAGCGGTTGTACTTTTTCAAGACTTCACGCAAACGGTCGTGGGGCAGAGCAATCACCTTGTGATTCTCGATGCCAGTCATAGTTTCCGCGGCGACCATCGCATTGATCACGGCTTCTTCCGTGGCCTGCACCGTCGAGGCGAATACTGGCTCGATCAAATCATTGGGAAGCATTTTGAGTTCGACGACGTGATCCGCTCCGTCGGCACCCGAGTTTGCCGTCGAGAAAGCTATGAAAATATCGCCCGAGCCGTTGCCCGAAATGCTTCCGTCGCGGCCCAGCCCGAGTGACACACGGCGAGCCAAGCGTTTCAGCTGATGCGATACGAGCGGCGCATCCGTGGCAACGACAACAATTATTGAACCGCGATCGACTTCGCCAAACGAAGCGGAGCTGTAAGCCGCATCTTCAGGAATTTCCTTTCCGACAGGCACGCCAGCGATGCGCAGATTCGGCCGCACACCGTAATTGCACTGCACCAGAACGCCCACTGTATAGCTCGCGCGCTTTACCTCGAATTTGCGCGACGAAGTTCCGATGCCTCCCTTAAATTCGTTGCAAACCATTCCCGTTCCGCCGCCAACCGCTCCTTCTTCGACTGGACCGTCGTGTGCCGAATCAATCGCATGAAACGCGTCTTCGGGCTTCACGTGAAATCCGTTGATGTCGTTTAGCCATCCATCCCACGTTTCCGCGACCACGGGAAGCGACCACCAATATCCGGTGGGATCAGGCTGACCATGATTAACGCGCCACTGAATCACCGCATCGCGAACGACCCCGACGCTGTGCGTGTTGGTGATCATCACCGGGCCTTCGAGAAATCCCGACTCCTCCACCCAAGTCGTCCCGGTCATTTCGCCGTTGCCGTTCAACGACCACCATCCGGCAAAAACCGGATTGGACATCGTATCTTTCCCGCGCGGAAGAATTGCAGTGACTCCCGTGCGCACGGGGCCTTTGCCGATCTGGAGCTTTCCTTCGCCGGAGACAAGAGTGGTGTGGCCGACAGTGACGCCGGAAACGTCGGTTATGGCGTTGAGCGGGCCAGGAGTGCCGTCGAAAGGAACGCCGAGATCGCGTGCGCGAGGTTTAGCGGGAGGCTTATCCTGGGCCGGAACCAAAGTTGCCGTTAGGAATCCTGTGCAGAGTATTATTGCGAACTTGAAAGAAAGTCGGCGCATTTTCGAGTTGGCTCCTCTAAGGAATGCAGAAACAGACTACGCTAGATATAAGGAAAACCGCGACACGTTAATCGGGAAAAACTTTCGCAAGGGCCGCCGCGAGCGCCGTCGCGACGAGTGCTGATTCCTCAGGCGTGATGATAAAAGGCGGCGCAAGAAGAATATGATCGCCGCGCGCGCCGTCCACACAACCTTGCGTCGGATACACCAGAACCCCTTCTTGCATGGCAGCGGCGCGAATTTTTTCGGCAATCGCTTCAGATGGCCCGAAAGGCATACGTGTGGACTTGTCGCGGACGAATTCGATACCGACGAGCAACCCGAGCCCGCGCACGTCGCCGATGTGGCGATGAGAGAGAAGCGGAGCGAGAGCGTTGCACAGAGCCAGCGCGGCGGCGGGGATGCGTGCGAAAAGATTGTGCGATTCGATGTAATCGAGAACAGCGTTTCCGGCAGCGGTCGCGACTGGATGCGCCTGGTAAGTGAATCCGTGCATAAACGCGCCGCTCCCGTTTTCAAAAGCCTCGACGACATTTGCCGCGACGAGAACCGCGCCCAGCGGAGCGTAACCGCTGGCAATTCCCTTCCCGCAAAGTATTATGTCCGGCTCGACGCCCCAGTGTTGCACAGCAAAAGGCTTGCCCGTGCGGCCAATGCCGGTCATAACTTCGTCGGCCACGAGAAGAATGCCGTGCTTGCGGCAAATCTCGGCGATGCGCGCGACGTAGCCTGCCGGCGGCACCGCGCCGCCAAGCGTCGCGCCAACAACAGGCTCAAAGACGAAAGCGGCAGCTGAAGCAGCGTCGCTCTTGGCTAGAAAAGAATCCAAATCATCGGCGCAGGCCAGATGGCATTCAGGAAATGTCTTTTCAAACGGACAGCGATAGCAAAAACAAGGCGCGATGTGGCCCCACTCGGCAAGCATGGGCGCGTACTGCGCGCGGCGCGCGACATTTCCGCTGACGGTCATGGCACCAAGCGTGCTGCCATGATAGCTCTGGCGGCGCGAAAGCACGCGGTGACGAGCCGTCTGCCCTTTTTCCAGATGGTACTGACGGACAAGTTTGATGGCTGTTTCGGCCGCTTCAGACCCGCCGGAGGTAAAGTAGACGCGGCCGCCTTTTCGGAAATTTGGCGGAGCCATGGAAAGTAGCCGAGCAGCAAGTTTTTCCGCCGGCGGAGAATGGAATTGCGAAGTGTGCGCAAAGGCCAATTTCGACGATTGCTCGGCCATCGCGCGGCCGATTTCCGGAACGCCGTGACCAATATTGATGACCGCGGCCTGGCCTGCCGCATCCAGGAATTTGCCTCCATCCGCGGAAAAAAGCCAACAGCCCTCGCCACGGACGGCGACGGGCAACACCTGGTGAAAATTGCGCGGAAAAAGAGCGGCGTCGTTTGACATACGGACTCGCTGACCGATTGTAGCAGACCCTCGCGGTCCGCCACGAAGCGCGCCTAGCGAACGAACTGATTCACGCCAGATTTCTAAGCCTGCTTGCTCGCGCGGCAATTATGCTACGCTGGCGCAAGTTCTAGGAGAACTCATCGATGTTTAAGCGCGCTTCTTGCTGGATTCCATTTACGATTGCTTGCCTCTTTTTTCCCGCTGTTCCAATGCGCCCGCAAGATACGCGAAAACCAGTGCGGTTGAGCGTCGATTTGCGCGAAGCTACGAAACACATCTTTCACGCGAAATTGGTGTTACCGGTGACCGCAGGTCCGCTCACTCTCGTATATCCAAAATGGATTCCTGGAGAACATTCTCCCGTTGGTCCGATCGTGAATCTGACGGGTCTGCTTTTTCGCGCGGACGGCAACCCCATCGAATGGCGGCGCGACGATGTGGACATGTTTGCCTTTCACTGCCAAGTCCCTGCAGGCGCGAACGAACTCGAAGTCTCACTGGATTACGTCTCGCCCGCCGGGCCCAGCGCGGGACGGGAAAATCCCTCGGCGACGGCGCAACTGGCGATCTTGAACTGGTACACCGTGCTCCTCTATCCGCAAGGAGCGAAGAGCGACGATCTGAGCTATTCGGCCAGCTTGCAATTACCGGCAAAATGGAAATACGGAACCGCTCTGCCTGTCGCGAGCGAGACCGGAGATGCTATTGAGTTTCAACCGGCAAGTCTGACGACGCTCGTGGATTCGCCGGTGCTGATGGGCGCACACATGCGCGTGATCGATTTGTCTCCGGGACAGAAACCCGAGCACCACATTCATATCGCTGCGGAAACCGAAGCCGGGCTGGAGGTCGCGCCGGAAACCGTGCAGCAATGGCGGCAGCTCGTGGCCGAAACGGGAGCGCTCTTCGGCGCGCGTCATTACCGCCACTACGATTTCTTGCTTACAGAAAGCGATAACGTGGAGACGGACGGCGTCGAGCATCACGAATCGAGCGACAACCGCGTGCCGGCCCGTACTTTCCAGGATGCCAGCATCGAAGACGCCATGACGGATCTTTTGCCGCACGAATTCACACATTCGTGGAACGGAAAATATCGGAGGCCCGCGGGTCTGGCCACTCCGAATTATCAAGAGCCAATGAAAGGCAATTTGCTCTGGGTGTATGAAGGCATGACGCAGTATTACGGCACAATGCTTTCCGCGCGCATCGGAAGCTGGACTCCGGAGAAATTAAGAGAAAATCTTGCGTGGGTGGCGGCGTATCTCGATCAGCGAAAGGGCCGAACATGGCGCGGACTGGAAGACACGGCGGTTGCAGCGCAGTTGCTCTATGCATCGCCCGAAGAATACCGGACGTGGCGCCGCGATACGGATTATTACGACGAAGGCACGCTGATCTGGCTGGAGGTAGACACAATCATCCGGCAGGAGACCAAGGGAAAGAAATCGCTGGATGATTTTTGCCGAAAATTCGAGGGCGGAGAAAATACCGGGCCGAAAATCGTGCCGTACACGTTTGATGATGTCGTCGCGGCCATGCAAGAAATCACACCGTATGATTGGCGGGCGTTTTTCACGCAGCGCGTGAATTCGCATGGACCGGGCGCGCCGCTTGGCGGGCTGGAAAATAGCGGATGGAAACTCGTCTATAGCGAAACGCCTAACGAAAGCCGCGAAGCTGCCGAAGCCGCCACGCATCTAACGGATGTGCAGTTCTCGCTCGGATTTTTGGTGCGCGACACAGGCGGCGACAACAGCGACGAGGTGATCGATGTGGTTCCCGGCTCTGCGGCGGCGCAGGCGGGAATCGCGCCGGGGATGAAGCTGCTCGCGGTCAATGGGCGGAGATGGACGCCGGACGATCTTCGCGCGGCAATACGGCAAGTAAAGAACGGGGGAACGCCGATTGAGTTGCTTATCGAGAACGAAGATTTTTTTCAGACCTACCGGATGGACTATCACGGCGGCGAACGGTATCCACATCTGGAACGCATCAGCGGAAAACCCGATCTTCTTGGCGAAATAGCAAAAATGAAAGCTCCCCCCGCCGGCGCCGCAAAGGAGTAATTTGGAGCGCAAGTGCGTAGGCTTGGAAACCCATGCGAATCGTGACATCATCCGAAGTTCCGCACAGGGAAAATGCAATTCGCTGTTCTCCATCTGGAGGAAAAGCCATGCAACGAGCCATTCTGCGATGCAGTTTGTTTATCGTGGTGCTGCTAGCGGGGCAAACCGGCGTGCGAGCGCAAGACGCCGGAAAACATGCCATCACCTTTGACGACATGATACAGATGCATCGCGTGGGTGAAGCCCAGGTGTCGCCCGACGGCAAGTGGGTGGTCTATTCGGTTTCGACGCCCGACATGGACGCGAATCGCGGCGCAAGCAATATATGGATTGTGCCGACGGCGGGAGGAGCGTCGCTGCAACTGACACAGAGCGGACACGACTCGTCGCCGGTTTGGTCGTCGGATGGAAAGACGATCGCGTTTCTGTCATCGCGCAGCGGGGATTCGCAGGTCTATCTGCTTTCGATGGACGGGGGTGAAGCGAAACCCTTGACGCATCTTTCAACCGGCGCAGACATCGTGAAATGGTCGCCGGACGGGAGAACGATTGCCTTTACTTCGAGCGTGTATCCGGACTGCAAAGACGATGCATGCAACAGCGCGCGCGACGCGGAGAAGGAAAAAGACAAAGTGAAGGCGCATGTCGCCGAGCATCTGCTTTACCGGCACTGGACGCACTGGAATGACGGCAAGCGCGGCCATTTGTTTGCTGTCCCAGTGGATGGAAGCATGCCTCCGCGCGATTTGACGGCGGGCGCTAATTACGACGTGCCTCCCGACGAGCGGGGCGGGCCCGGCGATTTGAATTTTTCGCCGGACTCGAAGGAAATTTGTTTCACGGCCGTGACCGATTCCGTTGAAGCCATCAGCACGAACGGAGATTTGTTTGTTGTTCCCGTGGCGGGCGGCGAAGCGAAACGAATCACGACACAGCCGGGATTTGATGGTGGCCCGGCGTACTCTCCGGATGGAAAGTACATTGCCTACCACGCGCAATTGACGGCGGAATATGAGTCCGACCGCTGGCGCGTGATGCTCTACGACCGCGCGACGGGCAAGATCGAAAATTTGTCGGAAGCCTTCGACCGAAGCGCCAACGAATTGAACTGGTCAGCCGACAGCAAAACGATTTATTTCACGGCGGAAGATGAAACGCTGCAACCGATTTACACCATGGCCCCGCGCGTGGGTGACGCACCAAAGAAACTGATTGCAAACAGCTACAACCTGGGCATCTCACTGAGCAGCGACGGCAAGACTCTGGTCTTCGAGCGCTCGAGTTTGACGCATCCTGCCGAGATTTTTGCGGCCGCGAGCGATGGAAGCGTCGTGCGGCAGCTTACGCACCAGAACGACTCGATCCTCGCGTCGCTGAAAATGAACGAGCCTGAAACTTTTTGGTTCGAGGGTGCGGGTGGAACTAAAGTGCAAGCCATGATGATCCGGCCACCGGATTTCGATGCTTCGAAAAAGTATCCCCTGCTGGTGCTGCTGCATGGCGGGCCGCAGACGATGTGGTCGAACGCATGGGGCTACCGATGGAACGCGCAAGTATTTTCCGCGCCTGGGTACGTGACGCTGATGATCAACCGGCGCGGCTCGACGGGCTACGGCCAGAAATTTACCGACGAAATCACGAACGATTGGGGCGGCAAAGCATACGTTGACGTGATGAATGGCATAGATTTTGTACTTAAAAAATATCCGTATACGGATGGATCGCGCATGGCGGCCGCAGGCGGATCCTTCGGCGGCTATATGGCGGATTGGATCGCCACGCATACGGGCCGCTTCAAGGCCATCATCAGCCACGCGGGGATTTATGACAAGAATTCGATGTACGCCACGGAAGAGCTGTGGTTTGAAGAGCACGACATGCAGGGCATGCCGTGGACAAACCCAGAGAGTTACCGCAAATGGGCGCCGATGACGTATGCGAGCGACTTGGGAAAATTTAAGACGCCGACGCTGGTGATCGCCGGCGAGCGGGATTATCGCGTGCCGTACACGCAGTCACTGGAATTTTTCAACACGATGCAAAGACAGGGCGTGCCGTCAAAGCTAGTAGTTTTTCCGGATGAAGGCCACTGGATTCTGAAGCCACAAAACAGCAAGTTTTGGTACAAGACATTTCTGGATTGGCTGGCTACGTACCTGAAATAGGCCCAAGGTTCAGACGGCAAATAAACGCTGCAACGCGCGGCGTGCAAATCGGAAGAGATGGAAAAGCAGGAACACGGAGAGCGCAATTAGCATGACGACAATGATCGTTGTGGCCAGGGGATGCGCGGTCGCCATCCAAGTCAGCCAAACTGCCAGGACATCTTCTCCAAAGCTCAGAGCCGCATTGCTAAACGGCTCGGGCACGGTATTGACGGCGGCGCGGGCGCTGGCTTTCGTGCCGTGAGATGTTAGCGCGACGCCACCGGCGAGAAGCGCGGCAGCCCAGCGCCACTCTGCCGGAGCGGCCCCCGCTGCGCCGTATGCCAGCAACGCGGCAGCAGGCGGGCGGATGAAAGTGTGAAGCGCATCCCAAGCGGTATCGACATACGGAATCTTGTCCGCAAAAAACTCAACAACATAGAGAACTACCGCGATGGCGAGAACCGCGGGGTGCGAAAGCGCGTGGAGCGACGTCGGAAGATGGATGACTCCGAAACGCTCCAGAAGGCCAAGCGTCGCGACGGTCGCGTAGAGATTCAAGCCCGAGGAGAATCCAGCGCCTAGGGCCATCCCCAATGTTTCGATAGGATTCATTCTGCCTATCATAGCAAAGCAAGATAGCGCCGGCGGGGGTTGTGGCCCAGTTTCTGACAATGAAGTGGCCACAAGAATATTCTTCAAACGTGACATCTGCCAAAAGCCTAGGTTGCCAGTAATAAAAAAAATGGCGCCCGTCTTAACCATATGCCGACACCTTTGCCAATGTTAGTTTGACTCCTCGTTAATCGGACCGGAAACTGAGCCGCTGCCCTGGTGGACAGTTACTTCCGGACCTCCCGGCGAGACGTTCCATTTGACGATTTGGCGCGGGACAGAGATGCTGTCCACAAGGGCGGTCGTCCATGTTTGGCTTAAGCCACCTCTTCTATCCTTGGGGATTGATCCTGCAAGGCATTGCGATCATCCATTTCTTCCGACGCCGGCCGGAGGGCTACTGGTTCTACATCATTTTTTTCGGCAGCTTTCTCGGCGCGGGCGTGTACATCATCGCGGAAGTGTTGCCTGATCTCGGCCTTTTGCGCGGTGTGTTCCAAGGGCTTGGCCGGAGATCACGCATCCAGATTGTTGAGACGCAGATTTTGGATAATCCCTCGGCTGCAAACTATGAAGAGCTTGGCGAGCTCTACAAAGATCAGAAGCAATTTGCCAAAGCGCGCGAGGCGTTTACGAACGCAATCACGGCGCGCAGCGATTCGGTTTACACCTTTTATTACCGCGCGCAGGCTTCGCTCGGATTGGGCGATTTCGCTGCAGCGATTCCAGACCTGGAGCGCGTCGTCGCAAGCGATCGCAAGTTCGATTACTACCGGGCTGCAGGGCTTCTGGCAGATGCTTACGCGCAGACGGGACAATTGGAACGCGCCGAGCAGCTCTATATAGATGTGGCGCAATTCTCTACGACGACCGAGACGCTTTACAACTATGCAAACTTTCTGAAGCTCGCGGGCCGGCGCGAGGAAGCGCGCGAATGGGCACAGAAACTGCTGGCCAAAAAACGGACTCTTCCTCGGTACATGCAGCGGTATGAACGGCCGTGGTTCCGCAAGGGCAAGACGCTCTTGAAGGAATTGGCGGCGGCGAAAGTGCCAGCGGAAGCGCAGACAAGAACGCATAGCTGATTTGTAGATGACCCTTGTCTGGGTCACACTTCTCCAACGTAGCTACTGTGTCGCGGGTTGCTGTGCGTTCTGCGGGCCGAGCAAGTACTGAGCCGCTTTAAGTCCTTTGTTTTGGAAGTGCGAACTCTACAGGGGTTCCAGGCGTGTTTTGCTAAAGCGCTTATTCTAAGGGGCTTGAATGCACATATGACTCTTGCTCAAATCCCTCGATTTCGGGGCATATGGGCGGCGCGATTTAGCGCATGGCTGGCCTTGCTCAGGCGCGAAGCGAAAGAACCCCGGGAGATTCCGACCTGCGCTACATTTTCAGCAGCGTGCAATTAGCGATCAGTGGTTTGCGAAAGGAAAGAGAAAGCCAAGGCCAGGAGTGGCTATCTGGCCAAAATAAGAAAGGCCGCAGTACTGGCACGACTTTGGAGATCCCTTCTCTCGTACAAAAGTGCTGTCCATTGGGACAGCTTCCGCAACGCAGTACGTTTGTACTATCGGCATGGCGCTCGAAGCCTGCAACAATTTGGATGTTGTCTGGGCCGCTGCGTGTGGGGCCCTCCGCGGCCTGATCGTTTATTTAAGATGCGTCGCCCTCCGACGCACGAGGGACAACACAAACGTGGCTTCCGCAGCGGATCAACTTCCTTCGACTGTCTCGCCCTCGGCGAACCCCTCGAAAACCTCTGGGGAAAACGCTCCGAACAAACCAAGGATGAATGCGGTTGCTTGCGAAGTGCAGGTAATCGCAACCGGCGCGCGCCCCTCGGAAAAAGACGGGCAGCGCGAACTCTTCACGGAAGAGACCTCCACGGCACTGGTTTTTGAAAATGGCGGAGTCCTGAAGCTCTCCTCGGCCGTGATCGTTGGGCAACTCCTGTTTCTAACGCACAAGGAAACGAAGCGCGAAGTGGTGGCGCAAGTGACGCGCAAGCGCGATTTTCGTCCCACGATTTGTTACGTCGAAGTGGAATTCAGCGAGCTCTCGCCCGGATTTTGGGGTATCGAGTTTCCCAAAACGCCGGCGATGGCTCCTGCGAACGCTCAGCAAAAAGAGGCGGACCACTCGGCGAGAGCGGAAGAGGACTTTATCGGTGGCGAACCAATCGAGCCGACGCCAGCCCCCAGCGCCGAAGAAGTCTCGGCGCTGAAGGACGAAGTAGAAGTGCTCCGCGAGCAATTGAAACTGTTGCAGACACAAATCGTGGCTGGGAATCCTCCCGCCTCCGCCGAAACTCACGATCATTCTCAAGCAACAACTTCAGAAGCTCTACGCGGCCCTGTTGGCGTTGCTCCACAAGCTCCGCTTCTGGCGGATGCATCGGGCCAACCGTTGGAAAAACTGCAGACTACAGCTGGCGAAGCGTCACAGAAAATGCCGGCGGAAGTTTCCGTCGCTTTCGCAGGCGCCCACGGCGCTCTTTCTCCGGCACCTGCTTCCCTGCCGAGCGACCGCGCCGAGACACCATTCTCGGAAGAAGATCTACTACCAAAGCCCGCGCTCAATTTCGAAAATGCAAAGCCGGCGGCGAAGGCTTCTTCCAAGCCAAAGCAGAAAATCGCCGCAGACCCCCAGCGCGCTGCACTGCGCAAGGACTTCCTTTTTGCAGCGTTTGTGATCATCACTGCAGGCGCGGCGTGGTATCAGAATTTGCTTCCGTGGCTGCCGCAGCGGAAAAACTTTTCGCCCAGCACTGCTCCAAGCAGCGCTGGGCATCCTGCTCCTCGCGCGCCTGCACAGAGGGCCGACGACCATGCCGATTCCGGCAAGTCGGCGGAGACAAGCGAGGGGTCTGCAAATTCGCCGAGCGCAATTTCGCTGGATGCGTCGCAACCTGCAGCGCCGCGAACTGCGAAGCCTTCCACAAAGGCTGCGGCCGAAACGCCCGCGGGTGAAGTCAAATCGGCGCCCGACGCCGCCGCAAATGATGCGGCGGTGCCGGAGAAACCAGAGATTGCTGCCTCAGTCGGGAAACGATCTGCGGCGCCCTCGTTGAGCAAAGCGGCCATGGTTTCCGCGGTGCCACCTGCAGACGGAGCGGGTGTCGTGCCCCCCAAATTGATCAAGTCGGTCCGCGCAGTGGCCTCACCGAGCATGTTGCAATATTTTGCGCCGGGCAATGGGGATAGCGTGACGCTCGACGCGCTGGTGGATACCTCGGGGCGCGTGAAGTCCATGAAGGCACTCTCGGGGCCGGCTTCGCTGCGCAATGCGGCGATCGAAGCGCTCAAGCAGTACACCTACGAGCCAGCCACGCAGCGGGGGAAGCCGGTTGCAGCTCACATCACCGTGAAGATCAAATTCCTGTTCGAGCCATAGCTCTTTTTTTCGATTTGTGAGGCGCCGCCAAGTCATGCGGTTTGCGCAAGAGGCGGAAGGAGCCGACGTTCTCAATTTTTGCGTAAGGGTTTGGCGGGCGGGGCGAAAAGTTAATTCGCTGAGCGCAAGTGTGAGTTGGACGCGCTAGTCCAAGAACCAACCACGGAATAGTAGCGTCGGGAGATTAAGGGTCTACACGGGAAAGATGCTATTCGCGACTCCCTATCACTGGCGCCCTGCGCGCTGTGGCGAGCCCGCCAGGCCACCAGTTCCAATCGCCTGCAATGCGAAGGAGCGCCGGACCGATCACAATGCGAACAAGCGTAGCATCAATTAACACGGCGACCGCCAAGGTAAATCCAATCATCTTGACCACTAGGAAATCTCCGAAGGTGAATGCCGCAAATACCACGATCATGATCGCGGCAGCGCTCGTAATCAGGCCTGCGGTTCTAGCCAGACCCTCCGGGATCGCATCCATTTCACTCAGTCCGCTCCTTCTAGCTTCGAGAACGCGTGCGACCAGAAATACCTCGTAGTCCATGCTTAATCCGAAGACGATGGCAAAGGCGACAATCGGAACTAGGGGGAACACGCTACCGGTCCCCCCAAGAACTCCCAGAAAGCGGCTTCCGTGTCCGTCCTGGATAACGAAAACCAATGCTCCGAAGGACGCCGCGACCGAGAAAAGGTTGAGTGCGATGGCTTTCACGGCGGCGAAGATCGATCGGAACCCGCAGAGCAGAGCAAGGAGCGTCCCCACTACTACCAGCGCCATTACGGACGGAAAGCGGCCTCTGATGATCGTTTCATAGTCGGCGTTGAGTGCCGGGATGCCCCCAATGAGAAGGGTTGCGCCAGGCACTCCGGTGAGAGTTGGCGCGCCGGTCTTACGGAGCTCCCGCACCCAGTTGACCTGGTCGCGCAGCGAGACCGAACTCGCGGGTAACACTTCAAGCAGCGCCGCTCGTCCGTCGCTACTCAGGAACGTTCGACGCGTCTCCCGCGAGAGTTCAGGGAGGGAAGACCGGTTGTTCTCCGCAATCGTAGTGATGGAAATCGCGCGGTCACAGCGAGGGTCGCTCGCGAGGCGCTTGGTGAGACGATCCAGCGCATTCCACCCCGCATCGGTTTGCGCGATGGAATCCGTCGGAAGTTCGACAATGACGCGCAACGATTCAACAACGCCGCCCCGATCCATCCGTTCAAGGGTGTGGAGCGCATGGACTGATTCCGCCGCCTGCGGAAGCCAATCCCCTCGGGGGAGACTGGTATCCAATCGTCTGACCTGCCAGGCGAGCAGAAGCAAGGGAGTACCCGCCACAAAGAGGGCAAGCCAGGGATGCGCGACAATCGTCTTTCCCCATTGCCGCCAGCGATTTCCTGTACGCGCGGCCCGCTGCGCATCCAACTTTGGAGTAAAGGGCAATCGGCCCAGATCAATCCGAGAACCGAGCAAGACGAGCGTTGCCGGAACGAGGGTATTTGTAAGCAAGACACTCATTCCCGTCACCAGGAATCCCGCGACACCGATGGAACGGATTTCGCTGATCGGAACCGTCAAGAGGGCTAGAAATCCGATGGCTACCGTTGAGGCTGAAATCAAGAGCGTGCGACCCGCCTGACGTGCCGCGATCAACCCGGCGGTGGGTCCGTCGTTCCCTGCGGCAATCGCTTCCCGGAATCGGCTGATCATCAGGAGCGCGTAGTCGATTCCCAGGCCCAAGCCAAGCATGGTGGCCAAATTCTGAACCAGAATGGACAAGTGCCAGCGCTGGGCCAGGAATCCCGTAATCGCCAGCGTGGTCGCGATGGCAAGCTGGCCAACCGCCAGCGGAATCAGGGCGGCGATCAGGCTTCCGAAAGCCACCAGCAGAAGCGCGAGGGTCGCAGGGATCACCAGGCTTTCGCCGCGACGCACGTCGGCGGCGCTCGCTTTCCGAATATCGAAATTCAGTGGGATCTCGCCTGTGAGTTCGAGCTTCACCGCCGGGTAACGGCCCCGCAGTTGATTTTCAAACGCGCTTGCCAGCTGGTGAAGCTCAGGAACAAGCGATTCGACTGGACTGCCGGTTGACGTGAGTCCCACGAGAACAAACGTTCCCCCTCCCCGGCCCAGAAAAATCGGATCGCGCAACTCGAGATAGGACACCACTCCTGAAACGCCGGGCTGATCTCTCAGTGCTGCCGCGATAGCTGCTAACGATTGCCCTCCCTCCACCGAATCCGCAGGGGGGAGTCCCTCGATCACTAGGACTACGCGGTCCACAAACGGCGACCGAAAACGAGTGGCCAGTTCCTCCCGGACAATTTCAGCCTGGCTCCCTTCTACACGCGTCGCGGTCTCCAGGCGGCGCTCCGCATGAAAAGAGAATGGAAGAAGTGCGATGGCTGCTACGAGGACGATCCCTGACACCCAAAAACGGCGCACATACATAGCTATCATCATGTCATATCACGCCTGTCCAAATTAGGATTTGGTTTTGTGAAGTAAAAAAGGCCGAGCATCTGATAGCTTAAGGTTGGGCAATGCAAAAGCCAATCACAACGCTAAGGAGGCTCAGCAGCCTTGACTCGAGTCAGCAGTATTTTCTCACAAATTCTGCAGTTCATTCCTCGTTTAGAATTGAATCGGCCGTGCGCCAGCACCAAGCCGAGTGGCGTGCCCTCGGTTTCAGCAGTTGGGGCCAGTCAATTAGGAACCGGGAAGAAGGTGAAATTCCGTTTTAAGAGTCCGCTGATGAGCTTGGATGCCACAGTGAGCTATCTGAATCTGCTAAACTCTGCCCTATCGATTTAGGAGGATCAATTCGTACCTTACTTTTGCTCGGACTGCTTGCCGCCATTCAACCCGGAGTGGCAGACCCTCGCCTTGGCTGGTGGACGCTCATCTCTGCGCAGTCTAGTCTGGATCCTCCGAACCGGCTCTCCATAACACCTCTGCATGACGGGGTGCATGTAGTCATGTCAGGCGAAACCCATTTCGATTTCACTGCAAATTGGAACGGACACCAATCGTCCGCGCCAGGCAATCTCGCGTTCAATCAAATTGAGCTCCGCAGAATCGATAAGAGGCAGGCGGAGGTCAAGGAGAAAAAGGACGGATCTCTTGTGGCGACGGTTCGCGAAAAAATTTCGAATGATGGGAACGAGCTAACGACCACGACTGCGACCGCGGGCCACGCCGATCAGATCACCGTGTGGACGCGAAGCGGAGGTACGAAGGTCGCCAGTGACCTCTTCGCAGGCGAATGGACGCAGGATCTCAGCAAAACCCGTTTGCGGCAAGGTTTGGTGCTCAAAATCGAGACGGACGGCGGCGATGGGATCCGTTTCCTGGGTGACTTCAGCTATACCGCCCGTTTTGACGGAAAGCAATACGATCTAAAGAACTCGCGCAACGATACCGTGACGCTTGAACTCGTCGATCCTCACACATTGGATGCGATCTATATGAGGGACAATCAAGTCACTCAAAAGGACAGGTGGGAGGTTTCCGAGGATGGGCAGCAGATGACACTATCCACCACAGGCACGTTGGAAACGGGCCAGCGGGTAACCGAGAAGCTCTTGTTTAAGAAGCAGTAGCGGATATTGCATCTGTGCAGTCCAGAAGCCGATCGCTCGGTGACAACGCGTTGATCTCACGAGCCGCGACCGAAATGATCCCTTTGCGATACATGAATTTCAGAATGCCGTTGACCGTATCTTCCAGAGATGGATCTGCTTTGCCCCACACCGAGGCATCGCGGGCCATTTGATAAGCAGAGCTGTCATAGCGTTTGAACTCCATCGCGGAGATGTTGTCGACAGAGCCCACCAAGAAGTCCAGCAGCGGAAAGAGAAGATCTTCCTTCCGGCATCTCCGGATTAGCTCGGGAACGAAGTCGGGAAGCCTGAATGTTTCGAATTGCCGGCCAGTCGCTTTGGTAATAAGCCCGGTAATATCCATCATGTTCGAATAATCGTCCCGCGTGACATGGTAGGTCTTATTCGCCGTACCGCGCGTGGTAGAGATCGCAACGATGTTGTTCGCCACAATGTCCGCCGGAACGAAGCTGACCTGGTTGAGAGTATCAACGCCAATCCCGTGATTCACCATGAAGGCAACTAAGCGAACGGCGATATCGAAGTTGTTACCTCCACCGGTAACGGAAGGACTCACGAGAGCAGGCCGGAAAATCCGCGCGGAAAGTCCCCTGCTGCGCGCATCTACAACCACCTGTTCCGCTACCCATTTCGATTGGCTGTACCCAAAATCGAGCAGCTCCATATTCTCGTTCAGGTCGGTCTCATGCAGGACTGATTTGACCGCCCAGCCAAACACGAAGGTAGTCGAGACATAATTGAACTCTTTGGGCCTTCCCTCGAACGCCAATCTTACGACCTCATTGGTTCCCAGCACGTTCGCGTCACGCATCAGGTCGTAGTTGAACAGATAGTTCACGGTTGCACCGTTGTGGAACACCGTGTCGATTTCACTCGCGAGGAAATCCCACACTTCCTGCGTCAGGCCCAGCTTTGGCTGCGCTAGATCGCCGCAGACGGGTATCACCCGACTTTCGAACATCTCCATCAGATCGACCCCGCAGGGTCCCATTGACCCCATCGCAGCTCTAAGTCTTTGCCCACCCTGCTTCTCGTCGGAAGACCTGACGAGAACATAGATCTTCGCCTGCGTCTGTTCCAGCAGGCTTTTCATCATGAATGGCCCTATGAAGCCGGTTCCGCCCGTGAGCAGCACCTGATTGAGCATCGGTGTCTCCGGCATGGGCAAAGGCACCGGAGGCTCGAAGATGAGCTTTCTATCGTTGATCATCATCTGCTTCTCAGCGGCGCGCTGCTCTTCACGGAAAGCCGCAAGGGAATGACGCAGATGAAGGAGCGCCTCTTCGGGAGCACGCTTCAACTGTTCGGCTAGTCCAAACAGTTCGGCGACGCTGACGCGCTGAATGACGCCAATATCTACCTGCCTCGCAAGCATCTCGGCGCCTTTATCTTTCAGGAGTTCCTTTAGCTCATGCATGAACACAACAAGATCCAGGGAATCCAGGCCGGCTTCGACGAGGCTGTACGACTCCAGACCTGTCAGGCTGTACCTGGCTTTCAATTCGGCGAAAGAGGAATGCATGTCGGAATCGGACGGGGAGTTCCCCGCGTCCTTCTCCCGCGAAAAGTCGGAAAGGACGGTGAATTGACCTCGCAGCCACATCTGCTTGGTCTTATGGCGCATAATCTTCCCCGAACTCGTTCTCGGGATCGCACGAGGCGCGATGAGGGAAATCACCGACACCTCCACGTTGAGATAATTCCGGACCGCGGCGGCAATCTTTCGTGCGTCGGGAAGCGCCCTAGGATTTTTGACTTCGGCGACGATTGCCAGCGCAGGTTCACTGTCTTCCTGAATCTGGAACGCGGCGACGCAGTTGTGCCGGATCAGACCAGATGATTTCTCCACGACGTTCTCAATGTCGTGCGGGTAATAGTTTTGCCCGCGGAGAATAATCATGTCCTTGATGCGGCCGCAGACGTAGAGTTCTCCTTCGTGGAAGAATCCTATGTCGCCGGTCCGAAGGTAGCCGTCATCATAAGGAGTATCGTCCACAAGCCGTGCACGAAACTGGGTCAGAGTCAATTCGGGATTATTCCAGTAGCCTCGACATTTACCGCTTCCGGCGACCCAGATTTCGCCGGTGCGCTCTGGCTTAAGAGCGAAATGCCCTTCCGGATCCACGATCTTAACGTCGAGACCCGGGAGTGGCGTTCCACAACTGACAATCTGGGTGGCCCCGCCGATTTCAGAGACCTCCGTCGTCATGCGGGCCGTACCCAGGGCGAGGGCACGCTTGTTGACGGAAACGATGTTGCGACCGCCCAGCGAGACCGCCAGAGTATTCTCGGCCAGCCCGTAGGCGACATAGAAACTCTCGGACTTCAGTCCATAGGACTGAAACGCTTCCAGAAACCGCGTGAAGGTATCCGGCTTTACGGGTTCGGCGGCGCACATCAAGACGCGAAGCGAACTGAGATCACAGGCCTCCAGGCTCTCCTTGGAAAGCCTCCCGGCGCGCAGGCAATAGTCGTAGGCGAAGTTGGGGGCAGCCGTCGCGGTGGCGTGGTAGGTCGTCATCGCGTCGAACCACAGGATCGGCCGCTGGATGAAGTCCATGGGAGCGAACCCGTAGGTCGTACCACCTTTCAGTGCTGGATATAAATAGCACCCGATCAGTCCCATATCGTGATACTGCGGAAGCCAGGAAACGACGACCGGCGCGGGATGGTCGATCACGAGCGGACACGTATTCAGAATGTTTTCGTGCGTCACGATCACGCCCTTGGGCTCCATCGTCGAACCCGACGTGTATTGGAGAAACAAAATCTTCGTAGGATCGGCAGCCGGTCGGTCCGAAATCGCATCCACGAAATCTTCGGTGGCGATCCACGGAAGACCGGAAATATAATCTACGTCAACGCCGCACGCCGAGACTCCCCTTCTGGCGAGATTCGTCTTGAGCGATGCCTGGTAGTCTCTGCTCGTCAAGATCCCAGCCGCCTGGCAATCCTTTGCGATGTGGACCATCTTGTATAGCGCGCTCTGGAAACCACGCAAACTTGGGGGATACACCGGCACGGGGATCAATCTTGCGCGCACGCAGCCAAAGAATGCGCAGATCATTTCGAGCCCGGGCGGGTAGGCAAGCAGCAGCCGGTCGCCGGCCGCGAAACGACCCTCTTTCCACAAATGTCCGGCGATAGCCTCCACTCGCTCGAGGAACGACGCGTAGGTGTAGCTCTCTATCGGATTGCCGTTTACATCGAGGTACGCATAAAGAAGTTTGTCCGGGTGCTCATCTGCCAGCCTATCCAGGTGGCCTAAAATTGACGCCTTCATCAATCCGCGATCCTCCAATCTTGAATAGTACGCAAGCCAGTAAACGAAACATCGCTCCCCAGCAAGTGAGGTGATCGGCGATTGGGTTTGAAAGTGCAGACCTGAAATGTTGGCCGACGGCGAGAATGTTCGCTTAATTTTCTCTCAACATACGCGTCGCTCGACGCTTTGGGGAGCGGATGTTTTCCTTCTTGCCGCAAAGGGACGCGAATGGGACTTGCGGAGCTCCACCGGCCTTCTATGGTCTCTTGTGGGAAGCCCGTTTCGTTATGGTTCATTGATGGTTGCATATTAGCAAACCGTTTTGGACAATGCCAATGCGTCGTCGCTTCCATTGTTCACAGATTGCAACCAGGGACCATCCGTCCCGAATGTCCTTGATTGTCTTTACGGGCCCGCATTAAAATCTTGCTGCGAGGGTGTCGGCACGGCACCAATTTCGCTGAGGGTCAGCACCCCGGATGCGGCGTATGGAACGCGTCGGGCCCGATTAGCATGACCTCGGAGGCGCCGGTGACGTTCGAATCCGAAGCGTTGATTACTCAAGATCCGGAGACTCCGGATCTTGTACCATCGGAATGCTCAGCGGCGGCGATTTCCGAACCAGTTGGTGCATCTTCCTTTCCTAAAGTCTTGCGTCGCCGCCTGGATAGGTTTTTTGCCGACCAGAACATTACTCACAAAGCGGACCGTACGATGTGGGTCAAAATCGCTGTGGGCCTGGCAGTTCTCGTGGGCTCCTGGGTTGCTCTGTATGCTCTGAGGCCCGATTCATGGAAGTTTGTTGCCCTCTACCTTTTAGGCGGCCTCGCGCAGACATTCCTTTTGCTGAACATCGCCCACGACAGCAATCACAACGCCATCTCGTCCCGGCCGCGCGTCAACAAGACCCTGAACTATGTCTTCGATTTGTGCGGAATCAGCTCGTACATGTGGCGTATCCTCCATCATCGCGGCCATCACTCCTGCATCAATCTCCACGGCGAAGATGATGCGCTTTCGGGACGCGGCATCTTTCGTTTTACCCCCCATGAAGCCCGCGCGCCGTGGCACCGCTTCCAGCACATCTATGCGCTGTTCTTTTACGCAATGTTTTCGCTCGACTATGTGTTTTTCAGGGATTTCGAGAGCTTTTTCTTCCCGTCCCACGATTATCTGAAACGCGCCAATCATCCTTTGCGCGAATATGCCATTCTCATCGCCGGCAAGGCCTTCTACCTCACTTACATGCTTGTTTTGCCAGTGATGGTGCTGGGGAAATCGCCGCTGCTGGTTGCCGGGGCGTTCCTCCTGGTCCATTTGTTCGTCGGTTTAGCTGTAACGCTGGTATTCCAGACGACGCACACTATCGATAGCACCTACTTTCCCACGGGCCGCGGTGAGTTTGACAACGGCGTGTATCACATTTTCGCGACAACAGCCGATTACGCGACGGAAAACCCGCTCGTCGGTTGGCTCGCCGGCGGCCTCAACCATCACATCGTCCACCATCTGTGCCCTTTCGTGTGCCATACCCACTATGCTCCGCTGACCAGGATCGTGAAAAAAACCGCCGAAGAGTTTGGGGTTCCTTATCGGCAACACCCCACTATGACTCAGGCAATCCGGCATCATCTGATACTCTTGAAGCAACTGGGGAACCAAAGCTGATTCTGAACATTTTATCTTTACCCATGGCCCCGCTACCACTTCCTACACATGAAATGAAATCACCTGCGGTTCGCGGCCAATATCAGGATGGCTGGCTATGACCTCATCCACTCCTATCCCCGTTGTTTCCCGATTTCGCTGCTTCGCGGATTCTCGAGCAATGTTCCGCAATCCCGTGCAGGTTTTGTCTAGCTACAACGAAATGTTCGGCGACACATTCCGGCTCTATTTAGGTGGTCTGAAGGAGGCCATCGTCACGATCGATCCCGCCGTCATTCAGCACGTGTTAAAGACCAATTCGGAGAACTACCAGAAATCCGAAATTCAAGTAAAGCGCATGGGCCACTTCCTTGGGAAAGGTCTTCTCACCACCCACGGAGAAGCTTGGCGCACTCAGCGGCGTCTCATCCAGAAAGGCTTCGATCGAAGCCAACTCGATGCGCTGTCCTCAATCATGCAGGACTCCCTTGCCGAGTCGCTGCGGGATTTCGACAGACAGGCCCGTAGTGGCCACGTCGATATCTACACACAACTTATGAAAATTACCTTCGCGATGGTCGCCCGATCGCTATTTGGCGCACGCTTGAAGGACGAAGACATCGATCTTGTCAGCCATACCATCTGCACCGTCCAGGAATTCATTGTTCGGCAAACCCTCCAGCCCTATCTGAACCCCTGGTTCGCCGTTTCGGGGGAACTGCGCAGGCACGAAGACATGCGAACGCGCGCGGACGCCGTTCTGCTCGAATACATCAAGAAGCGCCGCAACGAATCGCCCGGCCACGACCTGCTTCAGACTTTGATGGATGCGCGTTACAGCGATGGCGAAGGCATGAGCGATGAGCTCATCCTGAGCGAGAGTATGCAACTTCTGGTCGCCGGCCATGAAACATCGTCGAATGCGTTATCATGGCTTTTTTATCTTTTGAGCTCGCGTCCGGATTGTCTCGAAAGGGTGAGGCGGGAATTTGATTCCGTGCTCGGCGAAGCGCCTCTGAGCTACACCGACGTTCCAAAATTCGAATTTACGACTCAGGTCATTCAGGAGGGACTACGCCTCTACCCGCCGTTTTGGATGATCGACCGCATGGCTGTCGCGGACGACCGCGTAGGCGACCTCGCTATACCCCGCGGATCGACGGTCATTGTGTATGTGTACGGTGCGCACCATGCTCCGCGGTACTGGCAGAATCCGGAGAATTTCGATTCGGAGCGTTTCACCAAAGCGAACGAGAAGCTTCGCACCCCCTTCACCTTCCTTCCCTTCGGGGGCGGACCGCGAGGCTGTATCGGTGGAAATTACGCGATGCTGCAGATACTCATGATATTGAGCGATCTGCTCAGAAAATACGATTTTCAGTTGGCTCCGGGCCAAATGATCGAACCTCGTCCGATGGTCATTCTGCGGCCGAAGCACGGAATCCGCATGACGTTCACTCATACCACCGCGCCGGCCCCGTGCATCGCATAAGACGCGAAATTGACCCGCAACGAACTTCCCGAATCCTTTTCAGGTCTTACAGTGCGCGACTTGTGCGGAAGACGTGCGCGCATAGAAGTCGCTGAGCGTTGCGGCGCAGGAGCTCAAGGATTATTCGTCCATCGACGAAGGCTCCCCAAAAGGGCAGAGTAAGGGGAGATCGCAGTAGGAATGTCCTTCACTATCGCTTGAGGATGAAGTACAAGCCTGAAGGTTCGCCACAAACCCCCTCGTGAAGTGGATTCGTCAAAATCGCAATTGCGGTGAGCCGCCACGAATTTGCTAGAATCGAAGCACGGCGACCCCGTAGCTCAGTTGGATCAGAGCACTGGACTTCTAATCCGGGGGTCGTGGGTTCGAGTCCCACCGGGGTCGCCATAACTTACTGGGGTCCGGCCCGGAGACATGGGTGACACAACGTACCTAAGACATAGGTAACACTTTAGAATCGAAGGGATTTTCGAGCGGTTCGCCCGCAACGGGTGACCAGGATGGTTTTGTCGTGGAGGGAATAGTCGATGTCGGGCAGTCCTAGATAGGGGCGCGACTGACGCGATTGGTGTTGACCTGGTGGTTTCGAAGCCTGATGGAATGAAGGCGTTGCTGGAAGTAATCCACAGTCCGCTGAGTCCAAATCAAGCAGCTGGAACAAATCTGCATTGAGGGGTCGCGTTACTGGAACCAGCAGAAAGCAGGGTTGCATGATCCGACGTTCTACAGGAAACCCTGTATTGATAGGAGGTCACGGCGTAGCAAAAATATCGCGTGCCCAGTCTTTTTATTGTGGACGATAACCCGTCCATTCGCCGTCTCATCCGCTCCGTACTGGAACACGAGGGATATGAAATCTGCGGAGAAGCAGAAAACGGCGTACAAGCTATAGACTCTGCAAAGAAATTGAAACCTGATCTGATTCTTCTGGACGTCTGCCTTCCACGGTTGGGCGGTCCTCAAGTGGCATCCGTTTTGAAGCGTGCGCTCCCCAAAACCCGAGTAATTCTGTTCACACTATTCGATGAGGCCATCAGCAACACGCTAGCGGCGGCGGTAGGCGCTGACCTTGTGCTTAGCAAAACAGAAGGCACGAAGAAGCTGTTGGAATCCGTGCAATCTGTACTGAAACGAAACGCCAGCGGGCAATCTGAGCTGGGGGCCTGAAGCGCCACAGCTGGAAAACAAAACTAGAGAAATAATGTAGAGAGCAACTCGCGAGCGAATACGGCCGGGTAGGTGTGGCTGCAAACGAGGGCTTGGAAAAGGAAGTAGGGAGACGTTCCAGGTCGTTTTAACGCCTCCCCCCATCATTTCCCCCTTCGGGGAATCCGATTAGCCCTATAGGAGGGTGGATAATCGGCTGTGACCGAGTTACTGATGGGACTCTCGGAACAGTGATTAGGTTACAAAAATTTCTGGAGTCATTGGCAAGAATTGCAACTGCGGTCCCCCGGAACGGGTGGGATCGATGAGCGACACATTATTCAAGTGGAACGACCAGCTTCAAGAAATAATCCTCAATCTAGATCAGCCGGACTCCTCACCCAAAGTCGCGCATTTGCGAGACGCATTAACGGTTCGACTTCGCATTCTGACACCGGTGGATAATGACGAGCGCAAGACAATCGAAGGCGCATTATCCAGGATCGAACAGGTGTCGGGGCTAAACGGCAAAAACGACGCCTGGTCCGTTAAAGCCCAAAGGGTTAGCTAGCTAGTTCTCGGATCCGTTAGTGGCTTGCAGCTGAACGACGTTTCTGGCTCAACTTAACAATGGAGGGAATAAGCGTGTCGGCGAGGTTCGCCTTATCCAACAAGATAGTCGCGCCAAGGCTCTCAGCCAAGGCCTTGGCATCCTCATCGTTCGAAAGAGAAATCGCTAATAGCTCCGAGCAGCCGTTCAAATGCGATTTCACGTCTTGAGGGTTAAAACTGGTTTCGTCCGGCATATACAAATCCATCACAATCACTTGTGGCTTCAGATCGTTCGTCATCTGGATTGTTTGCGCAAAGTCAGCGGCCTCGGCAAGAATTTCAATTTCGGAATGATTCGTCAGAAGCTGACGAATCCCTTTGCGCACGATTTCAGAATCGTCCGCGAGAAGTATCGTGATTGACACCTCGCTTTTTTGGGCGCCGACCAAGCCGACCAAGCCTTGAGACATGTTGCACCTCGCATGCAAAGTGGGCCAGATTAAACTATATGCATGATTCCCGCCAAAGACGTAAGCCTAACTGTTTTATTCCGAACGGCTTTCTGACGCACCTGGATTCCACAATGTTTTGGCCGAGTAAAAAATACAGGTTTTACTGTATGCGGAGAAATTATTATATGCCGTGATGGTGCTCAAGACCTCTGCTATTTGTTTTTGTCGCCTCTAGGGTCTTAATGCGGATCGTTGTCGGAGCCGGGCCCGGTAGCGCTAGGTCAGTTCGACATCCAAGTGCGTCGCAATGATCTCTTCAAGATCATTCAATGAATCGCGAACCCGTGAAATCATACTTTCACGCGCAGGCTCACTGAGAAGCCTTGCAACTCGGAACATATTGTGGGTAGCTCTGATCTTCACACGAAGATCAGTTAGAAGGTCAAGAGCACGAAGTTTTCCTGAGAATGAGGCCTGATGCAAAGCTGCATCTACGCTATCGACGAGATTGTCCAAGCCTCTTATCCGATTCTCTAGCTCAATTTCTGAAGCATATTCATCAATCTGAATTGATTTATGCTCGGTCGGCGGATTCCCAGCATTCAAACGGATTGAACCCATAAACATCCTCCTCGGCAAGCATTCACGAAGCCGGGCTGCCACATCCGAGACAGGGCATGCTCTCTAAACGCAACCGCCGTGCCAACTCGCGAGTTTTCTAGAAGACTATGAAGAGAAGCGAGTTATCAAATGCGTTGCGCTCGATCTGTGCGGTGCGAAGCGTACTATAACTGGAATATTGTTCATTCTCATTTGGACTCCCAGTCTATGACGGCCGAGACGAATTTCAATCCTATGCAGAAATATCCGCCCGGCAGAGGCTCACAATAAACAACCTTCGCGGGGGCTCTAAACTCGCCTGACGCGGAAGCGAGTCGTGGCTGCTCTTTAGCCTGCCATCGGCGTCTCGTTACGACGCGGGCTCCCCGGGAACTCACGTTCACCGTCATCGCCTGCTCGGCAACGAACATCTTTTCCGCGGTTACAAGGCATACTGGGATTGCCATCGTGACGCGCTTTTCATTTCTTCCGTCCAAGCGCATTTGACCAGCATTTTTCCGAGACCGCCCTTGCCAGGAGCATGGAATGATCGGAATTGCTCACAGATTGTCCTCACACGACTTTCTGAGACCTCCGCTTTTTCTCGTACATGGCTTTGTCCGCTTGCACCATGAGTTCGCCGAGCGTAATTGCACACTTCGGATCGAACCGCGCCACTCCAACGCAAAGGGACAATGCGTAGCGCAGCTCCGTTGCACTCGACTTTTTGAGATTCTTGTCTAAGCGACGGAGAATGATTTCCTGAGTTTGATTCGACGTCTCCGAGGCCAGTACAACAAACTCATCGCCACCTAAGCGAGAAAGAATGTCGGAAGCACGGAATGATTGTTCCAGAGCGTCTGCCGCCCGAATGAGCGCCAGATCCCCTTCGTGGTGACCGTAGGTGTCATTTATCTTCTTGAGATTGTCGACGTCACAGAACAATAGCAGCAGGCTCTGGCCATTGCGCTGGGCCAGTTTGAGCTGCTGAGTGGCAGCAGCAAAAAAGCCGCGCCGATTGAAGAGGCAGGTTAGATCATCCGTGAGGGCGAGACAGCGGAGTTCTCTGTCGAGAAGGGCCTGCTTAACTGCGCCCCAGACTGCCGGGTGAGTCGCGACCCGTACCGTTTGCATGTCGGGGTGGTCAGACTTCAGAAGTTTGGAAATCTCGTCCACTTCCTGCAATATTTGACCAAACTCGGAATCCGAGGCTTGCAAAGCGGAAGAAAGATTTTCCGCGAGGCCGTTTTCTACAGGGCCGTTCTTCCGACCCATGGTGAGAACCTTGCGATTGGATATCTGCTTGGGCAATTCCGTTTTCAGGCGAGTGGCCTGCGAACTCTTATCCGCGTGCAATCCTGGTGTAGGCATCACCCCTCCTGCGATCAAATGCAAAGAGCTTCCTCACTGGCAAGCACATGGTTCCATTGAACCGGACAGACGACAAGCGGGTAACGCCCCTATTGCTGGTGCAGGTGATTCCACTAGTACTTGCGGCTGAAGAAGCAATTTTGAAGCATAAGGGAAGAGACCGGCCTATCAGCACTGGCAATCACTTAGCTCTGAACTAAGGTATTTACCTGAGGCCAACGGCAGGGGTTCACTTGCTTGAGCTAGCGGGTAAGTCATGGTATTTGTTCGAAACCTACAGGGGGCCCACCTAGTTAGGCGGTCAAGTTCCATGCCGTTCGGGGCAAGGAGATTCGATTCATGTCCAAACGAGAGAATATTGCGAAAGACTCTGGGACACGGAGCAATCCAAGGGTCGAACTAGTGCGGAGTGAAGCCCCGTCAGAGCTTCTTCGCGAGCTCGTGGCGCACCTCCGTCAGAACCGCACGCAGTTGCGCGAGGAGTGGGTGGTGCGCATCACCGAGACGCGGCTGCTTACCGCGATGACCAAGGAGGAGATCTTCGCGGAAGCAACTTCGGTGTACGACAGCTACGTGGAGGCTCTGGAAACCGAAGCATTCGAAGCGCTGCAAGCTTACGCGCGCAACCTGTCGGAACGCATTATTCCCCGGGGAGTCGAGACCCACGAAGTCGTCGGCATCGTTCTCCTGCTTCGCGACGTGCTAGCCCGCTCTCTGTTCGCCAAGTACCAGACGGATTTCAAGAAACTGAATCGCATCCTGGATGCTTATGAACCTGCCGCGAATCGCATCGCGAACACCGTGGCCGTAGGTTTCGTGCAAGAGCGCGAGCGCGTCATCCGTCAGCAACAGGAAGCGATCCGAGAACTCTCCACTCCAGTGTTGCAGGTGCGCGAACGATTGCTGATTCTGCCGATCATTGGCGTGATCGACCCGCAGCGCGCCCGGCAATTGACGGAACAGCTCCTGCGTGGAATCCGCACCAATCGTGCGAAAGTCGTGGTGATCGATATCACCGGTGTAGCGGCGATGGACGTGACGGTTGCGAACCACCTGGTGCAAACAGTGGAAGCTTCGCGGCTGCTTGGCGCGACGGTGATCGTCACGGGCCTTTCGCCGGAGATTGCGCAGACCTTGGTAACGATCGGAGTCGATCTCGGCAAGATGAACACGGTGGGCGACCTGCAGGGCGGCATCGAGCAGGCCGAAAGACTATTAGGGTACAAAGTGGTAACCCTGGCGGAATCGCGCTAGAGGACCGGGAGGAAAGGCTGCGTGGAAGTCCCCATTCTGAAACAGGGAGAGGTGCTGATTGCAACTTTTCAGGCGGCCCTTTCGGATGCGGATCTGAACGACTTGCGCATGGGCCTCGTCCGGCAAGTTGTCAAATTTCGGTCTCGCGCCGTTATCGTGGACGTTACGGCGATGGACGTGATGGACTCGTTCGCATCACGAACGCTTCGGGAGATCGCGCACATGATACGGCTGCGAGGCGCGGAAACGGTCATTGTGGGAATTCAGCCGGAGGTGGCCTTTGCTATGGTTCAACTCGGTTTAACATTGGAAGGAGTCGCCACAGCCTTGGACCTGGAAGAAGGTCTCGCGTACTTGAACGAGAAATTCAAGACCACAAACTGAAGGTGAGCCACAGTGTTGGCAGAAGAAGTCGAGGTGGCCATCAGCTCCGACCAGGATATCGTGTTGGCCCGCCAAAAGGGTCGGGTTATGGCGATAGAACTTGGGTTTTCGTCGGGTGACGCTACTCTCATCGCCACAGCAATCTCGGAACTGGCCAGAAATATCTTGTCATACGCCCGAAGGGGCGAAATCACGCTGAAAATAGTCCATGCCGCGAGCCGACAGGGCATCTCGATCATCGCTTCCGACAGCGGTCCTGGAATCCGGGATATTCGCCAGGCCATGCGAGACGGTTTCTCGACATCGGGAAGCCTTGGACTCGGCCTGCCAGGAGTACGCCGGCTGATGGACGAGTTTGAAATCGCCTCCGAACCAGGCCGCGGGACGATCGTGACGGTGAAAAAGTGGAAACAATAAACGTGCCGCTGGTGGAGTATGGCGTAGCGAAGTTTATTCTCCCGGGCCAGGGCGAATCCGGCGATCGCCATGTGATTTGTTGTGGGGGCAAAGGAATTCTGATCGCGGCAATGGATGGGATTGGGCATGGAGAAGAAGCCGCCAACGCCGCAGAGGCTGCGGTTGCCATTCTCAAAGGGAATGCGGAAGTACCAGTGATTTCTCTGGTAGAGCGCTGCCACGAAGGTCTCCGCTCGACGCGCGGAGTGGTACTGAGCCTTGCTTCCATCGATCCGGAACATGGCATGATGACCTGGCTCGGTGTTGGAAATGTTCAAGGAGTTTTGATGCGCGCTGGGGCCCAGAAGGGGAGCGTGCAGGAGGTGCTGCTCCTGCGCGGCGGCGTCGTCGGCTCGCAATTGCCTGCCCTGCAAGCCGCCGTGCTTCCGATTGCGAAGGGGGATACTCTGGTATTTGTTACAGACGGGATTCGAGGTGAATTTGTGGAAGGTCTTTCCTCCCTGGAGTCCCCGCAACGAGCTGCTGACAAGATTCTCAAACAGCATGGCCGAGGAAACGACGACGCGCTTGTTTTGGTGGCGCGGCTAACCGGGGTTCGCGCGTGAAAACAACAACCAAACGGAACACGAAGCGGTCGGCGCCTTTTGAAGAAGAACATCGTGCGGCATTCGATGAATATACACAGCGTGGCGGCGAAGCCGCGTTGGGTCGCGCGTACGAGCTGGGGCGCCGCGCCATAAACGAGAAAAAGAGCCTCATGGAAATCGCTTCTCTGCATCATCAGGCTCTCCACGGGAGACTTGCTGGTGCCGAGGGAGGGGCGCGCTACCAGAATTTACTGGCAGCGGCTGCCGAATTTCTTGCCGAGACCCTATCTCCCTATGAAATGGCACACCGTGGGGTTCAGGACGCCATCACGGCTCTGCGGCAGCTCAATGAAACGCTTGAGGAGGAGATCAAGCGCATCGCTTATGCTGTTCACGACGAGGCCGGACAGCTTCTCGTGGCCGTCCATCTTGCGCTGGCAGACGTCGCGCGCGAATTGCCGAAACCGCAAAAAGAACAGGTTGGACGGATCGAGGAATTGCTGAACCAGGTTGAGAAACAGCTGCGGCGGTACTCGCATGAACTTCGGCCAACGGTCTTGGACGACCTTGGCTGGATTCCGGCCATTCGTTTCTTGGCGGAAGGAGTTACAAAGCGCGCCAATCTCCGCATTCAAATCAAAACGACGGTCGCGGGCAGGCTGCCCAGTCCCATTGAAATAGCCCTCTACCGCATCGTTCAGGAAGCGCTGACCAACGCAGTGAGACATTCTAAGGCGAGCCGCGTCTGGATTCGGGTCGGCCGAAAAAATCGAATATTTTGCTGCTCGATTGAAGACGATGGCGTGGGCTTTGACGTACGGGCAGCGCAGTCGGCTGGGAAGCGAAGAGGTCTTGGATTAATTGGCATGCAGGAACGCTTGAACGCGATTGGTGGGACACTGTCGATAGAATCGACGCGAGGAAGAGGAACTAGACTTTTGATTCAGCTGCCAGTGGAGACTACAAATGCCAATTCGCATCGTGTTAGCTGACGACCATGTCCTCGTGCGCCAGGGGCTGATGTCCTTGCTCGAGCGCGAAGGATTTCAAGTCGTTGCGGAAGCCTCCGATGGCCAAGAGGCTGTTCATCATGTGGAGTCGCTCGAGCCCGATATCGCCGTAATGGATATCAGTATGCCCACGCTGAACGGATTGAATGCCGCCCGGGAAATAAGCCGTTCTTCTCCAAAGACCAAGACTATTCTGCTCACACAACATGACGAAGGTCAGTATATCCGGGAGGCGCTGGAAGCAGGTGTGAAGGGATACGTGCTGAAAAACCAAGTTGCCAGCGATTTGCTGCTGGCCATTCGGCAAGTTTCGCGAGGCCAGGTTTATCTGAGCCCCGGCGTGTCCAGCGCTGTCATGGATGCCTATCGCTCCAAATCCGAAAAGCCCAACAATCCATTGACGCTGCGGGAGAGGCAGGTGCTTCAATTGATCGCTGAAGGGAAGTCCACCAAAGACATCGCATCTTTGCTTGGCATAAGCGTGAAAACAGCCGAATCTCATCGCACAAGACTCATGCAGAAGCTAGACATTCACGAGAAGGCAAGCCTGGTGCTTTATGCCGTCCGTCATGGTGTCGTCCAGCCCTAACCTCGCCTAGGCACGACTTGAGAACAATCATTGACGAATACCGTGCAAAGCCGCCATGCATGGCATGGGAATTGGTGATGACGCATACCACCGTAGTGCGGGGCGCCTAGCTCCTCCGCTCCTGCGGGAGCCGTGGGAACAAACGGCGCAAAGACGGCAAATTCCAGAAGGGCGGCATCCGTCGGTATGGCGGATTGTACGGCGGCGAACGTCGCCCCAGCGATTTAACTCGTAATAGCGCTAGCGGCGGCGGCATACTCAGGCGTTCTTCAGCGCGCCTGTCTTGGAGGGAGCGGTTTCCGTCATGAAGACAGCCGCAAGCAAAACCAAAATCGCTCCGGCGCTGGCAATCCAAAGGGGTGCACCGAGGCCGTAACGATTTGCGACGGCGCCTGCCAGCGCGGGAGCCATCGCGCCGCCGACAATTTCTCCGACCAGCGTCGCCAGCCCGATGGCAGTGGCGGCAAACTTTGCGGGAACGCTTTCCGTCGGAACCAGCACCAAGACAAGCGGCGCAATGCCCTGCCCTCCGTTGACAAGAAATCCCGTAGCCGCCATCAGCCATGGATGCGCGATCAGAAACGGCACCTCGTAGATCAGCGGGGCCATCGCGGAGATCAGGGCAACAAACATCAGCGTGGGTTTTCGTCCCGCGCGGTCGGAAATCCACGGAAAAATCCAGCCCCACATAAAAGCGCCCAACCCACCGGCGCCAATGATGAATCCGGCGGTTGTGGCGGACCGCTTCGGAACCTCCGTGATGTACAACGGCGCGAAGGAATGCATCACGAACAGCCAGGTCATGAAGCCCGCTGCCCCGGCGCAGCAGAGCTGCATATTTCGGTACCGAAGCAACGACAAATAATCCTTGAGCGAAGGTTTCGAGTGGTGGAGATCGCCGGAGTCCGGCTCCTTCACAAATTTCCAAATCAGATTGCCAAGAATGATTCCGGGAACTCCCGCGGCGAAAAAAGCTGTGCGCCATCCGAATCGTGCCGCGATTTGCGTTGCCAGTATTGGCGCTAGCGCCAGCCCTGCGAGAGCGCTCGCGCTCACAACAATTCCTATGTTGCGTACCCGGCTCCTCGGCTCGGAAGACGCTTCTATCATGGAAGTCATCGTCGGCCACGTCGGTCCCTCGGCGATGCCCATCAGGGTGCGCGCAAAAAGCAGCTCGCCGAAGGACCGCGCAATCCCCGAGAGCCAGGAAAGTACGGAAAACAGAAAAACGCTTGGAATCAGAACGGGACGCCGTCCGATACGATCGGAAACTGCTCCGAAAATCAAACCCGACCCTGCCCATGCGAGCGCCAAGGCTGACGCTAGCAGGCCAACCTGCGCGTGACTCAGGTGGAGATCCGGAGCAATAAACGGCGCCAAATACAGAACGCTCATGCGCGCTAGAAAAACGCTGCCCCACGTGAGAAAAAAAAGTGCCACCAGACCCCTTTGATATCGCTTCGTATTCGGCACTCCCTTTTTCCTCCCTGCAGCAAATCTACGCCTCAGTCCATCGGCAGCCCGACGTAATTTTCTGCAAGCGACACCGAAGCAGCCCGCGAACTGGTCACATAGTCCAGTTCGGCAAGCTGGCGGCGCTGGTCAAACGCGTTTCCTTCGGAAAAACGATGCAGCATCGACGTCATCCACCAGGAAAAACGCTGCACTTTCCACACGTGCCGCAAACAAGTTGCTGAATAACTGTCCAGGAGTTCCGTTTTCCCGGAAGCGTAATACTCCCCCAGCGCACGTGAGAGCACACGAATATCTGCGACTGCCAGATTGAGTCCCTTCGCTCCCGTTGGAGGAACGATGTGCGCCGAATCTCCCGCAAGAAAAAGTCTTCCATACTGCATCGACTCAACGACAAAACTCCGCATTCCCGTGATGCCCTTTTGAAGCACGGGCCCCTCGGCAAGCTTCCAGCCATCGATGCATTCGAGTCGCGTGTGGAGCTCCTGCCAAATCCTGTCGTCTGGCCAGTCCGCAATGTCTTCGTCCGGCGCGCACTGAATATAAAGCCGTGAAATCTCCGGCGAACGCATGCTGAGCAAGGCGAAGCCACGATCGTGATAGGCATAAATGAGTTCTTTCGAGGAGGGAGGAGCCTGCGCCAAGATTCCCAGCCAAGCAAATGGGTAAATCCGTTCGAATACCTCCAACACTCCTGCCGGAATCGCGGGGCGGCACACGCCATGAAATCCGTCGCACCCTGCGATGAAATCGCAGCTCAGCTCTTGCGCGGCGCCGTCCTTGCGAAACTTGATTATTGGCGTGGTACCATCCAACTTGTTCAGGCCGGCGTCCTCAACCTCAAACAAAAGCTGTCCCTTCGCCGCGACGCGCGCTTCAATCAGATCCTTCAACACTTCGTGCTGCGCGTACACCATCACCGATTTCCCTCCGGTGAGTTCCTGAAAATCAATCCGGTGCCGCCGGCGCGCAAATTGCAATTCAATTCCGTGATGGACAAGCCCTTGCCGCATCATTCGCGCACCTACGCCCGTTTCGTTCAACAGATCCACCGTGCCCTGCTCGAGAATCCCCGCGCGTACGCGTTCCTCGACGTGCTGCCGGCTGCGCGCTTCCAGCACGACCGATTCGATCCCTTGCAAATGCAAGAGGTGCGAGAGCATCAGCCCGGCCGGCCCTGCCCCGACAATTCCTACTTGGGTTCTCACGAGGAGTCGCTTTCAGTACGTTTCAATTCTATGGAACGCTTCAGGGCTTGTGCTCGGCGATAACTTCCATCGCCATGTGAAACGCGGAATTCGCCGCCGGCAATCCGCAATAGATCGCGCTCTGCAAAAGTACTTCCTGAATCTGTTCGCGGGTCACGCCCACGGTCAATGCCGCCCGCAAATGCATGCGCAACTCGTCGGGACGATTCAGCGCAACCATCATGGCCACAGTAAGCATGCTTCGCGTATCCTTGGGCAGTCCCGGCCGGCTCCAAATCTCTCCCCAGGCGTACCGCGTAATAAAATCTTGAAACGCCTCCGTGAATTCGTTTCGGTTCTTGAGCGTTGCATCGACGTGCGCGTCTCCCAAGACGCTGCGACGCGTTTTCATCCCCTGCTCGTAGCGCTGGCGTTCATCCATGCGAATACCTCCTCGGACCCTCAACAATACACAAAAACGAGCGCCCAAAAGGGCCGGCGCGCGATAATCGGAGTCCCTCTCGCCGTCGGCCATGGAACTGTAGGTACAATCTCGCCCGCCGTTCGATTTCAACATGCAATCGCCGTCAAGATGGTATAGCTTCACTTCCGCCAGCACGCATTACATCGATTCCGGAGTTAAACGTTGAGCACGGTGAGAGAAGTCACGTATCAGGTCTTGCGCGAGTTAGGCATGAATCTGATCTTCGGCAATCCGGGCTCGACCGAATTGCCTTTTCTTCGCGAGATGCCGCCCGATTTTCAGTATGTCCTCGGTTTGCACGAACGAACCGCTATTGGCATGGCTCTGGGATTCGCGATGGCCAGGGGCAAAGCCGCGTTCGTCAACGTGCATTCCGTCGCCAGCGTCGGCAACGGTCTCTCCGGCCTAATCGACGCGTTCTACTGCCACGCCCCGCTCGTCGTGACCACCGGACAGCAGGATCGACGACAAGTCCTTGCCGAGCCTTTCCTCGTCAGTCGCGCGGTGGAGACCGTCAAGCCCTACGTGAAATGGGCCTACGAACCGCTTCGCGCCGAGGACGTGCCCGCAACTATCGCGCGAGGCTACTACCTCGCGATTCAGCCGCCGATGGGCCCGGTCTTCATTTCCATTCCGATGGACGACTGGACTCACGAATGCCAAAGCTTGAGCGTGCGCAGAGTTTCTCAAATCGTTGAGCCAGATTCCACGGCTCTCGATGAAGTCGTTCGAGCGCTGAATTCAAGCCGCAACGCCGCCCTCGTCGTCGGCGCACAAATTGAAGAGGATCACGGCTGGGACGAAGTCGTCGCGCTTGCGGAACACCTCAACGCCGACGTCTATCAACAGCCCATTCCACCGCGCTGGACTTTTCCGCGAACGCATCCTCTTTTTCGCGGAGGTTTGTTGCCCGCGCAGCGCCCGCTTGCCAATCAACTCGCTGGCTACGACACCGTCGTAGTTCTTGGTGCGCCAGTCTTTCTTTATTACGCCTACGTCCCTGGCCACGCCATCAAGCCCGGCACCAAACTCTTTCAGATCACGAATTCTCCGCAGGATGCTGCCGCCGCGCTGGCAGGAACCAGTATAGTAGGCAACCTCGCCGCTGCTGCACGCTACCTTCGCGTCCATGCCGAGTCCCGAGATCAAAAAACTTTATCGGCTCGAAAGAATCCAGCGTCCCCGAACCCCGAATATCCCATCACAGCCGCTTATCTCTTCAGCTTGTTCAACAAAGTTATGCCGCGAAACACGATCATTGCTGAGGAGTGTCCTTCCTCCAAAGGCGATCTCGACAAGCATGTTCTGCTGGATGAACCCGGATCGTTCTATTCCGTGCCAAACGGCATTTTAGGATTTGCCCTTCCCGCCGCCGTTGGCTTGCAGCTCGCGCATCCCGAAAGAAGAGTCGTATGCCCGGTGGGCGACGGCTCCATCCAATATTCCATCCAGGCTCTGTGGAGTGCGGTTCAGTACAATGCTCCGGTGATTTTTATCGTTCTGCGCAACGGCGACTACACGGCCCTCAAATCCTTCTGCGATTTCACACAAGTCGGCCGCAATGTTCACGGCATGGATTTGCCTGGGATCGACATCGTGAAAATCGCCCAGGGCTATGGAATGCCCGCGCAAGAAGTAGACCAACCCGCGGAACTCGAATCCGTTCTGAAAGAAGCCTTCGCATCGCAAGGCCCACGGCTGATCAGCGTCAACATCGCAAAAGGCGGACAGACCTGCATGGGCATGGATCAGTCCGTTAACCCCCCGAATTACGGATAGAATTGCACCCGTCCATCTTGTTGCCGCTATGCAGTTTGCTCTGTACTTTCCGCCTCTTGACGGAGCAGCCCCGCAACCTGTTATCCCTCTAGCTGCGCTCCCGCCCGAATCCTCGCCGTGAAGCTTTAGCTCGTCTGCTCGCCGAGGCCCGGCGAGGTTTTTGGGAAGCCAATCGCGACGCCCTTTTCAGCAAATCCCGCAAAGCGTCCGAGTGCACGTGCGGAAGCCGGACCAAAACCCACGGGTATTTCAGGTAATGGTCGGTGATGTAGTAGGTTTCCGGCTCCGCGGCCATCATCTCTTCGCGCTCTTCAAAAGTCGTGCCCACAACGAGCGATTGTCCATCTTCTTTAAGGCGCGCGATTAAATTGCCTCCGATCTTAAATGCCGCCGTTCCATACGACGTTCCTTCTTCCACATGTTCAAGCGATAAGGCAATCTTGCGGACGTCCTTAAACGTCACCGGCATTGCACGCTCTTTCGCTGCTGGAGCATTCGCAACGCATATGGATTCGTTAAGAGCACGGTAAACCGACCTCAGGCGCCCAGTATAGGCTCATTCCGACCGCGGCTCCCTGACACTCTTTGTCGCTTACAAAAGGAGGGGGGTAAGTTCGGGAGCTTCGCGTCTTACTCCTGCGTATGCCCGCCGCGCGCGGAGTAGAGTGAGATATATCTCTCGCTCCACCCAGCCTGGGACTCCCTAGAACGAATACTTCAGCGAAAACTGCAGTTGCCGCGGATTAAACATCGTTCGCGGTCCGCCAAACAGCGGGTTGGCAACTGGAGGACCACCGGCGGGGCAGCCCGTATCTTGTGCATGCTCCACCGAGATAGAGGCAGCGTCCTTATAGTGGACCGGAACCACCCCATCGCAGAAGTTATAGGTTCCGTACACGGAAGTCACTTCGTTGACGTTCGCACGGTTCAGCGCATTGAACGCGTCAACCGCGACCTCGATCCTGTCGTGCTCCCGGAACTTGAAGTGACGCGACACACGAAGGTCCCACGCTACGAGAGAATCTCCCCAATACGTGTTTCGAGCCGCGTCTCCGACGCGATCCGTTACCGGGTTCGTGTCCCCGTTTGCGTCGAAGCCCACAAACATTGTGAATGGCCGGCCGGACTGCGCCGTGATGATGCTGCTGAGTTCGAAGTTTCGCAGAAGCGTCTTTTCGGGTCCATCCGCGGTGAAATTGGCGATAAAGCGGTTGCGAATGTCCTGGTTCGAATTGGCACGTTCGAGCGGACGGTCATAGAAGTCCTGCGGCGTGCTCACAAAGGTGGTAAACGTCCCGTCGTCCAACGTCTTCGAATACGTATAGTTGGCGTTAAACCGCAGGTATTGCCCGAGGTGCTGCGTCGCCTGAATCGTCCCGCCATGGTACACGCTGTTTCCGCTGTTGTCGGTGAAATAGAGCAAGCCGGCATTGGTGTAGAGCGCCCCGCTGAAATTGGCTTTTCCTGTTGGCCAATCGGGAGGTGGTGGTCCGGCGGCCGGGCAGGTGGTAGCCGCAGTTGTGATTCCTTCCTGGGGGCAGACGTTCAAGTTCTCCGCGCGGACAAGCTTGTGCGCTGCAACAAAGAGATAGCTCACGCTGAGCACCAGCCCGTGGCCGAGCTCTCTGTCAATCTGCAGCGTGGCCTGCTCCGAATAGGGAATGCGGCTGTTATGGTCAACCATTCCTGCGCCGGCTGTGACGGTCGTCCCCGCAGGGCCAGTAATATATTCCGGCGGCACCACGCCTGTTGTAATCAAAGTCGCCGCAGCCTGCGCTGGCAGTATGACTTGCCCTCCGGGATTCGGTGGCCCGGGCGTCAACTGGTTCAAGACCCATGTTGCGGAGTTCGCTCCCGTTCGAATGCCCGGCAAGTTTTCGTTCGGAATAATTACCGGCTTTTGCGGCTGCGTAATGAAGAGGAACGACAAGTTGTAGCGGTCATCGAACATCCCGAATCCTGCGCGGATGACCGTATGCTTGTCTGGAGAATAGGCGAGTCCCACTCTCGGCTGCCAGCCCCGGTAATCGGGGTTAATCTGTTTTTCTAGGCCCTTCTCGAAGTCCCACCGCAAACCGTAATTGAACGTCAGCTTCGGTGTGAGACGCCACTGGTCCTGTGCGTAGAAACCGTAATAGCTGTGGTTAAGCGTCTCCGAGAAGTTCGGCGTTTGCGAAGGCAAATAGGCGTTCGACCAGCTGTTGGGAGTACAAACGTTTCCGGGGCAAAGCGTCGGTGGCTCAAAGCCAGGCGTAACTTGGCCAGGCCCGACCGGAGCTCCCCAAAAGACGATTGGCGTGCCATCCAGAATCGGCGGCAGAGGACACGTGTCGCCCGGGTTCGTTGACGAAGGTATGTCAGCGCCAGGATTCACGAAATTAGCGAACTCCACCAAACAATTGATGCCGGGCAGGACGATCCGCATCGGCGTGAATCCCGGCCAAATCACAAAGTTATTGATGAAATTTGTGTCCACTCCGAACTTGGCGAGATGCGCCCCTTTCACCCACCCAATCGAGTCGGTGGCTTGCACGCGGCTCTCGTAAATCGCATCCAACACGCCAAAGTTGTGGCCGAAAAGCAGGTCGTTCGGAATGTCCAGGTTCGGCTGGCCAGTCACGCCGGGGAAGTTATAGTGCCGCCGCGACCATTGCACGAGGGCAGTGTTTACAAAACTCGGAGAAATCTGCGAATTGAGAATTCCCACCAGAGCTTGATCCCGGATGAATGCATCGTGGCCGCTGCTCGGCGCTCCAATGCCTCCCCCGTCCAGGGTGTCGCCAACCAGCAAGTTCAGCTCGCGGCCGTCGAAGATGTTGTATCTCGCCGAGAAGTGATTATTCTTGTTGATTTGATGATCGAGTTTAATGATGCCGTTGTCGGTGTTTTTCGTTGTCAGAATATTGATGTTCTCTGGCGGAAGCCCCAGCGCCACCTTGGCCTGATTGATCAAAGCCAGCTCCGTGGATTCCGTTCCGTTCGAAAGGCCCACCGGTCCCACCAGCGTGCTCGGATAAGTGGGAGACTCCGCGCGCCTCTGCCCCTCATAATTCATAAAAAAGAACGTCTGGTCTTTCTTGATCGGGCCGCCGAGCGTCGCGCCGAATTGATTCTGGCGCAGTGTGTCCCCCTGCGGTGCCGGCTGTAGCAGGGATCGCGCGTCCGTTGCGTTGTTCTGCAAATAGTCGTAAGCCGAGCCGTGCATGTCGTTGGTGCCGGACTTCGTCACGATATTGACGATTCCGCCGAGCGCCCGTCCGTACTCCGCTCCAAATCCGTTGTTTACCACGCGGAACTCACTCACCGCTTCTTGCGACGGCGTCGATCGCTGCGATCCGGTCGCAGTGTTAATCGTATCGGCGCCGTCCACAGTCACGGCATTGCTCAAGTCGCGCATGCCGCCAAAGGAAATGCGCGTCACTTCAAACTCCGTGATCGTGGACTGCAAACTCGTGCGACCCGTGGCCACTCCGGGCGTCAAAAGAGCGAAGTCCGTGAAGAGCCGTCCGCTGATGGGAAGATCTTGAATCTGCTTCGTGTCGATGACCTGGCTGATCTCGGTCCGCGTTGGTTCGACAGGCGGCGTTTCTGTCGTCACCACAACTTTTTCCGAGCTCTGGGCGACGCTTACCGTTACGTCGATGGTAGCGACTTGGCCGACGGTCAACACGATTCCCGTCTGCGCTGATTTGGCGAATCCTGTGGCTTCCGTCGTCAATTCGTAAGTTCCGGGAGGAAGGCTGGGGATAACGTAAAGCCCGTTGTCATTCGAAACGGCGGTGTATGTCCGATTGGTGCCGACATCCCTGAGGGTAAGCGAAGCCTTTGCAACAGAACCTCCGCTTGCGTCCCGCACCGTTCCATTCAGTTGCGCGCCGCTCGCCCCACCTTGAGAAAATGCCGGCTTCGCCCAGCCACACAGAATCACGATCCCAAGGACGGCCCAAAGTCCTGAACTTCGCCTCATGAATCACCCCCCCCAAGAAACGATTCGAACCAGCGATTCTCGCAATCCAAATCCTGAATACCCCCGTCTGGCGTGCAGGTCTAATGCTTCAAATCGCCGCTGTCAAGTCTTTAATCGGGCGTTCGTGCGAATATCGTCCAAATTTCGGTTCCGACGTTTGCTGAGCTTTTTTTTACTCTCAAGAAAAGGCTCGTCCGGCATAAAGACGTGCCCGCGCGTAATGGCGGGGCTTCATCTGACAATAAGACAGAGTTCCTGCGCAGCGGCCTTCAGGTGCGGAAGAAATCGCACCTGCAAGTCTTGGATCGAAACGCGCTGCGCGTGCGCGCCAACATTCAGGGCCGCAACCACTCTTCCAGCTGAATCGCGAATGGGAACCGCCATGGAGCGCAAGCCGGATTCCAGCTCTTGATCCACAATGGCGTAGCCATTGCGCTGAGCCAATCGCAGAATCTGGCGGAGTTTTTCGGCGTTCGCGACGGTTCGCTCCGTGTGGCGCTTGAACTCGACGCGGTCTAGAAACTCATCAAGCTTTTCTGCAGGGAGGTCCGCCATCAACACGCGGCCCATTGAAGTGCAAAACGCAGGCAGCCGGCTCCCCACTACGAGATCGATGGACATGATGCGCGTCACGTTTGCGCGAGCGATGTACACGATGTCCGTTCGATCGAGGGTGGCGATGGAACAAGACTCATGCAGGATGCGGCTGACATTTTCGAGAATTGGCTGCGCCATTGCAGCCAGCGGCATGGAAGAAATGTAGGAATGACCGAGCGCCAGAACGCGGGGCCGAAGATGAAAATGCCTGCTGTCGTCGCTGGCGGCAAAGCCAAGCTTCGCAAGGGTATAAAGACATCGCCGCACAGCGGCGCGTGAGAAGCCCGTTTTTGTGCTGATCTGTGAAACCGTGAGTTCGCGCTGGCCTTGCGAGAAAGCTTGGATCACAGCCAGTCCCCGCGCCAGCGAAGTCATGAAGTTGGGATCGCCGCTATATTCGTCGATTTGCGCCGATACCGTGAGCGGCGCGGCGGGCAGCGCGTTCGAATCGGGTTTGCTGGAGACCCGTTCATTCGAAACAGATTTGTTCGGAACTTGTTGCTTCGATCCGGGGCCGCCTGGGACCGGATGCTTCGAATCCGTTCTGTTGGGTAACGGCTGTTTCGCAGCAGGCCTGGCGGGCGGCGTATGTTTGGAAGCGGCAACATTTGAGGCTTGTTGACGAGAGCGCGGATCAGAAAAGGCGGCAGCCATTCGAATTCCCCCTGGAAACGAACATCGGAAAAGATGATGCAGCGAGAGAGCATACACGAATTTGTCCGATATGCGCCCAATATTTCGATAATCGCCATTGCGGGAGTTTGGTGAGTGCCATAGAATGCCGGGCGCGGTGGAATCGTGATTAGGGTGATTAGGGTGATTAGGGTGATTAGGAGGATTGTTGGATGAGTAGGACCCCGGAATACCGTCGAAACCTACCTGGCACGCAGCCCCCTCATTTGCATCCTGCCTACGCTTCTTCGATTAAGCGTGCTCCGCTGCAGCCTCTTGTACGCCTTCCTCACACACTTTCTGAAATCACGGGGCCGGTATTCGGGCCGGAGATTGCCGATGTAAAAGCCTTCGATCTGACGCGACAGCATTCGGGCGAGCCAATAGGCGAACGGATTATCGTGAGTGGACGCGTCCTTGATGAAAATGCCCGGCCCGTGCCCCACACGCTTGTCGAAATCTGGCAAGCCAATGCGGCTGGACGGTATCTCCACAGCAACGATCAACACAATGCGCCGCTGGACCCGAACTTTACCGGTTCAGGGCATGCGGTGACAGATTCCGAAGGGCGCTACCGATTCGTGACGATTCGGCCGGGCGAATATCCCTGGGGAAATCACCACAATGCCTGGCGGCCGGCCCATATTCATTTTTCGCTGTTCGGTCCGGCGTTTGCCACGCGGCTGGTGACGCAGATGTATTTCCAAGGTGATCCGCTGATTCCCTTCGATCCAATCTTCAACTGCACCGACGATGAAAAAGCACGGAACCGGCTTATTGCGGAGTTCTATTGGGAGACGACGATACCGTCCCACGCGCTGGGCTACCGGTTCGACATCGTTCTGAGCGGCCGCGAAAGCACTCCTATGGAAACTCATGCGCACGGAGAAAAGTCATGAGTCTTCCGGCAACAACATGGCAGACGGTTGGTCCGTTTTTCAGCATTGGCTTTTCGTGGCTCTATCGGGACAATTTGGCGGCGCCTAATGTTTCCGGTGAACGCATTGAAATCTCGGGTCGCATTCTCGATGGCGACGGAAATCCTGTGCCCGACGGGATCGTGGAAATCTGGCAGGCCAATTCTCAAGGCAAATACGCTCATCCGGAGGATCCGCAGGAAAAAAAAGTCGAAGCTGGCTTTACGGGCTATGGACGCGTTCCCACGGACGTCGCGGGGAGTTTTCGCTTTACGACCATCAAGCCGGGGCGCGTGCCCGGGCCGGATGGAAGTTTGCAGGCGCCGCACCTGGAGATTTCGATTTTTACCCGGGGGTTGCTGCGGCGGCTCATTACGCGGATTTATTTTCCGGACGAGCCCAGCAACGCTCAAGATTTCGCGCTCAATCTTGTGGACGCTGGGCGCAGAGGCACGATTATCGCAAAACAGATTGATGTTCGCCCCGGTGCTCTCGAATGGAACGTCGTTCTTCAAGGGCCCGGTGAAACAGTTTTTTTTGACGTTTGATCTGAACTAGCCTAGCTACTTTCCGTCGCAAAATAGCTTTCCCCAAATGAGTTATTCGCTTCTAGAGACCGTCTGATTCTGTTTGCGCGTTTCGATTTCTGCCGCTCGGGCCGTTTGCGTCCCGAGTCTTGGCGGTTGGGATCTCAGGTCACCCCAAGGCCAATCTAGCGTTTCCAAGCTTCGAACCCTCAGTAGTCCGCCAGCGCTGTCCGGCCCGGAACCAACGCTTTCTCTCGAGTTTTCTCCGAGACACAACCTCAGATTAAAAGGGATATTGGCGGCGGCCTGTCTGGATTGTGACCCATTTTACTTCGGTCATTTCGTCGGTGGACCAGCGGCCGCCTTCGCGGCCCATTCCTGAATCCTTTATGCCGCCGAACGGAACCGTGCCTTCGTCGTGGATCGTCGGACCGTTCAGATGGACCATGCCGGCTTCAAGTTCGAGAGCGAAGCGCATCGCGAGTTGTAGATTATTGGTGAGGACGGCGGAAGAGAGGCCATAGGTCGAACTGTTGGCTAGCGCGAGCGCGTGATCGGCATCGTTGGCTTTCGTCACGGCGGCGACGGGGCCAAAGAGTTCGTCCCGGAACGCGGCCATTTCGGGCGCTACGTCGGCGATGACAGTTGGATGGTAGAAATTGCCTACATACTTTCCGCCGGTCAGCAGGCGCGCGCCGCTTGCCACTGCTTCCTTGATTTTCTTGTCGATCATCGGACATTGCGAAGAACGGATCAGTGGACCAATCACGGTGTGCGGATCGCGCGGGTCGCCTACTTTCATCGTTTGCGCTTTTGCAACAAAGCGTTTCAGAAATTCCTCGTAGATAGGCGCTTCGACGATAATGCGCGAACCAGCCATGCAGATTTGCCCCTGATGAATAAAAATGCCAAAACACGCGGTGTCCGCCGCGTAATCCAAGTCGGCGTCCTTCAAAATAATCAGAGGACTTTTTCCTCCCATTTCCAGTACACAACGTTTGCCGCGCTTGGCGCACTCGACAGCAATGATTCTTCCGACCGCCGACGAACCAGTAAAGGAAACGAGCTTCACGCGCGGATCGTCGAAAAGCACCCTGGCTAACGTTGGGCCATCGCCGGGGACCACGTTGAAAACTCCAGCCGGCACGCCTGCGCGTTCAAAGATTTCCGCAAGCTTCAGTCCCACAAGCGAAGTCTCTTCCGAGGGCTTCAGGATAAATGTATTTCCGCACGCGAGCGCAAACGCAACTTTCTTCAGCGAAAGCACAACGGGAAAGTTGAAGGGAGAGATCCCGGCAACGACACCCAACGGGTGGCGGATGGCCATGGAAATCATTCCCGGCACATCAGAAGGAAAAACGTCGCCACGAATCCGGCGAGCTTCGCCGGCAATCGAACGAACGAGGTTTGCGGCAAAGGGCACCTCGAAATGAGCTTTGCCGAAAGTCGACCCCGCCTCATCTATCAAAAGCTCGATCATTTCCTCGGAAGCTTTCTCGAGTTCATCGGCGGCCCGCATCAGGATGCGTTCGCGCTCCGCGGCCAGCGTCGCACCCCATGCGTTTTTTGCAGCTTCGGCCGCATCGATGGCTGCGCGCATATGCTGCTCCTGCGCCATAAAAATGCGCGCGAAAGGCCGCTGATTCGCGGGATTGACGACATCCGCTAGAGCAGACAGCGGCACCTCAATCGTCTTGCCGCCAATGTAGGGAGTCGAGAACATGGTGCCTCTTTTCTTGCTTCACAAAGTGCCATGTGAGGCGAAGGAATGCGTCAGGAATAGATCGAACGCCAGGCGCTTATCGCACCAATTCGAATGGGCGCGGAACGGCATGATTTTTCTCCGCGCTCCCGCGAATGTCAAGCGGCAGCTCGTGATTCTGCGAATCATCGGGTATGTATGTTTGCTTGCTCGTTGACAGACCACACCGAAGCTGAGACTCCGCTCAGGAAAGATCTATTGCCGATGAGTTTGAATAGTTGGGAAGCAAGAGGTTCAGTGCCGCGGCTAGCGCCAAAGCCACGGCGAGGACTATTAACAAAGAGGTGTAGGAGCCAGTCAAATCGAATGCACGGCCCAGTATCACCGGACCAATGGCTCCCGCGGCGGCGTAGAACGTCCAGGTAAGACCATAGAGAGTGGAAAAGGCGCGGAGTCCAAAATAACGAGTGAGCAAGTAAGGGGTGATTGCCGCTTCGCCACCGGCCCCAATGCCAATGAGCGCAGCAGCGAGGCAGCCTGCGGAAAAACTACTCGCGTGGGCGAGTAGAAAAATGCCCGCAGCGGTAATCAGGTTCACTACAAAGGCGACTCGCGCGCCGAAAAACCGGTCCAGCAGCCAGCCAACACCGATCCTGCCAAGCACGCTCGAACCGCCAAGCACAGAAGCGCATATAGCTGCATCCGTGGCCGTGATTCCTCGATCCGTTAACAACGCGGACAGGTGCGTGATCGCTCCATTCATGCTGATCGAACTCACGAACAGGATCGCGACGATAATCCAGAAGGCAAAAGAACGCAGGCCCTGTTGCCACGTCAGTCCAGAATGAGCAACAGGAGCAGTGCCGCTGTGAACACCGCGACGTTCGACGATATAACGCCAACTGAGCGGCAGCCCGAGCAGCAAGGCAAGAGAACCGAGAGAAAGGTAGGCGGCCCTCCAGCCAGAGCGGCTGATGATCGCTTGCGCGATAACCGGCAGGACCATGGCTCCCAGTCCCGCTCCCACCATTACAAAAGCGAGCGCCATTCCCAAACGCCGCTGAAACCAAGTTGAAATAGATCGCGAATAAGCGAGATGAGCAGCACCGTTCCCAACCAGGCCGAGTACGATGCACGTCACGTAGAACTGCCATAGATGAGAGCGCAAAAGAGCCAGGGAAATGATGGCACAGCTATACACCGTCATGCAGGCAAGAATGATGCGGCGAGGACCAAAGCGGTCGATCCACCGGCCGAGCGGAGGGGAGATCAGGCCCAATGTGATGGCGGCAAGCCCAAAGCCGAGCGAGACGGCTTCGCGGCTCCAGCCGAATTGCGCGCTCAGCGGTTTCACGAAAACCGCAAACGTGTAGACGAAGAGCGATCCGAACCCGGCCATTACGCCAAAGCATGCGGCCAGAACCACGCGCCAGCCGTAGTAGCCGAGATCGGATTCAGTCAGCTCGGCTACCGGTCCGGCACCTCGAGCTGTATTTCCGGGAGCGGTCTGCTTCAAGGCTCAGCCCCACACACGGCGGGCGGTTTCGGCCACGAGCTTTAGCTTGGCCCATTGGCAGTCTTCGGTGATGAGATTGCCTTCGGCAGTGGAAGCGAAACCGCACTGCGGGCTGAGCGCCAGGTTTTCGATGGGCACGTAGCGTGAGGCTTCTTCAATGCGCTTGGCGAGCTGTTCGGAATCTTCCATCTGCGGAATCTTTGAGCTGACGAGCCCAAGCACGACTGTTTTTCCTTTGGGAACGAAGCGCAGGGGCTCAAATGTTCCGGAGCGCTGGTCGTCATATTCGAGAAGGAAGCGATCAACATCCAGCGTACCGAATAATTTCTCGGCGATGGCGTCGTAGCCGCCTTCCGCGTACCAATGGCTGCGGTTGTTTCCCCGGCAAAGATGGATGGCGAGGGTTACGCCAGGGCGGCGCGCGGCACGAAAACAAGCGTTGTCGGCTTTGACGGCTTCATCAAGGGCAGCGTCCGGCGTAAGGCCGATCTCCGTGCGGATCCATTCGCGCCATTTGGGATCCATGTAGTAACTGTAGCGAGGCGCGTCAATCTGAATGTAGTCCACGCCAGCGCTAGACAGAGCTGCGAGATCTCTTTTCATGATGTCGACCACGGCCCACAGCAGCGCCGAATGATCCTTATACACAGAGTCCGTCACGCCGCGCTTGAAGGAAATGGCGGGAAACTGCGTCGCGCTTGGCAATGTCATTTTGATGTTGCCAGGGCTGTGCTTTTTCGTGAATGGCAGTTCGTGGCCAGTGAGCGGCCTTACCTGGCGCAATTTTTGGGTTACGATACCGTTGACGTTGCTAACAGGAGCCGCGCCTTTATCTCCAGCGCTCCAGTTTCTCGCGACGGCATCGCCGAAATCGAAACCCTCGACGGCGTCGGTGAAGTCACTCATGAAGTTGCGTCGGCGGAGTTCACCATCGGTGAAAATTTCAAAGCCGAGTTCTTTTTGTTTTGCGAGCACGCGCAAGATGTGCTGATCCTCGAGGGCGCGCAGCTTCTCCGCGTTTCTACCGCTATTTCGTGCATCCAGCAAATCAGATGGTCTCAAGAGGCTGCCAATATGATCGGCTCGATATTGTACAGGCATGCCGGTGTGCTCCCTCTCCGCCCTACTCGGGTGCGTATGTCAGGAAACGCGTTCCCTCTTATCTTGCATTGCGAGTACAGGATAGTACGCCTCTCTTGGGTTTGGACAAAAGATGATGGTAGCAAATCGGCTTGGTTGAATTGCACCGTGACTAGGAATTTGATCAACATGTTGGTCGCTGCCCGCGGAATCTTGGCGCTGCTTTTTGCGACAATGCCTGCCCCGTCAGAAGTTTCGCGCGAAGCTAGCAATGCTCGCGAATAGGTCTGTTCCATCGCCATGCCGCCGCTATTGTTTGCTTGGTTTCGATTCCGAGAGTGATTGATTCGCGCGGAAGATAACGTACGCGCGGACGGCTTCTACATCTTCCTTCGAAAGTTCTTTTGAAAAAGAAACCATTCCGTAGGGCTTGAGCGAACCACCGAGAACCACATTGGTCCATGCTGCGTTTCCAAGCGTGCCGGAATAGCGGAGGTCAGGGAGGACGCCCCCGCTTACGGCAACGTCTCCGTGGCAGGGAGAGCAGTACCCTTGAAAGAGTACTTCGCCCTTTTGCACGGTTGCGGCGCTGGCGGTCGGCGGCGGTGGTTTCAATAGAGGCTGTGAAAATTGCGGGAGGGGAGGCAAACTGGCTTTGCCGCCCAATTTGAAAGCGAGCACGCGGCTAACGTTCTGGATTCTCCCTGCTTTCAGCGCGGGTTCACCGCTGGCGAGAGGAAATACGCCGCCCCAGCCAACCACCACGGCTATGTATTGCTCGCCGGTGACCGTGTAGCTCACGGGCGCGGCAACCACACCGCTTTGCGCATCGGCTGAAAACAATTTTTGGCCACTGTCCGCGCGATAGGATTCGAAACTACCTTGCGCCGTGCCTTCGAAAACGAGATTCCCCGCTGTCGAGAGGATTCCTCCGTTCACGGGGCTGGTGCGGTCGACGCGCCAAATTTCTTTTTGTTGAATCGGATCCCAGGCGGACAGATGTCCCTTGATGCTTTCTAGAATGCTTTTCTTCACTTCAGGTTTCTGTGGCATGCCTCCGGCCACGAAGTCGATCGCAGTGTTGAACGCGAGATTTCTTTCTTGAAAGTGTGGCTCCGACTTGTAGAGGAATCCGGCTTCTTGCACGGGAATGTAGACCAATCCCGTTTGCGGACTATAAGAGATGGAGTGCCAACTGTGGCCGCCGAGTGGTCCGGGAGCGAGCGGGGCTGCTTTGCCATCGTTTTCGTAGCGAGCACTGACGCTTTCGAGCGGGCGGCTTGTTACGGGATCGATCCCGGCCGCCCAGGTGACCGTGGTGTAGGGTTTTGCGGAAATGACATCACCGGTGGCGCGATCTAGTACGTAGAAGAATCCGTCCTTCGGAGCTTGAAAAAGAACTTTTCGCGCGGCGCCGCCGATTGTGACGTCGGCAAGGATGATTGGTGCGGCTGCATCGTAGTCCCAGGCATCGCCGGGAACTTCCTGGTAATGCCAAACATATTCGCCCGTATCAGGTTTGAGCCCTATGATCGAGCAGGTGAACAGATTGTCTTTTCCTTGCGGGCTGCGCGCGCGGCGATCCCACGGTGTTCCGTTGCCGGTCCCAATGTAGAGTAAATCGAGTTCGGGATCGTAGACAATCGAGTCCCAGACCGTGCCACCACCGCCGAGCTTCCACCATTCGCCGCTCCACGTTTTCGCTGCCTTCTCAAGCGCAGGACTTTCGAACGGTTTCGAGGGATCGCCAGGAACCGTAAAGAAGCGCCACGCCAGCTTGCCCGAGTCGGCATTGTAAGCGGAGACATAGCCGCGGACACCCATTTCTGCGCCGCCATTGCCAATGAGCACTTTGCCTTTCACGACGCGCGGCGCGCCGGTGATGGTGTACCGATTTATGGGATCGATGGTGAGAGTTTCCCATAGGGGTTTTCCTGTGGAGGCGTCGAGGGCGACGAGCCGGCCGTCCAGTGTTCCGACAAAAACCTTTCCACGCCAAACTGCTACGCCACGATTGACGACGTCGCAGCAAGCGTTCACAGCCCACTCTGGAGGCACTTTCGGATCGTAAGACCAGAGCTTCTCGCCTGTCGCCGCGTTCACAGCGAAGACTTTGCTCCACGCGGTTGAGAAGTACATCACGCCGTCGACAACGATGGGCGTCGCTTCTTGCCCGCGCCGAATGTCCAGGTCCACGTACCACGCGAGGCCGAGCTGGCCGACGTTCTGATCGTTGATCTGCTTGAGGGGGCTAAAGCGCTGTTCGCTGTACGTGCGTCCGTGGCTCATCCAGTTTCCGGGTTCGTCGTCTGCGTGCAAGAGGCGCGACTCATCCACGCTGGCAGGCGAAACCGCCTGATGTGATCTTTTCAGGCTGCTGTCTTTCGAGTGGCAGCCGAAGCTGCACAGAATCGTGAACGCGATCAAGAGCCATTGAAACGATTTGAACAGCATGAAGACTCCCGGCGATGACGATTTGAGGAATCGTCACGAAGCCATGCACCCTGTTGGATCCGGCGTTGTCTCCGTCAGGCTACTTATATATACCCCTCGACGTATTCTCTCCAAGCGTCGGAAGTTGTCCGCTATTCGCACTTGCGCGAATTGCTTGCCACGCAAAAGGGCCTGTAATAGGTTGGGAGCGCCTCGACGAAATTCAACATCGCGGAAGTCGCGCATCTAATGAAAGCGGCGAATATCTAACGGTCGAAACTCGCGAAGGAAACGAAGTACGCGATGGTTGTAATGTACGCCGCGAATCAGCGTGGGGGAAATTGGAAATGTTAACCAAGGTAGTGCGGTTCCACGAATTTGGCGGGCCGGAGGTTTTGGTGTTCGAAACACTCGAGGTCGGCGAACCGGGCGCGGGCGAAGTTCGCGTCCGTGTCGAAGCGATCGGCCTCAATCGAGCGGAAGCGGCGTTTCGCTCCGGACGGTACATCGAGAAAGCGCAGTTGCCGGCGCGTCTCGGTTACGAGGCAGCTGGCGTCATCGAGGCCCTCGGAGAGGGAGTCAAAGGATTCTCCGTTGGAGAGCCGATTTGCATAATGCCGGCATTTTCGATGAACAAGTACGGTGTTTACGCGGAGCGCGCCATTGTGCCGGCGAACGCGCTGCTTAAGCAGCCCGCCGGGTTGGGCACGCATCAGTGCGCGTCCATTTGGATGCAGTACCTTACAGCGTATGGCGCGCTGGTCGACATTTCCAACATCGGGGCAGGGGACGCGGTCCTGATTACAGCGGCTTCCAGCAGCGTGGGGCTTGCTGCTATCCAACTCGCCAACCATGCGGGCGCGGTGTCGATTGCGGTGACGCGAACGGCTGCGAAAGAGGCAGAGCTGCGAAAGTTTGGAGCGGCTCACGTCATCGTGACGGAGAAGCAGACCCTTGAGACGGAAGTTCTGCGAGTTACCGGAGGCAAAGGGGTGAAGGTGGCGTTCGATCCCATTGGAGGGCCAATCGTGGCGTCGCTTGCCGCGGCGATGGCTCCGGGCGGATGGCTGATCTTGTATGGCAATCTCAGCGGTCAAGCGCAAAACACGGTCTTCCCGTTCGGCCCATCCGCCATGAAGGGGTTCGCCATGCGCGGCTATCTTGTCTTCGAAATCATTCGCGATCCGAAGCGATTTGAAGGGGCGCGGTTGTTTATCGAAGAAGGGCTGCACGCGGGTTGGTTGAAGCCGATTATCGCGAAGACATTTCCTTTCGATCGGATCGTTGAAGCCCATCAGTATTTGGAAGCCAACGAACAAATCGGGAAAGTTATCGTTACCGTTCCCTGATCAGACGAACGGAGTGCGACGAGGATGCGGATATCCCGCACTTTCGGAATCCTTCCTTAACGGGAAACCGTCGGTGCACCCAAACCGAGCAAGCGGCAGGCGTTCTCCTTAAAGATGAGCGAGTGAACTTCCGGCCGGAAGGAGGCTTGCTTGAAATCCTCTATCCAGCGGTCCGGCGTGATCAGCGGAAAATCGGTGCCGAAGAGCACCTTGTGCTTCAGCAAAGTGTTGGCATACTGCACGAGCTGCGGGGAAAAGTATTTCGGCGACCAACCCGAGAGATCGATATAGACATTGGGTTTATGCAGACAGACGGAAAGCCCTTCGTCCTGCCAGGGCCACGACGGATGCGCTATGACAATTTTCATTTCCGGAAAGTCCGCGGCAACATCATCGAGGTGTATCGGATTCGAATACTTCAGGCGCAAGCCGCCGCCACCGGGCATACCAGTGCCCATGCCGGAATGTCCACTGTGGAAAATAGCCGGCAAGCCATGTTCTGCGATGACTTCGTACATCGGATAGGCCATGCGGTCGTTCGGGAAAAATCCCTGACAGGTTGGGTGAAACTTAAATCCTTTGACGCCGTAATCGGCGAGGAGGCGGCGCATCTCTCGGACGCCGAGCTTGCCTTTGTGCGGATCGACGCTGGCAAAGGCGATCATGATGTCGGAATGAGCGGCGGCAGCTTCCGCGACTTCTTCGTTGGGAATGCGGCGGCGGCCCATTTCAAATTCACTGTCCACCGAGAACATGACCAGTCCAATTTTGCGGCTGCGATAGTATTCGATAGTCTCGGCAATGGTCGGAAGTTTGCCGGACTTGAAATACCTTACTTTTGCGTCGTCGAATTCCTTGCCGAATTCATCGAACGGCTGGTGGCAGGAGACTTCTGCGTGAGTATGGACATCAATAGCGATAAGCTCCCCGATATTCATGAGTGGCCTTTGTAAAGCGAGAGAAGTTCGCCCACATCGTGGACGGTAATGTGTGGGCGCTGTTTGTGCGGCAGATGCGCGAAGGAGTCAGCGTCGCCGATGCCGATGTTGACGGCCACGGCGAGCGCACCACCGCGCAACGCCATCGGTACTTCCAGGGAGGGATCATCGCCGATGGCATCAACGCGGGCATTGGCTCCGGAAAATGCATGGCGTTGTAAGACCAGAAATGCTGATCGTCTTCCGGCTGGAAGCGCGTGTAGTACGGATACGTCGACCGCCAGCCTTCAGCCCCGGGCACGTTGGCAAGCTGAGATGGCAGCGTAAAGCTGCGGGCCTTGCCATCAGCGCCCATCGGTTTTCTCCACACTGCGAGCTTCACTTCTTTCACCAGCAGACACCCGGCCGGTAGCGAGCGAATAGTCATTTTGCGTTTTCGCGTAATTCACAAAAAAATCGAGCGAATCGGGATTGGCCATGGCGTTGCGATTGGCGGCCTGCTCGACAGACGCACCCAGGAGAATCCTGCGAACCGGCACTTCCATTTTTTTGCGTGTGAGCGTCACCGGAATGCCCGGCGCCTGGATGACGCGGTCTGGAACATGACGCGGCGTGTATTCGCGCCTGAGCTGGTCACAGATTCTGCGCTCGAGCTCGGCATCCAGCCGAATCCCGCCGCTTAGCTTCACGAACAGCGGCATAAAGAACTTTCCATTTGGCAAATCGAGATTCACGATGAGCGCATCTTCAATCTCTTCGAGCTGTGCGAGTACCCGATAAATTTCGGAGGTGCCTATGCGCACTCCCAGGCGGTTCAGCGTCGCATCCGATCTTCCCAGCACGAAGCAACCACCCCGCCGATTGACGCGAAAAAAATCGCCATGGCGCCATATGCCGGGATAGACGTCGAAATAAGATTCACGGTAGCGCGAACCGTCCGTATCATTCCAAAAATAGATGGGCATCGAAGGCATAGGCTCAGCAAGCACCAACTCTCCGACTTCGTCCACCACTCTTTCGCCCTTTTCATTGAACGCATACGCGGCAACGCCGAGCGAGCGCCCCTGAATCTCGCCGGCGTAGACAGGCTGTGTCGGCACGCCGCCGACAAAACCTGTACAACAATCCGTACCGCCGCTGCCCGTAGCAACCAAAAGATCCTGCTTCACGTTTCGATAGAACCACGCAGTACATTCCGCGGAAACCGGCGAACCTGCAGGCATTACCGTTCGCAGATGCGATAGGTCGAAGCGTTCTCGCGGCACAATTCCGGCCTTGGCCATGACCTCGACATAGGCGGGGCTTGCGCCGAAGAAACTAGCGCGGGAATCCTGCGCCACCTTCCAAAGCAGGTCCGGCGTCGGATACGCGGGATTTCCGTCGTACAATACCGGGCACACGCCGCTCAGCGGCATGCTCGCCAGAAAATTCCACATCATCCAGCCCGAGGTCGTGTAGAAAAATGCGCGTTCACCGGCGCGGTAGTCCATGTGAAAGTGCTGCAGCTTCAGCTGCTCCAAAAGAATGCCGCCGTGGCTTTGCACAATAGCCTTCGGCAAGCCCGTTGTGCCCGATGAGAAGAGGACCCAGAGCGGATGACCGAACGGTACCTGCTCGAAATTGAACTCCTCTTGCGAGACGGCGGCATGCTCCAGCAGATCGCTCCAGAGCAATGCGCCATCGCTCGGACCGCCGCGATCCTCCGCATTCAAATAGGGTAAGTGCACGACTTGCTCAAGGCCTTCGAGCGCGGCAATAATTTCGGCGAGCTCCTTTTTTCGCTCAAATACTTTTCCGCCGTAGCGGTAGCCGTCGACGCAGAAAAGGACTTTAGGGGCCAGTTGCTGCAGGCGATCGATCACACCGCGGGAACCGAACTCTGGCGAGCAGCATGCCCAGATCGCGCCAATCGCGGTTGTCGCCAGCATCGCTATCATTGTCGGTGGAATATTCGGCATGTAGGCCGCAACTCGATCGCCCGGCCGCACGCCTCGCTCGCGAAGCTGCGTCGCAAGGATGCGTACTTGACCGGCAAAAGTCTCCCACGACACACCGGTTAGAGGAGTCGTCTCGCTCATAAAAAGCAGCGCATCGATTCCGGCACGTTCGCGCCTCAAAACGTGCTGTGCGTAGTTAAGCCGCGCACCGGGGAACCATTCCGCGCCCGGCATTGCACGCTTGCCAAGCACGCGCGTGGGCGGGGTGGACGACAGGACGCCGAAGTAATCCCACATAGCCTGCCAAAACTCTTCCAGCTCGGTGACGGACCATTGCCACAATGCATCGTAGCTCGCGAATTGCAAGCCCCGCTGGCGCGCCAGCCACTTCGCGAATCGCGTCAGGTTTGCGTCCTCGACTTGCGCAGCACTCGGGGTCCAGAGCAGTTCGCCTTCCAGAACTCCAGCCGCCTCCGATTCCATATTTGCCGCGCGAGTTGTAATCCGGTCAGTCATGCTGCATACCATTGCGCCGTCCAGCGACAGGCTATTCACCTTCCTGCCTCGCGTCAAGCAAACTAGGCTCGGGAAGGATTTTCGCGTCCGATTTCCGCACAGGCCGGAAAATCGCTGCCCAAATGTATCGGGCGGGCGTCATGCGTCTGGTGCAAAATGGTATGCTTCTCCCCGCAAATGTCGTTCTCACGGGGTAGATGCAGAACATGGGCTCACTTTCGCGACGCGTGTTCCTGGAAAAGCTCTCCGCCCTATCGGCTGGCGGACTCATCATGGGCGGTCTGTCTGGCACGCCGGTGCAAGCCGATTCCGAGCCGCACATTCTTTTTCCAGCTCACCCTCGCGAGCGCATCTCCGTGGCGTCTTATCCTTTTCGTAAATTCATTGTGAGTCCGGACAATCGCGATCGCGATACCACGCTCCTGGGAATGAATCTGCTTGAATTTCCGGCCCACGTCGTCGCGAAGTTCAACGTTTATAACATTGAGCCGCACAGCCGTCATTTCACGTCCTTGCAGCCGGACTATCTCGAAGATTTCCGGCAGATTTTGCTAAAGACAAAGGTGCGCGTCGTAGACATCGCCGTCAGCGCCGCGAACAGTTTCTACGACTTCGACACCGAAACTCGAGAGAAAGCTGTCGCTTATGCGAAGAAGTGGGTGGACGTCGCTGTGCACGTCGGCAGTCCCGGAATACGAACGCACATCGCCGCCGCAAGGAATTCTTCTCCGAATGTCGAGCGAGCTGCGGGGAGCCTGCGCGATGTCACCGAATACGCCGGGGGCAAGAACATCGTCGTCACGCTGGAGAACGACGATTTAGTGAGTGAGGATGCTTTCTTCCTCGTTAAGGTTATCGAGGCCGTTAACAACCCTTATCTTCGCGCCCTGCCCGATTTTGCAAATTCCATGCTGAGCGGCGACGCCGATTTCAACTACCGCTCTCTTCAGGCGATGTTTCAGCACGCTTATAACATTTGCCATGTGAAAGACGGCGAGACCAATGACGACGACAAGCAATTCAACGTTGATCTGAAGAAATCCTTCGATATTCTGAAAGCGAGCAACTACCGCGGCTATTGTTCGATGGAGTTCGATGCTCCTGGCGACCCCTACGGTCCTACTTCGAAGTTGATCGAACAAACCATCAAATATCTTTCCTAGTTGCCAACGCCAATGCAGCGGCGAGTTCCGGACAGCGAGCCACTGCGCATCCCGCAGTCGCTCAACTCCCAGGCGCCCTATCGCTAAAGGTTTCGCTAGCCGCATCCCAGTACTGCTTCTTGCCAGACCAGTAGGACTCCGTTGACATCATGTTTGCGACAGAGTGCGCAAATCCATCCTGTGCCGTGCAATGCGGCTGCTGCCGAGACCTCATGCATTCAAACCAGTTCGCCATGTGTTCCAGCGTCCGGTCATCGATCTCCAGCGGCGGAGGTGTCGTTTCCCCGGGCAACTGCACGAACTTCGATGCTCTTTTCTTCTCGATGTCTGCATCGTCCTCGTGATTGCCATGCTCTTCGACCAGCTGGTAGCGAGGGCTACCCTCTCCCCCAATATTAGTAAGGGTCGCTTTCTTTCCCATGTAGCGCGTCGAGGCTGGGGAATCGTTTCCAAAGCTCGTCGCGTAGCTCACCAAGAAACCTTTGGGGTATTCGAACAACGCCTGAAACGTATCCGCGTTCTCCCGCCCATCGCGCCAGGCAAAAATTCCGCCGTGTGCCATGGCCGAGCGGGGAAAGCTGTCCTTCATGAACCAGTGCACGAGATCAATCGCGTGGCTCATCCACTGATCGGGAATTCCGCCGGAGAATTCCTTATACAAACGAAACTCGCAATACACCTTTGGATCGAACGGCCGGTATGGCTTTGTCAAAAGCCATTTGCGCCAATCCGTATCCTCCTCGCGGATCAATTTGGTTTCTTCGCGTCCGCGCCATCGCGGCCCGTGGTAATTCCAAACGATTTCGATCTTGCTCACTTCCCCAAGCGCACCGGTCTGCACTAGATCGTGCGCCGCTCTCTGATAGGGCTCGCTGCGATGCTGTGTGCCGACTTGCACAATCCGGTCGCTCTTCGCGACGGCGTCTCGCGCCGCTTTCACTTCCGCCAACACGTTGCCCATCGGCTTTTCGACGTACGCGTCTTTACCTGCCTCCACCGCCGTCTTGAGGATCGGCGAATGCGCGTGTTCGGGCGTGGAAATGATCACAGCGTCCACGTCTTTCAGCGCAAGCACATCTTCCAGATACTGAAACGTCCGCGGCGCCCGGCCGTAATATTTGGCGTTTGTCGCCGCCGCTTTCTCTCGATTGTGCTTCCACAAATCGCAGATCACCGTCATTTCGGCGTTGTGGCTCGTCTTTAGTTGCGCCGCGATCCAGTCCAAATCGCTTCCGCGGCTCCCCGTTCCGATATGCGCCAGCGAAATGCGGGCGTTGGCGCCCACAATTCTGCCGTACGAGAGAGCGGTGGTTGGCAGCGCTGCGCCCCCTGCGATCAATGCCGCTGACTTGCCCAAAAATTTCCTGCGATCAATAGTTTCCTTCGAATCGCTCATTGTTCGGCCCCCCGACTTTCACTCTTTCGCCAAACTTATATTCAAGAAAATTTTGGATCACGTTTTTCGCGATAGGCTGCCATGGCTTCACGATGTTCTTCTGAGCCCAGCGTTTTCTCCTGGCAGACCATATACTCCTCCAGGAAATCCTTCCAATTCAAATCAAACGCCAGCCCGAGCAAGTGCTTCGTTTGTCTTTGCCCTTCGGAGGCGATTTTCAAACAGCTCTCCGTCACTTCTTTCACCTTGCTCTCAAACTCCCCTTCCGGCACAAGGTAATCGAGCAATCCCATGGCATAGGCTTCTTGCGCTGTGAAGTAGTCTCCCGTCAGCGCGATGCGCTTCGCGCGCCCCAAGCCGATGTAGCGCGCCAGGCGGAAGGTCCCCAAACCGGGAATCAGGCATTCCTTCACTGCCGTCAACGCAAACTGCGTTGTGTCTGTGGCAATCCGAAGGTCGCAGACAAGGCCTAATTGCAGCCCGCCACCGATGCAGTACTTGTGTATTGCGCAAACAACAAATTGATCCAACTGCTCTAGCGCCCGAAATGCCATCTCGGTCTCTCTAAACCAGTTCAAAGGAATTCCAGCGCCCGAAAGCGCCTTCAAATCAATACCCGAACAAAAGGCCCGCCCCGCGCCAGAGATCACCGCAACTTTGACGCGCTTGTCCGCCGCCAACATCGCGCAAATCGCCGTCAGATCTTTCGTCCACGCCAGATTCATGGCGTTCAAAACTTCAGGCCGGTTCAAGGTGATATATGCGAGCGGACCTTCCGTTTTGTACTGCATCGTCGTGAATTCTGGAGTGGGCATTCGCCTCTCTCTCCACTCTCTCAGTCGCCGGCGTCTTCCTTTTATTTCCAGCGCGGGAGTACGCGTTTCGCTTTGCACGGTCTTGCATAGCCCGGCCGCAGGCATTGTGTGTTCGGTGGCGCGGCTTGTCAATCGCGCCGTCAAGCGGGGAGCGCGCGAGCCGCGTTGACAAGCCCCTGCCGCTAGTCTTAAATGTCCACCGTGAACGTTCACGGAAACTGCTGCCGCCGTTCTCATGCCAGGCTCCTGGGAACCTTTTGTCCCTCGTCAAAGGGCGCACGAACGCGCATCTCGGGAAGTCTTGCGTAAGAAGCTTGCGTAACTAGGAGGCTGTATTTCAATCCTCGGCATCGATGTCGGAACAAGCGGAACGCGCGCCGTAATCCTAGACGAGAAAGGAGCCGTCCTCGCTTCGGGCACGGAAGAACACGCCAATTTCGCCTGCCCGCAACCCGGCTGGGCGGAGCAAGACCCACGCGACTGGTGGCGCGCTGCTGCGCTAGCGGTTCGCAGAGCGCTCCAAGCCTCAGGTCTCGCAGCTGACTCCGTCGCCGCTGTTGGCTTTTCCGGCCAGATGCACGGCGCCGTCCTTCTCGACGAAAATGACGAAGTCATTCGCCCCGCGCTGATTTGGTGCGACCAACGCACCGAAGCACAATCCAAAGAGCTCGAGCGCACCATCGGCCTCGATCGTCTTATTCAATTGACCTGCAATCCTCCGCTGACGAATTTCACTCTTACCAAACTTCTTTGGGTTCGAGAACACGAACCGCAAAACTGGCAGCGCGTCCGAAAAATCATGCTGCCGAAAGACTATGTGCGGCTGCGCCTGACCGGCGAATCCGCCATTGACGTTGCCGACGCATCCGGCACGCTTCTTCTCGACGTCGCTCACCGCACATGGTCGAGCGAAGTCCTCAGCAAAACAGGCATCGACGTAAAACTTTTGCCGAAGCTTTTCGAATCCCAAGAAATCTGCGGCAAACTCTCGGGGGCCGGAGCAACCGCAACGGGTCTCCGTGCGGGAACTCCCGTCGTGGCCGGCGCGGGCGATCAGGCTGCGGGAGCTGTCGGCATGGGCATTACCCGCGCCGGCGTCGTGAGCGCCACCATCGGAACTTCGGGCGTAGTTTTTGCCGCAACGGATCGGCCCTCGCTCGATCCCAAGGGCCGCTTGCACACTTTCTGCCACGCCATCCCCGGCCGCTGGCATGTCATGGGCGTAACACAATCCGCCGGACTGTCTCTGCGCTGGCTCCGTGACCGTATTGGCGCTGGACCCGATGACGGCCGCGATCCCTACGAACGCATGTCTGCCGAAGCTGCCGGCGCTCCCGCCGGTTCCGAAGGCGCGTTCTGGGCGCCCTATCTGATGGGCGAGCGCACTCCGCATCTCGATCCATTCGCTCGCGCTGCGTTTGTCGGCCTCTCCGCCTCGCATACCCGCGCCCATCTCATCCGCGCGGTCCTCGAAGGCGTTGCCTACAGCTTGAAGGATACGTTCACTATCTTCAGCGAAATTCACGTGCCGGTCGAACGCATCCGCCTCGGCGGCGGAGGCGCTCGCTCGCCGCTTTGGCAGCAAATTCAGGCAGACGTCTATGGCCACGAAGTCGAAATCTTGAAAGCAGAAGAAGGCGCAGCCTTCGGTGCTGCGATTCTCGCAGGAGTAGGTTCGGGATGCTGGAAGAGTGTGGATGAGGCGTGCGACGCTGCAGTTAGTGTTGCTAAACGCGTCAGCACAAACTGGGAAACCAGCGCGACGATGCAACGCGGCTATCAAACTTACCGCCGGATTTACCCGGCTTTACATTCCATTTTCGCGGAAAATCAAACTGCTTCCGCCGACTGAGCGGCAATTCCAGACGACAACAGAGGCGATAATCCTAAGCCTTTCTCTGCTTCGGCTTGAAATGATAGGAATACCACCCGCCGATCACTGTCATCAGCGCGCCCCACCACACGCTCGCGTGCAGATTATAGAGCACCACTTGCTGCGCAGGAGGATGCCAGATCTCGTACAGGCCAGCGCCAAAAATCAGCAGTCCATTCACAAGCAACGAAATGCCGATAAAAAACCAAATGGAAACCATGGTTCCTACCTCCGGCTAGAAGAACTACCAGAATATGATGTTCAGAATTAAAAATACGAGAGCAACCACACCCGCCCAGAAAATAGGCTTCTGATACACGGGGATATCTCCCACGGACGGAACCGTGGTCAACCCATAAACCAAGCCGCTCAATTCGGCGTCCGTTTTCGGTTTTGTCGCCAAACTCACCGCTACCGTCACAATCACGCAAACGAGGAAAGACCACAGCGCCTGAAACATATCCTGCGCCAGGGCCTTAGCGTGCGGAGAGAGCGCCACATAACGCAGCGCCGACGGATCTGCTTTCACCCACGCCCACATGCCAATGGAAGATAGGGTTCCGCAGAGCAAACCCAGAAAGCCGCCCGGGCCTGTCGCTCGCTTCCACAGCATGCCGAGGATCACGGTGCCGAACAGCGGAGCGATGAAGAAGCTGAAGAGAGCTTGCACATAATCCATGATGCTTGCGAACTGCATCACTAAGTAAGCGGTGCCAACGCTGATCAGCACGCCGACCACCGTGGTCCAACGGCCCATGTTCACGTAGTGATGGTCCGTGCCTTTGCTATTGATCAGCGGCCGATAAATGTCATAGGTCCACACCGTGGTGAACGCGCTCACATTCCCCGCCATTCCAGACATGAATCCCGCGATCAACGCGGTAATCCCGAGGCCAAGCAAGCCGGGCCCGCAGTAGCGCGCGAGCATCAGCGGAAGCACATCGTTGTAACTGTGCATTCCAGTAGCCGCCGCCACCGATTCCGGAACGAGCTTCATCGGAAGCACGGCCAAGCCCAGAAGTCCCGGCAAGATGACGATGAGCGGAACAAACATCTTGAAGCCCGCACCGATGATGGGCGCCATCTCCGCGCTGCGAATATCCTTAGCGGCGAGAATGCGCTGAACGACAAGAAAATCCGTCGTCCAGTAGCCCATGGAGATAACCGCCGCCAACCCGAACACAATGCCAATCCAGTTGATTCCCATCGGATTGTCCGTGAAGGAACCCAAGCCTGACCAGAGGTGAATGTACTGATCCGAAGCCCTCTGGGTAATTAGCAGTTTCAGATTGCTCCAGCCGCCGGCTTCGTATAGGCCGAGAATAGGAATCAGCAGCGCGCCCGCCCAAATCAAAAAGAACTGCAGGACTTCATTAAAAATGGCCGACCGCAGCCCGCCGAGCGTCACATAAATCGCCACCGTCAGCGATGATACCCAGATGCTGAAATTGATGTCCCAGCCCAAAACAATTTGCATGACCTTCGCCATCGCAAACATGTTGACGCCGCTCATCAGCACGGTCATGAACGCAAACGAAACCGCGGAAACCGCGCGCGCAGGTTCTCCGAAGCGCAATTTCAAATAGCCCGGAACGGAGTGGGTTTTGGAAATGTAGTAGAACGGCATCATGACCAGGGCGAGGAACAGCATCGCCGGGATTGCGCCAATCCAGTACCAGTGCGTCGCCAGAATACCGTACTGATACGCCGAACCCGCCCAACCCATCAACTCCAAAGCACCGAGATTCGCCGAAAGGAAGCTAAGTCCCGCCACCCAGGCCGTCATTTCGCGGCCAGCCATGAAGAAGTCTTCTCCGGTGTTCGACCGGCCTCGGAGATAGAAGCCGATGGCCAGGACCAGTGCGAAATAAAAGACAACGATGACGACATCTACAGCCGAGAGATGAACGAGTCGAGCGGGTACGACAAACGCGTAAGGAATGGTCATAATGTTCCGAATCGGTTCTCCTCTGCGAGCGTCTTACGACTTGCGCTAGACACTAGAGTCCCCGACATGCAGGATCGAACTCGCACTCAAGGTCACTTCGCTGTGAACTTGTAAATGGTTTCCGAGTAAAATTTTGTCCCGGGCTTCAAAACCGCAGACAGAAAATTGGGATGATTCGGCGAGTCTGGAAAATGCTGCGTCTCGAGACAAATGGCCCCGTATTTCTCGTACCCGACTCCACCTTTGCCCTTGATGCTCCCGTTCAATCCAATCGCCGAATAGAACTGCACCCCCGGCTCCGTCGTCAAAACTTCCATCTCTCTCCCGGAATCCGGATCGGTTACCTTTGCGGCCACCCGCAGCGTCCCGGCTTTCCCATTCAACGCGTAGTTGTGGTCGTATCCGCCGATCTCTTTCAGTTCACCGATGCGCGCCCCAATGGCCGTCGGCTTCAGGAAATCGAGCGGCGTGCCCGCCACGCTTGCGATTTCCCCGGTAGGGATCAGCGTCGAATCCACCGGCGTGTACTTGTCCGCGTTTATATAAAGGATGTACTTGAGGATGTTGCCCGTGTCTGTGCCCGATAAATTGAAATAGCTGTGGTTCGTTATATTCAAAACCGTGTCTTTGTCCGTCTCGGCGGAGTATTGCAGCTTCAGCTCATCCGTGTTCGTCAGCGTGTACGTCACGCTTACGTTCAGGTTTCCGGGGTAGTTTTCTTCCCCATCTTTGCTCAAATAACTGAAACGAACCGCTGCTCCGTCTTTATCCTTCAACTCCTCGGCTTTCCACACCCTCCGGTTAAACCCAACTTGTCCGCCGTGCAAGCTATTCGGCCCGTTGTTAAGAAACAGTTGATACTCTTTTCCGTCCAGCGCGAATTTGCCCTTCGCGATCCGGTTCCCATAGCGCCCGATCGTCCCGCCAAAATAAGGATGCTGCCCGAGGTATCCCTCCAGGTTGTCGAAACCCAGCACAACATCACCCATCTTGCCGTTCTTGTCCGGAACGTGAAGTTCCGTCAGCGTGGCGCCGTAGGTGATAACCTTTGCAGAAGCACCCTGCCTGTTGTACAGCGTGTAGGCCTCGACGACCGTCCCGTCCGGCATCTTGCCGAACTCCGCCTTGTCGACATGAGCGCCCTTCTTAGCGGCTTCTTGAGCATTTCCCCCGGGCGCTGCCCCCCTAAACTCTGGTCCCAAAGCCATCAAAAACGCCAGCATGCAGACTCTCCCGCGGAGTACCATTCCGACCCTCCTCCGGCCCCAAAACACCTACGATACATCGATTCTTCAACACGCCTTGTATCACAAAAACGCATCAATCGCGAATCTTGTCCTTATTTTTCTTAGACTTGCCGAACCTAGCCCGCCCAGCTCTCTGCTTCCCTGCGTTTGGAGAAGCCATTGACAACCGCGGCGCGAGGATGCCAATGTGCCCTTCAGCATTCGCCCTAAAATAACGTTATCGTACACGGAGTTCCACAAATTTCATGCGATCCATTTCCTTTTTGCATGCTTATAAGTACATCGCTCTCCTCTTCGTACTTTTTTTCCTGGCGACCTCCCCTGTGGTCGCGCAATGGGTACCGCTTAACCCCGTCCAAGCCGTCGGCCTTGAGCCGGACGGCGCCCTCTTGCTTCTCCAATCCGGATTCCTGCGATTTCAGGTCTGCTCGGACTCTATCGTCCGTGTCGTCTACTCCATCGCGCGTGACGTCCCGCAGCACCCCGATTTCCTTGTCACCAAAAAATCCTGGCCTAAAGCCGAGTTCTCGCTCCATACAGACGATCCCAAACTCATCACGCTCACCACCTCTCGCTTGAAAATCGAAATCACACGCGCCGACAGTTCCATCATTTTCTACGACTCCGCCGGTCACAAACTCACGCAGGAAAGCACGCGCACACTCACGCCAACCGAAGTCAACGGCGAGAAAACTCTACACTCTGAGCGTTTCGTCAATATGTGGGACACCCAGGAAGCTTTCTACGGCCTCGGCCAGCACCAGGCAGGCGTCTGGAACTATAGGGGGGAAGCCGTCGACCTCTCGCAGGACAACACGAACATTTCCATTCCGCTCCTTTTATCCAGCAACGGCTACGCCATTTTCTGGAACAACGGCTCGCGCAGCCGCTTCAATAACCGCTTCGTCCACGCCTTTTACCTAAGCTCTGAACTCTCCGACTCAATGGACTATTACTTTTTCTATGGTCCCGACTTTGATCGCCTCATCGCCGACTATCGCGAACTGACCGGCGCCGCGCCGCTCTTTGGCAAATGGGCCTACGGCTACTGGCAATGCAAAAATCGCTACGACTCCCAGCAAGAACTACTCGCCATCGCGCAGAAATATCGAGACCTGCATATCCCGCTCGACAACATCGTCCAGGACTGGTTTTGGTGGAACACCATGGGCGAGCCCGTCTTCAACAAAAATTATCCCGATCCCAAAGCCATGGTCGACGGCCTCCACAAAAATAACGTCCACCTCATGATTTCCGTCTGGCCCTATTTCCGTCCCGGCTCTCCCGTCTACGACGAGATGGATAAGCGTGGCTTCTTCATCGCTCGCACCATCGCTCCCAGTTTTCATCCGGTCGGCCAGGCGCTCTACGACGCCTTCAATCCCGAAGCCCGCAAATACTATTGGAACCTCATGAACAACGCGCTCTTCAAAATCGGCGCGGATGCCTGGTGGCTCGACACCACCGAAGCCGAAACCGAAGGCCGCGAGACCAACATTCTCGTTACCAACAAAGTGAACGGCGGCGAAAATGGCGCGCGCTACGCCAATGAATTTCCTCTCATGACCACCACTGCTGTCTACGAAGGCCAGCGCGAAGCGAGCGACAAAAAACGCGTCTTCATTCTTTCCCGCTCCGCCTACGCAGGATCTCAACGTAACGGCGCTGCCGTCTGGTCCGGCGACGTTGATCCCAACTGGGAAACCTTCCGCCGCCAAATTCCCGCTGGCCTCAATTACTCCGTCTCCGGCCTTCCCTATTGGACCACCGACATTGGCGGCTTCGTCTCCGCAAATCCCGAAGATCCTGCCTATCGTGAACTTTACATTCGTTGGTTCGAGTTCGGCACATTCTGCCCCATTTTCCGCGCCCACGGCACGCGCACCACAAATCAAAACGAAATTTGGTCTTACGGCCCCGACGCGCAGAAAATTCTCACCGCGTATGACAAGCTTCGCTACCGCCTGATGCCTTATATCTATTCGCTGGCGTGGAAAACTACCAGAGAGGGCTACACCATAATGCGTCCGCTCGTGATGGACTTCCGCGAGGACGTCCGTGCGCAAAATATCGGCGACGAATTCCTCTTCGGCCCTGCGATTCTCGTGAATCCCGTCACCGAGCCCAGCGGCGCCACGCGCCGTCTCTATCTGCCGAACGCAAAGTGGTACGATTTCTGGACCGGTGCAACAACACAAGGCGGCCGCACGCTCGACGCTCCTTCTCCCATCGATCGCATGCCTCTCTACGTCCGCGCCGGCTCCATTCTTCCTCTCGGCCCCGAGGTCGAATACGCCGCCGAGAAATCCGCCGACCCCATCGAACTTCGCGTGTATCGCGGCGCCAGCGGCTACTTTACTCTCTACGAAGACGAAAACGACACCTACAACTACGAAAAGGGCACCTACGCCACAATCTCCTTCTCATGGGACGAAGCCGCACACACTCTCACCATCGGCGATCGCTCCGGCTCATTTCCCGGCATGCTCGACACCCGCACCTTCCGCATTGTCTTTGTCGCTGAAAATCACGGCGCCAGCGGCAGTCTCACCGAAAACGCAGATAAGAACATTCAATACTCAGGAAAGAAAATCACAGTAACGCAATAGCGTAGCTTTTGCTGTCCGGCTCCGTTCTTGTGAATTTCTTCAGGAGTTCGTCAAACACCACGATCAGCAAAGTACTCTCCCAGTCCGGAACGTTTCGATCTTCTTCGCGGATTCGTTCAAGCCCCATGGCAGTTCTTCCCTCAGGCCGCTTCTTTTTCTTCTCGATTCTGTAAAGCGCAATCCGAATTCACGCGATTGTAATTTTCGATTTTACTTGTATTCACATCCCCGACATATTCTGGCAACCTCGTCGGGGGAGCCAGGGGATATCCACAGGCCAGCACTCGATTTGTGTGCCGAGGGTGTGGTACATCCACTGCAAAGACAGTTCGGTTGAAACTTAATCTAAGGGGTGTATTGAGATGAAAAGTATGATGAAGCTTGTCCTGATTTGTCTGGCCCTCCTTTGTATGTGTACTTGGTCTTCGCAAGCTCAACAAACTCTCGGCTCCATTAATGGCACGGCGACGGACGCCTCCGGTGCCACCATGCAGGGCGTAAACGTGACCGCGCGCAACACCGCTACTAACCTCAAGATTACGCGGACCAGCAATAACGACGGTTCATTCAGTTTCGTCGACCTCCCCGTCGGCGTTTACGAGGTCACCTTTTCCAAGGACGGATTCAAGACCGAGGTTTTTCCCCAGGTCCTGGTGCAGGCCGGTCACACCACGACGGAGAATGCCGCTCTCCAGCCGGGCGCGGTGACCGCTACGGTCACCGTAAGCGGTACTTCGCTTCTCAACGAGACCAACACTACCAACGGTTACACCCTCGGCAGCGAGCTAATTGAAAACGTCCCTCTCGGCACCGGCAGTTTTACCCAGCTAGCCATCCTTGCCCCGGGTGTCAGCGCCGACTTCCTCAGCGGAGCCGGTGTGAACGCCGGTATGGGCAACCAGGACATTTTTGCCAACGGCCAGCGCGACACGAGCAACAGTTTCAGTTTCAACTCGGTAACCGCCAACAACCTGTTCAACGGGTTGTCTTCCAGTTCCATCGGCGAGAGCCGCTTCATTCTGAATACCAACGAACAGTTCCTCGCCGGTGGACAGATTCAAACCAATACCTCCGTGTTCGACGCCATCGGCCAAGGCATGCCTACGCCTCCAACGGAAACCATTCAGGAAATCAACGTGACCACCTCGATGTATGACGCGTCTCAGGGAGCCAACAGCGGCGCGCACGTCGCTGTGCTTACCAAGTCCGGCACCAACGATCTCCACGGCGGCGTCTATGAGTACCACCAGTCCACCGGTCTCGACGCCAACTCCTTCTTCTTCAATGCAGCCGGCCTTCCCCGCGAGCCCTTGCATCGCAACATCTTTGGAGGCACTCTCGGCGGCCCGATCCTGAAAAACAAGCTGTTCTTCTTCGGTTCCTACCAGGGTCAGCGCGTCAGCGACGCCACGAATGGTTCAACGACCTTTGTCAACGTCCCCTGTGCGAACCCGGCTACCTCCACCACCCCCGCCTCGGGCTGCTTGTCCTCCGACCGCAGCGCAGCCACCCTCGCCGCCATTGCCGGTATCAGTACAGCGCAGATCGATCCGGTTGCGCTAACCCTCCTTCAGGCCAAGCTCCCGAACGGTCAGTTCCTCATTCCCTCTGCAACCGTCTTTACGGCCGGCGCTATTTCCACACTGGGAGGCAACGCCCTTGAGCAAGGCCCTCCCAGCACCTTCAACGCGGACCAGGTAAACGGCAACATTGATTATGTCTTCAGCACCAAGGACCGCATTGCTGCCAAGTATTACTTCCAAAATGACCCCTCCACCAGCCCTTTCGCCGTTAGCCAGGTACAAGGCTTCGCCCAGCAGCTCCAAGCCGGCAGCCAGGTCTTCTCCCTCGACAACACTACGATTCTGACGCCCAACACCACTTGGGAACAGAAAATCGGCTTCGTCCGCCAGATTGCCAACGCTGTCACCGGTCAGCCTCTTACTCCCAGCGCTGCCGGTATCAACTTTTTTGGAAGTTCTCGCTTTCCCGGCATTTCCATCGCCAACGCTGGTTCCGGCACCTTCAGCGGCCTAAATATCGGCCCGACCAACAATTTTGCCAACGCTGGAGTTTTCCAAAACCACTTTGACGTGGGCACCACCTACAACTGGATTCACGGCCATCATTCCATTTCCTTCGGTTTCGATGGAGACTACGGCCAACTCAACGTTCTAAATCGCGAGAACCAGGTGGCCTCCATCGGCTTCACCAGCTTCACCAACTTCTTGGACGGAACCCTGCGTGGCGGAGACCACACCGAATTTCTTAACGGCGAAACCAATCGCTATTACCGCGCCAAGCAGGTCGGACTGTTTGTCCAGGATGCCTATAAAGTTCTGCCCAATCTCACCATAACCGCCGGCCTACGCTGGGATTGGGACGGCCCGCTGTACGAAAAGAATGGCCTGCTCACCAATTTCTTGCCCCAGGACTATAGTTTTGATTTGAATACCGACACCGTGGACAGCATCGGCCTGGTGGTTGCCGGAAACAACAAGCAATTTTGCACCACCCAAACCAGTTTCTGCGTGAACGATTCCACGCTGACCGGTCGCCAGTGGCTGTTGGAGCCCCGCTTCGGCGCCGCTTGGAGCCCCAAATTCCTCAAACATATCGTCGTTCGCGCCGGTTTCGGCCTTTACGCCGACCGCGGCGAATTCTTCACCGAACTTTCCCCCAGCGCCGGCGGAGGAATCAGCGGTCCTTTCGGCGTCACCACCGAACAGCCATTCACCTTGGTGCAGGAGTCCACTTGCAAGGGGCCGATGTGCTTTGCTGCCCCGTTCGGCAGCACCGCGCCGCCGCCGCCACCAAGTAATTTCGCTGGCATCGCCGGGCTGGTACACAACCTCTCGTCTCTGAGCGGTTGCACTGAACCTGTTACGCCAACCTGTGCGCCAACCGGTTTTGGATCTACGCCCTTCACCTTTGGTGGCTACGATCCGGCCAACACCCTGCCCTATTCCGAGAACTGGACCCTCGACCTGCAATGGCAGCCCGTCAATTCCTTGCTCATCGACCTCGGCTACCTCGGAAATCATGGCCAGCATCTGCTCATTCCCATCCCTTTCAACCAGCCTGGCATTGCCACCCCCAACAGTCCTATTAACAATCAAATCTATTCCTACGGATTCCAGGCGACCGACGCCAACGGCGGCAACGGTACGCTACTAACCGAACAGGTCAACACCTTCGATGGCGGCAATACCGACCTCCGCACTCGGTATGTCGGCTACAACCCCAACTCGAATTTCTGGGAAGCGGAGGGCATTTCCAACTACAACGCCCTGCAATTCAGCGTGAAAAAATTGTTGAGCCACGGCCTGATGATCAATGCTTCCTACACCTACTCCCACACTCTTGACGAAGGCAGCGGCTTGTCCGAGGGCCTTTTCTTCAACGGAAACGATCCTCTCGACCCGCATACTGCCTATGGCAGTTCGGCCTTCGATCGCACTCACGTGTTTACCATCAGCTATCTGTATCAGGTCCCGGACCTCGTCAAATCGCACTCCTGGCTCAGGCACGCAGCTAACGGTTGGGGCCTTTCCGGGATCACCACCGCCGAGAGCGGCTTGCCTTACAGCGTCTATGATTTTTCTGGAACCGTCGGCAGCCAATTCTTCTCCAGCAATGACTTCATCACGAACCCGCTGCTCGCCGTCCCCGGCGCGACCCTGGCCAGTGTGCAGGGCACGATCGCTCAGAATGCCGCCAGCTGCCCCAGCGCGAGCAGCCAAACCGGCGCCCTTCAGACCCTCAACGCATGTGGTTTCGGTCTGACCGTAAACGCGCCTGGTACCAACGGCGCGCCTCCCTGTGGGCCGACTACCGACAATCCTTCCCCGACGGCGGCCTGCGATTTTTCCGAGACCGGCTACTCCAATGGCCCTCGCAACGCGCTCCGCGGCCCTTTCCAGGTCCGCTTCGATATGGGCGTCTTCAAGACTTTCAAGTTGACCGAGCGCTTTACCTTGCGTTTCGATGCTCAGTTCTTCAACCTCTTCAACCATCCGAGCTTTGACGCTCCCAACAGCAACCTCACCCTGGATCCTTGCTTCGGCGCCAACATACAGACCAGCCCGGCCAACGGGTGTCAGTGGCTGGGTAACATTCCAGGGGTCACAGGGTCCGGAGGGGCCATCGGGAATGGAACGGCTTCGGCCGGCGAAGGAGTCGTCCAGAACACTATCGGCAGCCCGCGCTTCATTCAATTCGCGCTGCATTTGACCTTCTGAAGCCGGTGAGTCTATAGAGTCGGCGGGCAAGGACTGACGCTTCAGTCCTTGTCCGCTTACTTTTTTCGGCGTGCGCAATCGAAAATGACTTTGACGGAATATTGACGCAACCTTTCGACGCATATTTCCGTCCATGATCCGTAGGGTGTGGTATGAAACTCTCGCGCGCAATCCTTCCAATCGCATTTGCTCCATTTCTTAGCTCTGTGCTAGCGTTGTGCGCGCAGGACAGCGCACCGCCGCTACCGTCTGCCAAGGCCCCGGCCCCGCAATCTAAAGAAGCTCCTCCACAATCCAGCAGCCCAGCCATTCGCACCGCTTCGAACCTAGTTGTCGTCGATGTTGTTGTGAGCGACGACGGCAAGCCCGTAAAAGGCCTGCAACAGCAGGCTTTCCACGTCTTCGAAGACGGGCATGAACAAACCATCAAGATTTTTGAGGAGCACAATTCTCTAACCCCGTCACAGATTCAGAAGCTTCCGGTGCTTCCGCCAAATACCTACTCCAACTTGCCGGAAACCACCGTGACCAGCGCCGCCAATGTCCTTCTGCTCGACGCCTTGAATACCCCAATGAAGGACCAGATGTATGTCCGCAAGCAGATGATGGAGTATCTGAAAAATATTCCTGCCGGCACGAGCATCGCCATTTTCACGTTGGCGTCGAAGCTGCGGATTGTGCAGGGTTTTACTAGCGATAGCACGCCACTGCTGGCGGCCTTGAGCGATAAACGAAATTGGCCCGGCCCATCTCCCCTGCTTCCAGACCCGAACGATGCCACTCCCACAAATCTGGTCAGCGGTCTCGAGGACATGGGTGCCTCCACGCAAGCTATAGCGAGCCTTCAACAATTCCAAGCCGATGAAGCAGCCTTCCAAATGGACCTTCGCGTTCAGTACACGCTGGATGCTCTAAAACAATTGGCAGCCTATTTGGGCAGCGTTCCCGGACGCAAAAACCTGATTTGGTTTTCTGGCTCGTTTCCCATCAACTTGGATCCGGATGCTTCGTTAACCAACGAATTTTCGGTCATGCGCGAGTACAGCGATCAGCTGAAGGCCACGAGCGATTTGCTGGCCGCCAGCCGCGTCGCCGTCTATCCCGTGGACGCGCGGGGCCTCTTCACCGCGCCGATGTTCAACGCCGCCAATCAGGGCACAAATTATTCGGGAGTCTCGCACGCCACACCCAGCATGGGCGGAGCGCCGCCGAGTCCCGGCACGCGCGCCGGCGGGGCCGCGCGCCAGAGGAACCCCTCCAATGGCAGCGCCACGAATCCCAACGCCTTCGCCCGCGACAGCTCCAAGTTTTTTCAGACGACCGCTGCCGAGCACGCCACCATGCAGGAACTTGCGCAAGACACCGGTGGGCGGGCCTTCTACGACACAAACGGCATCAAAGAGGCCCTGGCGAACGCGCTCGAGAATGGCGAGAACTACTACACGCTGGCGTACGTTCCGGAGGACGCGAAATTCGATGGTAAATTTCGAAAAATTCAAGTCAAGCTCCTTGAACGGAATGACCAGCTTGCCTATCGGCGAGGCTACTTTGCGGATGCGCCCAGCGCGCACAGCTCGAATGCACTTCTGACTCCGAGCTCGAGCGCCATTCAGCGTGGCTCCCCCGCTTCTTCCCAGATTCTCTTCAAGGTACGTGTTCTCCCCTCTGACGATGCTGCGCTCAAAGGCTTGAATGCTCAGCCCGGTCCGGCCGGACTGATGGCGGACAAGTTGACCGGGACCGTAAAACGCTATTGGATCGATTACTCAGCCGATGTGCATCAGATGGATGTGATCGTTGGATCTGATGGCCTTTATCATTTGTCTGTTGAATTTGCCGCTATCGCCTACGATCGCGACGGCAAACTCCTCAACATCGTGGACCGCGGCTTTAAGTTGAATTTGCAACCCGCGCAGTACAGCCAGGTCATGCAGACTGGAATGCCGATGCATGAGGAACTCGACGTCCCGATCGGCGAGGTCTATCTTCGCGTCGCAGTCCACGATCTCACCGCAGACCGGATTGGTTCGGTGGAAATTCCCCTGATGGTTTTGGATAAAGCGCCCGAGAAGTAGTAGAAGCGCACGCCTTCGCCAGAGCCCTGCGCGCTCCGCACTCCTCTTGAGCTCTCCCTGCTCCTGAACGCTATTCCGCACAGAAATTCTTCCCCGGATTTCTGCTTAACGAAGTGATCTGCATGCCCGCGATTCTGAAATTACTTACTGGTATTTATAAATGAAGAGGAAACAAAGGTTGAAACAAAGGTTGTGAAACGCTCCGCCCTTCGGGCTCCGCAGGGCTGCGCTCCGGACCAAGCCAACGAAGGAGGGATCGCATAGATTAAAGGAAGAAAGAGGCAGAAAAACAAAAAAGGGGACATTTCTAATGGGGTAAGGAAGGGGACATTTCTAAATTGCTTTGACAAAAACAAAGGTTGTGCTTGACGCGCTCGATGGGCGGAGCTAGGCTCGCGGCAACTGGTCGGGGGCCTTCATGCGTCATTCCCACGGAGGGGCCCGGAAGTTGGTGCAGGTGCGGGCTCCAGTGCGAGCTCGAGTGCAGGCTCAAGTGCGAGCCGCGGGATTCACGTGCCTGCCCATTTCACGAGCGAGCCCGTGCCTCGCGCGATTATTCCTGCTGATGGTGCCTTCCATTTTCTTTGCCGCCCAAGCTTGCTCTCAAGACAGCGGTAGTACTGCGAACGAGTTCCACGGAAAGGGGTCCGAAATTACCGTGACGGTGCACGATGGTTCGGGAGAGCCGATTCCCACGGCAGCTATGGTGAGCGCCTACCGCGACGGGTCAACTCTTACCAGGCAGGGGCAGACGTCGCGCGGAAGCGCCGTTTTGGTAGTGAACTTTCTGGGGGAGTACACCATCATTGTGGAAGCCCCGGGATACGAAAAGGTACAGAAGCAAGTATCAGTCCAAGTAACGGGAAGAACGCAAGTAGATGTCTACTTGCGGCGTCTCTCGGCTGACAGTATGCCGGAAGTTCCGGGAAGGCCGTTGCTTGCACCAAAAGCAAAGGAAGCGCTCGATAAGGGATTGCAAGCGTTAAGCGCCGACAAGATGAGGGAGGCAGAGAAATATGTGGGCGAAGCAATGCACCTGGCGCCGGCGCATCCGGACGTGTTGTATGTGCAAGGAGTGCTGTACCTGAGACAACGCAACTGGGCGCAGGCGCAAGCCACGCTGAATAAGGCCACGCAAATTGATCCAAGTCACGCGCGGGCTTTCGCGGCGCTGGGAATGGCGCTCTGCGATCAGGAGAAATATGACGCGGCGATCGAGCCGCTGGAGAAGTCGCTGCAATTGGATGCTACCGGCACGTGGGAGACGCGCTGGACGCTGGCGAAAGCTTACTACCAGCAGCGAAAATATAGTGCGGCGCTGAAAATGTCGCAGGACGCGCTGGCCGAATCGAGCGGGAAAGCGCCCGAGATTGGGCTGCTGGTCGCACAATCGCTTACCGCTGTGGGACGGTATGAGGATGCCGCGCAGGTCCTGCGCGAATTTTTGAAGGACCACGCGGATCGACGGGAAGCGCCTACGGCGCGGCGTTGGTTGGAAGGGCTGACCGCTAGCGCAAAAATCCGGCCGAACTCGAATTATTGAAACGGGTTGGCGGGTTAGGTGGCGCCGGGCACTAGGGTTGGCCACCTACCAGAAAAAAAAATTAAGAGACAACGTGGAACACCAACACGTGGAGCACCCGGCCTTAATTGCCTGCGGTGGCGTAACGGCGGAAGAACGAGTCGTTGTTCCACCGAGGGCGCGCGTCTGAGTTCGTGGTGTCCATCAGGAGACGCAGAACGATTTCTTCAAACAGGGCGGCGGCCTGCAAATCAACGGGCTGGTTTAGGTCGTCCGATGGCGCGTGATAACGCGTACTGAGCCAGGTCTCGAATATCTTGTCCTCCGGCGACCCTGGTTCGGCCCAGACGCTCATCATCACGGACGGTACTCCGTGCAAGATGAAATTGTACTGATCGCTGCGGATAAAAATATTGCGGAGAGGCATGGGGTCGGGAATGGCATGAACGCCGAGCGATTTTGCGATGGCCGTCGCGCGAGCGCCCAGAGTGGACTCGTCGATTCCAAGCACGAGCAGTGTCTTTAGCGGCACGATGGGGAGAAACATGTCCGTGTTGATGTCCGCCACGATGGAGTGGACGTCCACCGTGGGATGTGCCGCGAAATAGCGCGAGCCCAGCAAGCCCTTTTCCTCCGCAGTGACGAAAACAAAAAGGACCGAACGCCGAAGCTTTTCCGGGTGGGCTTTCAACTGGGCAGCGATATCTATCAGCAAGGCGCTGCCAGAACCATTGTCCATCGCGCCGTTGTAGATTTTGTCTCCGTTGATCGGAGCACCGATGCCAATGTGATCGATGTGGGCGGAAAGAACGACGTATTCGTTTTTCAGCGTGGGATCGGAGCCTGGCAATTTGGCGATGATGTTGTCCGATTCGATTGTCTTGCTATCAATCGCGGCATGCGCTTTTAGCGAGACAGCCAGAGGAAAGCGCGGGAGTGGCTTGCGGTCCTTGGCCAGTGCCGCGAGTTCCGCAAACGTGTGGCCTGAGCCTTCAAAGAGCTTCTCGGCGTGCTCGGGATTGAACCCAAGAACGACTTTGGTCCCAAGGAAATCCTGCATCTTAGGGTCGGCAAGCTGCATAGCAGGCGCAGTGCGATTCAGCGAGATGCGAGTCCACGGAAGGTCCATCGCAGCGGGATTGAAGATGCGAATCACACCGACGGCTCCGGCTGCTCGCAGAGCTTTGCCCCGTTCCGCCCCCGTCTGCGAATGTGCCGAAAGGGGCGCGGGGAGGTCCGCCGGCGAACCGCTGATATAGACCACCACCTTCCCTTTCAGGTCGAGGCCGGCGTAGTCGTCGTCATTTTTTTCAGGCACTTTCAGCCCGTAACCGATAAACACGAGAGGTGCTGCAACTCCCGTCGAAGGCATGTCGACGGCGGTCGAAAAGTAGGCGTCCTCACCAAGAACGATGGGCACCATATTCCCGTCTTGAACCAGGGCGGCAAAGGAGTTCTTTTCATCGACCTGACGCCGATCGAATTTCACGGTTTGGTAGAAGCCGTTCTCGCCGGCGGGTTCGAGACCGGACTTCTTCAATTGCTCGACGGTGTATGCTTCCGCCCTGCGCAGACCGTCGCTCCCGGTTTCGCGTCCTTCCATGTTGTCGTCCGCCAGCACCTTGACGTAGTTCCACCACGAAGACCCGTCGAAGCGAGTGGTCGAGGTTTGCTGCGCCCCTGCTGTCAGGGCCAGAGTAAGCGCTCCAATCAGAACGAACGTTCGATGCAGCATGGGGAATAAACTCCTTTAGGTCTAGTCGAGAGGTACAGGACTCTACTCTGTTCTTGGGTTCCAAGAAAGGGGGGTGTAACCCACGCCCCCCGTGTTTTTTTACAAGACTGATCCAATCCGAATCTAGCCGATTCCAGCCCAACCTACTATTTTTGCTTATCGACGAGACCAATGTCTCTCACCCTCGGCTCTTTTGGCAAGACAGCTGTCAGGGCCTTTGCGAGTAGGCGAAACCTGTCAAAGGAATCAGTGATTTCCAATTGGTGGCGCAGGGGCTCCTGGTGTCGGGAGCGGTTTTGCGTCGCGGATGCCGGAGGATTCGACCACCGTGTAGATAGAGTCGGCGGGGAGGTTCTCTAGGGTTTCAAGTTTGCCGCTGGGCCAGCGGATTTCTATCGTGTCGATTCTTGCGGATTTGCCGAGGCCGAAGTGGAGGCGGAGATCGTTTTGGGAGAGATAGCTTCCGCCGCCGCGGACTTCGGCGATTTGGCGGATGCCGGCAGCGTGAATGGTGACACGGGCGCCGATGGCGGCTCGATTGCTTTTTGTGCCGATGAGTTTCAAGAGAACGCGGTGATTGGGGGCGGTGTTTTGGTTGAGGAGGAGAGCGGGAGGTTCGCCGACGTTGACGAGAACGACGTCGATGTTGCCGGTGTTGAAGATATCGCCGAAAGCGGCGCCGCGGCGAGATTTTAGCGGGAGGTCGGCTAGGCCGGCTTCCTTCCCGACTTCGTCGAAGGTGCCGTCGCGGTTGTTGCGCTCGAGGAAAATTGGTTGGCGGTAGTGCGGGCTGTTGTCGAGCGAATCGATCTGCGGATAGACGTGGCCGCAGGCGATTAGGAGATCGAGCCAGCCGGTATTGGCCATATCGAAAAAGCTGGTGCCCCAGCAAACGTCTTGATAGCTCGGGCGTCCAACACCGGAGGCCCAGCTTACATCTTCAAAGCCGTTGGGGCCGGTGTTCCGCCAGAGAGCTTTGGGCTGGTCCTGGAAGGTGGTGATGAAGAGGCTAAAACGGCCGGAATGGTCGTAGTCGGCGAAGTCGACGCCCATGTTGCCGAGCTGAGTGCCGTCGCCGCTGAGAGAAATTCCGGAGAGCATACCCACTTCGGAAAAAGTGCCGTTGCGACTGTTGTGGTAGAGGTAGTTGGGGACGGAATCGTTGGCGACGACGAGATCGGGCCAGCCGTCATTGTCGTAGTCGGACCACATGACGCCGAGGCCGTAGTAGCCGGCTTGGTTGTGAACGCCAGCTTTCACGGAGACTTCCTCGAACGTGCCGTCGCCGCGATTATGGTAGAGAAGATCGCTTTCGCCTTCGAGGCCCCAGGGGCCGCACTGCACTTGCAGTCCTTTATATAGGCAGAATTTGTTGCTCCCGGGGGCGGGCATGTGGGCAAGGTCGACGTGGACGTAGCGGGAGACGAAGAGGTCGACGTTGCCGTCGCGATCATAATCGCCCCAGGCGGCGCCAGTGCTGAAGCCACCACCGCGGACGCCGGCTTTTTCGGTGACGTCTTCAAACTTGCAGTTGCCGAGGTTGCGGTAGAGGACGTTGCCGCCGTAGCCGGTGACGAAGAGGTCGAGATTGCCGTCGTTGTCGTAATCCGCGACGGCCACTCCCATGCCCCAGCCGAGGCGCGTGAGGCCGGCTTGCTTGGTGATGTCCTTGAAGGTGCCGTCGGGCTCTTGATGGTAGAGCGTGACCATGGGGTCGCCACCTTTTTGGTAGCGGTCGACTGTGGAGCCGTTGACGGTGACGATGTCGAGGCGCCCGTCGTCATCGCAATCAAAGAGGGCGGCGCCTCCGCTCATGGATTCGACGATGTAGCGCTTTTCGCCGGTGGAAATGTGGGAGACCGTTAGGCCAACGGACGGGGCGATATCTTTGAATTTGGGAATGGGAGGAAAACCGGGGCGATCGACTTTCGGTTTCGGCAGTTTCGCGGAAGGCGGAAGAGGGACAGCGGTGCTTTGCGAGAGCAACGATCCCGGGGACGCGGAACCTATGATGAGAAAGATGGAAAAGATAAGAAGGGAGGAGAGGCGAGAGCGGTAACCAAGCATCGAGAGCATTCTAGCGCAAAGAAAAATTGTGCCCAAACGAATCCGGTCCGGGGAACGGAGTAGCAGCATGGCCGGTCGGACGGGAGGCGCCTGCGGGGTGGGCAAGTGGAGCGTTGCGGGAGTGGTCCCTGCTATACTCGCGGCACGAATTTTTGTTGCGGTGCGGGGTAGAACGCGCTCCAGCAAGTGGAAGCGTGCAAGATAAATACTGCGAGAAACAGTCGAGGGCGTCTTCATGACACCGATGCAGAAAAAGCAGGCCGGGCCACATCGAGAGAACAAGAAAGTTACGTTAAAGACGGTAGCGAAGCATCTGGGGCTAGCGGCGGGAACGGTTTCCGCGACGCTGAATAATTCTCCGGCGGCGCGGTCTATCCCGGAACGCACGAAACTGCGCATACTTGCCGCGGCACAGGAACTGAACTACCGGCCGGACTTTTTTGCGCGGACATTGCGGATGCGGCGGACGTTTACGATCGGAGTGATTGCGGAAGAGATCGGGGACGCTTACGGTTCGCAAGTGATCAGCGGGATTGAAAGATACCTCACCGGGCAAAACTACTTTTTTCTGACGGTGGTGCACCGGCACAACCCGAAACTGCTGCAGACTTATTCGCAAATGCTAGTGGAGCGCGGCGTCGAGGGAGTGATCACGGTGGACACATCGATTCTGGCAGAGCCTTCGCTGCCGACGGTGGCTGTGGCGGGACACCGGCAGATCGCGGGCGTGACGAATATCGTGCTGGACCATAAGCGGGCGGCGAGGTTTGCGCTCGAACATCTGAAAGAGTTAGGGCACAAGGAGATCGCGTTTTTGCAGGGGCAGATTTTCAGCTCGGACTCGGAAGATCGGTGGAAAGCGATTTGCGAAGTGGCGTCGGATCTGGGAATTCGCATTTGGCCGGAGTTGACGATTCGGATCGAGAGCAAGGTTTCCACGCCGGAAGTGGGGTTCCCCGTGACAAAAGAGTTGCTTGCGAGGAAAGAGCCGTTCACGGCGCTCTTTGCGTATAACGATATTTCGGCGATTGGGGCGATCTGGGCGCTGCGCGAGGCGGGATTGCGCGTGCCGCAGGATGTGTCGGTCGTGGGGTTTGATGATATTCCCGGAGCGGCTTTTGCGAATCCTGGGCTGACGACGGTGCGGCAGCCGCTGCTGCGCATGGGAGAGATCGCGGCGCAGACACTGGTCAATCAAATCGAGGGACGCGAGGAGAGCGTTGCAGAAATTGCCATTGAGCCGGAGTTTGTGGTGCGGGATTCGACGGCGCGATTGGCGCAGGCACGGGCGTTGAGCTCGAGAGTTTAAGAGAACAGGGATATTCAAACCTTTCCCTGCTCTTTCCTCACTTTCCCCACTTCTCAAGGCTTAGACAGAAATTCGCCGAGTAGCACGTGGAAGTGGTGCACGCCGTTTTCGCGTTTGACGGAATAGCGGCCGCGGTCGTAGGTCGACGAGTTTAGTCCTCGCTGGACATTTCTGCATAGATCGATGTCTTCTTGCTGGACTTCATCGCTGAACGCCACCGCGCGTTGGATACGCTGGCGAACTTTTTCGGAATGTACGTCGTGGAAGAACCATTCGAAAATGGTGAGCGTTTTGTCGTGCGACAGGGGAACGATCACGTTGGTGGAAAGATTGTCGGGATAAATGTTGAGCATCAGATTGGGGAAAATCCAGAAATATAAGGCTTCCTCGAGGCCAGTGCCTGGAGCGTAGAAGCGATCGGCGGCGTCTTCCGGCTTCATGGCGCGAATCGGGGCGAACTGCTGAGAATAGTAGCGATAGGTGTCGGTGCGGTAGTTCGCGTAATCGATTTCGCGCATTAGTCCGGGGTGGGCGATGGGAATGTGGTAGCCCTCGAGGTAGTTGTCGACGTACACCTTCCAGTTGCAGTCGATGATGTAGTCGCGGCGCTCGACCGATTGCAAGCCGTCGAACTCGAAACCGCGAGCTTGCTCGGGAATTTTGCCCAGGTAGGAGGAAAGCGGCTCGGCGTTTTGATCGAAGTTTACGAAGATGAGTTGTTCCCAGATTTCCAGGCGCAGGGGGAACATGCCCATGGTGCTGCGGTCGAAGAATTCGACGCCTTCGACGTCAGGCGTGCCGATGAGACGGCCATCGAGCGTGTAGGTCCAGCCGTGATAGCCGCAGCGAAGAACGTTTTTGCAGCCGCTGCCTTGCGCGATGGGACCGGCGCGGTGGCGGCAGACGTTGCTGAAGGCGCGGAGCGTGCCTTGCTTGTCGCGGACGACGACCACCGGTTCGCCGATGACATCAACTGTGAAGAAGGTTTCCGGATCGGCGATGGTGCGTTTTGTGCCGTTCTGTCCGCCACTTTCGCCACAGGGAGTGTTGAGCGTGCCGACGAGCTGCCAGGTACGGCGGAAGATGTGGTCCTTCTCGGCTTCGAGAATGGAAGGATCGGTGTAGAAATTCGAGGCGAGAGTATGCGCGCACTCAATTTGTTCGTGGACGTCAAGGTTTATGGGTCGAGTGGTCATGGAAGAAAGGAGTGCACAGAGTGAAGTCTGTGCTACCTAAAATTTGCGAGTCTCCTGGCGGGACCAGCGTTCGACTACGATTTTGGACTCGGTGTAGAACTCGACGGCGTCGCGGCCCTGGCCATGAAGGATGCCGAAGAAACTTTCTTTCCAGCCGCTGAAGGGGAAATAGGCCATGGGCGCGGCGACGCCGATGTTGATGCCGATGTTTCCGGCGGGGGCTTCGTAGCGGAAGCGGCGGGCGGCGCCGCCGTTGGTGGTGAAGAGCGAGGCTTGATTGCCGTAAGGGCTGCGACGGAGAAATTGCATGGCTTCGTCCATCGAATTGACATGGATAAGGCTGAGGACTGGGCCAAAGATTTCCGTGTTGGCGAGCTGGCTCGATGCCGGCAGGCCATCGAGAACGGTGGGAGTAAGGAAGCTGCCGGATTCGTGATTCGGGATTTTGGCGTTGCGGCCATCGAGAATGGCTTTGGCGCCTTCGCCGACGCCCGCGGAGATTAGGGATTCGATGCGCTTTTTGCTATCGCCAGAAATAACCGGGCCCATTTGGACGCCAGGTTCGAGGCCATACCCGACTTTGAGGGTGGAAGCGGAATGGGCGATGGAATCACGGAATGACTTTTGCGCGTCCCCAATGGTGACGGCTACGGAGACGGCCAGACAACGCTGGCCGGCGCAGCCGAAGGCGCTATCGCTGATAATCTGCGTGGCAAGTTCCATGTCGGCGTCGGGGAGGACGATAACGTGATTTTTTGCCCCTCCCTGGCATTGCATGCGTTTGCCGCTAGCTGCTGAGCGTGTATAGACGTGCTTGGCGACGGGTGTGGAACCGACGAAGCTGATGGCCCGAACTTGCGGATGGTCACAGAGCGCGTTGACGACATCTTTGCCGCCATTGACGAGATTTACCACCCCCTTGGGGAGGCCTGTTTTTTCGAGTAGCTCGAAGGCGCGAATCATGCTGAGGGGAACTCTCTCGGAAGGCTTCAGGACGAACGTATTGCCACAAGCGATGGCGTACGGCAGGAACCAGTAGGAAATCATCGCTGGAAAATTGAACGGTACGATGGCGGCGACGACGCCGAGTGGCTGGCGGATCTGTATTTCATCCACGCCCGGCGTGACGTCTTCGAGGTTATAACCCTGCATCATCATGGGAATGCCGCAAGCGACCTCGACATTTTCGATGCCGCGGCGAAGTTCGGCTTTGGCTTCGCCGAAGGTCTTGCCGTTTTCGAGAGTAATGAGGCGGGACAGCTCCTCGATGTGCTCTTCGAGAAGATTTTTTAGTTTGAAGAGATATTGCACACGCTCGCCGGGTGGAGTGCGGCGCCACGCCGGAAAAGCATCGGCCGCTGCCTGGACAGCGGCATCCACGTCGGCGGGCGAGGACATCGGAGTGCGAGCGAGAACTTCGGTGGTGGCGGGATTCGTAACGTCGAAGAATTCCCTGGAGGAGGGACGGCGCCATGCGCCATCGATGTAGTTTTGTAGCTCGGTGACCTGAGTTGTTACGGCATTGCTCATGACTTGCTCCTTGGCGCTTGCGTTGGAAAGAGGCTGCGAAGGACGCCAGTTTCGAGAATCTGTGCGTCTTGTTAGTTTAACCGATTCTCGTTGGATGCGCCTGCGACCGGAAATCCGGGTCAGCGTGGCAATGAAGCGAGTGCTTCGTAGGCGGCGCCTAGCAGTGGCGCGGATTCATTGAGCACGACGGAGACGGGGATATTGCCGAGGAGGCTTTCGAATTTCCATTTGTCGCGAAAGGCTTCGAAGAACGTGCCGTCTTTGATTTTTTCTATGATTTTGACGGCGATGCCGCCAGCAACATAGACGCCGCCGAGCGCGAGAACTTTAAGAGCAAGGTTGCCAGCTTCGGCGCCATAGATGGCGGTCCAAAGATCGAGGGTCTCGGCGCAGACGGGGCACTCTCTCGAAAGGCCAAGCCTGGTGATTTCTGGCGCGGGATCCATGCCGGGATCCTCAAAGGAATGATGTACGACGCTGGGATTGAGGAACTCGTGAAGCGTGCGGAAACCGCGCCCGGAGAGGATGAGCTCCCAACTGACTTGCGGATAGCGGCGGCGCATGTAACGCAGGAGTTCGATCTGCTGCTCGGTGTGCGGCGCGAAATCGGAATGGCCGCCTTCGGATGGCACAACGCGGTAGCGGGCGCCGTCCCAAACGAGAATGGATTGGCCAAGGCCGGTGCCAGCAGCGAGCAGAGCGCGTGTTCCGCCATGTTCGGGCTTGCCGGGATTCAGGATGCAGTATTCCTCGGGTGCGAGATGCTCGATGCTGTGACCCGTCGCGCCCAGATCGTTCATAAGGACTACGTCAGTGAGATTCAGTTCGCTTGCCAGTACATCGGCGTCAACGGTCCAAGGCAAATTCGTGGCGCGCACTTGATTGTTGATAACAGGGCCAGCCACGCCAAAGCCTGCGGCGCGAACGCGTTCTTTGGCCAGGTGAGGGGCGGCCTGCAGAGAGAATTCGCGAACGATCAGGTCGAACTGCGCAAAGTCTTTGCTTGCAAAGCGCTGCTTGAAGACGGAAGTGAGCTTGCCAGCTTTTTCCGAGAACAGCGCAAGATTGCATTTCGTACCGCCAACGTCGCCCGCAAGAATCACCTATTCCCCCCGTCAAGCTGCTGTTCGTTGTCGCTGTCTGGGCAAAAAATCATGGGTTGTACCACTGCCTGCCGTCACGTTCGAGCAAGTGGTCGGATTCGCGGGGGCCCCAGCTTCCAGCGGAATATTCCGGGACCTTGCCAGTTCTCGCAGCGCCCCAGACGTCGAGAATGGGGTCGACCAGAGACCACGCGGCTTCGACGTTGTCGCCGCGATCGAAGAGCGTGGCGTCGCCGCGGAGGCAATCGTTCACAAGAGTGGCGTAAGCGCTCCGCGATACTTCGCCAAAACCCTCCTTGTAGCTGAAGTTCATGGTGACGTTGCCAATCCGCATATCCGTTCCAGGGCGTTTGGCGCCGAAGGAAACGGAGATACCTTCCTCCGGCTGGATATTCAGAATGAGGCGATTCGGTTCGATTTCGCGATCGCGAAAGACGATATGCGGAGCGCAGCGGAATTGAATCATGATTTCGGTGCTGCGCTTGGCGAGGCGTTTGCCGGTGCGCAAGTAAAAGGGGACGCCTGCCCAGCGCCAATTGTCGATCAACAAACGGGCGGCGACAAAGGTTTCTGTACGAGATGCCTGGCTCACACCGGGCTCTTCGCGATAGCCCGCGACGCGCTTGCCATCGAGTTGGCCGGGAGCGTACTGGCCACGCACGACGGATTGGGCAACCATCTCGAGATCAAACGGGCGGATGGACTGGAGGACTTTTAGTTTTTCGTTGCGGACGGAAGTGGCGTCGAAAGAGGCGGGAGGTTCGACGGCGACGAGTGACGTTAGCTGTAGCACGTGACTTTGGATCATGTCGCGGAGAGCGCCCGCGGTTTCGTAAAAACCACCGCGGCGCTCAACGCCGAGTGTTTCCGCCGCGGTGATTTGGACGCAGTCGACGTAATTGCGATTCCAAAGTGGCTCGAAGATACCGTTGCCGAAGCGCAGCACTAGCAAATTTTGAACGGTGTCTTTGCCGAGATAGTGATCGATGCGGTAGACCTGCTGTTCTTCAAAAACTTTGAGAACGATTTTGTTGAGTTCTTTGGCAGTGGCGAGATCGCGGCCGAAGGGCTTTTCGATAATGATACGCACCCAGGAATTCGGGGAAGCGGGGCGGGAGAGGCCGGCGCGGCCAAGCTGCTCGACGATGTGGGGGTAGACTTCGGGAGGAGTGGAAAGGTAAAAGAGGCGGTTGCCACCTAGCTTTTTGTCGGCCTCGAGCTGAGTCAGTCGCTTGGCAAGTTGCTCGTAGGCCTGCGGATCCGAGTAATCGCCAGAGTTGTAATAGAGACTGGAAGCAAATTCATCCCACTGCTTCGGGTCGACCGGTCCGATTTCGGACATGGTCTTTGCGGCGTCGCCAGTGGCAGCGCGAAAGTTCTCGTCGCTCATGGGAGTGCGGGCGAAACCCACGATGATGTAGTGGGAACCGAGAGAATTGTGGTTAGCGAGATCGAACATCGCAGGAATGACTTTGCGCTTGGCCAAATCTCCAGACGCGCCAAATAACACTACGGCGCAAGGTTCAGAGGTGCCGCCGTAAAGACTTCCAGTTCTTTTGGTATCCTCAGCCATTGGTTGCCTCAGCCCGCTAGCGCGCCTGGCGCGCCTGAAAATCGGTGCAGGAAACTATACCTCAACGCCGTAATTTCGCAGCTCAGAACGCAATTGCCCCGGATTTTGATGGTGAATCACGGTAAACCCCAGACGGCGGGGGCTTTCAAGATTGAGCATCCGGTCGTCAATAAAAACGCATTGCTCGGGAGGGCGTTGCGTGACTTCAAGGGCGACGCGGAAGATGGTTTCTTCGGGCTTGCGTGAACGAACATAGCAGGAGCTGAAGAAGACCAGAAAATCGCGGCGAAGATTAAAGGTCTCGATGCGGTACTGGTTGAGCTCGAAGGGCTCGTTGTTGATAGAGCCAATGAAGTATTTTCCGGTGCGGGCAACATCGGCAAGGACCGCGCGAGTTTCCTCATATTCCTTTGACTGGGCGAACATGAAGGCGGTGAACTCTTCGCGGGTAAACGAGCGGGCGCGGTAAAAGAGCGTGCGGTCGAGATATTCGTTTAGCGAAATTTGGCCAGAGTCGAACGCGGGAAAGGAAAGATCGTGGCGATCTTGGAATTCTTCGTAATCGAAGTTGAAAGCATTGGCCGCCTCGCGGCGTGAACTACGATCCCAGCCGTTGGTAAGAATGACTCCGCCGATGTCCCAGAAGAGCGTGGTGATTTTGGCCAAAAGCGCGGTACCTCCGACCGTGCCGTAAGGACATCCATGATAATCGTTTCGGGGTAAGAAAACACGTAAATGGCGTATTTCAAACGGTTCAACACTAGGGAAGAGAGGGGAAAGCTGCCTCGTTAGAGCTGCGGATGACGTAGGAAAGGACGCCTCGCCCGGGTGAAGTTCACTCAGGCGAGGCGAGTGACAACTTGGAACAATTTCTATCGATTCGCGTTCGGCTTCGGGCTCGCGGGCGTCGGAGGCTGGATCTGAGCCTTCGCCTGAATGGACATCAGCTCGACTTCGAAGACGAGTGTCGCGTTGGGGCCGATACCGCCGCCGGGGCCGCCACGTGCGCCATAGGCAAGGTCAGATGGAATGAAAAGCTGCCACTTTGAGCCGACGGGCATGAGCTGCAGCGCCTCCGTCCAACCTTTGATGACTCCGCTCACCGGAAAAGTCGCGGGCTGGCCGCGCTTGTAGGAGCTGTCGAATTCGGTGTTGTCGATGAGCGTGCCTTTGTAGTTGCAGACGACCGTGTCAGCGGCCGTGGGCTTGGGGCCTGTACCTTCTTTGAGGATTTTGTATTGAAGACCACTGGGGAGCGTGACAACACCATCTTTTGTCTTGTTATCGGCGAGAAACGTTTCGCCTTCTTTTTTGTTGGCCTCGCCCTGCAGGAGCATTTTCTCTTCCTGTTTTTTGCGCAGGTCGGCTTGCAATGCAACCATCGTGGCTCGCGCTTCGTCGTCCGTGAGAAGCGGCTTGGTCCCCGCCAATCCATCTTTCAGGCCGCGCAGGAGAATAGCCGTGTCAACGTCGACGGAATCCTTGTGCATGCTCTTACCGATGTTCAGACCGATGGCATAGCTGGCTTTGTCTTTCTGGGTTTTGAGGGTCAGAACGGTTGGTTTTCTCGCCACCGTGGTACCGGGCTTCGCCGCCGGGGGCTTGGGAGTCGTTGTGCCCGGTGTCTGTGATGAGCTGGCCGGGGGCGTCTGTGAAGTGCTTGCTGGGGGAGTCTGCTGTGCGTGCGCATAGCCAAGCACGATCATCCCCGCCGCAACTGCTGTTACCGCTAAAGTGAGTGCTTTTCGCATAGTTGTATTGTCACATTGGTTCGACATCTCCGCAAACCGACATTCTCCGCCGGATTACATGAATGGATAATGAACCGCTCGCGGGACACCGCCCGGGGGGCGGGCGCACTAGGCAATTCCGCGAAGTTGCAGTATGTTGAGGATTGGCGATCTTGATGAGGTGATTCGAATGGCGAATGAGTCTTGCGATCCTGTTCCGGCCCCGAGCGAGTCAGCCAAGCCAGGGACACGGATGGTGATGTGCGTGAAGTTCGGCAAGGAGCTGCCGGGGCTCGACCGCGTGCCGTGGAGCGGTGAGCTGGGGAAGCGCGTTTACGAGAATGTTTCGAAAGATGCTTGGAAGTTGTGGATCGAGCACTCGAAGATGATCATGAACGAGTACCGGCTCAATCCTATTGATCCTAATTCTCAGAAGATTATGGGCGAACAGTTGGAGGAGTTTTTCTTTGGCGCCGGCGCCAAGCTTCCGGAAGGCTACGTAGCTCCGAAGGCTAAGGGCTAGTCCCCAGCTACTGGGAATCGGCCCGTTGATGGATGCTCGACGGGCAGGCGCGGCCTCAACTCGAAGTACAGTTTTGCGTGGGCTTTGCGTATAGCCTCTTCTACCTCTGCGGCGGAATTTCCTGTTGCAAATAAGAAACCTAAATAGCTCGAACCTTCCGGCCAGGCGGCGATGTAGTCGTGTAGCCGCGCGGTGATTTCTAGCGCTGTAATTCCGGGGACGCTTCGCGCGGCGTCTTCTCCTTCAACTTTTTCGAGGATTCCGCTTTTCAGCACGGGAATCATCATCACGCCGCTGGCGGATGGCTCGCGGAGCCAATCTCTGCCCGGCAAACCGAGGGCGTGGCGCAAGAGCAACTCTTCGAAACCGATGGTTTGGCTTGCCGCATCCGGGGCAAATCGTAGAGCACGGCCGCAGAGGCCGCCAATGGGTCGCGGGGCAACTTCCAGCGGCCAGACACCCTCCTCGTTTATGCGGAACTCGGCGTGGACCGGCCCCTGCGACAGCCCCAGCGCGCGAATGGCGTCAACAGCACAGCGTTCGATTTCGCGCTGCTGCCAATCGGCGAGGCGCGAAGGCGTGACGTAAATAGTTTCTTCGAAATAGGGACCTTCAAGCGGATCTGGCTTGTCAAAAATGGCGAGAACACGCAACTGGCCATCCGTCAGCAAGCCCTCGACGGCCACTTCCCTGCCCGGTATGTATCCTTCGACTAGAATTTGATCGAGATTTGGCTCACGCGTCGCGCGGATTTCCGGCGATTCCAGCAAGCAGCGGATTCGCGCCGCGGCGGCCATAAATTCTTCGCGGGAATTTGCGCGGAATACACCCTGGCTGGCGGATAGCGAGAGCGGCTTTGCAACGCAAGGATATACAATGCCGAGCAGCGACGGCTCCGGCGTCGGGGTAAGTGAAATGGAGCGAAACCACGGCACGCGCAGACCTGTTTCGCGGGAGACTTCGCGCATGCGGAGTTTGCTGCGGCAAGCTTCGACGGCGGCGGGATGGTTATAAAGAATTCCGAGGCCGCGCGCGACGTAGGAGGCTGCAACGGTAGGACGGTCGCCGAGAGTGAGAATTCCATCGACATTTTGGCCACGCACGGCTTCAAGAACTGCGTAAGCCGCCGCATCCGGCGATTCGAAATGGACAGGAATCGCACGATCGCCCCAGGGATCATCCAGCTGGTGGCACCGATCCGTAACAAAAACGAGGTCAACTCCGAGTTTTCGAGCCGCTTCATCGAAGCTGCGCGTTTGGTAACCAAGTTTGGCGGTGAAGAGGAGGATTCGCGACATTTTTATTTAGAAGGGCGCGCCGGGCTTGTCCCTACACATAACTGCCGGGGGCCGCTATCGGTTCTTCTATTTTCTTCGAGACCAGGCCGATCGAAACAAACTGTTCGCGCGTGGGCTCGGCGCAGCAGTACCACGGCTCGCTCAGAAAAGGGACGGCGGCTGCGGGCTCCGTTGACAGTTGGAGAACAGGAGCATCAAGTCCTGCGGCGGCATGCGCTGCTTTCCAGATGCGTTCGAAGATAATTGAGCGAGATTCTTTTCTGCGATCACCTTCGGCTGCAATGGCTTGCACCGTCTCGCTGAGCGCGTCGATACGCGGATCGGCATGCTTCCAGGGATAGAAGAGCGACTCCGGATCAAAAGAGCCGACGTGGCGGCGCACTTCCTCCAATTCCAGCAAGCGCGAGCCTTCGGGAATGAGCAGCCGGATACCAAGCTGGATGGGCGCGACATTTTCCGTCAGGAATTTGGCGTGTAATACACGGAGGAGATCGAGATAGCTCTCGATCGTTGTCCATTGCGTGAAGGGGACAAAGGTGGGGTGAATGGTCATGCCAAGCGCACGGAAGGCTTCAACAACATGAAGGAAATCCTCGCGGGTGTGGCCTTTGTCAAGGGCACGGAGCACGATGTCATCCAGATATTCGACGGCGCTGATGACGAAGAGGCACCCGGTTTCCTTGAGTTTTGGCAGGTGCACTTCGTATTTTCGCAAATGCTCGATTTTTATGGTGACGTCGTAAGTTACGCTGGGAAACTCACGATGAAATTGTTCGACGAGTTCTATCGCGTGACGAATGCCGTTAAAAAAGTCTGGATCGCCGAAGGAAATGTGCTGTGCGCCTGCGGCCACTTGCTGCCGAATGTCCCTCATAACAACGTCGCGGCTGACTATTCGAAAGACGCCGTTGTAAACCGGAACGATTGGGCAATGACGACAAAGATGTTTGCAGCCTCGGCTGGCTTCTGTTGAGCCGACGAGGCGGAATCCGCCGCCGGGAACAACCAGGTGGGCGTACTTATCGATGGATGGCATTTCCGAGCGGTCGGGAACTTCAAACGAGAGACGTTCGAGCGAGACGAGAGCTTCCGGTTGCGGCGAAACGTTGGAACGGCCATTGTTTAGCGCCTCGAAATGCAATCGTTCAGCGAGTTGAGCGAGTTCGTGCTCGAATTCGCCGCCGAGGATGGTTCGGACGCCTAGCGTCCGCAGATAATCCGCGTTCATAGGCGCGTACAATCCATAGCAACACAGGTGAACGAGAGGATTCCATTCCCGCAAGCGTGGAATCAGCCTTGCCGCAAGGCGCGTGGCCGTGTGCATGGGTAAGTAGATGGCGATTAATCGGGCAGCGCGAACCGCAGATTCATCCAAGGACTGACGGGAAAGATCGAGGCAGACGAGGTTGTGCCCGCGCTTACGCAGCCAGGCTGCCGGCGACGCGAGGCCGAATGGCTGGCGCCCCAGTTCGTAGATCGAAATCAGAACGATATTCACGTGTCTAACAGTATAGCTGGCCGTCCGCCGCACGGAATCGTTTTCGGTTATCATAGAGGGCTGCTGGGTTGACGGAAAGGACCGAGAGAATGGCCATTGCCGCAGGGAATTCCTTCGGAACGCGGGACAAACTAAACGTTGGCGCGCAAGCGTTCGACATTCACCGGCTCGAGTTGCTCGAAAAAAAGATCTCTTGCCAGCTGGCGAAACTGCCGTTTTCTTTACGCATTCTTCTCGAAAATCTTCTGCGCTGCGAAGACGGGCGCTTTGTACGGCCTGACGATATTCGCGCGCTGGCGAACTGGGCGCCCGGGGCAGCCGAAAAAGAGATTGCGTTTATGCCTGCGCGCGTTCTGCTTCAGGACTTCACCGGCGTGCCTGCCGTGGTCGATTTGGCTACCATGCGCGAGGCCATCAAGCGAATGGGCGGCAATCCGCGGCTCATCAATCCTCTGTTCCCTGCCGAGCTGGTGATCGACCATTCCGTGCAAGTGGACAGTTTCGGCAGCGCGAACGCATTTGGATTGAACGCCGAGCTGGAATTCCAGCGCAACATCGAACGCTACGCTTTCCTTCGATGGGGGCAGACCGCGTTCCAGAATTTCAAGGTGGTGCCGCCGGACACGGGCATCTGCCATCAGGTAAATCTCGAATATCTTGCGCGTGTGGTTTGCGCAATGCCTTCGGGAAGCAGGTTGGAAGCATATCCCGATTCGGTGGTGGGCACGGATTCCCACACGACCATGGTGAATGCTCTCGGCGTGTTTGGATGGGGCGTAGGAGGCATCGAAGCAGAAGCGGCGATGCTCGGCCAGCCTTCCTCGATGTTGATTCCCGACGTTGTCGGGTTCCGCTTGCACGGAAAACTGCGCGAAGGGGCCACTGCGACGGATTTGGTCCTGACGGTGACGGAAATGCTGCGGAAGAAAGGCGTGGTCGGCAAATTCGTGGAGTTCTGCGGCACGGGCCTTTCCAGCCTGAGCGTGCCGGATCGCGCCACGATTGCGAACATGGCGCCGGAATATGGCGCGACGATGGGCTTTTTTCCTGTGGACCAAGAGACGCTCGCTTATTTGCAGTTCACGGCACGAAGCGCCGAACAAATTGCGCTTGTTGAAGCGTATTGCAAAGAGCAGATGTTGTTCCGCACGGACGACATGGCGGATCCGATTTTCAGCGACAAGCTGGAGCTCGACCTGGGCACTGTGGAACCGACAGTTGCGGGGCCGAAGCGGCCGCAGGATCGCGTGTCATTGCGCAACGCCAAGAGTTCTTTCACGAAGGTTGTGGAGGGAACGCCGGGCAAGCGCGTGGCTGTGCGCAACAACGGCGACTCGTTTGATCTTTCTAGCGGCGCTGTGGTGATTGCGGCGATAACTAGTTGCACGAACACCTCGAACCCTTCGCTCATGCTGGGAGCGGGCCTACTTGCGAAGAAAGCCGTTGAGCGCGGGCTGCAGGTGAAGCCATGGGTCAAGACCAGCCTTGCGCCAGGTTCGAAAGTGGTGACGGATTATCTCGACGCTTCAGGATTAACGAAGTATCTCGAAAAGCTGAATTTTCATCTCGTGGGGTATGGCTGCACGACGTGCATCGGCAATAGCGGGCCGTTACCAGATGCGATTGGCGCAGCGATCAAAGACAACAATCTGATAGCCGTTGCGGTGCTCAGCGGCAATCGAAATTTCGAAGGCCGCATCCACCCTCTCGTGCGCGCGAACTATTTGGCTTCGCCGCCGCTTGTTGTGGCCTACGCGCTTGCAGGGCGCATGGATATGGACTTAACGACAGAGCCGCTCGGTTCTGATTCTGCGGGCAAGCCGGTTTATCTGCGCGATATTTGGCCCACACCACAGGAAATTGAATCCACGGTGCGCGATTCCGTGACAAGCGAAATGTACGCGAAAGAATACGCCAATGTGTTCGAGGGCGATGCGCACTGGAGGTCCATGCCTGTTCCCGAGGGCGATTTGTACAAGTGGGATGCAAAGTCCACGTACATTAAGCAGCCGCCGTTTTTTGAGAATATGCCGAAGGCGCCGCCTGCCCTTGCGGATATTCACGGCGCGCGAGTGCTCGCGATTCTCGGCGACAGCGTAACTACGGATCATATTTCACCCGCAGGATCGATTCCCGCCGATTCGCCTGCCGGAAAATATTTGATCGCGAACGGCGTAAAACCGCACGAGTTCAATTCGTATGGCGCGCGGCGCGGCAATCATGAAGTGATGATGCGCGGGACATTTGCGAATATCCGGCTGCGCAATCAACTCGCTCCCGGAACGGAAGGCGGTTGGACTCACTTCCTGCCCGGCAACGAAAAAATGACAATTTACGACGCGGCTGTGAAATATCGCGAAGGAGGCGTGCCGCTCGTTGTTCTTGCCGGCAAAGAGTACGGCTCCGGCTCGTCGCGTGACTGGGCAGCCAAGGGAACGCGCCTGCTCGGTGTGCGCGCGGTGATTGCGGAAAGTTACGAACGCATCCATCGCAGCAACTTGGTAGGTATGGGCGTCCTGCCGCTGGAATTCAAGGCCGGCGAAAACCGCGAAACCCTTGGATTAACTGGACAAGAGACATTCGAAATCGAAGGCGTCGCCTCGCTCTCGCCGAAGAAAGCGATCAGCGTGCGCGCCCAGTCTGGCGATGGCTCGACGAAGACATTTAGCGTTGTTGCACGCGTCGATACCCCGGAGGAAGTCTCCTACTATCATCACGGCGGGATCTTGCAGTACGTTCTGCGCCAGATGCTCTGATTCTCCGAGCACGGTTTTTCGTCTTACGGCCCTTTTAGCTGCGCCCCTCTCGCTTTTGGGCAACAACCAAACCCCGCGGCGTAGGCAATAGCAGAACGGAGAGCAGCCCTTCCGCTTCGAGCTTGAGCGCGGCTTCGCGAACCGTTTTCATCAGCGTGCTGGCGTCGTGCATGAGTATGAGTCCGTTGGGGTTCATCTGCGGTAGAAACTTGCGAACTTCCTGTTCGCGAAGCGGCGCGTCGCTGTCGCAGAAGAGAAGATCAATGCGGCCCTCGACTTTCATGTCGAGGCTGGATTCGTTGCGCGCGTCGATCCACTCGCCAAGGCCGGAAGAAGCAAAGCGCTGTTGCGCGAGCGCGAAAACTTTCGCATCGTACTCACACGTGATAACGCGGCCAAAACCGTTGGATTTCAGTCCTTCCGCGAGGTGCAGAGTGCTCAGCCCGGAAAAAGTACCGGTTTCCACAATGAGCTCCGGCTTGATCGTGGTGACGATCGCTTTCAAGAAATCTAGCACCTCGACCTCGGCACTCATCGAATCGTACATGTGCCAGCGCTCGGGATGCGGACATTCCGGCGTGGGACGGTGATATTCAGGCTGCATAACGTCGCCGCGCGCAGCGATGTGCTCTATGATGCGGTGCTCTTTTTTCTCGCCGTGGAATTGGCTCTTAATACGCCAAAGTAACACCGCGCCAAGAAGGATCGAAACAGCGCTTGCCGTCTGCGCGTTGGACATGCCGAAAAAGGAACGCGGATTGATGCGAATAAACTCGATGAGGAAGCGGGCGATACCGGTAAGAATCAGATAATTGCAAAAGATTTCCCCCCTAGCTTTGGGACCCTTGAGCGACTTCGTGCCCATATGCCAGAGAAAACCAGTGATGGCCAGCCAGATGAAAAACTCGTACAGCGGAGTGGGATGTACGCGCTGCGTTGTGGGCACAAGACCGTTTGGGAAACTCATGCCCCAGGGAAGCGATGTAGGAATCCCGTAGTCTCCGTCACCGGAGAGCAGGCAGCCGATGCGTCCGATGGCGTAGCCTACGCAAGCGGCGGGCGAGCAGATATCCAGAAATTCGAGAGTGGGAATCTTCGTCCATCGCGCCAAGATCACTAATGCGATGAATCCGCCCAAAAAACCGCCGAACCAGGCAAAGCCGTACCGGCTGAAGAGCTGCGGCCACGGGTCTGCGAAGAATTCGTGCGGACTTTCGAGCACGTGATAAAGCCGAGCGCCAATCAACCCCGCAAGGCCCGCGATTCCAATGACCAGAAAGCCCTCGTCTTTTTCGTTTCTGGCAGAAATGCTTTTGAGCTGCGATCTCCGGCGATTGAAATCGGCCTGTAAGACGTACGCTGCGGTCAGCATGCCAATAGCAACCATCAACCCAAAAGTGGGTATGCCCAAAGGTCCGAGATGTAGGAAAGGGATCATGGATGCGCGCGCGTCAGACTCCTTCGAGAGTATACATGACGCTGTGCGCGCGCTCGGAGTGTTCGGACGCTGGCAGCGCCCCGGAAGGAGACCGAATACTCATTTCGCGGGCACTGGACTGGGTGGACTGGGGCGGCGGTGAAGGGCGGCACCGAGGATGAGCCATATGGCCAAGGCTATCCATTCGGCGTGGGTGAAGTGGCCGGGGAAAGCGGGGATCAGCTTCATGAGAAGAAGAAGCAAGGAAACGCAGATACCGAGGCCCGTAATGAAGCGCATGCGCAGGCGCGGCTCGACGAGCCAGAAGGAAAGGCAAGCGGCGAGCCAGCCGAGCGCGGAGGCCATCGAACCCACTTCGGTGACGGGAACGAGGATGGCATCGCCGAGGAACAGCGCGATAAGAGTCCCCACCGTGATGCCGATGATCGCGACCGACGGCGTGGAGAATTTTTCGTGGATGGTGGCAAAACGAGGAGCGATGGTTCCCCGGCGGGCGTAGGCAAAAAGCAAGCGCGTTGCGGCGGCAAAATTCCCGTTGAAGCACTGGAAGAGACCGAAAAGCGCCATCACGAGAATAAGCTGAACGGGCCAGTGTTTTTCGAGGCCGTGTTCGAAGGCGACGGCGGTGGCGAAGCGTTTGCCGAGAAGAGATTGCCAGGGGGCGATGTAACCGACGGCCAAAATGCAGAGAGCGTAGAAGAGGGCGCCGACGCCGAGAGCGAGGCCAATGGCTTGCATGTAGCTGGTTTGGCGGAAGTCGGGGTTGGCTTCTTCGGCGTATTTGGGGGCAGATTCAAAACCGGTAAGGAAATACGGGACGATTTGCAGGGTGAGCAGGATGGAGAGGAACGGAGTCGGATGGAAAACGGGATAAAGGTTGGCGGGGGCGCCGCGAAATCCGCTGATAGCGACTAGGGCAACGAAAATGACGAGGACCATGCTCGTCATGGCTTTCTGAAAATTCGCGCTTAGGCGTATGCCGCGGTAGTTAATAGTGGCGAGAAGCAGTGTGAGCGCGATGCCAAGAATGAGCCGGGGAAGAAAAACTGTCTGTCCAGCGACGCGGTACAATTCTAAAGAATCAAGCGAAGGGAAAATGTAGGCGGCGATTTTTCCGAGGGCGACGGCTTCCCAGGGACAGACGATAAAGTAAGCGAGAAGCATCATCCAGCCGGTAAAGTAGCTGACGATAGGCGGAAAAACTTGCGCGGCATATGCCGCTTCGCCGGCAGCGTCCGGTAGGCGCTTGACCCATTGGCCGTAGACATAACCGACCGGCAGCAGAATGAATCCCCCGATGGCGAATCCCAGCGCCGCGCCGGCCGGACCGCCGCGTCCGAGCCAATCGTCCATGAGGACGAGCCAGCCGGTGCCGATCATGGTGCCGAAAGCAAGAGCAAAGTAATCGTGCAGACGGAGTTTGCGCGCGAGGACTGGCATTTAGAGGACGCAGAGCAGTTCGTAAAGGAGATTGGCGGCGAGGAGCGAAGTGATTTCGCTGGTGTCGTACGGCGGGGAGACTTCGACGAGATCGCATCCAATGATGTCGAGGCCGCGCAAGGCGCGAACGAGCTCCAGGATTTGAATGCTGGTTAGTCCGCCCACTTGCGGCGTTCCCGTGCCTGGCGCATAAGCCGGATCTACCGCATCGATATCAAGGGTGACGTAGACGGGCTTGCCTCGGAACGCGCGCAGATGGCGCTGAACGACCGTGAGGCCTTTTTTGTGAAATTCCTCGGCAGTAATCATTCTCACTTTGTGCGCGCGCGCAAAATCAAAATCATCCTCGCCGTAAACTTGACCGCGAAGACCAACCTGTAAGACGCCGCCATCCAGCAGCAGCCCTTCTTCAAAGGCCCTCCGGAATGGCGTGCCGTGCGAATACTTGCTGCCGAAATACTCGTCCCACAAATCGTTGTGAGCGTCGAACTGGATCAGAGAGACAGGGCCGTGCTTTCTTGCGACGGCGCGGAGGATGGGGAGGCTAATGGAGTGATCGCCACCAACGCAGACGCAGCGGACACGGGCGTTAAGGAGCGGGGTAATTCCCTGCTCGATGCGAAGAAAAGTATCTTCGATCGAAAGCGGATTCACGGCGAGATCGCCAAAGTCTGCAACGCGATACTTCGCGAACGGATTCACATGCAAGACGGGGTTCCACGGACGGATGATCGCGGATTGCATGCGAACGTGACGCGGCCCAAAACGAGGGCCGGGGCGATAGGTCGTGCCTCCGTCAAACGGTACCCCGATAATAGCGACCTCGAGTTCTTCAGGCTGGGTAACATGCGGCAGACGCATGAAGGTCGGAATTCCCGTGAAGCGAGCATAGCTAAGTGCGTCGAGCGGCTGAGGATGCGGCCGGCGAAAGGTGCGGCGGGGTTTAGGCACGGCGAGGCATCTTAGTTTCGCGGAGAGAAGGAAGTCAACGTCGCGTTGACACGTCGCGTTGACACGTTGCGTTGACACGTTGCGTTGACACGTGCGCGAGGACTGATTAACCGGGGCAATGTGAATCTGGCAGTCTAACCCTGTACTAGTGGTACCGGACTGGCGGACTTTACGATGCCTGCACGCGGCATTCACACCCGCGTAACTTTTCGCCCTTACTGTCAGGGCGCTTCTGTTGACTGCTGGCCAGCCAACTACTCACGAAATCCATGGAGGATCCACAAAGAATATGCGCAGAGTTTTCGCGACTTTACTCGCGGGAGTATTGCTCAACCCGGGGATGATCGGCGCCGTTCCGCAGCATCAAGGTTTGGGGGGCACGGCCACACCCATCAAGCATTTGGTCATCATCTTCCAGGAGAACGTTTCGTTCGATCACTATTTTGGAACATATCCGAATGCCATGAATCTTAGCGGTGAAAATCCCTTTTACGCCGAGCCTGGCACGCCGACGATCAACGGCTACGGCACCGCTCTATTGACTCACAATCCTAACTTGAACCCCGCAAACGGAACTGGAGCGACGAACCCCTTCCGCCTGAGCCCTGCGCAAGCTTCCACAGCCGATCAAGACCACGACTACACGCCAGAACAGGAGGCCAACGACGGCGGCCTCATGGATCTCTTTCCTGAGTTCACCGGTGCGGGAGGAACGGCAACAGGCGGAAAAGGATCGCCCGCGGTTTTCAACACGAACGGTTTGGTTATGGGCTACTACGACGGAAACACCGTGACGGCGTTTTGGAACTACGCGCAGCATTTCGCCATGAACGACAATTCCTACGATACGAACTTCGGACCTTCCACGCCGGGAGCTCTCAACGTGATCTCCGGGCAGACCAATGGCGTCATCGACAATGTGAACGGCAGCGGCTCGATTGTTGCGGATGGAAACGGCGGCTTGACGGTCAATAGCGACGCGGATCCCCTCGGGGACACGTGCTCCACCTCGACCGGAGAAAAGTTCACCCTGGGCGGCAAGAATATCGGAGACCTTTTGAACGCTAAGGGAGTGAGCTGGGGCTTTTTCGAGGGCGGCTTCGATCTGACGGTAACAAACGCGAACGGTACGACCGGCTGCAAGAGGTCCACGACTTCAGCGATTACAGCCGTCACGAAGGCGGACTACATTCCGCATCACCAGCCGTTTCAGTATTACACCAGCACGGCAAATCCGACACACGTGCGTCCGGCTTCGATCAATGAAATTGGACACAACGGCCCAGCGAATCATCAGTACGACACGCATGACTTTTTTGACGCCGTAAGGAAAGGAAACTTCCCCGCGGTTAGCTACTTGAAGGCCCCCGGCTATCAAGATGGACACGCGGGTTATTCCGATCCGATTGACGAGCAGACCTTCATCGTCAACACGATCAACTTCCTCGAAAATACGCCCGAGTGGCAGAGCACTGCGGTGATCATCGCGTATGACGATTCCGACGGTTGGTATGACCACCAGCAGCCGCCCATTGTGAATCAGTCGGCGACGGCTGCCGATCAGAATGCGGCCGGCGCCCAAATCTGCGGCTCCGTTGCGAGTGCAACCGCAAATGCGCTGCCGGGCATCAACGGCGGCAACGCGCAGGGGCGTTGCGGCTATGGTCCGCGTTTGCCTTTCCTGGTCATTTCACCCTTTGCCCGGAGAAATTTCGTGGACCACACCACGACAGATCAAAGCTCGGTCGTCCGTTTTATCGAGGATAACTGGCTCGGCGGCGAGCGTTTCGGTAACGGATCGTTCGATTCTATCGCCGGCTCGATCAGCAACATGTTCGACTTCGATCGTTTCCGCGAGGATGGCATCCTCATTCTCAACCCGAGTACTGGCGAACCACAGCCGCCTTCGTTTAAGTTTTAGCGGGGAGTAGCTAGGATCGCAGTACTTCATCTTCTCCGTTGCTTAGTGAGAGCCTTCAGCGGGCGTGCGAACTCCGATTCGCATGCCCGCTGTTTTTTGTTGCAGCTGTCATACAATGATTTTTTATTCCGCGGGGAGCATCCGTGCCGTTCACTCGACGTGAGTTCTTGCACAAAAGCGGTCTGATGACTGGAGCGATGCTGACGCATCAATCGGTCCACAAAGGACCTGTTCTCTTGGCGCGTCCAGCGCTGGACCCCAACTCGCTGACGCCGTTCGTCGATGCTCTGCCCATTCCAGACGCCGCGAAGAGCGTCGAGATGCAGCCGAGCCCAACGAATCCCACCGTCAAAATCCCGTTTTACCGTATCCCCATGCGGGCTTTTGAAACAAAGGTGCATCGCGACATGAAGCCGACATGGATGTGGGGTTTTGGCGGGACATTCCCAGGGCCAATATTTGATTTGCCGAGCGGACAAGAAATTTTGGTGGAATGGGCCAACGAGCTTCCCCAAAAACATTTCTTGCCCATCGACCATAGCCTCCATGGTGCCGCGGCGGACAAGCCAGAAGTGCGCGCCGTGTCACATCTTCATGGGGCGAAGGTGCCGCCGGAAAGCGATGGCTATCCCGAGGATTGGATCGTGCCGGGTAAATCCGCCGTGTACCACTACCCGAATCAACAAGACGCGGCGATGCTTTGGTATCACGACCATGCCATGGGAATTAACCGCCTGAACATTTTTGCCGGCCTTTTAGGCGCGTATATTCTTCGGGATAAGGCTGAACAAGCTCTGCAGTTGCCCAGCGGGAAATACGAAATCCCGGTCGTGATTGCGGATCGCATGTTCGACAAGGACGGCCAGCTCTACTATCCGGTCTCCGACAAACCGGAGTCACCCTGGATCCCGGAGTTTTTTGGCGACGCCAATTTGGTGAACGGAAAACTGTTCCCCTTCCTGGATGTTGAACCACGCAAATACCGTTTCCGTTTGCTCAACGCATCGAACGGCCGCTTCTACCGGCTCGCCCTTTCGAATAAGCAGTCGTTTCACCAGATCGGGACGGATCAAGGACTGCTGGCCGCGCCTGTCGCCGTGCAGAAAATAATGATCGCGCCCGGGGAGCGAGTCGACCTGCTTGTCGATTTTAAGGGGAGCTCCGGAGGCAAGATCGAGCTGAAAGACGACTTTGTATCGTTGATGCAGTTTCGAGTTTCTGCCGCCGGTGCAAGGGACGACAGTGTTCTGCCGGCGAAGCTTCGAAACATCGAAAAGCTGCAGGAATCCGCCGCCGTCAAGACGCGCATGCTTTCGCTGGATGAAGTGGACGATCTGGTGCAGAATCCCGTCAAGATGATGCTCAACGGTTCGAGTTGGCACGATCCGGTCACGGAAAATCCGACACTCAATTCAACGGAAATTTGGAGTTTTATCAATCCGACGGACGATTCTCACCCAATCCATCTGCATCTCGTGAGATTTCAGATTTTAGACCGACGCAAATTCGAAACGTTCGGCTATCTCAGCAAGCAGCAAATCAGATTCACCGGACCGCCGGTTCCTCCTGATCCTGCAGAAGCAGGGTGGAAAGATACCGTTCGAGCAGAACCCGGTATGATCACAAGGATCATCGCTCGTTTCGAGGGCTATCCTGGCCGCTACGTCTGGCACTGCCACATTCTGGAACATGAAGACAACGAAATGATGAGGCCGTACGTCGTGCTCCCGCCGAAGTAGAGAAAGCTCGCAAGCGCAGACGCAAAACGCATTTACGTTTGCGTGAAACTTTGGCCGGAACAGACAACCCCTTGAAGCTAGTGCTCATCCGTTAAGACATCCTCCTGGTGCAAGGAGGGATGATCGTGCGTTGGCTCATTGCAGCTGGCGTTAGCGGAGTGTTGTTTGTCGGTGGTGGATCGCGGGCGGCTCTCGGAAACGAGACCGACCCGCCGAATCGCGACACGGGCACCGCAGTTCTCGAAGCCCCAGTTCCTACCATTGATGAGATTGAGTTCAGAGGGTTGCGCCACATTTCTCCGGATGCGGTGCGGGCGCAGATTTCCTCTCGCCCGGGCGCAGGCCTCGACTTGAAGCGCGTCGAGGCCGATGTAAAAGCGCTCGGCCGCCTCGGATGGTTCGGCGAGATTTGGGTCGAAACGCAGCCAGCGAGATCTCTGTCGCCAGTTCGCCCCGAATCTCCAATAGCGCCGGTGCGACTCGTTTTCCATATCGAGGAACTGCCTTATCTCACAAAAGTGGAATACAAGGGCTCACGGTTACTTTCGCCGGCGCAGATCGAAGAAATCCTTGTCGAGAAACGGCTGAATCTCCGATTAGGCGAACCCGCCGATCCGGCAAGTCTGCTCCGCATCGCAAAGACAATCCACTCCGCTCTCGCTGAGCTGGGCCACCCGCAGCCGCAGATTCAGACTCAACGCCAGGAATCCCCAAACGGCACGGTGTGCGTGCGCTTCGCAATCGAGGATGGACCTCACATCCCCGTAGGACGAATCGATTTCGAAGGCCATCCTGGAATGTCATCAAAATTGCTTCAGCATGAGATGAGGCGGACGACGTCAGGCGCGCTCTTCGCTACCTGGCGTGGCAAAAGTGCGTATACGCGCGAGGGATTTGAAGAAGATCGCTCAAGAATCCTTATCTACTACCAAAATCACGGATTTCCGGAGGCGCGGGTCGGCACAGTTCGCACTTCAGTCTATGAAAAAAAGGCCAGCCGTTGGATGCCGTGGCCGCTTCGCGCAAGCGGGAAGCGTCTTGCCATTTCCGTGCCCGTTGAAGCTGGCCCCTTTTACCGTGTCGAATCGATCGCTATCAGTCCAGAACTGGTCGCAGCGAGCGGAAAACACCGCGCGAAACTGGTTGCGTATGCGAAGACACTAGCCGGAGCAGCTTACTCAGCGAAGTCGATGGAGGATTTGCGCCATGCGTGCGTGGCTGCCGTTCAACCAAAACACTTGCTTGAAGAGGCGGCCACGGGTCGAAGCATCGAAACTTCGCGGAGCTTCGATCCGCAGTCGCATTTGGTGCGCGAGAGCATTGCATTTAGCGACGCGCCGCCTTACCTCGTGCGACGCATCGATTTCACTGGTCTCCATCGATTCAGTGATCGCTATCTGCGGCGACGCATCGGTTTAGAGGAAGGCCATCCGTTTGATGAGCACGCGCTGGAAGCCGGGCTCGCGCGCCTCGCCAAGACCGGCTACTTTCATCAAATCAAAAAGGAAGACGTTCGGGTCCGCATAGACGACATCGCCCACACCGCCGACGTGACGATCCGCGTTTCGGAAGCGGGACAGCAGCGCACGTCCTTCTCCGGAGGGCTCGGCCAGTTTGGCAGCACTTTGGGAATCGCCTATTCTCTGTTCGATCTTCTTCAGCGGGAGGAATTGCTTTCCGCGCAACTTGACGGCGGGCCGGAGAGCTTGCAAATCGTGCTTGGCTTGGTCATGGAGGGCTTTCTCGGTTCGCGCAGCTCATTAGCCTTCTCGATTTTCGACAATGTGCTTCGTCCGCGCTTTGCGAGTAGTGTGAAAGGACCGTTCTACACTTCGCAAAGCGAGGGAGTAAATACGGGCTGGAGCTACCCTCTGACAAAAACCGATTCTTTGGCAGTGAACTACAGCCTTTCGCATACAAGCACGGTTTATTCCTTCGCTCCCCCACCTTCCACCTCGGCCCTGCCTCTCAGCGATCTTCGCGCCGAGACCTCCAGCAGCGCGGTAGGCCTTGGCTGGACGCACGATGCCGGCAGCGATCGTTTTTCCATCGCGAATTCCATCTCAGGCGGATATCTGGGCGGCACAGAAAATGTGATTCGCTCTAACGAACAGTACTCGCGAATCTTTCCCGATCCTTTTTTCAACCACCAAAATGCCTGGGCCTTTCGCACGACATCCAGCGGGGTCGGAAGCTATCAAGGTGGCCTGCCCCTCTATGCCCTGTTCTTTTCCGGCGATGCGCAGGTTCGTGGACTCGATTCGGGAGAGTTGGGACCTTACGCTCTGGTGCCCTCGGCTTCGAGTTCGGGCAACCAAACCTATTCTGCCCAACCGGCGGGGGCCAATTTGGTGACTGCCGCGAATGTGGAATACCGCGCTCCACTTGGCGAAGGAACGCAAGCAGTTGGCTTTTTCGATTTGGGATCCGGTTGGCTGCTTCCCAACTGGCTCGGGCAGACACGCCCGACGCTCCTGAATTCGACGAACGGAATTCTCCATGGCTCCATCGGAGTCCAGCTTCAGTGGACGGTGCCCGGTATTCAAGTTCCCGTGCGCGCCTACTATGCAGTCAACGTCTTGCGCTTGAACCGATTCCTGCAATTGCCGGACGGCGCTTTGTTCCATGCGCACAACAAGCTGTTCGCCTTCGGCTGGGCGCTCGGGACGCTGTTCTGAGCACGCACTCTGTACTAGACTCCCATCACCATGAAATATCGAAAACAAATTAAGGAATGTGAGCGGCTCGCGGCACCCTACTGCATCACGAAGGGTAAAAAATTTCGTTTGAAAGACCACGACACGAACGACACCGGCGAGGTGAAGAACGAGCAGCACAGTAAGAAAATCATCGAGAATCGCGCTGGTCTGCTCACCAATTTGCAGGAGAAGCTATATGCGCAGAATCGCTGGGCGCTGCTTCTGGTTATCCAGGCGATGGACGCCGCCGGCAAGGATGGCGTGATTAAGCACGTCATGTCGGGAGTGAATCCGCAAGGATGCGACGTTCATTCCTTCAAGACGCCGAGCACGGAAGAGCTCAATCACGACTACTTGTGGCGGGCGCACAGCCGCGTTCCTGAGCGCGGCATGATTGGAATCTTCAATCGCTCGTACTACGAAGAAGTTCTGGTCGTGCGAGTGCACCCCACGATCTTGAAAGCCCAGAAGCTGCCGGACCCTTTGATTACCAAGCGCATCTGGGAGCAGCGCTACGAGGACATCAACGCGTTCGAACATTATTTGACGCGCAACGGCGTCGTGGTTCGCAAGTTCTTCCTGCACGTTTCGAAAAAAGAGCAAAAGAAGCGTTTTCTGGAGCGCCTGGAAGATTCAAAAAAGAATTGGAAGTTTTCGATGGCCGACGTCAAAGAGCGCGGCTACTGGAAAGACTATCAGGAAGCCTACGAAGAGGTGATCGAGAATACAGCCACAAAACATGCGCCCTGGTACGTGGTCCCCGCGGACAACAAGTGGTATACGCAACTGATCGTAGCCTCCGCGATCATTACCACGCTCGAAGAGCTCGATCTGTCCTTTCCCGACGTGGACAAAGAGAAAAAGAAGGAGCTACGGAGCGCGCGGGAGTCGTTGCTGCACGAGAAAGGCTGAAAGGGCTGGCAATTGGATTTGCTTAAATATGGCACAGCATATATTGAGGCAATGTATGCCGCGGGCCCTCTGGGTTCTCTGGGGCAGAGGGAGGTGCCCCGGTGGTAGAATCGGAAACGCGGCGACGTGGCTCGCAAGCCAAAGAGGCAAGGATGGCAAAGCCGATCGAACTTGAAGTCAACGGCAAGCGCTACTCGGTCCAGTGCGACCCGGAATCACCGCTTTTGTACGCGCTTCGCGACGAACTAAACCTCACAGGGACCAAGTACGGCTGTGGCGAAGGCCAATGTGGCGCATGCACGGTCTTGATTGGCGGAGTGCCTCGGCGATCTTGCCAGATATCTGTCAGCGCCGCCGGCTCAAAACCCATCACGACGATTGAAGGTCTCGAGCAAGACGGGCATCTGCATCCCGTGCAGCAGGCATTTCTGGAGGCAGGGGCCTTCCAATGCGCCTATTGCACCTCCGGGATGATCATGAGCAGCGTGGGCCTTCTCTCGGCGAATCCCCACCCTACTCCTGAGGAGATCGTTCAATTCTTACAGGGCAATATTTGCCGTTGCGGGACTTATCCTCGGGTCATCGTCGCGGTGCAACAGGCGGCCAGGACGATATTAGAGAACGGACGCGGATGATGAGCGACACTTCGGTTAAGTTCGTGCCGGAACCCGAGCGCTATGAATTCAGCGCAGGTCCTATGCATCATTTCGCATTGGCACGCCGCGATTTCTTCAAGTTTCTCGGCGCGGGTATTGCCGTCTTCGCAGTGGCGAAAAATTCACTGGCCAAGCAGGAAACCGCTCCCACGCACGGCTTCCACCAGGAAGAGCTTCCGAAGGACATCACCGCCTGGCTCCATATCGGCGAAGACGGCACGGTGACCGCGTTCACCGGCAAAGTCGAGATCGGGCAGAACATCCGCACATCTCTGGCCCAAACGGTTGCCGATGAATTGCGCGTGCCCTTTGAGAGTGTGCGCATGGTGACGGCTGACACCGCCTTGACCCCGTTCGATTTCGGCACCGTGGGCAGCCGCTCCATGCCGACCATGTCGCCGCAACTTCGCCGAGCAGCTGCCGCTGCCCGCGACCTGCTAGCCGGCGCAGCGGCCAGAGAATGGAACGTCCCAGTGGAAGGTCTTGCCGCGGTGGACGGAAAGATTACGGATCCAGCGACGGGTCGCTCGCTTCGTTACGCAGAGTTAGCCCGTGACAAGACGCTGGCGCAAAACCTCCCGGCGGAAGACCCCGTTACTCCGCCGAATGAATGGACGGTTGCTGGGAAGCCAATTCCAAAAAAGGATGGCCGAACGTTTGTTACCGGCAAACATCAGTACACGCCCGATCTTCGGCGGCCAGGCCAGATGTATGGCAAAGTGCTTCGCCCGCCTTCTTTTGGGGCAACTTTGACTTCATGCGATGCGAAGGCTGCCGAAGCGATGGGCGGAGTGGTCATCGTGCGCGACGGCGACTTCATCGGCGCTGCCGCAAGCAATGAACGAGACGCAAGCAAAGCTCTTGAGGCTATCCACACCGAATGGAAGGAAGTGCCGCAGATTTCGAGGAAGGAGCTTTTTTCTTACCTTAAGCAAAACGCAACAGCCAAGAGCGATGATCGCTCTCGAAGAATAAAAGGGTCCGTCGAGGACGGCCTGACGGCGGCTGCGCACCGACTGGACGCGACTTACACTGTCGCGTTCATCGCACACGCTCCACTCGAACCCCGAGCGGCTGTGGCTGAATGGTCGGATGGAAAGCTTACGGTTTGGACGGGGTCGCAGCGTCCTTTTGCGGTGCGCGATGAGTTGGCCGACGTATTTCACGTAGCCGAGGCTAACGTGCGGGTCATTGTACCCGACACGGGTTCGGCTTACGGAGGCAAACATACCGGAGACGCCGCCCTGGAAGCCGCTCGGCTGGCGCGCGCTGCGAGACGGCCCGTGCAGGTGGTTTGGACGCGTGAGGAAGAGTTCACCTGGGCTTACTTTCGTCCAGCAGGGGTGATCGAAATTAAAAGTGGAATTGCAGCGGACGGCGCGCTGACGGCGTGGGAATTTCACAATTACAACTCGGGAATGTCTGCCATTGAAACGCCGTACACCGTTCTCAACCAGCACATCGAATTCCACCCGACACAGTGCCCCTTGCGTAGCGGCTCCTATCGCGGGCTAGCAGCAACGGCAAACTTTTTCGCGCGAGAAAGCCTCATGGACGAACTCGCCAGTGCCGCGCAGCTCGACCCGCTCGAGTTCCGCCTGAAAAATCTGTCCGATGCCCGGCTGCGGGCGGTGCTCGAGGCGGCCGCGAAATCTTTTGGGTGGCCGCGCAAGAAAACGCAAGGAGGCCAAGGATTCGGCATTGCGGGCGGTTTCGAAAAGGGCGGCTATGTAGCAACCTGCGCCGAAGTCGTGGTAGATCGGTCTTCCGGCGCTGTGCGCGTGGTGCGGATTACCACGGCGTTCGAATGTGGCGCCATCGTCAATCCGGATGGATTACGCAATCAGGTGATCGGTGCAAATATTCAAGGACTGGGCGGGGCGCTTTTCGAGGCCGTCGAATTCGAGAATGGCCGCATTACGAATTCGCGCTTTTCGCGCTATCGCGTTCCGCGTTTCCGGGACGTCCCGGACGTCGAAGCTATCCTCTTGGATCGCAAGGATCTTCCATCGGCAGGTGCCGGCGAAACACCCATTATGGGGGTAGCCCCAGCGGTCGGCAACGCCATCTTCGACGCCGCTGGAATCCGGCTTCGAGGACTGCCTTTGGTTCCGAACGGTTTACCCACTGTGAAAACTTGAACCCTTCCAACTCAAATAGTGCAGAGCGGGAGACACGGAATCTGTTCCACTGTGAAATGCTTCGTTGGCTTTGTCCCGACCTGGGAATTCCCGTGTTCCGTCCGCCAGCCATGAACTCGATAACACATTTTTTTTCAATAGTTTAGACGCTGCCGCAAGGCGGGTGTCTGGCCTCAGTCTTGCCCCTAAGTCTGGGGGCGTTGTGCTTTTCTACGATTCCGGAGGTTTTTGGATGCCGGCGGGAGGGCGACTCGTCTTTGTACCGAGTGCGCCAGTAGCCATGCCCCAACCGCTGCCACCTCTTCAGAGGCCGAAGCAAATGCCTCTCATTGGATCTAGACGATTCGAGCTGCCTTTGCTTTGGCCTCGCTTGCAAATAGGGATGTGAAATGATGAGCAAAAAAGAAGAAGGCCATTCGGAACCAGTTTGGAACCTGGCTGAACTGCTGGAGAGGGTCGACAATGATCAGGAACTGCTGCGGGAGCTCCTGAATATTTTCAAGGACGACTTTCCCCAAACGATTCGATCCCTGCAGTCAGCCGTAAACTCCGAGGACTTAAAAAACTCAAGCAGGCTGAGCCACACCCTCAAGGGAATGCTTTCCAGTCTGGGCGCAACACCCGCAGCAGCTGCCGCGGCGAAACTTGAAGCCCTGTCCTCCGCCGGAGAAACTGGCTCGCTGGAAGGCGCCTTCAGCGCCTTGGAAGCCGAGGCTCGTCGTCTTTTGCCGGAACTGGAAGCGTATATGGCGGAGGTGCGGCATTGAAGATTCTGATTGCAGACGATGAGGCGCTCTCGCGTCGTTTGCTCGAAAGAACGCTGGATCGCGCCGGCTATGAAGTCATCGCTGTGGAGAACGGCAAGGAAGCCCTGGAACAGCTTTGCAAGCCGGAAGGTCCTCGTCTCGCTTTACTCGACTGGGTCATGCCTGAGTTGGACGGACCCGGCGTGTGCCGCGCGGTTCGCACGCGCTCGGAGCAGACCTATGTCTACATGGTGCTCCTAACCTCCAAAGGGTCTAAGGAAGAAACTGTTCTGGGCCTCGAATCTGGAGCAGACGACTATTTGACAAAGCCGTTCAATGCCGAGGAATTGCGGGCACGGCTTCGCGTGGGAGAACGCATTCTGCTCCTGGAGGATCGGCTAGTGGAAGCGCGAGAGAATATGCGTTTTAGGGCCACACATGATCAGTTGACTTCCCTGCTGAACCGCGGCGCAGTGATGGATCTGCTTGCGCGAGAACTGCACCGCTCGCACCGCGAACAGAAATCTACCGCAATCCTGCTAGGAGATGTCGATCACTTCAAGCATGTAAACGATACTCTGGGTCACGTCGTGGGTGACGAGGTCCTTATGGAAATCGCAAACCGGCTGGTCGCCGCGGTGCGATCTTACGATTTCGTTGGGCGCTACGGAGGAGAAGAATTTCTCGTTGTCTTGAACAACTGCGATCCGGCCTTCGCGCCGTTGCGAGCCGAAGAGATTCGCAAATCGATCTCGAATCGCGTGATCCAGACCGCGAAAGGCCCTCTTACTCTCACCATGAGTCTTGGACTGCTTCTGAGCTCGGAGTGGGGAAAGAAACCTATCGAAGAGCTGTTGCACGAAGTGGATATCGCTCTCTATGAAGCTAAAGCAGCCGGCCGCGCCTGTCTCCGGATTGCCAAGTCGCGAACGCCAGTGGAATCGTCGCCCTCACCTCTGCCTCAAACTGTGAGGCTCAGGCATTGATGCGTCTCCCGCGAGAGCATCCTTTGCCGCGGAGAAGCGCTCAAGCACCGTTGGTCTTCTGGCGCGCTTGATCCATCAGCTGGCGCATCGCTGCGCTGGATCCTGGTGCTTTCTTCTCGCGCCAGGCCTCTAACCGTCGGCAAGTATCTTCAATATTTGAAAACAGCTGCGGATTCTTGAACGCAGATCGCCAAATGGGCACGATGGTGTGCATGCGGTCCCATACCACCCAAATTTCTCCGTTGCTCTCGAAGAAAAGCTCATCGTTTATTAAACCGCGATTCACGATACTGGCCACCATATCCCAATAGCTGATGACCATGCGTATAAATGTGTTTTCTTCCCCGCCTTGCGGAAACTTCTGAATCATGTCCTCGGGCGATGTGGGATGAAAGTGTTCCAGGAACCAGCTGCGCGCTTGTCGCAGCCTCGGCTCGCGCCTCATCTCATAGAGCTTCAGCATCAGATTTACTTCTTCATACGTAACTTGGCTCATGACAAGTTCTCCTTGCTCTAATTTTGGTGCTCTGGTTTGGGTGTCTCTTGCGGAGAAGGAGAGGCGCCCGCCAGTTCGAAGCGTTGTACATTCGATAAAGGAAGGCCTTGGCGTTGAAATTCGATTTGGATCCGGCGGCGCAGTTCGCGGGAGACCTCGTCCTGCCGTGTCGGCGAGGTGCGCACTTGTAGCCGCACTGTCAAAGCCGAACGGTCAAAGGCTTGCACGCCCAGAATGCGCGGGCCATCGACGAGTGCCTGAGACCACGAAGGGTCGCCGCGCATCTCTGCGGCAGCGGTTTCCAATGCATGCATGCTTTTCTCAAGGGACATATCGGGCGCAATGGAGATGTCCACAAAGGCTTGCGACCAGTCGCGGCTAAGATTGCTTACGCTGCGAATTTCGCCGTTGGCAATGGTCACCAGCGCTCCGCGGGCGTCGCGCAATACAGTGCGCCGCAACGTCAAGATTTCGACGCGCCCGATAGCGTCTCCCACTTGGATTGTATCACCCATAGAGAATTGGTCTTCGAGAACGATATAGACGCCGGTGATCAAGTCTCGGACGAGATTTTGCGCGCCAAAACCGATCGCGACGCTGGCGAGGCCTGCTAGAGTCAGGGCAGGAGTGGGATTAATGCCGACTTTGTCTACGGCGGTGAGCAGCGCAACGAGCCACACCACTTTGCTTGCGGCGCTGTAAAGTACGCCGGCAAGAGTACGTGTTTGCTGTTCGCGAACCTGAGCGGCGCGGCTCTGTGTGGCAGCAGGCTTGATGATCAGATTGGTGACAACGCGGAGAAAACGATTCGCGAGCAGCGCGATAAAGAAGATAGCTGCAAGGTCAAGTATGCTGCTAAATGTGAATTCGGGCCAGTGAATCGAGAGACTGGTCATCGTTTTTTCGGGAAGGAAAGTATAACATTGGACGAGCGGGGATGCGCGGCTGAAGAAAGGTCCGTTCTGAGAGCGGACTACCCAGTGAGGTAACTATGTCAGACACGAGGCGCAAGTTTTTGGTCGTTTTGGCCGGGGCTGGGGCGCTGGCCGTGTTGCGCACCGAGGCTCAAGTCAGTCAGTCCAAACCTTCGGGCCGGCCTTCACCCCCCGACCCGACTCCGGACGCGGATGAACCCGCTGCTCAACCGGGAAAATCTCCCACCAAGGTGCTGCTCGAGACCAACGAGAAAGACATCAAGAAGAACATCGAGAAGTTGTACCAGCTCGCTACCGACTTGAAAGCGGAGGTGGAGAAAACGGACTCCTCCCAGGTGCTCTCGCTCGGGATGCTCAAAAAAGCCGAGGAAATTGAAAAGCTTGCGCACGACATCAAAACGCGCGCCAAGGGCTGAGCTAGAAACTTTTCATCCCCTGCGCCCGCCGCCCAATCATCGGAAGTGTTGGCCGAAAGCACTCTGGCGCGGAAGGCGCGCAAGCGCTAAAATGATGACGCACGCAACAGTTTTGCGTTGGCGTGTTTCGACAGCCGCCTCGTGAAGCTCAACAGTGCGCCCGTAGCTCAGATGGATAGAGCGACAGCCTCCGAAGCTGTAGGTCGTGAGTTCGACCCTCACCGGGCGCGCCACTTCAACAAAAATAGAGTTTCGTTTGCTGAAAGCGGTGCATTCCGCTGATCCGCTGGCGCGGTCAAGGCCCTGCCGCTGCGAGTTCAGGCGTTAATCGATGTCGTCTGAGTCGTCCTGTTCCGGCTGCTCGGGTTCCAGCCGTATCTCTGGGAGACTTGCACTATGAAGCTGCTTGTTCAGCGCAGGGAGATCGACCGACTTCAGCTCTTTCCACTGCTTGGACACTTCCCGAAGAGCCTTTTCGGTTTCTGCCGTCGCGCTCATTTGTGCAGTAGTCGGCGTAGCGTCCGCTCGTCCCAGCTCGCCGTAGAGCGCAGACGCATCGCCATTGACGCGCCCGAGCGTCGGCTTCGGAGAAGGCGGTGCAAAGAAGCCGCCTCCTCCGAGCAGCGCTGAGAGCTTTTTGTCGAACGCGGAGATAGCATCGGCGACGGGTCCGTTCGCTTGTCCGGCGAGTTTCTGCAACTGTTCGTGCACGGGCCGCCCCTCCAGCAGGGCTTGGGAGCTTTCCGTCATCATCTCTGCGAGCTTCGACTGGAGCTGAAACATCTGCACTAACCCTTCCTGAGGAGTCTTTACACGCGGATCCATCTTCACGGTCAGCGGCTCTGTGAACGTATGCCCGTCAACGGTAAGCCGAACGGTATACTGCCCGGAAAGAGCGCTCGGCCCGAGCGGGAGACGCGGAGTGTCACGAGGCACGGCGGCAATCGGGTAGTCATAACGTGTCGAAACTGGCGTGGCGTAATGGAGATCCCACACCCATCGGTGCATGCCCGCGGTCGCCGCCAGGGCCTTATGCTTAAGCACCCAGTACGGCGGAATGAGCTGCTTGGCGAGATCTTCTTCGCTTAGCTGCGGCTTGTCCGTGCTGGAGTAACGCCTAACAACTTTCGATTGCGCATCCAAAATCTCGATTCTTACGGCACCCGCGGCCGATTGTGCAAGAAAATAATCGACGATGGCGCCGTCCGGCGGATTCTGCGCTGTAGGCTCATCCGGCGGGATTGGCGTGTCCGTATTGGTGTCGCGCATAACGCGATACGCCGCGCCCGGCTTGAAAAGAAACGCCGGCGATTTCTCCATCGCCTCGCTGATCTGCCGCAGCGGAGTGATGTCGTCCAAAATCCAGAACGAACGCCCGTGTGTGGCTACGATCAGATCGTCGTCGTGAATCCAAAGATCCCGCATTGAAGAGTGCGGCAGATTGAGTTCCAGGCTTTGCCAGTGGTCGCCGTCATCGAAGGAAACCCAAACACTCGTTTCCGTCCCCGAAAACAAAAGCCCCTTCCGAACGGAGTCTTCGCGCACCGTATCAACAGCCGCGTTGTCAGCAAGACCGTTGATGATCAGTTTCCACGTCTTCCCGCCATCATGCGTCCTATAAATGTAGGGATGATTGTCATCAATCCGGAAGCGGCTTACGGAAGCGTACGCCGTCTCATCATCAAAATGCGACGCAACGATCTGTGTTACCTTGCTCCACGGCGCCAACTCCGGAGGCGTCACATTTTTCCAATTTGCCCCTCCGTCTCGGGTAGTCCAAATCAACCCTTCATCGGTGCCCGCCCAGAGAGTGTTCAAAGACTTGAACGACGGAGCCAGCGCATAGACCACGCCGCGCTGCTTGTCCGCATTGGGGTCTTTGCTCGCCGCATTCCCCACACTCGGTGGAACCCCCGCATGCTCGCGCGTAAGATCGGGACTGATCGTCTTCCAATTGTTCCCGCCATCCATCGTTTTAAAAAGAAAATTCGTCGCGTAGTACAGCACATGCGGATTGATCGGCGAAAAAATAATCGGCTGGGTCCGGTCCGCACGGTATTTGGCATCGGCCACCGGAATTGGGGCAACATTTTGCACCTGCCCCGTTTTTAGAGAATACTTCGTAACCTCGCGCCTGCCCGCTCCATAAATAATGTCCGGATTCAGCGGATCGGGCGCAGCGTAACCGTATTCGATGACGCCGACAGGATGCCAGTCGCGATAGGTAATCTCCCCGTCGTTACCTCGGCTTGAGACGCAGACCGATCCGCTCTCCTGCTGCCCACCACAGACGAGATACGGGAACGAATTGCTCGTCGCGACGTGATAAAGCTGTGCTGTTGGCTGGTTATACCACGTGCTCCACGTCTTCCCGCCGTTGACCGTTACAAGCGCGCCTTGATCGCCAACCAGCAAAATAATGTCCGGATCATTGGGATTGATCCACATGTTTTGATAGTCGTCGCCGCCAGGAGCTCCGCGAAAACTCGCCCACGTTTTTCCACCGTCCGCCGACTTCATGGTTACTGTGCTCGTGCAATAGACGATGTCCGGATTTTTCGTGTCGACTCTTGGCATCGGCAAATCGCCTCCGCCGATGCGCCCGGCGGGCCGGGAATCGGTGGTGATGCGTTGCCAGTTTTCACCTGCATCATCGGAACGATAAATCCCAACGTCGGAGCCTTGACCGCTTTCGCCACGCGCACTGGCCACCGAGGCGAAGAGCCTGCTCGTCTGGCTCGGCGCAATCGCAAGATTCACTTGGATGACGCCCTTGGGGAGCCCACTCGTCAGCGGTTTCCAGGTCTTCCCCCCGTCGGTCGATTTAAAAAGTCCCCCACCCGTCCCGTTGTACTGATTTCCGTCTTCCCAAGGACCGAGCCGCAACTCCCAAAGCCCCGCATAGACTACATCGGGATTCGAGGGATCGATCTCCACGTCCGAGCCGCCGACGTTTTCACCTCTGGAAAGCACCTTCTGCCAATTTTGCCCGCCGTCCGTCGACAGATAAATTCCGCGCTCTTCATTCGCTCCATACGGATGGCCCAGCGCGGCTGCAAAAATGCGGTTCGGGTCGCGGGGATCGATAGCGAGCGCCGGAATTCCTTGACTATCGCGAAGACCGAGATGCATCCACGTTTTGCCTCCATCGCTGGATTTGTAAATTCCGTCACCAACGGCGAGATCGGGCCGCGCCAGCCCTTCACCGCTCGAAACATAAATGATGTTGGGATCGGAAGGAGCCACGGCGATGGCGCCGACGGCTTGTGATGGTTGATCGTCGAAAATCGGCGTCCAAGTGCGCCCCGAATCATCTGTTCTCCACACGCCGCCGTTCACAGCACCGACGTAGAAAACATTTGGCTGTCCTGGCACGCCGGTAGATGCGCGCGTCCGCCCGCCCCGCGTCGGACCAATCATCCGCCAGCGCAACTCCTGAAACGTGCTCTCAGGATACTGCTGCGCTTTAATGACCTTCGCGACGGGGAACAACAGGCCGAGCCAGCCGAGCGCAACTATCGAGAGTAGTTTCATGCGATTCACGTAGCACCTCAGAGTAAAGTTTTGAATGGCGCAGCTGAGAACAAACTGCGTCCGGCTGCGGTTTGCCGAATTCGGAGTTCGGTCCGCAACGAGAACCAATTTAGGAAAGCAAGCGCCGCGCAGAACTATGAACCCAATCGCAAGAAAACTCAATGCGACTCCCCTACTAATCCGCTTTAGAGGCGAGGCTTGCACCGGCCTCCGAGCCAGAGAGCCAGTCCAATGACGCGGTCTTATCCTTGTGAGCTTTCCAGCCACAAGGTAAACTTTCGCCAGCATTTCTCGATGAAGTCTGTGGGGAGGTAGTCATGGCCCGTGTCGTCCGCTGCGGCCTAATCCAGGCAAGCTGTGAATGGTCGCCCGAAAAATATTCCCTCGCTCAAATCAAACAAAAAATGATGGCCAAGCATGACGACCTTATCGCCACCGCCGCCAAGAAAAAAGTCCAGGTCCTCGGCCTGCAGGAGCTTTTCTACGGCCCCTATTTTTGCGCCGAGCAGCAAACCCGTTGGTACGAACTGACTGAGTCCGTGCCCAATGGCCCCACCATCACGCACATGCAAAAGCTCGCGAAAAAACATCAGATGGTCCTCGTCGTTCCCATCTATGAAGTCGAAATGACCGGCGTCTACTTCAACACCGCCGCCGTGATCGACGCCGACGGCCGCTACCTCGGCAAATACCGCAAGCATCACATTCCTCACTGCCACCCCGGCTTTTGGGAAAAGTTCTATTTCACGCCCGGTAACGCCGGCTATCCCGTCTTCCAAACGCGCTACGCCCGCGTAGGTGTCTATATCTGCTACGACCGCCACTTCCCTGAAGGCGCACGCGTCCTCGGCCTCAACGGCGCTGAAATTGTCTACAATCCTTCCGCCACCGTCGCTGGCCTCTCCGAATATCTCTGGGAGCTTGAGCAACCCGCCCACGCCGTCGCCAACCAATATTTCGTTGCCGCCATCAATCGCGTCGGCACCGAATCTCCCTGGAAAATAGGCGAGTTCTACGGCAAAAGCTACTTCTGCGATCCTCGCGGAAAAATCGTCGCGCAAGCCAGCCGAGACAAAGACGAACTGCTCGTCGCCGAACTCAATCTCGACGACATCCAAAAAGTCCGCGACACCTGGCAGTTCTTTCGCGACCGCCGCCCGGAGTCCTACGGCGAAATTTCGCGTACGCGTGCCGGCCAAAGCTCCGAGGCCGCCGATTGAGCCCAATCGCAGCAGTCGACGAACTGCCGTGCCGCCGCTCCATGCCGGCAAAAGCGCCCTGTCAACATGAGTGACGCGCACGCCAGTACCCTCGCCGCGGAAACAATTCGCAGCAGCGGGCTCTATAACGAGGACTTAGCTCCCGTTTCGCCCGTTCGCCGCACTTGGGGCACCTACAATTACGCCGCCCTCTGGATCTCCATGAGCGTCAACATTCCCACCTATCTCCTCGCCAGCGGCATGATTGCCGGCGGCATGAGCTGGAAGCAAGCCCTTTTCACCGTCTTTCTCGGCAACGTCCTCGTCCTCATCCCCATGCTGCTCAACGCCCATGCCGGTGCTCGCTACGGCATTCCTTTCCCCGTTTTCGCCCGGGCCTCGTTCGGCGTTCTCGGCGCCAACGTCCCCGCCATCCTGCGCGCGCTCGTTGCCTGCGGCTGGTTCGGCATTCAAACCTGGATCGGCGGCGAAGCCATTAACGCCATGCTCATCGCTCTTTATCCACGATGGGATCATCTCCCACTGGGCCCAGCAGCCTGCTTCGGATTTTTTTGGCTCCTCAACGTTCTCGTCATCATCCGAGGCATTGAGACTATCCGCTTCTTGCAAGGCGTTTCCGCCCCGTTCCTGCTGCTCATCGGTCTCGCGCTTCTTCTCTGGGCCAAGGGAAAAGCCGGCGGCTTCGGCCCCATGCTCTCCACGCCCTCCAAATTTCATAGCTTCGCCGAATTCTTCCGCTTTTTCATTCCCTCGCTTACCGGCGTAGTGGGTTTCTGGGCGACCGTCTCCCTCAACATTCCCGATTTCACCCGTTACGCGCGCAGCCAAAAAGATCAAATGCTCGGCCAGGCACTCGGCCTTCCTGCCACGATGACCTTCTACTCCTTCATTGGGATCGCCGTCACTTCCGCCACCCTCATTATTTTTGGCCAAGCCCTGTGGGATCCCGTTGCAGTACTTTCGCGCCTTGGCAACCCGCTGGCCGTCGTCATGGCCATGATCGCCCTCCTCTTGGCCACCCTAAACGTCAACGTCGCCGCCAACGTCGTCTCGCCTGCGAACGACTTCTCCAACCTTTCCCCGCGCCGCATCAGCTTTCGCACCGGCGGCCTCATCACCTGCGTGATGGGTATCGTGATGCAGCCCTGGAAGCTGATGTCGAGCTACGGCAGCTATATTTTCGGCTGGCTCGTTGGCTACTCCGGTTTTCTCGGTCCGATCGCGGGGGTTCTGATTTGCGATTACTTCGTCATCCGCAAAAAGAATCTCTCCACACAGGATCTCTACCAACGCGGCGGTCTCTATGAATACTCTCGCGGCGTCAACTGGCAAGCCGTCGCTTCCCTCGCCGCCGGAGCCGCAGTCGCCTTCGTCGGCCTCTTCGTTCCCGTCCTCAAAGTGCTCTACAATTACGCGTGGTTCGTCGGCTTCGCCGTAAGCTTTCTCGCATATCTCGCGCTAACGCCCAAACCCGCACCAGTTGTGCAGGCCGCAGACTGAGAGCAGGAGATGAAAAAACTGTCATTCCGAGCAAAGCGAGGAATCCGCTTTTTCTTCTCTGTGTCTCCGTGTCCTCTTTGTAAAATCTTTTTCTTTCTTTTTCTCTCCCGTTCGACTCCACTCTTGTGAGGCTCCTATGGACTTCGGCATCACCATCAAACCCGACATTCACATCGACCGCATCGTCAGCCTTACCCAACAGGCCGAAGCGGGCGGCTTCTCCTACGGCTGGATTTTCGACTCCCATGTGATTTGGAAGGAGCCATTTCCGTTGCTCACGCTGATGGCCGCAAGCACGCAAACCATGCGCCTCGGAACCTGTGTCACGAATCCCGCCGTACGCGACGTAACCGTTTCCGCCAGCCTCTTCGCTACCCTCAACCTCGCCTCCCGCGGACGCATGCAGCTAGGTATCGGCCGTGGCGACAGTTCCCGTCGCGTCCTCGGCAAAAAACCCACCACGCTCGAAAATCTCGAATCCTTCGTCCACGTCTTCCGCGATTTGAATGCTGGAAAAACCGTCGACCTCGATGGAGTCCCCACAAGTTTCCCGTGGGCCAGCGGCGAAATCCCCCATGTCTGGGTTGCCGGCTACGGCCCGAAAGCACTGCGTACCGCAGGCCGCATCGGCGACGGCGTCATCCTCCAATTTGCCGATCCCGATCTGATCGACTGGTGTCTCGGCTTCGTCCGCGAAGGTGCCAAAGAAGCCGGCCGCGACTTCAGCAAATTTCAGGTCATGGCCGCCGCGCCTGTTTGGCCCTCAGCCGACCTAAAGATCGCCAGAGACCACGTGCGCTGGTTCCCAGCCCTTGTCTCGAACCACGTGATGGACCTGATCTCGAAATACAAGCCCGAAGAGCTGCCGCCGGCGCTTACCTCCTTCGTCAAAAACCGCGGCGGCTACGACTACCATCACCACTGCGAAGTAGGCAGCGACAACGCCGATTTCGTCAGCGACGAAGTCATCGACCGCTTTTGCATCATCGGTCCCGTCGAAGCCCACCTCAAGAAGCTCGAAGCCCTGCGTAAGGTCGGAGTCACCCAGTTCAACATCTACCTCATGTGCGGCGATGAAGAAATTACTCTCGACATCTATGCCCGTGACGTTTTGCCTCATTACCAACGCAAGCCGCTTTCCTGACACAGCGCTATGCTTCTATCTTGCTGTCACTACTTAGCCACATCTTTAATTTCTTAACTCCTTTCGAATCCACACTTCTGCAAGTGTTGATTGTCCGGGACTTAATATCCCTTAGAATGAACGCTTACGAGAAACACGGGGGAGGGGGTACTTTGTCCATGGCATTTTGTTGCTCACTTCTAGCCACGCCAATCCACCTCGCGAGGTCCGCTCATGCGCTTTGACAGCGTCATCCGCAACGGCACCATCGTCACCGCCTCAGATACCTACGTCGCCGATATCGGCATCAACCTTGACAAGATCTCTGCGATTGCCGCGCAGCTCCCCATCGAAAACGCGGGGCAAGTGATTGACGCCGCGGGCCTCCTCGTCATCCCTGGCGGCATCGACGTGCACACTCACCTGGACATGCCCTTCGGCGGCACCACCAGTGCCGACGACTTTCAAACCGGTACAATTGCCGCCGCTTTCGGTGGCACCACCACCCTGATCGATTTCGCTATCCAATACAAAGGACAGACTCTCCGCCAAGCCTTTGATACGTGGATGAAAAAAGCGCACGACAAGGCCGTGACCGATTATGCCTTCCACTGCATCATCACCGACCTCGGCGCCGCACAGCTCGAAGAGATGGGCGAACTGGTGCGCGAAGGCGTCACCAGCTTCAAGCTGTTTATGGCCTATCCCGGCGTGTTCATGCTCGATGACGCCACCATCTTCAAAGCCATGCGCCAATCCGCCAAGCACGACGGCTTGATTTGCATGCACGCGGAAAATGGCGGGGCAATCGATGTGATCGTTCAGCAGGCCCTTGCCGAAGGCAAGCGCGCACCCAAATATCACGCGCTCACGCGCCCAACGACTGCCGAAGCGGAAGCCACGTCGCGCGCCATCGCGCTCGCGGAAATGGCCGGCGCACCCGTTTATATCGTCCATCTCTCGTGCAACGAAGCTCTCGAAAAGGTGCGCGAAGCCCGCGACCGCGGTCTGCCTGCGTACGCCGAGACTTGTCCCCAATACCTGTATCTTTCTCTCGAAAACATGGACGCTCCTGGCTTTGAAGGCGCGAAATATGTTTTCACGCCGCCGCTGCGCGAAAAATGGCACCAGGAAAAACTCTGGCAAGGTCTTGCTAAGGATACCCTGCAAGTAGTTTCCACCGATCACTGCCCCTTCTGCTTCAAGGAACAAAAAGAACTGGGCAAAGACGACTTCACGAAAATTCCCAATGGCGGCCCCGGCATCGAGCACCGCCTAAGCCTCATCTACACCGGCGGTGTCCACGGAAAGCGCTTCTCCGCCAATCGCTTCGTCGAACTCGTCTCCACCGCACCCGCAAAACTGTTCGGTCTCTATCCCCGCAAAGGAACCATCGCGGTTGGCTCCGACGCTGACCTGGTAATTTTCGACCCCAGCGAAGAACAAGTCATCAGCGCAAAAACCCACCACATGCGCGTGGACTATTCCATGTTCGAGGGCATTCAAACCAAGGGGGCGCCGCGAAAGGTGCTCTCCCGCGGACGCACTGTGATTGACGCAGGAAAGTTCGTAGGCCGCCCAGGCGCAGGCCAATTTCTCCGCCGCCAAACGCATACCGGCGTCAAGTGAACAGACTGTGCCAAAGAGCCTGCTGAAAAGAGCTCGGCCGGCACGTTGGATATTGAGGATCGCTCCGTTACGGCTTTTCTTTCGATGGATCGCTGGGCCCAGCGCCTGGCACCGGCGCGCTAGGAGCGGGTCCTTCATCGACTTTCGGCGTCGTGATCTTCTGCTTGTCGTCCACGGCGAAGAGCAGGTACTCGCTGAAGCTATGGCGGCGATGAATGCGCTGTCCCTTCCAGTCGTAATACACGTCCGCGCTTTGCGGCAGCCACATATTCACGTTGCTCTTGGCAAATTTCACTGGACCATATTCGATGTCCGCCCGGTCAGCCAGTAATTTAATTTGCGGCACAGGTGCAACCAGATCTGTTTCGAGCCGCAAGATCTGATAGCTGTCGGCTGAAATCCACACGCGCCCCTTCAGCGCGACAGGATAGGATGGCCCCTCGACGCCAATCCGGTATCTCTTAATCACGTTCGGCCTGTCCGGCCTTTGTCTGAAATGGATTTGCCAGGCGGGCCCGCCGCGCAGTTGTGCCAATCCTTCGCAGGTCATCGCAAAGTTCACGGCGTTGTACGGATGGAAAATCAGGACAAGCGCTGGAAGTCCGTTCGTTGCCACTCCTCCAGGAAAATCCGCGGCCGAACCGCCGCTGCCATTGCGGTATTCTTCGACGTTCAGAAAACCCCGCTGCAATTCCTGTATAGACGCTACATAATTGAACCTGCGCTTTTCCGGTGGAGAAGCCATACCATATTTGTTGATGGATTCGTGCATAAGAGTTTCCGTGGCCGCGAATCGATCGACATCGCTAACCAGCACCATGATCTGTTTTCCAGCCTTACCCACCACATCATTCACGTCGCAGGTGGCGCCAGCGACTACTGGCGGCACAGTCTCATCAACATCCGGCGGTAACCAGTTGGACGGCACAGGCAGAGCTGTAGCTTCTTTTGTCATCGCCGCCATCTCACTTGCCGCAGCCGCAGAATCGTTGACGGCTATTTCTGCGTGAGGATCCTTTAGTATTTCAAGGTCCTTGCTCGCGGCGGCGTCGGCAGGATGCGCTTTAACATAAGATTGTAATATCTTTGTGGCTTCTTCTCTGTCTCCGCGCCCCGCCAAGGCCCGCGCCAATATCGGTTGCATAATTACGGCTCGCTCGTGCCCCAGCTGGATCGCCTGTTCGGCTTGTTTGACCGCGTCATCGTACTTGCGCTGCAACACCAAATCTTCCGCAAGGAGCGCATGTGCGCGCCACGAAGAGGGAGCGGCCTCGGTCGCCCGCGTGAGGTACGGCAATGCTTCGACCGACTTATTCTCTTGCAGAAAGTCCTGACCAACCGCGAGAAGCGCGCTCAGGTGTTTGGGGTTGAGTTCAAGCGTTTTCATCCAATAGGCCCTGGCCTGGACTTTGTCGTTCGCCTGCGCCGCATACACTCCGAAGAGATATTCGATCTCCGGGTTTGTCGGAGCCGATTTTTGCGCAGATTCGAGATGCTTGCGGGCATCGTTTGGCTTGTTTGCCCGCAATTCTTCCAAGGCCTTCCCCACCTCCCTTTGCGTCTTGGGAGCAAGACCGTAGAAACTCTCGGAGGAAGCGGCGTCTTCGGCGTCGGACAATGGGGCCATCTCGACCGTAATCTTGGCGAGCGCACGCTCCTGAACCTCGACTTGCTTTATGGCTGCCTGATACTTGGGAGAAAACACCTGAATTCTGTACTCTGTCGCACGCACGCCATTAAACCTGGCATAACCATTTTTCGCGGTTTGCTGGTCAACGAATTCGCCGTTCATTTTCGTCAACGTCACTACCGCGGAACCTTCCACCGCCGTCCCGTTGGGTCCTTTCAGGTAAACATCAATGTTGCCCTGCAGGCCTACATCCTCCATGTGGGCTTGACCCGGAATGATGGCAATGCCAGGGCCGGGGGCTTGTGGCCCGCCCGGGGACGGCAATGGGCTACCAGCCCGCACCTGAACCGGCAGCAAAAACGCGCAAGACACAGTAAGGATGACGCGGAAGTGCTTAAGATTAAGTACAAACATGACCCACCCGTGGAATACCTTGTCAGGGACCGAAATCTAGGCACATGATACTCCCAATCTTCATGCCTCGGGTAGCCTAACCAAACGGCTCGTGGTGCCAAGTAATAAAAATGGCTCGTCTTATCGCAGGCCTGGCGGCCTCGCCCCTTTCAATTTTGTAGCCAGAAGCCGGGGTGGTAGAGTACGCCCGAATTGCGAAGGGCATGGAGAGGAAGTCCAGAGGAATAAAGCACCATTTCAGCTCAATGACAACGACCGAAAACCTCTCCAAAAAAGCAGTGCAGGGCGGCGAACTCGCTCGGCAGCTTGGTTTGTTTGGCACCACGATGGCCGTCATGGGTGGGATCATCGGCGCAGGGATCTTCATAAACCCATACATAGTTGCTGACAGGGTTCATACTTCCACGCTGATCCTGAGCGCTTGGATTGCCGGCGGCCTCATTGCCCTGCTCGGCGGCTTTATTTACGCGGAGCTGGCAGCCCGTTTGCCAGTGGTCGGCGGTCAGTACGCCTATCTACGCGAAGCGCTTCATCCCGCCGTGGCATTTCTCTACGGCTGGGTACTTCTCTTAGTCATCCAAACGGGCGGAATGGCAGCAGTCGCCGTCACTTTTGCCCGATATTTTCTCGAGCTAACCCGCTGGCAGGTCAGTGCCTCTTTCATCGCGGCCTCTGCCCTCGCTCTGCTCACCGTAATCAACTGCCTGGGCGTTCGCGCCGGTAGCCGAGTACAGTCAGCGATGACTCTAGCCGCGATAGCCGCCATCGGTATGCTCGAGCTATTCAGCTTTCTTCGCGGTGGACCATCGCAAATTTCCTGGCGCCCAGTTCTGGACCAGCCAATGTCCATGGGTTTAGTCTTCACCTTTGGAGCCGCAATGACGCCGGTCTTATTTGCTTATGGAGGTTGGCAGACTTCCAGCTTTCTGGCCGGTGAAGTGCGGGACCCGCGCAAAACTCTTCCGCGAGGACTCGTTCTGGGTGTCCTTGGTGTGATCGCGGTGTACACCTCGGTGAATTTCGTCTACGTGCGCGTACTGGGACCCGCCGGACTGGCCGCCACGATGACGCCGGCATCCACCGTGATGCGCGCTCTGCTGGGACCGCGAGGCGGCTCGTTGATTGCCGCCGGAATCGCGTTCTCAGCCTTTGGTTTCCTCGGGCAATCGATGCTGACGGCGCCGCGCGTCTATTTCGCCATGGCGGAAGACCGCATCTTTTTCCGCGGCGTTGCGTGGATCGATCCGCGGACACGCGTGCCAGTGATCGCCATCCTTCTACAGGGAGTATGGGCCATCGTCATTGCGCTGACGGGGACATACGCACAAGTCGTCAATTACGTTGTGGCGATGGACTGCATGTTCTTTGGGCTGACGGCGGTGTGCTTGCTCGTGATGCGACGCCGAGCGACGGCTCAGGGCTCGTCGGCAATCGAGTTACGTGTACCGGGCCATCCCTGGACAACGCTTCTATTCATAGCCGCGGAATGGATAGTAGTCGTCAGCACGTTTGCCCACGATCCCAAGCGTTCGTTTATCGGGCTTGCTATCGCGATCGCTGGCTTGCCTGCATACTATTTATGGCGCGCTAGGAACAGAAACAAGGGAGAAGCAGCGACATGAGCGGTTCGGGACAAGCAAAGCGTTCGGTATACATGGAATGGGCAAAAACGCGCTCGCACGCACGCTTTAACCTGGCGACCAGCGGCCTGATGAGTGTGCCTTTGTCCGAGTTCCCAGTGCGCCTCGAGGATTTGGAAATTACCGCGCCCGGTGCTTACGGTCACGCGGCGCTGCAACAACGGCTGGCACGGCACAACGGCGTGCCCGAGGAATGTGTGGTCGCCGCAACGGGCACTTCGATGGCAAATCATCTGGCGATGGCCGCCGTGCTCGACCCGGGCGACGAGGTGTTGATCGAGCAGCCCGTCTACGGCCCCCTGCTAGACGTCGTGGAATATCTGCGAGCGCGAGTGAAGCGAATCCCCCGGCGGTTTGAAACAGGATTCGCGCTGCAACTCGAGGAAATCGAGCGCGCCATCACGCGCGACACGCGGCTGATTCTGCTGAGCAACCTGCACAACCCGAGCGGCGCGCTAATTCCCACAGCAACATTGCGCGCGATCGGCGAAATGGCTCAACGTGTCGGGGCCCACGTGCTAGTGGATGAAGTCTACCTCGATATGCTCTTCGATCCCGCTGCGCCGTATTGCTTTCCCATCGGCCAAACCATCGCGACCGCTGGTGACAACCCCTTCCTTGTCACCAGCAGTTTGACGAAAGTATATGGACTGAGCGGCCTGCGCTGCGGCTGGGTGCTCGCGTCGCCACTGCTTGCCAAGCGCATGTGGCTCTTGAATGATTTGTTTGGAGCTGTTGCTGCGCACTCCGCCGAGCGCATGTCGGTGATCGCTCTCGATCATCTCGAAACATTCCGCGCGCGCGCGCGGTCCCTCCTCACCGCCAATCGCGCGATCATCGATTCGTTTCTCGATTCGCGCAGCGATCTCGAATGTTTCCGCCCGCCTGCGGGGACGGTTTTCTTTCCGCGCCTCACCCACGGCAACCCGGAACCATTTTTCGCGTTGTTGCGAGAGGAGTACGAAACGACAGTCGTGCCGGGCTCATTCTTTGAAATGCCGCAGCATTTCCGGATTGGCATTGGGGGTGAGACGGCAGGCCTGCGCGCCGGGCTCGATCGTTTGGGAGCTGCCCTCGATGAGTTCCTAAAGCAATAGCCTTTCAGGCTAACGCGATCGCAAATGTTACTAGCTCTCAACTGATGACAGGCTGGGCACCAGTCGGGCAGGCTCGGGCCCTTTAGCTGCATCCTTTATGGTGGAATAGGATATCCATTCTGGGACAAGAATGAAAAAACTTAAGTTCCTGGTTTCTCTTACAACCGACGACAACGACTACCAAATTGAACAGTCGGAATCTGCCGAACAGGCCGCACGCAAAACAGGGGTGGAAATACAGATCATCCATGCGCAAAACGATGCCATTAATCAAAGCACGCAAATCTTGAAGGCTGTGCAATCCCCAAAGGAATTGCGCCCGGACGCCGTCATCTTTGAACCCGTTGGCGGCACGGCTCTGCCGCAAGTGGCAAAGGCAGCAGTCACCGCCGGCATTGGCTGGGTGATTCTGAATCGCGACGCAACCTATATTGAGGAGCTACGCAAAACTTCCACAGCGCCGATTTTCGCCATAAGCTCCGACCACGTCGAGATAGGCCGCATTCAGGGCCGCCAGATGGCCGCGCTGCTCCGCGGTGGAGGTTCCGTCCTCTATATCCAGGGGCCCTCGGAAAATTCCGCTGCTAAGGATCGAACAGCTGGCATGCAAGAAACCAAGCCGGCGAGCGTGCAAGTCACCATGCTCAAGGCTCAGTGGACTCAAGAAAGCGCGCAACGCTCTGTTCGTTCCTGGCTAAAGCTGACGACCTCTCAGCGAGCTGCGATCGATCTCATTTCCGCGCAAGATGACTCCATGGCCATGGGTGCGCGAGACGCATTCAAGGAATTGACGAATGAAGACGAGCGCGAACGGTGGTTGAAGCTGCCTTTCACGGGCTGCGATGGCCTGCCCAAAACAGGCCAAGCATGGGTGCGCAGCGGACTGCTCGCGGCCACTGTCTTCGTTCCTCCGAACACCGGCCAGGCGATTGAAATGCTCGTAGACGCGATTCAAAATCGGAAGATGGCGGCGGAACGCATTACCACCACGGCTGTTTCTATCCCGGCTCTGGATGCGCTGGGCCGCAAAAAGCCCTAATCGACATCTCTCAAGCACGCGCACCCAAAAATCTCCTAGGGGCACGGCACGCCGTGCCTCCCCGAACCTTCTTCTTGACGCCGTTCTCAGCTCAAAGGCGCGCCCTTCCGGCCACCTTTTCCATGGCGATTTCCCCTGTTTCGTCCCCACTAAAACGATTTTGTGACTTCCTCCGCCGCTTAAGAGGCGTATAATGCCGCGGGCCGTAATTTGGCCGGAGGGACACTGCCACTTCTGGGGGTTCGGCATGCGCAGCTCGCGTGTTAGTAAATCGGTTGACCGCAGGCAATTTCTCACTGCGACCGGCGGAGGTCTGCTGGCTGCGGCTGTTCCTGGAGGAGTCAATATGAGGGACTCCATTTCTCGCGCTGGCGTGGACGCTGCTCCCGCTTCACGTAAGCAATCGATGGCTTCGCCTTCGTCGCAGCGCAAAATTCCCATCGGCGTCTTCGACCCCGTTTACGACAAATTTTCTCTCGATGAAATGCTCGACAAAGTAAGCGCGCTCGGCCTCGAAGCAATGGAAATCGGGACGGGCGGCTACCCGGGCACGAAACATTGCCCAGTGCAAGAGCTTCTTGATGACCCCGCCAAAGGCAAAGCATGGCTGAAAAAATTCACGGATCGCGGGATTCAGGTGGCCACGCTGAGCTGCCACGGCAATCCCGTTCACCCAGATGAAAAACATGCCGAGCGGGATCGTGAAAGTTTTCGCAGAACAGTGCTGCTCGCCGAGCAGCTGGGCGTGAAAGTCATCGTCGGCTTTTCCGGCTGCCCCGGCGGTACGCCGACGGATGCACAGCCAAACTGGATCACCTATCGCTGGCCGCCGGAATACGCGCAGATGCAGGATTGGCAGTGGAAAGAAAAGGTCATCCCCTACTGGAAAGAAGCCGCGAAATTCGCGCGCGAGCACGGCGTGCATCGCATCGCTCTTGAAATGCATCCCAACTTCGTCGTCTACAATCCGCGGACGCTTCTCAAACTGCGGGAAGCCGTTGGTGAAGAGATCGGCGCAAACTGCGACTTAAGCCATCTTTTTTGGCAGGGCTGCGATCCCGTAGAAGTGATTCACTTCCTGGGCAAAAAGGGCATGATCTTTCACGCGCACATGAAAGACACCGTATTTTTTCAGGATAACGTCGCGAAATATGGAGTGTTGAATTTTGCTTTCGAGACCAGCGATCTCGGTAACGCCTCGGAAACCTTCCGGGCCGTGGGCTACGGGCACAGCGCGAGTTTGTGGAAGTCCGTCGTGCAAGCCTATATGGACGTCGGCTACGAAGGCATTCTCAGCATTGAAAATGAAGACCCTATTCTTTCCGGCGAAGTGGGCGTCGAGCGCGCTGCCTACGTCCTGAAAAACGTTCGTAAAGAAATTCTTGAAGGATGATCAGTCCAAAGCAAACGATTTACGGAGGCCCTATGCAAAGGCGTGATGCGTTGAAATTTCTCGCGGCGGGTGCGATTACCCCGGCTCTCGCCCCCCAGCTCTTCGCCTTCTTTCAGGACGCGCATCCCGCGTCTGGCTATGCGCTGCGCACGCTTAACCCTCACCAAAACGCCACTGTCGTTCTCATGAGCGAAATCATCATCCCGGAAACCGACACGCCCGGCGCGAAAGGTGCGCGCGTCAACGAATTCATCGACGTGATTCTCACCGAGTGGGCCACGGAAGAAGACCGCGGCCATTTTTTGGAAGGTCTCGCCGGCGTGGACAAACAAAGCAACGAACTTTTCTCCAAGGATCTTGTCGATGCTAGCCCCGCGCAGCAGCTCGCGTTGATGCGCGCGCTGGATGAAACCATTGCCATGGGTCCGCCGCGCCCCGCACGTCACGGCAACACCGTCCCCGAATGGGATACACAACTGAGAGGCAATTTCTTCTCCGTGTTCAAGGGCATCACGCTTCACGGCTATTACACGTCCGAAGTTGGATTCACACGCGAACTTGGACTGTCCATCATCCCCGGCGCCCAGCATGGTTGCGTACCGGTAGCGGCAGAGAAAAAGGCTTAAGGGAGACTCAGATGGCGGCCAATACCTACGACGCAATCGTTATCGGATCGGGAATCACTGGCGGATGGGCGGCGAAAGAACTCACCGAAAAAGGCTTGAACACGCTGGTACTCGAAGCCGGGCGCAGCATCGCACCGGAACGCGACTACGTCGAGCACGTTCCGGTTTGGGAGCTGAAATACCGCGGCTGGGATGATCACGTCAGCCGCATGAAGACTCAGCCCATTCAGCGCGAGTGCTATTACGCTTGCGACGAGTATTCGAATAAATTTTTTGTGAGCGACGTGGACAATCCTTATTCCTGCGAGGAAGGAAAACACTTTGCGTGGATTCGCGGGCGGCAAGTCGGCGGAAAATCCCTCACCTGGGGGCGCCAGAGCTACCGCTGGAGCGATCTCGATTTTGAGGCCAACTTGAAAGAAGGCGTCGCCGTTGACTGGCCGATCCGCTATGCGGACATCGCGCCGTGGTACGACTACGTCGAAGAATTCGCTGGAATCAGCGGACAGGCCGAAGGGTTGCCGCAACTGCCCGACGGAAAATTTCTGCCGCCGATGGAAATGACGTGCGTCGAGCAGGACGTTCGCGCCGCGCTCGCGAAACATTTCGATGACCGCATCATGACCATTGGCCGCTCAGCCGTGCTCACGCGCGTTCACAAAGGACGCGCTGCCTGCCACTACTGCGGCGTTTGCCACCGTGGCTGCATAACCGGGTCCTATTTCAGCAGCTTGAGTTCTACTCTCCCGGCAGCGATCAAAACTGGCAAATTTACAATTCGGCCTTACAGTGTCGTTCACAGCCTGGTTTTCGATTCCGCGACGCGCCGCGTCACCGGCGTTCGTGTGATCGATGCGCAAACCAAAAACGCCATCGAATTCAAAGCGCGCGTCTTTTTTGTTTGCGCTTCCACTCTCGAATCAACGCGCATTCTGCTCAATTCGGCGACGACGGAATTTCCGGATGGCCTCGCCAACAGCAGCGGTGAACTCGGCCACAACCTCATGGACCACCACATGGGCGCAGGTGCCAGCGGAAGGATGCCCGGCCATGAAGACAAAATGCCTTTCGGCAATCGGCCGAATGGCATCTATGTTCCTCGCTTCAGGAACGTGAAAACCAAGCAGCCGGATTTCTTGCGGGGTTACGGCTACCAGGGCGGCGGAAGCCGCGACGGCTGGTCGCGTGGCGCGGCGATGGTCGGCCTCGGGCCGGAATTCAAGAACATGCTGAAGATGCCCGGTCCTTGGCGCATGAGTCTTGGCGGTTTCGGCGAATGCCTGCCGAACCACGGCAATTACGTCGAAATTGAAAAGGGAAAAGTGGATGCGTGGGGCATTCCCACTCTGAAGATCCATTGCGCTTGGGGCGAAAATGAACTGGCCATGTCCAAAGACATCGCCGTCCAGGCCGCGGAAATTCTCGCCGCTTCCGGCGCCACGGAAATTTCCCCGTTTCAGAAGCCTTCACCGCCCGGACTTGGCATCCACGAAATGGGCACGGCGCGTATGGGCCGCGATCCGAAGACTTCCGTTTTGAACGAGCACAACCAGGCGCACGATGTGAAAAATCTCTTCTTGCCCGATGGGGCTAGCATGGTTTCAAGCGCTTGCGTCAATCCTTCACTCACCTACATGGCCTTGACGGCCCGCGCGTGCGATTTCGCCGTTTCTCAATTGAAAAAGAACGAGCTGTAACGCGAGGTCCTCGAAATGTCGCAAGTGATTCGCTCGCCGAAAATGTACGACGTGTGCGTCATTGGCTCCGGCGCGGGAGGTGGCACCGCCGCGAAAATCCTGACGGAGGGCGGCCTCAGCGTCGCGCTACTCGAAGCCGGGCCGCCCGTCTACCCCGAAAAAGATTTCAAGATGCTTATGTGGCCGTATGAACTGCCGCATCGCGGAATTGGTGTCGGCGGCCGCGCAGCGGAAAATTTTGGCGAATTCCTGGCTCCCAACGGCGCTTGGCAAATCGAAGGCGAACCGTATACTTCCGCGCCCGGGTCAAACTTTCAGTGGTTCCGTTCGCGAATCGTGGGCGGTCGCACAAATCACTGGGGGCGCATCGCGCTGCGTTTTGCCCCCATCGACTTCAAATCCGCCACGCGCGATGGCCTCGGCGACGATTGGCCCATTTCTTACGACGATCTTTCGCCCTACTACGACAAAGTTGAGTCATACATTGGTGTCTTCGGCACGCATGAAAATGTTTCGAGCGCTCCCGACGGCATGTTTCTTCCGCCGCCGAAACCGCGCTGCACGGATCTCATTGTCAAGAAAGCGTGCGACAAGATCGGTGTGATTTGCATTCCTTCGCGGCTTGCGATTCTTACCAAATCCGTGAATGGCCGGCTTCCCTGCCACTACTGCGGCCAATGCGGACGCGGCTGCGTTACTGCCTCTAACTTCAGCTCCAGCCAGGTGATGATTCCGCCCGCGATGAAAACCGGCCAGCTCACAATGATCACGGGCGCAATGGCCCGCGAAGTCCTGCTTGGCAAAGATGGAAAAGCCGAAGGCGTTTCCTACATCGACAAAGCCACGCGCACCGAAAAACGTGTGAACGCCCGCGCCGTCGTTCTCTCAGCCAGCGCCTGCGAATCCGCGCGATTGCTCCTGAACTCGAAGTCCGCGCAATTCCCCAACGGCCTCGCCAATTCCTCCGGAGCCGTCGGCAGGTACCTCACCGATTCCGTTGGCAGCGATGGCTGGGGCATCATTCCGCAGCTTGAAAAAATGCCACCGCACAATCACGATGGCGTCGGCGGCATGCACATGTACATCCCCTGGTGGAAGTTTGACCGCAAAAATGATTTTCCGCGCGGTTATCACATTGAATTTGGCGGCGGCCGCGACATGCCCGGCGTCGGCGAGTTCAATGATCTCTTGCACGAAGAGGAGGGCTACGGCGCCACCTTGAAGAAGCGCGCGAGACAAGCCTACGGCACCGGCATTGGCATGGCCGGACGCGGCGAGATGATTCCCAATCCGGACACCTACTGCGAGATCGACCCCAATGTTGTCGACAAGTGGGGCATTCCGGTCCTGCGCTTCCATTTCAAGTGGAGCGAGTACGAAATTCGCCAGGCCAAGGACATGCAGGAAACATTTCGCGCCATCATCGAAGCCGCCGGCGGCGAATACAAAACGAAGACGCCTCTCAATGGCGAACGGCCCTTCGGCATTGCGGAGGGTGGAAAAATCATCCACGAAGTCGGCACGGCGCGCATGGGCGCCGACCCAAAATCCTCGGTGTTAAATGGCTTCTGCCAAGCGCATGACGTGAAAAATGTTTTTGTCATGGATGGAGCGCCGCTCGTCACCAATCCCGACAAAAATCCGACTCTCACGATCATGGCATTAGCTTGGCGCGCGTCCGAATACCTGCTCGACGAAGCGAAGAAAGGCAATTTGTAGTCACTCTGCAATCAGTATCAGCGCCAGAGGCATTGGAAGATCTTCGGGGAGACATTCTATGAGCGAACACTCTGTAACGCGGCGCGACATCCTAAGAACACTGGCCGTAAGCGCCGTAGGCGGCTCCGTGCTGCAAGTTATTCCTGCGAAGGCAGCGGAGTTTGCTCATCAAGCGGTTCACAATGAAAAATCGGCGTCGCCTGCGGGAAAGTACGTTCCCAAATACTTTCCTTCACACCAATACGAGATGCTCATCACGCTTTGCGACACCATTATTCCGAAAGATGAAAAATCCGGCGGCGCGGTGGAAGCCGGCGCTCCGGAATTCATCGACCTACTCACCAGCGAAAATGAGGAGTGGCAGGTAGCTCTCGGCGGCGGGCTCCAGTGGCTGGATAGTTTCTGCTCCGACCGCTATTCCAACGTGTTTCTGGATTGCACTCCGGCGCAACGCAAAGAAGTTCTGGACCTGATCGCTTTCCGGAAGAATGCGAAGCAGGATTCATCTCTAAACCAGGGTGTGGCCTTCTTCGCTTTCCTTCGCAGGCTCACCTGCGACGGCTTCTACACCAGTAAGATCGGCATCGAGGATTTGCAGTACATCGGAAACACCGCCCTCCGCGAATTCCCCGGCTGCCCTCCGCTGCCAGAAGCCTAGGTAAAAATTGCTCCAGGCGCGCTACTTCGGCCGCGAGCCCGGAGCCATCCCCTTCTCCGCCTGGCGCTAGTCCTAGTGCGGTTTGTTTTCCTTAGGCGGCTTACTCTCCGACGCGGATTTCGCCGGAGGTTTATTCTGTGCGTGGGACTCGTTCTTCGGTGGATTGTTCGAACCATTGTTCCCGTGGGAAGAATTCGTGGTATTCGAGTGAGAACTGTTGGCACCACTGCCTGCCGAACTCGAGGGCGGACGGTCTGTCTTATGCAGATCTGCCGAGCTGCTCGGCGGCCGGTTCCCGCCGTTTGTCGAACCACCATGCGGAGTTGCTTCCCGCGCTGCCGCCACTCCATGTCCTGTAAACTCACCAGGCTTTGTCGTTGCTGCGATAGCCGGCTTGCCATGATTCTCGGAAGCCAGCAACGCGCGATTCGTGCTTGCGGCATGCTCATGCTGCGTTTGCATGGCCGTTGGAGCGACATGGTGCTCGTTCTCGGCAGCCCGTTCGGCCGCAGTTGGCTGAGCGGCTACTCCACCTGTCCCTCCGTTGAAACTCACGTGGTTGTTTACGGTGACATTGTTGACGACCGTGCGATCCACGTAAGTATTGTGAATCATGGTTGCATTGACGTGCATCACGGCTGTGTTGTACGCAAACACTCCGCCATTCCAGCGCCCGCCGACGAAGCCAACTCCGCCGTAGCCAAATCCATAATTAATCCCACCGTAGAAACCTACGTGCGGTCCCCAATATCCAGCGTGAAAAAAGTACCCGCCACCGCCCCAGCCCCAGTAACCGGGCGTCCAGAGCAATCCAACGGACGGCGCCATAACCCACGTTCCGGGCACCCAGTAATACCCATCCGGACCATACGCCCAGTAGCCGGGGGTCCAGAGATACCCCGCTCCTGGACAGATGGGCTGTTCGTACACCGGTAGCGCTGGCGGACCGATGTGCACGGCAACACCAACACTAATCTGTGCGGACGACCGCGCTGGCACAAGCACCATCACCAGCGCGAACAAGACCAATCCCAAAATGCTGATTCTGCGCATTTGCTGCTCTCCTCGGTTGAGTAACACCTTCACCATGAACCCTGTTCTGAGGTGGAAGTTGCGCTGTAGCTCTCTGAAAACAGGCGGGATGGCCCTCTTGCTTGGGGGTGCTCTTCTTGCGGAATCAGCGGGCCCTAACGAATAGAAGAGGGCTGATCGAGAACCTAGGATTAGACGCCAAAAACAGGGCGCTCCCTCACCCTCGCGAGGAAGCGCCCGCATTCGTTGGCAGATTTTCCTGTCTTCTGTGGCGCCCGATGTTATGTGGCGCTGGGGACGTGGCTTCGCCTTGGGATGCACGTGAACGGCCCCGAAGGCCACATAATTTCTAGCAAAGGCTTCGCAGGAACTGCATTAGCGCGACTTCCTTTTTCCAATGCTGCTGCGGAACGGCGCCGGTCTTATTGACGACATTCGTCAACGAGTGGGGCCGAAAGATAGCTCGCCTCCTTGACAGCGTAGAGGCTACCGGCACTCCGACTCTAGCCTTAGTTTCCTTCGACGGCAGTGCTCTCGCGTTCGTTCCGTCGCAAACTGGCCTCCTGCGATATGAGCTTAAGACTATGACCGGACGAAAGGTCACAACAGACCCAACCTATTGGGTTGGCTCAGACACAACCAGAAACAAAGTGCTGGTAAATGAAAAACAAGCCTTTAGTCTGTATGACTCAGACGGTTCACGCCGCTGCCAATGGAAACAATTTCAGCATCAGAGCATCAAAGTCAGTGAAAATGGAAAATGGCTCGGGAACCTCGTCTTTGGAAAAGTTGAACTCTGGGCGCTGGATTCGCTTGCGGATTCCTGCGGGCGGCCAAAACCGTAGGTCGACGGACTACCAGAACTGCCCCAAGCCGAGGCCTATGATGGGAATTATGTGGCGTCGGAGGCGTTTCCGCGTATCTTCCGGCTGCCAGGCTGCCGACGTACCTCCAGCGCCACAACGCCAAACGCCGCAGAGGAAATCTTATGTGGTCCGCCACATAAGGTCTCCCAGACTTACTATGCCTTCGAGAACCCGCGTTAGGCCGTCTTAATCGTACCGGACGCGGCGTCCCACACCACCGCGCTCTTGCGGAAGTACGATTCGTTGGACATGTGGCACGCGAGCGCAGCATTGTTCCCAAAGACGGTGTCCTCGGTAACCTGCTGCCGGTTCTTGACGCCCTGGAAATATCTCCAAAGATGCGGCTTTTCGTCATCCCAGGAGTCGCCGCGATACGTATACCCTTCCAAAACTGGCTCTTTGCCGGGAACCGGATCGTTTTTCGCGTGCCAATCCGCCGTATACGCATCCCGCATCTTCTGCGGATAACCGGAGGTGTAGTAACTCGGCGCAGAGTCCTCGCCCGTCTGCGGATAGTAATTGATCGCGAATTCAGTGACTTCCAGAATGCCCTTCGAGCCCTGAAAGCGATAAATCTCTGGCGTCTCGCATCCGAGATTTAGCCGCAAATACACGGGCGCGGTTCCGTAATCGAAAAGAGTGGCGTGCACGTCCGGCATGTTCCGCCCATCCTGGAAGCGCAGAATCGCGCCGAGAGACATGGCCTTTTTCGGCGGCGCATTCCAACCCAGCATGAAGTTCATTCCGCTGACGAGGTGCACGAGCAAGTCGCCGGCAAGCCCCGTTCCGTACTCCTTCCAGCAACGCCAGCGCGCGAAAATGTTCGGATTAAAAGGCACCTTGGGCACTGTGCCCTGCCAGGTATCCCAATCCAGATTCGATGGAGAAAGATCCGGTGGCGGCGGATACTCCCACGCGCCCGTAGGATCGTTGCGCCCAAGCGAGCCTTCCACCAGAGTAAGCGTCCCAATAGTGCCTTGCGCAATCATCTCCTTGGCTTTCGCACAAATCACGGAGCTAACGCGCTGCGAACCAATCTGCACGATGCGCCCGGTTTTCTGCGCCGCGGCTACCATCGCCAAACCATCCGCCGCGGAATGCGACATTGGCTTTTCGCAATAAATATCCTTGCCCGCGCTAACCGCGTCCACCACCACCTGCTTGTGCCAGTGATCCGGCACGGCCGCGATCAGGCAGTCGATCTCTTTGTTGTCGAGCAATTCCTGGTAACGCCGAGTCGTCGGAATTTTCTTTCCGACAATTTCTTGCGCCAGGAGGTGCCTCCCATCGTACAGATCGCAAGCTGCCACGCATTCGACGCCAGGCAATTGCACCGCAGCCGTTAAGAGGCCCGACCCCTGCATCCCAATCCCGATGATCCCGAAACGCAACCGGTCGCTCGGCGCCACGCGTTCGAGCGCCGACGGAATGTGCTCCGGTTTCAGGAAGATGCTCGGGGCCGCCGCCAGTGCACCCGTAGCCCCAGCCGTGCTCTGCAGAAACTCACGACGCGAAAAACGGTTCTTGCCCATAACATCCTCCTGGTCGCACTCAGTTCTCTTCTTGCTAAAGCCGTGGCTTCAAGGGCTGCACTCGGGTTTGTTCCGCTCTGCTGAATCACGCAAAACTAGAAGCGCAGCGCGCTCAAATAGTCGTAGCTGATCTTGATGTCCTCAAACGGTGATTTCGCGTCATCATTCTCGACAAAATAGTGTTTGATGCCCGCCTTCTCCGACTGCCGGAAGATCCGTTTCCAGTCAATCGTCCCTTGCCCAACGTCGGCCAAACGGCCTTTGAATACCACCGAGCCCGTCGCTCCAGCGTAACTGCTCGTCGCGTTGGGGTCGTTCACGTAGTCCTTTACGTGTACCATCGGAAAGCGTCCAGGGTATTTGTCGAAATAGCTCACCGGATCCTTCCCTGCCACGCTGATCCAGCACAAATCCATCTCCATCTTCACGAAATTCGGATCCGTTTCCGTCAGCAGGTACTCGTACGCAGATTTTCCGTCAAGGCCATCGACCGGCGAAAACTCGAAGGAATGATTGTGATAGCAAAACTGGATTCCGGCCTTCTGGCTGGCCTCGCCCGCTTTATTAAAGAGCTCCACCACCCGCTTCCACCCATCAGCGTTGCGTTGCTTCTCATCAATCCACGGGCACACGATGTATTGGTATCCGATTACGTGCCCTGCATCGAGCGTCTCAGGCCACTTGTGCTCAATCAAATCGTAACGAATGTGCGCCGAGGGAGACGCAAGGCCGTCCTTGTCAAGAAGCGCGCGAAGATCCTTTGGCGAATGGCCGCCGTAGTCTTCGGCAAACTCAACCTCTTTGTACCCGGTCGCAGCAACTTTCGCGATGGTCCCATCGAAGTTGGTCTTCAGTAAGTCGCGGACGGTGTAGAGCTGTAGTCCAATCGGGTTGACCTTATGGTCCCCTTCAGCGCCCCAAACCCACGCGGGACGCGCGGCAAGTGCCGCTGCCGCAATCGACGTTCCTATAAATGTTCGGCGTTTCATGTCGTTTTCACTCCTCCTGGACTGGCGGTGGGAGTATACAAAAAAGCGATGGCCATTATCAGAAAAAAAGGGCGACCCGACCTGGTCGGATCGCCCTCCTCGTTCCCGTTTCCGCTAGAAGTAAAACCGCAAGCCAAACTGCATGCGCCGCGGATCGTGTGTGCCGTTCAGTTGCAAAAAGCTGGAATCGTTAAGGCCCGAGTCGATCGAATTGAATTGCGTGTGATTGAATAGGTTGAAATTCTCCCATCTGAAATCGAATCCCGACCGTTCGTTGATTTTGAACTGCTTGAAAACCCCGAAGTCAAAATTCAGGCGGCCCGGCAGATAGAGTGAATCGCGCCCCACATTTCCGAAGGTGAGTCCTGTCGGCACCGCAAAGGCGCTGGGGTTGTAATAGAGGTACCCGAACGAACCGGAATCCACCGCGGCTCTTTGGGCGGCCGTGACTGCGAATGGGTTACCCACGAGGTCAGGCCGCGAGCCAGTGCCCTCGGCATTGCCGACGCCGGCGTTGTCGCCGAAAGTCGTATTGTTGGTTATGCTGAAGGGTAGGCCGGTCTGGGCTACAGTAATGCCCGAGATCTGCCAGCCCCCCAAAAGTGCATGAGTTAATCCTGACGCGCCTTTAAAGAAAGGCAAAGAATAGACATAGCTAATGGATAGAGAATGGCGCTGATCGAATGTGGAGCTGGCTCTGTTTAGGGCGTAGTCGTAAGAATCCACGAACGCGTTATCAGACCTATCGGAAGAATCGTCAATCGAGTGGCTGTAGGTGTAGGCCAGGCTTACCTGCAAATCTCCCAGCGTACGATGGGCGGAGACTTGCAACGCATTATAAATCGAGTTTGCTCCGTCCACTAGATTTGTAACGTTACCTATACCGGGGTACACCGTCCGCACCAGATTAGCGCTGTTATTACAGGCCACAAAAAGGTTGTTCAGGGCGGCACTCGGAACTGGCGTGCCGTTTCCTAATGTTGCGGCGGGGTTTGGCAAACCCGTGGCCGGATTCACGATATTGTTGCAGTCCGCCGCCGTGATTGGCTGGCCTGCGGCAAATGGATTGCTTCCCGCAGGCGTTGGGAGAAGCTGATTGCCGTCGGCCAGAAGTGTCAGATGCGTGCCCTTGCTTCCCACATACGCAACGCTCAACACCACGTGCTCGGGCAGCTCTCTCTGCACGTCCAAGTTCCACTGCTGCACGTACGGCCATTGCACTCGCGTCGGAATTTCCGTCAAGTTCAGGGGAAACAGCGAGCCGCCACCTGCACCTATGTTATTGTAACCGGTCACGTTGAATTGCGAAGACTGCAGCACGAAAGGCGCGGATCCCTCCAGCGATTCCGTATTCCCTTCGTTCCCGTTGGTGTGTTCGAAGAATATTCCGTAACCGCCGCGGATGGCCGTCTTGCCGTCACCCTTGGGATCAAAAGCGAACCCGATCCGCGGACCCGGATTGAAGAGGTGACCTTTCAGGCAGCCTGCATTCGAAGATGAACCCACGGTTGCCCCAGGGAAAGCCCCCGAAACAGTGCTGGGAATCAGCGCCGTTCCCCCCTGTCCACCGCATTGAACGATGCCGTTAAACGGGTTACCGCCTACCAGCGCACCATTCAAAGGATCGTTCGGATTGGCCGCATCATAGAACTGCGTAGACTCGGCCGATGCGCTGAATGCGTTTGGATCGAACGCGAACGCATGCTGGAATTTCTCTCGATAAGTACCAAAGATACTGACTCGGAGACCCAGGTTCAGCGTCAGCCGCTTAGTTACGCGCCAGTCATCCTGGAAATAAGGTTCCACGATTTTGTAGCGGTTGTAATACTTGGTCTCCAGATTCGTCTGCTGATATTCCGCCACGTTTCCCATCAGCATGTCTGCAAAGGAGTTTCCCGTGCTGATCGGAGAACCGGCATTGAATGTGAGGATGCCCTGTACGTCGGGCGAATTGTCCTCATTCTTCTGTGCCGCCGCAAAATAAACGCCCATGATCAACGTGTGTTTGCCCGCGATCTTGGTCAAATTGTCGCGATAGGTATAGGTCGGATTGGCATTATTCCACGGGAAGTATCCGGTATCCTGGGCCAGCACACCATTGCCACTGCTCCCGCCATCATAAGCAGTGTTACCGCCAAGATTGATGGAGGGAAGCTTTCCACCAAAGCCATTGTCGAAGAGCGCACCCATAGCACCAGCGGGCAGCGCGGTTGGCTCATTGAGCGCTGTCAGGAAGATATGGTCAGCGGTGTAGCTGGCCACGAATTCATTGAGCAGTGTGGGCGTAAAGTTTGCATTCAACCGCGCCACAAAGCTCGTGCCCGGTCCCACGAAATTGGTCTGAATGTTGTTAAAATCGGACTCGCCGACGCCCCACAGCGGATTGGGCACCACCGTCGACCATGAATCGTGAATGTAACGGAAGGTTAGCCGGTATTTGTCCGAGATGTTGTGATCGATGCGTATGAGCTGTTCACGCCACGTGGTGGGCGTGGAAACGGTCTGGGCGTACGCCGGGAAACCGCCGAGCGTTGTGTTGGGCATCGGGATCAGGGCTTCGAGTGCCTGGCCCGCAGCGGTTATTGGCACTGCCGCTGGGTTCGCCACGTTTGGGCAATCAGGCCCTGGGCACAAGTCCGAAAAGTTGCCGCCGCGCTCGGCAACCGACGGAACGTTTTGGTCGACTACCGAAGGATTCTTCTCCCGGCGCCATTCCTGGGAAAAGAAGAAAAAGGTCTTCTTCTTGTCGGAATTGTAGTGGTGAGGTATGTAGACCGGTCCGCCTATTGTGTAGCCAAAATCGTGTTTTTTGTACGGAGGATTGGGGTCTCCGGGAATGTTTCCCGAGCTCCACGGCCTGGCATTGAAGAAATCGTTTCGCAGGTACTCGAAAGCGCTTCCGTGAAAAGCGGTGCCTCCGCTCTTGGTTTCCACTTCGATCGTGCCCGATCCATTGCGCCCATACTGAGCCCCGTAGTTGGATGTGAGTACTTTGAACTCAGCAATGGCTTCGACGTTCGGATAAACGTTTAGCGTCGAGTTGCTGCCGTTATCCATGTTGTCGCCGCCATCCAACTCCCAGTTGTTGTATTCAGTTCGCCCACCATTGACGGCGTACGAAACGTTGCCGTATACGCCCACCGTACCCGCGTCTGTGCCTGTGTTGGCGAATGTGGTGTTGACTACGCCGGGTGTCAGGGTGACAAGCTGCGTGAAATTGCGACCGTTGAGCTCCAGCTGGCTAACCTGCTTGCCGGAAATCGTATCCGAGAGAGCCGCAGATTGCGTCTCGACTTGCGCCACGCTCTCGCCCGTCACCACCACTTCTTCCGTGATCTGCCCGACGGTCAGCTGAACGTCCACGCGGATTTTCGCCGCCACGTCCAGCACCACGTTCTTCGCCGTATATTTCTGAAATCCCTTGGCTGTTACCACGATGTTGTAGGACCCGCCCGGCAAGCCGGCAACCACATAAGCGCCGTCCCCGTTGGTCGTCGTCGGGTGCGTTGCGCTGCCGTTTGTGCTGGAAATCACAACATCCGCACCGGCAACCGCCGCCCCGGTCTTATCCGTTACTGTTCCGGCTATATACCCCGTGTCTTGCGCCTTTGCGACAAACGCGGTGCACAAAATCGCGATCATCGCGCAAACCAGCAGCCGTGCCGCTCTTGGCAGGTTTTTCAGAATATTGGGAAAATAAAAACTATGACCGTGTCCCTTCACTTTGCTACCTCCCCGAAATTTTAGAAATGGATTACGGGCCTAGTGTGGGCACAATTACGCCTGCTACCGCGGGCACCCCTGGTATCTGCCGCTTGTAGAAGGCTACTCATCGGAGACAGCCCCCACCACTCGACTTTGGAAAACGCACCTAATGTGACTTATTAAATCGGATTAATAAAGCATCGTTGCGTCCGTGTCAAGCTGAAAATCGCGTGCCGGTCCCAATCACGCTAACCGCCGTCCTCGTTCCTCGCCCGTTTACGTTCACGCGCCCCGCTTGAATTCCTCCTTCCTCTGCTGGACACTACCGAGCGATGTCTTCTAACCTCCGATCCCGCCTCGCGCAATCTCTCTCAATCGTTTTAATTGGCGCTTTCTGCTTATGTGTCGAGGCGGCGCTCTCGCGAGGCTCCTCTCTCGCCGCATCCCAACAGCCCTCCCCGCCCGGGTCTAGCCACGCTTCCGTCATCGACCCCCAGGCTTCCTTCGCGCAAGGCCAAGCGGCCCTTGAATCCGGCGATCTGGTCGGCGCCGAAGCCGCCTTCCGTCGCGTCCTCTCCGTCGACCCGCAATCCGGCGCTGCTTACGCCAATCTCGGCGTCATCGCCATGCGACGCAAAGAGTGGGACCATGCTCTCACCCTCCTCCAAAAAGCCGAAAAGCTCGAACCCAAAATGTCGGGCATTCGCCTAAACATCGGTCTCGTAAAATACCGCCGCGGCGATTACGCTGGCGCCATAGCCCCACTGGCCTCGGTCGTCCGCGACCAACCCGACTCCCAACAAGCCCGCTACCTCCTCGGACTCTGCCACGTCTTCACCGAACACTACGCCGACGCCGTCTCCATCCTCGAACCGCTTTGGTCCAAAATGTCCAGCGACTTCACTTATCTTTACGTCCTCGACATCGCCGCACACAACGCCGAAAAAAATGATCTCGACGAAAAGGCACTAAGCCGACTCGTCGAAGTCGGCGGGGAGACCCCAGAGTTTCACCTCATCCTTGGCAAGGCTTATCTCAATCGCGAAGAGATGGACAAAGCCATCTCCGAACTGCAACTCGCCGAGTCCGCGAATCCCTATTTACCCTTTGTGCATTTTAGCTTAGGCTTAGCTTACATGAGGAAGGAAGACAACGAGCGCGCCGAAGCCGAATTTCGAAAAGACATTGCCGTCGAGCCCGATCTCCCGGACAATTACGAACAGCTTGGCTTGCTCTATCTGAAGATGCAGAAAGACGATGAAGCCGAACACTCTTTCCGCGTAGCCCTCCGCTACAACCCCCGCCAACCCGCTTCGCTCCTTGCCCTAGGCCGCCTTTACCAACGCCAAGGAAAAAGTCGCGAAGCCCTCACCGCCCTCGATGCCGCGGAGAAGCTCGTCCCCGACAGTCAAAACGTCCACTTCGTTCGCGGGCAAATCCTTCTCCGCCTCGGCCGCCGCGAAGAAGCTCAAGCCGAACTCGCCACCTCAAAAAAGCTAGTCGACGCCAGCCTAAACAAACAACGCGAAAAATATGGCGACTCCCCCATCCCCAATCCCGAACTAAAACAACCCCCTCAACCTTAAATGCTCGGCGCCTGCCACGATCCTCGCCCGCGCTCAATCGCCTCCGCCACAGCCAAAATCTTTTCTTCCTCGAATGGCCGCCCAATCACCTGCACCCCAATCGGCAATTCTTCGCCTGACACTCCGACCGGAACTGCAACTCCCGGAAATCCCGCCAAGTTCAACCACTGCGAATACCTCATCGTCTCCCGATAGTTTTCCTTCTCGCCCGTTCGCCAATTCCCTTCGCCGTGCCGGAACGCTGGCCCAGCCGACACCGGCGACAACAAAATCGTCACATTCTCCATCTGCCGCAAAATCTCCGCCCGCAAACCATCACGTTCACTGCAAGCTTTTAAAAAGCCGTCGTACGTCATTGCGATCTCCGCCGTTGCCAACGCAACATACTCGCGAAGCATCGGGCTCATCTCTTCTTCCTGACCAACAGCCCCCTTCCGAATCGAGTCAGCGGTCACCGGCCCAAAAAAATACCACCACACTTCAATCGCTCGATCGAGCCCGTTCATTCGCTTCTTCTCAATAACAAATCCTTGCTCGCTCAATATCTTCGCGGCTCGCTCCACCACCGCCGTTGTCTCCGGTGTCGCCGATCCCAACGCCTCACTCTCCAAAACCCCAATTCGCAGTCCTCGAATGTCTTTTTGTCCTAAAGTACGCACAGGCACGGGCGAGGCCAACGAATCCCCCGCGTCCGGCCCCGCCATCACTTCAAATAAAGCTCGCACATCCGCGACCGTCCGCCCCATCGGCCCGACCACTCCAATCCAACCAAACGCACCTCCGCCCTCCGGAAAATGTCCCGTCGCAGGAATCCTTCCCGGCGTCGGCTTCAATCCGCAAACCCCGCAAAAATGCGCCGGCACGCGTATCGAGCCGCCTCCATCGCTTCCCACTCCGCCTGCCGAGCATCCAGAAGCTATCGCCGCGGCCTCGCCTCCGCTCGATCCCCCCGACGACCGTTCCAAATTCCACGGATTAGTCGTCTTCCCGTTCAACGAATTGTCCGTCTCATACGCCATCAAATATTCAGGCGTATTCGTGTTTCCCAAAATAATCGCGCCTGCCGAGCGCAGCCGCGCCACCAGCGGCGCATCCATCTGCGCCACATACTCCTTTCGCAGCAAAGACCCCGCAGGCGCCGGCCATCCCGTCGCATCAATGCAGCTCTTAATCGTTAGAGGGACGCCGTGCAGTGGCCCCGCACCTTCGCCACGCGTCACCGCCGTCTCCGCAGCTCGCGCCTGCTTTAACGCACCGTCAGCATCAAGATGTACAAACGCATTCAGCTTCGGCTGCAACTCCGAAATTCGGTCAAGATGCGCCCTCACAACCTCGACCGGCGAAAACTTCCTCTCGCGGATTCCCGCAAGAATTTCCGCAATCGTTCCAAGAATAATTTTGTTCATAGTCAAGCATTCGAGCGTATGTGCTCGTCCACTTTGGGTCAAGCGCCATCCAAAACCAGGAAAAGCTATGTGATAAGCGACAGGGAGAGTACGGAAGCGTTATTCGTACCGCAGCGCGGCAAGAGGATCGACGCGCGCCGCGCGCCGCGACGGAATCCAACACGCCAGAAGCGCCACGCCGGCAAGAAACACCGGCACAACGGTGAAGGTCAAAATATCGTGCGGACGAATTCCGTATAGGATGCTCGTGAACAATTTCGTCACCGCAAACGCCGCGCCCAATCCAAGCATTACCGCAACGAATGTAAGCGCCATTCCCTGCCGCACAATCAATCGCTGCACGCCGCCCGACTGCGCCCCCAGAGCCATCCGAATTCCAATCTCCCGCGTTCGCCGGCTCACCGAATAGCTCACTACGCCGTACAATCCCACCGCCGCCAGCACCAATCCCACGCACCCGAAAACACCGAACAACGTCCCAGCCAGCCGGGGCAAAAAAAGCGCGCCGCGCAAATGTTCTTCCATGGTTTCTATGTTGAAGACCGCCAGCGTCGGATCGAGCGCGCGAATCTCCCCGCGCACCGCGCCCGCTAGTCCTGCCGCATCCCCTTCCGACCGGACCACCACCGTGTATCCCAAAAAAGACGGATCGCTCCCCACGCTCTGCGCCAGCGAGCGATAAAGCACTGGTCTCTGCTGTTCACCCAGCGTCCGCGACTTGGTGTTCTTCACAATCCCAACAACCTGATAAGTCACGCCTCCGCCCGAAACGCGCTGCCCGATGGGGTTTTCCTTCTTGAACAATTGCGCCACCAACGCTTCGTTCACGACCGCAACTTTCGCCGCCGTCGCGCCCTCGTTCGCAAAATCGCGTCCCGCAATCAGCGGAATCCCCATCGCGTCGAAATACCCCGCCGTCGCCATATAAAGGTCTACGGTCGAATTCAAATCCAGCGTCTCTGGCCGTCCCTCGACACTAAACCCGTCGCTCCGATTGCCCATCGAGAGCGGCGCAACATCCGTGCAGGCCGCCGAACTCACTCCCGGCAGCGCGGCCACGCGCTCGCGCAGTTGGCCAAGCAGTTGCACCGTGCGCTCGGCCGTATACCCATGCTCCCGCGGATCTACGGACATCATCAAGATTCCGTTCGAACGAAAACCAACATCAATCCCGTTCGCACTTTGCAAGCTGCGCAAAAAAAGCCCCGTCGCGCAAAGTAGCACCAGCGACATCGCGATCTGCGCCACAACTAGCACATTGCGCAGCGTCCATCGCCTCCCCGGCCGCGCCAGCATGTCCTCGCCTTTCAGCGCACTCGATAGAATCGTCCGAGACGCGGCCCACGCCGGCGCCAGTCCAAACAGCAACCCGCTCCCCGCGCTCACCGCGAAGGTGTACAGCAAGACTCTCCAGTCCACACGCAAGCTAAGATCAAGCGGCACCGGCGCCGGCGTCTGAAATGTAGAAAGCGCCCGCGTCGCCCACAACGAAAGCACTACGCCCAGCAGCCCGCCGCCCAGCGCAAGCACCACACTCTCCGTCAGCAGCTGTCTCATCAACTGTCCGCGCGTTGCACCCACGGCCAGCCGCACCGCCATCTCCCGCTGCCGCCCCGAAACCTGCGCAAGCAAAAGATTCGCCACATTCGCGCAAGCAATACACAAAACCAGCAGCACCACCACCGTGAGCGCACCGAGAAATATCATCACCGCTTCCCGATCCCGCGGCGAAAGCGTTCCCGCCGTTTCAAAACGAAATCCCCCATCCTTCTCCGATTCCGCATGCGCCTGTGCAAACCGCTGCGCAAGCACCTGAAGCTCCGCCGCCGCTTGCGCCCGCGTCACGCCTGGCTTCAATCGCCCGGCCACAGCCAGCCAGTGATAGTCGTACGATTCGTAATTGCTCGTCTTCGGCAGCAACTTATCCAAATTGCCCAGCGTCACCCAAAATTCCGGATCAAGCGGCACATCAATCCCGCGAAACGCAGGCGGCGCAACCCCCACCACCGTGAATTGGTTCCCCGACAGCAGGATTGTCTTGCCGGCGATCGCCGGATCCGCGCCAAATCGTCTCTGCCACAAGCGATGCCCCAGCACGATCACCGGAAGCTTTTCCTCATCGCTCGTAAAACCTCGCCCCAGCGTCATGCCTAGCTGCGCCACATCAAAGTAGTTCGCCGTCGTCGCTTGACCCCAAACCCGTTCCGGCTCGCCGTTTCCTCCAATCGAGGCTGGCAGGAGGTCCTGATACGCCGCAAATCCAGAAAACGATTTACTCTGCTCCCGCAAATCGCTAAAAAGCGGCCACGAAAAATGATTGCAGCACTCGCCTCGCGTAGTCGTGTGCAAAGCCACCAGCGTATTAGGATCGCCCACCGGCGCCGGACTCAGCACGAATCGGCTCACCATCGAAAAAATCGTCGCATTCGCCGCAATCCCCAGCCCAATCGACAAAATCACAGCCAGCACAAACACCGGCATCTTCGCTAGCCGCCGCAACGTCTGCCTCATCTCCGAAAGCCAAGCCGTCATCGCCCGCCTCCCCCTGCAGATCCCGTCGACACTAGTAAACTTACTTCACTAGACTCCTCCGCCCCCATCCGTATTACATGCAAGATCAAAATCGCCTTCCCCCGCTCCCACGCGTTCAAACGGCCCACACCCCTTCCTCGCAGGCCAGAGCCCGTCTTATGCCATTGCATATTTTAATGTTTCGGTTTCCAATCCGCATTCCACAATGGCACAGCCAACCTCTCCTCCATTGCGCGGTTTTCGCGCGATGGATCCCGGCTGTGCTCTCTGCTCTTGATTGTGCGGTGGTTCTTCGCCACCCTGCGAGGATTGGTCATTCCACTGCGTTTAAAATGTTGCTGCAACTCCCATTCTCAATACCCGCCCGTTTCCGTGCGTCATACGGGCATACGAAAACAATTGCTTTAAGCAAGCGACACGGACATCGACCGCGAGCAAATCAAACGACTTCCTATCAAGCTCGTAGTTCAAATTCGGATTGGCGGCGGAGTTGTGAGTCACGATCTCCGACCAAGCGGCGCGAGCATCATTCGCGGCTTCAGAGCCATTTCGAAGGGAGAACTCGTTAAGGCACACGCCGAATTTCCACGCGTCCTTCTTACACCGTTCGAGCGTTGAATAAATGCTGACTGCATCCGCGTTCGGGTTTAGGGAAAGAAGAACATTTTTCGCCTGATCGTCGGTAAGGGGTGCCGCCCACCATAAATCTGCCATTGGCTGCCTCGTTGTTTAGTACCAATTAATCCTCCTCCTTTTGTCTCCAGCCGTCTGTCACTAATAGCACGATCGGCAATCCCGCTTTAGCGCCCTTTGCCGGTCTGAGCCGAGAAGGCGTAATCGCGACGTAGCGTTGCCCGCTGTCCTCTTTTGGACAGCCTTCTGGGCAGTAGAGTGTGACAGTAGTTCTCCCTTTAGTCAGATTGATCCTGCCCGCCTCCCCTTCACAGGCGTATGAAGGAGAAGGCATGGCTACATCCGAGCGTCGAATCACGCCACGATTCAATCTGCACACTCCACTTTCCTTTCATCGCATGGAGACTCCTTCCGAGGGCGAGCAGCGCGCAAAGGCAATAAACATCTCGACAAGGGGCGTTTACTTCGCCAGCGGTCTTGCCATGTCTGTTGGAGAAGCCGTAGAAGTTCTGCTAGAAATACCAAAGCGCGTCACCGGCACTAGCGGGGGAATTCGCCGATTCGCGGGCCGAGTCACTCACGTCGAGTCGAAGAACATGCCAGAAGGACTTTCGGGGATTGGCGTGCAATTGCTTTATTATGAGCGTGACTTGGTAAGAGTTGATTGAATGAAGGTGAGAAGAGCTCTTCTTGCGGCTTGTGCTCTTATGGCTTACCGATGGGCGATTTGCGCAGCTAGATTTATGTCCGCTTCGCGTACGGACTTTGCCATGCGCGGCTTGGCCATTTCTTTTTTGACACTGGCACGTGTCATTTCGCCCATAACTTTCTTAGTTTTCTTCTTCATCGGACATCCACGATGACATCGAGGCCGGAGCAGTACAGTACAATTTAGACCGGTGTCAACGAATCTGCGACATAGCTATCCCACTGCTTGAGTGCCCATAAATTGAACAGCTTAGAAATTGAAAGGTTCTAAACTAAACGGGCCACACCAAATGGGGAACGAAGGAAGCAGAGCGAAAACTCAAGAAGCCACAAGCGATTGAGCCATCTCAACAAACTAGAGGTCCCTCTTAACCTTTGGCTTGTAAGGGGAACCCCAAGCCTTTGGTGCGTGCGCGGTGTGGTACTCATCCAAGTCAGTCTCGCTGATGCGGTAATTTGCCTTGGGAGGGCGGTTTCCGAAAACAGCCAGCTCACGATGGAGCCTGAGCGAGCAGATGTCGGGAGCGTCTTGAAACTTCACACCCTTGGAACCGAACGCTTCGTTTCCAATCGTTAGGGTAAACTCGCTGGTCTCGTCTAAACCCCGCCGCACTATGAAGCTATACTCACGCACAAGTGCTTTCGCTTCGAAACCAACGTACTGTACGTTTATGTTCTCAGTCATTTGGGCCTCTTCGTTACAATCGTAGGAAACTTCCTACTGGATCGGCTACACTCGTATTATCGCAACTGGTCAACTTTGATTTAGATTTCTTGAGCGGACGGTCGAGTGTTACCAATGGACTCAGGACAAATACGGACGGCATACTTCCGTCCAACTGATCAGAACAACCTTATCGAGGAGACAGGGACCAAGCAAACCAAACATTGCAATTCGTGCCCGAGGTGCTCAAACCGTCCCTGAGGTGTTGTTACCCAATGTCGATTGGTCCAAGGTGGATTGTGCCGCACATGCTGCTGATGCCCACATTCCAGATCAGCAATCCAGTCGAAGCATTCGTCCAAAATGATAATTCACGATCTTGCTAGGAGCACCTGCTTGCATTGGAGGGTTCACGTCTGACCTATCCTCATTCTACGCTCTTTCCTTTCACAGGTGTAGAATCGCTTCTCTGGCAGACAATCAGCTCGGCACAAGTCCCTTCACTCACTCCCATGATAACGGCAGGTTCCCGATTGCAGGGCTTCCGCCATGTCTTATGGTGGCAGTAGCAGTCCCTTGTCCCAGCTGAAGCGTCGATGTCGGCAGGCGTTGAGAATGAAGGGCTTGAAGCCAAGGCCGTTTCGATCAGCCCTAGACGTAAACCAGACCTCCTCTGTCGGTCTAGAATGCCGCGGCCCAGACCGCCAGCTAGACCGCTGGCATGCTCTTCCTCGCCTCGGTATAATTCCGTCGCTTCAAGAAAACTTGGCAATCTTTTGCGCACTCACAAAAAAGCAAACGTACCTTCCTGTCAAACGGGGGAATTCTTCATGACGCTTTCAAATTACCACACACGCAGACTTTCTTTGCTCGCTGCATCGGTGTGCTTCCTTTCCTTCTCTTCCTTTACCTTCGCGCAATCCACGACCACTCTACCCAGCGAATCCCCTGCACAGGTAAAGCCCGTCACCGACACTTTCGACTACACGCGTCGCGACGTGATGATCTCGATGCGCGACGGCGTAAAACTCCACACGGTCATCCTCATTCCCAAAGGGGCCAAGAACGCGCCCATCCTCCTAACGCGCACGCCCTACAACGCCAGCGATCTCACTTCGCACGCCAACAGCTCGCACCTCGGCCCCATCCTCGAGGGCTACGATAACGCCACCGACGTCATCGTTGAAGGCGGCTACATCCGCGTCGTCCAGGACGTCCGCGGCAAGTATGGCTCCGAAGGCGACTACGTGATGAACCGCCCGCTCCGTGGACCGCTCAATCCCACAAACGTTGATCACTCCACTGACACTTACGACACCATCGACTGGCTCGTCAAAAATCTTTCCGAGTCCAACGGCAAAGTCGGCATCCTCGGCATTTCCTACGACGGCTTCACGCCGCTGATGGCTCTCGTCAATCCCCATCCAGCGCTGAAGGTTTCCGTCCCCATGAATCCCATGGTCGACGGATGGATGGGCGACGACTGGTTCCACAATGGCGCCTTCCGCGAACAGAACATGCCGTACATCTATGAACAAGACGGCACGCGAGACAACAGCGCCCATTGGTGGACCGACCATTTCGACGATTACGACGTTTACATGCAGGCAGGCTCAGCCGGAGAACTCGGCCGACGTCACGGCCTAGAACAAATGGGCTTCTGGCGCAAAATTCTCGAGCATCCCAGCTACGATTCCTTCTGGCAGGAGCAAGCCATGGACAAAATCCTCGCCGCACAGCCGTTAAAGGTTCCCGTGATGCTCGTTCACAGCCTCTGGGATCAAGAAGACATTTACGGCGCCATCGCAGTTTACAAAGCCCTCAAGCCCAAAGACACGAGCAACGATAAGGTTTTTCTAGTCATGGGCCCGTGGCATCACGGCCAGGAAATTGAAGACGCCTATTCTCTCGGCGCCTTTAAATTCGGCAGCGACACGGGCACCTACTTCCGCCAGCACATCCTCGGCCCGTTCCTCGCTCAATATCTAAAAGACGGCGCGCCCAAAGCCGACATCGCCCCCGTCTCCGCCTTTGAGACTGGCACAAATGCTTGGCGGCGTCTCCCCTCGTGGCCCGCAAGCTGTTCGAGCGGCTGCACGTCGAAGTCCACGCCGCTTTATCTAAGCGCGGGGTCAAAACTCAGTGTGACCGCGCCGACCTCCGCATCCGACGCTCCTTTCGACGAATACATCTCCGATCCAGCCAAGCCAGTCCCTTTCCGCGCGCGCCCCAGCCAGCCCATCGGATATACTCCCGATCTAACCTGGGCGCAGTGGTTGGTCGACGATCAACGCGAGTCCTCAGGCCGCCCCGACGTCCTAACTTTTACCTCTGAGGTCCTCACCGCTCCGGTGAAAATCAGCGGCCAGCCCATCGCCAACCTCATCGCTTCCACCAGCGGCACCGATTCCGATTGGGTCGTCAAACTCATCGACGTCTACCCCGACGAAGTTGCCAGCCAACCCAACCTCGGCGGCTACGAACTCATGATCTCCGCTGACATTTTCCGCGGCCGCTACCGTGAAAGCCTCGAAACATCCAAGCCAATCGCTTCCGACAAACCTCTCCTTTATCGCTTCAATCTTCCCAACGTTAACCACGTCTTCCTGCCCGGCCACCGCATCATGGTCCAAATCCAATCCAGTTGGTTCCCGCTCTATGATCGCAACCCCCAAACCTTCATCCCCAACATTTTCTGGGCCAAGCCAGCCGACTACCGCAAAGCCACCCAACGCATCTACCACAGCGCCGCCGACGCAAGCTTTATAGATCTTCCCCTAGTCTCTCTGCCCTAGCGCGCTTTGGCAGCTAGTTAACGCGCCTCTAAGCTCACTGTTGCTCGTATGGTTGTGCGCCTCAAACCCGATACCGAATCCTCGCGTTATCGAGGTTCTTGTGCGCGAAAGAAAATAAATCGGCGCGCATCAGGAAATCCACTATAAAAACCATTGACGCTATCCCCCGCTGCACACAGAATCTTTAGTGCTCCGCGTTGCGGCTCGCCACCGTTGCCGCGCTTCGCGTGTAAGGACAAATGCCCTAATGCAAGCTCTCCTTCGGCGTTCTGGTATCGTACTCGTAGTTTGTCTCTTCTCACTTTTCGCCGCCATATTTCTTCACTCCCGCGAAGCACGGACCGGATCTTCGCCAGCCGCGCAAAAGCCCGCTTCCCATGTGGACCCGGCGGAAGCCTATCGCCTCAACACGCTAGGCGTCGCTTACATGAACCAGCAGCGCCCTGCCGATGCCCAGAAACTCTTTGAACAATCGCTCGCCGCCGACCCGACCTTTGAAGTCGCCCGCGTCAACCTCGGCATCTCCCTGCTCGCCCAGCAAAAGCTCGAACCGGCTCGCACCGCATTGGCCGCGGGCGCTGAAAAACTACCGCAGGATCCATACGCGTGGTACAACCTCGGGCTCGTGTACAAGGATCTGGGTGACGCGGAAAAAGGCGTCGCCGCCTTCACTCACGTCACGCAAATTGCCGACGAAGCCGATCCCTGGTATTTCGTCGGCTATCTAAATTCGCAGCTTCAACATTACGACCTCGCCATCGCCGCTTTTCAAAAAGCTCTCGCAATCTTTCCCTTTCACGCCTCTGCCGAATTTGGCATCGCCCGCGCTTACCAGCGCAGCGGCAATGTCGAAGCGGCCAAAGAGCATCTCGCCAAATTCCAGAAAATGACCGCGGACCACGTCGCCACTCCTTTCGGCGCAGGCTACGGCGATCAGGGACGCTTTTCGCTCGCTGAACTCCCGCGCAGCTCCGTTCAAAACGCGCCGCCCGCCATTTCCGTTCACTACACGCAGCTGTCTTCCACATCCATCGTGCAAAGCCACGCTGCAAATTACTCTCCGCCTGGTCCAAGTGTCGGCGCGTGCGTTTTCGATTACGACGGCGACGGCAAACCGGATCTTTTTCTCGTCGCCGCAGACAAAGCCAACGGCAGCCGCCTGCTTCGCAATCTCGGAGGTGGTAAATTCTCCGACGTCACCCAGGAATCAGGCCTCTACCTCAACGTGGCTGGCTTCGGGTGCGCTGCCGGAGATTTTGACAACGACGGCCACACCGATCTCGCCGTCTGCTTCACGGATGGAATCCGGATTTTCCATAACCATGGCGATGGAAAATTCGAAGACGTCACTGAAAAAGTCGGCATTCGCCGCGAACCTGGCTGCGTCGGCCTGACGTGGGTGGACTATGATCACGACGGCGATCTCGATCTCTACGTCACCATGCAACCCACGGCGGCCGCCACGCATGAATCAGCCGCACACAACGTTCTCTGGCGGAATAACGGCAACAGCACTTTTACCGACGTATCCGCCGAAAGCGGTCTCGGCTTCGACGCCACTGGCGCGGGCCTCGTCACTACTGATTTCAACAACGACCGCGCCATCGATTTCGTTTTTGCCGGGGGCGGGGACGGCGCATCCATCTATCTGAATCCCCGCGAAGGAAAATTCACTCCACTTCCCGCCATCGACTTCAAAAAGGAAAATCTTCCGCCCGCTGTCGGCGTCGTTGCCTTCGACTTCAACAAAGACGGCTGGATGGATCTCGCTTTCACTCACGCAGGCGCACCGGGCATCAGTCTATGGCGCAACGTGGACGGCAAGCATCTCGAGCGCGTTCCGCTGCCAGATTTCGGTTGGCACGCGGGATGGGGAATTTCGGCGATTGATTACGACAATGACGGCTGGCTCGATCTTGTCGCCACCGGGGAATCCAGCACGGGCGGCGAAATACGCCTCCTCCGCAATCTAGGCGCAAAAGGCTGGGCCGACGTGACAAAGGAAGTTCATCTCGACGCCGTCAAATTTTCGCAGCCCCGCGCGCTAGCCGTCGCTGATTTCTCGGGTAACGGCGACGCCGATCTCGTCGTCACGCAACTCTCGGGTCCGCCCGTCGTTTTGCGCAACGAAGGCGGCAATCAACACAACTGGATGAGCATCGATCTCAAACCTCTTGCCGACAATAAAAACGGCATCGGCACAAAAGTAGAAATCTATGCGGGCGCGCTCTATCAAAAGTGGGAAGTACAGGGCGCGAGCGGCTACCTGGGTCAAAATGCGCCGAGTATTCTTGCCGGCCTCGGCGAAGAGAAAAACGCCGAAGTCGTTCGACTACTTTGGCCCACGGGCGTTCCGCAGGACGAAATAAATCTCGCCGCGAAGAAAATGCAATCGATCGCCGAACTCGATCGCCGCGGCAGCTCCTGCCCCGTTCTATTTTCGTGGAACGGCAAGGAATATGAATTTATCGCCGATATGATCGGTCCCGGAGTTGTCGGCCACTGGGTTGGCCCCGGCGAGCGCGGCGTGGCCGAACGCGACGTTCCTGATCCCGACGAATATCTGAAAGTTGGCGCTGACAGCGTTCGTCCGCTACACGGGATGCTTAGTTTCCGTTTCATGGAGCCGATGGAAGAGACCGTTTACCTCGACCAGCTCAGGCTTCTCGCGATCGATCATCCCGCGGCGTACGAAGTTTTCCCGAACGAACGGTTTGTTTCGAATCCGCCGTTCCCCGAGTTTCGCGTCATCGCAGCGCAAGATGCCCATTCGCCGGTCGGAGCGTGGGATGAGCACGGAAAAGACGTTCTCTCTTTGATCTCGCAGCGTGATCGAAAATATGTGACCGATTTTGAAGGCTTGCCGTTCGCCGGTTTCGCGAAGCTCCACTGGGTCGAGCTCGACCTCGGCAAATGGGACGAAGCGAAACCGCTGCGCCTGATCATCGATGGTTACACCGACTATTTCACGGCAACTTCGATGTACGCCGCCGATCAAGCAGGAGTGAAAGTCATCGCGCCGTATGTGGAAGCGCTCGACGCAAATAACAAGTGGACGCGCGTCGTCGAAGACATGGGCTTCCCCGCAGGTCTCGAACGGACGATGATCACGGACCTGACCGGCAAACTGCCTCGAGGCACGCGGCGCATTCGCATCGTCAGCAACCTAAAGATTTATTGGGACGCGATTCGCATCGATCAAACAGCGGAAGTGCGGGAAATTCGCACCGCCGAAGTTCCGCTCGCACGCGCTTCGCTGGAATTTCTCGGCTACCCGCGCGAGATTCGGCTAACTCCGGCAAGCGATACAACGTATTCCTTCACGAATCGCAGCATGACCGGCCCGTACGCACACGCCGAAGGAAACTACACGCGCTACGGTGATGTGCTCGATTTACTCAGCGCCGCTGACGATCGCTTTGTGGTGTTCGGTTCGGGCGAAGGCATTAAGCTCGACTTCGATCCCCGCAGTTTGCCCGTACTTCCCGGCGGGTGGGTCCGCGACTATTTCTTTTACGCGAACGGGTTCGAGAAAGATCTGGATTTCTACGCTGCGTACGCGTTCAGCGTCGAGCCACTTCCGCGCCACACGTTGCTGCCTTATCCGTATCCCGCAGGCAAGGAATATCCGGACGATGCGCAGCATCTCGGCTATCAGCTCGAATACAACACGCGGCAGCGTTCCGACCGCCTGCCGCCGAGCTTGAGTTACCGTTATCCGCCGCAGCAAAAGTAACGGCGCGTCGCGCGGCGGAATCTCAGCTGATGAGACACCAGGGCTGCCTTAGTCCCATTCGACAGGTTCCCAGGCTCTGGTTTGCGAGCTTTTCAGAACGGCGTCGCAAAGCAACATTTCGTCGTGGCCGGTTTCAAAAGTGGGAAATGTTCGGGGCGCTTTCCAGTCCCCGGCCGCAATGTATTCGTAGAAATCGCGGAAGAGCTGCATAAACGTGTCGGGATAGCCTTCGGTGTGCCCGCCGGGATAGACGGCATAGGGTCGCGCTTCGGCGGTCATCAGCGCAGGATCCTTGATCATTGAACCATTCGCGGAATCGCGGCGGCCAATCCACATTTCATTCGGGTTTTCCGCGTTCCACCACAAGGATGCTTTCGAACCGTCGATGCCGAAGCCCAGTTTGGCCTTGTGGCCGGCGCTGACCTGCGAAACAGTGACGACACCACGCAAACCATCCTGGAAATGAAGCAGCATGGTGGCGTAATCGTCTGTGGTCATAGGCATTTCGTCGTAGGCGGAAGCGTCGGCTTTCTTGAAGGTTTCGACGCGTCCGCGCGGCTTGCGGCGAACTGGAATAACCGTAGCGAGGTCGGCGCAGACCTCGGTGATTTTTTTGCCGGTCAAGAACATCAACAAATCCATGGCGTGCGTGCCGATATCGGAGACGGCGCGGAGCTCGCCACCTAGATTTTGTTCGAGGCGCCAGTTCCAATCCGTGGGATGCAGAAGCCAGTCTTGCAAGAAGCTGCCGTGCGCGGTGTGCGGCGTGCCGATCTCGCCTTTCTGGATCAGGGAGCGCGCTTCCTGGCAGAGCGGGTAGTAGCGAAGATTGTAAGCGACGCCACCAACGCGATTTGCTTCGCGGGCGATTTGCACGAGCATGGCGGACTCGCGGGAATCCATGGCGAGTGGTTTTTCACAGAGAACGTGCTTGCCGGCGCGGAGCAATTTGCCGGCCTGTTCGAAATGGACATAGTTCGGTGTGCAAATGTGAACAGCGGTGACTTTGGGATCCGCCGCGAGTTCGTCGAGCGAGGCGTAGGCGTGCTCAAGGCCGAGAGCCTTGCTGGATTCGGCGCCGCGCTCTTTGGAGCTGCCGAGAATGCCGCGAATCGGAATTCCCAGCCTGCGCAGAGCATCCACGTGCGCCCTGCCCACAAATCCCACACCGATTACAGCTGCCGTATGCTTCATCGCCCTCGCTCCTGATCCTGCCCTCGCGCCTGCGTGTTGCTCTTAGCTTTCTAACGCTGCGCTTGAGGCAGTTTGCGTTCCTCAACGTGCAGGAGGCAAGGTATCAGTTTTTGGGCTGTTCGGAAACTCATGCCACAGAGGGCGGCGGCCCGAGTCCAAACATTTGCATTTAGCCTTTCCAAATCCCTATCGATGTCTAGGTTGCCTCCGACTAGAAGCTCAGTTTCAGAGCGAGTTGAATGATGCGCGGGTTGCCATAAGTGTTTGTGATTTGGCCGAAGGACGGATCGCTGAAATTTGTGTCGGGATCCTGAAACAGCGGATGGTTAAAGATGTTGAAGAACTCGGAACGGAACTCGAGGTCAGCGCTGTCCTTAATCTTGTGCAGGGGGAAGTGTTTAAACAGCGAGAAGTCGAAGTTCAGTTCGCTAGGGCCGCGGAGAATTCCGACGCCGGAGTTACCGAATCCGGTCGCGACTCCATCGCTGCCGATCACAGCCGGAGTCATGAAGCAATTCTTGTTAATGTAGTCGCTCAGCTTGGAAGTGATGGAGCCAGCCGTTACGTACTGGCCGGGAGTGCAAGCTCCCGAGAGCGAAGCTCGGTCTGAGGGAATGCCGTAAGCGTTTGTCGGGTTGGTGTCGAGAACGGTCAGGTAGTGGCCCGATTGAAACACTGTGACGCCCTGAACCGACCAACCGCCCAGGGCCGTCTGGGAAAAGGCATTGCTCCAATGGGGCTTGGGCAATTCATAGGTGTAGTTGACAACGATTCTTTGTGGACGGACGAAGTTGTCGGGCCCGTAATCAACGCCAAGGTTGTCCTGATTTCCAACGGCCGAGCCACCGTTAGCCCCTGTAGTGCTGGCATATGTCGTGGAGAGATCCTTAGCCCAAGTGTAGGAGACCTGAAATTGAAGTCCGTGACTAAAACGCTTGTTGAGGCTGACTAGGAGTGCGTTGTACCAGGACGCTGCGTCGGAACCGATCTGTTCCATGAGAGAACTAGAAAAACCGATGTAGGGGACGCGTTGCTGGATGTTAGCGTAAGTGTTGGTGGTCTGGCCGTTGATGGGATCGGTGGGGCTGGCAAGGGCAGCCTGGTTGACGGACCGTTCGTCGATGATATGAAGGCCACGGGCGCCAGAATAACCGATTTCTAGAACCAGACTGGGAGTGAGCTGTGTCTGGGTGCCCAAGCTGTACTCCTGTACCATCGGCGGGCGATAGTTTGGCTCAAAAAAAGTGACGGAGTTGGTAGTGCTGGGTGAGTACGGAACGAAAGTCGGGAATGTAGGGTTACTCAGAGGCAGTGGTTGCTGCTCGGAGAAAGTGGCATTGGGTAGGAATTCGCGGATTTGGCCGTAAGGAGGAGCGGAGATCAACTGGAGAAAGGGCTGGCCCGTGGAACGAGAATGATAAACGCCGTAGCCGCCGCGGATGACCACGCGGTCCCAAGGTAATTGGTAGGCAAAGCCAATGCGAGGGTTCCAGGTATTCTGGCCGATTCCGTTGAGACCGAAGTCGTTCCCTAGCTTGATAACACCCGCAGGTACCGTGCCAGCGTAATTATTGGGCAGGGTCGTGCCAGCCAGAGTGCCCCCCACCGGAGGATTCGTGTCCGCGAGAGAGGGGTCAAAGCCGGCATTTCGGCCTTGTGCATCGCCAAAATCGCCGATGCGATCGTAACGCAGGCCAAGATTAACAGTGAGGTGCTTAGTCACCTTGAAGTCGTCCTGAACATAGTTCCAGACTTCCCAATCGCGATAGGCACGGTCAAACAGGCCGAGCAGATCGAGAGAACCGTAAAGGTTGCTGATGCCCAAGGGAGAGCCGTTCCCACCGCCGGCTACAGGACCTGCCGGGAGGCCGAGCATGAAATCCGCCCAAGTCAGGAACAGTTCGCCCGAGAGATAGTGAAAGCCGACCTGGTTGTTTTGTTCCCGTTGAACACCCGCTCCAAAACGGAAGGTGTGCTTGCCTTTTGTCCATGAAACGGAATCCTGGAAAGTGAAAGTATTTTCGGCAATTTGGACGTTTTGACCATTTCCGCCGAGGGACAATCCCGTCGGGCCAGCAGCATCGATGGCGATGGCCGGAATGTCGTTGTCCTCTGGGATAACTGTTGCACCGACGCCAGACCAGGTAAAACCTGGTATCGCCTGGGCGAAAGTGGCAAAGATTCTGTGATAAGCGACTTCGGCTTCGTTCAAAAGAGTGGGCGTGAAGATGTAAGTGTGCGTCAGTGAGAAATTGCGGAAATCCTGGGTGAGATTGACAGGAGCGCCTGGGGGTGAGCCACCGGCGGTAAGGTTGGTTTCGGGCAAGGTGTAGGTGATAGCGCTATTCGCGAAGAAAAAGCGGGCCATCAGCTTGCTTCTGGGAGAAATTTCCCAGTCACCATTCGTCATGAACTGATCTTCGGTGAACGGACAAGCTTGGCTGAAGGCAACCGTTCCTTGCGAGTCGAAAGGAACACTGGTGCTTGTGTTAATCGTTTGCGGGGTGGGAATCAAGTAATTCCCGTTGGGAAGCTTGGTATTAAGAAGAGCGAGCGCGACTGGATTAATGTTGGAGCCGTCCGCCGCTACCTGAACACCACCGACAGCCGTAACAGCGGTGGGATTAGCAGTGCCGGGCCCGTAGGCGGCAAAAAGAGCGCCAAGCGCGGCGGCTGAGCGGTCGTTGGTCAGGGGCGCTTCCTTAATAACGGATGAACAGTTGACGTCAAGGCCGTTGCGTTGGCGCGTGCCTTGATAGGAGGTAAAGAATTGCAACTTATCCCTCTTTATCGGGCCACCGAAGTCGCCGCCGAATTGGTTCTGTTTCAGTTCGGCCCGGGGAGCGCCAACGGCGTTAAGAAAGAATGTATTCGCGTTCAAATCGTCATTGCGGAAGAACTCCCAAGCGGCGCCATGGAAATCGTTGGTGCCACCTTTGGTGATGACGTCGACGTTGGCACCGGCATTGCGGCCGTAGGATGCATCGTACTGGCCGGTTTGGACTTTGAACTCCTGGATGGTGTCGGGATTGGGGATGGCGACGCCAGCGCTGAAGTATCCGCTTTGCTGGATGTCGTTGACACCGACGCCGTTCATTTGGAAATTGTTGTCGGAGGCCCAGTTTCCGCTGGAGACGGTGGGATCCTGGTTGTTTCCCCCGCCGCCCCGTCCCAATTCACCAGCGTTAGCGATTTCCGCCGAGACACCCGGGTTGAGAGCGATGATCTGTGTGAAATTGCGCATGGCGAGGGGCAGAGCCTGCACCTGCTCGCCGGTGGTCACGCGGCCGAGAGTGCTCGATTCGGTTTGGAGCTGGGTGACCTGCGCTTCGACGACAACCTTCTCGGAGACCTGGCCAACTTCGAGGCGGATGTTGAGCGCGTTGGTTTCCGTGACGATGATTTGTGCGTGCGGAACTGTCGCCGTTCGGAAGCCGTCCTTGGTGACGTCGACGCGGTAGGCACCTGGCAAAAGCAAGGGAACACTGAAGGCTCCGATGTTGTTGGTGGACGCCGTTCGCACTTCGCCGGAACTTTCACTGGTGACCTTCACTTGCGCGCCGGAGATGCTGGATCCGGAGGCGTCGGTCACAATGCCGGAAAGGGCGCCAGTGCCGGCGGTTTGCGCGGCGGATGTCGCGGGCATCGCACCTACCAAAAGTGCAACAAGCGTTGCACAGAGGAAGAGCTTGCAGCGGCGAGAAGCGCGCTTCCCCTGGATTTCGACAGAAGAGATGAGTTGTTCGATTGCGGCCATGTGGCAGTCCTCCACTCGATTCGTGCCCAAGAACATGTTCCCCGACTGACGCCGCGAGCGACCACTCGGCGGCTTTCGCAACATATGTTGCTGTCCGAATGGAGAGAGGCTAGCCGCATAGTGTGCCGCTGTCAAGAGGGCGCTTTTCGATAGAAAGTATCGAATTTTTTGGTGGGTTCCGGGCTAGTAACATTTGTTGCACATGTATTGATGTCGAAGGTACATAGAATTTCTTTCGGCTGAGCGCGGATGGCGCAAAGCGGAGACATGAAGGGCCGGGTTCCTGAAATGGCGATGGCGCGAGAGTGGGGTGGCGAACTTTTTCGCCCTCGTCGGCTGCATCTGATTCTCCTTTAACTGGGAGAGGCGCGGCCAGCGCGAGCGGGCGATTAGATCTGGGCCATGCCGCCATCGACGAAGAGCTCGATGCCGGTTATGAAACTGGCGTCGTCGGAGGCGAGGAACGAGACGGCTTTGGCGATTTCGTCGGAGGTGCCCATACGGCCCATGGGGACGGCGTTGGCGAGATTGGCTTTGATCTGGGCAAGGTCGCCCGGGTTCTTTGCCAAGCCATCGACACCGGGAGTTTCAATCGGGCCGGGACTTACGGCATTGACGCGGATTTTCCGGTCTTTGAGATCGACTGTCCAAGTGCGCGCGAAGGAACGCAAGGCGGCCTTGGTGGCGCTATAGACGCTGAAGGCCGGCATGCCCTTCGAGGAGACAATCGAGGCGTTGAGAACGATGGCGCCGCCGTCAACGAGAAGGGGAAGAGCCTTTTGGACGGTGAAGAGGACGCCTTTCACGTTAATGTTGAAAGTCTTGTCGTAGTGGGCTTCGGAGATGGAGCCGAGTAGCGCGAATTCACCGAGGCCAGCATTGGCAAAGAGAATGTCGATGCGGCCTTTTTGCTGCTTGACGGTGGCATAGAGACGATCGAGGTCGGCGAGATTCGAGACATCGCCTTGAACAGCGGTGACGTTTTTGCCGATTAGTTTTACGGCGGCGTCTAGTTCGGGTTGACGGCGGCCGGTGATGAAGACGTAGGCGCCTTCGTTGACGAGGCGCTGCGCGGTGGCCAGGCCGATGCCGCTGTTGCCGCCGGTGATGACTGCTATTTTTCCTTCGTGCTTGCTCATTTTGAGTGCTCCTTCACGTGGGCGAATTCTAGCGGTTTTTTACATGTTGGTGAATAGGGGAGCAACACGCTGCTCCCCTACAAGCCTTGGGCCATGCGCGGACGGGGTTTGGCGCCGCGCAAATGCATACGGATTAGAGACCGCCGGAGACGGGGAGAATTTCGCCGGTCATGTATTTGGAGTCGGAAGAAGCGAGATAGACGGCAGTGGGGGAGATGTCGTCGGTTTGGCCGATGCGGCCCAGCGGGGCTTGCGACTCAACAAATTTGCGGAAATCACCTTCAGCGAAGCCTGCGGTGTGGACGCCTTCGGTCTCGATCATCCCGGGGTTGATGGAATTGACGCGGATCTTGCGCGGGCCGAGTTCCTTGGCAAGCGAGCGGGTGATGACGTCGACGGCGCCCTTGGTTCCGGTGTAGACGGAGGTGTTGGGAGGAGTCAGCCTGCTGATCGCGGAGCCGACATTGATGACGCTGCCGCCCTTATCCGTGAAGAGCTTGAGCGCTTCCTTGGTAGCGAGTAGCAGGCCGAGGACGTTGAGATTGAAATGTGTGTGGAAGGATTCTTCGGTGACGCTCTCGAGCGGGCTAAAGGCGTAGACGCCGGCGTTGTTGACGAGGATGTCGACGTGGCCATAGGTTTTTTTCGTTTCAGCGAAGAGGCGGGTGACGTCGGCTTGCTTGGAGACGTCGCCCTGTACGGCGATGGCTTTGCCGCCCTTGCTGGTGATTTCGGCGACGACTTTGTCCGCTCCCGACTTGCTGGAGGAATAGTTTACGACTACGGAAGCGCCCTCGGCGGCGAGGGCCTTGGCGATGCCAGCGCCGATGCCTTTGGAGGCGCCGGTTACGACGGCTACTTGATCTTTTAGTTTGGGCATTTGCTTGATCTCCTGTGCTTTCTATTTATGTACCGTTGGGTACGCAAATATCTTGTTCCGGCGGCAGTGTCAATGAGTTTCTTACCGCTCGATACGAAACAGTGTGATAAGATGCTGAATTATGAAAAAGGATACAAAAAAGAGAACGCGGCGTAACCCGCGCGTTTCCCGCCGGTTACCGGCTAGGCGGAGCGGAACGCGTCTGGGGCGGCCGAGGGCGTTTGACCCGGATGAGGCGCTCGAGGCCGCGCTCCGCGTGTTTTGGAAGATGGGGTATGAAGGGACGGCGTTATCGGATTTGACCGCAGCGATGGGGATAAACAGGCCGAGCATCTATGCGACGTTTGGGAATAAGGAGGCTTTGTTTCGGAAGGCGCTGGACCGGTATAACGCGCAGATGACGGGCTATACGGCCGAAGCGCTGAAAGAGCCGACGGCGCGGGCGGTGACGGAGCGGTTGCTACTGGGGGCGGCGGATATGCTTTCGAGTCCAGAGAATCCTAAGGGATGCTTGATGGTGCAGGGAGCGCTGGCTTGCGGGGACGAGGCGGATCCGATACGGAAAGAGCTGATTGCGCGGCGGGCGACGGGAGAAGCGGCACTGCGGGAGAGATTCGAACGCGCGAAGGTTGAGGGGGATTTGCCAGTTGGGGCTGTTCCTGGGGATTTAGCGAGGTACGTTGTGGCGGTGATGCATGGCATGTCGGTGCAGTCAGCGGGAGGGGCTTCGCGCGGGGAGTTGCAAGGGGTGATTGATTTGTCGCTGCTAGCTTGGCCGCAACCAGAGATCGAACAGCAAAAGACTTAAATACTGTTTATTCCTCGCGGAGCAGGATCATTGGATCGATCGAGAGGGCGCGTTGCGCCGGAATCCACGTAGCGAGCAGACCCAGCAGCGACATAGCTAGAACAACACCGGCTAATACCAGCGGATCGCGGGGAGTGGCCTGATACACGATGGAAGCGAGCACCCGGCTCGCTAGAATCCCCAGAAGTAATCCTGCAGCTGAGCCAAACGTCAGCAGTTTGACTGCGCGGCCCAAGGCGGCTCGCAAAACCTCTTTGGGCTGGGCGCCGAGGGCCATGCGAATGCCCAGCTCCCTCTTGCGCTTGCTGACGGAATAGGCGGCCATTCCGAAAATGCCGGTCATGGAGAGAAGAGCGCCCATCGCGCCAAGAACACCGAGAGACAACGTGGCCATGCGCGAAGGAAAGAGAGCGCTCTCGAGTTCCTTGTTCCACGAAACGAGGTTGAAGGGCAGCCCAGCGTCGAGGTCCTGTACAGTGCTTTTGATGGCTTTCGCAAGTTGCTGGGAATCGCCGTTGGAACGCACTACCAGGCACATCTGATTCGAAGGCGATTGTAGGATGGGAAGAAACATCGCCGGCTGCGAATCTTCGGCGAGGCTGCCATATTTGCCGTCTTCGACAATGCCTACTACTTGGATGCGGGTTCCGTCGTGGCGCTTGAAATAACCGCCGATCGCGTTGGTTGCAGAGCCAAAGATTTTGCCGGCAAATTCGCGGTTGACTACGGCTACGGGTGGCGCGTTTCTGTCGTCATGCCAAGTGAAGGTCCTGCCCCCCAACAAGGTTGTCTGGGCCGCATCGAAATATTCGGGAGAGATGTTGTAGATAACGGGTTGGGCAGCGGCATTCGCTGGCAGGAGATCGGCTGTCTTGTCGGTGAAGACGTGCGTGCTGTTCGCGCCGTAATAGAGCGGGAGGCGATCGACCAAGCCTACGGACTTTACGCCGGGAATGGCTTCCAGCGCCTCGATCATGCGTTTTTGCATGGCGGGCACAGTGTCGGCGCTGTAACCGGCCATGCTCAGAGCTGTCTCTACCAGCATGGCATTGCGCGGCTCGAAGCCGAACGTGCTATGAAGCGAGCGCACGAGACCGCGCACGGCGACGAGCGAAGAAGTGACCAGCACGGCGCAGATAGCAATTTGCACGACGAGCAAAAGATCTCGGATGGAGATGCGACGGCCCATCTTGCTGGTTGATCCGGACTTGATGACCTGATAGGGGTCCGTGTGAAGCACCTGCCTTACGGGGACCGCGCCGAAAAGGAATCCACTCGCTAAGCTCAAGAGCAAAGCTACTGCATAGACGTTTGCGTCCGGAGTTACAGGGACTTGCAGAGGAGCGGTGGGTAGCGGCTGCCATACGCTCAGCCCGTGCAACAACTGAACGCTGCCCCATAGACCGACGGCGCCTCCTATAAGGGAAACGAGGACGGCTTCGGTGAAGAGTTGGCGAAGAATGCGCATTGGGCCGGAGCCGAGTGCAAGGCGTACGGCAACTTCCCGGGAACGGTCGGCGGCACGCGCGGCAAACAGGCTGCCCAGGTTAGCGCAGGCGGCCAGCAGAATTAATCCCGCCAGTAACATCAATCCAGTGAGGAAGGCACGCATGGGAGTGCCAAGCCAGTCGCCGGCAAGACCAGGACGCGCCAAAGTAAAGGTCATGTGGCCATCGTCTTTCGGATAGGTCTTTTCGAGATAGGAGCCAACGGAGTTGAGATCGGCGACGGCCTGGGCGGGAGTGACACCGGCCTTGAGATGGCCGAGCACCATCAGAAGGCCGCGGTTCCCGCGCGCCTCCAGGACATTCTCGCCCTCGACCTGTTCCTGGTTCACGAGCGGCACCCAGAAATCGGGAAAGACGATCAGCAACGTCCCGCGGAACTCAGGTGGGGCTACTCCGAGGATAGTAAAAGGATGTTTGTTGAGCTGAACCACGCGCCCCACTACGCCGCGATCATCCTGAAAATGGGCGTGCCAATATGCGTAGGTGAGGACGATATACGGGGCGCTGTTGGGGCCGTGCTCATCAGAAGCGTGAAAGAAGCGGCCGAGATATGGCTCAATGCCGAGCGCGTCGAAATAATTCCCGGTGGTTTCGAGAATCCAGGCGGAGGACGGGTTGTGGCCAGTATCGAGCCCGACCCCGGTAACGTTATACGCCGCGAGATTTTCAAAGCTGCGGTTACGATCTCGCAGATCGCGATAGTCGGGATAGGAGTGATTCACGGCCATATCGGGGCCGCGTTCGATGGCGTAGAGGCTGTGTGCATTAGGAACATTCAATGGGCGCAGGATAAGGGCATTCAATACGCCGAAGACAACGGAGTTTGCGCCAATGGTGACGGCCAGGGTCACAACGGCGACGGCGGTAAAGCCGGGGGATTTGCACAACATGCGGAGAGCAAAACGCAAATCCAGCAACAAATTTTCGATCCACGGAAGACCGCGCTCCGCGCGGTAGTCTTGTTTCATACCCTCGACGCCGCCAAACTTCAGCATGGCTTGGCGGCGGGCCTCGATCGGTGACAAACCGGCGCGAAGATTTTCGGCGGTTTGCAGAGCGATGTGTTCCGCAATCTCTTCTCGCAAGCGTTCTTCCTGGGCGCGCCTAGCCGCCGAGTTGAATAGCCGAGTGAAAAATCGCTTCAGGGATTTCATGACAAATCCTCCGGTTTCACCTCGAAGAACCGCCCAATGATCGCTGCCGTTTGTTGCCAATCCTGGGTTTCGGCCTGCAACTGCTTTCGCCCGTCCTTGGTCAATTGATAGAAGCGGGCGCGGCGATTATTTTCCGAAGCGCCCCATTCGGAGTCGATGGCGCCTTCTTGCTCGAGTTTCAGAAGGACGGGATAGAGAGTGCCTTGATTCACGGCGAGGAGATCGCCGCTGATTTGCTCGATGCGGCGAGCGATGCCGTAGCCGTGGAGCGGTCCAAGGACATCGAGAGTCTTGAGAACCATCAGGGCCAGGGTGCCTTGCAGAACGTCTGTTTTTTGTTTCATGTAAGCGACGTTTTGGTTTCCAACAGGAAGGATGCCACAGTTCCTTTGGGAAAGCAACAGGAAAGGATTTGAGCAAAATGGGATGCAAACGTCCACCTTGCTCAGCGCCAGCGGAGGCAGAACCTCGGGATTTGGCGCGGTACGTTATTGGCTGCGAAGCGTGGGAAGTCGGTGCAGTCGGCTGGAGGGGCTTCGCGCGAAAAATTGCAAGGGATGACTGATTTGTCGATGACGCTTGGCCTCAGTGAGAGGCCATCAAAAAAGGTTCTGTGACGCCGGTGGAATTCGCAGGTGATGAGGCGCACGATGAACGCAATCATATGCCCGCTTGTCGCCTTACGACCCGCGGAGATCTAGGTTTTCCGTACCGGACAATTAGGGCGAGGTGAGACTATTTTAGAAGAGACTCACTCCGGATGTGGGGGTTCCATCTTCTTTGGTTTCCGCGAAATGATTCGCTATAGCACCAAGGGCCGCAAACAATACCGCAAGACCGATGCCTTCGATCTCAGCGAGGATTCGCTCTGTCTTGGCAAATTCGTGGAAGGCCTGTCCCCCTATCCAAAATGGAAGCGACGCTATCGCAAACAATACCGAGGCCATCCCCCGAAGTAGAGACTCCGCAGTCGATTTGGGTGAGGAACTCATAAAATATGGCGTAACGAGATGAGAATACTACTTCTCGATGCAGATTCGCATTTTGTGCAGGGAAAACGGTGCTAATGCTTGACGTTGTTAGCGCCAGCGGGGTCGCCTTCGGTGATGGTGATGTAGCGGTCGATGGGGAGATCGGTGAAGCGTTGAACTTGGCCGCTGGGTTGGGGCCATTTGATTTCGAGCCAGTCGAGTTTTTCGCGTTTGGCTAGGCCCAGAACGATGCGCGGGTCGTGGGAGGAGAGATAGCTGCCGCCGCCAACCTTGAAACGGGTTTGCTTTAGATCGCCGGCTTGATAGGAGATGCGGGCGCCGATGGCGTCGGGGTTGGAGTTTTTGCCGATCAGATTTAGGCCTAGCCAATGATTTTTTGTTCCAGCGTTATTGCGGAGTAAGACTGGCGCGCCGTCGTTTACGCCGATCAGAACGTCGACCGCGCCGTCGTTATCGAAATCGCCGAGGGCGAGGCCGCGGGCATTGAGTGGGCGAGTGAAAACGGGGCCGCTCTCTTGGCTGATATTTTTTAGGCCTGCGGGGCTGTTTTGGAAAAGCAGGAGAGGTTCGCTGTAGGTTACGCCGGGATTGATTTTGTCGATGACGTCGTCGGGATGGCCGTTGGCTACGAAGAGATCGAGGAGGCCGTCGTTGTCGAAGTCGAAAAATTTGGCGCCCCAGCCGCTCATCATTTGCGTGGCACGGGCGACGCCGGTGGGGCCGGCTTTGTCTTCGAAGGATTCGTCGTGCTTGTTTTGGTAGAGGCCGTAGAACTCGTGGTCCAAATTTGTGACGAAGAGATCCAGCCATCCGTCCTGATTGAAATCCGCTGAATCGACGCCCATTCCTGAGCGAGCCTTTCCACCGGGGCCGTAGGCGACGCCAGCGGTGAAGCCGATTTCTTCGAATTTTCTTCCTTTGCGATTGGCGAAGAGGAAATTGGCGGTAGTGTCGTTGGCGACGAAGAGATCGAGGAAGCCATCGTTGTTAATGTCCGTGGCCACGACGCCCCAGGATTTGCCGGGATTCTCGGCGATTCCCATTTTCTGGCTGACGTCGGTGAAAGTGCCGTCGCCGTTGTTGTGGAACAGCCAGCTGGGCATGGGATTGAAGATGCGCGGGTAGCAGTATTCGTTGATGCCGGCGAGGGCTGGGATATTGGGGGCGTTGCAGACGTGGTGAGTGAGTTTGGTGAAATCGACGAAGCGGCAGACGAAGAGATCGAGGCGGCCGTCGTTGTCGTAGTCGAACCAAACGGCACTGGAGGCCCAGCCGGGAGCGGCTACGCCGGCTTTTTCGGTGACGTCGGTGAAGGTGCCATCGCCGTTGTTGCGATAGAGGATGCTGCGGCCGTATTGCGTGACGTAAAGATCGGGGAAGCCGTCGGCGTTGTAGTCGCCAACGGCGACGCCCATGCCATAGCCGCCGCCGGGGACGCCGGCTTTTTCGGTAACGTCGGTGAAGGTGCCGTCGCGATTGTTGCGGTAGAGAGCGTTGCGGAGCGGGGTGGGCGGAGTCCAGAAATCGCAGGGGCCGCTGTTTACGAGATAGATGTCCATCCAGCCGTCGTTGTCGTAGTCGAGGAAGGCGCAGCCGGGGCCGGTGGATTCGGGGAGAAATTTTTGAGGTGATTTGCCGCTGGTGTGGACGAACGTTATGCCGGATGCGGAGGCGGGAATTTCGGAGAAGGGGAAAGTTTGCAGCGGATTGTCAGCGCTGAGCCGAGAAGGTGCTCCGAGGAACGGCGGGACGCTTGCGGCTGCGGCGGCGCTTGCCAAATAGCGGAGAAAATCGCGGCGGAGATGTAGATCGTTGCGCATGGGTTATTCGGGGTACGCGGAGCTTGGATGCGCGATGCGGATCCAGTGGTCGGTGAAAGTGGAGTGGAGACTGGGCGGCTCGACTTTGGGCATGTGGCAGGTGACGCAATTTTTTGTGGCTACGGGGCAGGCAGCACCGGGATGGGTTTCGGATTTTTTCTCGGTGGGGCTAGAAGCGTGGCACGCAAGACAGTTTTGATCGTAGGAAGCGACGTCGTGAGAGAGAGGTTTGTGAGGATCATGGCAGGACATGCAGGTGATGCGAGCGTCGCCACCCGCCCAGCACTTGCTGTTTTCAAGGCGATAGGGGGCGAAGCGGACGTTGAACGTGCCGGCTCCTACCATTTGACCGGAGACTACGTCCTGCCAAGTGCGATGGCAGGCGCCGCAAAAATCCACGGAATCGACGCGCGCGAGTTGGGCGGGATTGAAGATTGACCCATCGCCGCGCTTTTCTGTTTTGGCGCGGGCTGCGGCGATGTGTTGGGCGCCGGGGCCGTGGCAGGCTTCGCAGGTGACGCCGAGAAACGCGGCGCTGGGATCGAATTGATTTCTTGCAGTGGAGGCAGTGGTGTGACAGCCGAAGCAGAAGCGGGCTTCGTTCGGAGGAATGGCGCGGCCGGCGGCGTCTTCGAGTGTGGCGGGGATGGAATGGGATTGGCCGGGAGTGATATCGAGAGCCTGAGAGGCAGTGTAGAAGCTGACATGGCTTTCGTAAAATTTGGCGCTTTGCTGGTAGATGAAAGTCTGGCCCATGTGCCCGGAGCCTAGCGCCCAGAGTAGATCGACGGAAAGAGAAGAAGTTGCGTTGCCGACGGTGAGCGTACTTTTTTCAGGCGTGGTGAGGAGTTGATAGGTGTAGGGGCCGGTTTGAAAGGGCAAGTTGGCGTGTTCGCGAAGGCTCTTCGAGTCCGAAGCGCGGACGGCGGCATGAAGCATGGGCGTGGACTGGGCGGTTTCGGATTTGAGTTCGTGGCACTCGGAGCAGGCGTCGGGCCCGGTATATTCGGCGCGGCCGGGCTGGCCTTTTGTGGGCCACCAGCCGGGGCCGCGAACACGCATTTCCGTGGCAAGGGAGATACTGCTGGATTGCGAAGATTGCGCGGAGATTGAGAACGAGGAGGCGAGAAAGAAAAGCGCCGATAGTACGAGGCAGAGCGCGACTGCGGAGGGAAAGATGAGGAGCGCGGATTTCACTGCGGAGGCTTTTGGTGCTCGAGGCCTTCGGCGACGCGGCGTTTGAGCTGTTCGAGGGACTTGGCTGTGTCGCGCTGCAGAGCAGCTTCGCGATTGGCGTCGTCTTTGCGACCGACGCCGTTGTAGGCGAGCGCTAATTGATAGTGGCCGGTGGGGCTGTCTGGCGCTAGTTTTTCGTAGGTTTCGAGTGGAGGAATGGCTTCGGCGAACTGCTGGCGCTCGACAAGAGCGGAGCCGAGACCGAGATATGCTTCCGTAAAACCGGCGTCGATCTTTGTGGCACGGGTGTAGTGAGTGACGGCGGTAGACAAATCGCCATCGCCTTTTGCGAGCTCGCCAAGAACGTATTCGGCGGTGGCGTTGTTTGGATCAATTTCCAGTTCGTCTTCAAAATCTTTTTTGGCTTGCGCGACGGCTTCGGGAGTGGGTTGCGGCGCGGAGAGAAGAGCGCGGCCGAGGCGGCCATGAATGCCGCGGAGCGTGGGATCAATATCGATGATTTTCTGATATTCCGCGGCGGCTTCTTTCCATCTACCCTGGGTTTCGAGAGCTTCGGCGTTTAGCTCGTGAACCTGGTAGGAAAAGGGAGCTTCGCGAACGAGGTCCTGAGAGGCACGGAGAGAAAGATCGGAGAAGGCGTGGGCGGCGGTGTAAAGAACATCGGGATCGCGAGGGAACTCGCGATTGAGGATGGCTAGGAAATCGAGCGAATCGTAGGGGGCGTTGTGGGTCATGGCGCAGTTCAAGCCGAGCAGGCCGATGCGCTTTTTAAGATCGCGATCGGTGACTTGATGGATGGATTTTTTCAGAAGGGGGAGCGCTTCGGCGCAATGGCCGGATTCCGCAAGAGCAATGGCACGCTGAGGACTCTGCTGCGGCAGCGGCGCCGCGGCAGGTGCCGCTTTGGACGGAGCTTGCGCATTGGCGGCAGAAAAGACAAGAAGCGAAACCGCGAGGCCCGTGAAGAGTGAAAAGAAACAATTCATGGTTCGATTGTACATCCAAGTCTTGCCCGAGAGAGCAGCCCAGAAAAAGAACGGCAGGCGCCGAAGCGCCTGCCATTCCCTGGGGTGTTGAGGTGGAAACTTAGAACAGGAACTTCAGAGCGATTTGAAGCTGCCGTGCGCCCTGAGAGCCAGTGATTTGTCCGAGCGATGCGCTGCTCGAATCAAACGAGCCGCCAGCAGGTCCGCCGCTGAAGGTCCAAATGGGAGTGTTGAAGGCGTTGAAGGCGTCCAGACGAAGCTGGAGAGTTCTGCGTTCGCCGATGCTGAACTCTTTTTGCGCGCTGGCGTCGAGGATCTTCGTCCAAGGTCCGCGGACGTTGCCGACAGAGCAAGTTCCGAAGGAGCCGCCGCCGGTGGCGACGTTGCCTATGACTGCGCCCGGGACCGGATTTGCCACGGTGCCGCCATTCGTATAGGTCGTTAGCACATTTGCGTTGGGGACCGCCGAAATGTTGTTGGTAGCAAACCACTGTATGTGCGCGGGTACGCCGCCACTGAAGGGTACGAACTTGTCTTCGATGCCGATGGGGCCGTTGCAATTCGGCAGAGCGGAGAGGGTGTAAGGTTCGACAGAGTTGGTGCCGGAGTGGTCGCCGTAGGCGCTCCAGCCGCCGAAGTCATTGAGAGTGAGAGCAAATCCGCTGTGCAGCGTCAGAATGCCGCTGATTTGCCAGTTGCCGATAATGGCGTTGACAACCTTGTTGGCGTCGCTCCCGAACTGCTTGCCGTGGCCGAAAGGCAACTGGTACGCGAAATAGCCGGTGAAAACATGGGTGTCGTCGTAGTAGCACGGCCCCCAGTCATTGTTCGGGTCGTAGATGTTCTCCCAGCCCGGCTGACCACCGGAGCTTTGCGCCGCGGTGCTGCCCCAACCTGTGCCGAAGTAGCCCGGCGAGTTGCTGAGGCACTTGGAATAGGTATAGGCGAGCTGACCATCAAGGCCATGGTAGCCGCGTTCCTTCAAAACGGCTTGGAGTGCGTCGTAGCGCTGGTTGGAGTTGGACATGTTCGCACCGGCCAGAGCGCCGAAGGAACTGAAGCCGTTGCCGCCGGAGTCGGCGTTATAGAGAGAGCCTGGAGTTCCGCAACTCCAGGTTCCGGCGTAGGTAACAGTACCGCCTGTGCCGGTGGTCGGGGTTCCAAAAACAGAGCCGTTAGGATTAAACGTGCAAGGGCCACCAAGTCCACCGAGGAAAGGTCCTGCAGCCTCTGCGACGATGGGCTGGCCGGGAAGCGCGAGCGTTCCCGCAGCGTTCAAGCCTTCGCGCTGTGCGACGTCCTCGAAATTCAGCAAGTGCGAACCCTTCTGGCCGACATAGCCGATTTGGAAGGTGAGGTTGTTACTGAACTGCTGCTCGATCGTGATATTCCACTGCTGGATCAGAGCAGGGCGGAAGTTCTGGTCGAAGATACGGATTCTGCTGTCCGCATAACAGCTTTCTTGCGGCGAGGGACACGGCGGAGCACTTTGCCAAGCTTGTCCGAGTGATCCGATTCCGTTGGGATATGTGGATTCAAAGTTTCCGTAAGGAAGATTGAGCGAGAGCTCTTCGTTGCTTCCGCCTCCTTCCAGATAAGAGGAACTGCCATAGGCCGCACGGAATACGGTTTTGCCGTTGAGGAAATGCGGGGACCAGGCAACGCCCAAGCGAGGATTCCAATCGCCGAGGCCGGTGTAATTGTTATAGAGCGCGCGATCGCTATAGCCGGTCGAGCCGGGAACCACGGTTTCGATGGCGCCCGATTCGAGGCCGAAGTTGACCACGCGGTTGTTTACCTCGTATTGGGGCGTGTGATCTTCAAAACGAATGCCCAGGTTGAGAGTCAGGGTCGGCTTGAGCTTCCAATCGTCTTGAAAGTAGCCGCCAAAAATACTTCCGCGCAGTTGTTCGAGAGTGGCGGAACCGCTGTCGCGTTCTCCGCCAGAAGCGGTAATTCCGGCCCAGAAGTCAGCAACTCCGGATTCACAGCCACCGCCGCAAGCTCCGGTTGCGCCAGGCAGAACGATATTGCCGGCGTTTATGCCGGTTAAGGAGTTGATGGCGATATTGCCCAAGACTCCCTCATTGCCGGGATAAACGTAGTTGTTGCGTTCGCGGATGAATTGGAAACCGGTCTTAAGGGTGTGGCGACCGTGCGAAATAATTACGTTGTCTTCGAGCTGAATCTCCGTGTCGCGGAAGATCTGCCAGAGGTTGATGAGTCCGAGATTCGCATTTCCACCTAGTCCCGTAGGAATGCTGACTTGAAGCAAACCGGGTGCCTGGGCATTCGCTCCGGCGATTCCGAGTTGTTGGCTGACATTGCCAAGTCCGGTCGTGGGCGTCTGATCCTGATTGAAACGGAAGACGTTAACGCCGACGCGAGCCTCGTTCAGAATCGCGGGAGTTAGCGAGTGGGTCCAGTTGACGGAGGTGCTCCAGCCGGGCTCGTCGGTGCCTTCCGCAGCGCCAGCATTGGCGAAGGGAAGGCCGGTGAAGACCCCTTGGCTCGTATCGAATTTGGAATAGCGGCCGAAGACGCTGTCCTTGTCCTCAGGCTTGTAATCGATCCTCAGGTCACCTTGATCGCTGTTGAAGTTGTTTCCGGCCTTGAAGGAATAATTATCTCCGTAAGCGATGTCGGAGGTCGGCAATGGGTAGTACTTCGTATCGGCAAAGAGAGCGCTCGCAAAAGGACTCTCGGTGAGAGTCGAGTTGGACATCAAGTTGAATGGAATCGGGGCGTTGTGATTGTTGGGATCGACAAGTTGCCCGGCAGGATTGCTGCAAATGCCGGAGGCGCTAAATGTACTTGGACCGCCTGCCTCGGCGGGCAATTGGGTGCAGAGTTGTCCAAAGTTTCCGGCGCGCTCACTCTGCGTAAAGAGTTGAGCGTTTTGGGGAGAGCTCGATGGTATGCGCATGCCCTGGTAGTCGCCGAAAAAGAAGAGCTTGTCCTTGATGATTGGACCGCCGACCGTGCCCCCGAACATGTTATAGCGAAGTGTAGGCTTGGGCTGAACTTCACCAGTGGCCCAGGAGGACGTTTTCGAGTTGGAATTCATGAAGTCGTTGCGGAGAAATTCGAAGACATCGCCGTGGAAGGAATTCGTTCCGGCTTTGATACTTGCGCTTATCACGCCTCCGGCATAGTTCCCAAAATCGGCGCCGGGATTCTGCGTGACGATGTTGAATTCTTCAATCGCATCCACGTTGGGCGTGTAGGCGACCTCGTTGTTCTTTGCTTCTTGGTTGACGATACCGTCGAGAAGGAATCCAACCGCCTGCTCTCGGTTGCCGTTAATGTCGGGCCGGCCCGAATTGGTCATTAGCTGGGGCTGAGAGAGGCTCTCGGGGTTGACGGTTGTGGCGCCAGGAGAAAGCAGGGACAATTGAACGTAGTTGCGGGCGGCGAGCGGCAAATTCGTGATGGTGTGGGCGTCGACGACGCTGCTGACCGCGGTGCTCTCTGTCTGCAGTAACGGGGTCTCTCCAGTGACTTCCACGGTGGCCGTGACAGATCCAACCTTCATTACCACATCAATGCGCGCGGTCTGATTGAGTACCAGAGTGAAAGCCGCATGCACAGCCGTCTCGAAGCCTTTCGCTTCCACTTTGAGATCGTAGCTTCCAACGGGTATGCGAATGATGTTGTAGATGCCATCTTGATTGGTGACGGATGACCAGTTCGTACCACGATCGGAATCGTGGGCGGCCACGGTGGCGCCGACGATGGGCGCGCCGCTTGGATCGGTAATGGTTCCCGTAATGGTAGCCGTTACATCCTGAGCCGACGCCGCGTGAACTCCGCACAGAAGTGCAAGCAGCGCAAAACACAAAGCAATCAGCCCCACAGACTGCAGTTTTTTCATGTTAATTCCTCCGAGGCGAGGTCCCCGACGGCCATTCCGCCTCTCCTCAACTGTCGAGATCTTTTGCAAAGCAACGAGCACCCCAGCACCGCTATATGGCCGAATGGTGGATAGCTATATAGCACGATTTTAAGCTTGTCAAGCGAAAAGTAATGATTTATAAGGAATGTGGATGTGGAGACGTATAGCACCGGGGACAGGTGATGTATAGCAGCGCAGGCCTGCGCTCTATATCACTGCAGAGCGGTCGGGAGCGGCGAGGCAGGCGCCTTGCGGAGCTGACCTCGGCAGACGCTCGGCGTCCAGCGCTGTTGGTAGAAGTGGGCAGAGGGTCCGAGGGTAGGGATACGGAAATCCAACGAAAGAAACAGGTTGAGCAGAGTTTCCGTCTTTTTTCACAATCTCGAGGCTGCGAGAGAGCGGCGATTCGTTGTAGGCTGATTCTAAATTTCGGGAGCGGGAATGCCTGCTAAAAGTCAAAGTCGAAGTAACGGGTTGCCGGCGTACCAAAGAATTCAGGGCAGCCTCCGGAAGCGAATCGAGGCCGGGGACTTGCGCACCGGGGATGCTGTCCCTTCGGAGCGCGACCTGGCAAAGATTCATTCGGTGAGCCTGATGACGGCGCGGCACGCGCTGGCTTCGCTGGAGCGCGAAGGCGTGGTGGAACGGCGGCGAGGGATCGGCACATTTGTCTCGGCGCCGAAGATTCATTTCAATAAGCTGATGAGTTACACGGAACAGATGGCCAGCCGCAGCATGACGGCGGTGTCCAAAGTGCTTTTCGCTAAGATTATTGACGATGAGCAAGAGGCGAATGCCCGGCTTTCTCTTTCGCCGAAAAGCGGAGTGATCAAGCTGGAACGCTTGAGACATGCGGCGGGGGAGCCGTTTGCTCTGGAGACTTGTTACCTTTCGGCAGCGCAATACCCTGGATTACTTTCGGCGCCGCTGCAGCGGGAATCGCTTTTTGGGATTTTGGAACGCGACTACAAAGTGGAAATCGGATATTCGGACGAAGAGGTGGACGCGACGGCAGCCGATCCACGGACGGCGGATCTTCTGGATGTGCCGAGGCGAGAGCCGTTGCTGCGCATCCGGCAGGTGATTTTTTCCACGAATGGAAAGGCCGTCCTGTACGTTCTGGGTTTCTACCGGTCGGACCGGCACAATCTAGTGATACGGCGATTCCGATAAAGCAAAATTTCGAGTAGTGCGGAAACACGGGGCAGTGTTAGGCTAGTTCCCAATGAGTGAAGTAAAAATTGAGTTGTACTTGACGGCCACCCAGCCGGCATTCTAAGGATTTGGTGGCTGCGCGAGGGACGAAGTGATTCTCGCTGGAGACATTGGCGGCACCAAATGCAATCTGGCCGTGTTTGAAGAGCACGCTTCTTCCTTACAGCTTGTTTTCAAGCGCCGTTACGCCACGTCTGAATTTGGAAGCCTTGAAAGCTTGATCGGAAGGTTTTTTAGTGAATGCGCTGGCGAGACTGGTGAGACGCCCGAAGGAAAGATTGACGCGGCGGGCTTCGGAGTTGCTGGGGCGGTGGTTGACGGCCGCCTGGTGTCGAACAATATTCCATGGGAGCTGACGGATTCCTCGCTGGCCCGCAGACTGAATCTCGAACTCGAGCAACTGACTTTAATTAATGATCTTGTAGCCACAGCGTATGGCCTGGTTCATTTGACGCCGCAGGATTTTCTGGTTTTGAATGCGGGTGCTCCGCAATTTGACGGCAATCAGGCCTTAATTGCGGCGGGGACAGGGCTTGGCGAGGCCATGATTATTGGGGACGGCTCCCAACATCGCGCGTCCCCTTCGGAAGGCGGTTCGGCGGATTTTGCTCCGCGCACGGAGCGCGAGATTCAGTTGCTGCAATTTCTGAAAAAGCGCATGGAACGGGTTTCGTGCGAAGAGATATTTTCCGGGCGTGGCTTCCGGAAGCTGCATGAGTTTCTCAATCCTTCCGTGGTGCATCCAACGTTTGGCGAAGTGGAAAGCGCTTCGGCGAGCGAGATCACACAGAACGCGCTGGCGGGCACGTGTCCGGTGTGCGTCGAAGTGCTGGATTGGTGGATCGACGCGTTTGGAGCCGAGGCTGGGAATTTGGCGCTGCGCGTTCTGGCGTATGGCGGCGTGTATTTTGCGGGCGGGATCGTTCTGAAAATACTTTCGAAGTTGCAGCACAGCAGTTTCTGCCAGGCGTTCGCGGACAAGGGGAGGCTGAGTTCGGTGCTGTCCAAGATTCCGATCTCGGTGGTTCTCAATGAGGACGCGCCACTTTTGGGGGCAGCGCATCAGGCTTTCGGCACTGCTGCTGCATCGAAACGCGAACGACACGAGATTTTTTTTGAGCTTCAGCCGGAGCGCGAAAGACAGCCGCAGTAAGGGAACTTCTATACAATCGTTACCAATTTGAGTTAGGGCGTGCTTTTGGCAGCAACGTGTGACGATGCCAAGTGTGTGCGTGTGTGTTTTACGATCGCAAGGAATTTTCTGGCGTTTTCCACGATGATCTCTGGTTTGTTTGCTTTCAAAGCCTCGGCTTGCACCAGTTCTCCGCCGATGCCCAACGCCACAGCCCCTGCTTCGAGAAATTCAGCAGCGGTGTTTAGATTGACGCCGCCGGTTGGAATAAACGGGATTTGCGGGAACGGACCCTTCAGAGCCTTGATGTATTTCGCACCTCCCACCTGGCCGCAGGGGAAGATTTTGATGAAGTCGGCGCCGGCGTCCCACGCGGCCATGACTTCGGTGGGAGTCAGCGCGCCGGCCATGATCAGCTTCCCTTCCCCGGCGGCAAAGGCGACTGTCTGAAAGTTCAGGCCGGGGCTGACCAGGAATTCCGCACCGGCATCGATGCAGCGGCGCGCGGCGTCTCGATTGAGCACAGTTCCGGCACCTATGAGGACTTCAGAGCCGCAGTTCTTAACGAGTTCTCGGATCAGTTCGACGGCGCCCGGGACCGTCATGGTGATTTCCACGATGGGAATGCCACCTTGGCAAACGGCTTCGGCGGCAAGACACGCTTCGCCCGCGGACGAGGCACGCACGACCGGGACGATTCCGATTTCGATGATGCGTTCGCGGACCTTTTGTTTATCCATGGGTGTCACCTTTTTCGGAGGAGACTTTAGCGTGCGATGCGCGCTCCGACTCCTTTCATCACTTGCGTGACTTCCTGCAGCGTGGCCATGGAAGTGTCGCCCGGCGTGGTCATGGCGAGCGCACCGTGCGCGGCGCCGCACTCGACAGCCCACTGCGGATCTTGTCCGGCCAGAAAACCATAGATCAGGCCGGACGCGAAGGAATCACCGCCGCCGACGCGATCGAAGATTTCAAGATTCTCACGGGGTTTTGCCTGGTAGAACTTGCCGTCGCAATAGCAGATGGCACCCCAGTCATTTTGAGTGGCGGTTTTTGCTTTGCGCAGAGTAGTGGCGACAACCTGGAAGGGATATTCCTTCACAACCGTGTCGATCATTTGTTTGAAGCCTTCGACTTCGAACGTCGAGTGATGCTCGTCCATGCCGGGAACCTCGAATCCCAGGGCCGCCGAGAAGTCCTCTTCGTTGCCGAGCATGACGTCCACGTGCGGGGCGATGCGGCGGTTTACTTCCTGCGCAGTTTTCTTTCCGCCGTGGGATTTCCAGAGAGAGGCGCGGTAGTTCAGGTCGTAGGAAACGGTTGTGCCATGACGCTTTGCGGACTGCATGGCATCGAGGGCGACTTCGGGAGTGGTCGCAGAGAGAGCGCAGAAAATGCCACCGGTATGAAACCAGCGCGCACCGTACTTTCCGAAAATCTCATCCCAATCGATTTCGCCGGGCTTTAACTGGGAAACGGCGGTGTGGCCGCGATCGTAGCTTCCGAGGGCGGCGCGAACGCCGAAACCGCGTTCGGTGAAATTTAGGCCGTTGCGCGTGGCCTGGCCTACGCCATCGTGCTCGACCCAGCGAATCAGAGACTGGTCGACACCGCCTTGATAGATAAAGTCCTGAAGGAGCCGGCCGACGGGATCATCGGCAAACGCGGTGACGACGGCAGCGTCCATCCCGAAGCAGCGTTTCAATCCGCGAGCGACGTTGTATTCGCCGCCGCCCTCAAAGACTTCGAAGGATCGCGCGGTGGCGATGCGGCGATCGCCGGGGTCAAAACGGAGCATGATTTCGCCGAGACTGACGACGTCCCAGCGGCAATCCTTCTTCGGTTTGATCGTCAAGCCCATTTGCTCACCTCAACTGCTCGATAGATGGGGAACGGTTGCCGAGCATTGTCACGGTTCTCACAGGCGATTTCCAGAATCACGTTTGTGTTTGAAAGTCGATCATCGCCGGCTTAAGCCGCGGAGCCAGAAGATGAATCGCGGCGAGCGCCAGCAAGTAGGCCGAGCTAGCGATTAGGAACGGAACTTTGTAACTGCCCGTCCATTGAAGTACGTGACCAACCAGGGATGCGACGAAAATGCCGCCGATGGAGCCAGCCATGCCGCCGATGCCGTTCACCGAACCTACTGCTTGCACGGGAAACATGTCCGAAGAGAGAGTATAGAGATTGGCGGACCACGCCTGGTGGCAGGCCGCGGCCAGTCCGATAAGCAGAACGGCGTTCCACGTGCTTTCGACGCGATACGCGAACACAACCGGTATCACGCCGATGGCGCAGATTAGCATGGCGGTCTTGCGGGCGGAATTGACGCTGCGGCCATGTTTGATAAGAGAGGAGGAAAGCCAGCCTCCGGCGACACTACCGAAGTCCGAAATAACGTAAATCACCAAAATCGGAAGTCCAAGCCCGGTCAGCGCCAAGCCATGTTTGCTTTGCAAGAAACCTGGCACCCAGAAAAGATAGAACCACCAGACCGGGTCGGTCAGAAATTTTCCTGCGACGAAGGCCCAGGTTTGCCGAAGAGGAATCAGGCGCGCCCAGCTGATTTTTCCAACTGGAGCTGACGGATCGCTGCAGATGTATTGTAATTCTGCCTTGGAAACTCTTGGATGTTCGCTTGGCTTACGATAGATCATCAGCCAAAACGCGAGCCAGACAAAACCTAATGCGCCTATGGCGATAAATGCTGCTCGCCAACCCCAGTGCACCACAATCCAAGGGACGAGAAGCGCCGCGAGGATGGCGCCAGCGTTTGTTCCGGCATTAAAAATGCCAGTGGCCAGTGCTCGTTCTTTCTTTGGAAACCACTCTGCAACAGCCTTGATACTGGCGGGAAAGACGGCGGCTTCGCCAAACCCCAGGGCGAACCGGGAGACCGCGAAGCCTCCAAAGGAATTTGCGAGCGCAGTACCCATGGAGGCGAGGCTCCAGAAAATCATCGCCAGCGCATATCCCAGGCGCGTGCCAAGCCTGTCGATCAGCCTGCCCATCAATAACATGCCCGCTGCATAGGCAATCTGGAAAGCTAACACCAGGTTGCCGTAGTCGATTTCGTTCCATCCAAAGTCGTGCTGCAGTGTGGTTTTGAGAACTCCGAGGACTTGCCGGTCCATGTAGTTTTTGGTGGTTCCAAGGAGAAGCAGTGCGCAGATGGCCCAGCGGAAGTAGCCGCTGCGCGCGGAAACGATTGGCAACGAAGCTTCGCCGGCGCTCGCAGCACTAGCCGGTTGGGGCAGGTTACCAGATACCGGAATGGGACTCGCTGGATCCATGGTGTGGATGGAAAGCTACCTGTTTTTGCGGCCAGGTTCCAGTGGAGAAGATGTTTTGGTCGGATCAGCGGAAAGCGGTCCACGCGAGATTATCCCTGTAATGCTTTTATGACTCTCGAGAATCGGCGTCAACGCAAGAGTGATAAAGGATGCGTTTAGTAAGTCTCAACGGCCGAATTTCTGGAGTTGGCTTATGATTTGGCATCTTTTGGCAGCAGGTCGTCTCGGAAGGGAGCGGTTGGATATGCGCATTCCTATTGCTGGTGCATCTTTTATACTCGTCGTCGTAGCATTATTTCTGACATCCTTAGTGGCAGCTGCGCCCGACGGCGTCTCCGTGGTCGTCAACGAACAGGAGCGGCGGGTCGATATCGCGATCGATGGAAAACCGTTCACTTCCTACATTTGGCCCACCACGCTGAAAAAGCCCGTGCTCTATCCGCTGCGCACGGCCAAGGGCACGATTGTGACGCGCGGGTATCCGCTTGAGTCGCGCCCCGGCGAACGTGTGGATCACCCGCATCATGCCGGGCTTTGGTTCAACTACGAGAACGTGAATGGACTGGATTTCTGGAATAATTCGGACGCCATCAAAGCGGAAAATGCGCCGAAGATGGGAACGATTCTGCAGCGCGCGATCGTTTCGGCAAAAAGTGGTTCGCGGCAGGGCGAGCTCGACGTCGAAACCGATTGGGTCACGTTTGAGAAAAAAGTTTTGCTCAACGAACATACACACTTTGTCTTCCGCGGCGGCCCCGGGTTTCGCAGCGTCGACCGGATCACCACGCTCCAAGCGCTCGATGAGAAGGTCTCCTTCCCTGACGAAAAAGACGGCATGCTGGGTCTTCGCGTCATCCGTGCGCTCGAAATTCCTTCCGACAAGCCCGAGGTCTACACCGACGCCAGCGGCCGACCGACTACAGTGGCCAAGCTGGACAACACAGGCGTCAACGGCACATACCTGACCAGCGAAGGCCAAAAAGGCGACGCCGCTTGGGGCACCCGGGGACACTGGTGCAATTTGAGCGGCAAGGTCGGCGACGAGCCGGTCACAATCACCATTCTCGACCATCCCGAGAATCCCGGATTCCCCACTTACTGGCACGCGCGCGGCTACGGCCTTTTCGCCGCTAACCCGCTCGGCCAAAAGGTTTTCAGCAACGGTAAGGAGCAGCTGAATTTTTCGCTGGCTCCGCACGCAGGCGTGACTTTCCGTTATCGCATTTTGATCTCTTCGGCGATCCTCACGCCCGAAGCTACCGAAGCCGCTTACAAGGAGTTCGTCGCGGCGTATCATTGATGCGCTTCACAATTCGCAGATTCCCATGACTATTCACATCGGCCTCATCGGCGGCGGCAACATTACGGAAACTCATGCCCATGCGGCGCGCGCTATTCCGGGCGTAGAAATCTCCGCGATCCACGGGACCAACGCCGAAAAAATCGCGCGCCTTTGCCGCGAACACGGCGGTACGGCATATCAAGACCTTAACGCTTTCATGAACCACCGACCGATGGATATGGTAATCATTGGCAGTCCTTCCGGACTGCATGCCGGACAAGGTATCGCGGCTGCGCGCCGCGGCCTGCATGTCCTCACGGAAAAACCGATCGAAATCAGCACCGTGCGTGCGGACGCTCTTATCGAAGCCGCGAAACAGGCTGGGGTTCAACTGGGCGTCATTTTTCAGGACCGCATGAAGCCGCAGATTCGCCAGCTCAAAAGTTGGATTGAGCAGCGTTTGCTCGGCAGGGTCCTATTCGTGGACGCCCGCGTGAAGTGGTATCGCCCGCCTGAGTACTATGCCAATTCGCACTGGCGCGGGACAATTGCTCTCGACGGCGGGGGCGCGTTAATCAATCAGGGTGTCCACACTGTCGATTTGCTGCTCTGGCTGCTTGGTGATGTCATTCGCGTGCAAGCGCGAACTGCAACTGTGCTGCATAAAATCGAAGCCGAAGACACCGCCGTCGCCACACTCGAATTTGCCAGCGGCGCGTTTGGAATTTTCCATGCTACCACCGCCGCGTATCCCGGCTACCCGCGGCGTGTCGAAATCTCCGGGACCGAAGGCACTGTTATTCTCGAGCATGACCGCATCATCGCGGCAGATCTCCGAAACGCTCCAGCTGGCGCGAGCGAATCCTACACACCGGATGAAAACAAGAGCTCTTCGTCTGCTGCCGTCAGTGACTTCCGCGGCCACCAGGCCGTCCTCCAGGATTTTCTTGCAGCCATTCAAAACAAACGGGCCTGCGCTTGCGACGGGGTAGAGGGCCGGCGCAGCATTGCTCTGGTCGAATCCATCTATCAAGCTGCCAAGACTCCTGATCGCCTCCAGGCAGTCCGAAATGCATAGAGCTGTTTCTCAAACTCTTCGCGCTTCGTTCGTCAGCCGCTCGGCTGTACCATAGCCACTCGTTTATGGCTCATTGCGCGGGTTTGTCGCGGAATTCAACGAGAGGTGTTTTCCTATGAAGTGTCAAAATAGGCTCGGGCTTGCCGGCATTCTATTTCTGATGGTGGGTGGACCTTCTCTGGCAGTCGAAAAATCGACGGCGACACAGCTCATTGAACTCGCCAAAACGAATAGCCCAGCGCTGAAAGACGCTATCACTAACACGCTCGACGCCAAAGAACTGAAGGACGGAACGGCCTGGATTGGACACGGGGCAGATTTTTTCTTTGCCATTGAGGCGCCTTCGAAGCCTGGGCTTTTCGTTGATGGGGCCGCGGGGCCGCAGATGCAGAATTTGTCCGGCTCGGATTTTTGGTACGCGTGCGCCCAGATCGAGCCGGTGGCAAAGCTGCACTCGTTCTACTACATCATCAATGGGGCGAAGTTCGGTGGCCGGCTGGACTTGCCTGCGTTTGGACCTTTGTCCTACCAGCAGCCCGGAATTCCAGCCGGGGCGCTTTCGCCGAAGCTGTTCCACACGAGCAGGATTTACGATGGCATGAAGAGTGAGTATTGGATTTATGTGCCCGCGCAATACGACCCGCACACGCCTGCGGCGCTTATGGTGTTTCAGGATGGCGAGTGGTATCTCGACCGCCATGGGAATAATCCGGCGCTCAACGTCATTGACAACTTGATTGCGCAAAAAACAATTCCCGTGATGATCTGCGTATTCATTAATCCAGGGGATATTGAAAGCTCGGCGGGCACCGCGACTTATAATTTAGTAAAAAAATATTCGGACGAGTGGCAACGGACTCTAAAGGATTCCATGCGCAGCACGCTTTATGACACGGTAAGCGATCGTTACGTGCGGTTTCTGCATGGGGAGGTGCTGGCGGAGGTCGAGGCCAAATACAATATCCGCAAGGACGCTTACAGCCGCGCGATTACTGGCCTTTCCTCAGGCGGGATTTGTTCCTTCAATGCGGCGTGGCAGATGCCAGATCAGTTTAGCCGGGTGATCTCCTGGATTGGCAGCTTTGCCAGCATTCAATGGAAGGAAGATCCCGCGGTTCCAGATGGCGGCCAGGACTTTCCAGAGAAGGTTTTGCATGAAGCGCACCGCAATCTACGCGTGTGGCTGCAGGACGGTAGCGAGGACCTGGAGTTGGAACGTTACGGAAGCTGGGCGCTCGCGAACATTCGTCTCGCCAATGCTCTGAAGCTGAAGGGCTACGATTTTCATTTCAGCTTCGGTAAGGGCACACACAATTCGGGCCAGGGCGCGGCCGAGTTCCCTGAACAGATGGTCTGGCTCTGGCGAGATTATGACGCCAGCAAAATGGCGCAGACTTATGAGATGGAGCCGTCGGAGAGATCGAAGCCGTTGTTTCGAGTAGCGATCACAAATCGGGACGCCCAATAAGTCAGGAAACCACAGGTAGCTGATTTTCACTTTCCTTGTGCAGCCGGGGGCCGATCCTAAATGAGTTTAGCGGCCGGGTTTGGCACGATTTCGCCCGTTGACAAACGCGGACATGACTAAGATTCTTTGTTTCGAGCGAGCGCGGCAGATCGCCTGGCATTGTTTTCGCTGGTTCGACGACTTCGCTGCATCCGCCATAGGAGAAACCATGCCCCTGACGCGGCGTGACTTGTGTTCAATGATTCCCGCGACGCTGCTTCCAGCGATCCTTCCACTCGAGGCGTCCGCCCAGCAAGACGGCGCGATGCCGTCGGCGATGTACCCGTTCGACAAATTGCCGGTGCAAACGACGAACGATGCGCAGTATCGCGAGGTATTGAAGGGGAAACTCGCGACAGGAGAGTCACTCGAAGTCCATGAAACGACGCTGCCGCCGGGAGCCGCGCCGCATCCGCCGCACCGCCACGTGCACTCCGAAATGTGGCTGATTCGCGAAGGAACAGTGGAATTGAACGTAAACGGCGCAATTTACCATCTTGGACCGGGCTCGGTAGGGTTCGTGCACTCCAACGATCTGCACGGAATCAAGAATACCGGCGCAGCGGCGGCAACTTATTTTGTCGTGGAGATTGGGCCGGGCGTCGAGGCGTGATCGGTGGACGCCCGCTCAGATGTTGGAAGTGTGGATAGCGTCACAGACCGCGGAGGTGACTTCGCGTGTGGTGGCTTTGCCGCCGAGATCAGGAGTGTGAAGGCCGGAAGCGGTGACGCGTTCGACCGCGTGCATCAATCGCAGGGCCGCGTCTTTCTCGCCGAGATGGTCGAGCATCATCGCGGCGGTCCAGAAGGCCCCGATGGGATTGGCGATGCCTTTGCCGGTAATGTCAAAGGCAGCGCCGTGAATGGGTTCGAACATGGAAGGAAAGCGGCCTTCGGGGTCGATGTTTCCAGTGGGCGCGATACCAAGGCTGCCAGCGAGGGCCGCAGCGAGATCGGAAAGGATATCGGCGTGAAGATTTGTGGCCACGATAGTGTCAATGCTTGCGGGCTTGGCGACCATGCGGGTGGTCATAGCGTCGACGAGCATCTTGTCCCAGGTTACGTCTGGAAACCCTTTAGAGACTTCGGCGGCGATCTCGTCCCAGAAGACCATGCCGTGGCGCTGGGCGTTGGATTTTGTGACGACAGTGAGCAGCTTACGCGGGCGTTGCTGGGCAAGTTGAAAAGCGAAGCGCATGATACGGGTGACGCCGTGGCGCGTGAAGATGGAGGTTTCCGTAGCGACTTCTTCGGAAAAACCGCGATGCGCGCGGCCGCCTTGACCGGAATATTCGCCTTCGGTGTTTTCGCGAACGATGACCCAGTCTAGATCGTTCGGTTTGCAATCACGCAAAGGCGATGACAAGCCTTGCAGAATGCGCGTTGGGCGAAGATTGACATACTGGTCGAATCCCTGGCAGATCGCGAGGCGCAAACCCCAAAGCGTGATGTGGTCGGGAACATCGGGATCGCCGACGGCACCGAAATAGATCGCACTGAACGGGCGCAGGAGTTCGAGGCCGTTCGCGGGCATCATGGCGCCGTGTTTTTTGTAGTAGCCCGAACCCCAAGGAAATTTTTCGATCTTTAACCGAAAACCGCCGGCCTTTTGCGTGAGCGCCTGCAACACTTCGAGACCAGCGGCAATCACTTCAGGACCGATGCCATCCGCAGGGATGGCTGCAATGGAGTACTCGCGCATTTTAACTCCTGGAGCAGACTGCCGATGACGCTCAGCCTGGTCCATTTTCTGTGTATACTGCGCGGCGCACATTTAATGCCGCGTCGAACGAAATTAGTGCAGGATAGCTCCGCCGCATTGTTGAGCGTTTGCGAATCGAGAGAAGATGGACGTCACACCGACCGCCCCGGGAGTCGCTGAGCGCGCGCGAAAACGAATTGCGTGGCGTCTCCTTCCATTTCTCTTCCTGCTTTATATCATCGCCTTCCTGGACCGCATGAATGTCGGCGCCGCGGCACTGCAGATGCCGGGCGACCTGGGATTCAACGACAAAGTGGTCGGCCTGGGAGCCGGCATGTTTTTCATCGGCTACCTGGTGCTGGAAATTCCCGGCGCATTGATCGCCGAACGCTGGAGTGCGCGCCGCTGGATTGCCCGCATCATGATTTCCTGGGGAATCATAACCGCGCTGATGGCGTTTATCCACACGGCGAGGGAATTTTATTTGGTGCGCTTTCTTGTGGGCGCCGCGGAAGCGGGATTTTTCCCGGCGGTGATTGTTTATTTGTCGCACTGGTTCCGGTATCGGGACCGCGCCAAGGCAACAGCCGTTTTCTACGCAGCGAGTCCTCTTTCATTCGTGATTGGCTCGCCGCTTGCGGGATTGCTGCTGGGAATTTCCTGGCTTGGACTAAGGGGCTGGCGATGGTTGTTCATATTGGAAGGCGTCCCCGCGGTCGTGCTTGGCGTGATTGCGATTTATTATCTGACGGATTGGCCGCGAGGGGCGAACTGGCTACGCGAGGACGAGCGCCATTGGATCACCAGCGAGTTGGAAAAGGAGAAGGAGGCGAAAAAGAAAATTCGCTCGTATACGATTTGGCAGGCATTTGGGCAGCGCGACGTCATTTTGTTGACGCTGAGTTATTTTTGCGCGACGACAGGCGGGTACGGGATTTCGTTTTGGCTGCCGACGATTTTGAAGCGGCTCTCGGGGCAGAGCGACCTTCGAGTAACGCTGTTCGCCGCGCTGCCTTATGTTGCGGGATTCTTGGTGCAGCAGGCGAATGGCTGGCATTCCGACAGGACTTGCGAGCGACGCTGGCATGCGGCGGTTCCCATTTTTCTTTGCGGAGTGACTTTATTGCTTGCGGTGATTTTTGGTTCGAACATGACGCTCGCGGTCGCACTGTTCACGCTGGTAGGAGCTTGTTATTTTTCGTTTCATCCGTGTTTTTGGGCAGTGCCGACGGCTTTTTTGAGCGAATCGGCAGCGGCTGCTTCCATCGGATTGATCAACTCGCTTGGAAATCTCGGAGGGTTTGTTGGGCCTCTGATGATGGGTTACCTGGTCAACCGGACGCATTCTTTCACGGCGGGACTGCTCTACTTGGTGGGGAGTCTTTGCCTCTCGGGTGTTTTGATGCTGGCTGTCGGAGCGGGAAAGCGACCGTTGCCTCAGCGGGTTGACGCTCCCGCAATTTAAGCAATTTTTCCCTCATCTCTCTCTAGCAGGGCGAGGCTCCAAATTCTCAATGAATCTCGGGCTCGGGGATGGGCGCGGTACCTTCCAAGAAATCGAAGTCGCAGCCTTCGTGAGCTTGCTTGATGTGTTGCATAAAAAGTTTGCCGTAGCCGCGGGGATAGATGCTTTCTTTTGGACGCCAGGCGGCGCGGCGGCGGGCCAGTTCATCGTCGCCAACGAGCATATTGAGTTGGCGGGCCGGGACGTCGAGCTCGATCATGTCGCCTTCTTTGAGCAAGGCAAGCGGGCCACCGACGAAGGATTCGGGTGAGACATGGAGGACGCAGGCGCCGTAGCTTGTGCCGCTCATTCTGGCGTCGGAAATGCGGACCATGTCGCGGACGCCAGTTTTCAGGATTTTTTGCGGAAGCTGGAGATTGCCCCATTCGGGCATTCCCGGGGCGCCTTTGGGGCCAGCATTGCGAAGAACGAGGACGCTGTTCGCGTCGACGTCGAGAGCGGGATCATCCAGGCGAGCATTCATTTCGTCAAAACTATCGAAGACGACAGCGCGGCCGGTGTGCTTGAGCAGGTGCGGTTCGGCGGCAGAGGCTTTAATGACGGCACCGTTCGGGGCGAGATTGCCATAAAGGATGGCCAGGCCACCGGAGGCGAGCACGGGGTTGTCTAGGCTGCGGATGACATCGGAATGGTAGATCTCGGCGTTCGAGATATTTTCGCCGAGAGTTTTTCCCGTGACGGTCAGGCAAGTAAGATCCAAGTGCGGCGACATCGCTTTCAGCAGAGCTGGCAAACCACCGGCATAATAGAAATCTTCCATCAAGTATTTGCCGCTTGGACGAATGTTGGCGAGCATGGGAGTTTTCTTTGAAAATTGATCGAAGCGGTCGAGAGTGATCTTAATTCCTGCTCGCCCTGCCATGGCTATCAAGTGGATTACGGCGTTTGTCGAGCCGCCGAGAGCGAAGACTGCGGCGATCGTGTTGTTGAAGGAAGCGTCGCGCAGGATATCGCGCGGCTTTACATCTTCCCAAACCATCTCAACGATGCGGCGCCCAGAGCGATTTGCCATTTTTGGGTGATTGGCATCGACGGCAGGGATCGAAGTTGCGCCGGGCAGCGTAAAGCCCAAGACTTCTGTCACGCTGGTCATCGTGGAGGCGGTGCCCATGGTCATGCAAGTTCCAGCGGAGCGGGCAATGCCGTTTTCGATTTCTGTCCAGGCTTGCAGATCGATGTTACCGGCGCGGCGCTCTGCCCAATATTTTGAAACATCGGAGCCGCTGCCGAGGATTTGGCCACGCCAGTTGCCGCGAAGCATTGGACCTGCGGGAACGTAGATGGCGGGGAGATTCATGCTGATGGCGCCCATCAGAAGCGCTGGAGTCGTTTTGTCGCAGCCGCCCATCAGGACACAGCCGTCGGCGGGATAGGAGCGCAGCAGCTCCTCGGTCTCCATCGCGAGGAGGTTGCGATACATCATCGTGGTGGGCTTCTGAAACGTCTCGCCAAGAGTGAACGCGGGCATTTCGACGGGGAAACCTCCAGCTTGCCAGATGCCCTTCTTGACGTCTTCGGCGCGCTGGCGAAGATGGCTGTGGCACGGGTTGATGTCGCCCCAGGTGTTAATGATCGCGATGACCGGTTTGCCTGCGTAGTCGGCTTGCGTGCAACCCATGGACGCGGCGCGCGACCGGTGGCCGAACGAGCGCAGATCGTCGGGGCCGTACCAGCGGTAACTTCTCAAGGATCTGGGGTCTTTTGGGGGCACGGAAATCCTTCCGAAACTTTGTGAGTCGATGCAGTCAACCGTAGAACTTTGAGCCCGTTCGGTCAACTGCCATTCATCAATGGGAACAGCAGTATTGTAGGAAGTCGAAATTTGTGGTGTCAAATTCCAAGTTTTTGAACAACGGATTTGAATTCTTTGAACAGCGGATGTTGGAGACGACTGGCTTGGATTGTGGTGTAGACTTTTGCGCTGTTGGGACGACACCGATGAGAAACGATACGATTTTGGTTTTGGTTAGCGCGGCTGAGCCGGCGGAGGCTCAGCTTGCGATCCTTAGACAGCAGCTCGCGGATGTGGAAATTTTGGCGGGACATTCGGCTGAAATATTTGAACAGGCGGCCGATCGCGCTACCGTGCTGTTCAATTGGTCGGGGCCGCTGGCGTTGTTTAAGCAGGTGTTTACGACGTGCCCGAATTTGCGGTGGGTGCATTCGCGCTCCGTGGGATTGGAGAGAACGTTGTTCGCGGAGATCGTGCAGAGTGCGGTGCCGCTTACCAATGGAGCCGGAGTGTTTAGCGCATCGCTCGGAGAGTTTGCGCTGGGAGCAATTTTGTATTTCGCTAAGGATTTTCGGCGGATGATTCGGAATCAGATGGCTGGCGTGTGGGAGGCGTACGACGTTCAGTGGGCATCTGGAAAGACTGTGGGAATTATTGGGTATGGAGATATCGGGCGTGCGATCGCGGAGAGAGTGCGTGCGATGGGAATGAACGTGCTTGCGGTGAGGCGGCATGCTTCGACGTTGCCGAGTGGAGATCGGCTGGTTGCCGAAACTTTTACGCCAGAGCGGCGACTGGAAATGATTTCGCGTTGCGACTATTTAATCACGGCGGCGCCGCTGACGGCGGAGACGCGCGGCATGATTGGGGAGGCGGAGTTTGCGGCGATGAAGCCGACGGCGGTGGTGATCAATGTCGGGCGCGGCCCGGTGATCAATGAGGAGGCGATGATTGGCGCACTTTCCGCTGGGCGTATTCGAGGAGCCGCGTTGGACGTGTTTGATCATGAACCGTTGCCGGCAGGGCACGCGTTCTACAAGCTGGAGAGCATCTTGCTATCTCCGCATTGCGCGGACCATACGCCGGATTGGCTGGACAATGCGATGAAGTTTTTCCTTGAGCAGTATGGGCGGTTTCGGAGGGATGAGCCGTTGCTCAATGTGGTGGATAAAAAATTGGGTTACTGATTGGCGAGCGTCGCCTCGGGGAGTTGCAGGTACCTTCGGGTCTACTCCCCTGCAAACGACTCGGGGTTCGGTGCGCTAAGCGCGACAGTGCTTAGATTACTTTCCGGTGTAGCTGACGTGCCAGATGGATTTTGAGCCGTCGTCGGTGACAAGCAGCGAGCCATCGGGAGCGACGGTTACGCCGACGGGGCGACCCCAGACGTGGCCGTTGTCGACGACGAAGCCGGTCATGAAATCCTCGTATTCGCCGGTGGCGTGGCCGGTTTGATGTAGCGGCACGCGAATGAGTTCATAACCCACGCGGACAGAGCGATTCCACGAGCCGTGCTCGGCGGCGAAAATATCGCCCTGATATTCGGCCGGGAATTGTTTGCCGTTATAAAAAGTCAGTTCCAGAGAAGCATTGTGTGGATGGAGGATTACATCCGGTGTGATGACTTTGTCTTTCAGTTCGGGATGTTTGCCTTCGTGGCGCGGATCCTGCTGGCCGCCCATGTACCACCAGGGCCAGCCGTAGAAGCCACCTTCCTGGACATGAGTGATGTAATCGGGAACTAGATTGTCGCCCAGCGCGTCACGCTCGTTCACCGAACACCACGGCTCACCGGTCTTCGGATTGATCGCCAACCCAACGCAATTGCGGATGCCGTAGGCGTAGTCTCGCATCGACGAACCATCGGGGTTGAACTCGAGAACATCGGCGCGATTCTTTTCCGCGGGCGTGGTGTCAGGGTCGTCGATATTCGAGGCCGAGCCTACGGAGACGAACATTTTCTTGCCGTCGAGCGAGAACTGAATGTCGCGGGTCCAGTGACCGGGACCGGGGGGAACATCCGCAATGTGCTCGGCGGGGCCGCGCGCTTTCAAATCGCCATTGCGATAAGGAAAGCGGACAACCGAGTCCGTGTTGCCAATGTAGATCCACTGCGGGTCAGGCCCCGGAGGATAGAAGTTGATGCCGAAGGGACGATTGAGCCCAGTGACGAAGGTCTCCGACTGGGCGGCTTTGCCGTCAGGAGTGATTCCGCGAAAAACCACGATGCTGCCGCTGTGGCTTTCGGCGACGAAAAAATCGCCATTGGGCGCAGTGCGAATCAGACGTGGTTCATCAAGACCAGACGCATAGAGCTCCACTTTGAAGCCCGGTAGAACCTGCGGCCACGCTTCCTTTGGGCGCGGCACGAGCTGTGGGCCGTTGCCGGACGACGACGTGGCGAGCGGCTCGGGCAAATCCTTTAGTGTGATCTTGCGAACCGTGCCGGGCTTTTCGAAGCGGTAGTCGGTGAATGGCACCTTCGGGGGAGGCGCATTCGAAGCAGCAGCGACGGCTTCGTCGGCGGATAGCTGCACGCGCGGCGAGCCGGGTTTGAGGCTGCCAAGGACACGGAGGTAGTTGATGATCTGCCAGCGCTGTTCCTCCGGCAGGCTCACCCAGGGCGGCATGCCGTTGTTCAGATCGCCCTTGGTGATGTACCAGAAAAGTTCGCCATCGCTCGCGCCCTGCGCTTTACCAGTGGCCAGCGCAGGAATATTTCCCGTGCCCTCGCCGTTTGGCCCGTGACAAGAGGCGCAGCTGTGAAGATAGTCCGCCTTCACAGAGGCAGGGTGCTGGCCTTCGAAGGGATTTTTTTGTTGTTTTGCGGATGAGGGCGCATCATGGAAGGTCGAATTCTGCGCTGGCGATGAAGCAATCAGAAAAAAAGATAGAAACACGCAGCTTGCAAGAGAACCGGTAAGGATGCGAGCGCTTGGTTTCAAGGTGATGGTAACCTCCTGCGTCGTCGCTGGCTAAATAGGCCAAGCACTTCTGCGATCGAAATTATATTGGATTGTGCAGGCTGGGGCGAATGGAAAACTTGTCCTCCGGAGAAGCGCGAGGCGAATCACCATGCACGCTTGCCGCGGCTGACCTCTTGTTGGTCCTGTTGCATGAGACACGCTTTTGGTGGCCTTTAGCTACCCTCCTGACCGGTTTTGCTCGAGGCGTGGGCTCGTCGCATGGTTTTCCGTTCTGTCAGGCATTTATGGTTGCGAGGCCAATCTGGCATTTCAAGGATTTTGGTACCTCTTTAAGGTATATTAGCCACGAAAGATTGATGTCGATGGAGTTGACTTCCATTGGCGGCCGACCGGAATAAGCTCGGGTTACCGAGACCTCTTCGATCTCAAACCGCGAGCACGGCGGAAGGTTATGGTGTGAGTAAGTTCCCATCACGCGTCAGACATTGGAAAGTTCGGACCGGCGGCCGGCCTCCTGGCTAAGGCTGGGTCGAGGCTCTCCATTGCGCGACTAACATTCACTATATACAGTTGGATTTAACAGGCAAGGGATTGTGCTGGCCTTTAGAATTCGCTTGGAAAGCCAGAGCGCAATAAATTTTGACGGGCTCGCGATTGCAGGGGTATAGGCTTGGAGAAGTTAGGCAAATACCTAATTCTCGGTGAGCTTGGACGTGGAGCCGGAGGTGTCGTTTACCGCGCCCGGGACCCGTTTATCAATCGCCTTGTCGCGCTGAAGACGATTACTATGGGTTTGGCCGAATATCCTGACTTGCTGCAACGCTTTTACCAAGAAGCTCAGTCGGCCGGTGGCTTGCAGCACCCCAACATTGTCACGATTTACGATTTGGGGGACGCAGACGGCGTTCCTTATATAGCCATGGAATTGTTGGAAGGTGAGAGTCTAGACCAGCTGATCGGCCGTCGAACTCCCCTGCCTGTCCCATTGAAGCTCACCTACGCATTGCAAGCGTGTCGCGCGTTGGATTATGCCCACAAGCGCGGAATTATCCACAGAGACATCAAGCCTGACAACGTGATGCTTACCAAAGATGGCACGGTGAAGGTTGTGGACTTCGGCATCGCTCGTGTCCTCGAAACCTCCAAGACGCAAACTGGCATGCTTCTCGGCACATTCGCCTACATGTCTCCCGAGCAATATCATGGCGAGCACGCCGATGCGCGCTCCGATATCTGGTCGTTCGGGGTTCTGCTGTATGAGCTTTTGGCTTACCAGAGACCCTTCAAAGGACATACCCCCGCAAGCTTGATGCACAGTATTTGCCAGCTGCAACCGCAGCCCCTGCTTGAGGTGGCCCCCGACTGCCCTCCGGCCCTCGAAAAAGTGGTGCAAAGAGTCTTGCAAAAATCCGCCGACGAACGCTATCAGTCGATGGAGGAACTCTTACTCGATCTGGATCCGATCTGCAAAAGCCTGCAGTCGGAGTCGGTCGTTGTGTTGGTCGCGCAGGCCCGTGACTTGTCCGACAAGGGTGACTATTCTCAATCCCGCGACTTTCTGCGTCAGGCTCTCCAAATCGATTCAGCTAACACGCAGGCGCGGAATCTTCTGGAAAAGGTTAATGCCGAGCTCAGGCGTATCCTCATAAGACCAAAATTGCAGCAGCAGATTGAAAAGGGGCAGGAGTTATTCGCCGAAGGGAAAACGCAAGAAGCGAGGATGGAGGCAGAAGTTGTCTTACAGTTGGACCCCACCTTTGAACCCGCTCGAGAGCTGCTAAAGCGAATCCAGCAAGAACTGGACCGCGCTCGGCAAATCGCGGACTGGATTGACGCCGCCGAGCAGCGCTTGGCGCAAGGCCTCCTGGAAGAAGCCGAGGAGCTGCTCGCTAAAGTCTTGGAAGCTGAATCCACCAACCAGCAGGCAAAAGCGCTTCAGCTACAAGTGACTAACGAAAAGGCAGAGCGCCAGAGACGAGCACAATTTTTCGAGAAAATGCAGCAGGCGCGCAGCCTGTGGACGCAACAGAATTATGCGGAATGCATCCAGCTTCTGGCGGAATTGCGGAAAGAATTTCCCGATGAGGACGAGATTCCCCGGCTGCTGGAGACTGCCCAGGAAGACCAGGCAAACCAGAAAAGATCACAGGGTCTGGCAAGTGCGCGCAGCATGCTGGCAAATCGACGCTATGACGAGTGCACGGCGCTTCTTGCTGAACTTCGAAAAGAATTCCCCGGCGACGATGAAATCCTCAGGCTGCAGGAAACCGTGCTTGAGGATCAGAGAAAACAGCGAAGAACGGAATCTGTTGCGGAAGCTCGAAGCCTGCTGGCGGCGAGGCGCTACGAAGATTGTACGTCCCTGCTGAATTCCATCCTGAAAGAGTTCCCGGGCGACGACGAAGTACTGCAACTTCAAAAAAATGTCTTCGACGATCAGAGAAAGGAACGAAGATCGCAGTCCATTGCGGAAGCCCGAAGCCTTTTTGCCGCGAGGCGGCACGACGCTTGCACCGTTTTGTTGAACTCTATCCTCAAGGAGTTCCCGGGGGACGACGAAACCCTGCAGCTTAAAAAGAATGTACTCGACGACGAGCGAAAGCAGCGGACATTGGATTCTTTGAGCGAGGCGCGAAGCCTTCTCGCAGCCAAGCGGTACGACGATTGCATCTCCCGGCTGACTTCTCTTCAGAAAGAATTTCCAGACGAAGCCGATGTCTTGAGGTTACTTGAAACCGCCAAGGCGGAGAAAGCTGAACAGCGGCGGCAGCAAAGCGTCGCGAAGGCCAGAAAACTACTGGCTGGGCGCAGGTACGATGAGTGCAACGCGTTGCTTTTGGAATTGCAGAAACAGTTTCCCGAGGACGACGAAATCCCGAAGCTCCTTGATGTGGTTAGCAAGGACGAATCCGAACAACGCAAGCTGCAAGGTCTTACCGAAGCCAGGAGTCTGCTGCACTCGCGGGATTATGACCGGTGCATCGCGTTGCTCGAAAGGCTGCAGGGCGAACATCCCAACGACAACGATGTCACCAAACTCCTCGAGACGACGCTTGGGGAGCGGTCCGAGCAGCGCAAACTGAAAGGTCTGTCGGAAGCCCGGAGTTTGTTGACGTCTCATGATTACGAAGAGTGCTTAGCGTTGCTCGCCAAGCTGCAAAGCCAGTATCCAAAAGACAATGACATCGCAAAGCTAACCGAAATAGCGCGTGAGGATCGCGCGGAGCAACAGAAGCAGCGCCAACTTGCAGACGCCAGGAATCATCTGGCTGCGCGGCGATTTGTGGACGCCATGGGCGTGCTCGACGGACTTCGCGAAGCTCACCCAAAGGATTCAGGGATCATCAAGCTGCGAGCTCTAGCCCTCCAGGAAAAGGAAAAACAGGCCAGCCTCGAACGTGTGCAGGGAGAATTGACGGCCTTGAAAAAGCTGGTCAGCGAAAAGAAATATGCCGAGGTTCTTGCGCAATCAGAAAGGATCCAGCGAGAATTCCCCGGCAATACGGATTTGAGCCGACTCATTGAATTTTCGAAGGCCCAACACGCGGAAATCGAGCGGGAAACTCAACAGCAGAAAAGTCTCCAGGAGGTCAGGAAGCTGCTTGAATCGGGCCGTTTTGAGGAGGCATATCAGGCGGCCTTGACCGGTCTCAAGACATTCCCGGACAACAAGGAGCTGAAGCTGTTGCGGGAGCAGGCGGATAGCCAGCAGCGGAAGCTAGAGACCCGGCAACACATCGAACAGAGAATTCGGGAAATCAAGGTCAAGATCAACCGGGGAAAGATTAGCGATGCGATAGACCTTGCGAAACAGACGCTCATGACTCTGGGGCCAGACACCGATGTAAATCAATTGTTAAATTCCGCCCGGGTTGAGCTCGAGGCTCGCGAGAGAAAGAAAGACCAGGAAGAAAAGCTGGGAGCAGTTCGTGCTCTGATTAGCGCAGGAAAACTAGTCGAGGCGACAAAAACTTTGGACCTAGTCGTTGAGGCGAAGATCCTTGAGGTCTTCGATCCTCGCGTCCAGCGTGTCTGTGAAGAGTTGGACGCAGCAAAATCTGCTGCAACCGCCGCAGCGGCAACGGTAATATCCGCGCCAACCGTTAGCTTGTCCAAAGAGTATGCCTGGTTGCAACGCCCGCCGGAGCCGGAAGTCGCCTCTCCCGAAAAAGACCACCCCCCAACGGAAGTGTCTGACGCCAAGGCGTCCGTGGGGCAGACAGCTTTATTGCCTGCGCAGCCGGCAGCTCCACCAGCAGTTCCACCGCCCTTGCCACCACCTGTCGACAAAGCTCCCCAGGTCTCGGCACCTCCTCAGCGTCCCGCCAAACCCTTTACTAAACCGACTGCCGAACCGCTTGTCGAATCGACAGCTCCAGTTGTGCCTTCTCCAACTCCATCTCCAACCGTTGGGTTGCCCCCCATATCCCCTCCGCGGAGGGAGATCAAGCAACCGGTTCCTCAGGTTTCAATCCCCGAGAAGGCCCCCGTGGTAGGGGCAGCTCCACCTTCGAATAGGAAGAAGACCGCGCGAATTGGTGTTTTGGTTTTGTGCGCTGTGGGACTGATTTGGGGACTAATACGCATAGCTACGTTGCTTCGCACGCATGAAACCGCATCCACTCCGACCGTTGCGAAACCGGTCGCCAAGCCAGAGCCAAATCCGCTTGAGGTTCAGCAGCGCGGCGCTCTGAATGCCGCGGACAAGCTGGTTGCTTCGAATGACCTCGAAGGCGCGCTGAAAATCCTTGCACCGGCGGCGGATTTGAATGGTCCGCTAACTGCCGAGATCAAGAAAAAGCAAGCTGGCATCGAAGAGTCGATGCAAAATCAAAGCCTCCGTGACCTCCGGCGCAAGGAAGAGCAGCTGTGGCAGCAGGCAAACGATGATGTCGCTGGCGGACGCTTTGCAGAAGCGCAGAAGAACCTGCATCAAATACTTGCGCTAGGCGACGGAGGGCTCCGCAAGAACGATGCACAACAGTATCTCACTCGAACAATTCCTGCACGCCAGGAAGAAGAAAAGCTATTTTCGCGGGCGCGCCAGGCTGCTCAAAAGAGCGATATAAATAGTCTCCAAAGCGCGTCTGATATTCTTAGCCGCCTCGCTTCACAGGAGGGACCGCGGAAGCCCGAAGCTGAGAAAATGCTGCGGGACGTGCAAGCAAAACTATTCAGCAGTTACCTAGACGGTGCTCGTCAGGATTTGCAACGCGGAGATTTCCATTCAGCCCGTCAAATGGCTGGTCAGATCCAGCAGAGTGGCGGCGATGCTGGCGCGCTTTCCGCGGAGATCGATCAAGCCGAACATAACCGCCTCACGCAATTGGAAAACCAGTTCAATCAGCTCAAACAGGGCGACGACGATGCCGCGGCCCAGCAACTCAGCAACCTGCAACGAGGGTTCCAGGCGCTGGCCGATAGTGCGGGGCCACACTCGGAAGAGGCCAAGAGCTTCGTCAACGACATGCCTGGGGCGATCCGCGAAGTTCATGACCGTGCGGCAAACAAGCGCGCGGAAGCGGCGTATCAACAAATCGTGGCGAAGTATCAGCAGGCCTCGAACACAAACGATAAGAGTGGACTGGAAGCGGCTCGTACTGGATTCCAATCCATCGCAAAAACCGGCGGCGCACACGCAAGCGAAGCCCAGCGGTTTGTGGACGAAATTGGCACAAAGCTTGCGGCCCTGAACCAGCCTCCTCCCGCGGTAACGCCTGTCCCACCTCCACCAGCTTCAGGGACTGTTGACAATGATGCCGTGCTCGCCCTCGTTAAGCGGTACGCACAGGCTTTTGAGCAAAGAAATGCGGACGGCCTGCAGCAGATTTGGCCCACTATGGGCAATCTGTACACACGTTACAAAACCTCGTTTGGGAAGGCCAGCTCCATTCGCATGCAGGTCCAAACGGAGAGTGTGAAAATCGGCGCGGACGGCAACACCGCTACTGTGACGGCTGAGGTTACGCAGGAATACACTCCACAAGGGGAGAAGTCAAAAAGCGTCAAGGGCCGCACGACCTTTCAATTCGCAAAGTCGAATGGCTCCTGGGTGATTACGAACGTTCAGTAGGTTGGAACGCCCAAACCTCCCTTCTCAACTGCTTGACCAAAATAGACCTCGTGGATAAACTCGGTCCAACTCACGACCGGGTGATATGAATCGGCTACGCCAATCACTATCCTCTGGCCAGTAAGTCTAACCCTGACAAGACCATTGCTGGAGCGCTGTCTGAGAAATCGACTGCATATAAGTAAGCGGGGCTTGTCAGGCCTGCTAAAAACGGGCCGTTTGAATCGCGTGGACTCGGTGGGGCCTCTTCTTGTGGCAAATTTGTTGTGTTGAAAGTACAGGAAGCGTTTGCTGCACAACCCAACGAGGAAACCCCGCTCGACACCTGCAGAACTGGTATGGAAACGCACGGGCAGTATCCAACAAGGGGGAGATGTCATATGAAGAACTGGATGATAGTCGGTCTTGCGGCCCTATCTTTTCTCGCCGCCGGGAACACCTCGGCCCAGACGTGCCCGTTGAACGGCACGTTGAGTAACAAGCTGGTCTGCCAAATCCCGCAGGTGTATGGCCCCTTTGGATTCGGCACAACGACGGACCCAACCCAGTCGGTGTTGTACACTGGAGACCATCACAACGCTCATTTTTCGAGCGATTTCCTCGCTACCTTCGCGCCCATCAATGAAGCCGTCGGCATCCAGGCGTCACAGTTGCCAATAGCTTCGCCCTCCTCCGGTATCACTTTCGTTTATGACCCGGCCCTGAAGACGTTCGCGCCTTCAACCGATGAGAGTCTCGGCCCAATCGTGGGCAATCGCGCGACCACGATCGGAAGGCGCAAGCTATTCCTGGGCTTCAGCTACCAATACTTTAATTTCGGCTCGATTGACGGACAAAACTTGAACAACATTCCGACCGTCCTCCAGCATCAACCGTTTCCTGTACCTAATCCGCAGAACATCCCGTCGTGCGATAACCAATCGGCGCTAACAACCGCGAATGGTTATGCAGGGGACCCGTGCTTCGTGCGCGACTTTATACAAACGTCGAACAACATTGACCTCACGATTCATCAATACACGATCTATGCGACCTACGGGATCACAAACCGTCTCGATTTTTCGGTCGCGATCCCGATTTTGAATGTTCAGATGGCCGTCACTTCCGAAGCTACGATTGTTCCGAATTCTGTTGCGCCTGCAGCGGTCGGCGCCCCCGGCAATGTATGGCATTCCTTTAATCCCACTAATCCGGTGCTCACTTCTCAGTGCGCCTCGCAGGTGCCATGCCTCAACGCCAAGTTTTCTGATTCGGGCAGCGCAACCGGAATCGGCGACGTAGTTCTCCGCGGAAAATACGCCGTATACAACGGAGAGCGGTTCGCCGTGGCAGCCGGCGTGGATGTGCGTCTACCCAGTGGAGATGCACTGAATTTTCTGGGTTCTGGCGCCACGGGCGTGAAGCCCTTCGGAGTCGTCTCGTACAAGGCCCGCATCTCTCCGCACGCGGAGGTCGGTTATGAATGGAACGGCGATTCCACACTCGCCGGAACCAACATAGTGCCCGGGGCTACTGGCGTAACGCCGACAAACACGGGCAAGCTTCCCAACCGGTTCGTTTACATTGTGGGCGCCGACATTCGCGTCGTGAAACGACTGACGGCCGCGTTTGATATTTACGGTCAGCGCTTGTTCAACAGCCCCGAGCTCGTCTCTCAACCCTACATGGGTCTTGGGAGCTGCTCCGGCCCCACAGATCCGACCGGCGCTACCTGCGGGACATATACGCCTGGGACGGCACATCCGGACATCGCGCAGCGAACGACGGACGTTAACATCACCGAGGGTTCGCTTGGTCTGAAGTACCGTCTGGTTGGCCGGCTGGTGATTACTGGCAACGTGCTTCTTAAATTGGATGAAGGCGGACTTCGAAGTAACGTGGTACCTCTCGTAGGTATTTCTTATAATTTCTAGCACTTGATCGCCTGCCGGCGCGCACAATAGTTGAGGGTGACAATGGCTATCCGTATCGCCGAGCGGCACTACTTACCCCAGATACGTCCACGGTACGAACAGCTGTAAGCTCAGGCCAGGATAGGCCATCTGACTCTGCTCGCTTGAGATCTGCAGGATTCGGCCACCGCCCTGCCTGCGCATGTGAGGAATAACGGCTTTCGCGAATACGATGCTTCCCAAGAGATTCGTATGAAGCAGCCGCTCAATCCTGTGCACCTGGCGGAAGCGTCTGAATTCTCGATTGGGGTTCCCGGCCTCAACTCCATATCTAGCCAGGTTCTTTATTCACCGAGAAATGTCAGCATCTCTCCGTTCGAGTAAGCCGCATTTCGCAAGGTCCCTGCTGATCGCTCCTGGCACGACGACCCTCGCGAGTTTGCTATCCTCGTTTCATGTCCGCGAGTCTCGAAACCGTCCTGGTATCCGTCTGGCAACAGGCCCTAATCGATAAGAAGAAAATCGTCGATCTTGATGGCGAGACCTATCCCATCCGCCAAACTTCTAAGAGCAAGCTTAAACAGATCGATTTCCGGTTCGAAGACCGCGAGTTGCGCGGGTTGGAACAGAATCCGAATACAAAATCACGGTGGGCAAAACTAGCGCGGGAAGGAAAGCAGGTAATGCAATTCTTGGAACAAGGGAAATACGTTGCGGTCGTTGTCGAGGAAAAAGTTCACATCTATAAGCAGTAGCCTCAGGTATTTACTTGATGCCCAAGCGGCATCAGCCTTGTATTTTCTACCAGGCTGTCTCTGTTTGAGACCCGCGACACATGAGAACGCCAGAAATCTAAAGGATTTACACTTTTCGTCAGTTTGGAAAACAGCGTGCCCTAATATTCGTTGGGCCTCGTTAGAACTCTTATGCTCAAGCTCGTGATGGAAGGATTATGAATCGCAAGTACGATGCTTTCGAAGTCTTGCCGGACGGCACGCTAATCTGGAAAGCCGCTATTGTAGGTCACGAAAATGCGATCAACAAATTACAGGAAGTCGCGAAAGGCAATACGAATGAGTTTCGATTGATGCATGTTCCGACCAAGACCGTCATCGCTACAATCAACGCCGGCAAAGCTGATTGATCCAGCATGCGTGTAGAGACGAACTGTCGGCCCTGAAACAATCAATTCCGTTCATACCAGAGTTCATTTTGTTGATAAACGTATTTAGTCTTGCATTCAGGACATTCCATCTCTAGTCCTTCGGTAGAAACCTCAGGTTTCTTAGGAAGGAAGTAGTCCATTAGCGTGCGCCCTATCTCTGTATGCGGGACAACCTTAGAGCAGTTTTTGCATGTGAAAACCCATCTAGCCATTTACTTGGCCCCTCTTGAAACGTGCGCGTCGGCGTTGGGCGGGGCAATACCCTGATTGATGTATGCACTCTGTATTTGGGCAAGCACAAGTATGTTTTCGGTCGACGACAGAACCGCTCCAAGTTCGTCTAGCGCATCCAAGACGCCGCAACTCACGCTATTGCTGGCGGTAAATGAAAGTCGTAAGGAATTCATAAATAATTCGTAAGGAACTCGTGAAGGGACCTTCACTGCGCCAACCGAGAGCGGTAAGGCACTAAGATGGGCGTTACCCCAGGTGGGCCGAAGCTGTGCGTCCTATTCTCTCCTCAAATGGATTAATGCAGGGACGCTCGGCAGACGACCGGCGAACCTCAATGGACGGACAACGCCTTCAACATGCGTGCGGACTAGTGGACGAAGGGAAATACACAGAGGCTCACTATGAATTCATCCAACTTGCAGAAAATACATTCGATTCACTCGAAAGGGCATGCCCGCTGATCTCCCAATTTGCGTCAACCAAGACCCAAAGGAACCGGACTTAAATTACGCACAAAAAGATATCCGGTTGATTCAATTAGTTTTCCTCCACCAGGAAATGTTCGTGACGTACAAGGACTTGCTGGGGAAAAATGTCATTGCGAAAGGCACACTTTTCGCTGGGATTTCAGCACATCACCACACGCCTGTTTTGCTGACTGTCAGTACGTTAAGAATTGCGGGCTGACAGAGCGCGCCGAGAGTAACGGCCTAAACACAGACATGGCATCGGGTCGCCGCTATATTTTCCGCGTCGTCGGTTCAAGAACTCCAGATATGCGAACCCCGGGGATGCCGTCACGAGTCCGCTGAACACAGTTATATCAGCGATTGGCATTCACGTAGATCAGGCACGGCAAATCGGATTTGCCGTGCCCGGTGGAGGTCGCGAAACTACAAGGTCTCAACTACAACGAATTAAGGAACGTCAAGATCTGCTGCTTCTCGCCGGCCGATAGGCGGTCGAAGTGCCTCTCCACGTCTTCGGCCTCGCCACGGTGACGCTCGATGGCCTCTCCTAGCGTCAGGGATCGGAGGTCATGCATGAAGCGCGGCCTTTCGCGGAGGCCCCAAAGCGGCGCGGTGCGCATTTTATTTGCGGTTTCCTGGGGAGGATTTTGTACGATGCCATCGCCGGTCCCAATGTCATGGAGCAAATAGTCGCCATAGGGATGGATGATCTTGTTTCCGAGAGCGGCCGGCACGCTGAAGGCTCCGCCGTTGATAACCGTTCCAGCGGGAGCTGTAACGATGGACGAAACGTGGCACGTTGCGCAACCAATCTTTTCGAATAGGGCCGCTCCCGCGACGGCGTCGGGGGTGGCCGCCAGCGTAGTGTCGCGCGGTGGCACCTTGGTGCCGCGGACGAATTGCGCAAAATGGTCGATGTCGGCGAGGCCCAGATTGTCGGGGGTGTCTTCGGGGTCCGGGGTAATCTTGCCGATGGTGGTGGTATCGTGCGGACGCAAGCGATTGGTGACGCCCATTTCGTTCAGATAGGCGTCGCCCACAAAGGACAGCAAGCTGCTGTGCTGGTCCTTCCATCCGAAGCGCCCGATGCGGTTTTGCCCGGGGGCTTCCAGCACGGGAACCTCATTGGCCAGGCCATGAATCCTGCCGTCACTTAGGCCCGGTTGCTGCTGAGCGATCGCCAGCAGCGTGCTGTCATCAATGGCCTCGACGAAGCCATCGCCTAAAGTATTGAGCGCTGCGCGCAACGCGCGGATGTTCTCGGTAACGGGTATATGTTCTTGGGCCGCGGGCAGTACGGCACGATCATTGATGATGGAGCGCCCCGTAATGCTGCTCAAGCCGTCGTCGATCGGCACCGTGGGGTTCACGAAATTACCGTTGGCATCGTTGTGACCGACGCGCAACTCGGTAAATTGGCTAGCGCCGCCGCTAACGGGGTTTTGATGGCACTCCGCGCACGATCGGCCGTTATACAGCGGACCTAATCCGGTGGTCACATCCTCGATCTCCTCGTAAGTCTTTTGGTCGTGAACGTACGTGTCGCCGGGTGGCTCGGCGATGCCATTGCTCGAACTCTGTGACCCTGGATTGGTGACCAGCGTCGGGGTATCAAAGCCGGCGGGTGCCTCGGTTGGGGCGTCTTGTGCAACGCCCACGAACGCCACGGCCATCGCAGCTAAGGACAATATAAGGAGAAAAGCGGATCTGCGGATCATCGTATCGGCCTCCTGAAAAATCGATTCGTTGAAAAACGCACGGAGTGGGCAAAAAATGAATTTGCCCCCTCCCGGCAAATGATCTAACCGGGCCTGCTCGCGTCGTATTCCCGTTTTGTTTGTTAAATCTTCGTAACTGTGATCCGAGAGGTGGAAACCGAAGTCTTTTGGATCGCCTAGGATGGCGCAGAAGTAAATTGATGGCGTGATACAGTGATTAGAAGGAGGGTGGCGGCGGTCGCTTGCTTTCGGTTGGTTCCCGTGAAACGAAATAGCTTTGAGTTTTTCGCCGTCTTTATGGTGATTCGGAAGCTCGGTCTTCCACCGCCAGGTGGGTCGCACCTACAACGGTGACTAAAATGTAGGCAGCGGCACAAAGTAGATAGGTTCAGAGACCAGACCTGCAGCTTGGTTTCAGTCACCCTGCCTTATTCGCCCAACCTCCAGACAAAGAATGATCCCGCGCCTTCCTGTTGGGCCAGGAAAGCCGGGACCATTCTCGAAGGAATCGAAGCTTCAGTTAATTAGAACTCGCGTTTGGCCGCGTCCGCCTCTTCCGCCAGTTGGTTCACTACTTTAAAGAACTCCTTTGACTGCCCAACAAATAGCCCATCGGCTGTGAACGACGCAATAGTCGCCACTGCGCCGCCGAATTTGTCATCGAGCGGTCGAATCACCGAGACGTGCGGCAAATCCGCGTTAATGAATTCGCACGGGACTGGAAAGATCAGGCTGGGCTGAATCGCCACATTGTTGGGGTTGCTGGCGCTGGGTGGTTGGTTGGGGTTGATGGGCAGAAAGAAATTGGGAAAGGTAAAACCGGTTGCGGGGTCTGTCACCGGTGCGACAGGCTGTTGAACGGCATTGCCGGCAAAATCGACCCACTCGAGGAAGTGCGCGATCTCGTCTCCGCCAATGCCCTGAGTGATTTTCAACACTTCCAGGCTGCTGGCTTTGCGACCGAGCGCCGGATAGAGGCTGGAGCCTCCTTGTTCGATGTATCCGAAGTGGAAGGCCGCGATGTTGGCAATCACTTGAATGTGATTGGGGTCGTTGAAGTCCGCATTGGTGATAGGGATGGCGGTATGGTTGGTGATGGTCAGGGCTTGCGGAAAAGTCGCGCCAAAGTCCGGGTTCTTCGAGCTGCGATAGCGGGTGAACCAGCTGGTGTCGACGTTAAGGTGCATGAGGTTGGTGAGACGGCCGATGCCCGTGGATCCGGTCGCGGTGCTGCCTTGCAGTGTGCGGAAGGCATCGAAGTCAACGGTCTCCGCGCCCTTTGATAGCAAGTAGGCATTCAAGAAGGCCGCGTGGCTGACTTCATCCAGGGTGTTGCTGGTGATGTATTGCGGCCCATCGCCGTCGAGTTGCAGGAAAGCATTTTGATAGCTGTTCGACGGCGGGGTCGGAAGTGTTTCCAGCGGCAGGTCGCCAGGGGTGAAACCGCCCAGCTCCGCATACTGAATCCACAGGTCCGCTTCGATCAGCTCGGCTGCGAGCGCAAACCTGAGAATGGCGGCGTCGCCTGGCGTGAGCCGGTCGTCACCGTCGTGGTCGTGGTCAAATGCGCGTGCGTCGCTGCTCATTAATCCAGTGCCGATCGCAACTGCCCCTCCTGCCAAGGCGCCCTTTTTCAAGAATGAGCGTCGATTGCTCTGAATCTCAGCATCGAATTGCTTCATTTGTGTCTCCTTTTTGGGACATGCAGCCTGCGCGGCGCGACCTGCGCACCGGGACCAGGCGCCCAAGGCTGAACGGATCCGATCGTGCGGTCTCTTGGCATTGGTTGTTATGTCCGCGAAACCAAGACCGCGCCCCGTTTCGTTTTATTCCAAAATTTCCAATTGGAACTCCACCAAGCGAACTTTTGGGCGTCATCGTCATCTGTGACTATGCGGGTTGGGCGGAGCACAAACGCAGTCGCGCCCTCCGCAGGAAGATCCTGGCTCAGGGAGATCGGGCTTCCAAGGTTGCTGCCAACTACTATTTTTGGGATGGCGAATCAAAGCTGGAAACGATTATCGGGAGTTGGAGAAAACGATTAAACAGGTTGTTTGAACCCGCGGAGGTCACTAGCGGCCACCCACACCGCCTCCGCGATACTTTTGCCGTAGAACTTCTTCTGGCAGGCGTCCCAATTGTGCGGGTTTCCATCCTGCTTGGACATGAAAGCGTGCGGACCACAGAGAGAAACTACGCGCCCTGGGTACGATCGCGGCAGGAACAACTCGAAGCGGACCTCACCCGTGCGTGGGGCCTCGATCCTCTTATAGCTGCGCAAACTCCCCAAGCACGGGGTACACGGCGGGTACACGAGAAAAAGCAGCGTTCTACCTCACACATTCTACGGTTGAAAATTGGAGGCGCGGGTGGGATTCGAACCCACGAATGGAGGTTTTGCAGACCTCTCCCTTGGGCCACTTGGGTACCGCGCCAAACTGCTAAGTATAGCAAAATTTTTGGCGGTGCCCGGAAACTGGCGGCACGCCGCGCGAGTACTCCACGCTATTTTTTCGCTGGCGCCAGCGGCGAGGCTATTTTGGCTTCACGCAGGAAGCGAGCGGATTCTTCCGGCGGGGTCGGATTGATATAGAAGCCCGTGCCCCACTCAAATCCCGCGACTTTGGTCAGCTTGGGGATGATCTCGATGTGCCAGTGGTAATGGTCGTTGATCTCTTCGCCGATGGGCGAGGTGTGAATCATGAAGTTGTAAGCCGGGCGGTCCAAAACAGCATCGAGGCGCATCAACGTATCTTTCAACATTCGCGCCAGGCTTGCGTACATGGTGCTTTGGTTATTTTCATACGAGGAGCCGTGCACCTTGGGGAGCAGCCACATCTCGAAGGGAAAGCGCGGGGCATACGGAGAGAGCGTGATGAAGTGGTCGTTTTCGCCGATCACCCGCTCGCCGGTATCCCGCTCCTGGCGAATGATGTCGCAAAAGATGCAGCGTTCTTTTTCGTCGTAGTAGTGCCAGCAACTGTCCACCTCTTCCCGCACGCGCCGCGGCACAATGGGCAGCGCAATCAATTGCGAATGAGTATGGTCCACGGAAGCTCCGGCGGCTTCGCCATGATTTTTGAAGATCAGAACGTAGCGGAACCTTTTGTCGTTTTTCAGATCGAGCATACGGTCGCGGTAAGCCCAGAGGACGTCTTCGACGGCCCGCTCCGGCAGAGAGGCTAGAGTCGCCACGTGGTCGGGCGTCTCCACAATGACCTCATGCGCGCCAACGCCGTTCATCTTGTCAAAGAGGCCTTCGCCTTCGCGATCGAGATCTCCTTCAATGCCAAGTGCCGGAAATTTGTTGGGCACGACCCGGACCGTCCAGCCTGGAGTGTTCGCGCCGCCATTGCTTCGGCCGTAGACGAGAATCTCTGGCGGCGTCTTGGCTTCGTTGCCGGGGCAGAACGGGCAATTCTTCGCGTTTGGCGGCGAAGGAACGGTCTCGCGCAGAAAATCGTTTGGACGCTTTCCTCGTTCGGTGGAAATAATAACCCAGCGGCCAGTGATCGGGTCTTTTCGCAACTCCGGCAAAGCAGCCCTCCTCGAAAGGGGTAATAGATTCAAGCGCGGAGAGAGCGCGCCTGCGCTCCGATTGTACCGCGTCTAGCGGTGTTGAAAAGGCGTCCGCAGGATTTTCCTGTGGAATTTTACATTTGGGGGCTGAATGCGTCTTTATGCAAACGCAGCACTGGCGGTCTGCCGCGGGAATTGTCGATGGCGACCACGTCGAACCGGAACGGGTATTCGGAGCCGCGGCGTTCCACCAGGAAAACTAAGGATGCAAAATTGGCCGAGCAGGGGCGCAGCATGATGCGCCCCTGCAACTGACCTCAATGATGTGTGCTATTAGTCGTAAATTGACGTTAGATTTTTGTTTCCGCTTCGCGGATGCACTCTTCGAGAGTGCGAACAGCGAAGTCCGCCTGTTCCTCGTCAATAAGAAGCGGCGGCGACAACCGAACGACATTCTCGCCTGCGCCCAAAATGCATAGCCCCTTGTGAAAGGCGAGTTCGACGATAACATTGCGCAAGTCAGCGGCTTTTTCCTTGGTTCGCTTATCGCGAACAATCTCAACCCCTATCATCAAGCCGCGTCCGCGAACGTCACCGACGATTTTGAACTTTTTCGGCCAATCGGCGAGACGATTGAAAAGATAATCGCCCATGCGACGGGCATTCTCGAGGTATTGGCTTTCGATGAGCTCCGCCGTGGCCAAAGCCGCCGCGATGCAAACTGGATTTCCGCCGAAAGTCGTTCCGTGCGATCCGGGCTTCCAGTTCATGATGCTGGCCGGCGCGAAGATAGCACCGAGCGGCATGCCGCTGGCGATGCCTTTCGCACTGCAAATGATGTCGGGCTCGATCCCTGCGAATTGATGCGCCCACCATTTTCCCGTACGGCCCATACCGGACTGCACTTCGTCAACAATGAGCATGATGCCGTGCTTGCGGCAAATGCGCTGCAACTCTTGCAGAAAGAAGCTCGGCGCGACGACGTAACCGCCTTCGCCTTGAATCGGTTCGATGATGATTCCCGCGACTTCCTCCGGATCAAAGAGGCGCTTGAAGATTTGCTGCTCGAGCAACTCGAGAATCTCCGGGCCGCAAGTTTCCGCGGTGTGGCCGTGCACGCAGCGGTACGCATACGGAAAAGGAATGTGCTCGACGCCTGAAAGTAAAGCGCCGAAACCTTTGCGCTGCGTGGATTTCGAGGCGGTCAGCGAGAGAGCGCCCATGGTGCGTCCGTGAAAGCATCCATAAAACGCGATCATTTTGTCGCGTTTCGTGGCATAACGCGCGAGCTTGATCGCGCCTTCGACGGCTTCCGCGCCGGAATTGGTAAAGAAGGCCTTTTTCGGCGCGTCACCAGACAAAGTGTTCACCAAGCGCTCGGCGAGACGCGGCATGCTTTCGTAGTAAAAATCCGTTCCGGACATGTGGATCAACTCGGCAGCCTGTTGCTGAATAGCCGCTACGACTTTTGGATGGCAGTGCCCCGTCGAGCAAACGGCGATGCCCGCGGCAAAATCCAAAAACGCGTTGCCGTCCACGTCCTCGACAATCGCGCCGTGCCCGCGTTTGGCAACCAGCGGATAATCCCGCGTATACGACGGCGACATGAACTTGGTGTCGCTCTCCACAACGCGCTTGGCGTTGGGTCCCGGCAGAGTGGTAATTAGCTTCGGTAGTTTAGTTTCTGTTGTGGCAATCATCTCTTCCTCCTGGGGAAAATGGTCAGCAGTGAATGTGGATGAGCTACCGAAAAACAGGCCGTGTGCGTACACCAATACCCAGTGCACGCCCAGCTAGAAGAGAGGTTTCTTAGTCTACGCCGAAGAGGTTGGGACGCAACTCGGCCGGGGAGAAATTGCCAGGGAACCGATAGAGATTAGAATGCTTCATTTGCGTTTCCAACGTACGCTGCCGTCCTTTGAATCTTCAATAAGTATACCACGATCCGCGAGTTCTTTGCGGATGCGGTCGGAGGCGGCGAAGTCGCGGCGCTGGCGCGCCGCCTGGCGATCGGCGATGAGTTTTTCGATTTCCGCATCGTTCGGGCCGGTGTCGGCCGCGCCAAAACCAAGGGCGCGCAGCTTGCCGGAGTCGTTGTCCTCCATAACAGCGAAGATGCGGTCGAAGTTCGCGAGAAATTCCTGGGCGGCGGCTACATCTCCCTGGCGGAAGTCGCCTTTGTCCATCGCGATATTGGTTTCGCGCAAGAGATCGAATGCAGCGGCCAGCGCTCGCGCCGTGTTCAAATCATCGGACAGGCCGGCGTCGAATTCTTCCGCCGCTTCGGCGATGCGTGCGGCCATGCCCTTTTGCTTTCCCGCCGGAAATTTGCCCTGCGCCAAGCGCGCGGCAAAGTTGCGCAGGCGCTCGACGGAGCTTGCCGCCTGCTGCAATCCGTCAAATGTGAAATTGAGCTGCTTGCGATATGGCACGCTGGCCAGAGCAAAGCGCAGCGCCGAGGGCTTGTATCCCTTTGCGAACAAATCACGCAGCGTAAAAAAATTGCCCAGGGACTTGGACATCTTCTCACCTTCGACAAGCAGATGCTCGGCGTGCATCCAGTAGCGCACAAAGGGCTTCCCTGTCGCCCCTTCGCTCTGTGCTATTTCGTTTTCGTGGTGCGGAAACGCCAGATCAATGCCGCCAGTGTGAATGTCCAGCGTCTCCCCGAGATACTTCATGGCCATCGCAGAACATTCAATGTGCCAACCTGGGCGGCCCTTGCCGATCGGAGTCTCCCAGAAATGCTCGCCAGGCTTTGGCGCTTTCCACAAAGCAAAGTCGCGCGCGCTCTCTTTTTCGTAGCGGTCGACATCGACCCGCGCGCCAGCCTGAATTCCCGCCACGTCAATATTGGAAAGCTGACCGTAGTGCGGAAACTTCGCGATGCGGTAGTAGATGGAACCTTCGCTGGGATAGGTGTAACTCTTTTCCTGAAGCCGTGCGATGAGCTTAACCATATCGTCGATATGATCAGTCGCGCGTATCCAGTGCTCGGGCGCTTCGATGCTGAGCGTCTTGCAATCGTCGAAAAAAGCCTGCGCGTACTTCTCCGTGTAGTCACGAATGCTCACGCCGGCGGCAGCCGAGTTGGCAATGATGCGGTCGTCCACGTCGGTGAGGTTCATGACGTGCTTCATCTTGAAACCGCGCAGTTTTAGGAATCGTCGAAGAATGTCCTGAAACACGAAGGTGCGATAGTTGCCGATATGCGCGTAGTCATAGACCGTCGGCCCGCAGGTATACATGCGGACTTCGTTGCCGTTTTGCGGAGCGAAAGCTTCAATCTTTCCGCCCAGCGTGTTGTGGAAGCGTATTTCGTGCATCGCGCTCAGACGACGTTTTGCTCCAAGGGATAAACGTCAGATTGTAGCCGAGGCTTCCAGACACCTGCAATGAAGAAGGACTCGCGATGTATAGGAAAGCAAATGTGCGACTGAAAGGGTCCGCATTGAAAGCGGTATCGAGAAGCCACGCGGCGCGTTTCTCCGGATTACGCTCAACAACTTTTTTGTCGTTAGGGGAGGCGAATGCGCATTACGCAAGGAATGCTTGCACACTGGTCACGCAAATCGGACTTCATCCGCTTTTAGGTGGCGCATTATGAGTAGCGATGGTGCTGCAGGGTCAATAATCGAAAAGAACTAGCGGATGACTGCCGACGAAATTGACGGTGGGCTTTCCGATCGTTAGAGTCCTAAGTTCTCACTCGAGAGGTGCATCGATGAACAGCCTCGTGTTGCGTATCGGCTTCCTCGGAGCTTTGGCGCTCTCGGGAGTCGCCGTTGCTCAAGAAAAACCGGCCGCGGATGCGAAAAAGCTGCTCACGCCGGAAGCATCCCTCAACTTGCGGTCGATTTCCGATTTGCAATTCTCGCCCGACGGCGCGCGGGTCGCATTCGTGGTCACGGAACCGCCTAAGGGTGAACGCCGGGCGCGCCATATCTGGCTGTATGAGAAAGCGTCGGGCTCCGTCCGGCAATTCACATATTCAGCGAAGGAAGAATCCTCACCGCGCTGGTCCCCCGACGGAAAGCAGCTCGCGTTTCTTTCGAATCGCGACGAGCAGCAGCAGATTTACGTGATGCGCATCGACGGCGGAGAAGCCGCGGCTCTGACCAAAGGCAAACGAAGCGTCCGTAATTTCGCCTGGTCTCCCGACGGCAAACAGATCGCGTTTCTAGCGCCGGATGCCAAGACCGATGGAGAGGAAAAGAAGGAAAAGGACAAAGACGACGCACACGTCGTGGATAAAGACGACAAACAGCCGCGGCTGTGGCTGCTCGCATTGGCAACAAGCGAAGCCAAAGCGCTTTCCGAGTCCAAATGGGAAATCAGCGAGCTTGCCTGGCTGCCTGCGGGCGATCGCATTATCGTCAGCGCCACGGATCATCCGGAATCTGACCAGGAGACTCATCGCATCTTTTCAATCTCAGTCTCGGACGGCTCGCGCAAGCTGATTCTAGCGCCGCACGGCCCGTTTGGAGACCTGCGTGTGTCTCCCGATGGGATGACAGTCAGTTACATTGGCTGCCGCGTGGATGGCCCCGCACCGCACGACCTCATGCTCTTGGATATCGGCAAACGGGCCACTCGCAATCTCACCGGCGCAAGCCTCGACCGCGCCATCATGGAACATCGGTGGACGAAAGACGGATCCATGCTCGCCCTCTACGCGGAGGGATTCCGGCACAAGTTTGTCGGCTATTCTCCGGAAGGCATGAGCAAAAACCCGGCTAATCCGCCTTCCGGCAATGTCAACGCCTTTGCCGTCTCCGACTCCGACGACGTTGTTTTCGCCGGCCAGTCCGCGACCACACCTCCCGAGCTCTGGCTGTGGGATCAGAAAAATACGCCGCAACAGATTTCTCACCTCAATGATTCCTGGAAACAGTTCACGCTGAGCACTCCCGAATTTTACAAATATAAATCGTTCGACGGTCTCCAGATTGAAGCGGCTCTCTTGAAACCAGCTGGCGCCGATGCAAAATCCAAGCTGCCGCTCGTCGCGCTAATCCATGGCGGACCCACTGGCAACTGGCAAGACTCGATCGAAGTCTGGGGCCAGCTCCTGGCGGCGCGCGGCTACGCGGTTTTCTATCCCAACATTCGTGGCTCGGTCGGCTACGGCCAAGAATTCATCGAGATGAATCGCGGCGATTGGGGCGGCGCCGACTTCAAGGACGTGATGTGGGGCGTGAAGGATTTGATTGACCGCGGCATCGCCGATCCCGCGAAACTTGGCATTGGTGGATGGTCTTACGGCGGCTATATGGCGGAGTGGGCCATCACGCAGACGAACGATTTCAAAGCCGCCGTATCGGGTGCAGGCCTCTCCAATCTGATTTCAGAATATGGCAGTGAGGAGCATCCTTCCTACGATGAGTGGTTTTACGGCGTGCCCTACGAGTCAGACAGTCTCGTGAAATTCCTCAATAGCTCCCCCTTCACGCAGCTCAAGAATGCGAAGACGCCGACACTCATACTTCAGGGCGAAGCCGACACGACGGATCCGCCCGACCAAAGCCAGGAACTTTATCGCGGGTTAAAGCATTATGGAGTCGAGACGGAACTTGTGAACTATCCAAGAGAGCCGCACGGTTTGCGGGAAGAGAAGCACCTGCTGGACCGTGTGCATCGCATTCTCTCCTGGTATGACGCGCATTTGAAGTAGCCGTGGCCCGAAATTCCAGCCTAGGTGTTTGCGAGGGATTTTTGGTGTTCCCGGCCAGAGGCGTTTACTGCTGGCTTCCAACGGTTTGGAGCTTCGTGAGTTTCGCGAGGGGTGGAAAGGATTCCAGCATGGTCACGGTGCGGTCCGGAACGGTTGCCCCGGTGCGCAGCGCGTTGGCCATTAGTTGTACGGCCTGCCCGGCCATCGGAGGCGTGATCACTGTGGATCTCAGCGAGCCGGCCCGGACCCAGACCTGACCTGTCTTCGGCAAGCCGTCGGCGCCCATAAACGGCAGGCTCAGCCATTTTTCGCGTTCTTGCGGATTGCTGATTTCCTGAAGGGCTTTTCTCGCACCCATTGCCATTGCATCATTTTGCGCGGTGACGGCAACAATGCTCAGCTTGCTTGAACCTCCCAATTTCAGCCAATTCGCCAAACTACGGTAGCCACTCTCTTCTGTCCATTTGCCACGCAGCACTGTGATACGAAGATTTTTCGGGCATACGGCTTCGAACCCCGCTTTGCGGTCCTTCACCGTGGCACTTTCCGTAGGACCAATTATGTACAAAACGCCGCCACCCTCGGGAATTAGCGCAGCTAATTGCCGCGCCTGAATTCTCCCGGTCTCCAGGTGATCGCTGGTCACTATAAAGATCGGAATCTTGGTGCTCCGCCGCAACTCCGAGACATACGCGGCGTCGTGATTGACGAGTCCCCACGCGACCCCCGCCTCAATCGCTGCCTTCGCTACTTGCGGAAGTCCCGTTCCGCCCGCCGGTTCGACGATGATCCCGTCTGGCCGCAATTTAGGATTGGCTTGGATGGACTTGAGGACTTGCGTGCTCTGCGTGATCGTGTCGCCGTCGGCGTACACCACCTCCAGGTCAATTCCCAGCTCTCGCGCGGCCGTCTCTGCAGAAGCCGCCTGCTCAAGTTGATAGTCGTTATTCTGGGTAATCAGTGAAACGAGAAATCGCAGCTTTTTCACGTGGCTGGGCCCCCAAGTTGCGCCTTGCCGTTCTCTTTCTGCTTGTGTGCATCATACGGCGAATTTTCCGGTGGCCACCGAAGAAACGTTGCTTGGGTTACATCTTGGATATCCCCGTACCCGTAAAGTATTCTACCCGCGAGGTACCGCAGTCGAGGCGCCGCCTCACGTGAGGGGCGGATTGTGGTTCCGGCCAATCTAGCACTACCCATTGCGTAGCCCTTTACACTCAGGAATCGTCGTGGTAATCTTTTTTCCCGTACCGCCATCCACGCGCCAGGCGGCTGGGCCTCTGACTGAGAACCTGCCACACGTTTGTCTAAGCGACCGCAAACCGGTCGACTTGTCGCTCGAAAGACCCTCCCCTCGAGGAACAAAGCGTCGTCTCTCTACGCGCGTTTTGCCCACAGCCCTTGCTGTAAAAAAGATGTTTGCGGTCTGGAACGTTGTATTCGAGGATTTAGAAGGGCGAAATTCGTTAGGGGCAAACGCGAAGCGGTCAGCACTGGCTGCGGCCGCGAAACGGTTGACGACAAAAAGGGGACATCTTGCTTAAGCTCCGAAAAGTGGAAATCGTTGGCTTTAAGTCGTTTTCCGACCGAACTGTAGTCACCTTCAGCGGCTCCGGCACGACCTGCATCGTCGGGCCCAACGGTTGTGGCAAATCCAACGTTGTGGACGCCATCTCGTGGGTTCTGGGTGAGCAAAGCCACAAGTCTCTGCGGGCTGGACGCATGGCGGATTGCATCTTCAACGGAACGGTTAAGCGGCCGCCTCTTGGCATGGCGGAAGTGACCATCACCATGGAAGACGCCGAGTTGGCCGAAGCCGCCCGGTTCGTTCTCGAGGGCGCATCCATGGAAGGTATTGCCGACCCCACGGCCACGACCACCACGACGGACAGCGACCTAACTGCAAGTTCTGATCCAAACGTTCAAATTCTCTCGCTTGACCCCGCCGCGGCGCTCGAATCGCAGCAAGAAGGAGCAGAATCGCAAGATTCTGTGTCACAAACGGACCAAGCGTCTGGCGCCGTTCCTGAATTTCTGAAGGGCAAGCGCCGCAAAAAGGGCGGTGACAAGCCCGTCCTAGCCACTAAGCCAGGCGAAGTAGTCGTCACGCGCCGGCTGTACCGCTCCGGCCAGAGCGAATACCTGATCAATGGCCGCATGGCGCGCCTCCGCGACATTCAAGAAATGTTCATGGGAGTGGGTCTCGGCCCCGATTCCTACGCCATCATCGAGCAGGGTCGCATCGGCCTGATCCTTTCTACCAAACCGATGGAGCGCCGCGCCATTATCGAAGAAGCTGCGGGCGTCACGAAGTTCAAAACCAAGAAACGCCTCGCGGAAGCCAAACTGGAATCTTCCAAGCTTAATCTCGCGCGCGTGAACGATATTGTCGTCGAAGTGGAAAAGCAGCTCGGCTCGCTGAAGCGGCAAGCATCCAAAGCCCGGCGTTACTCTGAGATTCGCGACCAGATGCGCGGCATTGTTCGTCAGATGCTCGCCGGAAAAGCGCGAGAGTTGGACGCCGAAGCGGAGCGCATCGCCAAACAACTCGCCGAATTCACCGCGGCGGAAACGCAGCACGCCCAGACCATCCAGCAGCAGGAACGTGAACATGACCTCCTCAACCAGCGCATTTACGAACTCGACGCCGAGATTCGCCAGAATCAGAATGTGCTGAACGCCACGGCCCTGGAAGTCGATCGCACCGAGAACCGCATCAGTTTCAACCAGCAACGCGCCACGGAACTCAGCTCGCGGCGTACGCAAATCTCTTCCGAAATGGCGGAAGCGGCCGCGCAAGCGACCGAGTGGGCAGCTCGCAGTACCACACAACAGCTGGCAGTAACCTCGCTACGCGAAGAGTCCGGCGTACTCTCTGGGCGCTTGGAAGAGCTTGCCACCCGGGCAGAATCCCGAGCCACACAGATTCAGGAATCCGAAGCAAGAATTGAAGCGCTGCGCCGCTCCGCATCGGAAGCTGGCGAAAGCCTGCTTCGTCTGCATGGCGAGCAAAAGCAAGCAGAAGAAGCCCTCGTCCATCATCTCGATGCGCTCCACAAACGCGAAGCCAGCGAACACGATCTCCTCGAATCTTCTATTCGCATCCGCGACGAAGCCGATCAGGCGGCTTACGACTGGGAAGCCGCCAGCGGCCAGCTCAATGCGCTCACTCAAAATGCGGTCGCTCTTCAAGCGCGCATCGCGGAACTGCGCCAACAACGCGAAGCAACCTCACAGAAGGCCGATGTACTGCGCGATTCGCTCTCCGGCGTTCGCGCGCGCCATGAAACGCTCACACAAATTCTCAACGATCGCTCGTATACCGCCGAAACCGTGCAAAAGCTCTTCGCGGCCAACGAACGCGGCAGCGGCCAGAACTTTCACGCTGTGGGAGTGCTCGCGGATTACGCCGAAGTCGAAGAACAGCACGAAGTCGCCATCGAGCAATATCTCCGCGACGAGCTCGAATACGTCGTTGTCGAAACGTACGATCACGCTCGCGCCGGCGTTTCCCTCCTCCGCGAAGAAGTCGGCGGCCGCGCCACCTTCTTCGTCGATTCGCTGCGCAATTTGCGCCTGGCGGAGTACGAGCCAATCATTAATTTTCGGATCGAAGACGGCGTCATCTCCCGCCTGGACAAACTAGTTGGCTTCCGTGATCCGCTCGGCGCCGCCGCAAAACAGTTCCTTCCGCGGCTCCGGTCGGCTTATCTCACCGACAGCGCCGCGTCAGCCGAAACTCTGGCTCGCGATAATCCTCAATTCGCTTTCGTCGCACCGGACGGTACTTGCTACCAAGGCCGCATGGTCACCGGCGGCCGCGCCGATGAAGCCGGCCCTCTCGGCATGAAGCGCGAACTCCGCACGCTTGACACCGAAGTCTTGCGGCTTGAACACGAGATGAGCGATGCCCAGGCCGCGCTTGCGCAAGTGAACGCGGAGCTTCGCGAAACGGAGCAGTCGCTCGAGCAGATCACGGCGCAGCAGCGGGACGCTGAACGCAGTGTCTTCTCGGCAACGCACCGCCACGAGCACATGCAAAGCGAACTGGCACGGCTCGGCCTCGAGCTCACCGTTTGCCAGAACGAGCTTTTGCGCTTCAAGAGGGACTCCGAAGAAGCAAGAGTGCGGTCCGAACGTGCGAAGAATCAGCACGCTGCCGCAGCCATCAGCCGGGCCGAAGCAGAAGCCGAGAGCACTCGGCTCGCCGTACAACTCGCGCAGCTTCGTGGGTCTGTGCACACCGAACAGAACGAGCTCGCTACCGCCCGCGCCGAACTCGCCGCCATCAACGAACGGCTTTCCGCTGCCGAGTCTCTTGCCGAGCGCTTGCGAGAAGAGCGCGCGGAACTCGATCGCCGCGAAACCCTGCTCCTGCAACAAGAATCCTCGATTTGGGATGAGACAGCTGCTCTAACCAAGCAGAGTGAAGAGCTCGCGCAACAACTCGAAGGCCTCCGCGGCGAAAAACTCCGCATCGAAGTCCGTCAGCGCCAGCTTGAGCAGGAATGGGACTCCGGCCGCACCCGCGTCACGCAAATGGAAGATCATCTGCGCATGGGCCGGCAATCGCTTCAGGAGCTTCGCGAAAAACGCAGCCACGCCGAAGTGGATCACGCACGCAACGATTCCGATCGTCAGCATCTGCGCGAAACCTGCCTAACGGAAGTCAGCGCACAGCCCGAGGACCTAATCGCCACGGAAGCCGCTTTCATGACCGGCGAAGAACTCATCACCGCGGAAACCAACTACCGCGAGATGAAGCAGCGCATCGAAGCCATGGGACCCGTTAACATGATGGCGCTCGAAGAGTTCAACGAGTGCGACCAGCGCTTCACGTTCCTGACGCGCGAGCGCGACGACCTCCTCAAATCCATCGCCGACACCCAGCAAGCCATCGCCGAGCTCGACCTCGTCTCTCGCGAAAAATTCGAGCAAGCGTTCAACGCCATCAACGCCAATTTCTCCGAAGCCTTCCACACCATCTTCGGCGGCGGCATGGCGGAAATGCGCCTGACCGAACCAGACAGCTCCGGCGACGCGGGCATCGACGTAGTCGCTTCGCCCCCCGGCAAGCGCATGCAAAACGTTCTCCTGCTCTCCGGCGGAGAAAAAGCCATGACTGCGCTCGCGTTGCTCATCGCCATCTTCCGCTACCAGCCAAGCCCTTTCTGCATTCTCGACGAAGTGGACGCTCCGCTCGACGAAGCCAACGTCGGCCGCTTTACCCGGCTCGTCGGCGACATGAGCGGCCAAACCCAGTTCATCATCGTCACTCACAACCGCAAGACCATGGAGACCGGCTCCGTTCTCTACGGCGTCACCATGCAAGAACCCGGCGTCTCCAAGCTCGTCAGCGTTCGATGGGAAGGCGACGAAGCTCCCGCGCCCAAACAGAAAGCAGCCTCGGCCGCCTAAGCACCAAGCAGCGCGCCGTCAGCGCGTCACATGCGGCGCGCCGCTTTTTGCTATAGAATTCCACCCCGCGGCGGAGAAATCGAGACTAGTCCATGCACCCTGCAGTTCTGCGGACCCACGCCGCGTTTGTAATTTTATTTTTCGCCAGCATTTTTTATCCGTCACAAAACGCAGACTCCGCCAATGAGCGCGTCTGGCTCGCCGTCGAGGAACAACCTCGAGGCCTGTTGCGCATCGAACCGATCGCAACAGTAGACGGATCCGATTTGACGCCCGTGCAGACCAGCTGCCTCTCCGATGCGCTGACTTCCGAAGACTTCTCGGCAAAGTACCTACAGCTAGGTAGAAAGTATTTCCTGCTATTCGGCGGAGCTTCCATCGGAGAGGGTCAGGTGGCAGAGCAGAATCGAAGCGGGGCCACAGCTAGCCTGACTTACTCCGGCACAATGAAAATTCGCGGCCAAGTTCGTGCGCTCGCCACCAATGTGGAACAGAGAGACTTCCGAGTAGCATCGCGTGAAGCAGCAACCGCCGAGCAGCGCGCCACTGCCCTTGCCCTGGCCCGTGAGATTTTCACCGAACACGGAATCCCCGAAGCTTTTCTGCCCAACGTCCGCGTCGAATACATCACTCGCGCCTACCTCGCACCTTCCCCGCAGCCCAGCCTGATCGGGTCTTTTACCCTCGACACAGGCGGCAACGAAGGCCCCGTCCATACTATGTTTTTTGTTGCCGGCCAACCTGGCGAGAAACTCATTCCCGAACTTCTTTGGATTCACGTTTCCGAGACTGAAACTGACGAGGAGCATCTTCGCTTCGTGGACCACGCCGACCTGTTCGGAAACGGCAAGGATGAACTCGTCGCCAAGCTCGTCTCTCTCCAAACAGAGACTCATCGCTACGTCATTTTTCGCAGAACGAAAGGCGGCGCCCATTGGGAGCAAATCTTCAAAACGGAGCCTCTCGGCTGTTCGTCATGAGGCCATAAGAAAAATAAATCTTTCGCCGCACGATTTTTTCCACAAATTCCCTTTACCTGCTGCTTTCCCTCAACGAAGCGCTGCGCTAGAATGCTCCCCACCTTTGGGGAGAAACTTTTCTGTGGCTGCAAGTCCTGTGAGTCGCATCATTCAAGAAACGCATTTCGCCGGTCTCACTCCCGCAGCGCGCGGGAAAGTCCGCGATATCTACGACCTCGGCGACAAGCTCCTGATCATCGCCACGGACCGGCTCTCGGCGTTCGACGTGATTCTTCCCACGCCCATTCCCGACAAAGGCCGCGTCCTCACGCAACTTTCCCTCTTCTGGTTCGATCTCCTCAAAGAGGTCATCCCCAATCACGTCCTAAGCTCCACGGACTTTCCAGCCGCATTTAACGCCTTCCGCGAGGAGCTCGCCGGCCGCTCCATGGTCGTCCGCAAAACGCAGCCTCTTCCGATCGAATGCGTCGTGCGTGGCTACGTTTCCGGCTCCGGGTGGAAAGACTACAAAGCTACTGGAAAAATCTGCGGTATCGCGCTTCCCACTGGCTTGCGCGAATCCGATCGCCTCCCCGAACCCATTTTCACTCCAGCCACGAAAGCCGCCACCGGCCACGACGAAAACATCTCTTTCGACCAAGCTGCATCCCTCATCGGCACAGATCTCGCCGAGCACGTCCGCGCCGTCAGCATCGATATTTACCGCCGCGCAGCCGCCTATGCCGAACCTCGCGGCGTAATCCTCGCCGACACCAAATTCGAGTTCGGCCTCCTCGACAGCACCCTCGGCTCCCCCAACGCAGTCAACTCCTTAATGTGGATCGACGAAGCCCTCACTCCAGACTCTTCCCGCTTCTGGCCCGCCGCTCAGTACAGTCCCGGCGGCCCGCAACCCTCTTTCGACAAACAATTTGTCCGCGACTATCTCGAGCGAATCCGCTGGCCCAAAACCCCGCCTGGCCCGGAGCTTCCGCTCGACGTGGTTGCCGCTACGCGTGCCAAATACCGGGAGGCTTATCGCATCCTGGCTGGGCACGAGCTCGACCAATAGCTGCAAACCGGCCCAGAACAAACGGAAAGTAAATTCCGCGGAGCGTGCGATCGTGAAAGATCAACTCGAGGGGCTTGTCATTCAAATGGTAGACCGGGGCATCTTGTTCGATGAAGCCGTTGGCGAATTCGAGAAGCGTTTCATCAAGCGCGTCCTGGACCGCGCCAACGGCAACCAATCCCGCGCCGCACAAGTCCTCGGCATTCACCGCAACACGCTCAGCCGCAAAATCGACGAATACAAGCTCGCTTCAAAAAACCATCATTCTCGCTAAAGGAATTTTCTGCATATCCCTTGTGGATGCGCAGCATGCTGCGCATCCACTGCTCGCTAGTGGGACTTCCTGCTTTGCGCTTCGCCTTCTGCTGACTCCTGCCACCTGATCAAGAGCGATTTCTCGCCCCGCATTCTTGAATCCAAGATCAATGGCAGTTCTCCCGAGGTAAGTTCGACCGCCTTCGACGCACAACCGCTGGACAGTGCCCTTGATGGATTAGGGCTTCTCTGCCATTGGCCAGCTCGCCAGAACACTGCCTGCCTCACATCCAGTTCTTGTTCACCGGCTATCACTTCACCTCCATCTGGTTGTAAAGAGGAGATGCACCTCCCAGCTGTCGATCATGCTCGGCACACCCAAAGAAAACGGCTCCCCGGCCAAGCCGGAGAGCCGTTCGTTACATATCCTCTGCCAAACTTCTCTACTTGCTCGAGGGCTTCTTGTGCACCGTCTTCTTCGGTGCAGCCTTTTCCTTCGGAATGTCCTCTTCGTTCACTTTGCCTTTTTCCCAGTGCAGCATAAACGCTGGGTCCGGATCGTAGGAAACAAGTGTCCCGGTAAAGTGAATCGCACTGTCCTTCTCTACCCGAGCCACATCCGGCTGCCCAGCTACTTTCACATCCATATCCGGTGTCGTCTTGGCATCAAATTCTGCGTCGCTCGTGACGAAAGCCACCTTGAGCTCGATGACGTCCCCGGGAATGTTTTCAATCACTTTGCCAGGCACACCGGGAAATTCCAGGCCGCATGATGCCAGCCAAGTCACTTTCGCCTTGTCTCCTCCAGCCTTCAGGTCTGTCATCACGGAAGCGATCGTCATATCCTTCCGCGCCGCGTCCAGGTCCGCGCTGCTTGGCAGGTTATAGCTCGCCGGACGATCCGCCGAGCTGCCTGCCAGTTGCAGCAGCTCAGCCAGCTCTGCGTCGGTCAAGTTATCGCACGCCGCTTGTTGGTAGTTGACGATCAGCTTTCGCAGATAGTCCTTCACTTTTGCAGATTGCGCCTGCGTTGCGCCCTTCGCCGTCACTGCTCGCGCGATCGACCAGAAAGCATCCATATGCTGCGGCGGCGTCAGAGCTTCGTACGCCAGCCCCAACCGGTAACTAGTAATTCCGTCATCTGGATTCAGGGCCTGCACGGCCTTATAGAACGGAATCGCCCCTGCATAATCTTTTACGTTCACAGAAGCCTGCGCGGCGGTACCGTTGAAATAAATCTGAATCTGTTTTTTCTGCGTAGCAAACGCGTCGTCCGTCAAGCTGTCGGGTTTCTTCACTCCGTCCAGCGCCTTTAATCCGGCGACCGCTGCATCTCTCGCCGCTTTCGCGGTTGCAGGATCTGCCTGTTGAGCTGCGGTCAAGGCGTTGTACGCAAAGCAGTGCGCGTACAGCGCTTGATATTGCCCGCCAGCGTCAATCTTGTCTCCCAGCCCGATAACTTTGTCCGAATATTCCATCACTTTCTGATAGTTCTTGAGCTGGCCGTAGGCTTGGACGTAGAGCGGATAAACGTAGATCAGTAGTGCGGAATTAGGATATTTCGAGACAAAATCATCGAGGCACTTCACCTGCGTGGCTGGAACCTTCTCACTCGCGCAAGCCTGATACGAGTTGTACTCCGCCATCGTATACGGCTGCTTCCCCGCCCCGGCGTCCTGCCCTCCCGCCGCCGGAGTTTGCGCCAGCGCGCTCAGCCCGTTCCCAAGAATCAGACAAAGCGCCGCGACCATCGCGAGGCCTGCCACTTTGCGTGTTCCACTCATTCCCACTCTCCTCGCACAAGTATGAAATCTGGATTTTCCGTTGCCGCTCTTGCGTGCACTGCTCATGCCAATGATTGCGTTGATTCCAAAACTTGGGAATTATAGGAAAAGCCCCGGTCTATCCGCAAGCTGTCATCTCAGGAAAATTCAAAAAAGCCTGTGGAAGCATTCCCTTCGCCCACAAGCTTCTTCCCGTCTTCCCGGCGCAGCTTCGAGGATCCCAAGCCCTGCGGGAACTGCCAGACTCCTGAATGCTAAGATGAGTTTCGCACAAAAAAGGTGGCAAGCGAGAGGAAGAATTCAAATGTCTCAAAAAACAACTATAAATTCATCTCCCGGCGAAAGCGCGCCACTTTCCGGGGCTGTCTCGCTGGTCACCGGCGGCAGCCGCGGCATAGGCCGCGCCGTCGCGCTCCGCCTCGCCAAGCTAGGCGCGGCCGTGGCCATCTGCGGCCGCGAGGCGCAGGCGCTTGCCGTGACCGAAGCTGAGCTGAAGAAATCAGGTACGCCTGTCTATTCGCAGATCGCGGACGTGTCTCAATCCGCCGATGTAGCCGTCCTGGTGGACAAAACTCAAGCCGCCCTGGGCTCGATCTCTATCCTGGTCAACAACGCCGGCATCGGCCTCTTCGGCCCAGCCCATGAAAAAACAGAGGCCGATTGGGACCGCGTCCTCAACACCAACCTCAAAAGCGTTTTCCTCGTCTCTCGCGCCGTAGTCCCGGCCATGATCCGGCGCGGCGCCGGCGACATCATCAACATCAGTTCTCTCGCAGGCCGCAACGCCTTCGCTGGTGGAGGCATCTATTGCGCCTCGAAGTGGGGCATCCAGGGCCTTTCCGCCTGCATGGCCGAGGACCTCCGCGAGCACGACATTCGCGTCAGCGTCATCTGCCCCGGAAGCGTGGCAACCGGCTTTTCCACCCGCGACTCGAAAGATCCTTCCAAGGTCCTTTCGCCCGAAGACGTAGCCCACGCCGTCGCGATGATCGTCACCCAAAGCCCCCAAAGTTTCCTAAGCGAAATTCACGTCCGCCCCCTCCGCAAACCCTAGCCCACCGATTCCCTCGTAGGGCATGCCATGCCCGCACACGCCCAAACATACACACGGATGGGCCTTTTCACAGCATGCTTCCCGCACCGTCCGCGCTCCCCCAAGCGCAATTCTTTCCTCTTGACATTAGTCGTCATAACGACTATCTTGGGTTCATGAGTCGACGCGCAGCCCCGCATCCCACCCTCCCGGTCGAGGACCGCCTCTTCATTTCTCTCCAAAAGACCGCCGACTCCCTCGGCCTCGAGGCCGAGCAACTCCTCAAACCTCATGGCCTAACCGGCACGCAGTACAATGTCCTTCGCATTCTCCGTGGTGCCGAGCCCGATGGCCTCGCCTGCAGCAGCATCGGCGAGCGCATGATTTCTCATGACCCGGACATGACCCGTCTCCTCGACCGCATGGAAAAGCGCGGCCTCATCTCCCGCCAGCGCCAGACCGACGACCGTCGCGTCATCAAAACCCGCATCACCCCCGCGGGACTCACTGTTCTAAAAAGTCTCGATCAGCCTGTTCGCGAGCTTCACAAGCGCCAGTTCCACCACCTGCCCGCTGCACGCTTAAAGACTCTCGCCCAGCTGTTGGAGGAAGTCCGCGCTCGCGGACCGGAATAGACGCACGAAATTTCAGTTCTGCACAAACGCGACGATCACTTAAGGAGGCAACACCAATGGGCCAAATTTTCTCTCGGATCGCAGTCACCGCCGGACTGGCAGCCGCTCTATCCCTGCCCGCCCCGGCGGCAACTTCCACCTGGCAAATCGACCCCGCGCATTCGGCGGCGCAGTTTTCCGTCAAGCATCTGGCCATCTCCACCGTTCGCGGTGCATTCACCAGTCTCAAAGGCACCGTCCAGTTCGATGACAAGGACGTCACCAAGTCCTCCGTCGAAGTCACCATTGACGTGAATTCCGTCGACACCCGCCAGCCCGACCGCGACAAGGATCTCCGCAGCGATCATTTCTTCGACGCCGATCACTTCCCCACCATCACTTTCAAATCCAAGCGCGTCGAGCAAGTCGCCCCGGGTAAACTAAGAGTCACCGGCGACCTTACCATTCGCGGCACAACGAAAGAAGCCGTTTTGGACGTGGACGGCCCGACAGCTCCGGTCAAAGATCCCTGGGGCAATCAGCGCATCGGCGTTAACGCAAGTTCCAAAATCACCCGCCAGGACTTTGGCATCACATACGGCCCAGGCATGATCGGCGATGAAATCTCCATCGTCATCGACGCAGAAATGATTCCTGCGAAAAAATAAATCGGGCTCGCCCCGATCCGGGGCGAAGAACAAAAAATACTGCAGCAGCGCTGGCTTCGCCCTCTGAAGACTCCGGGGCCTTCTGGAGCGGAGAAACGAATCTCTTCGCTCCAGCCGGCATCGGCCCGTGAAAATAAATTCTGAATAATGGTCGCAAGCGCGCACCCTCCAAGCGTTCTGTTTCATCCAATGCTCTGAACCTTATCAAAGGACGCTTTCCATGAACAAACCTGCTCCAACCGAATTTCCCGTTCACGATCTCATTCGCGATCGCTGGAGTCCGCGAGCCTTCTCCGACAAACCGGTCGAGCCCGCAATTCTCGCCAGCCTTTTCGAAGCCGCCCGCTGGGCTCCCTCCAGCAACAACGAGCAACCGTGGGCCTATCTCGTCGCCACCAAAGACAATCCCCAAGACTTTGCAAAAATGTTAAGCGTTCTGGTGGACTTCAATGCCGGCTGGGCCAAGAGCGCGCCAGTACTCGTTCTCGCCATGTCGCGGCTCAAGTTCCCCAACGCCAATCCGAATCGCAATGCTTTTTACGACACCGGCGCTGCCACGGCCCTTCTCAGCGTCGAAGCCACAGCCAGAGGTCTCGCCGTCCATCAAATGGCCGGCTTTGATCCCGCTAAGGCCAAACAAGTCTTCCAAATTCCTGAAGATTGCGAGGCCATCGCAGCCATCGCCATCGGCTATCCCGGCGATCCGACCTCGCTCCCTAAACCATTGCACGACCGCGAAGTGGCTCCGCGAACACGCAAGCCTTTATCTGAATTTGTCATGTCGGGCCGCTGGGGGCATACTTCTCCTATCGTCTCTCAGTAAGCGGTTACATCAATTACAGAGGAACAAGCCCCGCCAAATGCACCGCACGATTGAGTTCCTCCTCCATCATGGGTACGTGGTCCTGCTCGCTTGGGTCTTTGCCGAACAGGCTGGAGTGCCTGTGCCTTCGCTTCCACTCCTCCTCGCCGCAGGCGCTCTCGCAGGCTCACATCAACTAAATATCTTTGCTTCGCTTTTCGTGGTCACTTTTGCAGCCGTTTGTGCCGATTCACTCTGGTATCAACTCGGCCTTCGCAAAGGCATCAAAGTCCTTCAGTTCCTCTGCAAAATCTCCATCGAGCCGGACTCCTGCGTCCGCCGCACCGAAGGCGTTTTCTCGAAGCAGGGCGCACGTTCCCTCATCTTCGCCAAGTTCCTTCCCGGCCTCAGCACCGTCGCCCCGCCGCTGGCCGGTGTCTTCCAGATGCGCCTCAGACGCTTTTTGATTTTCGACTGCGCCGGCTCGATGCTCTGGGCTGGCACTTTCCTGGGACTGGGTTATGTTTTCAGCGGCGAGATTGAACGCATCGCTGAGCGCGCTGCTTCTCTGGGAGGCTGGCTCGTCTTGATCCTTCTGGGGGCGCTCGCATCTTATCTCGGTTACAAATTCCTGGCTCGCAAGCGCTTCATGCGTGAACTCCGCATCGCAAGGATTACTGTCGAAGAATTGAAACAAAAGCTTGACGCCGGGGAGGACCTCGTCATCGTCGACCTTCGCCATTCTATGGATTTCGAAGCCGATCCCGAAACCATTCCCGGCGCCTTCCGCATGGACGCCCAGGAGCTCGAGGAGAAAAACGATCTTTTACCACACGATCGTGAAATCATCCTCTATTGCACTTGACCAAACGAAGCCACGAGCGCCCGTGTGGCGCTCCTCCTCAGAAAACAAGGCATCACCCGCATTCGCCCTCTTGAAGGCGGCCTCGAAGCCTGGCGCGAACACAATTATCCCGTCGCCATCATCAAACTGACTCAAATTTCCACTCATATTTAGTTTTATAGCCTTGGCAAGACGATCCCGCTCTGCGCCTGGTACTTCCCTTTCTTGTCCTTGTAGCTCACTTCGCAATCTTCATCCGACTCAAAGAAAAGCACCTGGCACAATCCTTCATTCGCGTAAATCTTCGCCGGCAAAGGCGTAGTGTTGCTGATCTCCAGCGTAACAAACCCCTCCCACTCCGGCTCAAACGGCGTCACGTTTACAATGATCCCGCATCGCGCGTACGTCGACTTCCCCAAACAGATCGTCAGCACATTCCTCGGAATCCGGAAATACTCCACCGACCGCGCCAGCGCAAAAGAATTCGGCGGAATCAGGCACGCCTCGCCCTTGAATGGCACCAGCGACCGCGGATCAAAATGTTTCGGATCTACAATCGTCGAATTCACATTCGTAAAAATCTGAAATTCATCTGCCACCCGGATGTCGTAGCCATACGACGAAACTCCATAGCTGATCACGCCCTCGCGCACCTGCCGGTCGGTGAACGGCTCGATCATTTTGTGTTCCAGCGCCATTTTGCGGATCCAGCGGTCTGGCTTAACGGACATCCATGCCTCCTCAAAAAGAAAATAAATTTTGCAGCGTCAAATGAAAACCATCAAAAGAAAGTACAGCGAGAGGAAACACAGTGTAAATTACCCATCTCGTCTTGACAACCTGAGGCGCACCCTCTAGCATTTGCCTCGGAAGCAGGAGGCGTGTGTGATCAAGCTGGACATCGTGAATGCGGTTGTGGCCAAAACTCTCATCAGCCGCACTAAAGCCGAGCAGGCGGTCGAAACCGTTTTCGAATCCTTGAAACAAGCTCTCGGCCGCGGCCAGCGCATCGAGCTGCGCCGCTTTGGTGTCTTCAGCGTCAAGCCCCGCAAGACCGGCATCGGCCGCAATCCTCGCACCGGCGAAGAAGTCAGCATCCCACCCGGAAAAGCCGTCCGCTTCAAACCCGGCAAAGAACTCCAAGGCATCGAAGCCGTAAAAAAGTCGTAACCCAATACTCCGCGTTTGCGGCTCTCAAGATGCTGCGGACTTGTTCTCAATCCTTATAGGGATCGAATTCGTCCGCGCCGGCCATGGCCACTCCCACTGGCGTGAGTGTATGCAGTATCCGGATACTCTTCCCGTGCTCTGCAAGCACCTCTGGCAATCGTTTGTAGCAATCCGGCGATTCATCCAGTCCCGCGCCTCGCAACTCCACCTTCGCCTTTTGCAGCCAACCGTGCATCATCTCTTTGGTTACTTTTCCCGCTCGCTTCACTTCGCCCGTCTCCTTGTCCACTTTTCCCTTTGCTTCCATCCTCCCCATCACTCGTCCCGCGCCATGAACTGTGCTGTACATCGAATATTTCGCCTCATCACTTTCTGCGCCTTCCAGAATCACTGAAGTTTCACCCATGGTCCCGCCAACAAATCCCTTTTGTCCCGGGAAAGCTGGCGTAGCTCCTTTGCGCACCACCCACAACTCTTCCCCGCCGTGCGTCTCGCGCCAAGCAAAATTGTGATGGTTGTGAACCTCTTCCAAAATGGGCGCTCCAAGCAAAGAGGCAACTTTTTCGCAAACCCAATCCCGCCCGGCATAGGCATATTCCCCGCCGAGTTGCATGCACTCGATATATTGCTCTCCAAGATCTCCAGCAGCAGCAATCACGCAAGGCTCCACGTCCATTCCGTCCGCAGCGCCAGCCTTCTTCAAGAACCAAGTCGCAATCTTGTGCCCGAGTCCGCGCGATCCGAAATGAACTCCAATCCAAACGCGGTCCTGTTCGTCCGTGAACAAATCCACATAGTGATTTCCGGAACCCACCGTCCCTAGCTGTTGCCGTGCCATCTCTTTCAACGGAACCGCCGCCTCGCACTTCCACGCAGCCGAATCAAACAGCGCGTGATCGACGCGTTCCGCATTGCGCCGTCCAACTCCAAAGCTAATTGTTTTCCACAGGTCATCCATGATCTTTCCGATGTTTGCCCGGAGAGACGAGCCCGGCATGTCGAGCAGAACCGCTTTATTGCCGCATGCGATGTCGAAACCCACGCCACTTGGGCTGATCGAGTTTCGATAAGCCACTACGCCGCCAATCGGCACGGCATAGCCTTTGTGATGGTCCGCCATCAGCGCCACTCGATCGGCGCTTTTCGCGCAAGTCTTAATCTGGCTCACCGCCCCCTCATCCGGAGGCCCCCAAATCGGAATATTGTCAAGGATTTGCATGTCGTCCTTAGTTCGCTACCAACTTAAATTCTCGTTGGCATAAGCAGATATTCATAAAATCTATCATCTTGCACCGAAGGCCGCACATCTCCGTCTCCCCACGCTGGCGCAAACTCCTCCAACTATGCTGTACTTGTATTTGCGAATCTCTTCGGGACTCCCGAACTCTTTGTGAGCACACCACCTTCAGACCCCACAATAGACTCACTCCCGCTTCCCGCTGATTGGAGCTCTCTTTCCACTCCAGCACAGTTTTACGTGCCGGTTCTCCGTCGGCCTTCCCTCAAATCCCTCATCCTCGCCGTCGTCCTCTTTCTCCTCACGCTCTGCACCTGCCTGGCTGCGGGCACGCAATTCTCCATCGCCTACGCCAACCATCAAGCCGCCTCCCTCGACGAATTCCTCCGCGCCTTCACTCTCTTCTACAAGGATCCCGCCGCCCTTCTCGCCGGACTTCCCTTCGCCGCCACTCTCCTGACCATTCTCCTCGCCCACGAACTCGGCCATTTCTTCGCCTGCCGCCGGCATCATATTCATTCCACCTACCCGTTTTTCGTTCCCTTCCCCAACCTCATCGGTACCTTCGGCGCGTTCATCCTGATACGTTCTCCGATTCGCACTACCCGCGCCCTGTTTGACGTTGGCGCCTCCGGTCCGTTCGCCGGTCTTGTCTTTGCCGTACCCGCCCTCATCTTCGGCGTACTTCACTCCAGCATCGTCCCCGCGATCGCTCATCCGGATCCCAACCAAAACAGCGTCATCTTCGGCACACCACTTCTCCTCCGTCTTCTCGACGCCCTATTTCACCCCGGCGTCAATCCCCATTTCCTTCTGCTTCCCCCAGCAGGCCGCGCTGCCTGGGTCGGCCTCTTCGTTACCTCGCTAAATCTCCTGCCCGCCGGACAACTCGATGGCGGCCACATCCTCCGCTCCATCAGCCCCCGCCTTCACCGCATTACCAGTATCCTCGTTCCGCTTGCCCTTCTTCCGCTCGGCCGCATCTGGTTCGTTTGGTACGTTTGGGCTGGCCTCCTGTTGGCTCAACGCTTCCTCCGCATCGCCCCCATCTACGACCCTGCTCCCCTGGACCCACCCCGCCGCTTCGCCGCCCTGCTAACCCTGGTCATCTTCATTCTCTGCTTCATGGCCGCCCCCATCTTCGGACTCTAAACTTCCAGATATGTATTGGCAGGCACAAAGGGCATGTTGACGGCCAATGTGCGGTAATTTTCGGCTTGCCGACGATACGTCCCAGAATCATCGATCCGCTGCGCACTGATGAACGGCGAAAGCTGGATTGCTTCACGTAGGATTCAGAACATTTAGCGACACCGACCAAGAAACCAGTTTCTGACCGCGAACGCATTTCTGCCGATAGCGGACTCACCCCTACGGTCCGCGCGCGGCCGCGCGATACCGCTACGTTGCCCATCGCCGTGAAATATTAAATAGATAACAATTGATGAAACTTACCGAAACTCGCCCTTGCTAGTATTCGTCTAACTATCAAAGTGAGTTAACAATAGCTTCGCCGTCGCCGCCTGCTGCCCTGCCGGTTGCGACTATGTGCGTTTGATATCCCAGGAGGGCACATGAAATCTCCCGTCTCGCTCCTTTATCCCAGACCCAATTCCCGTCTTTCCAAGTCCTTGCTAGCCATCGGCGTGACGTTTCTGGCTACGTTCGCAGCAGGTTGTGGCATGAACATGTCTAGCATGCCTCCGACACCTCAAAACACGTCGGTTACGGTCATGGTTTCCAGCACGGCCAATGATCAGCTCTCGCAAATGAATGTCACCTTCAACAACCTCACGTTGACCAGCCAGTCTGGAAAGACCTTCAGTTTGTTCACGACGCCGCAGCAGGCCGAATTCATCCACGTGAACGGTACGGCCGAACCGCTGCTAACGGTGAGCGTCCCGCAGGACACGTACACCGCGGCGTCGGCCATGGTTCTGCCCCCTCAAGTCACATGCATTATGGTGCAACCGAACGCCCAGTTGCTGCTGACGGATGAATTTCAGTCGAATGCAGCGCCAGTTGCAACGTTTTCCTTGCCTGCGCCCATCCGCATCACGGGAACTGCGATGGGGCTGCTCTTGAACCTCCAAGTCTCGCAATCCGTGGTGCCGGCCAATTGTCCTCTCACGGCTGGGAATCCAGCGGTAAGCGCGGCCTTCACCGTTACGCCCGTAACGCTGGCCTCCTCGCCCATAAATGTGCAAAACGGCAAAATGAGCAGTCTAGTCGGTCAGATTTCTGCAGTGAACGCCATGACCAACAGCTTCACCGTTGCAGCTGCCGATGGTCCGACGTGCGCTCTCGTGACCAACTCCAACACTATCTACCAAGGGGTCGCGGCGTTTTCCACGCTCGTTGCCGGTATGCCGATAGACATGGATCTTGCCATTCAACCGAATGGCTTACTACTGGCCACCCGGATCTCCGTGTCGGATGCGAATCCTACGAATTTAACTGACGTGAACGGTCCGGTCACGTTTGTTGCCGCTTCTGTGCCATCCCTGTTTGCCTTCGGCCAGGAAGTGCAAGGTTTTTTGTTTCCCGGGGACCGCATTCTCGGCGCCGTCGCTTTCAGCTTCAATAATAGCGTGGCTCAAATCTCTCCCCGCTTGACCAACCTCCAGAGTCTTCCATTCGCACCTGTTTTCACCACCGCCAACATGATCCCGGGCCAGAATGTTTCCTTTAGTGCTCATGCTCTCACGGAACAAGGTGGTCCTACTTATATTCCAGCCACAACGATCACGCTCATGCCTCAAACGATCAACGGCATCGTCACCTCCACCGGCAGCGAAGGAAGCTTTACGACCTACACGATCTCGCTCGCCCCCTACGACTTGATCCCCAATCTAGCGGTGCAGCCCGGTCAAACCACTCTGCTCACAAACCCCAGCACGGTTATCGTCTATGTGGATTCCAGCACGCAACTGCTCAACACCAAGCAAGTGGGGGTGGGTTCGGTCTTCCGCTTTAGCGGCCTGCTGTTCAACGACAACGGCACACTGCGCATGGATGTTGCCCAGGTCAACGACGGCGTACCCCAATAGGCGGGTGCCGCGCACGTCGGCTTTTACGTGTGGGGCCTTTGACTTTGATTTGTTCGTTCTGTTTTGTTTGCCAATTCCCTAACTCCTTTGGAATCCGGACTTCCACAAACCTGTCAGCTTTTCACAACTGCCGCGATACGACGCTCAAGCGACTGCGGCCATGCCGCGGTCGGACTAAATCGCTCGCAAACTTTCGATTGACCGCTCCCCAACTCCAGCTATGATGCATGCCTTGAACACGCACGCCGAGGTTCGCGCCACCAGCTAATGCCGCCACTCCTTCGCACTCTTCGTCTCCGCGACCTCTTTTTACTCTTCATCGGCTCAGTCATTGGCTCCGGCATTTTCTTAACACCCGGCCTGATCCTTCGCCAGCTAAACGGCTCGGTCGGCTACTCTCTCCTGGTCTGGATAGCCGGCGGTACGCTGTCCCTTCTCGGTGCGCTAACTTACGCCGAGCTAGCCGCGACCAATCCAGAAGCCGGCGGCCTCTACTGTTTCATCCGCGACGGTTTCGGCCGCATCCCCGCCTTCCTCTATGGGTGGTGCCTTTTCCTCGTCATCGCCAGCGGCTCGGTCGCCGCGTTAGCCCGCGCCTTCACCGAGCACCTTGCGGAAATTATCCCGCTCTCTGCTCTTGGAAAAACCCTTCTGTCCGTTGTCATGATCGCCGTCGTCACTGCCGTCAACGTCTGGGGCACGCGCAAGAGTTCCAACCTTCAGAATTGGACCACCCTAATCAAAGTCGCCATCATTGTCATCCTCAGCGCCATCCTCCTCTCGCTCGGCCGCCACTACGGAGATATACCATCCGCTTTTGGCTCAACGCAGCACGGTACCGCCCTTCTTTCCAGCTTTGGTCTGGCCATGATCTCTGTTCTGTGGGCCTACGAAGGCTGGCAATTCGGCACGTACAGCGCCGGCGAAGTCGTCGACCCGCAGAAAGCCTTCCCTCGCGCGTTCCTGCTGGGCTCGCTAGTGCTCGCGGGTCTTTATCTCATCGCCGTATTCGCGTATCTAGTCGCTCTCGGACCTGCGGGAGCCACCGCGAGCAACACCATTGCTTCCACCTCTGTAGGCGTCGTCCTCGGCCGCAGAGCTGAAATCATCGTCGCTCTCACCATCCTCATCTCCACCTTTAGCGCCGCCAACAGCGTCATCCTCACCGCTCCGCGCGTTTTCTACGCCATGGCCAACGACAACCTATTCTTCAAGAAACTAGCCGAAGTGCATCCGCGCTTTCAGACGCCCGCTTCCGCCATCGTCGCACTCGGAGTGTGGTCCGCGGTTCTAGCGTGTGCCGGCAAATTCGCCGAGCTGATCGGCGGCGTCATCTTCATCGGATGGATTTTTTATGGCCTCGGCGCTGCCGCCATTTTCCCGCTACGCCGCGCCGGCAAAGGCTTAGCCATCCCCTACCGCGTCCCAGGCTATCCCTGGACGCCACTGCTCTTCGTCCTCGCTGCCGCTGCGATCGTTGGCAACGCAATTTATCAGGCCGTGCTCGACCCGTCGAAGTTCGCTAATCTGGCCATCGCCATCGCGCTCTTCGTGCTCGGCCTTCCCGCCTACTACTTCTGGCGCAAACGCGCTACTCCCGCAGCTTAGACTCCGACGGTCTCCATCAAGAGGCGCAGACGAAACCACTAGGGTCGGAATTCCTCTGCCGGACTGGCCGCCCGCCTGTGAGTTTCCCGTAGGGGCAGAGCATGCTGTGCCCCTCTTCGAGCTTTACCGACCTTGAAGCCCTCCCGCGACCGAGGCCGCGGGCCGGCAGTCCAAACCAATACCTCTACTTTTCTTTCAAGGAAGGTGAACTTTGCGGAAGGGAGTTCGCTAGCCTTCTCGCAGCCGCCTCACGCCGTTGACGAGCTAGCCCGCTCGCGGGACTGTTAGGCTGCAATTTCAGATAATTATCCAGAGCTTGGACTTCTGCACGACCGTCGCCCTTCTTTTCAGCCACATCCGCTAGCGCAAGATAGGCGCCAGTGTAATTTTGGTTCCGGAGAAGCGCCTCATGTGCGCTTTTTTCCGCTTCCGCCAATCGGTTGAGCCGCGTCAACGCTTCACTAAGGATCACGAAGCCTTCGGCCGAAGCGTCATCAAATTCCAATCCCCTTCGGATGATTCTCTCCGCCTCGCCCGCTTTACCTTGCAGACAAAGAACGTAGCCATATCCGAATTCCGCCAGGGCGTACTGTCCCCCACTGAGATCGATAGAGGTCTGAAAGGCCTTCAGAGCATCATCGAAGCGGCCCAGACTCATGTCCGCGGCCCCCATGTTGTAGTACGCCTCGAAATATTTGGGGAACACCTGCACGGCCTTTTCGAAATGGCGAAGACTCCCGGCAGGATCATTCTTTGCCGCGCGATCGAGTCCTTTTTCAAATTCGGTCCGCGCTTTGTTGGGGATTTTCAATTCCCTCACCGAAACCGCGAAATTCCCCCGGGGAATAGACCCCGATTTCGACTTGAGGTACACCACAAGGTTTGTCGAGGGGCCATTGAGGTCGGTACTGGCTTCTGCGGCCTCGAACCCCTGCTCATCCACCACAATATCGTACGTGCCGCGCGGAAGATCTCGCACTTTGAAGTGGCCATCCAGGTCCGTCAAAACGGTGCGAAATATTCCAGCTGCACGCGATTTCAGACTCACCTCAACCTGGGTCGCGGGCCGTCTGTCCGCCTCGAGCAAGACGGTTCCAGAGATCTCTCCCCCGGAGTTCTCAAACTTGGACACTTGCGCGTTCGCGCTCGGTGTCCAGACCATAGGTATGAGGTTAAGGAAAAAGCTCAGCACAACGAGCGGCAAGAACCTTGCCCGCTGACACAACGCCTCGACCGTGAACATTTCGAACCGCATCTCGACCTTCGGAGCACTTTTGAGGGGGTCCTCGGGAGATTTGGCGATTGGGGGAGTTAATCCGTGCGGTCGCGAAAAGCTACTTCCATCACTCAGTCCCAGGCTGCGTTCGTGGTTTCGCCAGCGCCGCCGGTGCACCTTAACGCCTCGATGCCAACCGTCGCGTGCTGAGCAAATTGTCTGCTGCGGGGAAACTGTCTGTCTGTCATGTTTTGCACAGAGCTCACTAATGCCAGCACGTGCTCCAACTCATTAGCGAGCGAAGGCGGCCTTCCGGCTGGAAACTTTTTGCGTCCGCATGGTGTCAAACGAACTATCCTGGGATCGCTGGAAGTCTGTTTGCTCGCAGGAAGGCGCCCAATGCTCGAAGCCCAAGGGCTGACGAAGTATTACGGCTCGGTGCTAGCCGTTCAAAGCATCGACTTCCGTCTCGAGCCTGGCCAAGTCCTCGGCTATTTGGGCCCGAACGGGTCCGGCAAAAGCACCACCGTCAAGATGCTCATCGGCCTGCTGGAACCTACCAATGGCCAAGTTCTCTTCGAGGGCAAAAATATCCAGCAGGATTTGGTCGGTTATCGCAAACACCTCGGCTACGTCCCCGAAGAAGCCAATCTCTATCCGTACCTAACGGGCTTCGAATATCTGGAACGGGTCGGCACCCTCCGAGGCATGCCACCGCAGCGCATGAAAGCAAAAATCGATTCTTTTCTCGAACTCTTCTCACTTTTTCCACATCGCCACGTTTCGCTGGGATCGTACTCCAAGGGCATGCGCCAGCGCATACTGCTCATCTCCGCCCTGATGGACAATCCAGACGTGCTGGTCCTCGACGAGCCTCTCTCCGGCCTCGATGTGACCTCTGCGCTCATTTTCAAAAATCTCATTCAATCGCTCAGCGCGAAGGGCAAGACCATTTTTTATTGCTCACACGTTCTGGAAGTCGTGGAAAAAGTTTGTTCGCGCTTGCTCATTCTCAGGAAAGGCCAGGTTATTGCCAGCGGTTCCACCGAGGAAGTTCGCCAGCGCATCGGTCAAACTTCGCTCGAAAACATCTTCCTTCAACTCGTCGAAGACCGGGATGTCGCTCAAATTGCTGGCAATATCGTCGACTTGGTGGTTTCCTCTTGATCGCCAGCGTAAGACAATTCCTGCGCGCAGTCTGGGAGCCTTACTCCCGCCGCCCGTTTCCCACTCTTCTTCGAGTGTTCACCGGCCGCGTTTTTCATGGCGGAGGAGACTCCGGAGCTTCCGAGATGGATGTGGGTCTCGGCGTCATCCTCATTCTGCTGGCGATGCCAGGCGTGATGGTCTCGCTTCTCCTCTTCGAGAAGTACGGCTCGCTTATCCGCTTTCTTCGCGGCGACGGTGCCTTCGATCCCTTCACGGCTACCATTCCCGACGAATATTTCTTCATCGTCCTGAGTATGGTCGTCACCGGCGCAGCCGCAGTCTGGCGCTGGGACGCTCTTTTACTTGACCGCCGCGATTACACCAACATTGTTCCTCTGCCGATTTCTCTTCGCCGACTTTTTCTCGGCAATCTCGTTGCTATTCTCCTCCTCGCCACCGTTCTCACGCTCGACGTAAATGCAGCCAGCTTTATCCTCTTCCCCATCGCCGTGGTCGGTTCACAGGTCTCTTTCGCTGTGTTCCTCCGCTTCGCGCTTGGCCACGCCGTCACAGTAGTCCTCGGTAGCGCCTTCAGTTTCTTTGCCGTATTCGCCTTGATAGGCCTGTTGATGGCCGCGCTGCCATACGCTCACTTCCGCAGAATCTCGCTGTACGTCCGTTTCGTAATCGCGCTCTTCTTGCTGGCTCTTCTCGCCACCAGCTTTGCTGCCCCTCCCTTCCTCGCTCAAGTCGCGCGCATAAGCAAACTGGCCATCAATCTGCTGCCACCCGTCTGGTTCCTAGGCATAGGCCAAACTCTCTGGGGCAACGGCGCGAATCCGTTTTTCGCAACCATGACGCGAACGGCTCTCTTCGCTTTGGGACTTTCTCTCATTGTCGCCATTCTTTCTTATGCTCTCAGCTTCCGCCGTTCCTTCATCCGCATCCCGGAAACTGCCGAGGTCGGTCCTCTCCCGCGCTCGCAATTCCATCTGCTTCCCGTCAACCTCTTTGATCGCGCTATTCTTCGCGACGCGCCCCAGCGCGCCTGTTTCCACTTCATCACACGAACGCTGTTGCGCAGCGAAGCGCATTTGCAAATTGCATCGGCGTTTGTGGCCATGGGCTTGGTGGTTGGCGCGCAGTCCATAACGTCGGCTTTTCACGCCAACAGAGCAGCCTCCTTGCACCATCCCTCCGAAGACCTCCTCGCGATCTCCTACATCCTGAGCTTCTGCATCATTCTCGGAATTCGTCTCGCCTTCGAGGTTCCCTCGGACCTTCGCGCGAATTGGGTCTTCGCTCTCTGGATTGACTCCCACGCGCTGCAAACCCGCCCTATCGCGAGAAAAGTCCTACTCACTTTTTCACTAGCCCCGCTTGTTCCAATCTGCTTCGTCTCGTCCGCCATTCTCTGGGGTTTCTTCGCCGCAATTCTGCACACCGCCATCTTCACGCTCTGCACAATCGTATTCGTCGAACTTTTGCTCTTCCGTTTCCGAAAAATTCCCTTCACCTGCTCTTATCCCCAGTTTCAAAGCCACTCCGCACTGATTCTTGTCGCCTACCTTTTCGGCTTCGTGATTTTTACCGTTTACCTTCCCGAACTGGAGCTCTGGTCTCTTGCCGATCCCTGGCGCGTCTCACTCTTCATTCCGGCTGTAGCCGCGATACTTCTCTCCATCCACCAATACCGAAGACAAATGCTCGACATGGACAAGTGCTTGATATTTGAAGAAATATCCGCATCACACTTTTGAGTTCAACTGCACATTTTTTCGCGTACGGGCGAGAGCCTGGCCTTCTACACTACGAACTGGCAGACGCAGAGGGCGGATGCCAAAGCGTTCAGACTGGCCCTACCCTCAACAATCCTTACGCGATGCAGGAAGAGCACTACGCCATTCTGGTGTGCCGCGGTTCGAAAATCCCCTCGCCGAAGCGTGGCCGCGCCTGAAAGTCTGGAACCAGCTCACATCACGCGGTCCGATTGCGGGTACCAGACATATGTAGCCACAGCGCCTTTTTTCAGAGTTGTGCTAAAGGACTTGCCGCGATAGCGGACGAGGAAGTCTTGAGGCGAGTTTCCGTCGTTCACAGCTATCAGTACGATCTTGCCGTCTGGGGCCTTAAAGGCCACATTCGGAAGCATAGAAGGAGAACTGGAAGCGATGCGCACGAAACCCGGACGCACAAATTTGGAGAAGTGGGCCATCGCGTAGTACGCCAGATTTCGTGTGACTTCGTTGCCGTCGATGGTGACGGCGCCCTGGCAGATGGTGCATCCGCCGTTATCGGTGTGGGGTTCGAACTTCGAATTGGCGGCAAGATTCCACAGAAGGACGTTGCGGCTCCAATTCTGCAAAGCGCCAATGAAAGTTCCGACTACAGGCTTCGCGATCGAGATTCTGCCGCTCTCGGTAGGCTCGACTGCCATGAATTCGGTGAAGTAGAGATTTTTTTTCGGGAAGGCGTTGTGCACGGAGGACATCGCGCTTATCTCTCCGCCGTAGAGATGAAAACCGGATCCGTCGACAAAGGGATTGGCTTGAGGATCGTTGAGAATGGAGAGCGCGTATTCGGGGACATCGCAGTTGTGATCGTAAAGGATGATTTTCGTGTGGATGCCGGCGGCCTGAAACGCAGGTCCCAGATCGTCCTTGATGAATAACGCTTCCTCTTCCGAGCTCATCAACATGCTGGGAGTATTATTCTGGTTGAGCGGCTCGTTCTGAATGGTGATGGCGCCTACGGTGATGCCTTCCGCCTGCATCTCCTGGACGTATTTGACAAAATATTTTGCATAGCTTGCGTAGTCTTCGGTCCTTAGTTTTCCACCCTTCGGATTGTTATTTGTCTTCATCCACGCGGGCGGCGACCACGGGGAGCCCAGCAGCTGAATTTTCGGATTGATGGCCAGAATTTCTTTCAAAACCGGAATGAGATCCTGGCGATCAGGAGCCAGACTGAATTTTGCCAACTGGGGGTCGGCTTCGCCGACGGGCAGATCGTCGTAGGAAAAAACATGATCGTTCAGGTCGGAGGAACCGATGCTGATGCGCAAATAACTGATGCCGATGTTGCGGGCGTCGACGGCAAAGAGCTCTTTGAGCAGCGACGCTCTTTTCACTGCGTCCATGTGCGCAAGATGCTGTGCGCTTCCGCCGGTCAGTGCAAACCCGAACCCATCGATGGTTTGAAAAGTCTTCTGGTCGTCGATCTCCATGGCGAGGTCTTGCTTCGACGCGTTCGATAAACGCAAAGATGATGTCTGCAGCTCGAAGAGCGCCGATTTGTCGGCGTTCGTCAGCCACACCTGAATCTCCGCGCTCTTTTTGGAGAGAAGAGATGCAGGCGCAATGGCCAGTCCGCACAGCAACAAAAAAAGGACAGCTCCCCGTTTCATGAAAATCCTCCGCCGAACGCGGCAATCTGGTATTGCTGTTGCGAGCATCTGAACCCGGAGAGAGAGTACGCCAACTGCCGCCAAGATTGCTAACGGCAGCTGCGGAAAACGCTTATGGCGCACAGAACCTCCCGTGATAATGTGCGTCGGGGCAAATTGATCCGCTGGAGGCAGAACGATGCAGAGGCGTTCGTTTATAAACCTTACGGCCAGTGCCGCGACGGCGCTGGCGCTTCATCCACTGGCGCGTGCCAGCGAGCAAGCACAGAAAACTCCAGTGCTGTATCCCGATCCCGCGGTGGAAGTGATTGACCCGCGGTTTGCCAAATATAAAGTCGGCAACGCGGCGGTCGAGCGGCTTTACACGGGCACTCGCTGGGCGGAAGGTCCTGTGTGGTTTGGCGATGGGCGCTATTTGTTGTTCAGCGACATCCCGAACAATCGCATGCTGCGATGGCTCGAAGACACGGGCGAGGTCAGCGTTTTTCGCGGCCCTTCGAACTACAGCAACGGCAACTTCCGTGACCGCCAGGGGCGGCTGGTCACCTGCGAGCACGACTCGCGGCGCGTGACGCGCACGGAGCACGACGGGACCGTCACGGTGCTGATGGACAATTATCAGGGCAAAAAACTAAACGCGCCGAATGATCTGGTGGTGCATTCCGACGGAGCGATCTGGTTCAGCGATCCGGGCTATGGCATCATGTCGAATTACGAAGGCCACAAAGCGCCATTTGAAGTGCCGGCCAACGTTTACCGGCTCGATCCCAAGTCGCATGAGGCTACCGTCGTTGCCAGCGACATGGACAAACCCAACGGGCTGTGTTTTTCGCCTGACGAAAAACTGCTTTACATCGTGGATACCGGCGTGCCAAAACATCCCACCGACCCGCACCAAATTCGCGTGTATGACGTTGTGGACGGCGTGCGCCTCAAGAATGGGCGCATGTTTGTGGATATGTCCCCGGGTAATTCCGACGGGATTCGCTGCGACGTGGACGGCAACATCTGGTCTGCCGCGGGATGGGCGGGAGAAAACTACAACGGCGTGCATGTTTTCGCACCCGACGCCACGCTGATCGGAAAGATTCATCTTCCGGAAAGTTGTGCGAACATCTGTTTCGGCGGCGCGAAGAAAAACCGGCTGTTTATGGCCGCGAGCCAATCTTTGTATGCCGTGTACGTGGGGACCGAGGGCGCGCAAGTTCCCTGAGGGCGCAACTGCCGGCGACTAAAAACTTTGCTGCGTGTATTTTTTAGTCGCGGAAGACTTTGCGAAATAAACGAATCATTTCCGCGAAGGCAAGGTCCGTCGCTTGGGGATCGAAACGCGGGCCTTCATCGCGCGTGAAGGCATGCTCCGCTGGATACAACAGCGTGTTATAGCTCGCGCCGGAGTTTTTGAGCGCACCATCAATGATTTCGCGGCCCGCATCGGGGACGTGCGGGTCCTTGGTACCGAAAATCATCAGAAGTTCGCCGTGGATTTCTTTCGCGCGCAGCAGCGACCCGGCATCTAGGTCCTGTCCGAGCTTGCCGTCATGGATGCCAGTGCCGTAATAGCAGACCGTGGCGCGAACATCGGGCTCGAACGCAGCACGGAACGCGAGGTGGCCGCCGATGCAGAAACCGACGACGCCGATTTTGCCGCGCGCAACTTTGGGATGTTTCGAGAGCCAGTCCAGGCCGGCGCGGCAATCGGCATCGAAATGGGCGACGGGAGTTTTGGCGGCGTCTTGCTGGCCGCGTGTGCGACCGGCGTCGTCGAACGGAATTACGGTTCCCGGCGGTTCGATGCGGCGATAAATTTCCGGAGCAGCGGCCACGAATCCATACCCGGCCAGCCGTACGCAGAAGCGCAGCAGCGGAGGAGTGAGTTGGAAGATATCGGAATAGCACCAGATCCCGGGGTATAGACCTTCGGCCTTTGGCGCGGCGACGAAGGTTCGCATCGGGGAACCTGGCAAAACAATGTCGGCGTATTCGGTGTGGACTATCATTCGCTTGTGCTCGGCAAATTCTCGCGGAGATTTTCAGTGGACGAAATTCACGGCGCGGTGTCCTTGGCGAGAACCCAGTCCAGCGCGTCGTCAAGATTGCGGAAGGCCTGAATTCCCTTTTCGCCACGGGTGGTGCGAAGAATTTCAAACATCCGGGCAAAGCCAAACGCTGTGTCGCTGGTCACGAGGATCGCTCGTTTGGAATCGTGCGCGAATATGGAAGCTTCGGCTAACCGGCGCACATCCTCCGCCCGGAGATCGAGTTTGGTGACGTGAGTGAAGTCCATAAGCTGACAGTAGCTAGGGTCAAAGTCGTGGTCCTTTCGGAGTTTCTCCTGGTGTGCCAGCGCATCGTCCAGAGTAAACACGCCATATCCGGTGCTCATAACCATTTTGCGTCCCTTGTCGATTTTGTAGCTGAAGGGCATCGGGGCCTGCTGAATGGACAGCGCGATTGCCCGTCAATTCTATCAAATTAGGAATGCTGGATGTACGCGGCTTCCGGAAATATTTGTCGTTCAGTGCGGACGTCTAAAGCAAAGCCAGTCCTGTAAAGCGCTCTCCAGAAACAATTCGGATAATTCCACGCAACAAGGCGTGCTTCTCGAAGTCGACCTCGAAGACTCACCCTCCGGGCTGCTGATACACTAAACCGCGCAATGTCCTTGCCATTTTGCAACGTCGCTCTGCCGGTGCCTCTTCGCACGACGTTTACCTACGCTGTTCCGGAGTCGCTCGGCGATACGCTGCAGCCTGGCACACGCGTGCTCGTCCCTTTCCGCAAAAAATCGATGGTCGGCGTGGTTGTCGAAATGGCCGATCAGCCGCCGGCGAATACGAAGATTCGCGAAATCGCCAAAGTTATGGAGTTTTCGCCTGCGCTGACTCCCAAGCTGATCGAGCTGGCGCAGTGGATCGCTAATTATTACCTTGCTCCTGTCGGAGAGGTTTTCCGCGCGATGCTGCCTCCGCTCACGGAGCTAAATGTGCGCCGCGAGATCCATTTGACGGCCGAGGGGTGCCGGGCGGCTGAGAGCCTCGGCGGAGGAGAACTTTCTCACGGTTTGACCTCCGCGGAAGCCGCATTTCTCGGTAAGGCCAAGGGGAAAAAAGGCGCGGTCCCGTTCAGCTTTGCGGCGAAGATGGGCATATCGAGGGCAGCTCTCGAACGGTTGCAGCGTTTTGGGCTGATTGAAATTCGAGAAACTCTACGGGACACAAAGAGAAAATCGCAGACGATTGTTGCTTGGAAGGGATTTGGGGACAAAACTGAAAAAACGCTGAAGGAAAAAGAAGAGAAGGTGCGCGCGCTGCTGGAAACCGAGCGGGGACCGCTGCCTGTGCCGCAATTGCTGAAGCTGGCGCAAATTTCGCGGAGTTTTATAGAGCGCATGCTAGCCGATGGACTGCTCGAAAGCTGGGAAGAACCTGTGGATCCGGCAGAAGATCCGTTTGACACGGGATATACCCCTCCTGCGCATGCTTTGAATGAAGAACAAGAAAGCGCGATGAGAAGCATTCGCGCGCGGTTCGAGCTTGGCGAATTCGGAGTGCAGCTGCTGCATGGCGTGACAGGGAGCGGGAAGACGGAAGTGTATTTGCGGTGTGTGCAAGAGACGCTGGCGCGCGGGAAGACGGCGATTATTTTGGTGCCGGAAATTGCGCTGACTCTGTGGATTGGGCGGCAATGCCGGTCGTGGTTTGGGGCGAAGTACGAGGGTGTCGCGGTTTTGCATTCGGCGTTGAGCGATGTCGAACGGGCTCGGGAGTGGTGGCGCGTGCGTAACGGTGAAGCGCGGGTTGTTGTAGGTACGCGTTCGGCGGTGTTTGCGCCGCTGCAGAATCTCGGCTTGATCATCGTGGATGAAGAGCAGGAGAACAGTTACAAGCAGGAAGAGACGCCGCGGTATCACGGGCGCGACGTGGCGATCGTGCGCGCCAAGAGCGAAGGAGCGCTGGCGCTACTGGGATCGGCGACACCGTCGCTTGAAACGTATCACCATGCGTCGAACGGAAAATATGATCTGCTGACACTGTCCTCGCGCGTGGAGAATCGGGCGCTGGCGAGCGTGGAAATTGTTGATTTACGGGAGGATTTTCAAAAGACTCATCAAACTAGCCCGATTTCCGCGGCGCTTCACGCAGGGATACAGGAGTGCCTCGCCAACAAAACGCAGGCGCTAGTGCTTATCAACCGTCGCGGGTATTCGTGGTCGGTGCTGTGCAGGAGTTGCGGGGCGGGTGTGCAGTGTGTGAATTGCAGCATTTCGATGACGTATCACAAGAGCCGCAACCGGCTGGAATGCCATTACTGTGGCTCGGTCCAGCAAGTGCCCAAGCTTTGTCCGAAGTGCCAGTCGCAGTACGTTTATTTTTTTGGAGAAGGCTCGGAACACCTAGAAGAGCGATTGCGGAAGGAGTTTCCCGAAGCGCGGATCGCTCGGCTTGACCGCGACACGGCACGGACGAAGCGGCAGTACCAGGAAACGCTGGGAGCATTTGCGGGCGGAGCTCTGGACATTTTGGTTGGGACGCAGATGCTGGCGAAAGGGCACGACTTTCAGCGCGTCACCTTGGTGGGCGTGATTTCGGCGGATTCTTCGCTGAGCATGCCGGATTTTCGGTCGGCAGAGCGAACGTTTCAATTGCTGACGCAGGTTGCGGGGCGCGCGGGGCGAGGGAAGTTGGCCGGGCGCGTATTGATTCAGACCTATTATCCAGAGCATTACGCGATTCAGGACGCGGTGAAGCAGGATTACGCTTCGTTTTTCGAGCGGGAGATGCACTTCCGGCGAACGATGGCGTATCCACCGCTGACGTCGCTCGCGAATGTGATTGTGCGGGACGTTAGCCTCGAAAAGGCGATTCGTTTTTCGCGCAAGCTCTCGGAATATTTTTCGCCGCACGACGGGCATACCGTGCGGATTCTCGGCCCAGCGACTGCGCCTCTTGCGCGATTAAAGAAGGAGCATCGTTTCCAGTTTTTGCTGAAATCGCCGAAGCGCACCATTTTGACCAAGCTGCTGAGCGGAGCCATGGCGTATTGCGATGCTCAGGAGATTCCGCAGACGGCGGTGCTGGTCGATATGGACCCGCTAAGTTTGCTCTGAGTTTGATGTGATTTTTGACAAGCGTAGCCGCTATCGGCTGATTAGAAAGATACCGGCGAAGACCGCGATGATTCCGAGCCACTCCCTGCGCGAAACGTGCTCACGCAAGAAAATCGCGCCCAGGCCTACGGTGACCGCGCCGTACAGCGAAGCCAGGACGCTGACGACGGCGACTTGCTCGACGCGCATGCCGAAATTGTTCATGACGAAGGCGCCGGTATCCGCCAAGCCCATGCCGAGAATCCACCCGGCGACGCGGTCCGTCGGCGGCCGGATTGGTTCGCGCGCCGCGAGGATCAGCACGGCGGTGAGCGCCGAACTTGTCAGGCGAATAAGCCAAACGGTTTGCGCCGCTCCAGTTGCGGGCACGATCCGCGTGCCGAGCAGCCAAAACAAAAATCCGAATCCGATCGCGGAACACAGGGCCGGACCAATTCCCTTTCCGCTGCGCCGCGCTCCTTCGGCATCATCTGCATTCGGAGTTTTCTCTCCGCCGGCAACAAGCACGACGCCGAGAAGCGTGCTGGCGATGCCGACCGCGCGCGCCGCCCTTAAATGCTCGCCGCTCAAGAGTGCAAGGAGAACGGTGAGCACTGGATAGCTCGCAGAGATGGGAGCGACGACGGTGAGTTTGCCGATTTCGAAGGAGCGGTAGAGCGTCAGCGTCGCGACAAAATTCAGCGCGCCGGCCAGCGCGCCCCAGGCCCACGGCTGCCAGCCGGAACTGTCGGCGAGATGGCCCCAGCCGCCGAACCAGGGGAGAAAAATGGTGAGCAGGACGAAGCCGGTGAACTGCATGTACAGCATTGTTCGAAGAGTGCCGATGCGGTGGATGGCGAAACGCGCGAGAAAATCCGAACTCCCCCAGGAAAGAGCCGTCAGCAGGCCCAGTAAAATTCCCATGTCGAGTTACGAGGACTTGCCCGCCTCGGCGGACTTGCCTTTCTTCGGTTCGAGGCCGAGAACGGCCATGACTTTTTGCAGATCTTTCCAGACTTCGCTTTTTGCGCTCGGATTGCGAAGCAAATAGGCGGGGTGATACGTGGCCATCAATTTTCTGCCTCGAAATTCGAGCCACTGGCCGCGGAATTGTGAGATGCCACGGTTTGTAGCGAGAACGGTTTGCGCGGCGGTACTCCCGAGGCAAACGATCACTTTCGGTGCGATGGCATCGATCTGGCGCAAGAGGAAGGGAGAACATTGCTCGACTTCATCCCGTTCCGGTGCGCGATTTTCCGGGGGGCGGCATTTGACGACGTTGCAGATGTAGACGTCCTTTCGTTGAAGGCCCATCGCTTCGATCATTTGCGTTAGAAGTTTTCCAGCGCGGCCGACGAATGGAAGTCCTTGCATGTCTTCATCGTGGCCGGGGCCTTCGCCGACGAAAACGAGTTCGGCTTTGGGATTGCCGTCGCCAAAGACAATTTTGTTTCGAGTTTTGTGGAGCTTGCAGCGGGTGCATTCGCCAAGGTCGGTGCGAATCCTGAGCAAATTGTCGTCGGGAACCTTGTCAAACGCTTCGAACAGCGATGGTCCGGCGGGGACGGGCAAAATATCGGGCCTTCGCGCGGCCTGGGGCGGCGCGACTCGCGGCGCTGGTTCGGCGGTCTTGGGCAATTCCGGTTTGCGTGTGATTTTTGGCAAAGCCGCTTCCTCATATGAGATTTGTTCGCGAACAGCTGCTGCGACGAACCCGGCGCCTGGCACTGCGGCGGGCTGCACTTGCGCATCCCCGCGCTGCTTGTAGAAAAGGCGGACGCCAAGATCCTCGTAAAAGTGCAATCGTTCGGAAACTTTTTTCTGGAGGTCTTCGGGGATGCGCTCGGTCATGGCGGAATCAGACGGCGGAACGATGAGATTCCGTTTTGGTTCGCAGGACGCCGCGGAGGCGCAACACCTCGTCGAGAATGCGTTGGGCGACGTCAGACTTGGTCAGTTTAGGCAGCGCCAAATCGCGTCCATCGCGGGAAAAGAGGGTGACGATATTTGTGTCGTGGTCGAAGCCAGCGCCTTCGGCGGTCACGTTATTGGCTACGATTAGATCGGCGTTTTTTGCAGCGAGTTTTTTGCGCGCATTTTCCGCGACGTGATCTGTCTCAGCGGCAAATCCAACAATCAGTCGGTCACCTTTCGTTTGCGCGGCTTCGGCCAAAATATCCGGCGTCGGCTCAAGACGCAGGGTCAGCGGTTCTTTGCTCCGTTTCATTTTTTCCGAACGGAGTTCGGCGGGGCGGTAGTCGGCGACGGCGGCGGCAAAAATCGCGATCGTGGATGCGGCCAGGCGCTCAACGACGGCGCCACGCATTTGTTCAGCAGTTCGAACGGCAATGCGCTCGACACCCGCTGGCGTTTCTAAATTGACAGGGCCGCTGACGAGAATAACTCTCGCGCCGCGGCGCGCGGCTGCTTCAGCAACGGCGAAACCCATTTTACCGGAGGAGCGGTTCGTCAAGTAGCGAATAGGATCGAGGTCTTCACAGGTCGGACCGGCGGTGATCAGAATTGTTTCGGCATGCAAATCTTTTTGTGCATGAAGCGTTTCGCGAACGGCGGCGACGATTTCCTGTTGTCCGGCCAGACGGCCAGCGCCTGTCATGCCACAGGCTAGATAGCCTTCATCGGGATTCACGACTCTTACGCCTCGGGCACGCAACATTTCGATATTTTCCTGGGTGGCGGCATGGTTCCACATGTTCACGTTCATTGCGGGGGCGACTATAACGGGCGCGGTCGTGGCCAGATAGAGAGTGGTAAGAAAATCATCGGCGATGCCGCGCGCGAGTTTCGCGAGGATGTCCGCGGTCGCCGGGGCCACGAGGAGAAGATCGGTGCGCTGGGCAACGGCGATATGCTCGATGGCGCTTTCGACGTTGGCTTCGCCATTGGATGATTTTTCGAAGAGGTCGGTGATTACTTTTTGGCCGCTGAGCGCCGCGAAGGTCAAAGGCGTGACAAATTCGCGCGCGCCGCGCGTCATGACTACTTGCACGGTGAAACCGTCTTGTTGAAGGAGGCGGACTAATTCGGCGGCTTTGTAGGCCGCTACGCCGCCGGTTACGCCTAAAGTGATTCGCATCGGTTGCTATCTCAAAACATTTTGCCAAGCTCGGGCGCGGCATGCCGTGCCCCTACAAATTCCGCGCCAGCGACGGGCAGTCACGACCCTGCGGGTCGACTACTTGCGGCGCTTGTTGCCGTCTTTGTCTTCGTCGATCGAAGACGGCTCGGTGAATTCGTATTCGATGAGGCTGTGCTCTAGTTCTTCGCAAGCGATGCGAGTCGCCTTGAGCGTTCTCGGGTTTTCAATGAGCGACGGCGCCCCCGCCATGATTTGGCGAGCGCGTCTCGCCGCAAGCACAACATAAGCAAACTGGCTCTCCGGAGCTTTTGTCTGCACAGTCATTTCAGTCTTTCCCCCCAAACGATGCCAGAAGTTCTTCCACCCGTGGTCTGCGACGCGCGGCGGAACAGCGAATCGCAATTACGATAGCTTGCGCTTCGTCTCCCGCGTGCTTCACGTCTTCGTTCAAAATGCAATAATCGTAAAAACGTCCGGCAGCTGCAATCTCGTCCCGCGCCTTCGCCAAACGCCGCGCAATTTCCTCGTCGGAATCCTGGGCCCGGCCGCGCAAGCGCCGCTCGAGTTCTGCGCGAGACGGGGGCAAAATAAAAATGGCAACCGATTCGGGCAGCTTTTCTTTTACCTGCGCCGCGCCTTGCACGTCAATCTCGAGGACGAGGTCGAGACCCTTCTTCCGTGATTCTTCGAGCCACTTCTTCGGGGTGCCGTACGAATGCTTGCCGAAGACGCGCGCATATTCTAAAAATTCGCCGCGCGCGACCATGGCGTCGAATTCCTCTACCGTGACGAAATCATAGCATTTCCCGGTGGCTTCGGTCGCGCGGCGCGACCGGGTGGTACACGATACCGAAGGCATCGTTCCGGGCAACTCCAAAATTCTCTGCACCAGCGTCGATTTCCCCGAGCCCGACGGGCCCGAAACGATCAGCACCAACGGGGCAAGCTTGCTCTCCGCGCTCATTCGATGTTCTGCACCTGCTCCCGAAGTTTTTCGATCTCGGCCTTGATTTCAAGCGCGATCCCGGTAATGGCAAGCGCTTCACTCTCCACGCCAGGGGTTTTTGACAGCAAGGTGTTTGCTTCGCGGTGCATTTCTTGCAGAAGAAAGTCCAGCTTTTTCCCCATTTCGCCGGCCCCATCCAGCAGTTCTCCGAACTGCAGGAGATGGCTGCGCAGGCGGTCTAATTCTTCACTGACATCGCTGCGTTCCGCAAGCAGTGCGGCTTCTTGGGCGAGGCGGGCAGGATCGATCCCCGCGCCGCCGAGCAGTTCCTTGAGGCGTGTTTCGAGACGCCGGGCAAAAACGGGGCGAAGCGTTGCGGCAAGTTCGCGGACTTTTTCGGCCTCCTGGCTGATGCGCGCCAAACGAGTGCGCAAATCTTCGATCAGATGGCGGCCTTCGGCACGGCGCATATCATCCAGCTTATGGAGTGCTTCGAGCAAGCAGTTGTCCAGTGCTTGGCCGAGATGTTCTTGATCTTCTTCCGATTCGGGGACCGCGGCAGAGAGGCCGGCGATGACTCCGGGCAAACGCAGGATGGCGACGACATCCACGTCGGCCGCTGCTCGAGACTGCTGGCGGAATTCTTCGGCGACGCGCATATAGGTTTGCGCAAGCTCGCGATTCACCTGGACGGGAGCGGTGGCAGCGGGATCGACATTGACGTGGACCTCGACGTGGCCGCGGTGAATACGCTCTCGCAGGACCTGGCGCAAGCGCAGTTCATAGAGATCGAAGCCTTCGGGAAGGCGCAGCTTCAGATCCAGGAAGCGATGATTGACGCTTTTTACGCTTACGCGGACGGCCCATCCATTTTGCTCGCTGCGGGCCTGGGAGTAGCCGGTCATGGAAAAACATTCGCCGGCTTTTTTTGCCAACACATCTTTAGGTAATACAGAGGACTGAGTCATAAGGTTTCCGCTGGTGCCGTTTCATTTGCCGGAGCTGCCTGTGCCGGCGCGAGAATGTCATCATCCGCAAACTGCAAATCGTGCAAGCGTGCATAGGTTCCACCGCGCGCCATGAGTTCCGTGTGGGTGCCGCACTCCCGGATTTGGCCGTCCTCGAGGACGAGAATTTTATCCGCACGGCGAATGGTGGCCAGGCGGTGCGCGATGACGAAAGTCGTGCGTCCAACCATCAGATTGGCGAGAGCTTTTTGCACATACATTTCGGACTCCGCATCCAGCTCCGAAGTTGCTTCGTCGAGAATGAGGATGGGAGAGTCTTTAAGTATGGCACGTGCGATGGCAATGCGCTGCCTTTGGCCTCCGCTCAAACGGGTTCCGCGCTCGCCGATGACGGTGTCGTACTGCTTCGGCAATTCCATGATGAAATCGTGGGCCAGGGCGGCTTGTGCAGCGGCGACGACACGTTCCTTGGGAACGTTGGTGAGGCCATAGCAGACGTTGTTCCAAACCGTGTCGTGGAAGAGAATATTTTCCTGAGAGACCATGGCGATTTGTTCGCGGAGGGAGCGGATCGTGACTCGGCGAATATCGAGAGCATCGATGCGAATGGAACCGGAAGTCAGCTCATAGAAGCGCGGCAACAAGTTAACCAAGGTTGTTTTTCCGGCTCCGCTGGAGCCAACAATGGCAACAACCTCGCCTTTAAGCGCTTCAAAGTTTATCGCGCGGAGCAGGGGCGCGGAGTCGTAAGAAAAACTGACAGACTCGAACACGATTTCCTTTGAAAAGGCCGGGAGGCGAGTGGCATCCGGCGAATCGAGCACTTCCTCGGGGAGATCGAGATAGGCAAACACTTGTGTGGTGGCGCCTTGTGCCTGCTGGAACTGCTGGTAAATGGCTCCCATCCTTTTTACGGGCTCATAGGATCTCAGGAGCGCGTAAACGAAGGTCACAAAGAGACCCATGGTGATCTGCTGCAGGCGAATCTTGTCGCGCGCGTAGAGCAAGAGCAGCGCGATGACCACGGGTTGCAGCAAATCCATCAACGGAGAGCTGACGGCATAGGCACGCACCCAACGCAGCGTTTCGCGCAAGAGGTGCCGCGCCGCCTCGCGGAACTTATTGATTTCGAAGCCTTCCATGCCGAAGGCTTTGACGACACGGTTGCCGCTCACCGTTTCTTGAAGGACCTGGCTGAGCTCGCCGAGGCGGTCCTGGCTGTTGGCAACCGAGCGCCGAATCCTGCGACCGAGTTTTCCTACGGGCCAGACCACGAGGGGGAGGAGAACGATCGAGCCCAACGTCATTCTCCAATCGATGGAAAAAAGCACGGTGAGGAAAGCGAGGAGAGTAAATCCCTGTCGGAAGACGTCCGCCAAATACTCCGAAAGCGCCGGGCGAGCGCGCTCGACGTCATTGATCACCGCGGAGATTAGACGGCCCGCAGGCTGGTGCTGAAAGAAGGCGATAGGCTGCCTGATGAGCCTCGAATACAACTGATTGCGAAGATCAGTGATGGCCGAATGACCGATGGATTGAATCAAGAAGCCGCCGGCAAACTCCGCCAGGGCCTTGAAAAAATAGATGACCAGAAGAGAGATCGAAAAAACCGTCCAAACGTTGTGAATGGAGGGCGGGAAGAATTGATTGAGATAAACCGTGCGGCCGACATGCGGAATCTTCAGCAAGGGAAGGCTCGAATCGGCTGCGCTGGGGTTCAAGACACGGTCAAAAACAAGGGCAATCATCAAGGCAATGAGGCCCTCGGCCACGGCTACGAGAGCGAGCAACACCACTCCCAGCGTCATCCGGAGGCGATATGGCCGGACGTAGCTCAATAGTCTCTTCAGTTGCGGTGAAAACAAACGGGCCACGCTGGAGGCTCCCTGAATATGCCACTTGGTACGCTAGTGCGCGGCCTTGGGGTGTGTCAAGTTTTCGAGGGCGTGATTGGAGAGAGAAAAAATGGAAATCGGCCGCGCTGCCAACCCGCACCACTATCAACGAAGGCCTCTCCTTTCGTCCGCCAGAAAGCGCTGTTGCGTCTCGAGCCTTCTGTAAATGCTGGCAGCAGAACGCCGGTGAATTTCGGATGGTATTCTAAGATGGTGCGGACCGCCCACGAGCCGGACAGTTTGCGCGGCCGCATCATCCGCAGCCCCTTTGCGATTTTCAAGCTCACGGAGACGACTGTTGGCTACTCTCAAGATTCCCGCTGATCTGGAAACTGTTCTTAACGATGCGTGGGAAGAAACTCGGAAGGTTTCAGGACATCTCACGGAGAAGGAAGCCCGCTTTCTGGGCTTGCTCGCAGCATGCGTGCCGGCGAAAGGCACGATCGTGGAGATTGGCAGTTTCAAGGGACGCTCCACCGTCATGCTCGCTAAGGTTGCCTCCCATTATGGTTGTGGCCCCGTTGTCGCCATTGATCCACATAATTCGCCTATTCTTTTGGATCACGGCGCCGATCCGGAGGCGTCCTCCTATCAGGATTTTCTCAGGCACATCCATGCCGCCGGAGTTTCAGGTCACGTGGAGTCGCACGCTGCGTACTCGAAAGAAGTGTCGAAATCGTGGAACCGGCCCATCCGCATGCTGTGGATTGACGGCGATCACAGCTATCGAGGCGCTAAAAACGATCTGGACGGATTTTTTCCTCACGTAATGCCACTTGGCGTGGTGGCGTTCCACGATGCCTTGAATGTGTTTCCCGGGCCAATCCGCGTGTTTGTAGAAGACGTGCTCCGCTCGGATCGCTTCGGCCCGGCGGGATTCGTTCAATCGATTGCTTGGGCTCAGTTTCGACCGGAAGACGGCGAGGCGTTTCGCGAACGGCGCTCGTCGCTCGCTCGCCGTGCCTCGCGCCTCATCCCGTTCGTTGAGAGCGGTAATGAGCTGCGAGGAATAGCAAAGAGACGTTACAAATTAAGCCGCTTTCTAGTTCCGCATGCCGGGATTGACGCCAAGGAATGGGCGTCACTCGTGGATTCGAAGTGAGACGGCGCTTCTAGTTTTCGAGAAGGGTGAAACGCCAAGACAGGCAGGCCGTCTTAGCTCTGCGGCATAGCGCGGACAAAAATCTATTTCTCAATGTCGCGGTGAGTGACTTTCGCGGAAAAGCCGCGCTTCGCCAGCGATTTCTTGATCTCTTCGCTGAGCATGACGGAACGGTGTTTGCCGCCAGTGCAGCCGATGGAGATCGTCAAATAACTTTTGCCTTCGCTGATGTAGTGCGGGATCAGGTAGGTGAGGAGGCTTTCGATGCGGCGGAGAAATTCGCCGCTTTGCGGGAACGAGCGAATGTACTTCTGGACTTTGGGATCTTTGCCAGTGTAGCGGCGCAAGGCCGGGACGAAATGCGGGTTTGGCAGAAAGCGCACGTCGAAAACCAGGTCGGAGTCGGTGGGCACGCCGTACTTGTAGCCAAAGCTAACGACGGAGACCAGCATGGGGCGGTGGTCGGGATTCTTGAAGCGCTCGGTAACAAAGTGACGGAGTTCATGGACGTTGAACTGCGTGGAGTCAATCACCACATCGGCCAGCTTGCGGATGGGCTCCATGAGCGTGCGCTCGTGGCGCAGACTTTCGCGAACGGACAAAGCTTTGCCGAGGGGGTGAGGCCGGCGCGTCTCGCTATAGCGGCGGAGGAGCGCGTCATCGCTGGCATCGATGAAGACCAGCGTGATGGGATGATCCTTGCGAAGGTGCTTCAGCAGAGCGGGGAGCTTTTCGAGTTGCGCTCCTTCGCGCGCATCCACCAGCAAGGCGGCGCGGCCAAAGTCGCCTTCGCCGGCGGCGTGCAATTCCGCAAAAATGGGCATCAGCTCGACGGGGAGGTTATCGACACAGTAGAAGCCCATGTCTTCGAAGGCGCGGAGGACGGTGCTTTTTCCGGAGCCGGAAACGCCGGTGAGGATAACGAGGTGGCGCGTGTCGTGTCGGGTGGGTTGCTTCACGTGAGGCGGGCGCTCAGCTCTTCACCCGGCGCTGGTGAGTGCTGGGAATGCGCATGTCTTCGCGATATTTGGCGACGGTGCGGCGGGTAACGTGGATGCCGGCGTCGTCGAGCTTTTTAGCGATCTGTTCGTCGGTGAGCGGCTTAGAAGTATCTTCCTCTTCAATCATTTTTTTGACGAGCCGCTTGAGAGTGAGCAGCGACATTGCGCCACCCTCGGGGCCATTCACAGACTCGCTGAAGAAGGAGCGTAGCTCGAGAACACCTTGCGAGGTGTGCGCGTACTTGCTGGCGACCGCGCGGCTCACCGTCGAAGGGTGCACGCCAACTTCTTCGGCGACTTCCTTAATCATCATAGGCTTGAGCGCGTCCGGGCCGTGGGTGAGATAGTCCCCCTGGCGGGCGATGATAGATTGGCAGACGCGCAGGATGGTGTGCTTGCGCTGCTCGATATTTTTCATCAGCTGGATGGCGGCAGTGAAGCGTTCCTTGACGTAATTGCGAACGTCACGATCCGCGGCGTCGCGCGCGAGGAGACGGCGGTACGTGGGACTAAGGCGAAGCTGCGGCATGTCATCCTCATTCAGGAAGACCTGCCAGGTGTCGTCCACTTTGCGGAAATAAACGTCCGGCTCGACGAGTCGCGGCTCGGTTTTGTTGTAACGCAGGCCCGGCCGGGGGTCGAGCTTCTTGATCACTTCCAGCGATCGTTTGATGACTTCCAGAGGACGGTTTAGCGCGCGGGCAATTTCCTTCAACTGGTTGGACTGCACTTGCTTCAAATGTTCGGAGACGATTTGCTGGGCAAGCGTATTCGTAGGATCGAAGGCTTTCAGTTGGAGCAGCAGGCATTCGCGCAAATCGCGCGCGCCGACGCCGATGGGATCGAAGTCCTGGACGACGGCCAGGGCGTCATCGAGATCGTCCTGTGTAAATTTGCCACTCTGGACGAGTTCTTCCGTCGAGGCAGTTAAGTACCCGTTCTCGTCCAGGTTGCCAATGATGCTCTCGGCGAGCTCGGTGACGGGCTCGGAGCAGATGGTCATGCTCAACTGCCAGGCGAGATGGTCGGTAAGGCCGCTGGGAGAGGAAAGGAACTTTTCGAAGGAGGGGCGCTCGGAGACTTCTCTTTCCTGCGATTGGCCGCCATCGCCGCCGGTGTCGAGATATTGATTGAAAAAACTGCCGACATCGAATTCGTCGAAAGGATTGGCTTCGGGCTTCTCCGGGAGTTTCTCGGTTTCGGCTTTGAGAAAGGTTTCGTCGCTGTAGTTGTCGCTCTGCGTGGCCTCTTCGCTGAGCTCTTCGAGGACGGGGTTGGCGATCATCTCCTGGTTGATCATCTCGCGGAGTTCGAGGCGATTCAGGGCGAGGACGCTCACCATTTGCACGAGTCCGGGCGTCAGAATCTGCTTCTGCGCCACCCTTAGGTTGAGCTTGAGTCCCTGCCAGGCCATGATCGGTTCCGATTATCCCTTCAAAGTCCCCAATTAAGAGTTTTAGTTCAGGCGGAAATGATCGCCCAGGTAAACTCGGCGCACTTCCGCGTCGTTGCTTAACTCAAGCGGAGTGCCCTTAGCCATTATCTTGCCATGATTCACGATGTATGCGCGGTCCGTCACGTTAAGTGTTTCCCTGACGTTATGGTCAGTGATTAGGATGCCGATGCCGGAGCGGCTGAGGCCCCGGATGATCTCCTGGAGATCCTTCACGGTTAGAGGGTCGATTCCGGAAAAAGGTTCGTCAAGGAGGATAAAAGATGGCTGCAATGTGAGCGAGCGGGCGATTTCAAGGCGGCGGCGCTCTCCCCCGGAGAGAGTGTAGGCTTTGCTGGTGCGTACGGTTTCGAGTCCCATTTGCACTAAAAGCTCTTCCAGACGGTCTCGTTGCTGCTCCGGCGTGAGAGGGAGGGTTTCGAGAACGGCGAGCAGATTTTCTTCGCTGGTCAGTTGGCGGAAAACCGAGGGTTCCTGAGGAAGGTAGCTGATGCCACTGCGGGCCCTGAGGTACATGGGTAGGTCGGTGATTTCGCCGCCGTTCAAGAGAACATGGCCGGAGTCTGGCCGGGCAAGACCAACTAGAATATAGAAGGTAGTGGTCTTGCCGGCGCCGTTGGGTCCCAAGAGCCCTACGACTTCACCCTGGCCGATCTCCAGTTCAACGTCATCAACGACCTTGCGACCGCGGTACGACTTGCTCAACTCAACGGCCTGGAGTTTCAGCATACCTCGTCACGAACGGCCGCTCGGCGGCCGCGTCATTTCTCGACTCGGTGTTTCGTCAACGTGCGCGAACCATTTTCAGAGTCGACGATGATCGTATCATCCGCTAAATAGAAGGTCAATTGACGGCCCTTGGTGGTGCCTTCGGTGCTGTCGTAAAGCGTGGGATCTCCTCCGGTCATGACGAACTTACCGTCGGCTGCGGTGTATTCTCCGCGGTCGGCGGTGGCGCGGCGGCCGGCTTGATCGACGATGACACCGCCAGTTCCGACCGCACGGCTGATCTGCTGGGGTCCAGGAGTCGAAGGAGTTCGGTTTGTGCCACCGGTTGAGCCGCTTAGAGAGCTGTTGGTGCTGCGCGTGAAGTACAAATCCATGATGGGGGCGCGAATTTTCTGATCGGGGGATTGGACGATCACGTTCTTTTCGAGATGGGCGAGGCTGGTGACATCGTTGTACGTGAGCGTTCCGGAGCTCGCGTGCCACAGAACGGTTTTATTTGCGGATGAGGGTTTCGAGCCAGATTGTTGCGTCCCGGATTGCAGAGTGCCGGGTTGCGCCGGTGCGGGTGTTTGGGGGAAAACCGCGCGGACCCGGCCGGCGGCATTCAGCACCTTCGACCCGCGGAGAAGCTCGATGGAATCGGCTTCCAGAACGGAATCGCCCTGCCAGAGACGGGCGTGGCCGGTATAGACGGCACGTCCCGTTTTCGAGTTGCCCTGCATCGTGTCCGAAGTAATGTTGGCCGGAACTTGGGCAAGTTGCACAGCGTTTCCGTTGGGCGAAAAGTCGGTCGAGCGCACGCCGCCTTCGGCGCGAATGTCGCCGCTTGTTGCGGTGAAGAAGATTCGCGGAGCTTGCGTCTCGGTGGTCGCGTCACGAGCGACGGCGTGTCCAGTCAAAGCCCCCGTCTGCCCGGCGTGCATGAAAGTGGCGTGATCTGCCTGCGCGTTGCGATCCGCTTCTTTCAACTTCACGTCATCTTGCAAATCCATTTGGGACCAGCCACCCGAGGCGAGAAGTTGAGCTACTCCGCTTTTGGCCGTTGCCGACTGGAGTTGGTGACCGGCCAGGGCGCGCTCCGTTTGGACGTTGCCGGTGGCATCCAGCTGTTTGGGCTTGCCCTGTTCTCCAAACGCCAACTGTAGCTTGTCGGCCTGCAACTTCGTGCGCGTAGGAGCAGCGTTGGGTTGCGCCGCGGCGTCGGTCCATTCCATGCTTCCCGCGGTGAGCGTCTCGGCGCTGGAGGGCTTGGCGGGTTGGCCCTCTTTTCCCTCGCTGAACTCCATGCGAAGCGCGCCTGTCTGGAGGACTCGTGTGTCGCTGTTCTTGGTCATGCGCGTTTTGAGAAAAACACCGCCGTTGAGATTCATTTCTTTGGCGCGATTCGCTTTGGGCCTGAAATCCAGCGAGCCTGCATCCGCGTGGACTTCGTCCTCTTCCTCTTGGCCGTGACGCACGCCATGCACGCTGCCGGTCCCGTCGACTCGAGTGACCCACCCCTCGGGAGCTATCAGTGCGGTCATTTTGTCCGCGTCGATGACCATCGCGTCGGCACCGCTTTGCGAGGTCAGTTCCGGAGCCTTGCCGTTCAAGCCGGGAATGGCCACGAGCCTCCGTGCACGAAACGCGGAGTCCAATTCGAGCGTGAACTCTCCGGCCGTCAATCGGGCGTCGCTGGAAACGGCTTCTGCCGGACCCAAGACGTGGAGCAATCTCGCGTCGCGGCCGAAGTCGAGGCTGCTGCCTTTAACCAAAACCTCTTGCGCTGTTCCTGGTTTCGAGGGCTTTTTTCCGGAGTCCTTTTTCGAGACTGGTTGGAGTTTCAACCGGACGTTTTGCAGCAGCTGGAGCGTGCCTTCTTCGGAGTTGTATTCCGCGCCCACGGCATCGCCGCTCCCGCTGGGAAATGTAAATGTCACAGCCTGGTCAGTTTTTGCAGCGCCAGTCCCCTGATCGAAATTCACGCCTCGGGTTTCGACATGCACAATTTGCGGCTCGATGGCGTGATCTTTTGCGCTGCGGGCCGCGTCGGCCGCGCTCTCCAAATCGATCTGCACATCGCCATTGCATGTGACGCCGCCGCTACCCTTGCTGTACTGGCAGCTCTGCGTGTGAATCGTGTCGTGCCGATCGCCTAATTTTCCAAAAATCGTGACGACGACGTGCTCTAGCAAACTGGCATTCTGGTCCTTGAAATCGGTCGACTTCGAGGCTTCCACGGTGAAAATCTTGCGAGGTCCGTCCATCTTCGAGAACGTCAATCCACTGGATTGCTTCTCCACATTCTCAGGCGCCGGCGCGGGCGCCGCTTTGCGTTCGATGATTCTTTGCCAGCCGCGCTTCAGGTACACGCCGGCCGTCAGACAGGCCAGCAGCAGCGCCACCGCCGCCGACCAGCGCGCATACCGCGCCGCTTCGCTTCTTCGCATAGGTTCAGTTAAGCAAAATTCTCAGGGACTGTATAGAAGGCGGGGGAAAGCGAGAAGGGCCCGAAAAATCTAGCCAGCGGATTCAGCTGCGGCGGCAGTCGTGTCCGGCAGGATCCCGATGTTGGCCGCAGCCACGCTGTCGCGGTTCGTATTTTTCACCAGGTACATGGCTTCATCGGCGAGGTGCAAAAGGCCCTCTTTGGTGCGCGAATCCGTGGGATAGGAGGCGACTCCGAGGCTTGGTGTGACACGGATGCCCAACCCATCCTCGTCGAGCCAGCGAGTTTCGCGTATGAGTTTATGGAGGCGGCGCGCGACGTTGAGCGCATTGTCCTTGGCCGTCTGCGGCAAGAGAATCACGAATTCGTCGCCGCCGTAGCGAAAAGCAAAATCAATCAGGCGGCAATGAGCTTTGAGCGCATTGCCAATTTCCGCGAGGAGGCGCGAGCCGACCAGATGCCCGTGCGTGTCGTTCACCTGCTTGAAGTGGTCCAGGTCGATGAATACGAGAGAAAATTGATAGTTATAGCGTTGCGAACGGTAGATTTCCGTTTCGAGGATAAAACCCATGTGCCGCGCGTTGTACAGGCTGGTGCAATCGTCGGTGATGGTTAGCTCGTGAATTCGCTTCACGTGGCGTGCATTTTCGAGCGCGATGGCCGCGAAATCCGATAGGGCTTCGAGCAGCTTGAGGTCGCGCTCGTCGAACCCTTCCGGGCCGAGGCAATTGATCAGCTCGATGACGCCCAAGCAAGTGTCGCGGAATTTAACGGGGACCGCGACGATAGATTGCGTTTCGGTCTTGGTCTTCTCGTCTACCTGAGAGAAAAATCTCGTGTCTTTTGAAGTGTCCGCAACCACTACGGTTTCGCCGTGCTGCGCTACCCAGCCGGCAATTCCCTGCCCCACCTTGATGCGAACGTCTTTCAGGGCTTGAGAAGCCTTGCCGACGGCCAACTCGAAATAGAGTTCTTGTTTCGTTTCGTCCAGCAGAAGCAAAGACCAGTTGTCCGGGCGGAGAAACTCGTCGATTTTCTCCATGATGGTGCGGAGAACCTGGTCGAGCTGCAGCGAAGAAGTCAGCGCCTTCCCCAACTCCTGGAAGATGGCGACTTCGCCGGCTTCGCGTTGCTCAGCGGAAACCGCGGGATTGCGGCGGCGTTCCACGGCTGGAAACTGCTTTACTTCGTCCACGCTCGGTTGATCCCCGCTTTGAAAGTTTTAAAGGCCAGTCTATCGCCGCCGCGGAAGACAACACCACGAGCGCGATTCGCGGCTGGTCCTCGAATCTTTGCCAGTATAGGCGCGTCGCAAAAAAGGGTGCAAGAATCTCGTGGTACAGGCGTGGCTATCTTGCCATCGGCTGGTACAGGACGTACCAGCAAGCCAGCAGCCTCATCGGGCATTCATCGAACAAACGAGCTGTGAGCGCCTTCGCGCAAGACCAGGCAACCGGAAAGCATGTCGTGCAGAGCGCGCTTGCTGGGCGCCAAACCGACGAAGAGGCAGTCGATCACAAAATAGTAACCGCCAAGGACAGGTATGTGAGCCAGCAAACGTCCGCCGCAAAAGCGCAGGCTGGCCCGCCAGAAATCCACTGGCTTGCCGGCAGCGTCGGCGACATACAGTCCCAAGAACCGCTTGCCGAGAGTCGCATGCCAACGCGAACTTTCCGAAAGCGCAAAGTACAGCCAGCTTTCCGCCGCGAAGAAACAAACGCAGAGGAAAAGGAACGTCGGACCCCACTGTGTGAGCGTCTCGTTGAGAGGCGTTCCCGCGCGATGATTGAAGAACGGATTCGAGATTCCCATCGCGGCAGCCGAAAAAGAAACAAAAATCGCGAAGGGAACCACGAGAAGTATCAGATCGATTATTGCGGCGACAGAGCGGATCCAAAATCCCGCGTGGGGCAAAGGCGCAGCCGCGGGTGGGTTGTCGTGAGGAGTTAGTATTTTTTCTTCCAAGAGGTTCTCTAACGCCTTGGCTGTGAAGCGCAAACTGCGTGGGCTCCGGGCACCCAAGACAAATATATACATCATTCCTGCGTTAGAATCGTGGCAGCGGAGAAAAAAGCACGACTATATTACAGCGTTTCGTAGTTTCCGATATAGACGACGATTCTGAGAGAGCGCTCGGCGTGTTTCAGGGCCATTTTCAGGGGAAAAGTATTGCGGAGAAGATCTGCAATGAAGATCTGCAATCTCGAACGACGCGGCCCCATGACCGGATTGAAACCGATGCCAGTTCATGCTGCCTTCAATGGGCTATTCGGAGAGTTCCTATAGAATTCCAGTTGTTTGACACTGCCGCGCGACACCGCCTATAGTGCCGTCGAGGGGATTTTTTTGCGCATTGAGCGGCAACATGCTCTCCGCGCATGTCAGATGGATCGGCGAGGATAGGTTTCGATTCATGGCTACGGGAACTTTTGGCGAACGCCTGAAGCGCGAGCGCGAGATGCGCGAAGTTTCGCTGAAGGAAGTCACTACGGCTACGCGCATCGGCCCGCGCTTTCTCGAAGCTCTCGAAAATGAGGAGTGGGACAAGCTCCCCGGCGGCATTTTCAATCGCGGGTTTGTGCGCTCCATCGCGCGTTATTTGGGCCTCGACGAAGAAAACCTGCTCGCCGAATACGACATGGCACACGGCGAACAGAACTTGCCTGTTCCTCAGCCTTACGAAAACAAGATTCCCCGTCCGCCTGTCTGGATTCCGATCCTCGCTGTGTTGGCGTTGCTTGCCGTGCTCGCCGGTCTTATTGCAGGCGGAATTTATGGCTGGCGGCGTTATGCCGCTCATCGCGCCGCGAAGCGAACTTCTTCCTCCGCGCTCTTGCCGGCGCAAACGCAGGCTGGAACAGCAACCGTGATACCGGCCGCTGACCCTGGGAGTTCTTCGGCCGCTGCCCCATTGGATCTCGCTGTTTCCACGTCGGCCGCTACGCGCTTGCGTATTCTGGCCGACGGCACGCTGCTGCTCGATGCCGAGTTTTCCGCAGGAGAAACGCACCACTTTTCCGCAAGGCAGCAGTTTGAAGTAACCGCGGCCGACTCTTCGGCGGTGTTGCTGGAATTGAACGGGCGCGCTATGCCGCCCGTTGGAACCCCCGGAGCCTCCGGTACAATAGTCTTGACCGAGAAAGATTTGAGGCAGGCGTCCGGTGGAACCCCTCAGCCCTGAAGTTCTTGAAGACCTTCGCGCAGGCCGCGCTCCCCGCGAGCGCAAAATTGCGGTGTGCTCCGGCGGAGCGCATCTCGCACCCGCCGATCGTGCGGAAATTCTCGCCGTGCTCGCCGGAGATCCCGACGAAATGGTTTCCGAACGCGCCCAGCAGGCCATTCTCTCGCAACCCGCGGAAACCTTTGTCGAAGCGCTAAAGCGCGAAAAGGCAATCCCCGCGCTCTTCGCCTACGCCGGAAAACATCTCGCGGACAAACCGGGCGTCTGCGACGCCATGGTGCAGAACAAAAACTGCTCGGCGGATTATCTGGTCCCGGTTGCGCGCCATCTCTCTTCGCTCGGCATCACGGCGCTCATGGAAGAATTGGAGCGCGTCAGCGAATCTCCCGCGCTGGCGGCCGCGCTCGAGCATTCCACTTCCATCACTGCGGATCAGAAACATCAATTGCACGAACTGCTGGGTTCCGCCATGGACGCAGCTGCTCTTGCGGAAGCGGCAGCCGAAGCCGAGCCGGACATCGTCAAGCGCCAGACGCTGATCGAGCGTCTCGCAAAGATGAGCGTTTCCGAGCGCGTGCAGTTCGCAATCAAAGGCGGATCCGAAGCGCGGCGCACGCTGATTCGCGATTCGAACAAGGTCGTCCAGCGCGCCGTGCTGCAATCCCCTCGGCTTACGGATCAAGAAGTCGAGGCCTTTGCGACCATGACGAGCCTCACGGATGAGATTCTTCGGCTGATCGCCAGCAACCGCAAGTTTCGTAAAAACTACGCCGTGGTTCGCAATCTTCTCAACAACCCGAAGACCCCGCTGGACGTTTCTCTACACATGCTCCCGATGGTCAATGTCATGGACCTCAAGAAATTGACCAGCAACAAGAACGTGCCGGAGACGCTGCGCACCACCGCCATCAAGCTCCAACGCACGCGCGCGGAACTGAAGAAGTAATGTTTGGCACGGTCGGGCGGGTCGGGCGGTTGTAGCCGGTCCGGATGAAAATGCATCGCCGCTGGGGCGATTTAGCCCTACAATCGTGCTCGGGGGGGCCCCGAGCATGCCGTTTCGATCCAAACTTTCTAGCGGCGCCGTGCTTTGTGCGATTGGTATTTCGGGTACGCTGCCGCTTGCGTCTGTCCTCCAGCCTGCGCAAAGTGACGCCTCGGCTCAAGAAAAGGCAGCCGATCCCTGGCCTAATTCACAGCTCCTGCAAGCGGCTGACCTCGTGCGCGAACTTTCCGGCGCGAAGGGCACAAACTCCCCGACGATTGTTTACGTGGGCTTCCGAACGCTGTTCGAGGGCGGCCACGTTCCGGACGCATCCTTCCACGGCACCGCTTCCAAAGAGGAAGGCCTCGCGGAATTAAAAAAATGGCTCGCCACGCTGCCGCGATCCGCGAGTCTGGTCATCTATTGCGGATGCTGCCCGTTCGATCGCTGCCCTAACATCCGGCCCGCTTACAGTACTCTGCACGAAATGGGATTCACGCACGTACGCGTCCTTGTCTTGCCGACGAGCTTCGCGGCGGATTGGGTCGAGAAGGGCTATCCCATGCAAAAAAGGGCTCTGATGCCCTGAAAGCCTGGGCGCGACGAACGCCCACGTGTCGTAGAAATCAAACGCCGCGGCAACTCCGGCTCACTGAATTGCATCTGGCAAAACATCGACCCGATCGTCCATGGGTCTCGCGGAACGAGTTTACGACGGAGGGCAAGATGGCGCTTTGGCCCAGCATCCGGTTTTCGCTGCGCATTCTAAGGAAGCATTGGAAACTCACGTCCATTGCCATCTTTTCCTTGGCCATTGCAATGTCATCCGAAACGGTAGGATTCAGCGTCTTCAACGCGCTGCTGTTGCGCCCACCCGCTGTTTCTGGGCCCAAGCAACTGGTGTCAGTATACGCAACCACACCAACGGAAGAATTCAGCGGCACCAACTACGACGACTACAAATATTATCGCGACAACAATCACGTGTTCTCGGACATCCTGGCTTTCCCATACTCCATCGCGGTACGCCCTATTTCCTACGAAGGCCGCGTCAAATCAGGGCTGATGAATGCGGTCTCGGATAATTATTTCTCTGTGCTTGGAGTGCAGCCCATTTTGGGCAAGTTGTTCACCAGAGGCGAGGACGACAAATCATCCGCGCTGGCCGTCTTAAGCTATCCCTATTGGAAGTGGCTGGGAGCCGATCCGAACATCGTTGGCAAGACCGTGACAATAGATCGTGTGCCTCTAACCATTATCGGCGTCGCGCCGAAGAACTTCGTCGGGACCATTTTCAGCGACCTGCCGGATATCTGGTATCCCCTGTCTATAGACTCGGCCCTCAGTCACCAAACGCAAGATTGGCGTACCGACCGCACCGTTCATTCTCTCGGTCTAATAGGCCGGCTGAAACCTGGCGTGACTCGCCCGCAAGCCCTGGCGGACATGCAATTGTTATCCAAGCAACTCGCCGCAGCTTATCCGGAGACCGACAAAGACCGAGTCGCGCAGATCACGGAAACGAGCATGCTGCCTGTGGACTCAGTGTCCTCGGCAAAAATCATCTCGGCGATTCTTCTGGCAATAGTGGCACTCGTCTTGTTCGCGGCGTGTTCAAACGTCGCTAATCTGCTGCTTGCGCTAGCCAGCGCGCGCCGCCACGAAATCCTGGTGCGCGCGGCGATGGGAGCCACCCGCGTGCGGTTGATTCGCGACCTCCTCCTGGACAGCACGCTCCTTGCGGCCGGCGGTGGACTCGCCGGCTTCCTGCTCGCGTGGCTTGGACTCAAGCAGCTGATGCAATTTAAACCGTATTTCCCTGGCCTTGGAGTGATTCCCCTGACGATTGATTTTCGGCCGGACATTCGAGTCGCGGAAGCATGCGTGGCGCTGGTTTTTGTGTTCGGTCTTGCAACCGGCCTCTTGCCGGGACTCTACAGTTCCTCCCCCAATCTGGCGGGAGCGCTCAGCGGCGAAATCGCGGTAGGCGGAACGCGCAAAGGAAAAATTCGCAACGCGCTAGTGGTTATCCAGGTAGCGGTTTGCACGGTAGTGCTCATCGGTGTGGGCTTGTGCCTTCGCAGCCTGGTCAATCTCGAGCGCGTCAATCTTGGGTTCTCGGCGCGCAACATCGCAATGCTGACCATCGATCTGCAAGCTAATGGTTACTCTGAAGCGGAAGGTCGAAGTATGTACCCGAGGATGCGCGAGGCCGCCGCGCAAATCTATGGTGAGGATTCGATCGGCATGGCCAGCGACCTGCCCTTAAGCGGGAATGGCGGACATGGCGAGCAGGTTCGTGTGGAGGGTTCGCGCGAAGCGAGCCAGCAGGCGGCCACCATTTCGTCTGTCGCGGTTGACGAGAAATACTTTTCCACTCTCGGAATCCCGGTTTTGACAGGGCGCCTGTTCACCGCCACGGACACGGCAAAAGCTCCCACCGTGATTGTCATCAATCATTTGATGGCGGAAAAATATTGGCCCGGGGAAAATCCCATCGGCAAGACAGCGCGCATCGAAAACGGCAATCGACTCGTAACTGTCGTGGGTGTGGTCGGCGACGGCAAGTATATTGATATCGACGAACCTGCCCGCCCCTTCATGTATTTCGACTTAAATCAGCACTACGAGTCTGTCGTCTACCTCATGGCGCGGACACAGGGAAACCCGCATCAGTGGCTCACGCCGCTGTCCGCAGCTCTAAAGAAGCTTGACCCCCAACTTATCATCCAGACCCTGACCATGGATGACTGGACGAATTTCTCGCTCTACATCCCGCGACTTATTCTGGTTTGCACCAGCGTTTTCGGTGGACTGGCCTTTGTACTGGCAACGGTGGGGCTGTACGGAGCGGTCTTTTATTCCGTAAGTGAAAGAAAAAAGGAGTTGGGCATTCGCGTGGCGCTGGGGGCTGCGCCGCGCGATCTGTGGAAAATGATTCTGCGCCAAACGAGTTTAGTGACAGCCGCAGGCGTCGGCTTAGGAATCCTTTGCGGAGTCATCGTCGCCGCACTCGTCCGATCGCAACTGTATGGCATTCATCCTGTGGAATGGAGTGTGTTTCTCGCCGTCGCATTCACCATGGCAGCCATGACAGTTCTTACAGCCTACTCCGCCGCCCGTCCATGGATGCGAGCCGACCCGATGGAATCCGTCCGTCACGCCGCCGCAAGCCGGATTCCGTGAGCCCATCCTCAAAATAGCGCTACACGTTGCGCAGAACCAGGCAGCTCGCAATCATGTCGTGGATGGCCTGCTTTTTCTCGGTGAAACCCGCGAGCATGTAACCGATTCCGAGAGGAATCAGTTTCGTGACGATTCTTGCGAAAAAGCGGCCCGAAGCCCTGCCAAAAGAAATAGGCTGCCCGGTCATGTCGGTGACCTTCAGATGGAGCATCTTCTTTCCCAGTGTGGCCTGCCACGAAGAACTCTCCGAGAGCGCGTAATACAGCCAGCTAACAACAATGATAATTCCAATGAATCCGAGAACGAATCCAATGCCTAAGAAGGCTCCCACATTATCGTTTATGTCCTCGTCGGAACCTATCCTGCTAAGGGCGGCCCCGGCGCCAGTCAATATGAAGAGGGGAATCAAGAGGATCACAAATGCCACTAGGGCAACGACTCCATCGATAAGGAAAGCAACGAACCGCAACCAGAAACCGGCATAAGCCACGCCGCCGTATTGCACGCCCCGATAGCTGGAAGACACGACCGGTGCATACTGATTTGGATCAACAGGGGATAGGGAAGGAATGGCTGGCACCAGGCCCGAGATGGCTTGACCGCACGTGGAGCAAAACGCCGTTGTCGCAGAAATCTCGCTTCCACATTTTGAACAGTACACAGAGTCTCCTTTTTCGTGCGACGAGCCAAACAGAGTGCAAGTTGCGAAAATCCTACTTCTCCTTTCAGCCTCGGTCAATCTTCGGCGGTACTAGGGTGTTCCCGGCGCACTAGGTTCACCTTCCATCGCGACTCACTCTCCTAAATTGATATACGACTTTAGAGATGCATTGGTTCAATTCCCGGAGGCGATTTTCGCCGCTGGAAACTGCCAGCAAATCATCTGGCACTGCGCCGAAGACACGAACCTGACCAGGCATCTGACCAGTCAGCTCGATCCCGTCGACCCTGTCCTTGCCCCGGAATTCTTACAACTGCGGATGCTTCCGGTGAAATGCCGTCGCCTCTTGGTAGGCGCGGGCAAATGCCAGCAGCTTCGCTTCCCCGTATAAATTCCCAAGGAATGTGAGGCTTACCGGCGTCCCCGCTCCACCCACATTTTGAAAATCGCTAGGATCATCCGTTGGAGGCTTCGGAGCATCGTCGCCGCGGAAACCATTTGGCAAAATTACGGATGGATGGCCGGTCAGATTCGTAATGACGAGTTGTTCGCCGCCGTTTGTCGGCGCTACAATCACGTCTACCCCCTCAAACACCTTCGCAACCGCTTCCATCGCCATCCGCCGCGCCCGGCTCGCCTGGATGTACTCGACCGCCGGAATGAATCTCGACGAACGAAATGAATTGGGCCAGTCAGTCGGCTTTTGCGAGGTAAGCAACTTGTCTTTCCCTGTCCGCGTCAACTCATCAAACGCCGCCGCTGCCTCTGCCGACAACATGATCACCATGGATTGGTAGGGAAATTTCGGCATCTCCACCGGAATGAGATTGACACCCATCCCTTTCAGCTTCGCGAGCGCCGCATCGTTATATTTTCTGTCGTATTCCGCTCGCGCCCGTCCAGCCTCTAGGCGCCGCTTCTGTTCATCTCGCTTCTTTTGCTCTTCCGCCGTCGCCGCAGGCTCCTGCTTGGCTTCGATCGATGGATCTTGCGGCCTCGGCTCGAAATCCGCCTTCAGATAACCTACGCGCAGCTTCCGCCAATCAAGCGCCGCATCCCAGTGGAACGCCGCATTCTTCACGCTAGGGTCCGCGCCGTCCGGTCCGTAAATCGCTTCCAGGACCAGGGCGCAATCCTCCACCGCGCGGCAAATCGGCCCAAGCTTGTCCATGCTCCAGGAGAGCGCCATTGCCCCGGTCCGCGGCACAAGCCCGAAGGATGGCCGCAAACCCGTGCAGCCGCACCGCGTCGACGGCGACGAAATCGAGCCTAGCGTTTCCGATCCGATGCTGAAAGCCACGCATCCCGCGGCCGTCGCGGAAGCCGGCCCTGCCGACGATCCGCTCGACCCTTGCCCCGGATTCCAAGGATTGCGCGTCACGCCGCCGAACCAGTTGTCGCCCAACGCCAGCGCTCCGAGCGTAAGCTTTGCCACCAACACCGCGCCTGCTTCATCGAGCCGTTTCACCACGGTGGCGTCTTCATCGATCATCTGGTCTTCAAATCCGCCCGCGCCCCACGTCGTGCGATAACCCTTTGCCGCTAGCAGATCTTTTGCGCCCCACGGCAATCCGTGCAGCGGCCCGCGATATTTGCCCGCGGCTATCTCGCGATCCGCCTCTTTCGCCCGAGCCCGAGCGCGCACTTCCGTCAGCGTGACCACAAATTTCAGTTTAGGGTCGTAGCGCTTCAAGCGTTCCAGATACATTTCCGTCAACGCCATCGAAGACACTTTTTTCGTTCGCACCAACTCCGCTAGTTCGCGCACGCTCGCAAAGGCTACTTCCTCTAAGTTCTTGGGCGTGCCAGGCGCGGCCAGAATCGACGGCTTCGATATCCGCGAAGGCCGCGGCTCGGTCTCAAATTTCATCCCCGGCACGACTGGATCAAACACTAGGCAGGGCTCGACGGAATTCGAAATGTGCAAGGCATATATTGCTTCGTAGCCTTTGGCTCGCTGGTTCAGGTTGTCGAGCATCATCTCTTTGGTTTCCTCTGGGATGGGCACATCCGCAATCGTCGCGGCGTTGTCGATCATCTCCTTGGTAATCTTTGTCGCCCCCTGGGTCTGCGCTTGCGCCCAAAGGACGCCGGGAAACAGCGTCCCGCCCAGCCCCAGCCCCGAACAAGCACTCATGAATCTTCTGCGATCCAGCATTAGGTTCTCTCCTTGGCATGCTACCGACGCGCGATTGTAATACAACACGGGGGAACACGGATGACTCTGGACTGGCAAGCCGATTCGCTGGGATGGCGGCGCGCGGAGCCCACACCTTGAAGAAAAGGAGCCGGATTCTTCGAAAGACTCGCTTCCAAAACAAAAGGCAGCGCCTCGCACTTGCAGCTTGCGAGGCGCTGCCGGAAAAGCCTTTGAGAAGGCGCTAAGTCTTACCTGTCATATTTCAAGCAGACGTCGAGCTGGTGAAGCGCTTCGTCGATCGCCCGGATTGCCTCCACTTTGTGGCCGCCGAAATCGTGCGCGGCGTGATCCAGATGTTCTCTCGCGTGGCGCAGCGAATTGATCGCGTCGTGAATTTCCGGATGGTCCGCCGGAACGGCCTTGGCTGGTTCGGGTGCTGGCGCCGGAGCAGGCACTGCATTCGCACTGGCGGTATTGGGTGCTGCCGGGGCAGAGGCGCTAAAGGCCACCGCCAAAATCAAGGCTGCTAGAATCACTACACCTAGAATTTTTACTTTCATGAACCACTCCTCCTCGTCCGATTTTTGGCTCGGACTGCCAGATGTTCCTCGATCCACCGTTTGCACCTTTGCCGTGATGCTAAACCGACCTGATCGCGGCAAACGCACCAAAGAGGTTCGTTCGGCTCGAATGAGCCATGACTCGCCTTCTTTGATAAGTCATCTCTCCGGACTTTGACAGCAAAATCTTTGGACAAGCGTACAATCAGAAACTCCCCCAACCGCACCTAGCAAGGCCCCCGCGTGCCGCCATCCGCTGGAGCCGTCCCCGAGTCCTCTGAGCAGATGCAGCTCAGCCCAGGGAGAAGCATTAACTTTCTTCAACCACTTACTCTTATGCGATAAAATACGTATTACCGTCGCGTTTGGGCCCATCGCTCTTGCCGGAGGAATTCCATGGCGGGTAAATCTTCTCTAAGAATCTGGATCGGCACTCGCAAAGGCGCCTTTGCCTTCACCTCCAAGGACCGCAAGAAGTGGGATTGCGACGGCCCATTTTTCGGCGGCCAGGAAGTGCATCATGTCGTGCAGGATTCTCGTGACCCGAAGCGCCACTACGCTGCGGTAGGAAACGCCTGGTTCGGTCCACATCTTCACGCCAGTACGGACAACGGCAAGACGTGGCAAATCTCTGAAAAAGGTCTCGAGATCAAAGGCATTACCGGCAAATCGTGGCAGGTCACTGAAAAAGGAATGGAACTAAAAGCGACTCCGGATGCCACTCTCAAACGCATCTGGCATGTCGCACCGGGCGCGGAAGACGCGCCCGGCGCCGTTTATCTCGGCGCCGATCCTGGTGTGCTCTTCCGCAGCGGCGACCATGGCGCGAATTGGGAGATGGTCGCCGGCTTGTGCAATCATCCGACGCGTGAGAAGTGGAACCCAGGAGCGGGCGGCATGATGGTGCATTCAATTCAGTGCCTCGGCAAAGGCCGCCTCATTGTCGGGATTTCCGCGGCAGGCGCGTTTCGCTCTAGCGACGGCGGAAAAACCTGGTCGCCATTCAACGGAAACGTCCTTGTCGATTTTGGACCTGAGAAATTCCCTGAAGTCGGCCAGTGCGTCCACAAACTGAAAGCGCATCCGCGTGACCCGGAATCGCTCTACCAGCAAAATCATTGCGGCGTCTACCGCGCTGGATTTACCTCCGAGGAGTGGACCGACATCTCGAAGGGTCTTCCGTCGCGGTTCGGTTTCGGTTTGGCCGTTCCCGCCGCCGAAAAAGACACCCTCTTCACAATTCCTATCCATTCCCCAGAAGAGCGCTACGTTCCTCAAGGAAAGCTCCGCGTCGCGCGCAGCCGCAATGGCGGCAAGTCGTGGAAGTTTCTGACCAAGGGCTTGCCTCAGTCCGATGCCTACGACCTCATCTTGCGCGAAGCGATGACTTCCGACGACCGCGACCCTGCCGGGGTTTACTTCGGCACGACGGGTGGAATGCTTTTTCAAACGCGAGATGCTGGCGATTCCTGGCACGTTCTCTCGGCGCATCTCCCACCGATCTATTCGGTCACCGCCGCGTTGCACTGAGGCCATTGGGCGGCCTCGATTGTGCTCCCGGACTGCCCGAAGCCTATGCGGCTTGTCTCCATATTTACTTCCGGAGCGCGAATGCGACGTACACTCCGCCGGAGGGTGACTTGAGATCCTTCCCGCCGCCCGCAGCGATCACAACATATTCCCGCCCATTCACGGCGTAGATCGCCGGAGTTGCGTTCCCTGAGAAAGGAAGCGTCGTTTCCCACAGCAATTCGCCTGTAGCTTTGTCGTATGCGTGGAATTTCTTGTCAAAATCGCTCGCTCCGATAAACACCAGCCCTCCGGCCGTCACCACGGGGCCTCCATAGTTTTCCGTGCCCGTGTTCTTCAATCCCTTTGCTGCAAGTTCTGGATACTCGCCTAGATTTATTTTCCAGACGTATTCGCCGGTGTTCAAATTGATCGCACTGAGTGTTCCCCAGGGTGGCGCGATGGCCGGGTACCCGTCCGGGTCCAAAAACTTGTGATAGCCCGTAAACCGGAACTTCATGTCCTGCGGCGTAGCCTCTGAGCTCGCCAGTTCCTTGGACCTTCCGCTCAACAGAAAATCCACAAGCGCAGAAAGCTGTCCGTCATCCAAATTCGGGAACGCCGGCATCCGTCCTTTGCCGCTCTTAATGGTGGCTGCGATCTGTCCTCCTGAAAGTCGGTCGCCGACACCGACAAGCGACGGCATCGCCGGCGGCGACCCCGTCATTTTCTCCCCGTGGCAAACGCCGCACTGGCTCATATACAGGCCCTTGGGACTGTTTTCACCGGTGTTCGGCGCCAGCGCTCCCGTCCAGGCCATTTCGTTTGCGTTCACGTAAAGAATCGCCGTTTGCATATCAACGGCGGAGCCACCCCACTCGGCCCCTCCATCGAATCCCGGAAAGATCACCGTATCCTTTCCCACGCTGAACGGAACAAATTGTCCTTCACTACGGAATTTTCTAAATTTCTCGAGCGCCCACGCGTGCGCTTCAGGAGTGCGATTGGTCAGCATATCCTCGCTGAGAAATTGCCGCGCAAATGGCGCTGGCCTGGTCGGCAATGGCTGTGAAGCAGCCGCAAGCTCGCCGGGCACATCACTCTGCGGATATTTGTGGTACTCGATGGGAAAGACCGGCTTTCCACTAACCCGGTCGAACAAATAAACAAATCCCTGCTTCGTCGTCTGCGCCACGGCATCGACATCCTTACCGTCGCGATTCACTGTCACGAGCGTGGGCGGCGAGGGAAAATCGCGGTCCCACAAATCGTGCCGCACTCCCTGAAAATGCCACACTCTCTCGCCCGTTTCCGCATTCAAAGCAATCAGGCAGTTTGCGAAGAGATCGTCACCCACACGGTCGCCGCCATAGAAGTCAAACGCCGCCGATCCTGTCGGCACATAAAGTATTCCGCGCTTCCGGTCGACCGCCATCCCCGCCCAATTGTTCGCCGCCCCACTGTATTTCCACGCCTCTTTGGGCCACGTTTCGTACCCAAATTCGCCAGGATGCGGAATTGTGTGAAATGTCCAGCGCAACTTCCCCGTTCGCACATCGTACGCGCGCACATACCCAGGCGCCGCCGGCAACGTTTCGGGATTGCGCCCCCCCAGGATAATCAAATTCTTGTAGACAATCCCCGGACTCGTCAAAACCACCGACTGCGTTTCCGGATTCCGCCCGAGATCTTCCCTTAAGTCAATCCGGCCTTCTTTCCCAAACGTGGCGATCGGCTTTCCCGTGCTGGCGTCGAGCGCATACAGAAAGTTCATCACACCAACGAGGATGCGCTTGTCTTTCTCACTCGACCAATAAGCCAGCCCGCGATCCGGTTGTGTTCCCTTAACCCCCGAATCAAATTTCCACAAAAGCTTCCCGCTCGCCGCATCCAGCGCGAACACCCTCTGCGTCGGCGTGATTCCATAGAGTATGCCGTCGACGATGATCGGACTAGTTTCTAACCCGCCCTGTTCACCCGTGTCGAAGCTCCATGCAACCGTGAGTTCTTTGACATTCGTGCGATCGATTTGTGCAAGGCTCGAGTAATGCGTATTTTCCGACGCTCCACCGTACGCCGGCCAGTCGCGTCTCTGTTCGCTCGAATTGTTGGTGCTAGGAATGCCAGGCGATTGAAAAGCACCGGCAAGGACCGTGTCCCGCGTCGAAAAAAGCGCACTCGAAATTATCAGTGCGCCATAGATTGCCATTAGCCTGCCATGGAACAGTCTCATGCCATAACTCCGCGATGCGCGTCAGGGTATCACGCATTCGCTGCGGCACAGTATGTTCGCGAAATTTTGCACCTTTGCGAAAATCGCAATCCATCGTAAAAAACCGGCGTCCCGATAGTCTGGGACGCCGGTTCGTCTGCCCAGGGGTGAGGAAGCAATGCCTATTCTGCGGCCTTTAGTGTCCGCGTGCCTGTCGGCTGGGATTTCCAGTCGTGCGTCGGCCGCTTGCGGGCAAGACGGCCCTCAGCATTTCCTTTGCTTGATCCAAGTGTTGCTGGATCATCGGAACGGTTGCCGAAGCAAAGCTTCTGATTACATCGTCATTACCGTGGTTTGCCTCTCGCTGAAAATCCCGCAAATCCTGCTGGTGATCTTTCACCATGTCTTGCGCATAGGCCTGGTCAAAATCAGCGCCGCTTAATTTGGAGAGCCTGTCATAGGTGGTTTGGTCCTTGGCAGAGAGATCCGTCGGCAGCCCGATGTTCTCCTCTTTAGCCGCTTTCTTCAACTCGTCGCCTGCTTTTGTATGCTCGGCCACCATCCGAGTTCCGAAAGCCTTCACCCCTTCGTTTGATCCCTGATCCATTGCTAGCTTGCCTAATTCGATCTCGGCCAAGCCCCCACGGGCTGCCACCCTCACAAACGCTTCGTCCTTCATCACAGCCTCAGCCGTCGATGACACGGGCGAGCTTTCCTGGTGGCCCAACACTACCCAGCACCCGAGCGAAGTCAGCAAAACTGTCAATCCCGCAACATAAGAAACCTTGGCGGCGGTCGTCTCCAGAAGCATGTTCTCCTCATTCCAGGCTGTCTTACGACGCGTAGGTTAAAAGGACCAAGCAGTCGTGCCAATCCAGTGATTCCATTATCCCAACGTCAAACAACCCTGATCTATACCGGATTGCACTGGTATAATGCGCCGGGATTTGTTCCGATCCGTCGGGGAAGATACCCAAACGAGGCAAACAATGTCCGCAACCATTTCGTGGCTGATCGCTTCCTTCTTGTTCCTGGCTCTGGCAGCCGGAGGGGGTCGCGGCCCCGCTCCTGCCACCCATGGAATGCTGGTCGTGGCTAACCAGCGGGAGCACACCGCTCTGCTCATCGATCCAGAAACCCACCAGGAGCTTCTAAAGGTCACTGTCGGAGTCAATGGCCACGAAGTGGCCGTGTCGCCCGACTCCCGCTTCGCTTACGTCCCCATCTACGGCAATTCCGGCGTCGGCAAGCCCGGCACCGACGGCACCACCATCGACATCGTCGATTTGCGCGACCGCAAACTCGCCGCCACCATCGACCTCGGCAAGCCGCTTCGTCCTCACCGGGCCGAATTCGGCCCCGACGGCCTTCTGTATATCACCGCGGAGCTCTCCAAGTCCGTTGACGTCATCGATCCCGCCACGCGCAAAATCATCGCGGAAATTCCCACTGGTGCGATCGAATCCCACATGGTCGTCCTCTCTCCCGATGGCCGGCGCGCCTACACCGCCAATGTAGCTGCAGGCAGCGTTAGCGTGCTGGACCTCCAGAAGCGCGCGCTCCTCACTGTTATTCCCGTGGCAAAAACGGTGCAGCGCATTTCGATTTCCGCCGACGGCAAACGCGTTTTCACTCACGATCAGGACACCCCGCGTATCGCCGTTATCGACACCGCTAGAAACGCTGTCTCCAGTTGGATTGCCGTCCCCTCAACTGTTTATTCCTCTTCGCCAACGGCCGACGGGCGCAAGTTGTTGGCCGATTCTCCAGCCGGAAAAATCTTCGTCATCGACATTGCCAGCGCAAAGCTTGAGGAGTCCTTCGATATTCCCCCCGCTTCGGGAGAACTCCTTCTCACGCCGGATGGCAAGTTTGCCTTCGTGAGCTGCCCTCAAGCTGGAACAATTGAAGTGCTGGACGTCCCCGGCCACAAACTGCTTCAGCCGATTAAGCTCACTCCCGGCGTGGACGGCCTCGCCTGGGCGCCAGCAATTCCATAATTTTCGCTAGCTTTGGACGGAGATCGCCCAATGGATATCGACTGGATCCGCGATCTCTGCCTTTCGTTTCCCAAAACCACGGAACAGATACAGTGGGGCGACGATCTGGTCTTCAAAGTGGCCGGCAAGATTCACGCCGTCACGGTGCTGAAACCCGCCAAGATTTGGCTCTGTTTTAAGGTTTCGCCAGAAAAATTCGCCGAGTTGACGGAACGCCCTGGCATCATTCCCGCCCCTTACCTGGCTCGCGCGAAATGGATCGCTCTGGAAACCAAAGACGCTCTGCCGGCCGACGAACTCGCATTTTTGCTGCGCGAATCCTACGACATGGTGGTGGCCAAACTCCCCAAGAAAACCCGCGAAGCCCTCGCCAGCGGCAAGGGCCCTAGGGGACGAAAATCCACCAAAAAGCCTGCGGCAAAGGCGCGCTCTCAAAAACCACGCCCCAAAAAGAAAAAGCCCTCTCGTTAAAGAGATGGTTTTTGTTTCCGTTGATCTCTGATTTTTTTATAACTAGGCGGTCGCCTTGCTATCAGCGGTACGGCGAAGGGGCCTGGCGCCAGGCAGAGGAAAACTCATGTGCCAAAAATTCGAGTCCGCCGAAATAAACTCCACGCCGACAAACGTTTTACTTTCTCGGTCGCGCCTGACGGAAACTACTCTGGATTCCACGGTCCGGTCGCTGTTCTCATTCACAAGAATGAGCATCTGCCCTACAACCACCACCTGATCGATCTGCAGCAGCGCCCCGTGGCGGTTCACCGATTGCGACTTCGCCTTCACGCGAAACTTGTCGCCGTTCTCATCCTGCCCGTGCACGGTGATCGGCACTGTGATACTTACTCGCAACGTCCGGCGCCGCTCTTTACAGCGAAAATGAAGTATGGCCATGAGAGACACTAACCTCTCGATTGAACTTGACGACTCGGGGACCTAAGCCTGCCCATACGGGACTGGCTTCAGCGTCATCACCCACACATATGTGGCGCTGAAGTGAACGGTCGAAACGAGCGAGGAAACTAGTACGAACGTCGTCCACATTGTTCGTATTCTGGACTTTGGCACCATGCGCTGCAATAGCGGGACGGTACCAAATTGACCCCGTTTGCTCCGGTACTCTAGTACGTTACCCGTGATAGTTCAACACCATTTTAGGAAAATTCCACCGCGAATTAGTGCACGCGAATCGCCGAACGTTTCGCTCCAGCGCAAAATCGGCGTTCACCGATTGCCTATTCTGATAATGTCCTCTCACGCGTCCCCAGCCCCCACTTAACTTCATTGTATTCTTTAACTTAGAGGATGGACAGCGAGGACGCCTAATTCTTCTCCCCGAGATCGATGAATTCGACCTTCCATGGCCTGACACCCAAGTCTAGACGAGCAACTGTTACAGGGAGCTGAAAACGTTTTGGGCCAGCGCTGCCTGGATTGACGTAAAGCACACCTTCCTTCTCGGTCTGGCTAGCTTTGTGGGAATGTCCACTGACCACAATGTGGAATCCGCCTCCGGCTGGATCTATGTCCAAGTCTTGCAGAATGTGTAGCATATAGATCACGAAGGAACCGGATTGAATGACTTCCGTCAAGCGCAGGGTTTGCCCCCACTCTCCCGTATCGACATTTCCCCTCACCGCTACCACCGGAGCAAGTGTTTTCAAAGTCTCCAAAATCCCCGGCCCGCCTACATCTCCGGCGTGGAGAATCAGGTCCGAACCGCGCAGAGCGCGGACGGCTTCCTCGCGCAACAATCCGTGCGTGTCCGAAATCAACCCGACGATTTTTCTCTCGTTAGGCAATTTTCTTCATCGCGAACGCTCACCGAAGCATTTGTATTTAACCTCAAGGTCAAATACAGCAAGGCTGGTGCGGCTTCCTCAAAGTAGGCATGCCAATCAGATCTGTCATGCCAGCCCAATTGTTTCCCGGCATTTTCACAGCACCTTCACGATATCCAGCGCGTTCACCCGTGCGTGCTCGACTTGCAAGCCCCAGTGGAGATGCGGCCCGGTCACTCGGCCCGTCGCTCCGACCTTACCCAGAACCGTTCCTGCTTCCACCTCATCGCCAACTTTCGCTTCGATCTCAGAGAAGTGGCAATAGAACGTATAAATCCCCAACCCGTGGTCAACAATGACTGAGTTCCCCGAAAAGTACAGCTCTTCCGCCAGCACTACGCGCCCTTTTTGTGCCGCATGCACCGGCGTACCGGTCGGCGCGGGAAAGTCCACACCACTGTGCGGCGAACCGGCGTGCCCATTCAAGATACGCCGCTTTCCGAAGTTGCTCCCCTTGAAGTCCCCGGTGAGCGGCATTTGGAATTTTCCATTCCACAAACGCTCCGGCGTTACACGATCATAAATCTCTCGCAGCCGCTTCGTCTCCGCCGCCGCACGCGCCTCTTGCTCAGGGTTCGGCTCGACAAACTGCTTCTTCACCGTCAGGCTTTCCGTGGCGAAGTGCCCTTCTGTAACTTCAACCATCGCGCGGCAGCTGACGGGTTCGCCGCCTTGCAGTTGGCCTGCGACTGTAAATTCGTACTTCCCTGCTGCTTTTTCCAAATCCACACCTAACAGTGCGTTCCAGACGTCGGCACTCGCGGCCCTGTCCTTCTTTCCGCGTTCCTGCCAAAAAGGAACGTCCCGATCGTTCCATCTGCCGCTGACTTCCCCCAGCGGTTTCGCGCTGTGAATCTCCGCCAGCAAAAGCGTGCCCTGAGCGGTCTCCGGTGAACTTAACCGGAGATTCACGCCGTCTCCGCAATCCGCCGCGCGGACTACTCCAGAAAGAAAAAGCATTCCTCCTAAGAAGATGGACACCTTAATTTTGAGCGCAATCCTTCGCAATGTGACCTCGGCAAACGCCATCATTATTTTAAGCTTTCGGCCGCAGAGCCTGAACCCGCGGTTCCACCTTTGCAAACTGCTCGCGCCCAATTTTCGAGCCCATAATGACTTTTTCCACGTTTAGAAACATTTCGGGGTTTTTGGTCTTCTCTCTAAGCTCCTTCAAAAAGGGCCGAACCTTCGCGAAAATGAAGAACAATTCGCCGCAAAAGGACGGCGTAAAAAATAGCTTTTCGCTAAGCACACCGTTCATCACGAACGACCCCGCAATTCCCCAATAACTGAGCACCTGCCTCAACCAGTTGTTCTCCTCCGTCCCCATCGCCATGGCCACCTTCACGTACTCATCCGCATTGTTTGGCCAAAATGTCGTCAGCCACCACTGCCGCGCCTTGCGCATCTCGGGTTCGCGCTTCAGGCTGTACAATTCAAGTATCAAGCGCGCATCTTCGACCGTCGGTTTCTTCGCCATGGTTTTTCTCCTCAATCCTTGTGTGATGTGATTCTACCTTTTGCGTAGGCCTTTTTTCTTCCGGTTTTTCAATATTATCGGACGGTTTAAGATGCGACCTCTCATGCGCCTCTGATTCGCCCCGCTCCGTTCTCGTATCGCGCTCGCACTCTTCCCGCTCTGTCAACTCTTCCCGCTCTTTACTCAAACCGCGAAGTCGAGGATGATGCACCCTCGCAAGCCGTGTCTGTGCCACAAACGAGGAGAGTCGATTATGCGCAGAGTAATTGTCGCCGCGGCATTGGTCCTCACAGTATTTGGGTGCGGCTGGCTCCGCGCTCAACAAACATCCGCGCCCTCCGCAGCCACGTCCTCCTCGCCAAAGCAAAGCGAAACGGATGAATACACGCGTTACGAACTTCTCGCGCCCGAATCCGCCAGTTTCAAAATCTATTACGAAGTCACCGCCACCACCCCCGGCGCGAAGTATTTCTACAACCCCATCCGCAAGGGCAGCGCGGCAAGCGAGGAAGCTGTCTTCGACTCCATGACCGGCGATCCGCTTCCTTTCGAAGTCGTTAGCGGCGCCGATGCCCGCAAAGACCCGCTCATGTCAGACGCCGATGCCGACACCAACTTCATCAAGATTTCTCTGGCTCGGCCCGTGCCCGCCGATGGACAAGGTCGAGTGCTTATCCTCAAGACCTATAAAGACACGAAGAGTTACTACCGCGATGGCGACGCCATCATTTTCAATCGTCCGCTAGGCATCAAGCGAAACAAGATTGTCCTACCGGCGGGCTACGAGCTGGTTGGCTGCAATGTGCCGTCGCAAGTCCTGCCCGAACCCGACGGCCGCATCGCAGTTTCCTTCATCAACGCCGGCTCAGGCGAAGCGCCGTTGATTCTCAAGGGCAAGCTGGGCGCTCAGACGGGGCCAGCGGCCGCGCCACACCCCGCAACACAGGCCCGCAGTTGGGAGTCACCTTTTGAAGGAGAATCCGAGCGATCACGTCTCTCCGAGCGCGCCCACCAGGATCGCGATATCGTCTACTTCCTCCAGCAGCCAGAAACTCACGCCTTCAGCCTCTACCACGACTACACCGAATCCCACGAGGGCGCCGACAAATACCTGAATGTCGTCCGCCAGGGCAGCACTGTCTCCGATCCGTCCGCCTACATTCTGGATACCGGCGAAAAACTCGCCACAAAAATGATGACTGGCGCCGACCTCGCCGCGGCAAAAATCGACGCCGGAGAGCCTGTTAGTCCCTCGACGCAAGTGGTGCTAATTCCATTCCCACCGGTGAAAAAGGGGCAGTCTATCAGGCTGCGCATCTCTGAGACATACACTGCGCCAATCAGTTACAAACTCGATGGCGGCGAATTGGTTTTCGACCGCAGTTTAGGCAGGCCCCGTAACGCCGTGGTCCTCCCTCTAGGTTGGTATCTCACCACGAGTGCAATCCCCGCGACCGTCACGCAGCTTCCCGACGGCCGCATCCGCCTGGATTTCTGGAATGGCCGCCCCGATTCCGTCGACGTTCTAGTCAAAGCGAAGCGCCGCGACAAATAAGATAATTTCCCGAGAAGGTTTTTTCATCCAGTGGGAGGTTCGCAGCCATACGGAATTTCCCGGCCAGTTCCGCTCAGCAACTCAAGTCCCGAATGCTGCGGCATTGCTTCACTGCTTCGCGCCTCCGCCTATTTTCTTTCCCCCGCACTCAATCAGCGCCTGGCAGGCTTCAAGGCATGCATACTTGAACTGCTGAGCGATATGCTCTTCGACTCCTTCCCCCAACAGCAAAATCGCCGTCCCGTGTACCTGCGCGACCAGTGCCATTGCTAGCCCCGCGTAGTTTTCCGCCGTGCCTCCCAAATCCTCCGCCAGCCTCTGTTTCAAAAACTCGTAGGAAGGCATGCGCTCCTTGCGTGCAAGCCGCCTCGCCCAATCCGACGTCAGCAGTAAATATTCATTCCCATTCGTGAGCGTGAACTCCAACCCCAGCCGGCAGGCCTCCGCCGCGGAATCCGCCGGCTGCAGCGCCTCGTACATCCTCTCCCGCGCCCGCACCCTCAGAAACTCGATCAGGTCGTGCTTATCCCGGAACCGCTCATAGAGCGTCGGCGTGGTCGTCTTCGCCGCCAGGGCCACGGCGCGCATAGTGACCGCGTGTTCGCCACCTTTGCTCCACAGCTGATAGGCAGCATCCACAATTCGCCCTTCCAACTGTTTATCGGCTTTCCTCGGCATTCGCCACTCCTTCTGGCCCTCAGTTGTCCCAATTATATTCTTGACAGCGTTAAAGAAACAACGTATAAATATTCTTTGCCACTGCCTCAGCGGTTGGCTCGGCCCCAATCAAAAAACCTAGCAAGGAGAAATCAGTAGCCCGTCATGTCAAGATTTGAATATTCCGTCATTACCAAAGCCAGCCCCGCGCTTGCTTGGCTCGTTTTTTCCGATACCCATCGCTGGAACACCTTCGCCAACGTCTACGGCGAACTACGCTGGCGCGACGGCAATCCCTGGGAGCCCGGCAGCCGTCTCCAAATTGAACTTCTGCGTCCCGTCAATGCCGTCATCGACCACGTCATTACCACATGCGTCCCAGGAAAGAAAGTGGGCTGGATTGATCACGCTATCGGCGTTGCCATGGCTCAATGGGTCACTTTTGAAGAACGGCAGGAAGGCACCCGCATCCATACTTGGGGAGAGGTGATTCACTCCGGCATTACGATTGGCGGCCGCACCGTGGAAGAACTCCTCGCCAGTTTCACGCGAACCTGGTACGACTCCTTTCGCGTGGCCTGCAACCAGCTTGTCTTGCCCGGCGGCGCTGGCCCGGATGACGCGGCTTTTGCGACCCAATAACCAATAACGTGTCGATGCACCAAGTCGGCTGGGTCCTTCGCCCGCAAACCGAGGCAAGGACCGCACGATAGTTCCAATTCCAAAGCCGGAATCTTAAGACTGGCGGCGCCAGGCTCGTGAGTTAAACCAATTACTTTGTGCCGTAAGCCAGGTTACGCTGCTGCATCTGTGGCATAGTCCACTCGCCAACGCTCACAAACAATTCTAAACCAATCGCAAACGAGTCTTTCCCCAAAGGCTGGCAATAAACCACGCGCGCTCTTGACCTTAGGTTCCCCAAAAGTGATCTCACCGTTACATGATCATTGGGATGCCAGGGCTTGCTGGTCACCACGCGCGCGCCTCGGGCGCTCACGTTTTCCGTGACGCCCTGCTGAGCCACCGTGTGGATATCCAAACCTGATAAGTCTACGGCTACGTGCACTGGAGAACGATCTTCCAAACGGTGAGCCTCGCTTTCCATGGGGCACCGCGCTGCTTTCTGGGCCGAGTTCTGGGAGTGGACGTTGTGGTGGGTTCAACGACCGGCAAAGCATACTCTTCTAGCCCCCAAGCTGGTCAAGAATTTTCACGCCTCATGAATCGTCCGAGTAAACTGTCCGGCAACGCGACAACTTCATCCCACGAGCGAACGCTTAGAGGCTTTCTGCCCGTCCGTGCCTGAGAATAAATCTTTATTTTTCATTGAGTTACGCGAAATGCAAATCCGGTTACTGGATTGCCTCATCTCTTGAGTTTGGGCCTTGCCACAGTTCCTCGCTTTTCGCCGAAGGAGGCTGTCATGAGAAAGCACGAACGCATCCGAGAGAAAGTCACTATCCTACCTACCTCCATGTATCTCTCAAAAATGCACGATGCCGGCTGGACCCTCATCGCTCTTGAATGGGAACGCGAAGTCGAGACCTCATCTTCGCCCGAGCCTCCCGAGGAAATTCCAGGTTCCGAAGAGATTCCCTTTGGCCTGCGCATCGCCGCAGACGGCCATCACCTCGAAGACGATCCGCTCGAGACGCAAACCCTCAAATTTCTAGCCGAACTGATTGTCCAAGACGTCTCGTTCAACAGCATGGCCGACGCCCTCAACGTCCGCGACTACCGCACCCGCGACGGTCGTCCTTGGACCGCCGCCGCCATCTTCCGCCTCATTCCGCGCCTGATCGACGTCGCTCCGCGCATCCTCTCCGGCAGCGAATGGGAATCTCGTAAAAAGCAACTGTCCCGCGTCGCCTGGAACTCCTAAGCCGCTTCGCCAGAATCCGATTGCAGGCCGCCCCTTCTCGTTTGTTTTCCCCTGAGAGGAAGCGCAAGGCAAACTATCTTTTCGTGCTGAGCGTTCCACACGGACGCTCACCACGAGCTCTCTCCTTGACATTCTACCTATTCCTGTCATATATGTAGAATGTCTAGGAGGCGCGATGCCCATCGAGAAATCCGACCTGCTCCAAGGCACTCTCGACATGCTCATTCTGAAAATTGTGGCCCTCGGCCCGGTCCACGGTTACGGCATCTCGCTGCGAATCCGCCAAATCTCCAAGGAAGTCCTGCAGGTCCAGCAAGGCTCGCTCTATCCGGCCCTGCACCGCCTCGAAAAGCGCGGCTGGCTTGAAGCCGAGTGGGGCGCCTCTGACAAGGGCAGGCAAGCCAAGTTTTACAGACTGTCCGCTAAAGGCCGCAAGCAACTGGAGAACGAGGAATCGAACTGGAATCGGTTGGCCGGTGCGGTGGCCAGTATTATGCAAACCGCACAGTAGGAGGTTGTTGTGTCCTGGTGGAAATCCATCCTTCCGAAGCGCGCCTCCGACGCGCAAATGAATTCCGAACTCCGCTTTCACATCGACGAGCTCACCGACGAAAATATCGCCGCGGGCATGACGCCTGAGGAAGCCCGCCGCCGCGCCATTCTCGAATTCGGCGGCTCCGAACAAGTAAAAGAAGAACTACGCGACGTCTACCGTATACTCATCCTCGACGCCACCGTCGCCAATCTCAAATCCGCCTTCCGCTTCATTCGCAAATCTCCAACGTTTTCCGTCGCCGTCATTCTCACGCTAGCTCTCGCCATCGGCGCAAACAGCGCCGTCTTCTCCGCCATCGACGCCATCCTCCTTAAACCACTCCCATTCCCCGACGGTGATCAGCTCATGCGCGTCGAGCAATACGATCCGAAAAATCCCCGTCCACTCCATTTGGTTGCTCCGGTTCGTCTCGAAGACTGGAATCATCTCAATTCCACCTTCCAGGCGCTCACCGGCTACTACACCGAAGACGTTTCCGAATCCACCGGCCCTCTGCCGGAAAAGGTAACTCGCGCCTGGGTTTCTCCTCTTTTTTTTGAGGTCTGGGAAGTCACGCCTGCGCTGGGCCGTGAATTTACCCCCGACGAGGAGACCCTCAACGGGCCGGCCGCTGTCCTAATCAGCGATCGCTTCTGGCGTCGCCGCTTCAACGCCGATCCCAACGTCGTCGGAAAAAATCTGCGCCTCGATGGTCATCTAAATCCTATCGTGGGCGTTATGCCTCCCTCTTTCCTTTTTCCGAATCGCGAAGCCGATTTGTGGTGCCCCATTCCTGCCGGCCTTTCTTACGGTCCGGCTCGGGAAAACAACTGGTTCATCGTCATCGGCAGGCTCAAACCTGGCGTAACGGTTACACAAGCCCGCGCCAATCTCGCCACGGTGCAAGCACAGCTTGGCCGCCAGTTTCCCAAGACCGACGCGGAGCTCTCCGTAGGCATCGAGCCGCTCAAGGAAACCACTATCGCTGATTCGCGCCGTTCCCTTTGGCTGCTCTTTGGCTCCGTCACTCTGCTGCTGTTCATCGCGTGTACCAATATTGTGGCTCTGCTCTTGTCTCGCTCGACTCAGCGTCAGCACGAAATCTCCGTCCGCTTCTCCTTGGGCGCGCCTCGCGGCGCCCTCATCACTCAACTGCTGACCGAGACCTTTCTCTTGGCTCTCATCGGCTCGGGCCTCGGTCTGTTTCTCGCCGCGGCAGCGTCTGACATCTTTCGCGCTCTGGCCGCGCAGCTTCCTCGTGTCGAAGAAATCCATCTCGACGCTCGCATCGTCCTCTATTCTTTGGCCTGCTCGGTGGTAGTGACTTTTCTTTGCGGACTGATTCCCGCCGTTCGCGGTACGCGCCGCAATCTCTCTGCCTCGCTTGCGCAATCAAGCCGCTCGCAAGTCTCGGCACGAAATCGGCTCCAGTGGCTTCTCGTCGGCATCCAGGTCGCTCTCGCGGTCACCCTGCTCGCCGGCGCCGGCCTGCTTCTTCGCAGCTTTCAGCAGCTTGGCCGTGTCACACGCGGCTTTGATTCCAGCCATATTCTTGCCTTCCAGCTCAGCATGAACTATGGCGAAACCGGCGACATGAGGAAACTGCGCCAGTTCACCGACCGCGTCCTCGAAACTCTGCGCGCCACGCCTGGGGTCGAAGCCGCCGCTATCTCCGTGGGCGCGCCCGGAGTGCCCTTCAAATATGAAACGGAACTTAAGCTCCTCGAGGGCCGCTCCGAGAGCGAGCCCAAGCTCATCGCCGATAACCGCTTGGTCTCCGCCAGCTACTTCGCCACGATGCGCATCCCTCTACTCGCCGGCGAAGCCTGCCGCGAAACCGATGGCCCGCCCACCGTGGTTGTCAATCGCGCCTTTGCCGACGCTTATTTCCCAGGACAGCCTACGCTCGGACATCATGTGCAATCTATAAATATGGGCTACTCCGGCGCCGCCGAAATCGTCGGCATCTCCGGCGACGCCCGCGAGAGCGGTCTCGATCTCGCTCCCGTCCCCACTGCTTACTGGTGTGCTCCGTTTGCAGAGCCCGGCACCTACTTCCTGGTGCGCACTCATAACGCTCCGATGAGCATGGCCGAAACCATCCGTCGCCAGCTTCGCGACATCGAACCGCTCCGTTCAGCCTTCGATTTCGCGCCTCTCGATCAGCATTTCTCCGATGCCCTCGCGGAGGGCCGCCTCCGCACGATTCTCCTAACCTTTTTCGCTGCTACCGCCCTCTCGCTCGCGTGCATCGGCCTTTACGGCACGCTCAGTTACTCCGTCAATGTTCGCCAACGCGAAGTCGGCCTTCGTCTCGCCCTCGGCGCGTTGCGCGGCCAAATCGTCCGTCAATTCCTTTGGCAAGGACTCGTCGTGTGCCTCCTAGGCTGCCTGGTCGGGTTCGCCCTGGCCGCCGCCTCGTCCCGCGTCCTCGCTGGCCTCCTTTACGGAGTCTCGCCGACCGACCTCCCCACTCTCGGCGCAGTCATCTTCCTGGTTCTGATTGTCTCGGCCATCGCCTCCCTGCTCCCCTCCATCCGCGCCTCCCGCGTGGAACCCATGCAAGTCCTGCGCGACGAGTGACAATCCAAGTCATCTATCTGACCCTCTGATTCGCTTCGAGCCTGCAAGGCAGTTCGTGCGGGGCCGTTCACCAGACGTAGTTCACCCGTCACCGAATGCCCGGCATCTCTTCTGCTATTCTATTTCCTCCCCCAAGGAGAGCCATGCAGTCCCTTCGCCTGAATCCGATTCTCAACACCGACTCCTACAAGCTCACCCACTGGTGGCAATACCCGCCGGACACGAGGCACATCTATTCCTACGTGGAGTCCCGGGGCGGCATGTTCGACGAAACGATGCTGGCGATGCTCCAGTACATAGTCAAATCGAACTTCGCCGGTCAGGTTTTCACTTTGGACGACGTCGAAGAGGCTCGCGGCGTCGCTCACGCCCACTTTGGCGGCCACCCTAAGTCCTTCAACTATGAAGGCTTCAAATCCCTCTACGCAAAACACGGCGGACGCCTGCCCCTGCGCATTCGCGCCGTCAAGGAAGGCACCGTCGTCAAAAGTCTGAACGCGCTCATCACCATCGAGAATACCGACCCCGAGTTCTACTGGCTCACCAACTGGGCCGAAACCGTTCTACTACAAGTATGGTATCCCATCACTGTCGCGACACTTTCCCGCGCCATTAAGCAAGTCATCGGCAGGGCTCTCGTCCGCACTGGCGATCCCTCGCTTCTTCCCTTCAAGCTTCACGACTTCGGCTTCCGTGGCGTCTCCTCCAAAGAGTCCGCGGCCATCGGCGGCGCCGCTCATCTTTTAAATTTCTTGGGCACGGATACGCTGGCCGCCATCCAGCTTCTCAACCAGTTTTATTCCGCCGATCTCACCGCAAAAGATCCGCTCAACTGCGCCGGTTACAGCATTCCCGCCTCCGAACATTCCACAATCACCGCGTGGGGCGAAGCCAACGAAGGCCAAGCCTACGCCAACATGCTGGAAAATTGCCCCGAAGGCCTCGTCGCCTGCGTCAGCGACTCCTACGATGTTTACAACGCCGTGCGCAATCTCTGGGGCGGCGCGCTGCGTGACAAAATTCTCCAGCGTAAAGGAACCCTCGTTATTCGCCCGGACTCCGGAGATGCCGTCGCCGTTCTCGAAGAACTCTTCAAAATCGTCGCGGAAGTTTTCGGCTATGAAGTGAACAAAAAAGGGTGGAAGACCACCGTTCCCAACGTGCGCTTCATTCAAGGCGACGGCGTGAATTTCTATACCATTCAAAACATCACCGGCCAGCTCACCCGCAAAGGCTGGTCCCAGGATATTTGGAGCTACGGCATGGGCGGCGCGCTGCTTCAGCAGGTAAATCGCGACACGCTGAAATTCGCCTTGAAATGTTCGGCCATCGACCGCGCAGGCAAATGGCACAACGTCTATAAAAACCCCAAAACCGATCCATCCAAAGCCAGCAAAGGCGGCCGCTTTAATCTGATCCACATCGGCAGGGAGTTCGCCACCGTCGAAGTCGATAACGACGCTCCCAATCCCGATAACTCCCGGCTCGGCGTCAACGCGCTCGAAACCATCCTCGAGGACGGCAAAATCCTCCGCGATATGACCCTGCAGGAAGTCCGCGACATCGCCGTCAAATACGACACCTACAATGAATTCGCTTGATCCTCATTTTTCGCCGTTCCTCGTCAAGTGGCAGGCCTTTGGACCCGAGCCTTATCTAGCGAGGGGCAATTCCAACTTGTTGTTCTCTGATCACTTTTTCACGAACAAAACGCAATAATCCGTTGTTGGCCAATCATTTACAAGTTTTTCGAGCTGAAATCCTGCCTTGGTCAATTCATCGATCAAGATTTTCTGCTGGATCCCATGGTCTTCGCGGTCCTTCGGCACGCCCTTCACCTTGCCGTACTCGGGATGAGGCGGAAAATCGATAATCGCGAGCTTCCCTCCCGGCTTTAGTGCGCGAAGCAGACTCCTATCGAACTCGACGGGTTTCGTCAAATGGTGGTAGACGCGCCGCAAAAAGATCGCGTCGCAGCACGACACCGGCAAATTCGTTTCCGCCTCCCCGCTCTCAACCACAGCAACGTTTTTGAAATCCCGTTTTTTAACCTCGGCCCTCAGCGCCGTGAGTTTTTCCTCATCAATCTCCGTCGCAAACACCTTTCCCGTCGGGCCAACTTGTTCCACCGCGGCAAAAGTGTAGCTTCCATCTCCCGCGCCGATGTCTGCGACGACCGTCCCCGGATTCCACTCCATCAGCGCCGCGAGCTTTGGGATCTCATCCGCCGCGGTGGCCTTCGCATGCAGCGTGAACGCAAGAGTTCCCTCTGCTACGTAACAGAACGCAACCAGAAACCATATTTTCGTAATGATTCTTCGCTTCATGGAAGATTCACGCTTTCACCGATTGCTCGTCGCTTGGCAAAACAGCGCAGCTCACTCTTCGCCGATGTCTTCGTGCCACAGCGCGGGATTCTCCGCGATGAATTTCGCGAGCATCTGCACACATTCTTTAGACGCAAGATCAATCACTTTGATTCCGTGTTCCTGCAGCCAGTCGATCCCGCCACGAAAATTTACGGATTCACCAACGACGACGGTCCCAATTCCGAATTGACGGATTAGCCCGCTGCAATACCAGCACGGCGCAAGCGTTGTCACCATGATTTTGTCGCGGTAGCTTCGCTGGCGGCCAGTCTTGCGGAATGCATCGGTCTCCCCATGCGCCGAGGGATCGCCGTCTTGCACCCTGCGGTTGTGACCGCTTCCGAGGAGTTTTCCAGCGCTATCGAAAAGGGCCGCACCGATCGGTATTCCACCCTCGGCGAGTCCGCGTCGCGCTTCTTCTATCGCCGTCTCGAGCATCTTTGAATACTTCGCCCGGTCCATCTAGGCAACCTCGTTTCGTTTTGTGCCTGTATAGCGCGGCGCGATGGCGTAATAAAGTTGCATGAAAACGATGAACGCGATACTCCAGTATGGGTGGAGCACGCAGAGCAGAGCCCCAAACGCGTAGAACGCTTGGGCCGTCCAGATGCGGCGGCAAATGGCGTCCACAACTTTCGGCGGTGTATCGCTCTTGACCAGCCCAGCGCGCGTCGCGCGTCCCCAGCTGAGGTACAGCATGGCACCGAGCAGAAGTATGTTAGCCCAGTAAGCGATCAGCGCCGTTCGATAGGCGATGAACTCCGTCAAAAGCCTCGTGGAAAACGGCATGAGCGTGACCAGGAAAAGAAACGCCAGATGCATCCAGGTGAGGTGGCGCTCCGAACGCTCTAGGTGATTGAGCTGCGTCTGCTGGCCCACCCAAAAAATGCCGAGCGTCAGAAAGCTCATTAGGTAGACAAGAAGCTGGGGCGCAAGCAGCACAAGCGCGTGCCGCAGGGTAGCTTCGCTCATACCCGGCTCTCTTACAGGCACATGAAGTTCCAGAAGGAGCAACGTCATGGCCACGCCGAAGATGCCGTCGCTCAAGGCAGCAAGCCGCTCCACGCTCTGCCCCGCAACTTGGTTGTAGGACGTGTTCATCGCCGTGCTACTTCAGGGAAGCTTCCACTTTTTTGCCGTACTGGCGGCCCTTCGCGAGGATTTCGGGCTCGTCGAGCGTCAGGAGCTTTTTGTCGCGCATCACGATGCGGCCGCCGATCACGACCGTTTCTACGTCGTTGCCCTTTAGGGCGTAAGCAAGTTGCGCGTAGATGTCGTACATGGGAACGGCGTTTGGCTCCTCGAGCGAGATCAAAATGATATCGGCCTTTTTTCCAACTTCGAGCGAGCCGATCTCTTTTTCCATGTGGAGCGCTCGCGCGCCCTCGATGGTAGCCATTTCGACGACAGATTTTGCGCCGAGCGCGCGCGGATCCATCTTGGTGATTTTTTGCAGCTTCGCGGCAAGGTCCATCTCTTCCATCAGGTCGAGGTCGTTGTTGCTTCCGGCAGGGCCGTCGGTGCCCAGGCCGACGGCGATGCCCGCGGCACGCTCTTCGACCACGGGTGCTACGCCGCTCGCGAGCATCATGTTGCTCGAGGGATTGTGGACGCAGCCGACCTGCCGGCCGGCGAGAATCTTCTGGTCTTTTTCGTCGACGAAAATGCAGTGGGCCGCGACCACGTCGGGACCAAGGATGCCCAGCTTTTCGAGATACTGGACAGGAGTCAGGCCGTTCTGTTTCAAACTGTCGTCCAGCTCTTTTTTCATTTCAGCGAGGTGAATCAGAATCGGCGCGTGATATTTGCGCGCCAGAGCGGCGGAGTCCTGGAGCGTCTTTCGAGAGCATGTGTAAATCGAATGCGGAGCGGCCGCGGCGTGAATCAGCGCATCGCCCTGCCAGCGTTTCAGAAATTTTTCAGTGTATTCGAGCATGGCCGCATTGGTTTTGTTGTCAGGCGCGGGGAAGTCAATGAAGGTCTCGCCAAGGACGCCGCGCATTCCTGCAGCTTTGGTCTCCTCCGCTACCGCATCCTCGAAATAGTACATGTCCGCGAAAGTGGTGACGCCGGAACGAATTTGTTCGGCGGCGGCGAGGCGCGTGCCCCAGCGCACGAAATCTTCGGTCACGTTTTTCGCTTCGGCGGGGAAAATATATTTCCGAAGCCAATCGTCGAGCGTCACGTCATCGTGCAGCCCGCGGAGCAGCGTCATGGGAACATGGGTGTGCCCATTGATGAACCCGGGTAGAACAAGCGCGCCTTTAGCATCGATGGTTTGTTTGGCTTGTGTACCCTTCGGGAAGAGCGGACCTTTGCCGACGACGTAAATGCTGTCGCCGCGAACGGCGATCTGGCCATTCTCGATGATGTGGCGCTCGCCATCCATCGTGACGATGGTGGCGTTAGTGATGAGCAGATCGACCCAAACGGCCTCTTTGTCTGGTGCCTGCGCTCTGGCAGTGCTTACAATTGCGGACACGCCGACAACCAATGTACAAACGAATCCAATTCCCTTTCTTATCGCGGCAACATGAAGTGAGTTCATAGTTTCTTTTCGATTCTTAGAGGTTGGAGGAATCAAACGGCTTCGGAAAAAGGTCGCGCATCTGGATCGTTTCGGTTTTGCCTTTTAGATTTGACAGAATTACGGGGACATCGCCGCAAAATTCCCAGATCAACTGGCGGCAAGCGCCACAGGGAGGCGTGAGCGTGTCCGTATCGGTGACCACAGCAATAGCGTCAAAGTTGCGCTCGCCTTCGCTCATAGCTTTAAAGATCGCAATGCGCTCGGCGCAGACGGTCAAACCGTAAGTGGCGTTTTCCACGTTGCACCCACCGAAGATTCTGCCGGAGGTGGCATGCAACGCAGCGCCAACGCGAAAATTCGAAAACGGTGCATGCGCATTTTCGCGCGCTTGCAGTGCGGCTTCGACGAGTGCGTCATGTTCTGTCATGCTGCGGCCCTCCAAAGAACCCGCTTTCATCCGCCAAGCTCCGCGGCGATGCGCGGAATCACGATTTTCAGCAACGCGATGAATTGACTTTTGACGCGTTCCGCGGTTTCGAGAACTTCCTTGTGGTCCAGCGGCTGATCGAGAATGCCCGCGGCCGCGTTGGTTACGCAAGAGATGCCCAGCACGCGGATGCCAGAGTGGCGAGCGGCAATCACTTCCGGAACCGTGGACATGCCGACCAGATCCGCGCCGATGGTCCGCAGGTACCGTATCTCAGCCGGGGTTTCGTAGCTTGGACCCGGAAGCGCGGCGTACACGCCTTCGTAGAGGCCGATGCGATTGCGGTTTCCTTCACCGACGGTAATTTCGCGAAATCTTCTGTCGTAGGCCACGGTCATGTCCGGAAAACGCTGGCCTAGGCGTTCGTCGTTGGGACCTGTAAGAGGGCTCACACCTTGCAGATTGATGTGATCCTTGATCACCACGAGCTGGCCTTGCACGAATTCGAGCTTGATGCCCCCGGCAGCATTGGTAAGAATTACCGCTTTGACGCCCAGGCGGGCGAAGACGCGAATCGGAAACGCAGCCTCTTTGGCGGAATAGCCTTCATAGAGGTGCACGCGGCCCTGCATCCCGGCCACGGGAACATCGCCGACCATACCGAGCACGAGCTGGCCGGCGTGGCCGATGGCGGTCGAACGAGGGAAATGCGGAATTCCGGCGTAGGGGATTCTTCGAGGACTTCCAAATTCGTCGGCGAAAGCGCCGAGGCCGGAGCCCAGGACCAGTGCGATTTTGGGGCGGAGATTGGTTTTGGAGAGAATGAACTGTGCGGCGGATTCCGCGCGTTCGAATTCGGACTCGGGCTTTGTTTTTTTCGCAGATTTTCGTGAAGGGCTCATTCTGTCGTTGGGATTTTACCTTGAGTTAGCCTAGTTGCACTAATTGAGCCCCCATGGTGGCGCAGAGCATGCTGCGCCACTGCGAACACCGCCGAAAATCACGAAAGGATGCCAACTATCGAGGCGGACATTAAGTTTGCCATGGTGCCGGCTAGCATGGCGCGTATGCCAAATTTGGCGAGTTGGCCGCGTTGTTCGGGCGCCAGCGCGCCGATGCCGCCGATTTGGATGCCGATGGAGCTGAAGTTTGCGAAGCCGCAAAGTGCGAACGTGGCAATGGTGAAGGTGCGCGGGTCGAGCGTATCTTTTATTTCACCGAGGTGTTGGAATGCGACGACCTCGTTGATGACCATGCGCGTGCCGAGAAGATTGCCCATCTGGGCACAATCGCGCCAGGGGATGCCGATGATCCAGGCTACCGGAGCGAACACCCAGCCGAAAACTTGCGACAGGCTCGAGGGAAACCACCAGATCCAATTGTGGATGCCACCCATGATGCCGTTGACGAGATAGAGAAGCGCAATAAAGGAGATGAGCATCGCGCCGACATTCAAAGCGAGATGAAGACCATCTACCGTGCCGCGCGAAATCGCGCCGAGGAAATTGGTTTCCTTCTCCATTTCCGGCATTTCGACGCGGCCGGCGGTGAGAGGCTGCTCCGTTTCCGGCACAAGCATCTTAGCCATGAGCAGCGTGCCTGGCGCTGTCATGATGACAGCGGTAAGAAGGTGCTCGGCTTTGATGCCGAAAGCGATGTAAGCCGCCATGATGCCGCCGGAAACGTGGGCCATGCCGCTGGTCATGACGACCATCAGCTCGGATTTTGTGAGCTTATTCAAAAAGGGACGGATGGTGAGCGGAGCCTCGGTCTGCCCCATGAAGATGCTGGCGGCCACGTTGAGAGATTCGGCGCCGCTGGCGCCCATGACGCGCGTCATGACCCAAGCCGCGAGGCGGATGATGAGTTGCATGACGCCGACGTGGTAGAGCAGCGCGAAAAAAGCGGCGATGAAAATAATCGTGGGCAAAACCTGGAAGGCAAACACAAAGTGCTCAGGAGAAGCTGCGAAACCGGGAGAGGGAGCCGAAGGCAGACCGAGTTCGCCGAACACGAATTGCGAGCCATAGAACGCATAGCTGAGAAGCAGGTTGACGTAGTGCCCAGCCCACTCAAAAAGAAAGCGGCCGATGCTGAAGCGCAGCACAAAAATCGCGAAAGAGAGTTGGAGACCGAGGCCCCAGAGAACGGTTTTGAGCTTGATCGCTTTGCGGTCGGTGGAAAAGAGATACGCAAGGCCGAGCATCGTGAGGAGGCCGAGCACCCCGGTGTACCGTCCCATGCGTGGACCTCTTTCTGCCGAACAAGTTTATGACCAACGGCTGCGACGAAACCGCCAACCTCGGCCTTACTCACCGAGAATACGGTGAATGAGCGGCAACTTTTCGCGCGGCTCGCTTCCGCCGATTTCGTAGCTGGCCGCGATCAAGCTTTGCGCCTCAGCCAGCTTTCGGCCGCTATTGTAATGAATTGTGGCGAGACGCTCGCTTTTTTCTACGCGGTCGCCGATGCGTTTGTGGAATTCGAGGCCGACGGCGTGGTCGATGGCGTCTTCCTTTTTTTCGCGCCCCCCACCAAGCGTGGCGAGGGCCGTGCCAAGCTGTTCGCAATTTGTTGCAGTGATAAAGCCCGCGGAAGGGCTCGGGACGTCGGCCCGGGAACGAGCTTGCGGGAGTAGTTGTGGATCGTCGATGACACGCTCGTCGCCACCCTGGAGGCGAATGCCCTGCTTGAATTTTTCCTTGGCCTGCCCGGTGGCGATCATCTTTTCGGCAAGATAGCGGCCGTCTTCGACAGATTTGGTGAGGTCGCCAAGAAAAAACATCCAAGCAGAAAGCCCAATGCTCAATTGGACGAGATCGGCGGGACCGCCACCGCTGAGGACTTCGATACATTCGGCAACCTCGTTGGAGTGGCCCGCCATGCGGCCGAGCGGCTGGTTCATGTCGGTGATGAGCGCTACGACTTTTTTGCCCATGCGCCGGCCGGTCTCAACCATGACTTCGGCGAGCCGAACGGCATCTTCTTCGCGCTTCATGAAGGCGCCGGACCCGGTTTTGACGTCGAGCACAAGAGCGTCGATGCCTTCCGCTAGCTTTTTACTCATGATCGAGGCACAGATGAGACCTATATTCTCCACTGTGGAAGTAGCATCACGAAGTGCGTAGATTTTTTTGTCGGCAGGAGCGATTTCCGCGGTTTGGCCGACGAGGCCCATTCCACATTCGCCGAGAACGCTGAGGAACTCATCGAGCGAGAGATTTACGTTGAAGCCGGGGATGGACTCGAGTTTATCGAGCGTGCCGCCGGTATGTCCTAAGCCCCGTCCGCTGATCATCGGAACGGTGAGACCCCCCGCGGCAACAATCGGCGCGAGGATCAGAGAGGTTTTGTCGCCGACGCCTCCGGTAGAATGCTTGTCGACTTTTTTCCCCGAAAGGCGGTCGAGATTGACGACCTCTCCGGAATGGAGCATGGCTTCGGTGAGTTCGGCGGTCTCGGAACGACTAAGGCCGCGAATCCAGGTGGCCATCAGCCAGGCAGCCATCTGGTAGTCGGGAATATCGCCGCCCGTGTAGCCGGAGATCAGGAAGTCAATCTCCGCGCGGGAGTGTTCACCAGAATCGCGTTTTTTGCGGATGAGGTCGACAGCACGCATGCGTGATCGTGGACTGCGGCGGGAGCGTAACATCGGCGGAATCTGCCGTCAACGCAGCGTACGCCCTGTGTCAGCGTACGCCCTGCAGCGTACGCCCTGTTATTTCGAAGATTTGCCGAAGAGCTTTTACAAGTCGAGCACCCAAAAACGATTCGGGCTAAGTCCGCAGCAAATAATTAACGTCGGGCATTCCATCAGTTTCGACAAGCTCCCATGGGCAACAGCCTCCTAAACATAAAGGGCTCCTCTTCAGCGGCCGCTGGTCGTATCCTTCGACCACCTCAAGCGATCGCCACCTACCAAAGCGAGCGACAGAACGCTCAAATCCCGAGGATCGAATCGGACATCATGGTAGGAGTTCATGAATTTACGTTGAATCGTGAGGGACCCGAGAGAGTCTTTAGCCAACAAGTCCTTTACGCGCGTTCCCCAGTCGATTAATTTGGATTTGCCGTTCAACTCCACTCTAATCTGGCAGGTCACAGTTACTAATCCGCTGAACTCAACGCAGGCAACTCCATGAGTGGCAGCAAAGTTCTTGCATCCACCAACCGGTCCCAATCGTAGTTCATGGTCGAATTCATCTAACTGGCTCGCACTGCTTGCTCCGACAATAGCCGCCGAGAGTTTCTGCTCTTTGGAAACCAATAAGGTATAGAAAACTAAACGAAAGTGAGATTCCGGCGGAATGCCAGTCAATTCCAACTCTGAACCTGCGTCTTGATCATGTCCTTTCAAAGAGGCCGGACGGAATCGAACATCGCCAACCTGATGGAAGTGAATTTTTCCATCGTTCCCCGACTCCATGTCGAAATTGACCGTGCTTAGACCCGCGAAATTCTGGGTCGAGTGAGTCTCCTCGGTGGTCTTTGCTGCTCGGAAATAGGCACGTTCAATCTTCAGCCGCATACCTGGCTTTAGATCCAGACTGCTCCGATCCGGGCGATATCCGTAGTAACTGAATAGGCTTTCAGGCGGCTTCATCGGCAGGCTTTGCACAATGAATTCACGAATCGTGGAGCCGGCGCCCCGGAAGCATCCGTCTTGCTGCAGTTGATCCAGCTTGGCTAGGAAAATGTACAGCGCTTCAACCGTGTTGCCGTCCGGATCGACAAGACCGTTGACGTCTCTAAGCCATCGTTCGGTTGAAGGCAGGGTGATTTGAACAGAATCCGAGTGTTTCTTTGCAAGTTCCACCCGAAATGGGCCCTCTTCGGCGAGACAATTCGTCCCCCCCGATCCATCGGGCGCAGGAACGTTCATCGTGATGTTAATTGCAGAATTGTTTGCATGGGAATCTGGGATTGAAGGCGAAAAAAGAATTGACTCGCCGTCCACTGGCTCCAGCCGAAAAGGAGGGCCCGTGATTCCGATTGGGCGTCTCGCAGAACAGCTAATCGATGTGAGCGCGGTTAACAGAAACAGCGCTAAGAAGCTTAGATCTGACTTCAGATACACTTGCCGTCTACTTTCCGGCTGCGTCCTTTATCTGGAACACTAATTAGAGGATTCAAGAGAGTAGATCACCGTGATTGTGGTGTCGACTTCGATGGGTTCTCCGTTGAGGAGGGTGGGAGTATAGCGCCACTGGCTGACGGCTTCGACGGCGGAGCGGGCGAGATCCGGATCGATCTGACCGTTCATGACGCGAAGAGACAGCGGCTTGCCATCCTTGCTGATGACGGCGTGAAGAATAACGGTGCCGCTTATGCCAGCAGACTTGGCGGAATCGGGATAGACCGGTTGGACTTTTGTGATGCGGCTAGAAGCCTCAAGGTCGCCGCCGAGTCGGAGCCGCGAAGGCTTGCCGGTGGTGCCTACAGGAAGCGGCTGTCTGGTGCCAGCGGGAACCACGTGGACTTCCTCCATGATGGTGGCGATTTCCAGGGAGATGTTTTGAGAGAAATCGCTACCGGATACGAGATTGACCTGCGGAAGCCGATAGACCTGGAATCCGGGCTTCATGGCCTTTAGTTCGTACTCGCCGGAAGGCAAGGCTTTGAAACTGAAGTTGCCGTCGCGGTCGGAGGTGGTCATGTCGATGGTGTTGGCCGCGTGGCTCGACATGATAATGGTCGCGTTGGCTACACCCGAGCCGCTTGGATCGTGGATGGAGCCCGCGACCTTTCCGGAAAGATTTTGAGCCCTCAGGTGAAGAGTGGCGAGCGGGAGCAAGAGGAACAAAGCGAAAAATGGAACGAACAATTTTGTTCTGCGGGATAAACGGCTTCGATCGATGGACGGATTTAACATGGCGGCAAATCTCCTTTCAAGATTCGAGGGACGTGCGATGGCCAGAGCAGTGGACCAGGCGCGGCCGGAATTTTCCAGTGTCCTTGCGAGATCGAGTAATTGGCTGGCGTAGTGCGACGGCGCGATTCCCGAGAGCAACACGGCGTCATCGGAGGCGCGTTCGCTTTCCTGGCGGAGCCGCGCTGCGGCCAGCCACACGAGCGGGTGAAACCAGTAGATGGAGCGGGCCAGCTCGGCGCAAATCTGCAGAAACCAGTCCTGGCGGGCGATGTGCGCGAGTTCATGTGAAAGAACTATGCGCCGCCGTTCGTCATCCCAATGTGCGGCGCTTGAGGGAAGAACGATGACGGGGCGGGAAATTCCCCATGTCAGCGGCATGGCAAGCGGGCTGCTGCATTGGAGAAGACGGACGGAACGTGAGATTTTGTGGGACTCGGAAAGCTCTAAGACTCTGCGCATCCAGTCGTTGTCGAAAAGTGGTCTCGAGTGCGCAGAGACCCACGCGAGGCGCGCCAGTCCTGCGGCGAGCCTGAGAAAAATGAATGAGAAGCCGAGAGCCCATGCCTGGAGCGTAAAGACGGCAAGCTGGTTGAAGATCGGCGAGCCCGATCGGACATTGATAATGACGGAAGGAATTGTGTGAGCGCTAGTGCTCGCTCCACTCGCGCGCGCCGGATTCCAAAGCCCAGCGGCGTTCCGGAGCGTGACGGAACGCCAGGCAGGCAGCACCAGGGCGAAGAACGGAAGCGCCAGCGAGGCGAGAATGGCGGCTGCCCAGACATGGTGACGTTCGGCGGCGGAGGAACGATTGCGAAGGGCGAACGCAACAATCCATGCGAACACGAGGAGAACCGTGGCCTTGATGCCGCAGGCGAAGAGAAACGCGAGTGCGGGTTCGGAACTCGCGAATGTGCGCATAGTCAATTCTCCTTTCGGCTTTTGGAAATGAGCCGGGCGATGCGGTCAAGTTCTTCAGGGGAGATGCGTGCGACTTCGCCGCCGAGAAGTGCGGCCACGACCTTTTCCGTCGAGCCGTCGAAAAATGTTTCGACAAGATGGCGGAGCGCGGAACGCCGCGCAACCTCACGCGGCACGGCCGGAACGTAGACATAGCGCAAGCCGTGTTCTTCGTGGCGGACATGGCCTTTTTCTTCGAGCACGCGCAGCTGGGCGCGGACGGTGGAATAGCTGGGCTTCCCGGCGATCTCGGCGAGGACTTGGCCGACGGAGGCGCGTTCGAGCTTATAAAGGATGTCCATGATCTGGCGTTCGCGGCGGGAAAGGGCGTTCAGCTTGGGTTTTTGCGTCATATGCTAGTTTTCCAGCAACTATGCTAGAAAACTAGCAGTAGGGCATTTCCGTGTCAAGATGATTTTTCGGAGCGCCATTTCTGTCCCTTTCACGGGCGGTAGCCGCGAGAGGGAAGAGCCGGGCGCACCGCGCACGCCAGTTGGTAACCTGAAGGCCGGTGGATGCGTAGTACCATCGAGGGACGATGATGACCACCGGTAATGGCATTGCCGTGCACGCGGACCGAGTTTCGCGGCACTACGAAATGGGCGCTGCGGTGATCCGCGCCGTGGACGACGTGACGCTCGAAATTCGCGCGGGAGAATTCGTCGCGCTGCTCGGAAGTTCAGGATCGGGAAAGTCCACACTGCTGAACTTGATGGCCGGGCTAGACCAGCCAACCGGGGGCGCGATTTTTGCAAACGGCAGAAATCTCTCGGAGCTGAGCTCGCTCGAGCTGGCGCGCTATAGAAGCCGGACCGTCGGGATGGTTTTTCAGTCCTTCAACCTTCTGCCACGCATGACGCTCGAAGAAAATGTAGAACTGCCGCTGCGGCTTGCGGAAGTGGATCGCGCCGAGCGCGGAGCGCGAGTGCAAGAAGCGTTGGAGCGCGTGCGCCTGGAGAAGCGGCTGACTCACCGTCCGAGCGAAATGTCCGGCGGCGAACAACAGCGAGCCGCTCTGGCGCGAGCCCTCGTAAACCGGCCATCTCTTCTATTCGCGGATGAGCCCACAGGAAATTTGGACAGCGCGACCGGAGAATCCATCATGCTGCTGCTGAAGGAAATTCAGCAAAAGTTGGGCATGACCATCGTGATGGTAACGCACGAACGGCCGCTGGCGGAACGATTCGCCGACCGCATCGCCGCGCTCGCCGACGGAAAATTGCTGACTGACGGGGTGAAATCATGAAGGCCGGCGACCTCGGCGAACTCGCGCTGCGAAACTTGCGAGAAGCGGTGCTGCGAAACTCGCTCACGACGCTCGGCGTAGCCGTGGGTGTGGCTTCGCTCGTGGCAATGCTTTCTCTTGGAGTGGGTTTGCAGGAACTAGCAACGAAGCGCCTTTCCAATTCCGGGCTCTTCGACACTGTCGTCGTAATGCCGCGGAGAAATATGCAGCCAATGCGACGGCCTGCCGCGAATCTCGTGCCGTCGAAACCAGACCGCGTCCTGGACGATGACGCCCGAAACGAGCTCGCGCGCCTGCCAAACGTACTCGAAGTCTATCCGCAAATTCGTTTTCCGACGGAAGTGCGCTACAACGGAAGCCCCTATTCGACGATTGTGGCCGGAGTGCCGGATTCCTCGCGCGGCAACGGCTCGTTTGATGGGATCCAGGGAAGTTTTTTTTCTGGACCAAATGCCGACGAAGCGATTCTGCAAATCGAATTCGCGAAAGATTTGTCGGAACAGACTGCTTCGCTCATCGGAAAAGATCTCGTAGTGCGTTACGCCGAGCGGGAAGCGCTCCCGCCAGAGAGTGCCGCGGCCGGCGCCAAGGGCAGCAATGCAGCTGACCCAGGGGCGGGAGGATTTTCGATCGTTCCGCGCGAGAAAAAGTTGCACATCGTTGGGATTGTCGAGACGGAGCCGGCCGCGGGATTTGGGGGATTCGGCAGCGGACGCCTGCTGATTCCGCTGGAAGTGGCCTCTGCCTTGCGAGCGGCGCAGGTAAACGATCTGCGAGACGCCGTACGCGCGACAAACGGAAAACCGGTGTATGCGAGCTTGACGGTGCGCGTGAAAAGCCCTGCGCTTGTCGAAGGAATCGAGACTGCCGTCAAGAATATGGGATTCGGCGCGTTTTCGCTGCTAGATGCCACGCGCAATCTAAGATTATTTTTCACGATTTTCGATCTACTGCTGGCGATATTCGGCAGCCTTGCGCTGGCCGTGGCGACCCTGGGCATCATCAACACGCTCGTGATGGCCATTCTCGAGCGCCGGCGCGAGATCGGCATTTTGAAAGCCCTCGGCGCGGCGGATCGCGACGTAAAACAACTTTTCTTCGTGGAAGCTGGCGTGATGGGATTGTTCGGCGGAGCTCTCGGCGTGGTCTTTGGTTGGTTTATTGGAAGAGCGCTCACGTGGGGCACAAATGTTTATTTACACCGGCAGAATTTGCCGTCGGCACACGTTTTCTCCGTGCCATGGTGGCTGGTGCTCGGGGCAATCGCGTTTGCTGTGATCGTAAGCCTGATCGCGGGCCTCTATCCGGCTTCCCGTGCAGCGAAGCTGAACCCCGTCGAGGCCCTGCGGTATGAATAAAATTCGGCGCGCTGCGTTGGTGGCGCTGCTGTTTGCCTCGGCCGTCTTTGGCCTTCTTGCGCCTTCGGCGCTAGCCACTGGACGCGCCGAATGCCTCTCACAGCCAAGCAAGATAATCGCTCGGGCCGTCCCATATTGCGTGCTCCTTCCGCCCAGCTATGACCTGGAGAAAACGCGTCGTTATCCCATCCTCTACCTGCTCCACGGCTTGGGCGACAACGATCAGTTCCTCATTCATTCGGGCGGAATGAATCTTATCGAAGACTTGTGGGAGCAGCATGCGTTAGGCGAGTTTTTGATCGTGACCCCCGCCGCCGGCGCAAGTTTCTATATCAATTCCCGCGACGGCCAGCGCCGCTACGAGGATTTTTTCCTTCAGGAGTTTTTGCCCGGCGTCGAAAAGAGGTATCGCGCGCAGACCGGACGCGGTTCGCGCGGCATTGCCGGGATCTCGATGGGCGGCTACGGCGCGCTGCACATCGCGTTCCGTCACCCGCAGCTTTTCGTGGCCGTGGGCGCCCATAGCGCGGCGCTCGTCGAACAGTGGCCCAAAACCAGTGCCCTAAATTCCCAGCAAACGCGCCAACTTCGCGTTCTAGGCGATGCGTTCGGTTCACCGTTCGATCCCGCGTTCTGGAATCAAAACGATCCCGTATCCATCGCTCGCACCGCAAACCTCGCTGGACTGAAGATTTACTTTGATTGCGGCTCCGAAGATGATTACGGCTTTGATGTGGGAGCGGCGGCTCTCGACAAGCTGCTGACTTCGCGCCACATTCCTCACGAGTTTCATCTTTATCCCGGCGGCCACGACTGGACCTATTTCGCCCAGCACTTGCCTCTACTGCTGGAATTTGAGTTCGACGCCTTCGCCTCCCGAGCGCCACGCCAAAGTCCCGCTCGATGAACACTCCTTTTGCCAGGTCGAAAACCAAAACAACAAAGACCTCTCCTGCGGCATCGTAATATGTCACGAGGCGCAGGAAACGCCGTTTCGGCGAGCGCGTCTAACGCTGCGGCGAACAGGGAGACACTATGGAAACCCTCTGGCAGGATTTGCGGCATGCTTTTCGAGCGCTTCGGAAAAGCCCCGGATTCGCCGCAGTCACGGTCTTAACGCTGGGGCTGGGCATCGGCGCAAACACCGCGATTTTCAGCGTGGTGGAAAATGTCCTGCTGCGGCCGCTACCCTATCGCGATCCCAGCGCACTCGTTCAAGTGTGGAACACCTACCTCCCTGCATTTCCGCAGACTCCGATGTCGTCGGGCGATTTTCGGGATTTTCAGCGCCAGGCGGGAAGTTTTTCGGCGATGGGGGCGTATGTGGATCCACCAAACGGATTCAATTTGACCGGCGACGGCCAAGCCGAGCGCCTCGAAGCGAGCCTCGCAACCGCCGGACTTTTTCCGTTGCTGGGAATCCGTCCGGTTGTTGGACGCACATTTAATCCGGAAGAAGACAAACCGGGGAGTGCACCGGTCGTTTTAATTAGCCACCGTTTGTGGCAAAACCATTTTGGGTCGGACCCATCGGTCGTAGGACGCACCGTCACGCTGGATGGAAGAGGCTTCACGCTCGTGGGCGTCTTGCCCGCTGAATTTCGCTTGGTGCCCACGACAGATCTCTGGATGCCGGTCAGCGAATACGGTGACGATCCGACGAGCCACTTGCATCACGACTTCAATATCCTCGCGCGCCTCAAAACGGGTGTCGGCATTTCGCAAGCCCAAGCTGAGCTTTCCGCGCTCAATCGTCAGGAAGAGCAAGCCTTTCCCGACACGCACAAAAATTGGGGCGTGCTGGTGGCACCAATGGAAAATCCGTCGGCGGTAAAAATGCGAGTGGCGCTGCTGGTTCTCTTCGGAGCCGTGGGACTTGTACTTCTGGTAGCTTGCGCCAACATCGTGAATTTGCTTTTGGCCCGCAATGCGGTTCGCCAAAAGGAGATCGCGCTTCGAGTGGCGCTGGGCGCGAGCCGCTCGCGGCTGCTCACCCAACTGCTCACCGAGAGCGTTTTGCTTTCGCTGCTGGGAGGCGCTCTGGGGGTTCTTCTCGCCGCCGCCAGCCTTCGCGTGCTCGGCGCGTTCGTTCCGGCTGATCTCCCGGACGTAAAAGATACCGGACTTAACATCCCGGTGCTGGGCTTCACGCTTGCAGTGAGTTTTCTCACGGGAATCATCTGCGGCCTAATTCCGGCAATCCTGACTCTGAAACAAGATCTGCACGGTATTTTGAAAGAAGGAACAAGAACTGCCGGCGCCGCTGGCGGACAAAAAATCCGCAGCCTGCTCGTCGTTTCCGAAATTGCACTCGCGCTCGTTCCGCTCGTCGGGGCCGGCCTGCTGATTCGCAGCTTTCATCGGCTAGTGGAAGTTGATCCAGGTTTCCGGCGCGATCACATTCTAGCGATGGAGATGGACCAACCCCAATTGTCGCCTGACGAACAGAACAAATTAACAACCGACCAGCAGCTCGCGCTCGCTCGCAAACAGTCGCTGCAGTTCGACGATCTCGCTCAGAAAATTCGAGCATTGCCGGGAGTAAAAGCCGTCGGCGGAGTCACTGTTCTGCCGTTAGGCTCGGCGATGAGGTCCGCATCCAGATTCCTGGTGGAGGGGCAGCCGCTTCCTCCAAACGGGGCGCGGCCTATTGCAGAAACGCGCAGCGCAAGCCCCGGCTATTTTGCGGCTATGGGAATTCCGTTGCGGATGGGCCGGCCGCTTGATGCACACGATTACAGCAGTCAAACCATCGTCGTGAATGAAGCCATCGCGCAAAGGTTTTTCCCCAGCGGGGATCCTATCGGCAAACGTCTAAATCTGTGTTCGCTCGATCCGAAGCCTTGCTGGCTGACGATTGTGGGGGTCGTCGGAAACGTGCACCAATATGGCCTCGATCGGGCGCCAACGTTAGATCTCTACTACAGCCAGGGTTGGCCGCGGTACATGGTGATTCGAACGGCGTCTGATCCAGTAGTCTTGGCGCACGCCGCGATCGGCGAAGTCCGTAAATTCGACCCCATTCTTCCCGTAACTCACGTGATGACGTTAGACAATTTGTTTTCGGATTCAGTCTCGCCGCGGCGATTCTCCACGTTTCTTCTCGGAGTCTTCGCGGCCATGGCTCTTCTTCTGGCCGCGATGGGCATTTACGGCGTGATGAGTTACGTCGTCAGTCTGCGCACCAACGAGATCGGTATTCGCATGGCTCTGGGTGCACAATCGGGCGATATCTGGCGCCTGGTAATCGGCCGCGGCGCGCAACTGGCATTTGCCGGCGTTGCCTTTGGACTCGTCGGCGCCTTCGCGTTGACCAAACTGATCTCGAGTCTGCTCTACGGCGTCAAGCCCAGCGATCCAGCAACTTTCTTCGGCGTGGCGCTTCTCCTAGTGAGCGTTGCGCTCCTCGCATGCTACGTTCCCGCTCGGCGAGCGATCCGCGTGGACCCCATGGTCGCCCTGCGCTATGAGTGATCGCCGCCAGCCTGTAAAAAAAATAACGAACCAAGACAACAATTCTCAGGGCGGTATCCTTGCGCGGTAGTTTCCCAGGCTTTGCGCCACATCCGCCGTTTGAAAGAACAATCAGAGAGATTGCTGTGTGTAGGGTGGAAGCGGACTCGTCTGTCCGGCCACAACCTTCCAACCGCTTCCGCTGTTTACATAAATGTGCATGACGCGCATCTGGCTGTTCACGCTCTGGCCTCGGACGACGGCCCGCGCCGACCACAGGCACGTGGCCACCGCCGTTTCCCGGAATATATGGATCCTGATATCCGTGGCGTTGAAGGCTTCGTACTTGACCGTGGTCGACTGCACCGCGTTGATGAATCCCGTTTTGTTGACCGTCTCGCCACGCGACAGCGTCCCTGTATAGTCGTCGCTATAAACTCGGCGGAAAAATGTTCCGTCGCTCAACTGGATCGCGTGCGCCGCTTCCTTTTCCAGGTTCACAATCTCCTGCCTCTGCATTTCCGGGTCTATTGGCGGTGCGTTGCAGCGGCTGTAACAATCGTTCAAGGATTCATTTTGTGGGCTCCAGGCCGGCGAAAGCGCAAGCCATATCGTGAGCAAAGCAGCCAACTTGTACATGCGGACAATCCTCCTCAGCAGGACCGAGGACCCACGCCGCGGCCATCTTTATAAGGTATACCGACGCTCCGTCACCGGGCGCGAAGATCGAAAAAGGTGTGATGTAATCGTGACGGCGTGTGCACCGGCGTGGTCTCGGCGCAAGCGGAAATGGCGCCGAGAGCCTTGTACCCACGGAAGGTCCAATAATTTAGATTTCGTGCATGCATAATTTGCGTAAGCGGGCTCAAAGCCAGTGGGTGTACATTCGCCAAATCCGGGAAGTCAAAACTGCCCATCCCGGCCAATACATGCTTGATCCCGAACGGTAGCATCTGCTGTCCGCGAATCAGGGAATAGTTCTAAGGAGTCACCCATGCTGATGCGAAAAGCGAGGCTTTGGATAGTCGTCATCATTGCAGTGTTGATAGTGACTGGGACCATGTTTGGGACTGCGGCCGCGCAAAAAGCATCGGTTCCGAAGCCGCAAAACAAACTGGCGATTGGTGAGGACGGGATCAAACAATTGCTGCCACTTATGGATAGCAACAAGAACGGTTTAGTCTCCAAGCAGGAGTTCATGAAGTTTATGGAAGCGGAATTCGAGAGATTGGACAAGGACAAGAAAGGTGAGCTCAACGTCAAGGAACTGACGCAATCGAATTTGACTGCAAGCCGTCTTGTCGGGAAGTAACGGCACCAGCACGTCGCCTGAACCCGGAAAAAGTCCGATAGCTTTCCTCCATTGCGGTCGGGATTTGGTGGCCCGCATATAAATCCACTAGTGTTTCCGGCTCCCCAAAAACCTGCGAGTGCTCCATGTTTGCTGGAGCGCGTCAATTGGTGCCAACCTGACGCGCTCGGGCAGCAGCGTTGCCATCCTCAGCCCTCTGAGCCCTTAGAACTTGATGAGAATGGACAAATCGATAAAGGACTCATTCTTCCGAAGATCCGGGAACCACACACTGTTGATCCCGCCACCGCAGGCCGTTTCCGCAGGCCCGAGAAGCGCTTGGCCCGAAGAGCTGCCATTGCTGCATGTGTAGAATTGCGGAGAACCATTATTTCCGCCAGGGGGCGTGATGCCACCCGCACCCGTCCAGTAAGGAACGCTGGCATGCCGATAATCATACTCCCAGCGAAATGTAATATATTGCTTCGGCATATAGTCGAAGGTGACGGACGAGTCCCAAGCCTTGAAGGGATCCCCAGGATTCTCGGTAAAGTAGGGAGAATTCGTGGCGGCCGTAATGGCGGTCTCTCCGTTGATAGGGGGAAGCAGGACTAAATAGCGTCCAGGATTGTTGATCTGCCCGCCGCCGACCGTTAGCCCGAACAGATCGTTGTGGAACCAAAAACGGTTGTACAGCATGTAACCGATAAAGCTCTGCTTGGGCCCTCCCTTTTTATCGCCGTAGCAACTCACCCCCGCGCCATATTCGCAACCCAGGTCGCCAGTCAGCGTGAACGCCATCTTGTCCAGGGTTTTCACGGGCTTGTCGAAGTACTTGACCTCGATACTGTTGTCCGTGTGGATGCGCCGGCGACCAGGGGTAAAGAGATCATCTTGTCCAACCCCGTAGTTATTCGAAATGACGTTGATCCAATTCGTCGGAGTCCATTTAATCTGTCCCCCTACTCCCGGCGTGTGATTAGCCGAAGCGTAGGACTGCCAGCCATTGATGAACCATGGCTCGATCTTCAAATGCGCGGTCGGAAAAATCTGCACGCGTACGCCATTAAAGAACCACGGAGTATTGGAGGAAACATAAGAAGGCTGGTACGCCCAATTGTCAAAGTTGTAGTAACTGAACAGGCCGATGTAGGACATGAAGATCCCCGCGTCGATGTTGATCCCGTGCAGCACGTTGATGTGGTACCCGCCGTAGGCTTCCGACAGATACCGGTACGCATTGTCTAAATCCCATTGGCCGTGCCCTGGACTCGGATCATTTCGGGGCGTCGTTACGGAATACATGCCAAACTGAGTCATCAGCCTGGCACGCACGTTGTCATAGTGAAAGTCGCCGCCTACGCCGAGTTGCTCCAGCTGAACTTCGTACGACCGAAACAGCTCGCTCGACCCCCCGATGGTGTGATCGGTAGGATGGTTGAAATCGGCGACATAATTCGTGTCGACCCTGATTTCTGGAGTAAAGAATTTCGAGTCCCAGAATATCTCCTTTGTGCGGGGGCTGCCGTTCAGCCAGGTCCAGTCCGCATCCGAAAAAGGTTCTACATATCCTGGCTTTCCGGTTGTTGCTACGGTAGCCGAACTTGCGGGCGTCGTCTGATCTTGGCTGGCCGGAGTAGCGACTCCTGTTCCTGGCGCAATTGCGCCAGGGGTTTTCACACCATTCGTTGGCGCCGGCGAAGCTGCGCTCACTGCGGCCGTATTCGTGCCTGGCGCCCCGGCCGCCACTACATTAGCCTCCGTTGGTCCCGCAGGAGCAGCCGGTGGAGCGCCTGCAGGCTCTTTCGCTTCGAGCTCCGCCACGCGCTTCTCGAGTTGTTCCACGCGGTCCAGCAGCATCTTCTCGCGCTCTGTCAATCCGGCAGCTGGAGCATCCGTCTTCGCAGCGGCGGCTTTTGCTGGCGGGTTTTTCATGTCCTTATCATCGTCAGCCAGCGAAGCCGGCGGAACTATTAGCGTAAAAAGTACTGCACTCAAAACAGCCAGAATAGGCATTCGTTTCTGTATGAACGCGCGCATGTCTCTCTCCAATACTTGCTGCTTGGCAACGGAATTGTCGGTGTCGGATGTCTAGCGTCTTCGAGAGGAAGAGAACGCTGAATCGTTCCCAATAAAGTTTTGAGTCTCGTTGCCGAAAAAGGTTAGAGTGCAGGGCATTAAAAAGTTGTAAGAGGGCTGATAGCTTTTTGTAAGAGGAAATTGCAGTGTAGGAAACGAATTACCGGCGCAGAGGAGCGGACGGATCCCGCTGGGAAATCTCGAATGCCACTCCACGCGCCTCTTCGTGAATCACGCCATTCGTGCCCAGAATGACGGGCCCGCCCAACTGATAAGGCTGCCCTGCGAAGTCGCTGACTTTGCCGCCAGCTTCCTCAATCAGCAAAACGCCGGCGGCCGTATCCCACGCCTTCAGCCCAAACTCCCAAAATCCATCGAAGCGCCCGGCCGCGACGCTGGCCAAATCCAGCGCCGCAGAGCCGTCGCGACGCACACCGTGCGAACGCAGCGTGAAATCCCAGTAGTAATGAATGTTCGAATTCGCGAGGCGTTTGTGCACGGGAAAACCGGTGCACAGAAGACTTGTGGCCAGAACATCGACTTTCGAGACGAAAATCCTCTTGCCGTTCAGAGTGGCGCCTGCGCCTCGGGCTGCGGCAAACAGCTCGTCGTAGAACGGATTGTAGACCACCCCGGCAAGCAAAGCCCCTCGCTGCGCAAGGGCAATCGAAACAGAAAAACAAGGATACCCGTGGGCGAAATTAGTCGTGCCATCCAGCGGGTCCACGTGCCAGCGGAATTCCGAGCCGCTTTCGTGCCCAGTTCCCTCCTCCGCCGCGATCGAGTGGTCTGGAAAATATTTTGTTAGTCGCGTTACGATCGCTAGCTCGGAGCGTTTGTCCGCTTGCGTCACTAGATCGACGTCACCCTTGTAACTGATCTGTGCGGGCCGGTCGAACTCTTCACGCAGAATTTTGCCCGCTTCCAGGGCGATTTCCATCGCGGCCTCGAGGTAGTCTTTGCTCATGAAAAAAGCCAGCCCACTCCACTGTAAGGGCGGGACTTGCCCCGCCCAGAGCTTCAGAAGCCCTTCCGCCCTTCACTCTATCACCAGCGCCAAAGAAAAGGCTGCGTCCGGGCCATCCAAATTTGGTACCGGGCATTTCTTCTTGATAGCCCACGTTTTTGAAGGCATCTCCTTCGCATCCGAGTTAAGATAATTTCCCGGCCTGAATGCGAGGGAGCATCATGCTCAAAAAGTGGCACCTCAAGACCGCGGCGAGTTTGTTTGCGCTGTTCTTGTTCCCGCTCGGCACAGCAATCGTCTCCGCACAAAACAGCAAAGTCATGGGAGAAGTTCGCTTCGAAGGCGATACGCAACTGGATCGGGACTCCGGCGTGTGGATCGACGGCAACTATGTCGGTTACGTAAAAGAGCTCAAGGGCGACAAAAAAGTCCTGTTGCTCCCAGGCAAACACCAAATCTTGGTCCGCCAGGCAGGCTACACGGATTTCACGCGCGAGCTCGTCATCGAGCCCGGCCAGGTTCAGGAAGTCCAGGTGAGCATGCAGCTGCTTCCCGGTGCAAAAACTCCCGATGTAACTTCCGAACTGAAGGTCACCGTTCAGCCAAAACGCGCTGCCGTCTTTCTCGATGGCAATTACGTCGGCCACGCCAGCGAGCTCGGCGGAAAATTTCATTCCCTGCTCGTCAGCCCCGGAAAGCACACGATCAAAATCGAACTGCCCGGCTATCGCACGTTCGAGACGGTCGTCGAAGTTCTCGCCGGCCAAAAATCCGAAGTTAAAACCGAGCTCCTCAAAGGCAGCATCGAACAAGCCGGCGCCGACATCAAGAAACCACAATAGCCTCTCGAATCGCAGTACCGTGGGCTCGCTACCGCCGCAAACGGCGCGGGAAATGTCCCTTGGAATCAGCACTTGCGGAGAAGCCCGCAAATGCTGATTCTAAAGAGCTTACAAAAACTCGCTCTATTTTTAGATGCAGGATTTATGGAAATCATGGGGTATCGCTGGGGCGGGTGCGGTACCCCGCCCCTTCTCACTCCCTAAATGCAATTCCGGCGTGAACCGGGGCTTACTGAGGGCCAGTGAGATACGTCTTGCGCGCGCGCACGTGGTAGTTCCCGTTCAGAACTTTCACTTCGATGTTGCGATACGTATTGGCCGGCCCGCGTGGCGTCGGGTAATAGCCAAGCCTGTATTGCGTTCGCAATTCGCGGTCGATCAAATCGAAAATCACGTCCAGCTCCTTCGGCGTGTCCGGAAAAAACATGTCGCCGCCGGTAGTTTCGGTAATCGTCGTTAGCGCGTGCTCGCCCGCCGTGTTGCGGCCACTCTCATTCTTGATCGGCCGAATCACAATCGTGTAAAGCAGCGTTCCTGAGCGCACCGCTTCCTTGCGCGCGGCATCGAAGTCGGCGCGGCTCGTGGTCTCTCCCGCGTCGGTAACCAAAATAATGACCCGGCGGCGTTCTTCGCCGCGGTGTTCGAGCGCCTTCGCTCCGAGAAGCACAGCATCGTAAATCGAAGTGCCCGCCCCAGGAGGAATCTTTCGCACCGCGGCCTGCAAGGTCGCCACGTTGTCCGAGAATGCAGCTACCTGCGTCACATTTTCATCAAAGCCAAAGACCGAAAGGCTGTCGCCCGGCCGCAGCACCTGGCGAATAAAATGCGCCGCAGCTTCTTTTTCGAAAGCGATTTCCATGTTCGCGCTCATACTCGAATCAATCATCAGCGCAAGGTCCAAGGGCAGCTTGGTCTCGGATTCAAATACTTCGATTTTCTGGGCCACGCCTTCTTCGTAAACCTGGAATGCTTCAATCGGCAGATCGGGCGACGGCCGGCTGTGATCGTCCAGAACACTGGCCAGAACATTTACGAGTTCCACCTTAACCTTGATCTTGCCGCGCTGCGCTTCCGCGTCTTCCGGCGGCCTGAGCGGCTGCTCCGGCGTTGGCACAATGCTTCCAGGGGGTGGAGGTGTTGACGACGGTAGCGTTGGCGGCACTGGAGCAGTAGCGTCGGCGGAGGCGGAGTTGGCGGGTAGCTTGGGTTTCGGCTGCGCCCACGGCGGCCGGTCCGGCTTGTCCTGGGCGAAGGCCATCCCCGCCGCAAGAATCGCCGCAATGAGAGCAGCGGCTGCAGCGAAGGCGCGAGGGGTTCTAGAGATCATTGATTCACTAAGATGCAGGTTTCGCCGTGCGTGTCTCCAGTGGCGCTGGAGGCATTTCGCCATCGGCCCAAACGGCCCCGTCCTCGAAATACTCCTTCTTCCAGATCGGCACAGTCCGCTTGAGGGTGTCAATCGCAAACCGGCAAGCCTCAAAAGCCGCAGGGCGGTGCGCCGAACTCACGGCGATAAACACGCTCGTCTCGCCAATTTCCAGCCGCCCAAGCCGGTGAGCGATGGCGACCAGGTGAATCGGAAATTGCTCGTGGATCTGCCCAGCGATTTCCCGCATTTTTAAGAGCGCCATGGATTCATACGCTTCGTAATCCAGGAACAGCGTGCGCCGCCCATGGGAGTGATTGCGCACGCAGCCATCGAACGTAACGATGGCGCCATCTTCGGCGGCGCGGACGTGGGCGATCAGTGTGCGGGGGTCGATAGGGTCGCGCACCAGCGCAAGCAAATCAGGTTGTAGAGATTTGTTCATGAGAATCGCGCTAGCCGCCGCTCACCGGCGGCAAAAACGCTACTTCATCGCCGGAATGCAGGGGCGTGCTCCAAGCGGCAAATTCCTGATTCCGCGAAGCTACCAGCGAAGCACGAAATCGCGCGAGTTCGGGGTGATTCACGCCGTAGTGAGAGAAAAGCGCTTCGATCGGCGCGCCATCCGGCAACTCGACCGAGTCCTCCGCGTGGCCGACAATTTCTTTGAGGCGCCCGAAAAACAGCACTTTCACGCGCGCGGTCTGTGAAGAGAGGCTCACAAGTGAATTGTAACCCGCGCAAGTGCGCCCGGCCATAGCCTGCGCGGTTAGCGCCAACAGACCAGCGGGTTGAGATGGTTTCGATACTTTTGAACCAGAGAATCGCTTTGAACACTTCTATCCCTTGACCAAGGGCCGATGCTTGCGTAGCGTTCTGGCATAGCTTGTTTTCTTATTTTTGTGCAATGGGACCGGGCAAATCGCGATGAAAATTCTCGTAACAGGATCGAGTGGCCTGGTTGGAAGCACTCTGGTGCCCGCGCTCGTTAAGTCTGGCCACACGGTTTGCAGACTCGTGAGGCCAGGCACCGTCACGAAAGATTCCCTGAACGATGGGTTTCAAGTCGCCTGGAATCCAGCGACGGGAGAACTCGGCGGCGCCGCCGTTGGCGCAGACGCCGTCGTAAATCTTGCGGGAGCATCGATCGCCGATGGCCGCTGGAGCGCCGAACGCAAAGCGGTTTTGCACTCCAGCCGTATCGATACCACACGCGCGCTGGTCGCCGCACTTGCGAAAATGAATGCGCGCCCCAGAGTTCTAGTTTCCGCGTCCGCGACGGGGGTATACGGCAATCGCGGCGATGAACTTCTTACCGAAGAAAGCCAACCGGGGAACGATTTCCTCTCGAACATGGCGAAGGACTGGGAAGCCGAAGCACTCAAGGCAGAGGCGATCGGTATTCGCGTCGTCCTCGCGCGCTTCGGAATCGTCCTCGCCCGAAATGGAGGCGCACTCCCCGCCATGATGCTTCCCTTCCGTTTCTTCGCAGGCGGAAAAATTGGCTCGGGCCAGCAATGGATGTCCTGGATCACGCTGGAAGATGTAGTTGAAATCCTGCGCTTGGCGATCGAGAACGGAAACGTCCGCGGCGCGATCAACGTGATCTCCCCGCAACCAGTACAAAACGCCGAGTTGACGAAAACTCTAGCCAGTGCCATGCACCGTCCAGCCATCTTCCCCGCCCCGGCCTTCGCCCTGCGCCTCGTCCTCGGCGAAATGGCCGACGCCCTGCTCCTATCCAGCCAGCGCGTCCTCCCGCAACGATTGCAAAAGCTCGGCTACAACTTCCAGTTCAGGGAACTGTCCGCCGCATTGAAAAATGTCCTGAAGCAAAACTCAAAAGCCTAGAAACTATTTCACGACGGTAAAACTGATTTCAACTTTCACCACTTTGCCGCTTATAGGATCCGTCGCAACCGTGCTCTCGACGGGCTGCCCGTCGCGCAATTTCATATCCAGCTCCGATTTGAATCCACGTATGATCGGCTCCTGGAAGTGACCTCCTGTAGGGTCTGACGGAGAAGCGTCAGATTTTGTCACTGGAACAGAAACCTCACCTTCCACCCAGGAGCGTTCAAGAGTTATTTGAAGCAGTACGTGGCTGTCGCCCGTGTAGGCGGCCCGAGCATCGACATTCGTGCCCACATCCACGTACTGCATTTCATTCTTGCCCACATAAACGGGCAGCCGACTCCCGATGCGGAATTTGGTCCAGCCAGATCGAAGCTCGGTCGCGTCCGGAGCGTTCATGTACATCACGTAGGGCAGACTCTTGGTCTTCTTGTCGCCCTCAAACTCCGTGCAAACGATCTGCACTTTGATCGGTGTGGATGGCGCTTCGACTCTTGCCTTCTCGTCCGCCTTGGGTTTGTCTTGCGCCAAGACCATCGGCGAGAGCATACCTAGCAGCAGAAGCGACGCCACTTGCACGGAACTGGTTCTCATTTCATCCTCCATGTAGACGTTATTTTGATCGACCGTTCGCTACTGCTTTTCTTCCTCGCCATCCGGTACTTCGCTCGCGAGTGCTTCGAGTGGCGTTACGGCAAGCTCGGCAATCTCCAGCGGCTTCACGTTCAACAGCATATCTTTGTCGTCCCGGGCCGGAGTCACGACAGCGATGACCACCTCGGTTCGCTCCGGCTGCAAGCTGATAAACCGGGCGAGCGCTTCGCGCTCTTCCGGAGGCACGAGGACCTCAAACTGAGATGAGGACCCGGAATTCGCTGGAGGGGGATTTCTCAGGGGCTCAGCGCGGTAGGAATGGGAGGAGGCAGCAATCGCTCGTGTCCCACTCGCTTCGCTGCGAGCGCTTGTCTCGGGCTTTTCGCGAGGCGACGCCGAAAGAATCTGCCTGGCCTGTGTATCACTCATTGCGTGACGCGGGCGTGTGGCGATGAAAAGCATTAGCACAATCGTGGCGCTGGCGGCGGCAAAGATCAGAAACGGCGTCCAGCGGCGCTGTGAGTCCGAAACCTTTTCCAGGCTTGCTCGGACGTGCGGAAGAAAAGTAGGCGGAACATCGGTGTTGGCACTGGCGCGCAGGCCGGTGTCGATGGCGGCGAACAGGCGCTGCTCATCGGCAAAGGCGGCGCGGCAAGATGCGCAAGCGGCCAGGTGCGAACGCAATTCGCGTGACGGCGCAGAATCGGTGGCGGCTGCTTCGGTCAACGCTTCTCTATAGTTTTCGCATGGCATCGCAATTTCTCCGCAAGCTGCTTTCGTGCAAAAAACAATCTGGATTTCACGGTTCCCATCGGCAGTGCAAGCATCGCCGCTACCTCTTCTAGTGTGTGACCCTGCATCGCCGCGAGCAGAAGCACAAGCCGGTGTTTCTCCGGAAGCTCGTCCATGGCGCGGTCGAGATGCTCTTGAAATTCGCTCGTGGCCGCCACGTCTTCGGTCGAAGGCCGCGGCGCCCGTTGCGACCAAAGCGTTTCGCGCACTCCGCGGCGCTTCGAGGAGCGCACCCGGTCAATCGCAAGCCTAAAGGCGATGCGCACCAGCCAAGCGCGAAACCGCGTGCGATCGCGCAAGCGTTCAAAGCGCCGATACGCGCGAAGCAGCGCTTCTTGCGCCACGTCTTCGGCATCCGCGATGTTGCGCAGCACACCGCGCGCGACGCGATACGCCAGCGGCCCGCATTCCGCGAGCCGCTCCTCGAATTCGCGGCGGAGAGCAGCCGCAGCCGCTTCCTGCGCGAACTCGTTCTCGGCGGTACGGCCTGGCTGGATCAGGACCAGCTCCTGCATTAGGTCTCTTGTGCGAGCCGGAAACGCTCGCCCTCCCCGTACACCTGCCAGACGCCACGGCAAGCCGTTTGGTTCATGAAATTTTGAAGTTCCTCCGTATTCAACCAGTTACTTAAATACACCGATGCCTGAAACTATCACAAGGCGCACTTATGAGATGACTCCCGTTTTGGAACAGTGGCTCATGCCCTGAGTTAACACGTAACCATTTTATTTTCAGAGAGTTAGCTGGAACCCTAACAGTCCGGCGGACCTGAGCAAGCGATGACTAGTCCGCTCCTTTCTTTTCGCTGGCCCTTCGCCCGCATTCCGACTCGGAACTTGGCGAGGTACTGATCCGAATGACGCAAGTGCAAGCTTAGTCGCATGCAGTTCGACGGGGAAACGTGTCGCGATTCGCTCTGGCCAGCGGCTTACGTTTGACGATCTGAACTGACCGAAGGCCCGCAGCGGTAACCGGACGCGCCCTGTAAGCCGAGTTGGCAGGAGTTAGCCTTGTCTGCCGCGCTAGCCAAGAACGGCCTTGCTAGCGTTAAGCGTCGAGACTGTTTATCAACAGGAATCCTGTGTTTTCGTCAGAAAGATTTTTTTGAAATGGTTTGCTGTAGGCTTTCCTTGTCGGAGATTTACGGCTGAACTGTTGAAATTCCTCATACCTTTTAAGGGAGAGGGCTGAGTTGAAGAGCCGGGCGGCCGATGACGGTTGAGGTGACTCAGCCGGAACCAAGTTTCTCTGAAGTGATGGTTGCGGGCACGCCCACGGGCGATAGCTACGTCATAAACTTTCCTACCAGTTCCGCGGGCGGGGCATGCATGTATACAGGAAGAGGGCGGTATCTGATTGAGAGTACGGGAGTCCTCGCGTTTCAGATACTGGCGGAATGTGGGAAATTAAAGCGCGGCTATAGCTACATGATCTGCCGGCTTAATGAGGACCTGCGTTGCAGTGAAGCCCCGTGGTGGTTTTTTAAGGATAGAACATTCGCGGTTACGAACCAGGGTGTCGTCATAAATGGTTCGACAGTGCATCCGTGGAAAGACGCTTCCGAAGGTCCACAGCAGTTGCAAGCCATAGCAGCCAAGATCAAATTGATGAATGATCGATTTCGCAATGATCCTCACGCCGTGCATTCCCGTTCTATATCCTGCCGGACTTTTCATCCGTCAACGAAATCCTACGAAATCCACGAGTTCGCAACCACTTGCGCAGTGAAAGGTCTGTGCAACGGTGTCCCCAACGTCGACTCTTTGCATGATGGCGACCCCATTGATTGGAACTCGCCCGTGGGAAGTTACCTAAAACAGCAGAACAAGATTTCGGATGTCTCCACTTCGGTTTGCTGGATCAGAACGCAGTAGCTGGGCGTTTCCATCCAATCCTGCTCAACGGCAACGTCTGTCGGAGTACTCCCCTACCGCGCACGAAGGGGTTACGCATCTTGAAGTTCCGTTCCACGGTAAGGCCACGTAAAAAGCAACCGGCCCCGGTGGGGTAGCCGGGGCCGGTCGAGGGTGCAGCCGTTGGCTGCGTTCTACTGACTAGGCAGAAGAAGCTGCGTAAAGCCAGTGGTGTTCACGTCGCGGAAGAGCGGCGTGCGCGGCGGCAACAGAGAAGGAGTCAGGAACTCCGTGTCGAAGGCGTAGCCGCGGGACGGCGGTGAATAGACCGTGGTGCAGCATTTATAAAGACCAACTGCCTGGCGGTTGTAATACATGCTGATGATGGAGCCGCGATAATTCAGAGCTTGACCAGGGACCGTGACGCCCGCAACCGTCCCGCCCCCCCAGTTTTCAATATAACGAAGGAAGTTGTGGACTCCGCCGTCGGTACCGAAGTCGGCGGCAGTGCCGGTCGGCTGCGGGAAGGAGACACCTTTGCCGGCCATAATAGCGGTCCGATAATAAGCATTGTTCCCGGTGTTGGTGGCGATACGCACGATCGTTCCGCCGGCGTTCGCATAAGGAAAGGCAAAGGTATTGACGTCGTTGAAGCCGTTGGACAAAAACGTGACGGCGTCCGCGTTTACGGAGACGGCGACGTTAGGGTCGCCGAAGCCGCCACCCGCGGAGTTGGCGTTGAAGTCACCCCAGATGTAAGCCGGATTTTCCGTGGCAATGGCCAAGCCGCAAGGAACCGCGCCCGGGCAGGTGCCGAGAGCGGTCAAGAGATTGCCGTCCATGATCTTGACGGCGCGACGGAAGAACGGATTCGGGTTTTCACGTGCTTCGTTGGCGTGGATCACATAGTCCATAGGCCAAATTACGGAAGGCGCGGTCACTGTGCAGCCTGGATTGGCCGTTATGGCATTCGTGGCGGCGGCGCCATAAAGGTTGCCAGGGGCGGCCAGACTGTATGTCCCGTATTGGCCGACAGTCAAGCTGCTATAGAGAGTACCCGCCCCCATGATGTACGTGGGGTTTTGCCCGTAAGTATAAAAACCCGTAGTGCCCAGGCCGTCGAGATCTTCGCCGGTGTCCTGAGTGTTATTCGGGCATCCATTCGCGCTGGCGGGGTTCACAAAATCATCCCAGCCATATTCGCCAGTCTCGTGATTGCTCGGCGAAAGCGGTGGCCAGGCGTTTGTGAGCGCCGAGGCCGTATAGTTGCCGCGGCGGTCCGAGATATAGACTAGGTAGTCGTTCGGTGCGTTGACGGAATCATAGGCCAAATGGCCAGATCCGCCGAGGGCGCCGCTCAGATATTTGGCAAGATTCTTGGCGTCGAGTTCGATGTACTGCATGACGCCGCCAAGCGTTACCATCTGCGAATAGTTGATGCCGCCCAAGGTGCCCGTGGGGGTGACATCGCGCAGGTTACCCTCGCGTGTGTCAAAGAGAGCGTTCGGCCAGTAATCCGCGGGGGATTGAGGATAGATCTGGGTGGCAGGAGTAGCGCTGTTAGTTACGCCGCAAGTAGCGTTGACGCCGACGCCGGTACCCCAATTCGAGGGGTTATCACGTACGCGCTCGAGACGGATGATCGCGTTTGGATGAACATCCTGGCAAGCACTCGCACCGGTCGGAGGTCCTACTTGGGCACCCGGTAGGCCGAGGAGCGGCTCGTTAGTGCCATACCCTGTACCCAACGACAGTCCAGACCACGGGTTGATATCGCGGCCAGCATAGCCATAGCTTAGGACTTCGAGGGTTACGTCTTTCCAGGTGCCGCAAGGATTTCCGTATGCGGTCTGAATTTCAATTTTGATGAAACCCTTGACGATAGGCAGGCCTGAACCTGTCGAGTATTGAGCTACGTTGGGCGTGGGCAGCCAGTAGCCGTCGGCCGGATTGTAGGCCGTAACTCCCGCACCTTTCGCGGCACCAGAAGCTGCCAGCGGCACAGGCGGCGTATTGAGTCCGGCGGTGTTGTTGGTGTTCATCAGCGTCTTCAGAGTAGCCGCAGTTCCCGACCAACTCGCGACGGGCATGGCCAGAGTAGACAAGTCAAAGGGCGCCGTGGAAGTATCGACGCAAGGAAGTGACGAAATATCCGTCGAGTTATCTGAGAGCAGAACTTGAATGCTGGCCTGAGCGAAGTACCGTAGGTTCGTGACGGAGGCGCTCTCGCCGACGACTGGACGGCGGATCATGTCCACCGGCTGAGTCGTTCCATTTCCCAGCAGCACGATGCCTAGATTCAGCTGGTCCGCGCCAGTGGCGCCATTCCGCAAGTTGCCGGCGTAATCGGCGCTGCCGAGAGAGATAGTCGGCCAGTTGGTGTTCGTCGCTGAGCCGATTGTCCCCACCAAGCTGCCTTCGGTCTCTGCCAGCGGACGGGTGCCGCTGCCGTTGAAAACGTTTACGGTGCCGTTGTAGGAGCTGGAGGTGGAATACCCATTGGAAAGATTGGTGCGGATTACGTTTAGATAGGCCGAGACCGGCTCTGAAAGGGTTAGAGGGCCGGGGTTCGCGGCTAGGAACAGGTTTCCATTGGTCGCGGTGCGGCCGCCAAAACTAAAGACTGGGCCGGCAAAGAAGCTCAGGTCGGTTGCCGAGAAGATGCCGAATTGAAACATGGGAATGCCGACTGTTTGCGTGGTGCGCTGCAGCTTCACTTCAGAGCCAGAGGTCGTGCGCGCCGTCACATTGAGAGTGTATAGAGTCTGGAGCGCCGTCATACCTGCGTACGCACCGGAGTCAATCACGTTGGTGGTGGCGAGAGGGTTGCCGTTGGCGTCCGTTGCAAAACTGATGTTGTAGCCATTGGCCCCGTTGTATTGAATGTAGTTGATGCCGGCGAGCCCCGGGGGAGTCGTAGTCAAAGCGCTAATCTGAGCGCCAGTGGGCGAATAGTTTGTGTCGAAGAGCGTGCCGATATCGGCCGTCAACTTCTCCATGCCGGCTTCGGCCGCGTAGAAAGCCTTGCTGTAGTCATTGTTGTAGCCGCTGAGCTTCTGCCCGGAGCTAATGAGCAGGACGAAGCCAACCAGCAGGCTGGACATGAGCAGCATCAGCAACAGGGTGGTGAGCAGAGCGATGCCGGAATCGCGTCGCATCAGTTTATTCGGGGCATTCATGGTAAGGCTCCTCATTATTGATACCGGTTGACGTAGGCCATGCTGCGAAGGCTGAGCTGCGTCTGGAAATTTTCACGAGCGTACTGTTTGGTCTGACCGAGCATGCTGGTCGAGCGCGTACTCATAAAAAGATTTACAGACCGAATCTGGCTCTCAGAATAGCCGGTGGGTACGGTGAGCTCATTAACAGCAATGCCGTCGTTGAAATTGAAAGTAAATTGCAGGTTCTCAAGTGTTTCTCCGACGGGCTGCGGAGCGTTGAAGTTAACCGCACGATCGAGCCGGATGTGGATCGGGTCGGTCACGTTATCAAGCCAGTAGGAAACCATCCAAATGCGCGTGGCCGAGGTTTGCGGATAGGTGCCAAGATAGGTGACAACCCCGGTGGAGGCATTGACGGTGGTGTTCTGCAGGTATTTGATCGTGCCACCGTTCGCACTGGTGATTCCGTTGAGATGGAAGGCATCGCCAGAGGAGAAACCCAGCGTTTGGCCGGACACGCTCGTGACTACCTGAAGAGCCTTGCCGTTCGCGTTGCTGAACATGATCAGGTCGCCAGGATTGATCTGTACGCCGCTGGCAGCGAGGCTGGTGAGGTTGAAGCAGGTAGAGTCAAATGTGACCGAATTCCCGGTAGCCGAAATGGCGCCTGCGGGACAGCTGGTCCCGTTGATCGGCTGAGCGTTCATGCCGATGATGGTTCCAGTGGAGCTTGCCGTGTTGTCCTCATAGACGACCGTAAGAACGTCGGTATTCACGCTCGAAGTAGCATCCGGGGCAGTAATGAAAGGCCCCAGAGCATTACCAGGCTCGATGGCCGGCAAAGTTGTGTTGCAAACGGGAAAGGTACCTGCTCCAGTCGGGAGCGGACGGGCCAGGTTGGAAGTGCCGCCCGGGCAAGACGTAGTGGCCGTGAAGGTCGGGATCGTGATGCCGCCGGTGGGGACGCCCATGCCGGTCATGATGACGTCCTGCTCGAGAAGGTTCAGTCCGGCGCGGATGTTGTCGGCCATATCCTCGCGCTGGGTGACGTTCTGGTTTGAATACGTGGCCATTCTGAAGGCCATGACGGTAGCCAACAGGGAGACCAAGGTGATGGCCATGGCCACTGAGAATTCCACTAGCGTGAAGCCCGATTGTTTCTTCATGTCCAAAGTCCTCATAAGTCCTCTAAGCGAACGCTGAGATGTAGCTGATCAGCGTGTAATTGCGACTCATCTTGCCAACCTGATAGGTGATGGTGACGGTGATCATGCGAAGGTTGGTTTCACCGGTCACAGCCGTAATGGCGATGGTGCGCTTCATCCAGGGATTAAGGTTCACGACTTGGTCGTCGGCAGTGCCGAGAATTCCGTCAGGGCCGGGGCCGATGGTGATAACTTCATTGGCGGAAGCCTGATCGGTAGCCGTACCTACTAGGCCGTCGGTGCCAGGAAGCAGGATGGGTTGCGGGCCATCCAGAAAAACGCCGTTGTTACTGACATTTTGGATAGAAGCCCAGGTCAGCTGCTTGATATCGCGGGCCGTGAAGATGGCTTCGACGGCCTGCTCGGCCTTCTTCTCGGCTACGTAGTCGTATTGAGAAAGGCTGGCGAAAAAGATGCCTTGGGCGTAGACCGCGGCCAGCGATAGCACGCCAAAGGTCAGTACGAATATCGAGATCATGGCTTCCAGAAGCGTGAAACCAGCTAAGTGTCGAGAGCGTTTGCGCTGTGTCTTCATAAATGGGCTTCTCTCCTACTGCTCTTCTTGCCAATTCGCGACCGTGCCGCCCGTCGCTCCGCCAGTCCAGGAATAAGAGCGAACGCGCCCAGTGGTCCCCATGACAGTGACGGCGCGCGCGGTATTAGGCTGGCCGGCAATGCCGGTGAAGATCGAGGCGTTGACCGGATTGTTATTTCCAACCGTGCTGAAACCGGAAGATCCGGTCGTTCCAACCAGGCTTCCGGAAGTGCTGAACATGATGGCTAGGCCTGCGGTGCCGCCGCTCGCGGGGGAGAAGTTAAGTGCGGTGGCATTGCCGAAGCCCATAGGTGTGTCGGGCAGTCCGGGATAAACGTAGAAAGTGTTGCCACCAGGAACCCCGTCGTTGAGGAAGACAGGTGCGATGACCGTAGCCGCGGCCTCGCCCGGGAGCGTCTGGACCGCAATCTGAATCTGGTTCGGAGCGGTGAATGTAATCAATACGTTGCGGCGCTTTGTAACAGCGATTTCCCTCGCCGTGCGCAGTTGGGTGATGATTTCGAACATGGCATCATTGGCCCGCGAGGCGTAGGTCGAACTTCTGGTCGACATGATGGCCATGCTTGCCAGGACAAATGTGATCCCGACAACGGTGACTAACTCCACCAGTGAGAATCCTTGTTGCGCCCTTTTGCTTCTTCGCTGCATTCTTACACCTCTGCACCGGGATAAATCCCGTCTTAGTCGCACAGAGATGTGCACGAAGGGAGCCAAGAGGCACATCTAGATAACACGTTTATTTTCTGTTGCTTATGAGGATGTTTGGAATGGAGCTCGATCAAGGAGCCGGGGGGATGTAACAAAACGTTACAGGTCGCTACCTTAGAAACACGGTGCAGAGCTAGGCGGGAACAAGCCATCCACCTCCGAAAAGAAGGCCTGGACCGAGGGATGCCATGAATATAGGTCCCCACTTATCGGCCTGCCGGCTCGACGTCGATTGAAGAATCGCGTCAAGGGCAACTCCACAGGTGGAAGAGCCCAGGTTACCGAACTGACGAGCGACAACTGGAAATTTTCCAAGCGGGAGACCGCACTGCTTGGCGAGCAGGGTGACAAGACGTGGATTGGGCTGGTGGGTTGCCAGACCTTGCAGCGAGGACCGTGCGATACCACTGCGGAGTTCGATGTCCCGGATTACGTTTTCCAACCTGGTGATGGCCGCTCGGGAGAGAGCTTCCCCATCAAAGTGCACTTCGATGTTTCCGTTGGGGACATCCGCTACGCGAATGGCTCCTGCGTATTGCCCCGCGCAACCAAAGAAAAATTCTCCGAGGCCGTAAGTTGGTTGTGGCGCGACGCCGTTTTTTGCGCGCAAAAGAAATGCGCTGGCGCCGTCGCCGAACAAACCTCCGAACTCCCCCGCCACCACGCCAGGCTTGAAGGTGCGGCTATGAACGTCGGAGGTGATGACGGCTATGGTGCGGGCTTGTCCCAAGGCGATGAGTCCTTGAGCGACAGCGAGCGCGTTCACGAGGCCGAGGCACGCGCCTCCGACATCAAGCGCCCCACAGTTTTCGCGAGGAAGGAGTTGAGAGTGAAGCTGCGCGGCGAGGGAAGGGTAACCGCGCTGGGTTTCCGTGGTAGCGATAATCCAATCGAGTTCTTCAGGGCCGCAAGCGGCGGCCCGAAGCGCTCGCTGCGCGGCGCCCGCGCCGAGGGTGAGTTCATTTTCGTCTTCCGCGGCATAAGCAAGCGATTCGATTCCTGCACGAAGGCGAAGTTTACCGGCAGGCATGCCGAAGGCCCGGTCCACCTGCTCGGAAGGAATTCTGCGGGAGCCAAGGGCCGCGGAAGAACTTGCAATAATGACCGCGGATTGCGTTACGGGTTCCTGTTTCGAGGAGGGACCGGTCCCAGAAGATCTTACGGATCGAGCGTTCTTGAAGGCCCGAATGATACTCTCGAAAGATGGAGTTTGCTCCGTGAGCAGCGCGCCCAAGTCGCTCACGCCGCTGGCGGATTCCAAAGCACGCAGGAAACCAACCCAACCCATGGAGTCTAGCACGCCAGTTTCGATGAGATTCTGCGAGGAACTGGGAAGGGATGCTTGAGAGCCGGCCTCCCGCTGGAAACATTCTTCGATAAGGCGCTGCCAACGATCTTCATCCGCGATCGGGGCCATCACAACTCCTCCAGCCATTCCTGCTTGGGCAGCGGGAACAAGGTGTCCAGCATAAGCCAGCAGAGATCATGATAGGGCCGAGTCAGTCCCAGACGGATGAAGTGGTGCGGGCAAGAGAGGATCTTGTAATGGAATTGGGAGTTGAGGAAGCGCTGGAGGCGGCCGACGCGACTCGCGCCCTTACCCTCGGCCAGGGCGGAATCGATGAAGTCCCGCCAATCGCGGTCGACGACGGGAAGATCGCGCAAGACCTCGCCCGAAGAAAGAACCAGAGTAGCGCGAAGTTCGTTTGCGCAAAGTTCGAGGCGAAGATTTTTGGTCTCGGTTCCGCAAATGGAGCGCATTGGTTCGAGAGGCGTCGCATGCAATCCAGTGCCGTTCCTGTTTTCATGGAGTGCGCAGCCAAAAAGATCGGGCAGAGAGCCCGCGATTTCCGCCTTACGCAGAAAAGCGACGACCTCCGGTTCGGGAACAGCTGATTCTTTCTGAAAGCCGCGTGTCGAGACACGATCTTCTATATGCGGCTTGGCGCCGCAAAAAGGAGCGAGTTCGCATTGCACCACATCGCCGCGATGATAGGGAAAATGCAGCCAACTGTTGGCCGTCGAGGTAACGGGACGAACGGAACGAATTTTGCCATTCTCGCGATGCAGGCCGATGACGCAGAAGGCCGGCCCCATACGCGTGATTTCCGTGATAAGCAGCTTGTTCATGGCAAAGATTTCGGCTTTTTGCGGCGAAGCTTCGAAGATTGCAGGCGAGCCGCGACTAGATGGAGAATCTCGACGCTGTGGCCCTGCCCTCGCCAATGCGCGGCAAGCAGATCGGCGACAAGACGGCGATGACATTGCTCGGGACCGGGTTCAGAACAAAGCAGGGTCGCTCGCCTTGGCCATACGCCCGCGTCGAACGTCTGCGGGACTCCGCGCTCTCGCATCAGGCTCAGAAATCCAGTTTCGTAGGCCGGCCAATCCCGGGAGTCGCGATAGGCGTCGAGCAACTCGGAAGTTGGAGCGAGCTGTGGCTCGTGGGAATAATCGATGCGGGCAACTTTCTGCAGAAAAAATTCAAGGTCGGGATGCTTGGCGAAACCGGAAAGCTGCCCGCTCCGGTTCAGCCGGATATCGATGACCTTTTCCGCTTGGGCCTGCTCGAGAAGGCGGAAGAATTCCTCGGCAGTTTTTCCAGCGAATCCGATCGTAGAGAGGAGGATCTCCATAAAGTCAGAAGTACTCGATGGCTTCAGGAGATGCACGGAAAGCAAATTCTTTCGCCTGAAGGCGGAGCGCATCCTTGACGGCCGTGTCGCGCTCCGAGACAAACAGGGAGCTGCTGTCGAAAGCCGTGAGGTCATGCAATCTGAGAAGGCGGTCTTCGGCCTCGCGCTGCGATTCCAGTTCGCCTCCACGGCGAATATGCACGGGCGCAACGCCCCGATCGAGTAGCGCGGGGCAGACCATCAGGAAACGATGACATTGCAGTGGATCTTCCTCGGCACACATCAGAACGATATTAGAAGCGCGGGCAAGCTCTAACGCGCGATCCATTCCAGCAGAAAAATCGGCGGCTTTGCGGCGTTCTTCGTAATTGACGATGCCATCCGAGTAGTAGGCGCGCGGATCGGAAGGCCGTCCGCCGAGAGCCTCGCCCAGAAATTCATATTGAATTTTTGAGGCCGCGAGGCAGGCTTCCAGAGACTCGCGGTTGAACTGGGGAAAACGATAGCTGCCGGGGCGGCTGCGCACGTCACAGACGACATTGATTGCGCGGCCAGCAAGGATAGCGACGAAATCGTCCAAATCGAGACTCGAGTGGCCGATGGTGAAGATCGCGCCCGGCTTGGCATGTGGAGGCGTCACTTTGCATTCCGAATATAGCAGGCTGGTATTTTGCCGAAAGTGCTCGGAACGGGCAAGCGATTGCGGTGCCGGCGGAAGCTTCGCACAAGAAGCGTTGGAGTCCGGCAGGGCCGATGAATCCCACAAGGTTCGGCTATCTGACTGTTAGAGATGGTCGGAAGTGAAGCTGGAATGGCTGGAAAGGGGGCTTTGCGTGTGAAAATATTTTTTGTAGGCGGAGATCCAGTCCGTGGCGATATCGCCCAGCGCGGTGGCTAAATCAGGTTGTCCAGAACAGACCATATGTGAAGGCGGTCTTCGAGAGCATCCTTAACATGGGGTGATGATCTCTGGTGCCGCGATTGCGGATACTGTTCCTACCCGCTACCTTAAATATGAAAAGAAACCTGAACAAGACAGGGAGCAGGGGAATATTCAGATGAGCACGCTGAGGGGCGGCCGGGGAGCGGTGTGCCATCCTAATAGGGACTTCGACTGCCCAGGCACCTCACGCAGCGCGATTAGGGATCTCTCCATCGGGGCCGGTCACGAATGAAGCGATGTCTACTGCTATTTTTGGCCAGCGTCTCTCCGCTCTTTGGGCAGAGCAATACGGGTGAGCTGCGGCTGAGCGTGACAGACCCCTCCGGGCTTGGGACGAGAAGCTCAGTCGAGCTGGTGTGCGAGGCGAACCAGTTTCAAGAGACGTTCGAGACCGATGACGCCGGAAATCTTGTGGCAAAGCGCTTGCCATTTGGAGTTTACCGGCTGCGCGTCGAGCATTCCGGTTTCGCGGCGTTTACCGATTCCGTCCAGATTCGTTCTGCGATTCCACTCGCGTTCACGGCCAAGCTCAGCATCGCCGCAGCGAGTGACACCATGGTTGTGAAGGATTCGGATACGCTCATCGATCCTTACCGCACCGGAACGATCAATCGCATTGGTACGGACACGATTGAAAACCGAGTGGGATCGCTTCCTGGACGATCGCTGCAGGATTTGGTGAATTCTCAGCCCGGTTGGCTGTATGAGGGGAACGCCGTGCTGCATCCGCGCGGCTCGGAATATCAGACGCAATTTGTGGTGGATGGAATTCCGCTGACCGACAATCGATCGCCGAGCTTTGGGCCGGAAATCGGGGCGGATGACGTTGAGTCCATGAGCATTTACACCGCGACGTTTCCCGCGGAGTACGGACGGAAGATGGGCGGCGTAGTGGAACTGAATACGGCGAGAGACACGCGCGACGGCTTTCACGGCGAAATCGTCCTGTCGGGAGGCAGTTTCGACACGGCTGGCTCCTACGCGATGGGACAGTACGTCTGGGGAAAAAATACCCTGAGCGTCAGCGCCAGCGGAGACATGACCAGTCATTACCTGAATCCCGTGGTGCCGGAGAATTTCACGAATACGGGTACGACGGGCGATTTTTTTGTCCGCTACGAGAGAGATTTGACCAGCCGGGACCGGCTGACATTTTCGGTTCGTCACGAACTCTCACGGTATGAAATCCCTAACGAACAGGTGCAACAGACTCCTCACGCGGATCCATTTGATCCGACACAGCCGCTCGAGGCGCAGCTTCAGAACGCGGACAATTTCGAAACCATGGGAATCGTTTCGTATGAGCACATTTTTTCGCCCAATGCTGTCGCTGATTTCCGCGGAATGGTGCGCGAAAACTCAAACGATCTTTATTCCAATCCATACTCCACTCCTGTCATAGCCTTCCAGCACAATTACTTTCGCGAAGGATATTTCAAGGGAACGGTTTCCGTGCATCACGGCAGGCAAGAGTGGAAAGCCGGGGTTGAATCCGATTCGGCGTTTTTGCACGAGAATTTCAGCGACGTGATTACGGACTTCGCGCAATTCGATCCTGGAACGCCAGCCACGTTCAGTTTCACCGGCAGTAAACCGGACCTGGAGCAGGCTGCGTTTGTGCAGGACCAAATCCGCCTGGGCAATTGGACGATCAGCGCCGGGCTGCGCTGGGATCATTACCAATTGCTGTTGAATCAGAATGCCGTCAGTCCGCGGTTGAGCGTGGGGCGTTACATTCCCAGCCTGGGCATCGTTTTACACGCGTCCTACGACCGAATATTCCAAACGCCCTCGTTCGAAAACATTCTTATCTCGAGTTCATCCGCGGTAGTCTCACTCGATCCGATTGTGCTGCGGTTGCCCGTGCAGCCTTCTCACGGGAACTACTATGAAGTTGGGCTGACCAAAGACTTCTTTGGCCAGTTGAGATTTGACGCCAATGTTTTCGATCGCCGCGTGAACAACTTCGCAGACGACGATCAGCTGCTAAGCACGGCAGTAAGCTTTCCCATCGCATTTGCGAAGGCATACATCTACGGGGCGGAAGGAAAGCTGGAACTTCCTCACTGGAATCGTTTCAGTGGTTTTCTGAGTTATTCCTACATTGTGGGATCGGCGTATTTGCCCGTGACCGGCGGCCTTTTTTTGGGCGACGATGCAAGCAACGCTTTGAGCCAGCTGACCGGCCGTTTTTGGGATTCGCAGGATCAGCGAAATACCGTGCGAACCCGCGTGCGGTACGAATTCACAAAGCGCTTGTGGGGAGGCGTCGGCGGAGAGTACGGATCCGGATTGCCCTTTGAATTTTCCGGCGATGAAGCCCTGGCACTTGCCCTGTATGGGCCTGCCGTCGTGAGCCGCGTGAACTTCGATAAGGGGCGAGTGCGGCCGTCGCTTTCGATTGACGCGTCGCTCGGCGCGGAGCTTTGGAAAACCGATAAGCTGAATGTGAGAGTGCAGTTTGATGCTACGAATCTGAACAACCGGCTCAATGTGATTGATTTCGCGGGCCTGTTTTCGGGAAACGCGATTGGGCCGCCGCGAAGTTATGCGGTTCGCTTACAGACAAGTTTCTAGTCCGGAACCGCTAAGGCCCCGACATTTCAGGTTGCTGCTGAGTCTTCTTGGGCACCCCGGCCAGGCTACCTGCGGTTCGCTTTGGCAAGCAGCCGGAGCATTTCCAGATAGAGCCAAATCAGAGTGACCATCAGGCCAAATGCGCCGTACCACTCCATGTACTTCGGAGCACCGCCCCGGACACCGGTTTCGATCATGTCGAAATCAAGGACGAGATTCAATGCAGCGATGACGACCACGAACAGGCTGAAAGCGATTCCCAAGAAGCTGCCGCCGTTGATCGCCGAAAATTGGAAATGAAAGAAGAAGCTCAAGACCATTTCGACTAAGTAAAAAACGGCAATGCCGCCTGTCGCTGCAATCACGCCAATCTTAAAGCCTTGCGTGGCGCGGATTAGACCCGTTTTATAAGCGAGGAGCATGACGAAGAGTACACCGAGCGTGAGGCCTACGGCCTGAACGGCGATGCCGTGATAGGTTTTCTCGAAGACCGCGGAAATGCCTCCGAGGGCCAAGCCCTCGAGTAGGGCATAAAGCGGCGCTGTGAAAGGCGACCAGGTTTTCTTGAAAATAGTCACCAGCGCAACGACGAAACCACCGACGAGGCCGCCTACCATCCAGGGGATGGCGGCTCCCGACGTTTCGGAGTGTGCGAGACCCCAGGTCCATGCGGCAGTAGCAACGACGCATAGCAAGAGAAGGCCTGTCTTGTTGACGGTGCCTTGTAGCGTCATGGCCTCGCCGATCGCTACCTGCCCTTTGAAAGCTCTTTCGTTTAGAGCTGGATTAGACGTGCGCAGCAGACTTGCCATGGCGGCCTCCGAACAGATGCAATCCTAAGTTTACTCGGTCCCCATCTATAATTCCAAACGGGGCGGGTTCGCTCGAAGACCAATTACGCTTGTTTTTGGCCGCTTGAAATCTGGCTTTGGACTTGTTCGCGGAATTCGAGCGGGTGGGAAATTTTCTCGAAGATTTCAGGAGTGCCGCCGGTGCCGCGAATCACGACCGTTCCGTAGCCGAGGACTCGGCCGATCGCAGGCTCTTCCACGGCGATGCTTTCAATTCTTGATAGTAGCAGTTCGATGGTGCGGCGGCTTGCGAGGCCGGTTTTTACGATCACTCTCTTATTGGTGAGCACCATCACCGTGGCGCTACGCTTGATGAGGCCAACTCCAAGGAGAATTGCCGCGACAAGGAATGCGACGAGAGCCAGCCAAACCAAAATATTGGAATGCGAATCGGCACTGTGCCTGGTGTTCCAGGAAAATACCAGAAGAGCGGCGCCGGCCAAAAGAAAAAACGCCGTAAGGCCTGCGTGGCCAAGCATGACGATCCAATGCAGCTTGGTCTGATATTGGATCGTTTCACCCTGAATGAGATGTTTTTCAGCAAAGCTCAAGGCGGCTCCTCATGGACGTGTGGCGTTATTCAATCCTAGGAATAGTGGCACGATTATAGCCGGATCGCTGACTCGTATAGCACAGCCTCGACCATCCATGAGGGAAAGATTATTTGGTAGCGCTAACGGGAATCGAACCCGTATTTCGGCCTTGAAAGGGCGGAAAAACAAGCACAATATCATTGTAATATGAAGGTTTCTCTTGACAGTTGCACCTGAGTTGCACTAGACTGGTTTCGTACCGAAAACGGGCGGAATACGAGGTGCTGCATGGATCACGAAGTCAAAGGCGGCGGCGTAAGGCTCCCTAGCGCAAAGTCAAAGACGTATCAGATGTATCTGACTATCGATGGCCAGAAGCGCTTTCGCTCCACGGATACGTCCGACCTTGAGGAAGCAGCCGAGAAGTTGAAAGAGTGGGAAACGCAGGCGAAGATCGGGCATCGAGAGACCAGCGGCCTGCGGTACGAGGAGATTCGAGACGATTATCTCGCCAACGGCAAGAACCTCGGGCACGTGCCGAAGAACGGAGGCGCGTCCGCCATCCAACGCGACCTCGATATGTTCTTCAAGAACATCCGGGTATCGGCAATCGGCGGACGGTTGACGGAGTTTCGCAAATGGCGGGAATCGCTAGCGCAGGTTTTGGAGAGCCAAGCAGAAACCTTGCAGAAAGAAATCGCGTTGCGGACGATGAAGGCGACGGGCAGCAGACGCAAGCCGCTGTCAGATGTGGAGAAGGCGAAGATCGAGAAAGAGGCTACCACGTGGGTTGAGAATGGGGTGAAGGCGACCACGGACAAACGGCTTAAGTACCTGAGTGCTATCTTTCACCACGCCTTCAAGAGGACTCAGAAAATTTCGAAGGCGGACATCCCGTACTTTCCAATTCTCGGCACCAAGGTCGATAACGTAAAACAGGGCAAGTTCACCGACCAAGATTTGAGCAATCTGCTGGCAGAACTACCCGCATACCGTCAACTCATTCGGTTCCTGAATCTGACGGGTATGCGCTCGGGTCAAGCGGCGGCGATGACGTGGGACATGGTCGACAAAGACAACGTTCTGCGAATGCCAGGATTTTTGACGAAGAACAAAGAGGCGTACTCCCTCGCACTAACAGATAAGAGTGGTAAGCCGTACGCTGAGACGGCCTTCTTAGTGAATATGAAACTTCGTCCGCACGGCTCTCCTGTATTCGATATGACAAACTTCCGGCAGGAGTGGCGCACGGCTTGCGCGAAATTAAAACTCGGCTGGTTCAACCCGAAGACCCGCAACTATCGAGGAGCGCAACCTCACGATTTTCGTCGTACGGCGATCACCAACTTCGCGGAAAAAGGCGTCAACGAGGATGCGTCAATGAGCGTTACAGGTCACAAAACAGCATCAGCGCATAAACGTTACAAGATCGGCGGCGCTCAAGTTCAACGGACCGCACTTGGCGCTGTGAGCAGAACACGGTAAACTGGTCGGACGCGGTGGCGCCATAGTGTAATCGGTTAACACGTTGCCCTTTCAAGGCAAAGACTACGGGTTCGATTCCCGTTGGCGCTACCAACATTAGTTTTCTTGTGGTTCACGCCGCTTTCGCCTGTCTCTCCCACCACTCGTTCATCTCCTTCAAATCGTAAGTGTCTTTATTGCCGACTCGAACGCGCTTGAATCTTTCACGGATTGCTAAACGACGGAACGCAGACGGAGTTGTGCCGAAGTGACGAGCGGCTTGGACAACATTCGGGTGCGCAGGAGTGTCGGAATGCGTTTGATTTGATTTAGGAATTTCTGCTACAGGCGGGACTGTCCACTTCTTTTTCAATCTTGGCACGGCGGGTTTGTTTCGGCTGCCCCTAAACCCGTCTTGCGACGGTCGGTCGGGGTTACATCTTGAGTAGATTTTTAGATGTACAGCGTACTTCCTCCTATTTGCTATCCACCCCCGGACCAGCCGGTTGGGTGTTGATGCACTCAAAAGTGTGAACTCATGTCTCGGAAAAATCTACTGGTCGAAAGGACAGTTTTTCAACCGATAATCAATAACGTCCTGCTACGATATGTTGTGGCAACAAGCATTCCGCGAGCCTTGCCTTCCGGTCCCCCCTCACCACCACAAAGTTATATCCTTTCCCAGCCCTGTGCGAATGCGGAGATAAAAGCTTTTTTTCCCTTGCTCAGTAATCCAGCGGACTTCGGACTCTCGACCTGGCGGCGTCAGCAAGAAGCAAATGTTGCCGTTTCCTTTTTGCCTACCTAGGTGGTCGGGACGGTCGCCACTCGGGGGATAAATGAGAGAAGAACTCAGGCAGGAAATTCAGCGGAAGATTTCAGAGAGCTTCGACCGCGCGCGGCAAGCGACACCGAAGCCCGTTGATGAAGAACGTATGAGGACGCACCGATAGCAGCTCGTGGAGATGCTGTTCAAGTCGGCGCTGAGGCAGTTGGAGACATGGACCTGCATTAGGAGCTTGCAAGTTATTCCCACGGCTCGGGGTCAGTGTTCTGACCATGAAAGCGAACATCTAGTGGAACCTCTTTTCCGCATTCACATTTAATCGGATGGAAGAATAACTCGTGGCGGGTGAGGGACCATAGCAGGTTCGAGTACAGTTCGTTTAGAGCCTCCGGCATTAAGGATGCCAACCTCGCGCTCTTCGCGTCCATGAAGAATTGTATTCCTACCGGAGTGATTTTCCTGAGTTCAACGTAGTGTTCTTCAGTAGAGGCTTCACCGGGCAATGGCGGCAGATAAAAATTATCGCGTGCTTTTCCCTGACGAATTAGCTGACGCATAGACACTCGCTCGCGAGTTTCCGGGTCTTCCTCTTGATTGCCCTCAGGTACGGCGTCAAGACGGTATATTGGAGCAGCGAGCCAACTTCTCTTCCCCACGCGACCGTTCTCTGCAACTCGACGTTCAACGCTCTCGACTTCACTTCCCCACGTGAGGAACATGGCTCTGCACATCCGAGTGCTTGCCAGAGTTTCTTCACCTTGTTCGTGACCGAGGCGCAGATTCGCCGGGCGTTCACCCTCTCCAAACGTGTAAATTCGCTTGAGGTTGACCGGAGGGTCGCCCGGTTTGGGATTGATGCCCGAGTTACGCGCCACGCGAATGGGTGAAAGTTGCACCGAAAATGGAATCTCCGGGAAAATATCTCCCGGAGACAGTTCCTTCGGCGGACGGGCGTAGAACGGCGGCATTCTCTACTGGAAGTCTTCGAGGTCCAGTGATACGGACGGGCGTCGGAACGGCAGAACGCTGCTCTCTTGATGCACGAGAGACATGGGCGATTTGTGGCGCACGTTACTCTCACACACTACACAGGCGACTACCGTCGCCACCATGCGGCGTTCTTTTTCAGCATCCCACGTTACTTCGTTCGAAGCGCGTGTAGAACTGCGCGCGATGAGAACGTTACCCAACACTGCTGTTGCGCTGCTCATTTTCTGCCTCCGGCACGGCTGGCAACTCGGCCTTGAGTGCCGCAAAAATTATTTCCAGTTGCTTATGCACTTGCATAAATGTAGCCGCTGGCATAACCAGTTTCGCTACAGTCTTTCCCTCAACTTCCGGCACCGTCGCGACATCCGCCGCCTTCAACTGTTCAAGCATTACGGCCATGTAGTTCAGATCGAGAAAAACAAATTCGAACTGAACGTCTGTTCCCACCCGCGAAACAGCCAGAAAATTACTGTACAAGGCCGGACCCGCTTGATTGGGCGGTTCGCCCTTAACCTTGAAATTCAGCAGCTTTTGCTTTTCCTCAGACACGTCTACCTCGGAGACTATTTGATGCAGTCGAAGTGCCAATCGGATGCGTTGATAACCCCTTCTATTCCACGAGCTTGCCTTGCTACGAAGAATAGCGCCAGAGTACCCCGTTGAAACGATTGTCCAATCTTGTACCCTAGCAGGCCGGGTGGCTCGCCTGTCCTTATGCTGGCCGAAAGTACAGGTCTGTTTGCGACATATACATAGTATAGCCCTCGGCTTCCATACAAGGGGAAATTGACGCAGGGGAGTGAATTTCAACAGTACCAGTACCCCATTTGCGGGGCAGTATCACTTTTTCGGCTTCAACTCACCCGGCCCGAACGAATCCGAAACCGCCCTGACGGGATAACCGCAGCCCGGGTTCGCCGCCAATTCTTCTAGCGAGACGCTCCCGTCTGCTTGTGCTGCTAATTCCTCTAGCGAGAAATTCTCGTCTGCATCTGCGGCGAGCTCTACTAGTAAATCTTTTTCTTCTTCTTTCAAGATACTTTCTCCTCCAATTTTTGTACTCTAGCGACCAACACTTGTAGTTCCTCGGAAATAGCGAGGCGTGCATTGTGAACGGCTTGATCTATCGAGCCTGGCTTTCCCTGTGGCCCCACTTTGTCAGAATCCTTACCAGCTAATCCTTGTGCGCCAGTGTCTCCCTTGTCGCCCTTTTCGGCGCGCGGTAGAACCAAGTCGAGGATGTGAACGCCATCAACAACTCTGATTGATGCACTCGCCTCGGGGCCGACAACAACTGTGCCGATGTCTATGCGCGCATCTAATCCGTTCTTGCCGTCGACTCCGTTTTTACCGTCGACACCATCTCTCCCGGGTTTTCCGTTGATTCCATCGCGCCCATTTTGCGCATCAATTCCGTTTTTTCCGTCCTTACCTGCGGGGCCGACAATGGATTGACCATCTTTTCCGTCTTTACCCGCTGGACCTGGGATATTCGATACGCCATCGACGCCGTCTCTACCGGGTCTTCCATCGACTCCGTTTCTTCCCGCTGGACCTGGCTGACCAGGGGAGCCCTCAGGGCCTCTGCGGCTGACGTTCTGCTTCTCCAGCTCGACTATTTTTTGTGCAAGTCTCTTGAGTGCTTCGCGAATCGTTGCATCAGACAGTCGCGCGGGCTCAGCAACCTGGTCTTCTTTCTTCAGTCCAAGCGTTTCTAAGATGCTCATGTTGCTTGCTCCTGCTGTTCTTTCACTTGCCGCAAAATCTCATCTCGATCAGCTTCTGCTTGGCGAGCCTGACGTTCGAACTCGTCGCGTTTCGTGTTGAGCGCAGCGACCAAATCTCTCAGCCGGGAATCGTTTAGCGGAAAGCTCACCATCTCTTTAGCTGCCTCAACGTGGGCTGGACTCACCCGAGGAAACCAAACACCAGCTGCCTCAGCTGCGTCCTTTAGGCGCAGGAAAAACCCTGATCGCGAGCCAGGAAGCGGTGCCTCGATTTTGTACTTGCTTGGTTCTGTAGCCATTTTTTATTCTCCCTTGAAAATTGTTAGGGGGCACCGCGAAGTGCCCCCATCCCGGTTCAGGCCTTTATGGATAGGACGTGCCGGAATTTCTGTTTACTTACAACGCGTCTTTGCGCGCGTACCTTCGCTCGGCTGCACGCGGGTGAATCCTGCTTTCTGATTTGACCCCGCGCTCGCCTTCACACTGTTTCCAGAACTCGACTTGATCGGGCTATGATCTTTGTCGTACGGCTTGAACGGGCGTGCTGCGAATGCATTGTCGTGGGACCTTACGGCCTTTGTCGATTTTTGGTTCTGACTTCTTTCCTTCTGACTTCTTTTTCATGTTGCTTTCCTCTAAGGCATCGCGGCGGTCAGAGGCCACCGGCGATGCTTCTTGCCTGAGTTGAGCTCAGGACAAACTTGGTGGGAGCGCGGGAGAAGAGGCCGCCGCTCCCTTGTTTGGAAGTGCGCGGTACCGGCTAAGCCCACCACTTCCTTGCTACTGGCTGAGCTTGTTGCTCCTGGGTGTTCCCAGACGCTAACTGCCGCCAGAAGATCATTGGGATTGTTTTCTTCTTTGGAGCCAGTCGCGGATTTGTACCTTGCTGAGGCTGGGGTCGTTCAGTTCATTTTCCGTGATGTCCAGACTGAGTTGCCTCGTACCGTCCGAAAGTATTTTCAGTTCTGGCTCTGGCTCCGATTCCTGACTCGTCTCTTTGCGCGGAACTTTCAATTCAAGAGAGTTGTAGAGGAGACGAGTTCCTGTGCGCAGGACAGGAAGCGTAATCCGGACTCCGAGGCTGTCCACGTAGTCGCCAAGGACTTTTGCGTTGTGCCTAGAATCGAAGTCGACATCGGGAAATTCTGTCGCCAAAATCCGCAAGATGGACATGATCGCTTCATTCGGCGTGCGCGTTGCGGGTGGTGCTTCGGCGGGCGCAAGTGGCGTCGCAGCCGCTGGTGTCTTCATCAAATACTTAGACTGACTAAGTGACATGGTTACCCCTTCCCACAGCGCACGAGATGGCCTGCTAGACCAGCAATGAGCGAGTCTCTGTTGGGTCCCTCGAATGCCTTGCCGCATCTGTGGCATTCAATTCTGTCTAGGAATGGCGTTGGTGCTTCCTGAGGCGCTTGTTTTGGTGTGTTAGGTGTTGTACTCATAAGATGCCTATCTTCCCTCCGTGACGTTGAATGAAATCTTGTAACTGTTTTGGTGTGGCCCCGCGTTGATCTTCAACCGAGCAGTCCAAAGGCAGCTGCCAGGGTTCGAGCTTTTCCGCAGGCTCTTCTTCGACTACAGGAGCTGGCAGAGGTGGAGGCGGTGGTAGCTTGTCTAGCCGGTCGCGAAGATACCGCACAGCGAGGTCGACCGTTTCTGGGCAGATACATCCCTGAGCATTTGCATTCAGCCACTCCACGAGCAAGCGCGCGTTGCGGCGGCTGTTAAAGTCGACCTCGAAATATCTCGCCACGAGCTCCGCGCTCAGGAGGGCTTCTATCTTTTTAGGTAACATTGCCTCTCCTAGACGAAACGTGTGGCGCGTTCTCCCTTGTTGTACTGGGCGTTTGCAGCGTCATGCATCGCGCGCAGTAAATCTTGGGGAGACAAACCTTGCTTGATAAAGGTCTCGTACTTCTCACGCAACGCCTTGCGGCCATCCAAGTTTCCGCCGTGGTTGACGCGACCAGGAACCGACGAGGGTGCCTCATACTCCTCGTAAATTCGACGTGCTGCATTCAGCGTGCGGTCACGGTCTTCTTGTGCGCGCTGGTCTCGTAGTTCGTCGATGCGAGTCTCGCGAGTATTCAGACTGGCCTGGGTTGATGTGCCTTTGAACGCGCTGGAGCGACCTGGTGCATCGGAGGACGATTGAGCGTACTGCTTCGGCTTCTGACCCTTGGGCGCGGGTGCTACCTTCCACAAAAGCATGCTTGCTGCGCCAAGTGCCGCGACAGCTCGCTTGATGTTTGCTACAGAACCATCGACAAAGCCATTTTGATCGGTGCAATTCTGTTTAAGCCATTGAGCGACTACCTGGGCGGACTCATCTGCTAGTACTGCGGGTAGTAGACTATTTTCAACCTCTTGAAGATTGGCGGCGAACTTCTCCGTCGTTTGTTTAACATTCAGACTCATGGGTGTTACTCCTCGTCGCTAAGCGACAATTGAAATTTGTTTAACTACTTACGTGCGGACAACCGTTGCTGCGTCTCTTGGCACTTCTCAGTGAGCTGATTGTCACCATACATGGTTATCAGCCTTGTAATAATTTCCTTGGGTAACTGTCGCAATAGTTGAAAACTCCAAGGAACCGTAATCTCTTTCCCCGGGACTTGAAATTCCGAGGGAATAGGACGATAGATGCCCATGCGAACTTGTTCTTGCCCTCGTGTGTGCAGCGTTTGAACCTGTGCGGATGTAGCTTCATCCTGGGGGACACCCTGGAAGATGCGTTCCTTGCGTGCTGGCTCATTTGAGTTCGCGATCTTTCTGAGCTCGTCGTTTGGCATGTTCCGCATGTTCTTTCGAGTCTTCAATTCTTCTAGTTGGGATAGCGGCCAATTCCACATTTGCTGCCTGCGGGCATCAATCTTTTTATTTTCAATAGCGACCGCGTAACTGTTCATTCCTGGGCACGGACCTGGAATCAACTTGGGCGCGAACTCCTCGAAGAGCTCCGCGCGTCGTGCATCTTCGGCGGCCTGCCGGTTGGTCTCATGGGCAGCTTGCGGCGTCAGAATAAGGTCGCTGGTGCTGTTTGCGATCTCCACCAGCAGCTCAGCTGTAGGGCAACGACCTTGCAACCCTCTTTCTAGGATGGGGATGTTGCACTCCAACGCGTAGCTGTTTTGGGTTGCTTCATTGAAAGCTCTGAACGCGTCGTCCCAAGTCGACGTCGTGGTGATGATTCCTTTACCGATTAGAATGTTGGCCTCGGTTAGTACCATCGTGTCAGACGGTAGGAAGCCGCTGAGGTCGAACCGCTGAGCAAGCGTGTAGACGTTGGCCTCGGAAACGTATTTGTACTGATTTGGCGCGGCTGCTGGAAGGTACTCCGCAAGCACGCGTCTCACGCGAGTGCAAAATTGCTGAAATGCTGTTTCCATCTATTTCTCCTTTTGTACTTCTGGAATTTCTTCCTTGATGACTTTTAAGTTGTGGACTCTTGCGTCTGGAAAAACCATGGTCAAGTTTCCGTATATCTGTCGGCCTACTGGGATGGCTCCTGGTGGAATTGCGTCAAAAAGTTCGTCGCATAAAGAACATTTGTACATATCTATCTCCTGAAGTTAGGTGGCAGTGTCGCGAATCTTCCTGCGACCCCACCGGCGACATTCCGACGCGGTTGGGGCGGCTCAGGAGCTGGCTCAGGGTGCTTGTCAAGCGGGGACGGCCCCGAGAACATTCGGTCATAGCCTGCGCGGTCGTTGGCCCTTCTGCGGATTAGCTCCAGCTCGTTTTCTTTTTCCTCTGTGGACTTTTCGTCTTTGGGGTCTGCCCGCGTCGACGTAATTTTCATGACGGTGGCCGCGATGGCTAGGCTGTCTAGGCGATCATTCTTTTTTGACTTGAGCGATGAAAAAGTCGCCATGTCGAGCTTCTCTGCTTCGGCGAAGAGGGCCGCGCAATACGCTCCTGTTGCGAACTTCAATCGGCCTTGTTCCAGAAGCAGGCTCAGGTCTTTGATTCGAAGGAATTTTATATTCTTTACGTTGCTCGGCGTAACGAACCAGAGGGGGACAGAGATGCCGTACTTGGCCGCCGCCATGGTGACAGCGTTCTGTAAAGAGTCTGCAGTCGGCCCGCGCTCCGCCAAAACAATGCGCGGATTCCACTTCTGAGTTAAGGTCACCAACAAGTGCGCGAGCTCGTTGGTCTTTAGGCGACCTGATTCAATATCGAGAACGCCCATGCACTTCTCACCGTCTAAGTTGTCGAAGGTGCGGATGGCTGCGCACGAACTTAGGTCAGCGCGATTGTCCATGCTGTAAGCAATATCCAAACTTAAAATCGTGTCGCCGTTGGTGGGAATGCCTGACAGAGGAACGCAGGCAGCGTTCAGCGTTGCTTGGTCAAACGATAGGGTGACTACAGTATCTTCCTCGCTCACCCACTCGCAAAGTTGCTGCTGACGGAACACTTTCTCACTGTTGCGTAGTTTCGCCTTGAGCCACTTGAACGAAAGCCGGGAGGGTAGAAGCAGATCAACCTCGTCTGCGGTCAGCGAGACGTCATAAGGTTTCTTGTCGACGCCCTCTTTGACCTTCCAGCACGGGTCGATTGTGTACAGCAGTTCCTTTTCCTGGCGGGCGTCTTCGCGTTCCTTGATGACCTTGTAGAGATCGCCGGGGGCGTCTGCGCTCCACGCGGTGCCGCAAATCTGGATGAATCCTGACGGCTCCAAAAGTTCGTTGAGCAGATCGTAAGTGTCGATTGTCTTCTGGCGCAGTTCCTCGGTGGTGACGTTGGTTTGCTCGCAGACGTCCTCATAAACAATGTAATCGGCGCGCTCACCGGCTTGACCTTTGGACTCGGCGCTGGTGCTTTGCAGAGTGGGCTGAATCAATTGCAATCTGCGCATAGGACAGATGTACGTGCCCTTTGCGCTGTCGTCGTCGATGCATAGCTCGGGCCACAGCTGTTGAAAGAGTGTGGGTTCCTGTGGGTTGCGCACAATGAAAAAGCTGCGGACGGAGCGGATTATGCCTGCCGCCAAGGGGTTGGTTGAGCTGCAAATCAGAATGCGCAAATCGTGGAAGCAACAAATCCAGCCGACGAGATCGCAAATATCAACCGACGTTTTGAAGGAGTTACGCGCGGCCAACAGCATCCTCTTGTGAATTTCCGATTGGCCTGCGAGCGCCTTAGCAATATCTTTTTGTCCGTATGCCTCGGGGAGCAGATCAGGGTTACGCTGCACGAAGTGTTCGCGGCACCAACGTCCGTGGGGCTGCTCTTCGAAGTCCTTCCCGTGGATGCGGCAAGCCGCCGTGTACGTGTCCGTCTGAACGATGCGACGGAGGGTCAAGAAATCCTCGAACGTGAAGAAATCACCTGCGGGCGTCAAACGCCAGCTCATGCTGTAATCCCATAAGGCGCGGAGCTCGTGCTGGCGGAGGGCATTGCCTGGCTTCCACACATCTTCAATCGCGGGTGGCTCGATCTCCTTTTTCATCCCGAGCGCGCGACGGTATTCGTAAATGCCGTGCGTGAAGACGTATTTGCAAAAGGGCAGCTTCAGCATCTGGCACGCGACCTTCGCCAAATCCACGCAGAGGTCGATGACGTGCTCGTTGCGAATGTGGCGCTCGTCGCGCAGAATCTCCTTCGCCTCGGCCTTGCTGATCTCGACGGTGGAGTTCCACTTGCTGGCGCTCTTGTCCTCGCGCGCCCTTTCTCCCGCGCGGCTCCGCGACATGCGTTCTGCGCCGGTCATGGGACGGTCGCCCAGAAGTGGCTTACGACCACGCTTCTTGGGTTCCCTTTCCGCAGCCAGTGCCGGGGCTGGTACGGTGGCCTCTTCTGCAGGTTCAAATAATGTTTCTAGCGTGTCGTGCTCTTCGCACACTTCGACCGTTCCGCCTTGGGGCGGTTTCAACTCTTCTGACATGACTCTCCAAATTGCTGTTGCGGTGTATGAACTGAGTGAGTACGCTTAACCCATGAAAAGAACTAGCGTTTTTCTGACAGAGGAACAGATCAAGCGGCTCCGCCGTGCGGCCAAGCACAAAGGCCTCGACGTCGCTCAACTGATTCGTATTTACGTCAGCGCGGGACTAGACAAGGAGAAAACGAAATGACGGAGCTTATTCTTGTTCCGACCGTCTGGTGCAAGGGCTGCCGTGAGATACTTTTTCTGCCGCATCCCAGCCCAGGAGAAACACCGCAATATCCATTTGACCGGCCCACGGAGTTTTGGCCAGCATTTCTCGGGTGCTGGCGATGCGGGCAAGTGTTCGAGTATCTGGGACTAGATGTCCGTCCGATGACACAAGGAAAGCAGTTCCTAGATCGACTCCGTCTTGTTCCACGCTTTTTGACAATCTATGTTCGATGCGTCGGAGTGCGTTGCACAATTCCTGTGTGCATACATCTATATGTCGGAGAAACTGCCACCACAGAAACCGCACTTGATGGACTGCGTCGTGAAAATTTCGGTCCAGCCCAGTGCGGAGATGGACACGCTGCCGACCCACTGGCTGAGCCCGACCTTGGGGTTTGGTCAGCATCTGATCTCCTGTGATTGTCGTCTGCATTTATTTCTCCTTCGCCTTTTCCACTCGAACCAGTTTGTAAACGGCCACGAACTCTCGGGGGCCGAAGTCGTCGCACCCAATCTCTTCTATCTCTCCGACTTCGAGTGCAGTGGTCAGAACGTCTCTGTGGCCGTACGTCATGCGAACCGTCTGCGGCAACAGCTTCTTCACCACCGGCAATGTCAACTTCTTCTTATCCATCAAAACTCCTTGCCTCCAAAAAGTAAGGCCCCGGTTTCCCGAGGCCCGCTTACAGCGCTTCGCTAAAAGCTTCGATAAATTCTGACTTGCCAATCTGTCAACTACAAACCTTCGGTCTCAAATCTTCCTGCGTACTCCCGAGCCCGTAATCACGCCTCAGCCTCAGCTTACAAACTTTGTTGGGAGCGAAGCGGAGTCCAAAAAATTGGTACCCCTGGGTATGCCTATTTCCAAAAAGTTGGGGTGGGTGTTGAAAATATCCCCACCCGAATCCTGGCTGGGAAATTGGTACCGCGATGTTACAAGAATTATTTGTACCTTCACAGCCACGTTCATGTTCTCGTGCTCGACCCCTAAGCCGGGGCTGCCACGCCCTAGCCTCGCGGCCAAAAAAGAGCCTTCTTTTCTCCCCAGGAAAAAAATCACCATCACGAGCAACTCGCTCTCCCTCACGAAACCGAGCTCCGTCACGAATTCACGGGAGAGCCCCAAATCAGCGAGAACTCGGGAATGCATGCTTGACCACCCCACATGCGGGAGGGTTTTGCGATGCATGGGCTGATGTCATGACATCTGATGTCATACGAGCTGATGGCAGCATGCGTTGCGCGCCAGCTGGCCAGGCCGACGATCTAGCGCGTTGCGTTGCTTGGCATCGTGACAGCCGCGTTGCCGCCGCATTGCTCAGATCGAGTCGACCGCTTGCTATTTCGGATTGGTTGCGACCGAAGGCGTGTCAGCGCGGCTGCGATGGCTCTGCGGCCTTCTCTGCGCGCTTGGTGGCTTTCCAGCGATCAATGTAATCGCTCAGTGCCTTGCGAACCACATCAGAAGCGGTCGCGCTCAATCCGGTCTCGCGCTGCAAGTCCTCTGCGACGCGCTGAGCGGCCTTCCACAAGGCATCGTCGATTCGAACGGGTCTGACAGGTGTCTTCATGCGCCAACTCTCCCACAGTCCTTAGCTAAATTCAACGACGATTCTCTGTATCCTGTGGTATTACACTTAAGTCTTTTATATTCAACGCTATGAATGTAACATTTTACGCTTCTGACACATTCGCATTTTTCTCTTGACAAAGAATTGGCTGTGTATTACACTAGCGTCACGATAGACATACAGGAGGCACCGATGGAATATCTCAAGCCAAATGAACTACTTAAAGTGCTCGAATACGCTCGCCAAGCTGGGCCTCGTGAGCACGCGATGTTTCTATTAGGCTACGCCCATGCGCTGCGCGCCTCAGAGATCGCGGCGCTGACCGTCGAGGACGTTCGCAACGGTCGTATTCGTTGCAATCGCGGCAAAGGCTCTCAGCACACAGTCGAGGAATTGCGCGAACACCAGCATTCGCTGTTGAATGAGAAGCTGGTGCTGGCTTCTTGGCTGCGAGAGCGCGGAGACGGCGATGGCTCTTGCTTCTTGTTCACATCGCGCAAAGGCTCGCGACTCACGCGCCAGCAAGTCTATCGCTTATTCCGCCATTGTGTTGAACTGGCTTCGGTGGATACCGTTCGCAAGGGGAGCCACCTGCTTAAGCATTCCTACGCGTCGCACTTGCTCCGTAATGGAGCGGACCTTGCCTTCGTGCAAAAGGCGCTAGGGCACGCCCACATCTCCAGCACGACTCGATATACCCACGTCACCACAGGCGAGGCCCAGATCGTCTCGAACCGCATCCTCGGCAACGTCTTCGCTGCCGCCTAAGACCCCTCCACAACCTGATCTCGACCCGAGCCCGGCCTTGCTGGGCTCTTACTTTTTGACACCAGAAACTCGTTTGCCTGCCATTCTTGACGCCAGAAAATCACCATGTGCGTACACGGAAGCCAGGGATTAGCTGGGACCGGAAGGAAGTCATTTAAAATCACCCTTTTAGGCCACGAGTAACGATATTTCGTCACCTCGGAGCTGATTTTGCGCGTAAGACAACACTAACGTGCTCGAAAACGCGTGGCAGTGAGGTCGACTCAATGTCCGTGACCAACGGTGTCCCCAACGTCTATGTTTCTCGGTCAGGGGGAAATCAACGGTGTCCCCTATATCCCCATAGTGAGGGAGTGAAATTCGGGTCAAACAAGGTTAAGTTAGTTGTATCAGTGAGTCATATAAGGATTTATTCCAAAAAAATGAATTCGTACGATATGAACCTGTTTACCTCACTCCCTCACTACCGCCATATAGGGGCCACCGTTAAATCTGACTTTGGGGACACCGTTACATTGAGTTTTCGGGCTGTTTTAGTTCCAACGGTGTCCCCAATATGACTAGAAATGTGTACCCGACACACCTCTCGGTCCTAATTTACTCATCAACGGTGTCCCCAATGTCACCACGTCTCTTGTTTTAGCAGGTACGCCATGCTCGGTCGCTGTGCTGCACCCTTGCCCCGTTTGGCCGGACGGTAAGCAACTGTTCCGTTGCCAGTCAAGCCATTGAATGCACTCTCCCAGACCCCGGACCCGAGCCTCTCACCATGAAGATCGCGGTGAAGCTGTCTATATGGCATCTTGCCACCGTTCCGGCGAAGTTCGCGCGTGATCTCTTGCTGGATTTTGCCCTGGAAAGTCTCAGCCTCTACCGGGTCTAGAAAGACCAAGACCTCTCGGCGGTAGTCGGCCAGCGCGCGAGCCCGGTCAACGCTCTCGTCGGAGATTTTATCCTCACCCAGGTCTACAGCAAAGTAGAGCGCAAACCACTCGGCGGCGGCCAGTCCACGAGCATCTAGGCCACGAAACTTCGAACCTGCATACAGATAGCTTTCGTATTCATAGGTGCCTTGCGTAATGGCCTTCTGAATCAGTTGAAGTGTCTTCCCTGACCCCTCAATAAGGTTTGGCTCGACGTACATGCAAGACTCCCGAGGCCGCTCCGGAGCCAGCAAGAAGAACATACGGTCATTCAACCCGCTGCTGATGTTTGCCAACTTGGCCCAATGTCTGGCGAAAGCTCGATCAGTCGTGCACCACTGCCAGCTAAAGCAGTATGTCTTCGCTTCGAAGTTAAACGACGATTTGGTGTCCTTGGTCAGGTTACCGAAGTCTCCAGATTCGTACATTGTCAGGAGGTCCTCACCGAAACTGGAGTTCTCTATACCGATTTTGCCAGCGACCTTGCCCAGTTCATCGAAGTAGAGCAGGCATTTCTTAGCGTTGACAGCTGTCATCGCTTTGCCCAATCCCTCGGTTGAGCCAACGGAAGTAATTATGGCCTTGCCCTCGGCGTTCTTGACATCTCTCGTGTGCTTGCGAGCCAAGCCCATATAACGGAAATACTCATGGCCTAATTCGCAGCAAGTGGATTTGAAATACTGACCGTAAGGCGCGATCACGCCAACGAACATGTTAGGAACAGCTCTAGGCTTATCTTTCAATTTGACATGAAGAGCTAGCGCGTTGAGGTACATCTGCACAGCCGGAATAAAAATAAGTTCCGGATATTTGCTGGAGTGTTCTGTCGCAGGCTTGACCAAATGCTCGCCCAAAGAAGTCCCTGCAAGAACCCAAAGAGGAAACACTGGCCGCTTGGCTATCTGGCTGTCCTCTATTTCAGGCTCCGGTTCTTCTGTTTCCACAGCTACGGCTCCTAACTGGCTCTGATTCGCAGTGGGTTGTGCTGCTTGTGCAGCAGACGAGATCAGTTCGTGTCCCTGCGGTTTGATTTCATAGCGAGCAGCAGATTGTGCCTTTTTCCAGCACATATCTTCGTAGTCGCTTCCGTATCCAGCGCAGCAACGTTCGCAAATATCCACGAGGAGCGGGTACATCTGCTCGGCGTTCATCTTGAAAGTCTGACGGAATTTGCCAGCGATGCTAATCAACGTGACGTCATGCATTCCGTACGGGATGGATTCATCAGGAAACGCGGCGATGAATTGTTGCAACTTTTGCTCGTCGGTTCCCGTCAACACGATGGCATCCATGGCGACGGCAGACGGTGCCTTGTCGCGCTTGCGCAAAAAGAGAATGTATTCGACCAGTTTGTCAGGCATCGCGACGACTGGCGCATCGATCACGCATCGATAGATGTCGACGCCGTTCTTGTGCTGACTGCCCTCGGCCAAGACGTAGAGATTGTGCTGGCGTACAGAGAATGTCGCCTGCTGGCCGACGTTGCCCATCTTGCGGGTGGCGTCAGTCTGGAGCCAGTGAGACTGATAGCGATTGGTCCGCGCCGATGTCGTGTACGTTTTCGGAAACGATTCACCCGACCATTGCTCGTAGCCACGGCGGAAGGCCGCAGAGTCGTCCTCATCGATGAAGAGGCGCTCGTACGGCTTGGCGATGACAGCGCAGTTGCAATCTGGGAATGCACCAGCTTTGTCATCAATCCAACTTTGGACGATGCCCTGCCACTCCGATTCCGGCAGAAGATCGAACGGCGTGCCCTTCCATTTAATTGTCGGATTCTTGCCGCCGACAGCGATAGGCAGCACGCGGCTCTCGCCACGGGCCACACTTTCTTCGGCGAGCTGTCTGAATGTCTTGCGGGCCACAACTCCGTTCGCAACTTCAGTTGGTTGTGTCGGCTCTACAGTCGGCCCTCCAGCAGACGCTGGGGCAACTTGTGCAAGGCTCGCGTTGTACTCTGAGACAGCCGTGTTGGTAATGTCGAAAGCCTGCTGTTGCGTGATTCCCGCGACACGCGTCAGCAGCATCTCGTAGACTTCCTGGCCGGTCTTACCTTCGTGCAGGTATTGAATGGCGGTGTTGACGTGGACGCGCCGCTGCTCAGCGGTCATAGATGGAGGCGTGGGAATACTTGGTACCCAAACGTTCAACGGTACGCTCATCGGGCCCCCGTGATCGGCGTGACCTTGACCGCCATCACTCGCTGCTTCTCTTTGATTGGAGGAGCTAGTTCGAATGTGACTATTTGACTTAGTGCGGGAATCCCTACGTGGTTGCTGTCGTGGAAAAAGTACTGCTCTGTTTCATCTTCCAGGCAGGAGATAAATCCAAAATGCCTAGCTGGCATGAAATACGTTATGCGTCCTTGCTTCGTCATTGCTTTAACTCCACCCTCATCGAGGTTGTTGCTGGCTTCCCAAGCTTTGCCCGGGGCCTCGTGCTGCCTTTCTTTTCTCGTCCGTGATTACACTAGACGTTTGCTGTGTTCTACAGTTGTGTTTCTGAGAATTCGGATTCAACGTGCGAAACTTTCGCTATGACCGGCTGTGGATTCGCCGCCGTCTCCTTTCGAATCTTTTCAACCAACCACGTCAGATCTTCCTCCCGGCTCCGCAGTTCCTTGGCAAGTTGCTGCAACGCCATGATGGTTGTTTGCGCAACCAACTTCGGAGTTTCATAGCCATGGTGCAGTCTCAAAAACTCGGCAGTATCCCACAGCCCGGCACCGATTCGGCTACCACTATCCGAGCCTTGCGAGAAACATCCAGCTGTGTAACTCGGCCACCTGTGGTGCTGCCGCACGCCGCGAGTACATGGGCACTGGAGCATCACGGAGCACTCTCGGTGCTGGACGCCATCATAAATACACAGCACAGCATTTCGCGCCACCCTCAGCGTCTTCGTAAGTACTGCTTCGTCTCCGTTCAGCTTGCTGCTCAGCAGATCAACTACGCAATCAATCTTCGCGCTCGCCGCCTCTACGCCCGTGCCGACTAGCCACGGGAGTTTGTTCGTATCGCTCAGGTTCTCGGCAATACGTTGACGGATTGCACGCTCAAAGTTCGTCCGCTTTTGCTGCGGAATCTTCGGCTCGTACTTCTCTTTTAAAGCAGTGACCTCGCCGACTCGTTCAGAACTGAACTCTTGAGCCTTTTCAAAATCAGCCCACAAACCTTCGTACTCGGCTTGCAGCGCTGAATACTTTTCATTCGCTTCTTTCAGTTGCACTTGGAGCTTCCGCTCCTGTGCCGACACTTTTTTCGTAACCATCGCAATCCCCCACGGCTAATGCCGTTTGATGTCTCAGAGGATTGCGGATTAAGTGCCCGGTTCCTTCCAGAGTTCGTGCCACTGCCATTCTTTACTGCTACTGCTAATTCGGTCGCGGAATCAGGATTGGCCTGCGTGATCGGTTCAGTTCAGTAGCTTATTGGTGCTGCTCAGGCGCGGGAGCCTCGCCGGATTGCAAATCTGTACTGCCATTGTTTCCCACTACTACAAACCAAGTTCCTTGCTCCAAGCGATCAATGCTTTGACGGAGCTCCGCAACGCGAGCGTAATTTATGGGCACTGGAGCCACGAGGGTAATCAACTTTTTTAGAGAGGTCCAAGCTGCACGCAGTCTTTGATCGTGCTCGGCTCCGCATCGCTCACTTCCGTTCAGGTATCGGCTTATTCTGCCAGAGGGCACGCTTGCGAGAGCTGCCACGCAGCCCACGGGAACGCCACCACGCCCCCAACGCTGTTCATCGCCGAGCTCATCGCGCAGGATTTGTATAGTGTCCAGACGCGGCAGTCGCTCAGCCATCAAACAACTCCTGTGAAAATCGTAAGGGACAGAAAAAAGGCGCACGTCGCGCCACCTGAGGGGGTGATGCGGCCTGCGCCGAATGAAGTGGGAACAAGGAGGGACGGAGTTCTCCTCCCCGTACAATGGGTATATGTCGGCTTTTTTCGTTTTGAATCACATATTCCCTAACTATTTTGTAACTCTTTATCCTTGAATGCTTTGAAGGCCCTGATAATTTCTGGTTTGATACGCTGCACGACGTTCTGGCTGACCCCCGGGACGCTCCGAGTCGTGAAGCCGGGCTGCAGCATCCGCTCGCCGACCTTGCGCTTGACCCCGTACCAGGTAGAAACCAGCCGCCGAAAATGTTCTACGTCTCTTTCTGCCATCTCGGCATCAAGCCAACCCTCGCTTAGTGGTGCCGTGGCCGCGTATATCTCCGAGATCGTGGGCATCTCGTCCCCATCATCATCTAACGGACGGTCATCCATGGACTCGACGAACCGTGGCACGCGCACTTGGTACAGCTGGAGCAATTCCTTCGCGCGTCGTCGCTCCTCCGCCCCCAGGTTGGTATCATTGGCTCTTCGTTTCAGATCGCCGCCGTCAAGCCCATCCGCGACACCAAGCTCATCCAGCACAGGATTGCCTTCGGCATCTTCCACGACCACGGTTTGTTCCTCGATTCGCTCGGCAAGAAAACGTCCTACTTGGTTTTTCGCCACTGTGTAAGCGAGTCCAGGCGTCATCTTGTCTCCGTATTTCTTCACTGTTTTCCAAATCTCTATGTCGATGACGCGAACCAGGTCCTCAAAATCTTTCCTACTTTCCGAATAGCATTTCGTCGCCTTCGTCGTGCTCTTGATTTTGGTGCCGTGCAGTAACAGCCTCTTCGAGACGCCAAGGGCCTTGTTTATCTCGGTTCTGTAGACCTCGGGGTTGTAACCAGGCTCGATAATCAACCAGGCGCACACGTTGCAGTAATGCTGCGCCAAGTACACGCCGTGATCGCATTTCTGGTCGGGACGTATCCCCGCAGCCGCAGCCATAGGTCTCCACTCAGCCAGCACAGCCGCGCCGATTCCGAGAAGGCCATCTAGCGTCTTTGCGGCAAGTTCTGCTTGATTGCCACCGCACTGCGCTAGCAGGCACTTTTGGCACGGGCGCGTGCTTTGGTGCTTCCAACAGAACTTCAGGTCAACGTCACTCATTTGAACCTCTTTCTGTGTCGTACTTAGACACACCTCCGGTCGCTGGCTTAATCCGTGCTGCCAGTCCGGCACTTCTATAAAACTGTTTTTGGAACACGACATCGGATGACGCCGGTGCTGCGAGGGTGATCGCTCCGTTTGCGGGAGGAGAACTACCCGTGCTGTACGTCAGGAAACTCAAGCAGCCTCAACCGACGCCGTGGGTGCGGCTAGCGACGCCGTGCTTGGCACAACCGCCAATTCGTACACCGCCTCGACTCGAACCCATTCGCACTCAGGCTGCAACTTGCTGTCTTCAGCACCTTCGTATTTTGTGGCGGGTCCCACTTCATCGGTGAAAGAACCCCCCTGTAAATATGTGCGGTCAGACTTGCGGCGGATGACGTAGAACGTTTCGGATAAAAACTGCTTCGAATCTCTGACTATTAGGCGTCCCTTAGCATCACGCCACTCATTATAATCAAACGTTTTTAAATCATCTTCGGTTGCCTTGCGGAGCAAGATGGTGTTCCACACTCTGTACGTTGTTTTGGGGAACCTGCAACCCTCGCCAACTATATAGGCAGGAGTGAATCCTGTAATTACGTCTAGTCGAAAAAGTGACTTGCCTTTTTGGATGACGATTCGTTCGCCGACTTGCAAATCAGGGTACTCGGCATTCGTGTCAGGGACTGCCTTCTGAATAGATTCGGACGAATTCCACGTTGGTAAATCTTGGAGCGGGCTGCTTGGGATTGAACCAGCGTTCTCAGGTGGTGCCTGAGCTCCTCCAGTAGGAAGCCCGCCTTGGTATTTCCACTTCTTGTTGCTCATCCACACGTCAAGAATATGACTGGCATAATCCTTCGTGTTGGGATGCTCGGCTCGAAACTCAGCCGTAACTCGCCCGTTGAAACCCAGTGTAGAAACCAACGGAAATTCGTCTATAAAAGCCTGATATCTCGCCGTTCTTGGCTTGCTCTGGGGTGTGAACTTGGCGGCTGCGGAGCATCTTTCTCTATACATTTCTTTGACGGCAGCGTCTAGTTCTTTCGGTGATGCATCGGCTAACTCAGGGTGAAGCCCAATAACCTCTTTATGACGGGCGATTCTTAACTCAACGCGTCCGCTGGGCGAATGATGAGGAAGCCCGCTCTGGGGTAAAGCTTTTATCTGAGCAAGTCGTTCTTTCGCCTTCTCTAACCACATTGCGAAGATTTCATGGGAAGACACAAATTCTGTTTTACCGTTGACGAGCAGTTTCCTCATCCACACGCCAAAGATGCCATGCGTGCGCTTGTTCTTTTTATCGCCCTCACGTTCATACAGCCGTAAATCACAAGTTCGCCAAAGGTCAGCCTCATTTTCCTTTAGGTTCTCTACGAGCCACACGATGGATGAGTCTCTCGGTGCGGAGGCAAACCAGTGGTGGACAAGAATGTCTCCCCTAATAATTTTTCCCGTCAGGTCGAACTCAGGTTTTCCTGTGTACGGAAAACCAGTCATATTAAACTCAGGTAGATAGTTCTCGATATCCATCAAGGGTTCGTTGCTCGGTTGTGGCAGGTGCCGCCGTGCATCCATCTCAGCAGCGTGCTCTTCGTTTCGGTGCGCCTTCATCGCCCCCTTGGACGGGAACGATTGCTGGCAGATGTCGCACGCGGTGGGTTTCGGGAGATTCTCGAATGCCTTGTTCGTGCTCTGCGCGTTGCGCACCTGTGGGTCAACACGTGCCTCGTGAATCTCAACCCGCTTGCGCACCGTCTCAGCGGATTCGCCCGTTTGCTCGGCAACCTTTTCTACAGCCTTGCCACCTTCGGCTAAATTTTGCCTAACCCCCGCCGTTTGACGTTTCGCCGCCAGTTCCTTCTCAATCCGTAGTAAGTGTGCCGCTTCCGCGTCCATTACTGTTTGAGTTTTGACACGGGCGCGGTTGGACTCGATTAAGAACAGTTCACCGAGCAGTTCATTAGCACCACTTGATAACAAGGTGATGACAGGTACCTTCGTGTATCCTGCTGCCTTTGCAGCCAGCCAGCGACGGGTACCTGAGAGAATCTCTTTATTTTTATTGATGATAATAGGGTTGAATATGCCGTGCTCAGCAACGCTTTTCAGGAGTGCCGCGTCGGGCTCCGAGTCACCATAAATGCCCTCGTTGAGTGGGTGCGGGCGCAGCCGAGAGGTTTGGTTCTCAGTGGGGTTACCAAAGTCGTATCGACGATAGCCGCTGGCGTTCTCTTTTGTGTCGGAAATAATTTCCGAGCGCGCTATGAGCGAGCCTGTGGCGTTCTCTTCTATGACTGCGATGGACTCTTCAAGGATTGTGGTGCAAGGACTCATTAGGGATTTTTCACGGAACCAAGCCTGCTTACGGACGACGGGCGTCCTTATCGCTCAGCAATTGTATTGGGTTTCGCTACGTTCTCCATTCTGGCTCTGTTCGAGCCACGTACTAGAACTAATATGGCACAAATCGACCGAAAAAGCAAGCGGTATTTTCTAGTAACCGCTTTTCATCATTACAACGGTTAGTGGACGGTCGGCGAGCAGGTCATTGCCCGCAAGGCGGCCTTTGTCGCAGAGGGCTCGGGCACCCAAATGGTGTGCGGCTTCACGTCGGAGACGATCAGCTTACCTCGGACTTTGCGCACGGTAGGGCTGGGCTGCAAAAGCAAGAGGCGGTAACCTGGCCGGTCGGCCCTGGTGTCGGTAGTTGATTTGGCAGCCATCTGTTACCACGCTACCACAGTCTCACGCTGGCGTCAACCGCAAAACTTGACACATGCACCGATATGGTGGTAGCCTGGTAGTGCGATGACCGACAACATCCAGAGGCAGATCAGACTGACCCGCGCGCAGGACGACGAGCTGCGTCGATTAGCGTACGAACAGCGCGTCTCGGTTGCCGAGGTGATTCGGCGCATCATTACTATTCGCCTGGAGGAGGAAAAGAAACCGAAGTAAGAAATGCCCCGCCGACTCGGGGTAGGACCCGAGCCGACGAGGACTAACAGACGCAACCACGTTGGAGGTGGCTATGTCCGCTGCGACGCATTATAATTGTAAAAACCACGGCTCACGCAACCACAGCGTGAGAAACGGGTCCAGAAAGTCAGGACCCGTGAAAACTCATCAAACAATCCCGTCTCCCGATTTTGTAGTAGAGAACAACGGTTCAATTTTCCTGCTACGCCCGTTGAGCGACGCGGCTCGAAGCTGGGTCGAAGAGCACATCGGCCAAGACAACGGCTACCAGCCGTATTTTCCAACCATCGTTATTGAACACCGTTTCGTGTCCGACATCGTTGCTGGAATTCAGGGTGACGGAATGGCGGTGGAACTGTGAGCAAACTTTACCGCGTCGTTTGGGAAATAGACCTGTACGCAACGTCGCCTCGTGCAGCTGCGGAGAGAGCGTTACAGATTCAACGTGACCCGGAGTCAACAGCGACTGTCTTCGGTGTTCGCAAAATTAAAGACGCAAGGGAAATGGGTTCCGCTCTGACCCTCGTGTTTCGTAACGATGTGGTTGTGGACCTG